>Ga0210394_10000007_pt1 | contig 522707 bp, 459 predicted proteins | sample IncBWC12MmetaG_FD_160121 | JGI IMG/M metagenome (GOLD analysis project Ga0210394, IMG submission 160121) | Forest soil microbial communities from Barre Woods Harvard Forest LTER site, Petersham, Massachusetts, United States - Inc-BW-C-12-M | ecosystem: Environmental > Terrestrial > Soil >... | reverse complement strand
GCGATTTTTACTGCACGGTGACTCCATTTTTCCCCAAGCCAGTTCCATCAAGATCGCCGTGCTCGCCGAGCTTTATCATCAGGCGCAGCTATCTGCCCAGGGCGAATCAGGCAAAGCGAAATTGACCGACGTCTACACTGTGCGCGCCGCCGATCTGGTTCAGGATAGCGACATCATGGGCGGCCTAACCCCCGGCGTCACGCAGCTCACCAATCGCGACCTCGCTACCATGATGGTGGCCGTCAGCGACAACTCCGCCACCAACGTCCTCATCGATCGCCTCGGCATGGAAAATGTCAACGCGCTGCTCGACAGCCTCGCTCTTCACAACACCAAACTCCGCCGCAAAATGATGGACGTCAAAGCCGCCACAGAAGGCCGTGAAAATATCTCCACGCCGCAGGACATGCTCACGCTGCTGGAAAAGATTTATCAGGAAAAAGTGTTGAACAAGGAAATGACCGCAGACTTTTTTAAAATGCTCAGCACCCACAAGGACAGTTTCATTCCTCGCGACTTGCCTGACGGCCTGCAAATCGCCAACAAACCGGGGGAACTCGAAGCCGTGCGCGCCGATTCCGGAATCGTCTTCCTGCAGAATCGCCCCTACATCATCTGCGTCATGACTACGTATCTCGTCCGCGAACGTGACGGGGAAGAAGCCATCGCCAAAATCTCCGCAGCCGCTTACCGTTATTTCGACCGCCTCGCGCGCTCCTCACCATACGGACGCGTCATCTCGGAGCGCAATTCCGCCGCTCCAAGGTAAATATTTATGACCCGGTGTCATACTTCGACGCCACTGATGCGGCTGCGAACGCGTGAATTGTTTATCTGGTCTGAAACCTGAAGGAACACTGGCTCTAAAACAGAGCCGTAGGCCGCCGCTCCCACTTCTTGCTCTTTTCTTTGGCGATTCCCTCAACATCCTTCACATAGGCCCCCGCCTGAGTCAAAACGTGATGCAAATCATTCCCCAAGCTGATAAACGTAAATCCCTTTTCAAGAAACTCCCCCACGCGAGCAGTCCCAAACAAAAATATCCCTAAAATTATTTTGTTCTTGCGCGCTTCCGCGATCAGCTTCTCCGTCGCCGCGCCCAGTTCCGGCGAAGTGTACATCAGCGGAAATTCATACTTTTCATACAAGCCCATGGACATGCACAAATCGTTCTGTCCCAGAAAAAGAATATCCACGCCCGGGACCGCCGCGATCTCCGTCATATTTTCAATGCACGAAGCGGTCTCCACCTGCAGCGCCACAATCAGATTATTGTTGGCGTTGCCCGCATAGCCCAGCAGTCCGGCTTTGTTCATGCTGCGCTGCGGAAAATAAACAGATCGCGTCCCCACGGTCGGATATTTCGTGCAGCTCACCGCCTGTCGCGCTTCCTCCGCCGTGTTGATATAAGGAACCAGCACGCCATCCGCCCCCAGATCCAGCGCCTGCTGAATCCCCGGCCGGTCGTCGTACCCGCCCACGCGCACCATCGATTTCACGCCGCCACTCGCGACCGCCGTCAACATCGCCGACAATTTCTCATAGCCCATCGGCCCATGCTGTGTATCCACCAGCAGCCAGTCGTACCCGCTGTGCGCCAATTGCTCCGCCACCGTAGGACTGTGCGAATTCAAAAACAACCCCAGCTTCGGCTTACCCTCGCGCATCTCCTTCTTAAACTCCGCTCCCGTCACCACATCCGCCATCGTCAATTCTCCTTATTTCTCATCGCCGCATTCATTTGTCTAAATATAATTTACAAGAATCGCCACAGTGTAACAGTTCCGAAGATTAGGATGCGGGGCTGGCACGGAACGTTTATAAGTGCGCGGATTTCGGAGGGTCTGCGTCAATTCCCGGTCTTCAATTTCGCCAAGAAATCAAAGTCTCCGCTGGGCGACAGCGGTAAATCTCCCAATTCTTTTTGATGCACGGAAACTGCATCTCCAAACCACAGCGGCAAATACGGTAAATCCGTAGCCAGAATTTTCTGTGCTTCGCTGCACAGCGCTTTGCGCTTTTCGCGATCCATCTCCACGCGAATCTGATCTGTCAGCGCGTCCATTCGCGCATTTCGATAATGCCCGCGGTTCGCACCATCCGGTGGAAACCGCTTCGAAGAGAATAAAAATTCAAAAACGTCCGGGTCGTTATTCGCGCCCACCCAGCGAAACAAATTGATCTCAAAATTGCCCTTCACCAAATCCGAAAGCAGCGTCGCTGCCTCCAGCGAACGAACTTCCAAAGCAACACCAACGTGCCGCCATTGTTCCTGTAGCGCCGCACCAATAAGTCGCGCCTGCTCGTCCGTCGACGTCTTGAGCATCACATGCATCCGCACGCCATTTTCTTTGCGCGGAAAACCCGCCGCGTCCAGCAATGCTTCCGCGCGCGCAGTGTCCAGCGAATATGTCGTCACGTTGGCCTCGTAGGCCCAGTGGTTCGGCGGCATAACCCCGTTGGCGATGCGCGCCTGCCCGTGCAGCAAGTAACGAATCAGCGTTTCGCGATCCGTCGCATATGTCAGCGCCTGCCGCACTTCGCGTCGCCCGACAATCGCGTCGTCCATGTTGAATCCCAGATACGCCAGATTCGTCCCCGCGCGCTCAGACACGCCCAGCTCCGGCCGCCGCGCCAACACGGGCACCATGTCCGCCGACAGGGAACTAATCTCCAAATCCGCCGACCCCTTGCGCAATTCCAGCGCGCGCACAATTGCATCCGGCACCACGCGTGCTCGCAATCGTGAAATCCCCGGCGTGCCGTCAAAATAATCCGCATTCGCCGCCAACACCACTTCATCATCCTGCGCCTGGCTCACCAACTGGAACGGCCCCGACCCGATCAGCCCGCGCGACAAATTCGTGGTGGCATTCGCAGGTACAATCCCAATCGCGGGCCGCGATACCGTCCACAAAAACGACGCGTACGGCTCCTTCAAGCGAAAAATCACCGTTCGCGCATCCGGCGCCTCTATAGCCGCAATCATGCGAAAAGCTCCACGCTTCGCCGAGTGGTTCGCAGCATTTAAAATAAAATCAAACGTAGCCTTTACATCAGCAGCCGTCACCGCGCTGCCATCGTGAAACCGCACCCCCGGCCGCAAATGAAAGATATAAGTCAGCGGATCTGGCGTGTCCCACGACTCCGCCAAATCCCCGCGCAAATTCATCTGCTCATCCCGCTCCACCAGGCTGCTGAATATCAGTCCATCCAGATGCTGCGATTGCCCATCAGTCGCAAATCGCGGATCCAGATTTGTAGGATTCGATTCAATCAGCAGCGTAACCGCCGACCGTTCAGCCTTCGCCGTGTGCGAACAACCCGCCACCGCAATCAACACGAACCCGCTAATCACCAAGCAGCCGCGCCTAACCAACTCAAGGTAAGACAGCCTGCAACGCCTAGCCATTAATCAGCCAACCTGCAGCACTCAGCCACCAAGCAACCAACAGTCATCCCGACCGAAGCGGGCCGACGCCTTTTCCTCTTCTTCGCTCCTGCGAAGAAGTCCGCCCGCGCAGTGGAGGGAGCTCTCTTCGATCCATCGCGCAAGCCTCTCATCACTCTCATAAGCCCCGCAGTTTTATCAGCCAACCCATCACCGCCCGCCCGGGCAACAAATCTTCCCCAACACCGCCGGCCCGCTTGCCCCCGTAGCAGAAAAAACATTCCCCGCGCGCTGATGAAACGTTTCGTAAGCCAGCAACGCAAACGCAAAAGCCTCCTTGCCTTCCTCCGGCACCCCGAGCCGCGATGAGGGAAGCGCCTCAACACCCGGCAACGCCGCGCCCAGTTGCGCCATGAGCAACGGATTCCGCGCGCCGCCGCCGGAAACAATCAGCTGATCGATCTTCGTTGTGCGCGTGACAAAGCGGTTCAACGCATCCACCACCGACAGCGCCGTAAAAATCGTCACGCAACGAATCAAATCATTAGGCTTCGCGCGGTATCGTGGTCCCAGCGCCAACACCCGCCTCACATAATCGGCGCCATAATATTCCCGCCCCGTAGATTTCGGCGGTTTCAATTTCAAATATGGATCGCGCATCAACTCATCCAGCAGCCCCGGAATCGCCCGCCCCGCCAGCGCCAACCTCGCCCCTTCGTCAAACTTCTTGCGCCCGCGCGTGAAATGCGCCGCCAGCGCATCAATCAACATATTTGCCGGCCCAGTATCAAACGCAAACACCTTCTCCCGCGCCGCGCCCGCAGGAATAACCGTAACATTGGCGATCCCGCCCAGGTTCAGCGACGCACGCCCCAGTTTCCCATCGCTAAATAGAAGATAGTCCGCGTACGGTACCAGCGGCGCGCCTTGCCCGCCCACCGCCATATCCGCGGGACGAAAATCCGCCACCGTAGTAACGCCAGTCCGCGCCGCAATTACCGCCGCTTCGCCAATCTGCAAAGTCGATGCAGTCAATGCGCCCAAATACTTCGTCGGAACCCCCTGGTGAAAAATCGTCTGCCCGTGGCTCCCAATTAAATCCACCGAGGAAAGTGCCACGCGAAAGCGTTTGCAAGCAGTTTTCGCCGCCTCCGCAAATAATTGTCCCAGCCGAAAATTAAGCTGGCTCAACTCCCCCGCGGTAATCGCCCGCTGTTCCGCCACACGCAAAATCTCCGCACGCACTTGCGCCGGAAATTTCACCGCGGTGTGATTCAAGAGCCGCGCCTTCACTCGTGGAGGCGCCCCCGAAATCCTCGCCAGCGCAATATCAATTCCATCCGCCGAAGTTCCGGACATCAGCCCCAGCACGAGCAACCCACGTTCTTTCGCGCGAGCGCTCATGAAATCTGCTTCTTCAATTCCGCCAACAGATTCAACGCATCCAACGGTTTCAGTTGATCCAGATCAGCGCCGCGCAATTTCTCAATCACTTCGCGGTCCAGCGCCGTAAACAGCACCGCCTGGTCCTCGTTATGATTTCCATTTCCGTTGGCCCCCGGCGAAAGCGTTTCGCTCAGCTCGTGTTCATTCTGCTCGTGCTTCAAAAGCACCTCGCGTGCCCGGGCGATCACGCTGCGCGGCAGCCCCGCAAGCCGCGCCACTTCGATTCCATAACTCTTATCCGCGCTTCCGGGTTCCACTCGCCGCAAAAACACAATTTCGTTCGGCGTTTCCTTCACCGACACATGCACATTTTTCACCGCTGAAAGCAGATCCGCCAATTCCGTCAACTCGTGATAGTGCGTGGCGAAAAGTGTTCGCGCCCCGGTGTGTTGCTGCAAATGCTCCACCACGGCCCACGCGATCGACAATCCGTCGAACGTCGACGTCCCGCGCCCAACTTCATCTAGCAGCACCAGGCTCGACGGCGTGGCGTGATGCAAAATAGCCGCCACCTCGCTCATCTCCACCAGAAATGTGGACCGCCCGCGCGCCAGATTATCGCTGGCTCCAATCCGAGTGAAAATTCTGTCCGTCACCGGCAATTTCGCTTGCCTCGCCGGCACGAAACATCCCATCTGCGCCATCAACACAATCAGCGCGGCCTGCCGCAAATAAGTCGACTTGCCACCCATGTTTGGTCCGGTGATCAGCAACAATTGCTGTCGCTGCGATTCCAGATACAAATCATTCGGGACAAAACGCTCGCCACGTTGCCGCAGCAATTCCTCAATCACCGGGTGCCGTCCATCAACAATCAGCAACTCCCCGGTAGCGCTAAATTCAGGCCGGCAATATCCGCGCTCCGCAGCCAGCTTGGCAAACGAAGTCAGCACGTCCAGTTGCGCAATCGCGCTGGCCGTAACGCGCAGCCTGGCCGCATGGGTCGCCACTCCCGAACGCAATTCCACAAACAGCCGGTTCTCAATCTCCGCGATGCGTTCATCCGCCGCCAAAATCTTCCGCTCGTACTCTTTCAATTCCGCGGAAGTGAAGCGTTCCGCATTCACCAGCGTCTGCTTGCGTTCATAATCCGCCGGCGCAAGATGCAGATTCACTTTGGAAATCTCAATGTAGTACCCAAAAATTGAATTAAAGCGAATCTTCAGCGAGGCGATTCCAGTCCGCTTTCTCTCCCGCTCTTCCATCGCCGCAATAATTTCTTTGCTGTGCTGGCTCAGGTTTCGCAGTTCGTCCAGCTCGCCATCAAACCCGCTGCGAATCATTCCCGGCGTGGTCGCCAGCGCGGGTGGCTCGTCGGAAATGCCGCGCTCCAGCCGTTCGCGAACATCACTCAGCTCATCAATCTCCGTAAAAATACGCCGCAATAATTCGCTCCCGCCTGCGGGAGGCGGCGTTAAGAAATTCTTCAACAAGGGAAGTCGTGCAAGTGATTTGCGCAATGCCACTAATTCGCGTGGCGTCGCCAGCCCAAGCGTAATGCGGCTGGTAATCCTCTCCAGATCGAGAATCCCTTTTAATTCCTTGCGAATTTCTCCGCGCACCATGGTCTGCTGCACCAACTGCGCCACCGCAGTCAATCGCGCTTCGATCGCCGCGGGATCGATCAGCGGCCGCATCATCCACGACCGCAACAGCCGCGCGCCCATCCCGGTCACCGTCACATCCAGCGCCGCGATCAAAGTGGTCGGCCCAACGCGTCCGCTCTCTTCGGTAAAAAGTGGATTGATTAACTCTAGGTTGCGCACTGAAACCGGATCAAGCACCAGCGCATTCTGTTGCTCGTAATAGCGCACGCCATCGAGGTGACGGAGGGCCTCCACGCTATGCGCATCGTCTCCACGGGCGGCGTTTTCGCGCAGGTAATGAATGATCGCGCCGGCGGCGGCCATCGATTGTGGGTGCCCATCCAGTCCAAATCCGGTCAATTCCGCCACGCCAAACTGTTCCCGCAAAATTCGCTCCGCGTAATCGTGTTGGAAAATCCATTCATCGAGCCGCGACTCAACGCCGCCCGCCCCATCCAGCAGGGAAGTCTTCGCCGTTTCAAACAATTGCTGTGGACGAGGCAGCAGCGTTTCGCGCGGCCTCAGCAGTTGCAGTTCATCGCGCAGCGCTTCGGCAGCGCCAACGCCGCTAAACTCCGTGGCCTGAAATTCTCCGGTGGACAAGTCCACACACGCCATTCCCAACGTCCCAGCCGTGTCCTTCGCTACCGCCGCCAAGAAATTATTCTCGCGCGCTTCCAGCACTGCGCCATCTGTCGCGGTACCCGGAGTGATAACCCGCACCACCTCCCGCCGCACAATTTTTTTGCCCGGCCCGGGCAATTCCATCTGGTCGCATATGGCAATCTTGAATCCCGCGCGAATCAACCGCGCGATGTATCCATCCGCGGCATGGTAAGGCACGCCGCACATGGGAATCGGCTGGCCCTTTTCCCGGTTTCTGGAAGTAAGCGTGATTTGCAGTTCGCGCGCGGCGATGATCGCGTCTTCGTAAAACAATTCGTAGAAATCACCGAGGCGGAAAAGCAGCAGCGCGTGCGGATACCGCGATTTGATGCCTTGGTACTGCTGCATGAGCGGGGTGGTTGCTTCGATCATGGAAGTAAGCGGGGTCTTGCGCGTCGGTCTAACACATGTGTTTCTCGCGTTTGCGCAGCCGCAGTCCGACCGCGCGCAAATCCCTCGCCGTAATTCACTCGCGGATTCCCGACTGCGTCAATACGAACGCGTAGTCCAACGCCACCTCGCGCAAATAATCGTATCTTCCCGAAGCCCCGCCATGTCCCGCGCCCATATTCACTTTAAATAGCAACGGACTCGTATCCGTCTTCATGGCCCGCATCTTCGCCACATACTTGGCGGGCTCCCAATACATCACTTGGCTATCATTCAATCCTGTTTTCACCAGCATCGCCGGATAAGCACACCTCGTCACATTCGTATAAGGGCAATACGATTTCATCACCCAATAATCTTCTGCCACCTGCGGATCGCCCCACTCTTCATACTCGCCCACGGTCAGCGGCAGGGAAGCGTCCAGCATAGTGTTCAACACATCCACAAACGGCACATGTGAAATCGCCGCATGAAACAAATAGGGTCGCAGATTTACAACCGCGCCGATCAGCAGCCCGCCCGCGCTTCCACCTTCGATAATTAATTTCTCCGGTGACGTGTACCGCTGCGCAATCAAGAATTCCGCCGCGTTAATAAAATCCGTGAAGGTATTCATCTTCTGGCGCATCCGCCCGGCGTCGTGCCACGGCTTGCCCAATTCGCCTCCGCCCCGAATATGTGCAATTGCAAAAACGACGCCCCGGTCCAGCAAGCTCAATCGATTTGAGCTAAACGTCACCGGAACAGAGATGCCATAACTTCCATATCCATACAGCAATAGCGGCGCGCCGGTGTTGCGAACTTCCGGCCATCGAGGCTCGTTAGCAAAAATATCTCGCCGGTACACCACGGAAATAGGAATCTGCGCTCCGTCCGCTGCTGTAGCATGCAGCCGCTCGGTGACATATCGTCGCGCATCATATTCACCGAGCACCGGCTGCTGCTTCAAGAAAACGCGCTCCCGCGTGCGCACGTTGTAATCAAACACCGAACGCGGCGTAACAAACGACTCGTACTGAAACCTCACGAAATCGGTTACAAATTCAGGATTGGTACCCAGCGAAGCGTGGTAAGCCGGCTCCCCAAATTCAATGCGGTGTGAGTCGTCCAATAAATCACGGTGGTGACTGCCGCCTTCATCGCCAACATTTTCCAGATTCACGACTCGCAGGTACGGCAACCCGCCCTCGCGCTCCAAGAGCACCAGGTGATTTTCAAAGGCGTCCGCACCCGCCAGCATCACGTCCGGCCGGTTAGGAATAACCTCGCGCCACAGTTCGCGCGCCGGCTCCTTGGTGGAAACTTCCATCAGCCTGAATGTCCGTCCGCCCGAATTCGTACGGATATAAAACACCCCAGCATCCCAGGCTTCTCCATAGCCCGGATGATGATCGACATAATATTCATGGTTATCTTCGCGTGCCGCGATCACAGAAAAATTACCGCTTGCATGCTTTGCGGACAGGAACCGCACTTCGCTTGCCGTGTGACTCGCGCTCGTTAAAACTAAAAAGCTCCCACTCCGAGTACGCTCCACGCCAATGCGGAACCGCTCATCCTTTTCTTCATAAAGCAAAATCGGCGCCTCGCCTGAACCCAGCACATGCCGGAACAACCGATGCGACCGCTTGGTGGTGTCATCCTCTTCTGTAAAAAACAGCGTGCGATTGTCCGCCGCCCAAGTCACGCTAGTCACGCGCTCAAATCGTTCTTCCAGCGTCTCGCCACTCGACAGTTTTTTAATCTGCAGCGTGTACTGCCGGAATCCAGTAGTGTCCGTCGAATACGCCAACAGATCGTTATCGTCGCTCACCTCAAAAGAACCAAGCCCCAAAAACGAATGGCTTTCCGCCAGCGAATTCAAATCCAGCAACAATTCCTCCGGCGCACCCTCCACATCGCGACGCCGGCACCGCACCGGATACTGCTTGCCTTCTTCCGTGCGCGTAAAATACGAGTAGCCCCGCAGCCGGTAAGGCACTGACAAATCCGCCTGCTGAATCCGCCCCAGCATCTCCTGATAAAGTTTTTCTTGCAGGCTTTCCGTTGGTAGCAACACCTCGTCGGTGTAGGCGTTCTCCGCCTTCAAATAATCAATCACCTCGGCGCTTTCTTTATTGCGCAGCCACGCGTAATGATCCACGCGCCGGTCATCATGGAGCACCATCTCCAGCGGTTCTCTTCGCGCAATTGGAGGTCTCGCCGCACCGGCGTTCACGCCGGCCCTGAAAATATTCACTGTGCTTTTCTCAGCTGTTGCTGCGCCATTCGCCGCTGTGATTGCAAGAGTTGTAGTCGTTGTTTTTAAGTCTTTATCCATGCGCCCCAATTCGTGATTCCGCGCAGTCTAACCACGCGGCTAGATCCACGCAGCCCATAATGTCTCGTTCAGATAAAAATTGGCTTCGTCCGCTATACTATCGGAACTTCGCACTCGTAGAAAGCCGCCACCTGGTGAGCCATCTAGCCAATTTCTCCGAGTGACGGAATACCATGCCGGACGAAACTGAAATTAAACTCAAAATTCGCGACCTCAAAGCCTTCCAGCGAATCTTGAAGCGCCTGCGCGCCAAGCCCGTTGGCTCTGCAACCGGCCGCGTTCACGAAGAAAACCTAATTTTCGACACGCCCGATGGCGGTCTCGCCAAACATGGCCAGCTTCTTAGGCTCCGCACTGAATCAGCAGCGCCGGCCACCAAAAAATCGCCCAAAGCCAATGAGGCCAAAAAGTCGCGCAAAGCCACTCCAGCCATCCCTACGAAGTCCCCGACTCTAACTCGGCAAATCCTGACCTTCAAGCGCCCCACCGCGCAGCAAATGGCAACCCACACGAGCCGTTATCCCTCCTTCGGCTCCCACAAAGTCCGCGACGAAATCGAAGCGCAGGTCACCGACTCCGCCAACCTCGTAAAAATCTTCGAAGGTCTGGGCATGCGCGGCTGGTTCCGCTACGAGAAATATCGCACCACCTACCAATTACCGGCCAAACAGTCATGGGCGCGCGGCTTGCTAATCGAAGTCGACGAGACGCCCATCGGCACGTTCGTAGAACTAGAGGGCCCTCCCGCCGCCATTGATCGCGCCGCCACCGAGCTTGGCTATTCAAAAAAGGACTACATCCTGACCAATTACCTCTCGCTCTATGCCGAAGATTGCCGGCGCAAGGGTCAACAACCGCAAAACATGCTCTTCCCCAATAAAAATAGCTGACGCTCTTTCAAAAAAGTTCACATTCTGAAAATTTTCTGCCGCAAACGTCATTCTTTGCTTGACTTGCGGCGCGCCTCGGCTTATCACTGCTCAGGGCATCGCGCGTGCTTTTTATTTCCCAACGCGTATGCCTCGCAGCATGCCCGATCTTTAATTCCGGGTCGTCAGTACGGAGCAAATTCTCTCTCGATGTACTTAAGCGGCGAACTCGAACCTGAGCCTGGCGGCGGCGTCCCTGCCAGCCAGATACGAAGATGTTTCGGCCATAACCACATCTTCGTGAGTTTTTTGGGCCTACGTTCGGCCCCGGTGCAAGCCGCCGCTGCAACACGTGTCGGGAAAAATTCGCCTGTCGGGAGGGCTGCCCGGGGCTAGTGGCAAGTCCATTTCGTCCAGGAACTTGCCCGCAGCCTGTCGTCAGGTTTGCGGGTTTTTTGTTAGTCAATTCGCGGCACGCAACGCAAAGAAGCACAACAGCACAAGGAAGACGTTATGGAACTGTACGCAACCGAACTGATGGGCTCCAAAGCCTACGATCTCCAAGGCAACTACGTCGGGAAGGTGCGCGAGTTCTTCGTCGAGCCCGCGGACCAACCCAATCGTATTTCCCATTTTTTGCTGACCCGCGGCCATTTTCCACCGCTGGTAGCTCGTCACGACCAGATTGCTTCCGTTTCGGTCGGCGAGATTCGCCTCAATGTCAGCGAACGCGCGCTCCAGCTCTATGAGCCCAACGAATCCTGGCTTGCCGTACAAAAAGATCTACTCGACCAGCAAATCATCGACATTCGCGGCCGCAAAGTCGTGCGCGTCAACGACGTCGACCTTGTTGAACTACGCAGCAACGGCAACACCGAGCTTCGCCTCACCCAGGTCGATGTTGGCCTGCCCGGCGCGGTTCGCCGCTTGCTGCATGGTGTCGTTTCGCCCGCCATGATTCGCCGGCTGCAAAGCGGCCTGCCGCAAAGCACCATTCGCTGGGAGTTCGTCAACCTGGTGGAACCCGATCCCCTACGCCGCGTAAAGCTGCGCATCACCCACGAAAAACTGGAAGACCTGCATCCCGCCGATCTCGCCGCCATAATGGAAGACCTTTCCGCCGCCGAGCGCCAGGGCATCATCGCCTCTCTCGATGAGCAAACTGCTGGCGCCGTGCTCGCCGAGCTCGACGAACGCCTCACCACCCAAATCGTCGAAAAACTCGATCCCGGCAAGGCCGCCGACATCCTCGAAGAAATGGCTCCGGACGCCGCCGCCGACCTTCTCGCCGACCTGCCCAAGCAGACCTTCGACGAAGTCCTCGAAGAGATGCCCGGACAGGAAGCCCGGGAAGTTCGCGAACTATTGCAATTCGATCCCAGCACCGCAGGCGGCATGATGAACCCCGATTTCGCGTATGTGGGCGAAGAAACCACCCGTGACGAAGTAATTCAATGGATGCGCAATCAGGATCTGAACCTCGAGCAGCTCGATACCATCGTGCTGCTCGACAAATCCGCTTCCTTCGCGGGAACCGTTACCGTTTCTCGCCTGCTGCTGGCCGCCCCGGAACAGAGCGTCTCTGAGCTGAAAATGGAGCCGTTGTTGAACCTCGAGCCTGACGCCAAAGGCGAAGAGGTCTTCGAGCTATTCGACAAATATAATTTGCGATCTTTGACGGTGATCGACGAGCACAAGCATCCCATCGGGGTAATCACCGTGGATGACGTCGTCTCACGGCTGGTCAAAAGTCAGTAATTTTTGTTAACAAGTCGCCGCCACTAAAAATTTTTGAGGGAAGGGAATCGTAAAGTACCAAATGGACTGGAGCGCCATCTCCGAAAGGTTCGCCACTGTCCGCTCCGGCGGCACGGACCTGCAGAAGCGCATCCGCAGTCTGCGCAAGCGCCTCACCCTGCTGCTCGCGGTGGTGGGCCCCGGCCTGATCACCTCCAACGTGGACAACGACGCCGGCGGCATCTCCGTCTACACGCAGGCGGGCGCGCACTACGGTTATGCGTTGCTGTGGTCGCTGATTCCCATGACCATCGCGCTGTACGTGACCGAAGAAATGTGTGCGCGCCTGGGCGTCATCACCGGCAAAGGCCTCTCCGATTTAATTCGCGAAGAGTTTGGCTTCCGCCCCACCTTCTTCGTGATGGTCACCGGTTTCTTCGTCGATTTGGCAAACGTGGTCGCCGAATTTGCCGGTGTTGCCGCGGCCATGGAGATTTTCCACATCAGCAAATACGCGGCTGTGCCTATCGCCGCGATTCTTGTTTGGGCGTTGGTATTGAAAGGCACCTACCGTCAGGTGGAAATCATCTTTTTCTTCGCCTGCGGCTTTTATGTCACCTACATAATTTCGGCGTTCTTGGCCAAGCCGGACTGGCTCGTGGCCGCGCATGCCACGGTCGTTCCCAACATTCGCTTCACCTCCGATTATTTGCTCATGCTGACCGGCTTGATCGGCACCACTATCGCCCCGTGGCAGTTCTTTTACCTGCAAGCTGGCTTCGTTGAGAAAAAAGTCGGGCCGCGCCAATACCCTCAAGCCCGCGCAGACGTGCTGGTCGGAAGCATCAGTTGCATGGTCATCGTTTTCTTCATTATCGTTTGTACCGCGGCCACTCTTTACGCCACCGGCCATCGCGACATCAACGAAGCCAAGGACGCGGCTCGCGCCCTGATCCCGCTCGCAGGCGTGTGGGCCGGCTACCTCTTCGCCTTCGGTTTGCTGAACGCCTCGGTCTTCGCCGCCTCTATTTTGCCGCTCTCCACCGCGCACGTGATCTGCGAAGGCTTGGGTTTCGAAGCCGGAATCGATCATAAATTTGAAGACGCCCGCATTTTCTATGGCCTATACACCATTCTCATCGCAGTCGGCGCAGGCGTTGTCCTGCTCCCGCATGCCCCGCTTTGGAAAATCCTCATCTTCTCCCAGGTAGGCAACGGCATCTGGCTTCCCGTGGTCATCATTTTCATCCTCTTGCTTGTGAATCGGCGCGACCTGATGGGCGACTACGTCAACACCCTGACCTTCAATATCATCGCCTGGGTTACGGCCATTTTCATGATCGGCCTCACTCTCTTTTTGTCCTACGCATCGCTCTTCCAGGGCGCTCCTGCGTCTCAATAACCTCACCGGGCGCGCCGCACCCTACTGGCAATCCGGCATATTCCTACTCGTATCGCCCTATCGAGCCTTAGCCACGGCCATGCTAAAAGAAATCATCCCCGCCAGACCAAAGTTAGTCGCCTTACCCATTACGTAAGCGCAAGAGTTCGCGAAAAAAAACGGAGGAAGCAAAATGGAGATGAAACTCGTCCTTGGTACCGCGGTGATGATGCTCCTTGTCGGCGCCCCTAGCTACGCCCGGCAAGAACCCGATAAAGATAAACCTCAACAAGAAGAACCAAAAAAGCAGGAAGAACCCAAGAAGGGCGAAGAACCGAATAAAGGCAAGCAGAATCAGCCGGCCGACAAATCCAAGCAGGAACCCGACAAACAGCAACAACCCCAGGATCGCGCCAAACCCGCGCAGCAAAATGATCGCACCCAGCAACAGCAGCAAGATGACCGCAATCGCAACCAGGCGACAAAGCCTGCGCAACAGAACGATCGCGCGCAACAGCAACAGCAAGACGAGCACCGCAACGACCAGTCCAAGCCCGCTCAGCAGCAAGATCGTCCGCAAGACCAGCAGCGCGCCCAGCAGACCGGGCAGCACAACGACCGCACCAACGCCAATGACCGCGGTAATGCTGGTAATGCTAACGAGCGCGGCGCTACCCGGCGCGTTCCGGACGAGCAATTTCGAGCCAGTTTCGGTAGCTCACATCATTTCCATGTGCAGCGCGGCGACCGCCGCTTTAATTATGGCGGCTATTATTTCCAATACTCCGAAGCGTGGCCGTCTGATTGGGACTACAACGATGATGTGTATATCGACTACATCGACGGCAACTATTACCTGATCAATCCGCGCCATCCGGGCGTCCGCTTGCTGGTGGTAATCGTCGACTAACTCTTAACCATGCATGATCCTGATGTAGCATTCCCGCCCCACGCGCCACGGTTGCGCGTGGGGATTCATTTTTATTTTTGAATTGAAGCAGCCAGCCCTTAAACTCAGGTCAGAAGGCTGGGCAGTTAATCTGGAACCAAAAAATAACACCGTGGCATCTAAGCTCAGTCAGCTGAAACACTCATCAAAATTTCACTCGGAGGCGCGCATGAGAAAGCTAACGGGTCTGCTTGCAGTTCTTTTGATTTTGCCGCTTGCGGCATTCGCCCAGGAAAGAGGCGGCGGGCATCCTCAAGGCGGAGGTGGGCAACATCCATCTGGAGGCGGTGCCCATGCTGGCCCGCAGGTTGGCGGCGGTCACATCCCCGCTCACGGCCCAACTGCATCTCGAGGTTCAGCTCCGGTCCAGCACGGCAATCAAGGAGCCGGCGCACGTCCCGGCGGCGAGCAAGCGCGTGCATCCTATCGCGACCAGCAAGGCCATCCCGAAGCTCCTCACGTGCATGCTCAAAACGATCAATGGGTCGGCCATGAAGGGGGCCGCAACGATGCTCGTTACCATCTAGATCGGCCTTTTGAACACGGACATTTCGGCGGCGAAATTGGCCGCAACCACATTTATCGCATCGAAGGCGGAGGGCGCGACCGCTTCTGGTTCGGCGGCTTTTACTGGGGTGTCGCGCCGTACGACTACGACTACACCAACGATTGGCTGTGGAACAGCGATGACGTCGTGTTGTACGACGATCCCGATCACCCAGGCTGGTATCTCGCGTACAACACCCGCCTCGGAACTTATGTCCACGTGCAGTATCTAGGCAACCAGTAGCCGTTGTCTTGAAATTGCCGCATCCGCAGGTGAAAAACCCCACACGCTCAATTCGCGTGTGGGGTTTTTTGTTGCCCCAGAAAAAGATAGTCCCTTCCCGCCGTGGACTGAGTTATGCCTGGCAGAAAAGTCCTCGAGCGTCTGGAAGAACTCATTTGGTCATCGCCTGAATTAACAAAACTGCTGCAATGCCGGCCAGGCCAGCGTAAACATATTTGAGGTAAGTTTCCTCCCGCAGACGATGATTTACCAGCCTGCCGAGCAAGATCGCTGGGATCGCAGCAGGTAACGATATCAGGTAGTAGTGCGTCACGGCGGGCACCCACAGACCTGCCAACCAATATCCGGCCATCCCGATGATGCTTGCCGGGAGAAAGTAACCTTGCAAGGTCGCGCGGAAGTGTTGAGGCGACCATCGTCGCATAGCTCCGTAGATCGCTAGCGGAGGACCGTTCATTCCATAGGCTCCTCCGAGGACGCCAGCGAAGAAGCCGCAGCCCAAAAGCCAAGCTAAATTGTCCGTTTTGAGCTCTAGTGGTTTGCTGCCAAAGAGGGAGTACGCGGAGAACGTTATGAGTACAATGGCCAGCGCCACCTTAGCCGTCCGTTGATGGCTACTTGTCAGCAGCAAAAGACCCAGAGGGATTCCAAAGAGCGTGGCGAACATGAGCCATCCCGTGCTGCGCAAGTGAATTTTCTGCCAGTCCTGAATAACGATAATGCCAGCGATGGTGATCGATAGTAGTACCGCCAGTGGGGCGGCAACTCGGAGGGGAAGAAGCAAGGCAAGCAAGGGGACAGCAAAGAGTGCTTCGCCAAATCCTAACGCAGATCGAATGAGCGTTGCGAGAAATACCACTAGGACCACATAGACTGTCGTGCCGTCCATCACTGTACGGTCATCTGCTGACGCGCCAATTTATTGCCTAGAGTCCCTCGGCCTGCTTGTTGGCGATAAGAGAAATTATCTTACATCCTTGCCGGCTAGCACTTCACTTGTCTGACAAAGCCATTTCCAGGCCTGGTGTTTCTTGGCCTCTGTCAACAGCTCCCGCCGCACTTCCTGACGTACCGTCCGCAGCGCATCGAGTTGTTGGTAGTAAAACTCCGCCCGCCGGCGCACTCCCGGTTCGCCGATCTTCCCGAGCCACTCGGCACGATGGCGCGCTGCATAGACCTGCTTGCCGGTGCAAGGAATAGCCCAACTGCGATAGATGGCCTTCACCCGCGTCATGACCCGTACCAGATCTTTGGTGATGGTGAGATAACTGCGCACCAGTTCCTTCAGGGTTCGGAGGCCGTGTTCATGTGCACAAGGAAAGCATTTCGATTGCGGTGATGAATGGCGCAGGAAAGATCGGGGTGGAATGTGTCATCGAGACGAAAGCGAGCATAATTCTGCAGTTTATCGATGGGCTGCGTGGAGACGTACAGGTCACATTTGCAGAAGGAACCTCCGCGGCCTGGTTTTACCCATACCGACTATACTTTTTGCTATCCATTGAGGGCGTTCCTTTCCGTAGGGATTGAGCCAAGCACCCAAACCCTACTCCAAAAGGGGCGCCCTTTTATATTGTGTCGGGTACTCGGAAACCGATCCGATACTCTCGCGACACATCGTTTGCATCCCCACAATCCGTATGTTAACTTTGCGCGGTAAAGGGAAATCGCTCGAGAACCTCGCGACGGTCGCCGTGCCACACACCAAACAACTCTCGCCATCGACTATTGGCGCTCCAAAGACCCTCGGTCCCTTGAGCGTGGAAGAGTCCGAGCTGCTCAGACTGCTCGATCTTTCGCGCATGCCACGCCACGTGGCGGTCATCATGGATGGCAACGGCCGCTGGGCGCAACGCCGCCATCTTCCGCGAATCGCCGGCCACCGGTACGGCACCAAGACAGCTCGCACCACCATTGAGACTTGCGCGCGGCTCAATATCGAAGCTCTGACGCTCTACGCTTTTTCCGTCGAAAATTGGCGCCGCCCCAAAGTTGAGACCGATTTCCTCATGCAACTCCTGCGCGAATACATCCGGAAAGAAATGCCGCTCATTCAGCGGAATAATATTCGGATGCGTTTCCTCGGCCGCATCGATGAGCTTCCCCTCGGCGTGCAGAAAGACGTGCGCCAAGCCACCGAGCAAACCGCCGCAAACACCGGCATGTGCCTGTGCATCGCCTTCAACTACGGCGGCCGCGCGGAAATCGTCGACGCCATGAACGCCATTCTCGCGCAGCGCGTCGGCAACGGAACAAATGGTCACGAGGCGGGCGGCCATGCGACTAACGGTCACGCCGCCACCAGGCGCAACGGTCATGTGCCCGCGAAACAGAAAAACGGGGAAGCGGGCGAACACCCGCGGATCGACAGCAACGGTCACTTTCAGCGTATCACCGAAGATGAAGTCTCGAGTTATCTGTATACCGAAGGCCTGCCGGACCCCGATCTGCTCATCCGCACCAGCGGCGAAATGCGCGTAAGCAATTTCCTGCTCTGGCAAATCGCCTACGCCGAAATGTACGTCAGCGAAACACTCTGGCCCGACTTCAACCGCGCCCGCCTGCTCGAAGCGCTCGTAGAATTCCAAAAACGCGATCGCCGCTACGGCGGCCTGAATCACCCAAATTCCCCCGCCAACTCCGGCGCCGACGCTCTCGCCGACTCTCCCCACGCCGCCGGCAAATAAGGCTTCTCCGTCCGCTTTCTCGCTTTGAATAAAACAAGAAAGAAAAACGCCTGGCCTGCGAAGGTGCAAGAATTAGCCACTGAAGAACACCGACGCTCGGCTACTTCACCGAAACTTCACGCGCCAGATGGCTCGCAATTACTTCGCGCAAATCATTACGTTTTTTCCCGGATTCGATCATTGCCTCGCGGCTGCCATAATGCTTGCTCGCGATGGATGCGCCCTTCGTGTCAAGTTGGTCGAGCGCCGCCCAATTTGGATACAACAGACCAACAGCCACATCCCAATCGTGCGGGTGATCCGCCACCGGGTTCGTGAAGGCTTTGTACTCCAGGATATATCCCGCTTTCTTGAAGTCGTCGTAGATCGGTTTAAGGTTTTCCCGGAAGTCCTTCCAGAATGCGTCTCCTTGGCCAGGCTTGATCGAGTAATAAGTCACCCGCCAGACGGGTCCTACTTCGTAGTTCGGGTTTTGCGCCAGCATCGCGCTAGCCATCAGCAACGTCGCCGTCAAAACAGCAATCGAGAATACTTTTCGCATAGGTCGCTCCTTGCAATCAAAAATTTAGGATCTTGGTGCTAAGCCCAGGGTCCGGTTCCAGTGAGAGGCCGCGAATCTACCACCCGTCCCACCCTTCGTCAATCTCACTTGTCGCATCGCGCCCGCATGTCCCCACGCAGGTCACAACTAGCCCGGAGGGTGCCCCACCCTCGATTTTCAGGGCGGGTCTTGGTTCTTTTTCTTTAAGGTTTTTGTATTCCTTCTCGCGCTACTTTGGACCGCCTGGATTTCTTCGCCTTTTTTCCCAGCCGAAATTTGTCCCTTAATATTTTCGCCACGCAATGTGATGTAATGTTCCGGCACTAATACAGGGGACTCGTCTTTCATGACTTGGAAAAGAGTGGCGACCGCCGCGGTATTAATTCCCGTGGTTGTTAGCCTCGTTTTGTGGGGCTCAACCATTGTTGTAGCGCTGGTGTTGGCGCTCGTGATGTTGCTCGCGCTTTTTGAATATTTCGCACTGGGCGACGCCATGGGTCATCGCGCGTATCGTTTCTGGACCGCCACCTGCGCGCTGATTATTTTGTATCTGCAGTGGCTGACCACCGCGGTCCGCTGGGGAGAATTTGGCGGCATTATTTACCCCGCCCGGCTAGTCTGGCTCCTTCACAGTTTTTTTCCTCGCGCCGAAGACGTCATCTTTCTGTTCGTGATGGGAATTGCATTCATCACCATTGCTACGAAACGCCCTATCGTCGAAGCATTGCCTTCAGCAGGTATCAGCTCCAGCGGCTTGCTTCTCGTGGCTTTCCCGCTTACGTACGCAATTCGCCTCCATGCACTCGGCAGCGAAGGGCCGCGTCTCCTGCTTTTCGTGCTGGTGCTGATCTGGACCAGCGATTCCGCCGCCTACTTCGCAGGACGCGCACTCGGCAAACATCCCTTTGCGCCGCATCTGAGTCCCAAAAAAAGCTGGGAGGGCTCCATCGCCGGCTTCGCCAGCTCGATTGTTGTAGCTTTCGCGTTTATGCGCTGGCTCTCGGTGCCCATCGTGATTTTGCTCGGCGCTGCAGCCGTCGGCAACATCGCCGGTCAGATCGGCGATTTGCTCGAATCGGCCTACAAACGCAGCGCAGGAGTCAAAGACTCCGGCGCGCTCTTGCCCGGCCACGGCGGCATGCTCGACCGCATCGACGCCCTTATTCTGGCCATCCCCGTAGTCTGGTACTATTTTGTTTTGGTCTACCCGCCCAGCATCTAGCGGATATTCACGGCGAAGCGCGATGCCCTCGGTCGCTCAATACCCATAATGCAGAAAGAGGGCAATGTCCTAATTGATCTCGATTCAGTTTTCGAGATTTCACCGAACATGCAGCCTGCTGAGGTCTCGGTGCATTTCTTTAGGAGGGTCAAATGATTTTTGGGGCTCACGTGATTGTTTACAGTAAAGACCCCGAACCAGACCGCGCATTTTTTCGCGACGTTCTTGGGTTCAAATCTGTGGATGCCGGTCACGGCTGGCTGATCTTCGCCCTTCCGCCCGGAGAAGCCGCAGTCCACCCATCCGATGAGAATGGCGCCCACGAACTCTATTTCATGTGCGACGATCTGCAAGCTGAGATGGCTTCACTTGCGAAAAAGGGCGTCAGCTGCTCTAGGGTTCACGAAGCACGCTGGGGTTCAATTGCGAAAATGCGACTTCCCAGTGGCGGTGACGTCGGCCTCTATCAACCGAAGCATCCTACGGCCCTAGGCTTGGAATGAACCGCTCGTGAAATTAGAACACTTCCAGAAAGAGACTGCGTGAATCATTTAGCCATCCTGGGTTCCACCGGCTCCATCGGACGCCAATGTCTCTCCGTGGTGGAATCGCTCCCCAATCAATTCGTCGTATGTGGACTGGCCGCCGGCTCAAACCTCGACGAACTCGTCTCTCAAATTGAGCGCTACCGCCCAAATGTTGTTTCCGTCGCCAACGCACAAAAAGCCGATGAGCTTGCCGAACGCCTGCGCGCCAAAAGGATCGCGCCGCTGCCCAGCATCCATCACGGGCGCGAAGGAATGCTGACCGTCGCGACCCTTGCGCGCGCCGCAATTGTTGTGTCCGCGGCCGTTGGCATCGTTGGCCTCGAAGCCACCTACGAAGCTGTCAAACTCGGCAAGACCGTGGCGCTATCCAATAAAGAAGTCCTCGTCGCTGCCGGAGAACTAGTCATGGCCGCCGCCAAAAGAGCCGGCCGCGAGCTCCTTCCCGTCGACAGCGAACACAACGCGGTTCACCAATGCCTTCGCGGCGGTAGGTCCACCGAAGTTCGGCGCCTGGTCCTCACCGCCTCAGGCGGACCTTTCCGCAAAACTCCACTTTCAAAATTCGATTTCATCACGCCGGAACAAGCCTTAGCCCATCCCAACTGGCGCATGGGCAACCGCATCACCATCGATTCCGCCACCATGATGAACAAAGGCTTCGAGATTATCGAAGCTCGCTGGCTTTTCGGCATGCGCCCCGACCAAATTGACGTGGTCATCCATCCGCAATCCACGGTGCACTCCTTCGTCGAATTTGTTGACGGCAGCGTGCTGGCCCAGCTGGGTCCCACCGACATGCGTATGCCAATCCAGTACGCGTTAACCTATCCCGAAAGACTCGCATCTAACCAGATAGCGCTGGACTGGAAGAAACTAAAGCGGTTGGATTTCGCGTCGGCCAGCACCCGGCGTTTCCCCTGTTTGAAATTAGCGCGGGAAGCCATGAAAAAAGGAGGCGCTTTGCCTTGTGCTTTGAATGCCGCCGATGAAGTTGCCGTGGCTGCTTTTCTGGAGCGCCGGCTTTCCTTCCCGGGCATCGCTGAAGTGATTGAAAGCGTGCTGGCGCGCACGCCGCGCGTGAAGTTTGAAAATATGTCTGACGTGCTCGCGGCGGATGCTGAAGCCCGTCGAATGGCTAAGGAAGAAGTGGCTCGGTTGTCAGTTGCCGCGGTGGCATCTTAGGTCGAATTTAATTACACAATAAAATCCACCGTCGTAGAATAAGAAGACTGCAAGGGCAAAAAAGTCGGGAGAGAAAGTCGCATGAATTTGCTGCTAGGCGTCGCGCTGGTTCTCGGTTTGATGATCATGATTCACGAGTGGGGCCATTTCATTGTGGCTCGACTCTTCAAGGTGCGCGTCGATGTTTTCTCCATCGGCTTTGGTCCGCGCCTTTTTGGATGGAAAAGCGGCGCCACCGATTGGCGCGTCAGTGCGCTGCCGTTTGGCGGATACGTGCGCATGGCGGGCCAGGACATGTCCGACGTGGACGCTGGCGACAAACCGCCCACCGGTTCTTCCGATGAATTGATGAGCAAGCCGCGCTGGCAGCGTGCGCTGATTTCGTTTGCAGGCCCCGCGGTAAATTTGATTTTCCCCATCCTGGCGTTAGCCGTTCTGTTCATTGTGTTCGGGGTGCCCCATTCCGCTTATCTCGACCAACCCGTCCAGGTCGTGGCGCTAAGTTCAAAGTCCGACGCACAAACCAGCCCGTTTCGTCCCGGCGACAAAATTCTCAGCCTGAACGGCGTTGCAAACCCCACTTGGGAGCAAGCCGCCAAAGCAATCAAGGATGAAACGCCTGGCAGCGCTCTCACCGCCGAAGTAGAAAATGGCGGCGTGAAGCGCTCAGTGCAAACCACGCTCGGCGATTCCGCCAGCACGGATCGGTTGCTCGGTTATCCGCCGCTGCTCCCTGTGCTTGACGAAGTCGCTCCCAGCAGTCCAGCCAACCACGCCGGATTGAAGGAAGGCGATACCATCCAATCGGTGGATGGTCAGAAAATTCAGTACTGGGGACAATTCGTCGATCGCGTGCGCGGTTCGGAAGGGAAGCCCGTGCAGTTGGATTTGCTGCGCAACGGTCAAACCATTCAGACCCAGGTAACTCCTGCGCAAGGTGTGACCGAATCTGGCGAAAAACTTTATCAAGTTGGCGTCGCTGTTCGTGACCAGACTTCTTACCGCCGCGAAAGGCTTCGCGAAGGGTTGCACGACGCGGTGGTCATGACCGGCGAACGCATTTCGGAAACTGTGGGAGTAGTCGCCAAATTATTCAGCGGTCGCGTTTCTGTGAAGCAGCTTTCAGGTGTCGTGGGCATTTCTCGTGCCGCCGGCGAAGCGGTGCGCAAAGGCGCGCTCGCGGTCCTCTCCCTGATGGTGCTGATCAGCGTCAATCTCGGCATCCTCAATCTTCTACCCATCCCCATCCTCGACGGCGGCAACATTCTGCTGCTGGCCATTGAAGGGGTAATGCGCCGTGACTTAAGCATGGCCTTCAAAGAACGCTTCGTGCAGGTCGGCTTCGTCTTCCTGCTCGCCATCATGGCTTACGCCGTCTACAACGACGTAATGCGCATGCTCCCCATCCACTCCTAAACTATGTACGTTTCCTGCTAGTCGGCTACCATTGACCTAGAAGTGAATCCATGGGGAATCGTCGATTTCGTGCAGCTATCAAAAGGCCCGAGCGCAAAGATCTGACCTGGAGCGAGCGCTCGGGCTTTGCTCTGGCCGGCGTCTTTATTATCGCTTACGGTTATGGACAAATCTTGCGCGGAAGAGCTATCTACACGAATTGGCGAGGTTTGGATATTTCCGCGCAGTTCGTCATTTTTCTCGGCGCGCTTTCTCTGCTCGTTGCCATTTTTCCATGGGCTCGCATTCACTTCCTCTGGAACATCGAAAAGAAGAACCACCGCCGCTAACTCTTGCTGGCCACCCCTCTAATGGTCCGTTAGCGGGAAACTCGTTCAGCAAATGCGGCTCATCATGCGCATGCTCCCCATCCACTCCTAAATTTTCACGCTTCTCTTTGTTCCTTTAGAGGTCTGCTAGGAGCCGATCTTTACCTCGACTTGGTAGAGATGATAGTGGGAATACAAGTGCCGCTCTAGGTAGCGACCGGAAGCCACGGTTGGCGATAAGTCCACCGAGTTACGCGGAATGGTTTTCCACTCCACGACTGCCATTCGCGGAAGCCACAGGCGGAGCTTGCTATGTGGGATTCGCACTTCGGCGAAGTCGACCGTGGTAGTTAGTTTCTCCAGTTGCGCCTCTGGCTGCGGAGCCAACAGGTCGGTGCGCAAACGAAGGATGCGAAAGGTAGACTCATCAATCCACGCAATGCCCTGATGCAGCATCGGGAACGATTCGTCCCCAACACGGATCTCGCCGGGCGCGTGGACCAGGCCAGGTGTCTGGCTAAAGGCTACAACATCGGCATTGCGGCCATCGATTTTTTGCCTTCCCAAGTAACGGAATTGAGATTCCGCGCGCACCGTGGGATGGAAGTATGTCCACGCCAGGACGAATCCGTGCGCGGTCGGAGCTCGCGGATCTTCACTGGGCTGACCGATGCTTCTATTCTGCAGGTCGGTTCTGTACTCGCTCATTTCTGCGCCGGCGGTGGTCCGGTGAACAAGAATCAGGTAGTTGAACTGTTGATTGCTTGGGTGGTCCGATCGCGAGCCAGGTCTAGTCTGAGTGACGTCTTCCCGGGAGATGAGGTTCGGCATCTGCTGGGACAACGTTTCTATTTCTTGTCCAATGCGAGTGAGCAGCGCGGGAAGGTCTTTCTCGTCAGCTTTGAGACCGCGCAGTTCCGGCATGGCTTTCTGCAATTCAGAAAGAGAATCATTCAGATATGGTTTTGCTTCGTTGTATAGACGCCGCTGCCTCGAGGCCGATGTTTCGTCGGACGGGAACTGAAGATCTTGGGGAGGAGCCGCACTTTGTACCCAGGCAATCACCGCAGCGAAGAAAAATATATGTAAAGACCGATGATCCATCAAGCCTCCGTCGGCTTGGCCGGTCCATCCCTCGAGTAGGACGAAGAATTTTATCTTATAGTTCCACTGTTTCGCTGAGTTGCACTACTTTTCCAATACTGGGCTGGCCTCCGTCATGAACAGCCTTTCGACGATGCGGCACGCAGCCTCTGTTAGAGCGGCTGGACGCTGCCTCGCCACAACTGTTTTGCTGAACAACTGAGAGGTGCCTCAGTATTGAGAAACCTCGGGCCACTTGTGAAGGAGCGTTTCGAGTCGCTCTTTCTTCAAGAAGTCGTCACCCGCTATGAGCGCTTTATAGCAGCGCGCCGGGTATTCCTTCGCCACTTCAAGTTCGCCTTCTGCTTTTGCAACGTCCGCTAAGCCTGACAAAGCGCGAGGATTCTCTGGATTAAACTTCAGAGATTCTAGGTAGTCATACTTGACTCGTGGCAAATCTTCGAGAAACCTTGAGATGTTGGCAGCGTGGTGGCTGAGAGTGAGCACGCATCGGTTTTCATTTTCGCTCTCGGCCATTGCAATGGCGTCATCCAGCAATCGCAAAGCTTCTCTTTCCTTGTCCTGCTGGGTTAACTCGGTACTCGCGCTCATCGCCTTGCGATAACGCTCCCACGAGTTGCTGTCAGCAGTTTTTGACATCTGAAAAGCGTAAACGAGCTCTCCGATTGTCGTCAAAGGAATCCAGTTGGCGTCGCGGGACGCGTTAGGGAACAGACACGCCAGCGGAGAATTTGTCTTGGTCTTCGATTTGAGCCAGCTGAGCACGCAGGCGTGCCGCCTCGGCGCGATCCTTTGCGGCCTCTACGTGGTACTTCACAGCGGGAACGCTGCCGACCGCATTGAAAAGCTTGGTCATGGCATCGTTTTTGCCTTTGCCGGTATGTTCTAGTTGGTTGGCAAGATCATCTTGGTCTTGTGCGTCGCCCTCTAATCCGGCAATGCGGCGCTGCAGATCCTGGATGGTCGCCCAGCGCTCAGCCCGCGCGATCGCAGCGTCGGTGGCGGTGGCGTTGGCGGCTTCCCACTCGCCCGAACCGCGGTCCTCCAGCACTTCTTCGAAAGCGTGGAGATTGTTGGCGGCACGCTGATTTCCCAGATCAGCAGACAAGCGGTACCAGGTCACCGCCTTAGCGTCATTGGGCTCGACCCCTTGCCGGAACTGATACATCCAGCCGAGCTGGTTTTCCGCGTTGCTGTTCCCCTCTGCTGCAGCTTTGTCAAACCAGAACATGGCCTTGGCGTAATCGGTTGGCATGCCGAGGCCATTTTGAAACATATAGCCGATGTTTTCCTCGGCGTCGTTGCTGCCATGTTCCGCGGCCTTGTAAAACCAGGAAAGAGCCTCGGTGTAATCCTTCGGTTGGCCCCATCCTTCCTCGGCCATGAAGCCCAACTGGTTTTCGGCGTCAACGTTGCCGTGGCCCGCGGCGCGAAGATACCAGGAATGGGCTTGGGCAAAGTCCTGCTTCACTCCATATCCGCACTGGTAAAAGTAGCCGACTTGCTTTTCAGCCTGCGAGAGATTCTGGTCCGCCGCTTTGCGGTACCAATCGAGGGCTTGTTTGTAATCACGCTTGACGCCGACACCATCCTCGTACATGCCGCCCACATTATATTGCCCCAGCGCATAGCCCTGGCTCGCTGCGGAACGATAGTAGGCTATGGCTCGCTTGTAATCCCGCGGCACGCCAAACTTATGTTGGTACATGTAGCCCAGTTGATTTTGAGCCGGAGCAAAGCCCTGGTTCGCGGACTTCGTAAACCAGAGGAGAGCCTGACCGTAGTCTTGAGGAACGCCGGCGCCGCTAAAATAATGGTTCCCGAGGGCGAACTGCGCCTGCGCGTCTCCCGCGGCAGCGGGCTCGCGAAGAGAGTAGAAGTCTTGGTCCTGTGGCGTCCTCGCCGCTGTCGTCGCCCGAGTTGGCGTCTGGATCGGTCCCTGCGGTCGCGCTGCGGAAAGCAGGCTGAACATAAAGAATGCTGCAATCGGGGCCCTAGCTCGAAAGCTCATGGAGATTTCCCCTTCGCGAATCTTCAAAAATAACCGGGAAGGATGCGACTGGAAATGGCTTAACTTACTTCTGCAACTCCAGCCCCTCGCTGCAATCCACTTGACGGCATCCAACCACGATCAACTGCTAGCTTGCAGTAGCCTGCCATCCGGAAGCTCATATAACGATAGACCGCCTGTACTAAAGCGACAGAATGTGCTCAATGCTGTATTTGCAGGAAGGCAGCTAGAGTTAAGGGATTAAGGCCAGTCTCCCGATATCGTCTACACCCTCGCTCGTTGACGCGTTTGATAGGGCGGATACTCCCACACCAGTCTTCGGGTCAAAGCCAATGAAGGAACGGTAACCACCTGTGCCGCCGTTGTGCCAAATAATCTCTCTGCCTTTCGCGGTCGATATGTGCCAACCGAGAGCGATTTCCAATCCGGGTTGGGGGGTGGGGCGGCGCCCCTCAAGCATTTCGGCCATCGCGGGAGCGAGCGGTGACTCTGTATAGCCAAGACTTGCCGCCAGGAAAATCAGCAAGTCGTTGGTGGTGGAGCGCAAGGCACCGGCTCCCGCGAGTGTCGGCAAATCCCAATTGCTAACTGTCTTCATTGATCGATTGTGTCCGATGGCGAGTCGCGCTTTCAGCTCGGGTGTGAGCGTGATCGACGTGCTTTTCATTCCGAGCGGGTCACAGATGCGAGACCGCACCAACGCTTCGTAGCTCATGCCGGCCCTCCGGGCTAATACATAGCCAAGCAATCCACCTCCGAGATTTGAGTACTCATATTGTGAGCCAATGTCCCGCGTCAATTGATAGCGTGAAAGGAATTGGTGCAATTGCTCGATGGAATAGTCCGCATAAGGATTGGAGGCATCCTTGGGGGTCATGTTCGTCGGAATTCGCGGCAGACCCGAGGTGTGCGTAGCGAGATCAACAAGCGTAATCGAACGGCCCTTCCGTTCCGGCGATTCCACTTTGGGTGGTAGGTACTCGACTACTGGATCGTTCAGCGTTACTTCGTCGCGTTGGACCATGTCGGCCAGTAGCAACGAAGTGAAAGCTTTCGTTGCCGAGCCGATCTCAAAAATCGTGTCCTCATTGAGCGGACGCGGATCGCCTTTTTCTAAACGGCCGTACTCAATAACCCTTTGCCCACCTAGCCCGATGATGCCCACGACAATTCCGATGCTCTGATGTTGGACATCGATCCGATCAACAAGTATTCGCCGAATATCTGAGTCCGATGGCATTGCAGCTTGTCAAAACGATCGCGTAGCGGCGCCGGCGGTCAAAACGCCTCTTTGCTGGATATCCTTTCCAAACGAGACAGCAGAAAACATACGCGCGCTCCGCTGCAACGTCCATCGCCATTCGCGAACGCAGAGCGGGCATTTTTCCCGCTACTATATGGGACTTCTGATTTGCTCGCTAAACCGGTCTCATTCCGAATGGAAAACCGTTTTCCGGAATCTGGCCCAATAGGCATGTCTCATCTTTGGCGCGTGCGCGGCGATTGGGTACAATGAGGTGATACGAATGCTTCCCCGGCACTCGTAAATCCGCGGTAACGTTCTCCGGAGGGCTTAGCATGGCAGCATCGCCGTCCCGCCGCGTCTCCACCGGGGAACGCCTCAACACCGCGGAAACTACCGGCAAGCTTCAGCAGATTTTAGCCCAGCGCGGATTGCGCATGACCAAGCAGCGGCGCGTCATCCTGCAGGTCATGGACACTGCCGAGCAGCACCTGGACGTCGACCAGATTCTGGCGCGCGCGCAAAAAATCGATTCCGGCGTGCATCTGGTCACCGTGTATCGGACCATCGACCTGCTAAAAAAACAAGGACTCATTGATGAGCTGGACTTGCTGCACCTGCGCGGCGACCGCCATTACTACGAGAGTCACGGCCCGCGCGACCATATTCATGTGGCCTGCCTGCGCTGCGGCAAGGTCCGCGAATTTGAGAGCCGCCTCTACGAACAACTCAAAGAGCAGATCGCCCGCGACTTCGACATGAAAGTAACCATCTCGCGCACCGAAGTAGGCGGTTACTGCGGCGCGTGCTTGGCCGCCGATCCAACTCTCGCGACACCGTCAAAAAGCGCGCCGCAATCTGCTTCCTCAGATGGCCGCGAGCACCCTCGTTCACATTGACCACAGTTTTGTAGGTTGCAGCTTCAGCCAGCCCGCCGCAGGCAGGCCGCGAGCACACCCGTTCGCACTGATCAGAGTTTTGTAGGTCGCGGCTTTAGCCGCGACATAAATGAAGCGGTAAACATATGGGCTTTAGCCCCTGAAGGCGGCACGGTGACAACCGAAGAAGAACGGATATTTCGCATATCCCAGAACAGTGGCTAAACCAATTGCGCCGATCGAAGCCTTCGCAAGCGGTTGAAGAAGCGGTTGGCGCTGTCGATGTCTCGCGCAATCTGTTCTCGCAACTCTGCAGCGCCACTGAATTGTTTTTCCTGCCGTAAGCGCTTCCAGAAGCGCACCTCCATGCGCTTCGCAGGAACTTCCCCGCGAAAATCCAGTAAGTGCGTCTCCACCGTCAACGCATTTCCATTGAATGTGGGCCGCATCCCGATATTGGTCACCGAGCGGTGACTGCGCGAATTGCCGGGAAAACACGTGCGCGTGATGTATACACCGCGCGCCGGGAGCAACTCCTGTTCGGGTACAAGGTTCAACGTCGGGAAAGTAAACTTGCTTCCTGTTCCCGTGCCGCTCACCACTTCACCGGTCAAAACAAACGGCCGTCCCAGCAACCGGCCTGCGTGGCTCACGTCGCCTTCCACAATTTCCCGGCGAATAATCGTGCTGGAGACAATTTCTCCGCGGCAAACAACCGGCGGAACAATCACCACTTCAAATCCCAGTCGCTCGCCAAGTTCCCGCAGCAGTTTTACGTTGCCCGCCTGGCGATGCCCAAAACGAAAATTCTCTCCCACTAGAATGGTGGCCACGTGCAACTCGCTCACCAATATCTGCTCTACAAAATCTTCGGGAGTCAGCCGCGATAGCTCTATCGTGAACGGCATCACCACCGCCGCTTCCAGGCCCAGAATGCTGCACCACTCAACGCGTTGCGTATTGGTGGAGATTCGCGGAGGAGCCGATTCGGGCCGCAAAACTTTTAATGGTGGCGGATCGAAAGTCAGCGCCGTTGACACCGCGTTGGTTTCCAGCGCGCGTTCGACAGTCGCCCGCAAAATCGCTTGGTGACCCAAATGCAGACCGTCAAAATTTCCAACCGCCAGCACGCTGGATCGTTTGGGAGAAGAATAATGAGCGTTCCACGCCGTGGGCGATGCAAACGTGCTTACGCCGGCGGCACGCTTCGGCGCAGGCTTGCAAGTATCACGATTCTGGTTTTGCGTTTCGTCCGATACATCTACGCTGACATCGAACTGCAATCCGTCGTAGGCAAGTTGCACATGGGGAAATCCTGCGTCACGCAAGCGCTGATTGGTCTCCGCGTGCGACAAATCGTGCGCGATATGCGTGAACCACGCGCGCTTTGGTCTCAGCTGTTGAATCAACGCCAACGCCTGCTCCACGGTCTGATGCATGGGATGCGGAACATCGCGCAGCGCATCAATAATTAAATCGTCCAAATCCTGCAGTAGCGGCACGGATGTTTCAGGCAACGAACTAAAATCGGTCAGATATGCCGCTTTACCGAAGCGATAGCCCAAAACTTCCAGATCGCCGTGCGCGAGCGGCACAGGAATAAACGGCACGCCCAGCAATTCAAACGGACCTGTGACGACATGCAGATCCACGATCGGGACGGTGCTCAGCGTGGGCTTGCCGCTAAAGACATATGAAAAAGCTTGCCGCAGTACCACGAACGTCTCTTCGTTCCCGTACACCGGCAGCGCCGCTCGCTGGCGAATGTTGAACGGACGGATATCATCGAATCCCATGATGTGATCGGCGTGCCCGTGTGTCAGCAAAACTGCGTCAAGGCGATCCATGCGCGCACGCAGAGCCTGCTGGCGAAAGTCCGGCGTGGTATCAATAACCACGTTTTGCCCGCAACGCGATAGGAGCAGGGAAGGGCGCAATCTCTTATCGTGAGAATCGCGCGAACTGCACACGCGGCAGTGGCAGCCGGGCGAAGGAACACCCATGGAGGTGCCCGAGCCGAGCACGGTAAGTTTTATTGGTTCCTGTTGCGATTCAGCGGACATAGGCAAGAACGGAGCCGTCAGCGAAGCCATCTTGGAAGTGTGCGCTCGGAAAATACCTTAGAAAAATCCCCGCGCCTCGGGCTGAAACCAGGCGTCAGGGAATTAACGCTTGCTGCCGACCTTGGCTTGTTGCGCCACTTTGGCAGCCTGCGCGGCCAGAGCCTGATTCACTTCCAGATAGGTCATTTTCAATTTGCCGAGCAGATCGAGCAGCAAATTTTCTTCTTCCGTCGCCAGATGTCCTTTGGTCTTTTCATGCAGCACATCCAGCATGTCGATCAGTTCACGTGCCGCTTCCGGATCGATCACCGGCTGGCCAGTTCGCGGATCCGCGTAGGCGCCCAGCACCATCGCGGCATTGCTGCCGATCATGCGAATCAAATTCTCAAACGCAGGTGAAGCCTTGGGTGTGTCCGCCGGGGCCTGCGCGTTCGCCGGCGCCTCTAGCGGTGATGGTGGGGCAGGGTGGCGCGCCGCTTCCAGTTGCGCCTCGCGTTCCGCTTTGCGTTCTTCCGCTTCCACTACGTCTTTGCGAATATCGCCTTCGGCCGTAAAAGGCCGCCGGTCAATTACGCGAAATGCTTCTTCGTGCTTATCTTCAGGCAAAGTAGTCCCTCTATCGTTAATGTGGCTTGTAGTTTATCACGCCAGTTCTGTTTATCCATTGTCGCGGCTGGCTACTAAGTCGTTCGATCCCGTGGAATGCGTGATGAGACTCTTGTCAAAAGTTGTAAGCCGCCGTAAAGTGGAAACCCCGCGGACAAAGAAATTCTGCGGACACCCGATGCGCTCCCCAACAAAAAAATCATCCAAGTCCAAGAAGAAAACTTCAGTAGGTAAGGTTTCAGCACGAAAATTGGCCCGCGCCAACAATTTGTCTGCCGGCGAGTGGTTCGAGAAGCTTGTCGCTGTGCAAAAGCGCCTGCGTGCGCCGCAGGGCTGCCCGTGGGACCGCGAGCAGACCCACGCCACGCTACGCCCTTACCTGATCGAAGAAGCTTACGAAGTGATCGACGCTCTCGATTCTGGCGACGACGCGAAGTTTGCCGAGGAGATGGGCGATCTCCTACTTCAGGTGGTTTTTCATTCCGAAATAGCCCGCGAACAAGAACGTTTCACTGTCGCGGACGTACTTCGCGAAATTCACGACAAGATGGTGCGGCGCCACCCGCACGTATTCGGCGACGTTAGCGCCAGGAATTCCGCTGAAGTTTTACAGAATTGGGAACGAATCAAGGCCACCGAACGGCTCGATAAGGGTGCTTCTTCTAAAAATGGCGCTGCAGATGTGCAGCAGAAACCCGCATCGTTGCTCGATGGTGTTTCTCGCGGACTACCGGCCATGTTGCAAGGCCTGCAGCTAACGCGCAAGGCAGCACGCGCAGGTTTCGATTGGCAAGACGCTGACGGCATCTTCGAAAAATTGCGTGAAGAAATGGCCGAGGTTCGCCACGCGCTGGCCGAAAAGGATTCCAGAAAAGCCGAGGAAGAACTCGGCGATCTGCTTTTCGCAGCGGTAAATCTCGCGAGGTTTGTGCGAGTCGATCCAGAAATTGCGCTGAAAAAAGCCAACGCAAAATTTCAGCGCCGCTTCATGGAGATGGAGAAAGCCGCGCGACAGAGCGATCACACCTTCGACGGGATGCCGCGCGAAGATAAAGAATCGTTGTGGGACGCAGTGAAACACGGCGAAAAAAAGAGTGCCGATGCCCGAAAATCGGCCAACGGCGAATCGCAAAACGCGAAGCCGCAGCCTTCCCGCATGAGCGCGTCCAACGGAAGATGACCGGTAGCATCGTCATCCGCAAGTGCCAGACGCTCGACGAATTTCATCGTTGCGTAGCGCTGCAACGCGAAGTCTGGCAGGAAGCGGATCTTGAAATCGAGCCGGCCACTGCCTTTGTGGTGGCGGCCAATACCGGCGGCCAGGTACTCGGTGCCTTCGATGGCCAGCGCCTGGCGGGCTACACCTTAGCGGTCGCCGCCGTCCGCGACGGCGTTCCGTATCTGCACTCGCACATGACCGGCATCCACGCCGACTATCGCGACCGCGGCATCGGCAGAATGCTGAAACTTTTTCAGCGAGATGAAGCACTCAGCCGGAATATCCGCCTCATCTGCTGGACTTTCGATCCGATAGAATTTCGCAACGCCTACTTCAATCTCAATCGCCTCGGTGCCATTTCCAGAACATACTTGCCGAATTTCTACGGCGTCACCAGCAGCCCTTTGCATCGTGGCCTGACTACCGATCGCCTGTTGGCCGAATGGCATCTTGACTCGCCACGCGTTATGGCTGCCACCGCGGGTGTGCCGGTGCGAACTCCCGACTGTGCCGCAGTAATCGACATGCCTGGAACTCTTGATGATGGACCGTCAGCGACTCCAGAGCAGTCCTCGGAACAGCTCGCAGAGTTGCAGGAACGACTGCGAAACCAATTTACGAAATATTTTCAGCGGAACTATGCGGCGGTAGCGGTGCGCCGGGAAGTCTCGGGCCGCGGTTATTTGTTGTGTCCCTGGAGCGATTTTTAAGAACGAGAGAGGTCAGAACTTCCGGCATGAAGATCAAGGAAGTAATTCTTCGGGAAGTGCCCATTAAGCTGGTCACCCCTTTTGAAACCAGCATGGACCGTGTCGAGTCGCGCCGGGTGCTGCTGGTTGAAGCGAGTGTCGACGGCGTCATCGGCTGGGGGGAATGTGTAGCCGGCGAGGATCCTTACTACAGCCCAGAGACGGTAGAGACCGCCTGGATCGCGCTACGCGATTATCTGTGGCCGCTGATTAAAGGGAGAGAATTTACTTCGGCAGCCGCGGTTTGGCCTCTGCTGTCGCGCGTTCGCGGGCACAACATGGCTAAAGCTTCACTTGAAGCTGCTGTTTGGGATGCTGAAGCGCGGCAAAAAAATCTGCCGCTCTGGAAATTGCTGGGTGGCACGCAACAGGAAATTAGCTGCGGCGTCTCCGTGGGACTTAAAGAATCACTTGAAGTATTGGTGGAGGTGGTAAAAAAGGAAATCGCTGCTGGCTATCAGCGCATCAAGATAAAAATTAAGCCTGGTAAAGATCTGGAATTGGTTCGGCGCCTGCGCCAGGATTTTCCGCGCATTAAACTAATGGTCGACGCCAACTCCGCCTATCGTCTGGACGACTGGCCACTGTTGAAGCAACTCGAAGGCTTTTATTTGATGATGATCGAGCAGCCTCTGGGGTGGGATGACCTGTACAGTCACATCGAATTGCAGAAGAAGTTGGACACGCCCATCTGTCTCGACGAGTGCATCCACAACGAAGATCAAGCACAAGCAGCGGTCAGCTTGGGCGCCTGCAAGATCATTAATATTAAACTGGGCCGTGTGGGTGGATTTACAGTCGCCAAGCGAATTCACGACATTTGCCAGCGCGCCGGAGTGCCGGTGTGGTGCGGCGGAATGCTGGAAACTGGCATAGGCCGCGCGCACAACATTGCTTTGTCCACGCTGCCAAACTTCACACTGCCAGGCGATGTCGCCGCCAGCAAGCGTTATTGGCATGAGGATATCATCGACCCTGAAGTAACTGTGTCTTCCCGCGGAACGATCACCGCGCCACAGGGCCCCGGCATTGGCTTTACGCCGCGGCGTGAGCTGATCGAAAAACTAACCACGCGGACGGAACGCCTTAAGTAAATTGCGGAATGGAGAAAACTTTGCAAAAGCCGCCAATGCGCCGGGGTGGTAACGCCGCGAGAATCGCCGTCATTGCCGGCGACGGCATCGGCAAAGAAGTCACGCCCGAAGCGCTCAAAGTTTTAAAGGCGTTGACCGCCGCCACGGGCCGCTCCATGGAATTTGTGGACTTCGACTGGGGCGCGGATAAATATCTTCGCGACGGGGTGAGCCTGCCGGACGGCGCGGTGGAAATGTTACGTAATGAATTCGACGCGATTTTGTTCGGAGCGCTCGGCGATCCACGGGTGCCTAGCAATCAACATGCCGCAGACATCCTGCTCGGCCTGCGATTCAAGCTGGATTTGTATGTGAACGCGCGACCGGTGGAACTTCTTCACCAACGGCTTACGCCGCTGCACGGGCGCACGGAAAAAGATATTCGCCTGATGGTTTTTCGCGAAAATACTGAGGGCTTGTATGTCGGCGTCGGCGGCTTTTTTAAGAAGGGCACTGCGGACGAAATTGCCGTCCAGGAAGACGTCAACTCGCGCAAAGGCGTGGAGCGCATCATACGGTTTGCGTTTGAATACGCGCAGAGTAAGGGTTTGAAGCGCGTGTGCATGAGCGATAAATCCAATGCCATGACTTTCGCGCACGACTTGTGGCAGCGCGTTTTCAAGCAGGTACGGCAGGAATACCCGGGCATTGAATCGCGGCATTTATATATTGATGCGCTGGCGATGGAAATTGTGCGCGACCCCAGTCAGTTTGACGTGATCGTCACATGCAATCTTTTTGGTGACATTATCAGTGATTTGGGAGCGCAACTTGCCGGCGGCCTGGGCCTTGCACCTTCAGGGAATATTCATCCTGGGCAAACGTCGCTGTTTGAACCGGTCCACGGTTCCGCGCCGAACATTGCGGGCAAGGGAATTGCGAATCCGCTCGGTTCCGTTTTGGCCAGCGCAATGATGTTGGAGTTTTTGGGATGGAGCGCGGAAGCCGCGGCTTTGAATAGCGCCGTGAAAGCGGCTGTACACGAAAATTTCGTGACGCCCGATCTCGGTGGCACCCACAAAACTAACGAGGTTGGAGACTGGCTCGCGAAATCTGTCTCCGATGGGAGCAAGGCACGTCCGCGCGAACAATCGAAGTAATACTTTAACTACCAACTCCACTGCTGCGCGCTGCCCAGAATCTCAACAAAAATAATTTTGCAACCAAGTTGTCGGTGTGCCGACAACGCAAGTGGCACTTTAACGTCGGCGCGCCGACAATCAAAGTCTCACTTGAACATCTTCAATAGCCACGTGGCTGGTAAAGTGGAACTTTAGTTCGCGACTTGATGATCCAAGTGAGAGCCATCCCAAGAAGAAACCCACCGACGTGCGCCCACCACGCGACCCCGCCATGGGTCACATCGCCAATACTCGTGACCCCGGCGATAAATTGCAGAAAGAACCAGTACACCAGAATAAAAAAGGCTGGAATCGGAACCAGGAAAATAAAAACCAAGGTCAGGATGCGCGAGCTGGGGTAAAGAATTAAGTACGCGCCCATCACTCCGGAGATCGCGCCGCTTGCACCTAGCGCCGGCAAGGAAGAATTGAAATTGAAAAGCACGTGCAGAAGGCCAGAACCGATGCCACAGACCAGATAGAAGAATAGATAGGGGATGTGGCCGAAGAAATCCTCCACATTGTCGCCGAAAATCCAAAGAAAAAGCATGTTGCCCGCGATATGAGCGATACCGGAGTGCAGAAACAGGCTGGTCACCAGCGGCAGAAACGCGCCAACGAAATCGATGTTTCCCGCAAGAAAAGCCGGGAAGCGCGCGGGAATCACGGCGTTGGCCATCAGGAAGGCTTTAAACAAGTGCGGAGGCAGCGAGATTTCGTGCAGGAAAACCGCGACGTTCGCGCAGATGAGCAGAACGTTGACGATAGGGAATCGCCGGTGCGGGTTAAGATCTTTGAGTGGAATGAACACGGAGAGCCGCGGTCAGAGTAACCAAAAGCAACAAAAAGATAAAGCCTCGCGAACGCTTATAAGTGCCGCGGATCAACAATCCGTGTGTCCCACCGAAGCGAAAAATGTTTTCCTAATTTTTAGAGAATGTGAATTTACCCGGCGATTCGTCTTTTCCGTGCGCAAACATTGCGTGCGCGTTGCGGGTGTGATAATTAAACATGTTCGCGTGCTTGCAAAGTTCTCGCCTATAGTAGGGCCGGAGATGATAGCGGCGCGCTAGAAAAGTTCATGCCCGCCCGGGAAACGGAAGCCATTATTCTAAAAACTTTTCCGCTGGGCGAGGCTGACCGGCTGGTCAGTTTTCTGGGGCGCGCCACCGGCAGGATGCGTGGGGTTGCGGCCGGCGCGCGGCGCATCAAGAACCGCTACGGCTCGACGCTGCAACTGCTGTCGCATGTGCAAGTTTGGTATATCGAAAAGGAAACGCGCGATCTGGTGCGCATTCAGCAATGCGAGCCGCTGGAGTCGTTCAACAAGTCGCAAAGTGATTATTTCCTAAGCACCGGGATGGCGGTGGTGAGTGAAGTAGCGGAAATCGCGCTACCGGAGCGCGAAGTATCCGAGCCCATGTTCCGTTTGATCCTGCTGACCGCGCAGGAAATCGAGCGAACCGGCGAGTGGTCGTTACCGCTGAGCTATTTTGCGTTTTGGACGGTGCGGCTGGGCGGTTGGTTGCCACGCTTTGATCGTTGCGCAAATTGCGACACGATGTTTGGCGCGCGTCCGGGGTATTTTGCGAGGTGGGAACCGGGACTGTTATGCGAGAAGTGTCGGCGGCAGGGAATGTCCGCAATGCATACAGCAGCGCGTGAACTCGCCGAACGCTTCACGGGGGAACGGTTGGATCGGATTGCTTTGACTGAGTCCATGAAGCCGGCGCTTAGAGAATTGCGCGAAGCGTCTCTCGGATGGATCGAGCATCACACCGAAAGAAAACTGGTAACCAGAGAGCTTTTGGAGAAAATTTGAAAGTTAAAGTAAAACTTGAGAAAAAAAACGTCGGCCTGAATTTTCAGGATTTGATTTTGCGTCTCTCGCAGTTCTGGGCGAATCAAGACTGTGTGCTGCAGCAGCCGTACGATGTGGAAGTCGGCGCCGGCACGATGCATCCGGAAACTTTTCTGCGGGTTCTTGGACCGCAGCCTTATCGGGTGGCGTTCGTGCAGCCTAGCCGGAGGCCGGCGGATGGGCGTTACGGCGAGAATCCCAATCGTCTTTATAAGCACTCGCAATTCCAGGTGGTCCTGAAGCCTTCACCAGCCGATGTGCAAGACGTTTATTTGAAGAGCCTCGAAGCGATTGGCATCGATTTGCGCGTACACGACATTCGCTTTGAGGAAGACAACTGGGAATCGCCCACGCTGGGTGCGTGGGGAATCGGTTGGCAGGTTCTGCTGGACGGGCTAGAGATTACTCAGTTCACCTATTTTCAGCAAAGCGGCGGCATTGACCTCGACCCTATTTCCGTGGAACTGACCTATGGATTGGAGCGCATCTGCGCCTTTTTGCAAGGCGTGGATAGCGTTTATGACTTGCGCTGGTCCGAGGATAAAACTTACGGGCAAATTCGCTTGGCGGAAGAGCAGCAGTTTTCAGTCTACAGCTTTGATAAGAGCGACGCGGTGGCGATTCGCGCCGAGTTTGATTTGCACGAGAAGCAAGCTAAAGAATTACTTGAAGGTTTCGCGGCGTCGAAAGGCGACGCTCGAACAAAATATCCGGTGCTTGCCGCTTACGATCATTGCCTGAAATGCTCGCACCTTTTTAATTTGCTGGATGCTCGCGGCGTAATCTCTACCACCGAGCGCGCCGCGCTGATGGCGAGAGTGCGTGGAGCGGCCTGCAAAACGGCCGCGGCCTACCTGGAGCAAATCGGTGGGCCTGCAAAGCGGCGGGAGTTACGAGCATGACTCCGGCGGGGAATCACGGTGCAAAGAAGTCCGGTAATAGATCTGAATCGAAAGCGGGAAAGAAACTCGATCTGGTGTTCGAGATTGGCTGCGAGGAAATTCCGGCAGGGATGTTGCCGCGCGCAACGGACGAGCTGGGCACCAATATCACAAAATTGTTGACCGCTGAGAACTTGATTGCGGGTGTGAGCGTCGAGACTTTCAGTGGGCCGCGGAGGCTCTCTGCGTGGGTGCGCGGGCTGACCGCGAAGCAAGAGGACGTCACCAGCGAGGTCACCGGGCCGCCAGTATTGGTAGCATTTGATAAGGCTGGAGCGCCGACGCGCGCGGCGTTGAGCTTTGCGGAAAAGCAGGGCGTTCGTATCGAGGACTTGCATCGAATACAGACGCCGAAGGGAGAATACCTTGCTGCGCGTCAAGTCCGGCGCGGCAGGACGGCGGAAGAAATCCTAAACGAGATTTTACCGCGAGCGATCCACGATCTGACGTGGCCGCGCTCGATGACCTGGACGGGGATCGATGGCGCGCGATTTATTCGCCCTATTCGCTGGCTGTTGGCGGTGCTGGATGGACGTCCGCTGAAGTTTTCTTATGGCGGTGTTTCGTCTGGCGACAAAACATTTGGGCACCGCTTCATTGGAAAAGGCGAATTGACGGTTCGCAATTTCGAGGAATATGAGAAGAAGCTCGGCTCTAACGGAGTGATCGTACGGCCACAGGTGCGGCGCGAAAAGATTGAAAGGGAATTAACGCAGCTAGCGCGCAAGAATGGCTTTCAAATCCATAAAGACGCGGCTCTTGAAAACCTCGTGTGTTACTTGAATGAGTATCCGACGGTCATTGAGGGCGGATTCGACAAGGAGTTTTTGAATTTACCCGACGAGATTCTGGTGACGGTGATGCGCGATCATCAGAAATATTTTGCGGTGGAAAATAGTCGAGGGGAATTGGCTCCCAACTTTTTAGCGGTCATTAATCTCGCCAGGGATTCGCGGGGTTTGGTGCGCGCCGGACATGAACGCGTGCTGCGGGCGCGATTTGCGGATGCGCAATTTTTCTGGGCGGCGGATCAGAAGCATCCGCTGGCAGATAATCTGGCCAAGCTGGAACGCGTAACCTACGAGTCGCGGCTCGGGAGTTATCGCGACAAAGTGGAACGGGTGCGCTCAATCGCGCGGTGGCTCACGGAGCAGTGGTACAGCAGCGGCATGATCGAGGCGCACGTGGCAGAAGCGGACCGGGCGGCCGAATTAGCGAAGTGCGATCTGGCTACGGAAATGGTGCGCGAATTCCCTGAATTGCAGGGGATCGTTGGCGGGCTTTACGCGCGGGCGCAGGGCGAACCCGATGAAGTAGCTGACGCGATTTATGATCACTACCGGCCGGTGGGACTGACAGATCCAATTCCGCGAAACGTGACGGGCTGTGCCGTGGCGCTGGCGGATAAGCTTGATTCCATCACCGGATGTTTTACGGTTGGCGTGGTGCCTACGGGATCGAGCGATCCTTACGCTCTGAGAAGAGCGGCGCTGGGCATCGTCAAAATTATTATGGAGCGGAAGCTGCCGGTTTCGTTGTCGCTGGCGGTAGGGGCCGCAGCCAAGGCTTTGTTAGTGCACAAGCCGAAAAAGGGAATGACGACCGAGCAGGAAGCGCAAGTGTTAGAGTTCATTCTCGAACGCGCACGATTCATTCTGCGCGACCGAGACGGATTCGCTTATGACGAAGTAAATGCTGTGTTTCGTGCGGGAGCAGAGGACCTGGTGGACGCGCAGAAGCGCTTAGTGGCGCTGAAGTCGATCCGCAAGTCCAAGAATTTCGAGCCTCTGGCAGTATCGTTCAAGCGTGTCCGCAAGATTCTGGAAAAAGCGGAACTGGGCAAGACGGAAGGGCGGCGAGTGCAAGCGGAGTTGTTCGATCACGACGCGGAACGCGAGCTGTACGCTGCAATGCGAGAGGCGGCGGCTCGGGTACAGACTGCCAAACGGGGCGGGCGGTATCAAGAAGCACTGGAGATTATCGCGGGATTGCGGAAAGCGGTGGACAAGTTCTTCGAAGAAGTGATGGTGATGGCCGAGGATGAACGGATTCGCGCTAATCGTCTGACACTTCTTTCCGAGCTGTTGAAGGAGTTCACCACGGTAGCGGATTTTTCAGAGATCGGAGCAGAGGAGCGTCGCTAAAGAATCAGTCGTGTAGGAAATGTCGACTCGCCGACACTTGAAGTAATTGTCTAACGTCAAATTGTCGACACGCCGACATTGAAAGTGACAGGTGAAGTCGATAATCGCGGTTTGTGGAATGTGAAGCGACCCATGAACATCGACCGTGACGGAGCAAAGGTGCAATCTTTGTTCCAATTGTCGACGCTCCGACAACTGAGGTAATAGTTTAGATTTCGATGAACAGCGCAAATGACACGAAACGGAGAAACACTGACATATGAAGTAAGAGTAGAAGTCCGGGTCCGCAGTTGAGGCGCGGAAGAGAAATGTAATGCTAAAAATTAGGTCTGTGAGCAAGCGCCATAGTGTTGTCGGCAGACCTAAAGTACAGCTTGAACTCAGGCACGTTGAGGGTGTTGGTTGGTTGTTGATGACGAAACTCAAAAACGCCCGGGCGAATCGCACTTAAAGTAAAAGATTAGATATCGGCATGCAGGCAAATTGTCGACACGCCGACATCTTGGGTAATGGTTGAAGTTTCGGTGAAGAGTCGTCGGGTGCTTGAGTGTCGCGACTGGACATGTAAAGTTGTAGTTGATGGTCCAAGTTTTGACAGCGACGGTTCGCGGGCAAAGAAAAGTCGACGTGTCGACATCGTAAGTAATGGTTGAATGCTGTATCGGTTGGCGTGCGGCGCTCGAACAGTCGAGGTTTTGAATTAAGGCGATGGTTGAGGTTTGGATTTGAAGCCGAATGGTGCAGGGGGCGGCGAAAATGTCGGCGAGCCGACAATGAAAGTAACGGTTGAGGGCGAGCGGTAGCCGCTCGGACGGGATGCGGCGATTCGAATGGATGCTGCCACTGACAGATTTTTGGTTGATTGATTTTGAAACAAAGTTTGAGAAACACAAAATCCTACATCGAGGGTCACAGTGAAAAAATGGGTATATTTTTTCGGAGCTGGTAAAGCGGAAGGTAACGGCGAATGGCGCGAACTGCTGGGAGGCAAGGGTGCAGGTCTGGCAGAGATGACCAAGATCGGGCTGCCGGTCCCGGCAGGCTTCACGATATCGACGGAGGCGTGTGACTACTACTACAAAAACGGAAAAAAGTATCCGGCGGAGTTGAAGAAGGAAGTGGCGCAGCATGTGGCACATCTGGAAAAGGTCACCAAGAAGAAGCTCGGCGATCCAAAAGCCCCGCTGCTGGTGAGCGTACGCTCAGGTTCCGCTCGATCCATGCCCGGGATGATGGAGACCATATTGAATTTGGGGCTTAACGATCACAGCGTCGAAGGCTTGGCGGGCGCTACCAAGAATGAGCGGTTTGCTTACGACGCCTATCGCCGCTTCGTGCAGATGTATTCCACAGTAGTGATGGAAATGTCCAAGGAAGATCTGGAGCACCGGCTGCGGGCGCTGAAAGAACGGCTAGGTGTGCGTGAAGATACCGCTGTCCCTGCGAGCGGCTGGAAAGAATTGGTGCGCGAGTACAAGCAATTGTTCAAGGAAAAGACCGGAAAAAATTTCCCGGACGATCCGATGGATCAACTGTGGGGAGCGATCGGCGCAGTGTTTGGTTCATGGATGGCCGAGAAGGCAGTCACCTACCGTCGAGTCGAAAAAATTACCGGGGTCATGGGCACGGCAGTAAACGTGGTGCAGATGGTGTTCGGGAACACCGGCGACACTTCGGGAACCGGGGTGTGCTTCACGCGCGATCCAAGTTCCGGCGAGAAAGTCTTTTACGGCGATTATCTTGTCAACGCGCAAGGCGAGGATGTCGTGGCTGGAATTCGCACGCCAACGCCGCTGCGCGAAATGGCTACAGCTATGCCCAAGGTTTACGCGCAACTCGATAAAGTTCGAGTAAAACTTGAGAATCATTATCGCGACATGCAAGATATGGAATTCACCGTAGAAGATGGGACGTTATATATGTTGCAGACGCGCACCGGCAAGCGCACGCCCGCAGCAGCGTTTCGCATCGCTGTGGACATGGCCAACGAAAAGTTAATCAGCAAGGAAGAAGCGATTACCCGCATCAAGTCGGAAGATATCGAGCGGCTGTTCTATCCGGTGATTGACGTAAAGGTGGACAAGAAATCGCTGGAGGCGCGCATCCTGGCACACGGCATTGACGCGGTGCCAGGTGCGGCCGTGGGGAAGGTGGTGTTCTCGGCACAGAAGGCTGAAGACTGGGCCGAGAAGGGCGAGAAAGTCATTCTGGTGCGCCGCGAAACCAGTCCAGAAGATGTAGGCGGAATGGCGGTGGCGCAGGGAATTCTGACCGCGACGGGCGGAAAGACGAGTCACGCGGCGGTGGTCGCGCGCGGCTGGGGCAAGTGTTGCATCGTGGGCGCGGAGAAATTGCAGATTGATTACAAAACTTCGTCGATGGTGGCGGCGGGAAAAACGGTAAAGGAAGGAGATTGGATCACCCTGGATGGCAGCCAGGGTGTAGTGTATTCCGGCGAAATGCCGCTAGTATCGCCGAAACTGCCGCAGGCGTACGCCACGCTGATGAAGTGGGGCGATGAAGTGCGGCGGCTGGGCGTGCGCACCAATGCGGATACACCGCAAGATGCACGCAAGGCCCGAGAGTTCGGAGCCGAAGGTATTGGGCTGTGCCGCACGGAGCACATGTTCTTTACGGACTTTGAGCATCCGGAACGGAGCCATGAGCGGCAACGCGCGATTCAGGAAATGATTCTCGCCGAGACTCGCGAAGCGCGTGTGAAGGCATTGGACAAACTGTTGCCATTTCAACGTCGGGACTTCGTGGGAATATTTCAGGCGATGGATGGATTCCCGGTGACGATTCGCTTGATCGACCCGCCGCTACATGAATTTGTTCCACACGACCGAGCGAAGCAAGAGGAGTTGGCAAAGGAGTTGGGGCTGGGCGTCGAGGTAGTGGCGCGCCGCGTGGAGCAATTGCACGAAGCCAATCCGATGCTGGGTCATCGCGGCTGCAGATTGTCTATTACCTATCCAGAAATTCTGGAGATGCAGGTGCGGGCGATCATCGAAGCGGCCATAGAATGCCAGCGAGGCAGAGTTAAAGTATTACCTGAGATAATGCATCCGCTGGTTTTGGACAAAAAAGAGTTGCAGATACTTGAGCAGGCCACTAGGAGAGTTGCCGACGAGTTGATCAAGAAGGCGGGCGTGAAGTTGCCATATTTAGTGGGCACGATGATCGAGTTGCCAAGAGCTGCGTTGCTTGCTAATGAGATTGCCGAGGTCGCAGAATTTTTCTCGTTCGGCACGAACGATCTGACGCAAACGACCATGGGGCTCTCCCGAGACGATGCGGGGCGATTTCTGCCCGACTATGTGGATGAGAAGAAAGCCGGGGTGTTCAGCGCCGACCCGTTTCAAACGCTGGATATCAAAGGCGTCGGAATGTTGATGCGCTGGGCTACGGAGCGCGGAAGAGAAACGCGGCCAAAGCTGAAAGTGGGAATTTGCGGCGAGCATGGCGGAGACTCGGAAAGCGTGAAGTTCTGCCACGCATTGGGAATGGATTACGTCAGCGCCTCGCCGTTCCGAGTGCCGATAGCACGCCTGGCCGCGGCGCAAGCGGTAATAGAAGAAAACGTGCGTGGAAACAAGAAGGCCAAGAAGGCGGCAGGTTAGTTCGCCGATACTTTAGTTTTTCAGTCAATTAAATCGCGGCATCCCTAGCTAAAGTATCGCTAGAGATGTCGGCGTGACGACATTTTTCAAAAAAGCAAGCGGGCAAAATACGCGAGCGACTTGGTTACGTCTGCGTTTTTTCTGCCGCGACATTAAAAGTGTGACGCGCGAGATACCGGGTCCCGGGAACGACAACAAAATCTCATAACAAAAGGGTTACTTGAAGTATTGGTGTGGGCATAACCGGGCCGGCTGCCAGTAAAAGTAATACGTTGCGAAATCCACAGGGGAATAAATCTCCAGGCACCTCTAACAGCAGTGTTAGGAATCAAATAACCAAGAGCGGTCTCAGGACGTCTTGAGTTGGACCGCGTAGAGTTTAATTCTCCAGAACGATCGTTGGAACCGCGTTGATTTTTCTGAGTAAGTCGCATACAATTGGGGTGGGTTTGCGGGTGCCTAAAGTCCCCGTGCACTTCCAGCAAACCCGTGCGGGCGATATATGGCCCCCCCGGAACCCCAGCGGCCGGAGTTGACGGTAATGCCCCCACCGTTACACTGCTTGGCCCGATAATAGTGGTCTGCCAGCAGTTATACCCAGCCTCACCTGCACTTATGAATGCGTCTCAGGAGTTCCAGCGTGCAGCATAGATTCAGCATTTTGATGCCGGTCTATAACCGGGAGAAGTTCGTGGGTCAAGCCATTGACTCTGTGCTGGCGCAGACCTTCAAGGATTATGAGCTTTTCGCTGTCGATGACGGGTCCACGGACCTGTCTGCGGCCGTTCTGGCCTCGTACGGAACGCGCATAAAGTTTCTGCAACAATCCAACCAAGGACCAGAGGTGGCACGCAATAAGGCTGCGGCGTTGGCCTGCGGGGAATATCTGGTGTTTTTCGACAGCGACGACTATTTATTTCCGTTTGCACTGGAGACTCTCGACAAAGTGATCTCGAGTTTTGGCTCGCCGACGCTGATCATGGGGAGTATGGAACGTTTTAGCAGTGCCGACGGACAGCCGCCCGCGGAGCCGGTGGATCGAACGATCCGGGTTATTAAATACGCGGATTATCTTTCCAAAACGCGGCCCGTGGGGACCATGGCGATTGTGGTGAGGAAGTCTGATTTTGACGCGGTCGGAGGGCTTCGCAACACTACGGCTCAAACCTGGTACTGCGACGACAACACTTTATTACTAAAGGTGGGCGTGCGCGGTCAGTGCATCTTGATCGAGAGTCCGTGTACTTCTGCATATCGGCAGCATGGCGAAAACAGTACCAAGAACGCAGAGGCGTTTGCGAATGGGTTAATCAAGCTGGCGGATTCCGAACGCCAAGGAGCTTTTGGCGGGAAAGAAAGAAAAGCCGACCGCTACGCGTACATCGGTGGGCGGGCAGCAGCATGGGCGTTTTACTACTGCTGGAAAGCTGGTCACCGCAAACTGGCGCTTAAACTGTTAAGTGAGACGGCTCCGATGGTGTCCATGGCGGTGTTACGGAAATTCTTGCGACCGTTTCGGCATTCGGCAGAGCCGATTGTGCTGGAAGGTCACGGCGCGAAGTAAGAGCAAGGTCGGCTGGAGTCCGGAAACAAAACCTCGGTTGACGGTTTGAGCTGAAGCCTCTTTTTGTCCACCTATCTATATAGTTGATCGTTGAAGAATCCCTCTGGCGCATATCAAGTAATGAATGAAATGTCGGCTGTTCGACATTTTTTCTTCTCTGCATATCTCAAGTGTTACTTGAAGTTTGCTAAGTTGGTATTTTGAAGAAAAAGTAGAGTCCGATAAAAAAGAAGATCAAATCCGGAGACCATCCTGCTAAGAATGGTGGGAGTTGTCCGACGCCGCCCATGGCTTCCATCAGGCGGGCAATGCTCCAGTAGCCTATTCCTATGGCAATGCCGATGGCGACTCCGCCAATCGCGCCGCGGGAACCCACCAGGAAAGCAAACGGGATAGCGAGGAGCATACTCACTGGCGCAATGAGTGGGTAGGCTATTTTAACGTGCCATTGCACGGTTAGACCGGCAACATCGAAACCGGCGCGACGCAGATCTTCAATGTAGCGGTTGAGTTCGGACCAATTCATCTGAAATGCCTGGCGAACTTCGCGATTGAAGTATTCCGGCGGCTCGGTCAGTTCGGGGAAGGCCTGCACGCTAAACTGATCGAAGCGGGTGATAGAACCGCCGGAAAAATCGCGAACCCAGCCTGATTCCAACAGCCAGATTTTTTGTGACGCGGACCATTGCGCGCGGTTGGCGAAAATACGGCGGCGAACATTGAAGGTGGCGGGATCGATTTCCAAAACGCTGAGGCCGCCGAAGAGATTCTGCGGCGGGCTGAACAGATCGTAATTATAAATCTTGGAATTTTCCCCGAAGATCCAACGTTGGGGATGAGTGTAGGTTTGCGGCGGGCGACCTTTGATCTGGTTGCGCAAAGCGTCCTGACGCTGGTTGGCATAAGGAAGATAAGTTTCGTTGACCAGCAGCATAGCTCCGGCTAGCACGATGCCGGCAACCAGGAGTGGAATAACCAAACGATGCAGACTGATGCCGCTGGCCTTGATGGCCACGATTTCGTTGTTCTTGCTCATGATGCCGAGAGTGACCAGCACCGAAACGAGCGCGCCAAGGGGCGCGAGGTTGTAGACGAGATAAGGCGTCAGATAGCGAAAATAATTGATGACGATGAGAAACGCGACGTGGTGGCGCGCGATGTCGTCAAGCAACTCGAAGAAGGTAAAAGTCTCAAATAAAAAGACGAAGACGGCCATGATAAGCGCGAAATAAACCGTGAAACGGCGAAGAATATAAATGTCCATCAGACGGGGAATGCTGCCGCCGGGAACCGGTTGATGAGGATCACTGTTGAGGCGTGAGAAGCCGTTGAGCGGGTGACCGAGCTTGCGAAACGCCGCGGTGCGCGCACGCGCTTTACGGCGGAGAAAACGCAAGCGGGTTCTGACAAAGCCGGTGGGATGCAGCCAGCGGCCCTCGCCGCGGAATTGCTCCATGCGCGGCAGTAAGATGAGGCCGAGGGCGACGAGAATCAAATTGGCAATCCAAATCCCTAGCGCGGGCGGAACGCTGCCCTGACGAGCGAGGCCAGCGCCGGTAACAAAAAGAAGGTAATATCCCGCGATCATGGCGACAGCGATCAAGGAGCCGGCGGCACGGCCACCGCGACGGGGTTGCGCGCCGATGGGTACGGCTACCAGCGCAAAAACGAGGCAAGCGAAGGGAAATGCCAGGCGCCGATGAAGTTCCACACGAGATTCGAGCCAGCCAGGGCCGTGATCCGCTATAAGACTGCGGAGAGAACGTTCGGGATTGCTGATCTGCCGTTGCGTGGTAGGAATGAGATTGTTAACTTCTATGGGCCAATCGCTCTGTCCAAAGGCGGTGACGGAATAGCGGTCCGGGCGGTCGCGATAAAATTCGTGGGTAGTGCCGCCTTGCAGATGTAACTCAAGCGTGCCGTGATTGGGATCGGGGATAACAATGGCGCGCTCCGCTAAAGTTAAACGCGAACCGCTCTCAGCACCAGTATCGGCCAAGAACACCCCATGCCAGAGAGTGCCGCTGGCAGCCACATCAGAAATGTAAAGTATTAGTTGAGGAAATCGTTCGTCAAATACGCGCGGTTGCACCTGGAAAGAGATTTGCGAAGTGATTAAATTGGCTTCAATGGAACGAAAGGTTCGCAGCGCCAAAGGCGAAAGCCAGAGAGTCATGATCAGGCTGACCATCAAGCCGGACACCGCCAGCACGCCTACGGGAAGCAGGATGCGGCGCCGGCCAATGCCCAGGGCGGTGAGTGCAATTATTTCGCTGTCGGCGGACATGCGGCCAAGCCCGAGGAGCACCCCGATGAGCACAGCCATGGGAATTGTAAAAGTGAAGACCGCTGGGAAGATGCAAAGGAACAGCTTGAGGATTTGGGAGCCGGAGCCGGTGTGGCGGACGAATAGCTCCATGAGGCGGACCAGCTGAGGGACGAAGAAGACAAAGGTGAAGACGATGAGTCCAAGGAACGCGTGGCGAAAAATTTCGCGGACAATGTAACGGTCCAATATGCGCATGAGCGAACGGTGAGTGTAACACGCGCGAAGCATTGAGACAGGAGCGGTGTAGAGGATGAATCGAGTGAATCTGGTGGTGTTGTGGCACATGCATCAGCCGCAATATCGCGACCCGGAAACCGGGAGGTATGTGCTGCCCTGGACGCGGCTGCATGCCACGAAGGATTATTTTGGAATGGTGAAGGTCTTGGAGGAATTTCCAGGATTCCACGCCACGTTTAACGTGGTTCCAGCGCTGGGAATGCAGCTGGAAGAATATGCGAGCGGCAAATTCAAGGAGCCATGGTTTTCACTGGCGTTTAAAAATGCCGACAAGCTGAGCAGGGAAGATAAGGTGGAGATTCTGGCGCGGGCGTTTCAGGTGAACCACGAGCGGTTGATGTCGCGATGGAAGCGCTTTGTGGAGTTATATGAATGGTCGCGACCGGCGGATGGCGCGCAGGCGCTGGTGACATTTATGGCGCGCGATTGGCGGGACCTGCAAGTGTTATCGCAACTGGCGTGGATGGACGAGTCGTGGCTCGAGAAAGACGAAGTGGTGAGCAGGCTGGCGTCGAAGGGAAGAGATTTTTCAGAGAGCGATAAAGAAGCGCTCGCGGCTAAGGAAATTGAGCTGATTGGATTGGTGCTGCCTGCGCACCGGGAAGCGGCGCAGCGTGGGCAGATCGAGCTGAGCACAACACCTTTTTATCATCCGATTCTGCCGCTGATTTGCGATTCGGATATTGCGCGGGTGGCGAATCCATCCACGCCGCTGCCACGTCGAGCTTACCGGCATCCAGACGATGCGCGGGAACAATTGCGGCGCGCGCGCGAATATCACGAACGCGTTTTTGGAATGAAGCCCGCCGGGTTGTGGCCGTCGGAAGGATCGGTATCGGATCAGGCGCTGGCGATTGCTTCGGAAGAAGGATTTAAATGGTTTGGCACGGATGAGGGAGTGTTGGGGCGCACGTTGAATGTCGGATTTTTTCGCGATGCGACGGGAATTCCGGCGAATGCGGAACGTTTGTATAAGCCCTGGCGAGTGCAAACGCCGAGTGGCGGCATCACGGGATTGTTTCGCGATCACCATTTGTCGGACTTGATCGGGTTTGTATATAGCCGCATGGATTCAAAGGCTGCGGCGGCCGATCTGCATGGGCGGTTGCGACACCTGGGTGAAGCGGTGCAAAGCGCGCAGCCGCTGACCATTTCTATTTTTCTGGATGGCGAAAATGCCTGGGAATATTATCCGGGGAATGGCCGCGAATTTTTGCGCGAATTTTACCGGCGGGTGGAGAGCGATCAGGATTTCCGTGCGTTGACGGCTTCGGAAGCCATTGCGGCGGCGGGCGACGTGCCAGTCACGGCGGGAATTTTTCCGGCTTCGTGGATCAATGCGAATTTTGATGTGTGGATCGGGGACAGCGAAGACGTTACCGCGTGGGAATTATTGTGGGATGCGCGGGAGGCTTACACGAAGGCGGCGGAATCAGAAAAAACGGGCCGCGCCGACGCTCCCGGCGCCACGGCGCTAAGCGCTGCATACGAATCGCTGCTGGCAGCGGAAGGCAGCGACTGGTGTTGGTGGTTCGGTCCGGAGCACAGCACCGCGAATGATGCGGAGTTCGACGCGCTGTATCGCAAGCATTTGACCGGCGTTTATCTGGCGCTGGGGCGGGTGCCGCCGGCGGAGTTGGCCAAGCCTATCAAGCGCAAACCGGAGCATGCGCTGGAACTAGCGCCCACGGGATTTGTAAATGTGCGCGTGGACGGGCGGGACAGTTCGTATTTCGAGTGGCTGGGCGCGGGCTTGTATTCTCCAGAGCGGCGCGGCGGATCGATGCACGGGCGGATTTTTTATCTGCACGAATTGCGTTATGGATTTGAGGAAGAGCGGTTCTGCGTGCGGGTCGACCTTTTTCCCGAGGTGCTTGCGGATCTGGAAGATTCGGAATTTCGCATCAACATCGTCGGCGCGGAAGAATTGACGGTGGTGGCGAAGATCGAGCGCGGACATTTGAGCGAGTTTGCGGTGGAGCGAAAAAATCTTTGTTTGCTGAATCCGAAAGATATTGTGGAAGTGGCGTTTGATCGAATTTTGGAAGTGGCCGTTCGGCGCGAGGCGCTGGACATTGCGGGGAAGAAAAGCTTGCGGCTGGGAGTTGCGCTGTGGCACTGCGGGCTGCCGCTGGATGTGTTGCCGGCGTCGGGATTTTTGGATGTGAGTTTCGGCGAAGAACACGCCGCCTGGGACATAGAGACGGTCGAAGCAGATTCAAAGAAGTAGTCCGCGTGTTAAGTGGCTCTTCGCAGCAAAGCATTTTTGGAGCTATCCGGTAGTCGTGAATGTTTGGTGCTTTAGAAATATTTTCGCGTCGTCTTCGTTGAAAAAAACGAGACGGACATGTTCCACCGGCGAGCCGGCGGAGAGAACCGACTCGATTGCTTCAGATACTACTGGAGCAGCGAGGTCCGGGGGATAGCCGTACGCTCCTGTTGAAATGGCTGGGAACGCGATGGAACGAAGGCCGTGCTTGGCCGCCAGGGCGAGGGAGTTTCTGTAGCAGGCCGCGAGCCTTGCTGCGTCAGGTTCCTTTCCTATTGCTGAAATCGGGCCGACGGTGTGAATCACATGGCGGGCTGGGAGTTGACCTGCGGTAGTCAGAGCGACCTCGCCAGTTGGCAGCCCGTTTGGAAAGCGAGCGCAGCGTAGTTCGCGGCATGCTTCGAGAATTTTTGGGCCTCCTTTGGCGTGGATGGCGCCGTCGACACCGCCTCCGCCTAATAGGGTGCTATTTGCTGCGTTCACGATTGCGCCCACGTTTTGTTTGGTGATGTCGCCTACGACGATTTGAACTTTTTCATTTAGGAAACTGGCTAAAATTTTTGATTGGTCCATTACCGAAGGCTCCCCGCGGGGTCGTTATCTCCAGGTGTCCGCACCGGATGATGGCTTAGTCCGAGTAATCGGACATTGAGACCTAGTTTCCGGGTAATGCTCTATAAACACGAAACATTATCTATAACCACGATTGGCCTTCTTGTTCGCTTTTCGTTGCGCCTTCGAGGCTTTCTTCATGGCCTTCCGCTGCTTCTTGGCGGCCTTCTTATTTATCTTTTGCTGCTTCTTGGCCGCTTTCCGGGACCGGCGCGCACCTTCTGCGACACTGATGCGTTGAGCTTTGACCGGTATCGACCATGGAGCACTCAAGACGACCAGCAATGTGAAAGCGGCAATGCGTTTCATCTGGAATTTCATTCTGACTCCAAACTCCGAAAGTCCAGTGTATTACATCGCTGTACTATACTGCTGGCATGCGTGGCTCTGTCCTTCTATTGGCCGCTCTGTTGGTAACTCCCCTCATTGCAAGTGCGCCGAGTCCCAATGATTGCGCTACTGTCGAAAAAAACGGGGATGAGATAACGCTTCGAGCTGAATCCTGGGACCCTGTATTGACCGTTGGTGGCATGCTCGCGGATCGCTACGGAATTAAGGTGAGCGTCGAAGCTCCAAAGTGGGCCTTTTCCGGCGATACCGAAGACGTTGCTGTTGCGGACCCTGCGTTTAGCGAGCAGCACGACCACATTCACTATGAGGTCATGAGGCGCCACGCCATCGAAGTCCGCTTTTCGACCACTGGAAACGGGCATCCAGACGATGTCGCGGGTCTGCTGCGTCAGTTGGCAGATGCCGCAAACAGGGAAATGCCTTACGAGTATCGGCTGGATGTGAGCGGTGATGACTATGCACTCGTCCCCACAAGGACGCGGAATTCAAAGGGTGACCTTGAAGATGTATCGCCACTGCTGGATCGCAACGTCACTATTTCCTCGGGTATCCGCAGCATTGCTGAACACGCAAATCTGATGGCGGACGCACTTACCAAGCAGACCAGCTGGCGCATCGGTTGCTGTCAATCGCTAGTGGCAGGAGTTCCCTGGGGTATGGCGGAAGTCAGGTTTGAAGCCGACCACAAGCCCGCTCGTGAAGTTTTGAAGTCGCTCATCCTCATTGAGCAGCAAGCGAACTCCCAAGGATCCAGTAGGCACCCCGATTACGACCATTGGGTCGTCAGATGCGACGGAACTGGAGCTCCATGGTGTTTCATAAACGTCGAAGGTAAGTCCTCGTCATGGTGCCCATAGCGTCAGTCATACCAGTCATATTCGTTTCAATGATTATTGACGTCACCCGATTCACTCGGTCCCCGGTGTCGATTCTAAGGGCGATTCACGAGCAAGCCGGAAGAATCGAACATGCCCGGGAAGTCGTTTTCGGAAAGTGACGCACTCCCCAAATGCGATTAGAAAAAATTAGAAAAGTTTGACGGCGAGGTCGGTGGGGTTGTCGCCGACGGGGATCATGGTGACGAGGTAGTTGGTGCGGACGCGGATGATGGCGATGTCGCCGGAGTCGTGGTTGACGGCGAGGAGGAGATTTTCCTGGGGATCGAGGCGCAGCGCTGAGGGGGATTGGCCGGCGGGGACGGGGAAGCCTTTGCCGGGGTCGCGGTCGAGGTGGCGATCCACGATATCGACGGGAATGATGCGGTTGGCGGCGGTGTCGCTCACGTACATCAGGCTGGCGTCGGCACTGAGAATGGCGCGCGTGGGAGCGGACCCCAGCACCATGTAATCGCCGACTTCGTGCGTAGCAGTGTTGATGACTTGCAGGCCGTGAGCTTCGGGCGAGATCAAGTAGAGTTCACCGCCGTCGGGCTTGAGCAGCATCTGCGTGGGGCGGCCGGCCAGTTCGAGATGGGTGAGAAGAACGCCGCGACGCAAATCGACGACGGAGATGCGGGCTTCGCTGGCGCTGCGCACGAAGGCGATGGAGCTGTTGGCCATGATGGCGATGTCTTCGGGGCGCGCGACGACCGGGATGGTGCCGCGTTGGGCGAGAGTCGCGGCGTCATGAAGAGAGACGGTGGCGTCGCCACGATTGGCGACGACTATGGTTTTGCCGTCGGGAGTGCTGCGGGCGAGCACCGGTTCGCGACCGGTTTTCGCAGTGCCGAGGATGGCGCGCGTGCGGCAGTCGATTGCGACCAGGGTGTTGTTGCCGGAAGAGGTGACGTACGCTCTCGCGCCGTCGGGGGAAAAGTCGAGCGCGTAGGGTAGCGAGCCCACTCGGATTTTTGCGGTGAGTTGATTGGTGCGTGTGTCTAACACCCAGACGAAGCCTTCCGCGGTGCTGACGCCCCAGACTTCTGGGCGGGTGGGGTGTTCGCGGACGCCGGATAATTTTTGGCCGATGGGGATGTGGGCGATGGCGCCGAGTTTTACCAGGTCTACTACCGTGAGGTTTCCGTCGGAGGTGGTGACGTAGGCGTTGAGGCGCAGTCCGGGGCGGAGGAAGGAAGGGCGATGCTCGAAGAGCAGAAGAATCAGGGCGGCCGCGAGGAGGATGCCTAGGAGTGAGAGGACGCGGTAATTGCGGGGGCGGGTCATTTAGATTTGTGTGGGAGCTGATTCGTTGTTGAGCGGCGTGGCGGAGCGGCGGTGTTGTGACGGATAAAGCGAAGAGAGATTCCACGACTGCGCAGACCGGCTACTTCGCAGGAGCGAAGTAGGAGGAAACAGCCGGTCTGCTCCGCTCGGAATGACCGATTTTTGGTGTTTTTTAATTTAGTAATGTGCGGGGCGGTTATTTTTTTGCTCCAAAACTTTTTCTCGAAGCCTTTTTTCAAAACCATTTCTATTTTTGGAACCGTTTTTTTTGAAGACCTCCTCAATGGTTGAAGTCTTTGCTTAGGTCTCGCCATTGTGGATTAACACGTTCTATCAGGGCGATCTTTTTTCTCTGTGCTAGCGTTTCCATTGTTTTTCGCGGGCGATCGCGTTGCGAATGTCGCTGAAAGGTTCGAAGTATACAAGTTTGGTGGTGTTGTAGCGGCTGGAGAATCCAGGGGTCTGCTTGCATTGGTGCTACACGGCGTTCGAGATGATTGGTTACGCCTACGTACAGCACGCCTGAAGCGCTGGCCATCATGTAGGAGTGATAGACCATGACGGGGAGAGTTTGGCACGCCGATGCAGCGGAGAAAAGTAAAACTGCAGGCATTCAATGGATGCGATCAATTGACTTCGCGGTGGAGGACGGCGGCGATTTGGCGGACTTCGCCGACGAGTTCGGCGAGTTCAGTGGGGAGGATGGATTGCATGCCGTCGGAGAGGGCCTGGTCGGGGGCGTGATGAACTTCGACAAGCAGGCCGTCGGCGCCTACAGCTACTGCGGCGCGGGAGAGGGGCAAAACTTTATGGCGCTTGCCGGTGCCGTGGCTGGGGTCGACGAGGATCGGCAAGTGGCTGCGTTTTTTTACCGCGGGGATGATGGTCAGGTCTAGCGTGTTGCGGGAATGGTCGGCGAAAGTACGCACGCCCCGCTCGCAGAGCATTACGTTGTAGTTGCCTTCGCTCAGGACATATTCGGCGGCCATCAGGAATTCGTCGAGAGTGGCGGACATGCCACGCTTGAGGAGGATTGGTTTTTTGGCGCGGCCGGCGCGCTTGAGCAGCGAGAAATTCTGCATATTACGTGCGCCGATCTGGATCACGTCGGCGTATTCTTCGACGAGGTCGAGGCTTTCGTTGTCGATGGCTTCGGTGATGATGCCGAGGCCGTAGTGTTTGCGAACTTGCGCGAGAATTCTGAGGCCGTCTTCGCCGAGACCCTGAAAACTATACGGCGAAGTGCGCGGTTTGTAAGCGCCGCCACGAAAGAGTTTAACGCCGGCTTTTTTGACGCCTTCGGCGGTGGCGAAGCACTGTTCTTCGGTTTCTACCGCGCAAGGGCCGCCAACCAGGCCCACGTGTTTGCCGCCGAAAAGAACGTCGCCGCTCGGGGTGGGAATGCGCAGGATGGTGTCTTCTTCTTTGACATCGCGGCTGACGAGTTTGTAGGGCTTGCTGACGGGAATGCATTCGATCACGCCGGGGAGGGATTCGAGGACGCCAAGATCGAGCGCGCCTTTGTTGCCGGTGATGCCGATGGCGGTGCGGAGGGCGCCCGGGATGGGATGCGCTTTAAGGCCGAGGCTCTCGATGCGTTCGCAAACGGCGCGAATCTGCGGCTCGGTGGCGTGAGACTGCATTACGACTAACATGGCTGCTCCGGGCGAGGATGAGGAATAGTGCAGTTTACCTGTTGGGGAGCGGAGGGAGCAAATGCAGGCGGTAAAGAAATTGATAGAATTCTGTTAAATATTTCGCGGTCTTGAATGCGGTCACGCGCTGAGGTGCGGCGGTCAGTTCGTCGTCTCTGTGTCTTTCACATCGAGAAGCCAGCGGGTCAAGCCTTTTGGCAGGAATCCCAGTCGAGCAGCGGACCCAAGAACGGTGGTGGTCCGGTAGACAAGGCCAAAAACCAAAGCGAGGAGGCAGCCTGAGCAAGTGATGATAACTGGGAGTGAAGGTGAGCTAATCATATGCCCTCCAGATTCTGATGGTACTTCGCAGCGACGTGACGTTCAAGCTAAAGGAATTTAACCTCAGCCCATAGTAGCGGCATTGACACAGCGTTCTGTCCGCATATTGCCAAATACTACTGTAAGCATCACATTCATAAAATGGCACACTTTTGGTTGACGTTTTGGACTTACTTGCGTTGAAGTCTCGAATTTCTCTACGCGCCACCGTTTGTATACGGCACCTTGTTATTCGGTCTAAGTTTGGTCGCGTCCGTAATTCGTCAACGGCCGTTCCACAAGCCGATTTGGAAACAGACCTACGCCATTGTCGTTCAGCAGTTCTTATTCTTCCCGGCGGTGCTTACGATTGCTGTCCTGGGTCGGGTTGATTGGGAGCAGCCTCACTTCCCTGGACCGAATTATTGGGCGCTTCGAGCAGAAGACCTCATTGATTTTGGTTCTCTAATCCTCGGCAGCTACTGGGTCTGGAGGATGAAAGGATTGCGTTGGTTTGCCTTGAGTTTAGTCATTTTGCAACTCTGGCTGCTGGCCGCAGCCGGTTTTATTGCAGCAATGTCGTTGACGGGGACCTGGCTATAAATATCAAGCCACTTAAGAGCGATTATCGGAAATGCCCGACCATTAGGTTTTCTGGCCGAATTGGCGGGGTTGGCGCGTGTGTTATAATTGATGGTTTATGAGTGAGCGAAATTTTACATTGAGCATTCCAGCACAGCCCCTAACGCGGCTTACCGAGTTTGATCCCGAAGACGAGTACCGGCCGGAACCTGAGCCGGAGGCGCAGCCGCCGGCGTGGCTGGACGGCAGCACGCGGATTGGGATCCATACTTCCATAGCGGGCGGGCACCGGAACGCGCTGGAAACGGCGCGCAAGCTGGGATGCAACGCGCTGCAGATATTTTCAGCCAATCCGAGGCAGTGGCAGGGCGGGTCGGCTCGGATTCCGGAAGTGGATGCCGCGGCGTTTCGCGCTCGGCGGGCCGAACTGGGGCTTGGGCCGCTGGTCATTCACGCTAATTATTTGATTAACCTGGCGTCGCCGCAACCTATGTTGCGGGTGCGGTCGATACAGGCGTTTCACGACGAAATTGTGCGCGGTATGTCGCTGGGGGCGGATTTTCTGGTGGTGCATCCGGGGACGCGCGGAGAAGCCACGTGCGCGCAGGCGGTGGCGACGGTGGTTGAGTCGGTGAAGCAGGCGTCGAAGCGGGCTTCACTGGGCGGGATGCGGATACTGCTGGAGAATACCGCGGGGATGGGGACTTGTTTGAGTTCGCGGCTCGAGGAGATGGCGGAAGTCTTGGTGGGATTGAATGGGTTTCCGGTGGAGGTGTGCCTGGATACGGCGCATCTTTTTGCTTCGGGATATGACATTCGCACGGAAGAGGGCTTGGCTGCGACGATTGGGCAGATTGAAAATACCATTGGGCTGGAACGCGTGCCGGTGATGCATATTAATGATTCGAAGATTCCGCTGGGCGGGCGTGTGGATCGGCATGAGCATATTGGAAAGGGCAAAATTGGCGCGGAGGCGTTTCGTAGGATTTTGCAGCACCCGCGATTGAGCGCTACGCCGCCGGAAGGGCTGGCGGGGCGGGTGTTTATCGCGGAGACGCCTATTGATGATCCGGGAGACGACCGGAAGAATGTGGCGGCTTTGTGGGAGTTGGCGGGGTTGAAGGATATTGCGCCGGTGGCTGAGAAGGGATTCTCGATGTTGACGGCGGCGCTGAAGAAGAAGATGGATGTGCAGCGGGCGGTGGAGAAGCGGAATGCGGCGGTGGCGGCCCGGCGGGAGGCGGAGGAGGGTCGGCGAAAAAGCGAAGAGAGATCCCTCCACTTCGCAGGCCGGCTGCTTCGCAGGAGCGAAGCAGAAAAGCAAATGCACCGACCTGCTTCGGTCGGGATGACCGGTCTGGGTGGTCGCGCGAAGGGTACCAAGGTCGCGGCGACGGGTGTTCCTGGTGGCGTGAGTGGAGCCAAGGTCGCAGCGATCGCGACGAACCCCGCGAAAGGCGCGTCGACGGCGAAGCGCGCGGCTGCGACGAAAGCCGTAGCGACGACAAGACGTACAGCTAGCGCGAAACCCACGGCGAGGACAAAACGCACACCGAGGACAAAACGCACACCGAGGACAAAACGCGTAGCGCCGATCAAGAAGGCGAAGAAGGGGAAAAAAGTGAGTGGGGCGAGTGGGAAACGAAAAAGGGGATAGTTGGGCAAAAGGGGATAGTTGAGAGTGGCGGAATACAACCCACAAGCGATCGAAGCAAAATGGCAAAAACGCTGGGCAGATGCGCGGGTCTTCGAGACGGAGGCAGATCCTTCGAAGCCGAAATACTACGTATTGGAAATGCTGCCGTATCCGTCGGGTACGATGCACATGGGACACATGCGCAACTACACGATTGGCGATGTGGTGGCGCGGGTGAAGCGCATGCGCGGATTCAACGTGCTGCACCCGATGGGCTGGGACGCTTTTGGCCTGCCTGCTGAAAACGCCGCGATAAAAAATAAAACCCATCCTAGAGTCTGGACCAACAACAACATTGCGGAATTTCAGCGAGTGCTGCGCCGCTTTGGGTTCAGCTTTGACTGGCGGCGGGAAATATCTACGTGCGAGCCGGAATATTACCGGTGGAACCAGTGGTTTTTTCTGCGCATGCTGGAGCGCGGACTGGCCTACAAGAAAAAGAGCCGCGTGAACTGGTGCCCCAAGTGCTGCACGGTGCTGGCCAACGAGCAGGTGGTGAACGGGTATTGCTGGCGGCATGAAGATACGCTGGTGGAAACGCGCGAGATCGAGCAATGGTTTTTGAAGACTACAGCGTATGCGGAGCAGTTGCTGGATGATTTGAAATTGCTGGAGGGCGGATGGCCGGAGCGGGTTATCACCATGCAGCGGAATTGGATTGGGAAGTCGACCGGTGCGAAGGTGAAGTTCGCGTTGGCGGATTTTGGGAATAGCGAAACAGGTCGCGTGGGACAGGATGGTTCCGGGTCCAGGGAGGGAAAACCCCCACATGCACAAACGGCATATGGGGCACCCGCAGGAGTTACGGGTGGCGCTGGCGACACGATTGAAGTGTTTACGACTCGCATTGACACGATTTATGGGGCGAGCGCGCTGATTCTGGCGCCGCGGCATCTGTTGGTCGCGAAATTATTGGCGGGCTCGAGTGAAGAAGCGACGGCGGGCGCGAAGTTGGCGGAGATGCAGCAGAGTACTGTGAAGGCGGAAGAACTGGAGACGGCGGACAAAGTAGGATTTTTCACCGGGCGATACGCGGTGAATCCGTTCAATGGCGCGGAGATTCCGGTGTGGGTGGGGAACTTCGTGCTGATGGAGTATGGAACTGGCGCGGTGATGTGCGTTCCGGCGCATGACGAACGCGACTTTGAGTTTGCGACGAAGTATGGACTGGCGATTCCTATTGTGGTGCAGCCGAGCGACGGGGAAGCACTGAGCAAAGATGCCTTGAAAGAAGCGTTCACGGAATACGGGAAGAGCCTGAATTCGGGACCGTATAGCGGGCTGACGACGGAAGAAGCGCTTGCGCGGATGTCGGCGGAAGCGGAAGCGAAGGGATTCGGCAAACGCGAGACGGTGTTTCGATTGAAGGACTGGGGAATTTCGCGGCAGAGGTACTGGGGCACGCCGATTCCGGTGATCTATTGCGCGAACGATGGAATGGTGGCGGTGCCGGACGCGGATTTGCCGGTGGTGCTGCCTGAAAATGTGAAACTGACAGGCGAAGGGGAGTCGCCGCTGGCGGCCACACCAGAATTTGTGAATGTGAAATGCCCGAAGTGCGGCGGCGATGCCCGTCGGGAAACCGACACGATGGATACGTTCGTGGATTCGTCGTGGTATTTCTATCGCTACTGCGATCCGCACAATGACAAGGCGCCGTTTGATAAGGGCAAGGTGGCGTACTGGTTTACGATTGACCAGTATATCGGCGGGATTACGCACGCAATTCTGCACCTGCTGTACTCGCGATTCTGGTGCAAGGTGATGCGCGACCTGGGGTTGGTCAATCATAGCGAACCGATTGCGCGGCTCTTCACGCAGGGCATGGTGCAAAAGGGCGGCGTGGCCATGTCCAAGTCGAAGGGCAATGTGGTGGGCGCGGAGGAGATGGCGGACAAATATGGCGCCGATACCGGCAGGTTGTATACGTTATTCGCGGCGCCGCCAGAAAAAGATCTAGAGTGGAGCGAAGAGAGCATTGAAGGCTCGTGGCGATTTCTGAATCGCGTATACCGGCTGGTGGAACGGCATGCGGAGGCGGTGCGCGCGTTGAAGAGCGCGAGCGGGGCAGCGGGTGCTAAAGCGATTGCGCCAAATTCCGCGAAAGAAAAACAATTACTGCGCAAGACACATCAAACGCTGAGGCGTGTTACGCAGGACTTCGAGACGCGTTGGCACTTTAATTCTGCGATTGCGTTGATCATGGATTTGACCAACGAGATTTACGCCATGGAGCCACTGGACGAAGGCGTGCGACCGGAAGTGCAGCGCGAACTGCTGGAATTATTGACGCTGATGCTGGCGCCGATGACGCCACATATCGCGGCGGAGCTGTGGGAAATGCTGGGTCACGAAGATGGGCAATGGACCGCGGCTTGGCCGGCTTTTGATGCGGAACTGGCGCGCGAGACAGAAGTGGAAATCGTGGTACAGGTGAATGGACGGGTGCGCGGAAAATTGAAAGTCGCGGCGGGAATGCCGGAAGAGCAGGTTATTCCGCTGGCGCAAGCCGAACCAACCGTGACGCAGCATCTCGACGGAAAGCGCGTGGTAAAACATATCTTCGTGCCAGACAAACTCGTAAACCTGGTGGTGGCGTAATGGCGAGCACAGCGAAACCAGTGCAGGAACAGGCGGGCAGGATGGAAGCGGAGCTGGGCGGCGTGGTGGTGCTGGATTTTGGCGGGCAGTACACGCAACTGATTGCGCGGCGGATTCGCGAGCAGCAAGTGTTTTCGTCGATTCTGCCGTGCACCACGTCGATGGAAGAGTTGATGAAGCTGGAGCCAGTCGGGGTGGTGCTGTCGGGTGGGCCGAGCTCGGTGTATGACCCGGAAGCTCCGAAGTGCGATCCGAAATTATTGGCGCTGGGCGTACCGGTGCTGGGGATTTGCTATGGCATGCAGTGGATTACGCATACGCTGGGCGGCAAGGTGGAGCGGGCCGAACGGCGAGAGTACGGACGAGCGCAACTGAATATTGAGAGTGGCACTGGCGATGGCCCTTCAGATTTGTTTACTGGCGTGGCGCCGTCATTGAGAGTGTGGAACAGCCACGGCGACCACGTAATGATGCTGCCGACGGGATTTCGCACTGTGGGGCGGACGGCTAATGCGGTGGCTGCGGTGGAAGACCGGGCACGAAAGATTTATGCGGTAGAGTTTCATCCGGAAGTGAATCACACCGAGCAAGGCACGGAGATACTGCGAAACTTTCTGTTCCGGGTGTGCAAGGCGGAGAAGAAGTGGAGCGGCGCGGCGTTCATCGAAGAGACGGTGAAGGCCATTCGCAAGAAAGCGGGCCCGACCAGCAGAGTAATTTGCGCGTTGAGCGGCGGCGTGGACTCGACGGTGGCGGCGGCGCTGGTGCATCGGGCGATCGGCGGCCGGCTGACTAACATCTTTGTTAACACCGGTATGCTGCGGAAGAATGAGTTTGCGGACACGCTGGAGATGCTGCGAGAACGGTTGGGCCTGCGGGTGATCGGGATCGATGCTTCGGACAGATTTCTGGCGCGGCTTGAGGGCGTTAGCGACCCGGAGATCAAACGCAAGCGGATTGGCGCGGAATTTATCGCGGTGTTTGCGGAGGAAGCGCAGCGGCTGCGGCGTGAAGAGGCCCACGGGGAGATTGGTTTCCTGGTGCAGGGTACGCTGTACCCCGATGTGATTGAATCCATTTCGGTTCGCGGACCTTCGCAGACGATCAAGACGCACCACAATGTGGGCGGTCTGCCGGCAAATATGCCGTTTGCCCTGATTGAGCCCTTGCGGGACCTGTTTAAGGACGAGGTGCGGCGGATTGGCAGAGAACTGGGTTTGCCGGAAGAAATTTTAGTGAAACATCCGTTTCCAGGCCCTGGATTGGCGGTTCGGTTACTAGGCGAGGTGACTCGGTCACATCTGGTGATTCTTCAGGAAGCGGACGCGGTGGTGGTGGAAGAGATCCGGCGGGCGGGATTGTACGAAAAAGTGTGGCAGGCGTTCGCGGTGCTGCTGCCGGTACGCAGCGTTGGAGTGATGGGCGACGGACGTACGTACGGGCTGACGGTGGCGGTGCGGGTGGTGCAGAGCGACGACGCCATGACCGCGGATTGGGTGAGATTGCCTGGGGATGTCCTGGAACGAATATCGACTCGGATCGTGAATGAGGTTCCGGGGGTGACGCGGGTGGTATATGACATCAGCTCGAAGCCGCCGAGCACGATTGAGTGGGAATAGGTTGTCGGGAAAAGAAAAGCGTTGTGAATAACTTGGCCGGGAACTAAAGCAGACAAAGTCGGGAATGGCTTGCGGGAGATGTTGTGGGTTGCGAAAAGTGGATAGGAATGCATTGACCGCGCAGCCGGGGTGACTGCGCGGTCCTATAGCACCAGGTAATTCTAACCGGTTAGCTCAGAGTCGATAAAAAAGCTAACCGCTATAAACTACCTATTGGCCATTTTCTGAGCCATATACAGAATCAGCTTGCGGTCTTCATCTTCAACTTTACTGAGAAGACGGCGCAGCTTATTGAGGAAACGAGCTTCTTTCCCAACGCTGCCCCAGGCGATATCGTCGGACGATTTGCGCTTGGGTAGATTGGGAAGCTGAGGTGGCTCTTCACCGTCGTAGAAGAGTTGATAGAGTGGGCACTCGAGGGCACGAGCCAGTTTCTCGAGCGTTTCGATGGCCGGAACAGTGTGGCCATTTTCAACGCGGGAGATATAACAACGAAGTAAACCGGTTCGCTTTTCGATGTCGCCCTGGGAGAGTTTCTTTTCCTCGCGCATTACACGGAGGCGGTCACCTATAATCATGTGGGCATTATTCCATCTGGTATGTTATTAGGCAAGTAGAAAGTTGCTACTAGGGGAAGTGAAACATTTGATGCATTTTATAGCAGGCGTGACGGAAACCTCCGCAGCGTGTAGCGTAACCAAATCAGCATGGCAAACGTCCCAAAACTAGCCCCGCTTGAGCCCAGCCCCAAGCGCTCCCCGAAGGCGGCGGATCCGGGGAGTACCGGGGCGGCGGCGCAGGCCAAGGGCACCTACGATCGTGAGCTGGTACGACGTGCGCAAGCGAACGACAAGGAAGCTTACGAAGAGCTGATCAAGCGGCACCAGCAGCGGGTGTTCGCGGTAGCCGCGGGTATCCTGCGGCGGCATGAGGATATTGAAGACATCGCGCAGCAAGTCTTCATAAAGGCGTACTTTTCGCTGAAGCGATTTGATGGCCGGGCTGCATTCAGTACGTGGCTTTACCGCATCACACTGAATGAGTGCTGGGACCTGTTGCGCAAGAAGAAGGTGCGGCCGCTGCTGTATGAGTCGGACCTGAGCGAAGAGCAGGCGCAGCGGGTGGCGGATTCGGAGTCCGACGGTCCGGGGCCGGACATCCGGCAAAGATTGGAGAATCAGCAAAGAGTTGAACAGCTTTTGGAAGGTTTGGAGGAACGGGACAAACTGATGCTGATTCTGAAAGAGGTGGAGGGTTTCTCCATCGAGGAAATTGCCGAAGTGCTGGATTTGAATGCGAACACTGTGAAGGTGCGGCTGTTTCGAGCGCGTGGGCGGGTAGTGAGGCAGGCGGCGGAGCGGGATAAAAGAGCGAAGAGTGCGACAAGCGCGAAGAAGTAGGTGAGAGCGGCAGGCGGTTGGAACGAGAAGCAAGGAGATACAAATATGTGGGACAAATTTAGGAAAGAGAACCGGCTTTGCGAGCAATACCGCGAGGCGCTGGAGGATTTGCCGCCGGATGTTGAGCAGAATATTGCTGTCTCATCGTTAAGTAATAGCTTGCCCGCCGAGGTGCTGCAGCATGCGCGGGAGTGCGATGCCTGCGAAGAGGCGGCGGAGACATTCTGGGCATCCCGAGAATTATTGGCGGGGCCGCTAGAATTGGCGCGCGAGTGGAACAGCTCGGCGAGTGATGCGAAGCCGTGGTTTGCGGCGCGGGTGATGGCCAAGATCGCCGAGCGCGAGACGGAAGGTCGCAGGGCGTTGACGGAATGGAGCGGGGCGGTCGCGAAGTTGGCGTCCAGGCTGGCGTGGGTTTCCGCGTTGCTGCTGTTGGTGGGAACCACGTGGTTTTACGGGCCGCACGGTGGACAGCTGAATAACGAATCAGTGGAGTCGAAAGCGCAAGCCACTCAACAATATTTGTTTGATAGCGCGGCAGGGCAGGGCACGGTGGACGATGCCCTGGTAAGTCCGCCGGAGAAATAAAAATGACAGAATCGTCGACAACGCGTAAAGCCGCTCTGTGGGTGGGATTGGTATTTTTGCTGGGCGTGGCCCTCGGAGGATTCGGCGGGTACATATTTGCGCACCAGAAATATACGGTGACGAATGCTAGCGTACCCCCTTCCGATGCCGCAAAGCGGGCGCAAAAGGTGCAGGAACTGACTTCGCTAGCTAACTTGACGCCGGAACAAAGTCAGCAAGTCGATGCGGTCATCGCTGATGTGCAGTCACAGATGAAGAGCATCCGGAAGACGCTGGACCCGCAACTCGGCGAAGTACGGCAAAAGGGGCGCGAGCGCATACGCGCGATTTTGAGCGCGGAGCAGAGGCCTAAGTTTGAAGAGTACATCCAGAAGATGGATGAGGAACGAAAGCGCAACGCGCAGTAGCTTTTCCTAGCTGATTTGAACTCTTAAAACTCTCCACGTCATAAGAAACGCCGCTCCTACGTCGGCCGCTCCCGGTGTCGGAAGTACAGTTCAAGACAGGGCATAGGGATGAACATATCTACGATGGATTCATTGACCGGTGCCTAGGCGGCTAGTAAAGTTTTTCCTTGCACGCAAAATCGTTGAGGCCAACCAGGAGAAATGCATGACGCGGATCGGTGTGGGTATAGGGGTGGTCTGTCTGGCGGTGGCGAGTTACGGTTCCGCATACGCCGGGGCTCAGGCGAGCCAGGATGCGGTCGCAAAGCAGAGCGCGCCGGGTTCATCGGACGCGGCGCAAAAAGACACGGGTAAAAAAGATGGGGCTACAAACGAAACGAAGCGGCCGAAAAGCGTTACCGTGGATGTGGTGTTTGCGGGGGACACGAAATTCGTTGATGCAGTGAAGACTATCTGCCAGGACCCGCATGCGGATAAGTTGCAGGATTGTTTTGCCACAGAGATGAAGAAGGCTGGCGCATCGGCCGTAGCAGTCGAATTTTCCAGACAATTGGGCGAGCCGGGATTTGTGCGCGACTTTAGAGCGGCTGGACCGGTGGATATTGCTTATGTGCTTTATCCGTATCGCGCCAACGAAAATCAATCGTGGGTGATTGTGAATGGAACTCCGCCGGCGATCGATGTGGACAATTCCAAGCTGGTGACTATCGCGGCGCGGGCGTTGAAGAACAACGCTTCCTATACCGGGCTGGCAAAAGCGCATCCGGACCTTTCGCCGTGGCCGGGGGACCGCTACTCGACGGAGATTCCGGATGTGGAAATGGGCGCGAATGGCGGCGTGCATATCATTGTGAATTACCGGCTGCGGGAGAAGTGCCACTCTTGCGCGGTGTTGGGGCATGCGTGGTATTCGTTCGAGTTCGATGCGAAGGGAATTTTCGCGGGAGCGAGGTTGATGGCCATTTCTGTAGCGCGCGAGAAGGGGCCGGTGGTGCGCGCAACGAGCAAGATGGTAGGGAGTTCGATAACGAGTTCGGTTGGAGATGAATTGACGATTGCGTTGCCTTTGAAAGATGCGGCGGGTTCAGAATGGATATTGGCGAAGGCCTTGGATACTGCGAAGGTGCGATTGATTGAGCACAGTCATGTCGCGCCGCCTTCTGGAAATGGCGCGGCTGGGACTGAGGAGATGTGGAAATTTGCGGCGTTAGGTGCGGGTACGACGCAGATTTCCCTTCAAAGAGGCGCGGAAAGACCGATCACTTTCAAAGTCGTTGTCAGGAGTAGAGCTGCAGGCCCGAGCGGTTCATCCGCGAAGAAGCAATAGTTCAATTTAAATTTCAGGACCAGGCCGAATCAGAAGGGGATGTCTTCGTCGGAGATTTCGGGGCCTGCGGGTGCGGCTGAGCCGGCTCCGAATGGGTCATCGGGCGGGGCACCGTGAGCATCGAAGTCGTCGGAGTGACGAGCACCGCCGCCGGCTCCCGCACCTGCGCCGGCACTGGCCGCAGCGCCGTCACCGCGACCGCCGAGCATACGGAAATTGCTAGCCACAATTTCAAAGCTGGTGCGCTTCTGACCTTCCTTATCCTGCCATTCGCGCGATTGAATGCGGCCTTCGACAAAGAGGAGCGAGCCCTTTTTCAGATATTGCTGGGCGATTTCGGCTTGCTTGCCCCACACAACGATCTTGTGCCACTCGGTGCGTTTTTGTTTTTCTCCATTGCGATCTTTGTACGTTTCGTCGGTGGCGATCGAGAAATTTGCCACCGCCTGACCACCGCCGGTGTAACGAGTCTCGGGGTCGCGACCCAAACGGCCGACCAGAATAACTTTATTTACGGACATGAATTCTCCCTTTGAAGTGGAAGATAGCATGCGGCGAATGAAAAAGGAAATGTGGCAATACGATGGCTGCTGAACAAAATCGGAGGAAGTGGCGTATGTAAATGAGAGACGTTTTCTTCCGAGGTGCGAGTGTGCGCGGATGGCTGGCAAATTTGGCTGCAATTTTTGTGACGCTGACGGGCGGGGCTGCTGGATCAGCTCAGGAAGCGATCCGAGTGGACGTGAACCTGGCGACTGTGGCGTTTACGGTCCGCGACGCGAACGGGGCGCTCGTCGACAATTTGACGAAAGAGGATTTCGAGATTGTGGAAGACACCGTGCCGCAGAAGATCGCCTACTTTGCGCGCAGCGCGGACGTACCGCTGACGCTAGGATTGATTGTCGATGCCAGCGGAAGTCAGGAACACTTCGCGAAAAAGCACCAAGGCGATCTGGAAGTTTTCTTGAAGGAAGTGCTGGCGGCGAAAGATCGCGTGTTTCTGGTGGGATTTGGGAATCACATTCGGTTGGTGAGCGATTTTTCTCATTCGGGCAGTGCATTGCTGGAGTCATGGAAGCGATATGAAAAAGAGACGCAAAAGTTTCCGGAGATTGGGCCGCTAGAAAGCCGCGATTTAGGCACGGCGTTTTATGACTCGATTTATTATCCGGTAACGGAAAAACTTGGGAAGGAAGACGGCCGAAAGGCGTTGCTGATGTTCAGCGATGGAGAGGATAACTCCAGTTCTCATGACATGATGACGGCCATTGAGACGGCGCAAAGTGCAAATGTGGTGGTCTACACCATCCGCTACACGGAGAGAGCGCACGGAAAATTGACGGCGCGGAATCAGTACGGGATGCGAGTGATGGACCGCATCGCGAAAGAGACGGGAGGAGCGGCGATCGATGGAGAAAAGACCGATCCGCACACGTACTTTCACCAAATCGCCGAGGAACTGCGAAGCTCGTATGAGCTGGCGTATTACCCCACGAACGCTGCAAAAGATGGATCCTTTCGCAAAATTGTAATCCGTGCGAAACGCGAAGGGCTGAAGGTGCGGTCGAAGACGGGCTATTTCTCACGGTAAGCTCGCGAATTGCTAGGTTTGGTGAAGATTGACCGGTTTAGATTCGCAGCAAAAACGACGTCAAAGACCCCAGGTGCAAAACCGGCACATGGGGCGCCCAAAATTTATCTCAATCATCAATGTCTGGGCCACGCGGCCTTAAGAGCGAGTGGCTCCTTCATACTCCAATCGTTGTGGCGCTATGACGGTGATCGATCCCGTTGTATAACGCTTGTTGCATCCTGACGATCGGCTCTCGCGCGCGTGACGAACCTGCGTGAACGGGATTGAAAACAAATGACCGTATCAACGCCTAATTTGAAACTCGGCGGTCACGTGTTTGGAGTAGCGGCGTTGGCCCATGGCATCATCACGCTGGCTTGGCACGACTCCAACGACGGGCACCAACTGCGTTACGTTGTCTACGCCGCGGCCGCCGCGCTGATCCTGGGTGGCGCTGCGATTCAGTTTCGTCGGACCGCGAAAGTTGGGGCAGCCATCCTTGGTGCGGCTTATCTTGTCTCCGTCCTACTGTGCGTGCCGGGAATTGTTGCCGCACCGCAAATCTACAATAGCTGGGGCAACTTCTTCGAGCAGTTCTCGCTGTTGAGCGGAGCGGCGATCGTTTATGCGTGGTTGTCATCAGCGTGGCCGTTGGAAACGCTTACGCGGATCGGCGGCATTCTTTTGGGCATCTGCGCCGCTTCGTTTGCCCTCGAACAGGCGTTTTATCTCGACGCTACCGCCAAGTTTGTTCCGAAGTGGATTCCGCCCACTCAGATGTTTTGGGCGGTAACCACAACTGTTTTGTTCGCACTCGCGGCTGTGGCTCTGCTTACGAATCGCATGGCACTTCTCGCGAGTCGCCTGCTGACACTGATGATCGTGAGTTTTGGGCTACTTGTGTGGGTGTCGTTGATTATTTCGAATCCCCACAGTCATACGAATTGGAGCGAAATCGCCGAGACCTTCGAGATTGCTGGAGCAATATGGATTCTCGCTGATCTCCTGGGCGAGTATCGGACTTTACCGAGGTGAAAGTAACTCGTTACTGAGTGCTCGTGTCCTGCCCTACCGTCTCAATCACAGCGGCATGCCCGTCCTCTGATCGCTTCTTTGCCTTCCCACAACAAAAGAGGGATGACTGCTAACGCGGCAATGGGGTCAGCCCAGCTGAAATGCCAAACGGCGTTCACCACCAGGCCTATAAGAGCAATCAGGGAAAGATAGGCACACAAACCAGATTGGACGGCATCAGCGCGGAGTGCGGAGCTGCCACTAGCTGCTGACAGCTTTCGCTTTTCTGTCGCAAGCCACGGCATAAGCACGGCAGCGACGATTAGAATCGCAATACCCAGGTAGCTTGTTGTTGGTTCGTTATGCCCCAGTAAGCTCAACGCCGAAACCACACTCAGGCACACGACTAGTGCAAAAAGCAAAATGCCGGCGATTCGCGACGCGGTTCTCTCCGCGCGAGGCTGCACGAGACCAGAGCGAAAGCGCCAAAGAACGACAATTGCTGAGAGAAGCTCGACTGCACTGTCGCCGCCGAAAGCGAGTAATGCGGGGCTGCGTGCCTGCCATGCCGCACATAGAGAAACGACGGCCTCGATACTCATCCAGACGATGGTGATTACTTGAATCTGCTGAATTCGACGGAGCGTGTCTTGTTTGATGGTCTGGGAGAACGCAAGCATATGCCCCGATTATGCCATTAAGGATTCATATCGCGGGAACCATGGTCGGGCAGCTCAAAGCTGCTACAATCGTGAGCGGCACTGAACAATGAACGTCCTGCGACATTTGACCGCTACCATGCTTGCTTTTTGGTTAGGATTTTTGGCGTGTGTGCTCGGTTGTGTGCAGCCGGTTCTCGCTTCCACCCCCTCCAACGCTGAAATTTTCGGATCCAGAACAATTGCGAATGAAGACGACAGTAAAATGGGCGACGCCGGCTCCTGCTGCCATCATCACCACGGAACTTCGGATGGGAACAGGCCAGGTGTTCAGACGATTTCCTGCTGTCCTTTGGACGCTACGCTGATTCAGAAACAAGACCCGGGGGCAGCTAACAGCGGTCATCACTATGCAGTTGTGTTGATGATCTTCGTAGTCAATCCTTCGTTTCGACTTTCTGCCAGCAATGGGATAAACACACCACCCCTTGGTCATGCAGGAAGAGATGTTCTTCTGCAAACTCACATTCTGCGCATTTAGAAATCCGAACCAATCACGGCGCTCTTTCATGCGGATGGTTTCATCCGCCAACAATAACTATTTCTATTTCAAAGGAGAAAATCATGAAGAAGCTAAAAGTAATGTTGTTGATGGCAGTCATCGCGCTAGGTCTGGCAGGAGCGGCATCCGCTGCTCAAGCAGGCTGCTGCGCATCAGAGGACTGCTGCGCTTCGTGTTCTGGTAGTTGCTAAGAGCTAGCAGCTGGAAAGAGAGGCGTGGGCGATTGCCTGCGCCTCTCGCTGTTTTGAGGTGCGAATCGCGAAATGCATTTATCGGGCAGGAGTGGTCTCAACGCCAGGCCGGCTGATGTAGACTAAACTCGCTCGCTGCAATTGTCGGAGTTCCCGCCAGGCACATATGAGCCAAACCCAAAGAATCGCCGATTCTTACCGCGCCGCGACGGTCAAAGCCGCGTGGTACGGGCCTTCGCTCGCCGAGTTGTTAGCGCAGATTTCGCCTGAGCTTGCGACGACGCGGCCCGTTCCAGGATCTCATTCAATTTCCGAGCTGCTTCAACATTTGCTGCTTTGGAATGAAAGAATCCGCAATACCTCCGACCGTAATTCGCTGCCGCCTTGGGAGCCCGAGAAGGACTGGGCCGAGCCGCCGATTCCTTGGAAGGAACTCGTCACGAGATGGAGCCAAAGTCGCGAGCTGCTCGAAGAGAAGATTCGGAATTTTCTTGTCGAGGATTTGGCGAAACAGGTTCCTGGGCGTAAATATCGTTACGAAACTTTGTTTCACGGAGTCGTGGAACACACGATTTACCATTCGGGGCAGATCGCGATGGTAATGAGCATGCTTCGGTCGCAATCCTTGTAGCTGGCTGCTCGCGGGCACGATAGTTCACTAGATTTGTATACTGCTTCGGTATGATTCTTTCCGCCTCAATTCGAGGAATCGATGGGCCCGAAAAAGCTCGGTACGTACTTCGATACTATTGTCAATTGATGACGACGCCAGAGCGGGTCGCACATAGGCATCTGGTGGGTACAGCAAAAGCAAAAGCCACACATGGCCGCACCGATGCGGTCGCCCAACGTGAGGCTGAAAAGAGTTCACATATTGCGCCTGAGTTGCTATCGAATGACCCCAAGGCATTGCAACTAGCGAGCGAGGGACTTGATGCGTTTACAGTGCGAACCGCTCAGAGGATTCTCGATGAGCACAGCGGGGAAGTCGCCTTTAATTATTGCCCTCGATGCGGTGCGCTGGCCAAGACACCAAAGGCGCGACAGTGTCGAGCCTGTCATCACGACTGGCATTCAGCCTGATAGACAACGCTAAAAATATTGAACATCGGTCCGGTCAGGGGTCTGTAATTTCGCGAAGACGTCCACTGGCGACGTCGTAGACGAAGCCGCGGACCGCGACACTGGCGGGAATCCAGGGATGGGTGCGGAGCTTTTGCAATTGGTGGCGGACATTTTCTTCGATGTTCTGGAAGGCGTAGAAGAAGGCGGGGGCAACAGCGGCGGTCCCGGTGCGATGCTGGATTCTGGTGCGCAAGTCCTGCTCGCTAGTGTGCATCAATCCGCAATCGGTGTGATTGATAACCATGATTTCCTGAGTGCCGAGCAGATAGTGCGATACGACCAGGGAGCGCAGGCTGTCCTCGGTAACGATGCCTCCGGCATTGCGGATGATGTGCGCGTCTCCCGTTTTCAGTCCGAGAGTGCGAATCGAAAGCCGGGTATCCATACAGGTCAGAACGGCGAGGTTGCGCTCTGGGCGCGGGGTTAGTTTGCGCAATTCATGGGTGCGCGAGTAGATTTCGTTTGCTGCGAGCACTTCGTCGATGACGCTCATGGCCCGCATAGTTTAGCCCAGCCTCATCCATGGCGCACGATGAAGCCACAGAATTGGCGCAACTTTAGATTGCTCGCGTAACCTGGCACCTGATTTTGACGAGATTTCTCCGGTTTCGGCGTTTACTGCGCGTTGCGCTAGGTTGAGTTAAATTATGGTCTCGATGAACGATAGAGAACAACTCATCGAGAAGCTAGTGACGACCATGCACTTAAGCGTGCCGGAACGCCTCGCACTTTCTTCCAACAACGTTCGCTATACAGAGGTGGCCGCAGTCGTGGCACGCGTACTGGAGAACTCTGGTATTTCCCACCTGGTGCGCGGCCGTGGCAAGAAGGAAATGTAGTCCACGAGGGAGCAATCCTGCAGAAATTACCCAGGGGAAGATTTCGTCTTACCCTCCAGCGCGGCCACCCGATTGCTCCCACTATTCTCGCAGCCAAGAAAGAGTCCGATTTTCGGTCTGCACGGGCTGCGATTAGGGCTTTCATTCGGTCGGAATGGCCAAAGGGGATCGACGGAATTGCCATTAAGCGGTTTGGAATTTTGTCTTTTTGACCTCCGACTCGTGCCCACTTTTCCGATTACGGCTGCGTTTATCGGGACTTAGGCAATCCGGTTTTTGAGCTGGCAATAAGGATTGCTTTTTGCGCGTGGCCACTTTAGCTGAAGCTTAACGCGGTTTCCTTTTGACGCGCTAGGGAATCACTACCAGCCTGCGGGCTGGTACGTTGCGTTCCCAGGCAGCCTCGATTTCGGAGAGTGGAATCCGCTCGGTCTCGATGCGCAGCTTGCCGCTCGCCGCGTGGTTCATTACCTGTTGGAACGCCTCGGTGAGCACGTCCCAAGGCGGAATGCCCGCCGTTCCTAGAATCGTGAGCGCTGTGCTGCGCAACACTGCTGCGGGCAGCGTGATTGTAGGCCCCGCGCTCTCGCCTGCCTGAACCAGTCGAGTCTCCGATCTCGCAACCACAAATTCTGCGCCAGTAATGGCCGTCAGCAGTGCTTCTGTCGGAGAGCCCCAGAGGTAGTCTATGATCACGTCGAAACCTTTTTTGCCTGCCTCGCGGCGAAAGGCTTCGATCAACTCTTGATGCGGCCTGTCAAGGGGAATCGTCGCGTCCGCGCCAAGTTCGAGTAGTGTGCTCAGCACGCGTTCGTTCCGTCCCGCCGCCACGACGCGCCCCGCGCCGAAGATTTTAGCGATTTGCACTGCCAGCTTACCCGTGACCCCGGTCGCCCCCAGGATCAGCACGGTTTCGCTCGAAGCCAGCTTCGCGCGGTGCTTGAGCGAAAGCCAGGCAGATACTCCAGAATTGGGAATGGCCGCGGCCGTGTCGTCGTCCACATCGTCAGGGACCAAAAAACATTGCGCTCGCCGCACCACAGTGCGCTCGGCCATCGCACCGTACGGTCGCCGTGGCCCACCAAAGAACATTCGCGTTCCGTCCTCAAGCCGCCCCACGCCATCCATGCCGCAAACGACAGGAAATTCGTGCGGGCTGGCATAGTGCTTTCCGGTCGCCATCTGTTTGTCCACAGGTTTCAGCGCAGCCGCGCAGACATGTATGAGCACTTCTCCTTCGCCCGGAGTTGGGTCAGGAAATTCCTCGAAGAGAGGCCTTTTCCCCAGCGCGTGCAGCACGGCGGCAAGCATTGATCTCCTCCTTCCAAAGGTTCAGGAATGCGGATTGCCCATCACCAACATTTTACGGTGATCGATTATGGCAGCCGGATGCTAGTTGCCGGATGGCTTTGCAGGGGGCTTGGGGGTAACGCCAGCGGGAGCGGCACTTTTTACTGGGTAGGTTTGATCGTAGAGGCGGACTATATTTTGAGTGATGTCGGAGGAGGCGAAAAGGACAGGGCTGTTCTGAGAGGAATTGTCCAAGATGGCGCTATAGCCGTTGCTTGGTGCGTAGCGTACAACGACGTCCAAAAGTTTGCGGCCGATGGCGTTGACTACGTCGCTTTGGGCGTTGTTGACGTCTTCTTGAAATTCATTTTGTTTGCGTTCTAGCTGCTGGGTAAGCCGCTGCCCTTGCAGAGTCAGGCGAGTCTTTTCTTCGTCGCTGAGAGTATTTGCGCCGGACGCAAGGCGTTGCTGAAGATCGTTGATCTGTTTAGTGAGGGACTCGAGTTCTTTTCGGCGGGCCAAGAATTGCGATTCTAGCTGGGCAGAGGCCTGCTTGCCCTCGGCCGTACTGGCGATAGCCTGGCGCATGTTGATGGCACCGACTTTTGAGCCTGACTCAGCGGCGGCAGTGGGATTTTGCTGAGCGGGCAGAGCTGTTACGGCTAACGCACACGCGAGTATTGCGGTCGATATGCGGACGACAGACATGACTTTTCCCTCCTGGAGACGAAGCCGAATTCCTTGGCATGAAACGAGCTGCCCAATGAATTCCGCCGGACCTGTGCTGGCGTTGCGATGCATCGGATCGTGCAGCGCGTTGCCTGTGACGCGCTGCTGAAAACACGAATCGGCTCAAGTGCCTGGTAAGTTCTGATATGGAATGACCTGTCAACTACGGGCAACTGTTTTTTCTTTGTTTCTTCTTCTCGCTCTTAGGAGGCAGCGCAAGTCGTGGTCGAGGTAGTCTTCGCGACGGTTGATCACTCTGATATTCGCGGGTCGAAACCGCATAATCGTGATCCGTCGGGAGCTGCCTCGGACTATAAGCGCGGGTTCGGTCCGAAGACCTACCGCATAGAACTTTCGAGGATTCTCCTTTCCGTGTACCCCTCGACCACTACCCACGCTGCCTCCTTTGAGTTTCTGACTTCAGAACAAATTCACTCTAAGCCGCCCGCCGCAGCGGCTCCTTCGGTGCTGTTTCTGCTTGGATCCCGATGGCCCAGATAAAACCCAGCAATTCGCGCCCCACCGCGGTCATCACCACACCTTTGTTCTTACCCTTGGCCAGCAATTTTCGATAGCGCTGATGCAACCGTTGTTGCGCTTTCCAAGAGATCTCTTTGATCTCTTCGCTGACATGCGCTTGCCGCTTTCGCAACTTTGCCCCCACGGACGGTCGGTGCCGGTAGGCCCACGCAGCTTCCACAACCACCCGTCGTAAATGCGCATTTCCGGTCTTAGTGATATTCCCGCGTCGCGTGCGCTCTCCACTGGAGTCTTCGCTGGGTACGAGGCCGATAGGTCGATCGCTTGGATGCGGGGTCGACGGGCGATCATCCTTGACATCCTCAACCTCGTCGGAAGATTTTTCAAGTGTGGAATGGAAACGAAGCAATTCCCAAGTCCTGATTAGTTGTGCGAGCTCAACTGGTAGATGCAACACCATTTAATCAGTTGACCCGACAATACTTCGCCCTTAGAGAACTGACCTGTCCGGCTGTATTCAATACAACCTAGCCAGGGTGGTGTTTCGTCTTAGTCGACGCTTGCGAAACGATTTCTAGCTGTTGAGCCTTCTGCAAGGAGGCCTCACAAGAAGAAGAGATGGGGGAACTTCTACCAACGCGGGCCAAGGACCTGTCATAGTGATGTGCGGTGATGATTCGCTGACTTTGTTTTTCGGTCTCCGTCTCAAATTTTCCCTGTTATCATTACGGGCTCCATCTGATACTTCGAGGAGCATCTATGCGCAAATCTGTAGGTTGTCTGCTGCTTTTCGCTTTGTCTGCTGCTTGCTTGGCTCAGCAAAATTCATCGAGTACGCATTTCGACGGCAAGTCCTGGTGGGCATACGTGACGTTTCTGGCGGATGATTCGTTGGAAGGGCGCAACACCGGCAGCGTAGGTTTACGCAAGGCCCAAGCGTACGCGGTGGAACAACTGCAGAAAGCCGGCTTTCAGCCCGCGGGCACGGATGGCTTCTACCAACCCATTCACTTCACGCAATTCCAAGTTGACGAATCCAAATCATCGCTTGCGCTGGTCACCAACGGACAATCGCAACCCATCTCATTCACGGATGATGCGTTCATCAGCTCGCGGGCCACACGCAGCTCGGTCAATGTCAGCGCGCCGTTGGTTTTCATTGGCTACGGACTGAAGATTCCCGAAAAAAATCTGGATGAACTCGCAGGCGTGGATTTAAAAGGCAAGATTGTGGTCTATCTCGCTGGTTCGCCTGCTGATATTCCTACCGCGCTAGCGTCGCACTATCAGACTGCGCCCGAGCGCTGGAAATCGCTACGCACCGCCGGCGCTATTGGCACAATCGCCATTCCTAACCCTGCGTCGATGGACATTCCATGGTCGCGTATTTCAGTGAACCGCAACCAACCTTCAATGGATCTTGCTGATCCGGAGTTCTACGAGACTCCAGGGCTTCAACTGAGTGTCACGTTCAAGCCAGCGTCAGCAGAGAAACTGTTTGCGGGGTCCGGGCATACTTTTGCCGAGATCGCCGCTCTGGGTAAGGACCGCAAGCCTCTTCCTCATTTTCCTCTGGCCGTTTCGCTGGACGCCAAGGCGGCCATCCAAACCACGGCGGTGGAGTCCGCAAATATAGTGGCCAAGCTACCGGGCTCCGATCCCGTGTTGAAAAACGAGTTCGTGGTTCTCTCCGCGCATATGGATCACTTGGGCATCGGGGCTCCGATCAATGGCGATCGCATTTACAACGGCGCCATGGACGATGGGTCCGGCAGCGCTTTGGTTCTTGATGAAGCGGCCAGCCTGAAGGCACATCCCGAACAAATGCGGCGCTCGCTGCTCTTGCTGTTGGTGACCGCGGAGGAAAAGGGTCTCCTGGGCTCAAAATATTTTGCCGCGCATCCCACGGTGCCGCTCAAATCCATCGTCGCGGACGTCAACGTGGACATGTTTCTACCCATCGTGCCATTGAAGATTCTGAAGGTGGAGGGTATCGAAGAATCCGATCTCGGGTCGCGCGCCGCCGCCATTGCGCAAGCGATGGGCATCAAGCCGATCGCTGATCCAGAGCCGCTACGCAATGCCTTCATCCGCAGCGACCAGTACAGCTTCATCAAGAAGGGTGTGCCCGCGGTAAAAGCAGACGTCGGCTTCGAACTGGGCACGCCCGAGCAGAAAATCTTTAAGGACTGGCTGACCAATCGCTATCACGCACCGTCTGATGACGTGAACCAACCGGTCGACCTGGCATCCGCCGCGCTGTATGAGGAATTCACACGGCGGCTACTCCTCGAAACGGCCAATTCTTCCGCGCGGCCGCAATGGAAGGCGGAGTCGTTCTTCCGGCGTTACGCCGGGGACTAACAGCCGGCTGGGCGGTTGCCAACTTACCATCTTCATTTTTGCGCAGCAATTTCTTATGCTGCGTCGCGTGGCGCTGCGTGCACTCCAGATTCAGGTTCTGGCCATCACTACGGTGTACCTAATAACTTTCCGCAAACCACATTATCGGCAAGCGCGTTAATCAAGGCTTACTCGACGTGGAATTCATATAAGTAATCTGCCAGATGGCCGTTATCGGCTGGATGTTCGCGCAGCCGATTCTGCGGGGAAGCGAACGGATTGGCGTTCAGTAAACTTCACAGTCGAGTAATCGCAGATTTCTAAACTCCGGGTAATCGCGTCATCGGAAACGTGAATCCCGCCGGACGGTGACCCCGTTTACGAGGACTTATGTAGATCACGTGAATTTTTGTGCCGAGTTTCGGGGCGGCAATTTGTTACTCTGCGTCGTGAAACTTCCATTTCTGATTGACACCGATACAGCTTCCGATGATGCAGTTGCATCAACCGGTGATCGCGGTTGGCGCCGTCAAAATTTTCTGTAGTAGACTTGCGCCATGATTCGTCAGATTGCACCTCAGTCTTCACGCTGTATATCGACTTTGGCTGTATACATAGCTATAACCTTCCTGCGGCGCCTCGTAAAGCTCTCTCGCAGCTCCACGCTCCGCCCGTCTCCGGGGCCCCGAGTGGGGAATTGCGGTTTTGCGACGGTTCAAGCGCCCATCGCTTTGCTGCTGTTGTTGTCGCTGGTGCAGCCATCGCGAGCCTTCGCGACGAATGCTGACCAGAACCCTGCGCTTACTGGCTCGCGCCAGCGTGTTGAGAAATTGGATTACCGCATGACCGGGCGACTCACCAGGGTAGAAGCCAATGGCAAACGCACGAACTACAAGTTTGTTGGCAAGGCTCACTGGTTTCCCGATGGTCTGCGTCTGCTATGCGAAATCTCCGGACCTGGCTCTGAGAGGACGAGCCTCCTTTTGCATATGAGCGTAACGGGGCAAGTGACCATCAAGGCCATACTTCCCGGCCAAAAAACCGCTAGTGTGTTGCCGTTCGAGCGTTGGAACGACCGCCTATTGGGAACTGACTTCTCCTATGAAGACATGGTAGAGAACCAGTTCTTCTGGAAGAATCAGGAAGCCCTGCCACCACAGAAATACGGCACACGGGATTGTTTTGTCCTGAAGAGTAAGCCCGGTTCGCAAGAGCGGACTTATTATGAGTCGGTAACATCGTGGATTGACCGCGGCATTTTGTATCCTGTGCATGTGGTCAAGACGCTACGAGGAACGGGAGAGCAGAAGGAATTCATTTACTACGGGTTGCGGCAGGTCGGCGGCGTTTGGTCTGCGACGCAAGTGGAAGCCAAACTAGAAGGTAAACCGGGCTCGTCGCTTCTTGTAATCGAAGGGGGCTCAGGAAAGGCAAATCTTAGAGCGAAGGACTTTGATCTCAGCCAGTTCAGCATTCAAGGCGAGGAAGTGAAATAAATCGAAGCCGCGGGTAGTGGGTCAGATGACCCACTACCAAGCTGCGAATTCAGTTGCAAGATGATTAAGCAGTTGCAAGATGCGGTGCGCCCGACTGAAGCATCGAGTCGCAGTCAGGGCACGAGCTTCTTTTCATTCGTGACGGTGGCCCCGTACAGGCCAAAAGGCCACCAATTCCAGTCGCCGGCGAGTTGCAATAGCGCCGGCCCGACCACCATTCGGACCACTGTCGCATCAATGAACACCGCTACTGCGAGTGTAAAGCCCAGCATTTGGACCACTAGAAAACTTCCCACAGTGAAGGCGATGAAGATGGCAATCATAATTGCCGCTGCGCTGGTGATGAGCCCGGCGGTCCTCGCCAGCCCCTCGATGACCGCTGATCGTTCGGATAGGCCGGCCCGGCGTTCTTCGAGGACGCGGGCGACCAGAAAGACCTCATAGTCCATGCTCAATCCGAAGACGATCGCAAAGGAGAGAATCGGCACGATCGGATATACCGTGCCGGTTGGGCCGTCGAGCCCAAAGAGTTTGCTGCCGTGACCTTCCTGAAACACCAGAACTAACGCACCAAAGGAAGCGCCAACGGAAAGCAAATTGAGCAGAATTGCTTTGACAGCCGCAAATAAGGAACGTAACCCGATCAACAGGGCCAGCAAGCTCCCCAATATCACGCCAAGGACCACACCTGGCAACCGCGCTTTCACTACCGAGCCATAATCTGCGTCGAGCGCGGGAATGCCGCCGACCCGCAGCACCGCGCCGGCCACACCGGTTATCGCCGCGACATCGCTGGAGCGCACTTCTCGCACCCATCGTATCTGTGCGTTCGGCGTAAGAGTGGCAGTGGGCAGCAACTCAATCAACGTCGCTTGCCCATCACTGCGAAGAAAACTTTCGCGGACGGGCTGCGGCACATCCTGCACAGCATCCACGGTGTCAGACATTCCCGTGAGCGTCGGAAGAGATAAAACCTCTTCGGCTCTAGGATCGTTCTGGAAGTGCTTCGTCAACCGCGTGACTCCCAGCCACCCGGCCGGCGAGAGCGCTGGAGACTGCGGCGGCAACTCCAGGACCACCCGGAGAGATTGCACAATACCCGAGCGCCCCATGCCTTGCAGCGTGCGCAGTGCTTGCACCGACTCCGCAGCGGCCGGGAGCGAGTCATGTGCAGGAATCCCGGGCGAGATTCTTCGCGCCTGGAATGCCAAGATCAGCAGCGGAGCCCCGGCCACCAACACAGCTGTCCAGGGCCAACGCGTTATGATGCTACCCCACCGTACCCATCGTTCACTCGCCGCGCATAGCTGATCGCGCGTTTTGAATGGTCTGCGTCGAAGACGGACTTTGGCGGAATCGATGCGATGCCCTAACAGACTAAGCACCCAAGGCAAAATGGACATACACAGCAGGACACTCAAAACGGTTACCAGCAGGCCGGCTATTCCGATGGAGCGCAATTCGCTGATGGGCACCGTAAGTAGCGCTGAAAATCCGATGGCAACGGTGGTGGCCGAGACGATCAGCGTGCGTCCCGCTTGACCGGCAGCAATATCGGCAGCGTGGCCGGGAGCATATCCTTCGGCCAACGCTTCGCGAAACCGACTTACCATCAGCAAGGCATAGTCGATGCCCAAGCCAAGGCCGAGCATGGTCGCTAGATTCTGCACCAAAATCGACAGGTGCAGATAATGCGCCAGCAGCGCAGCGGCACCCAAGGCCATCGAGATGGAGAGTAATCCAATTCCCAGCGGCAATAGCGCGGCCACCAGACTGCCGAAAGCCAGAAACAGCAGCACGAGAGTTACGGGCATCGCTCGTTCTTCGGCATGTCTCACGTCATCTGCGCTGACCTTGCGAAGGTCGTAAGTTAGTGGCATTTCACCAGTAATCCCCAGTTTGATATTGGGGTATTGGGACCTAAGATGACCTTCCATCCAGTCTGCTTTTTCCCTCAATACGGGGACCAACGCCTCGACACTTTTATCGTGCGGATCCAACCCGACGATGATCAAGGCTCCGCCAGTGTTCCCAGTGAACATAGGATCTGGCCAGTCGAGACTCGAGACGGCGCCGGAGACTCCGGGCACACTACGCAATGAACTGGTTAAGAAGCCCAATGCATCCGCGCTTTCTGCTGAATCCGGATCGGGAATGCCGCTGATCACCACAACCAGGCGGTGAGCGTACGGAGACTGAAAGCGCTGCGCCAGTTCCAGGTCGACTTTTTCAGCTTCTCCGCCCTTGATGTGCGCAGCTGTCTCCAGGCGACGTTCGACTTTGTAGGAAAAGGGCATTAGCGCTAGCGCCATGACAAACCCCGACATCGCCAACCAGAAGCGGCGGCGAACAGCATCACGGCCAGTGTTCGAGACTGTCATGAAGATAGAAGATCCAAGTTGTGTCCCGCTCCGTTTTTCGCTGATCGGGCTCCACCATACTATAGGATCAAATTGGATATTCACTGAGCTTCGGCGTTGCACTCAGTTAACGATTGATCACCGAGTGGTCCGGGCAGTCTCGGAAGAAAAAAGGGATAAAAGGAACACGACTCACATGGACGGTAATCCTGGAATCAGCTTCAGATCGGGCTGCCAGCAAGATTCTTCTAAATGGGGACTAGCATCGCAGTAACAGCACCAGCGGAGTTTGCAGAGATCACGTGAATTTTGTGCCGAGTTTTGGCGCGGCAATTTGTTATCCTGCGTCGCGTGAAACTTCCATTTCTGATTGATACTGATACGGCTTCCGATGATGCAGTTGCGTTGATCATGGCGCTGCGCTCTCCCCAGATTCAGGTTCTGGCGATTACCACGGTTGCGGGAAACGTGGATGTCCATCAAGCTACCGGTAATGCGCTCTATACGGCGGGGCTTTGCGATTCGAAAGTGCCGGTGTTTGTAGGCGCGGAACAGCCACTAAAGCGCGCGCGTGTAGGCGCGGATTGGTTTCACGGACGCGATGGCCTGGGCGATCACGGTTACCCGCCGCCACATCGCCCGCCGGAAAGGCAGAGCGCTTCCGATGCCATCATAGACACAATTGAATCTCAGCTAGGCCTGGTGATGGTCACGCTAGGCCCGCTTACGAATGTCGCGCTGGCGTTGCAAAAGAAGCCGGGGATCGCGGCGAAAGTGAGTCGTTGCGTGGTCATGGGCGGCGCGCCCTGCTGCGAAGGCAACGTCATTCCCGCGGCCGAATACAACATCTGGTGCGATCCGGAAGCGGCGCGCATCGTGTTGAGAAGCGGCCTACCCATTGAACTTGTTGGTTGGCACCTATGCCGAGGCGAAGCAGTAGTGAATCCATCCGACATTCAGCAAATTTTAAGTTTCGACACACCCGTGGCCAAGTTTGCGGTGGAGTGCAACAGCCGCGGGCAAGAGGCTTTCCTGGAACAGACTGGCGAACACGGAATATCTCTGCCTGACCCTGTCGCCATGGCCGTCGCGTTGGATGAGTCTATCGTCACTTCGCAGTCGGAACATTTCGTGGACGTGGAAACGGAGAGCGAACTAACCCGCGGCATGACCGTGGTTGATCGCCTAAACGTCGCGGATAACGAACGCAACCGCGATGTGTGGGCCGCGAGTCTCGCGGCAGGACACAAAGCGAAGGTCATCTGGACCATCGACAATGTCCGTTGGAAAAAGACTTTATGCGCCGCGCTGAGTTAGGGCTGCAGGTTATTTAATTCGGAAATTGACCTCGACGTCCGTCCAAACGGGCACAGGTTTGTCGTTCGGGTCAACGGCTGGCTCGAACCGCCAAGTTCCTACGGCCTCGACCGCCTTTTCGTCCAAGCCGTAACCCAGCGAACGTTTGACCTGGATATTCGAGGCATAACCTTCCGCAGTGACGATCAGGTGGAGCACAACGATTCCCGAGACCTTCGCGGACTGCGCCTGGTCGGAATAAGACGGATCGGGGCATTCGACACACTTAGGGAAGCCAATGCCGCCGACGCCTACTTTGTAAGCCTTGTCTTCGAAAACCGGGGCTTGAGAGCTTTCATCCGCGGGCTTGCACGCGGGTGAAGTCGGGGGTCTCGGAAACGATGCTGCGATTGACTTCGGCGTGCCTGGGTCACCAAAGTCGTCCGCTAGGATTGCGGCGGCCAAGTCGACGGCAGTCGTTCCATCCGCATTGAAACGTACCAACGCTCGTATCCGAGACCAAGTCGCCTCTCCTTGCACTACATTTGGCCGAAATTTCCATTGACGCAAGGCATCCATCGCCGACTGAGCGAGTAAGGGATGGCCATCCAGCAAGCGAGAATTTCTGCCGACATCACCCTCTGGCGAAACGCCCAGTCCGATATCTATCGTGCCCGTTATGTGAGAAGCGATGGCAAGCGCGGGATACTTAGGAAAAGTACACTGCGTTACCCGGTTCCACATTTCGTCCGGCGCAATGTTTTGAATCCGCCTCGACTCTGTGTTTGCGGGGGCTTTGGTTTGGTCGACCTGTGCAGGCGTCGGCAGACCGGTGAGAAGACCATATAGCGGAAGGATTATGGCGGCCCTGAAGGAGTGCATACGGTGCTCCTTGGAGCTGGAATTTATAATCTAGAGTTTACCTTGGCGCAAAATATATGCCTGCCGTGCTTTGGCGTCAACGTCCCAATGGCGCTGGCGGCTGGTGGATTTTCAGCGCAGACCAATCTCACTCAGAAGTGTACGCGGGTGTAAAAGTTGGGCTAAGCGAAACTAACTCATCACCTGAGTATCGCGAAACCGACCTCACTTTGACAGCTCCACTAGCGGGTGGCCGCCGCCGCTTTCGCCGGAGACTGAGTGAGCCAGGTTTCGAAACGCGTCTCGCCGAGTCGTGCGTCATCGCCGGGAATGAGTGCCCTCTCACTCAGCTCCAGGCCGTAGTAACGCGCGTGCGGGTCAGCGACAACGTCGCGCGGATCATTGCGTGCGGCTAGACCTCGCCGGACGAGTTCATCGAGACGAAACTTTTCTGGCCCACCTACTTCAACGGTGCCATTCACTGGTGAGCCCACAGCGATCCGGGCTACCGCACTAGCGACATCGTCGGCCGCCATGGGCTGGATGAGCGCAGATGGCAAGGACACTTTGTTGCCAGCAGTAGAAAAATCGGCGATACCCTTGACGAATTCGAAGAACTGCGTCGCGCGAACGATTGAATAGGGGATGGAGGAAACCTTGATTAAATTCTCTTGAGCGATTTTTGCACGGAAGTAACCGCTTTCGAGCAGACGCTCAGATCCTACGACAGACAGCGCAACGTGATGTCCCACGCCCGCGGCCGCTTCATAGGCAAGGAGGTTACGGGTTGATGTCTCGAAGAACTTCATAACCGCAGAGTCATCCCACGAGGGACTGTTCGATACGTCAACGACCACCAACGCACCCTTCAGCGCTTCGGCCAGTCCCTCGCCCGTGAGTGTGTTGACGCCCGAATTAGGAGATGCGGCAACTGCTTCGTGCCCGTGCTCGCGCAAATTGGTAACGAGCTTTGACCCGATCAGTCCACTGCCGCCAATGACCACGATTTTCATGATCGCCACCTCTATTTTTCGGTGTACCTCCATGCTTGTCTTCTGTCAAGCGAACAAATACGGTTCCTTAAAGTCCCGATAAAGTCGCGTTAGACAAGCGCTTTGGACTTACGCTGAACTATTCGCTTGGCGCGCGGGCGCACGTAGTGGAAGCGGATTAAATAAATATTATTGCCGCGACCGTGTTTCGCGACTTTGAGCAGGTCTAGAACACCAAGGAATCCAGACTCGCGGGCCAGTTCGGGGGTAATATCTGGAAAACCGATGGGTTCAATTGAATCTACCTGAATCTCGCCTTCCTCCATACGGTACCGCGCGCCGACTCTGACGTGAGGACGCGTCCAGATTCGCACACTGCAAGTGATTTCTCCGCGTCGGATTCCTTCGCGAAGTCGTTTAGTGAAGGTCATGAATAGAGTTTACGAAAATTGTTCGCCGTTGGCTAAGACCCGGTAAATCGGGAGCCTTGACGTTAAGGAGTAAGAGGATTCTAATCGGACTTCACGGCTCTACTTGAGGGACGGTAGAGTCCGTGGTCTGTGGATGGGACGACGATAGAGAGTCGAGAGGCAGTCAAAATTTGGAGGGCACATATATGGCTACTAAAGCTGACAAACGCAGTGCGAGTTACGGTCAGATCGAGAGCGGCACAGAACGGGCAAGGCCGATTCTGCATCAGAGTGCTCGGGAAATTCAGCCTTACGGAAAAATCGCGAAGTTGCCGATTGCGTTGGATGAAAAGGTGTGTGCCGCCAGCGCCGAGAATTTGAATCAGGTTCTGGCGGATACCATGACGCTTCGGGACCTCTACAAAAAGCATCATTGGCAGGTTGCGGGACATACTTTTTACCAGCTTCATCTGCTCTTTGATAAGCATCATGATGAACAGGACGAGTTGGTGGACATGATCGCGGAGCGAATTCAACTGCTGGGCGCCATCAGCCTGGCAATGGCAGCGGACATCGCGGAAACGACCATCATTCCGCGTCCGCCGCGCGGCAGGGAAGAAGTGCCGGTGCAATTATCCCGTCTGCTGGAGGCTCACGAAATCATACTGAAGGAGGCCCGCACGATGGCCGGACAAGCGGCCGAAGCTGGAGATGATGGGACAAACGACTTGCTCGTCAGCAATGTGATCCGCTCGAACGAGCTGCAAGTTTGGTTTCTCGCGGAACACCTTGTGGATGTGCCGGTAGTGCACGCCGACAACGCGAAAGCTGCTGCATCCGGCCGATAATTCGGACAAGCGGGAAAACAAGAGAAATAAAAAAGCGCCGAGACCGGGAACCGGGCTCGGCGTTTTGCTTTAGCGGTGCGCGGGGCTCATGGTGGACGAAAAACCTCTCCCACACCGGTGCTCCGGTTTCGAGCCTGAGTTTGTATAATGCCCTCGCACAATGGCGCTTTCGAGGTCGCCGGTATGGGGGGTCTGAGTTTTCTTATCTATCCGTGGGGATTCATTATTCAAGGAATTGCTCTTTGGCATTTCGTCAAGCGGCGTCCCGAGAACTATTGGCTCTTCATCATCATTTTCGGTGGGGTGCTCGGAGCCGGAGTGTACATGATCGTCGAAGTGATCCCTGACCTCGGATTGTTACGTGGGACGCTTCAGGGATTCGGAAAACGATCGAGAATCCGAGCGCTGGAAACGCAGATACTGGATAATCCTTCGGCGGGAAATCTGGAAGAATTAGCGGAATTGAATTTCGAACAAAAGAATTACAGGAAAGCGCTAGAGGCGCTGAACCGGGCGATATCGTTGCGCGCTGATTCGCCCCACGCGTTTTATCTAAGAGCAAAATCTTTGCTGGCGATGGGCAAGTACGCGGAAGCCCTACCCGACTTGGAATATGTAGTAGCAAAAGATCCGAAATTTGACTATCACCGCGCAACAGGATTGCTAGGCGACGCCTATGCCCGGACCGGAGATTTGGATAAAGCAGCGATTTATTTCGCACCCGCCGCTCAATATTCGACAACTCCAGAAACGCTGTATAACTATGCGAACTATTTGAAACTGGCCGGGAGAAGGGAGGAGGCGCTCGAATGGTTGGGACAGTTGGCGCGGAAGAAAAAAACGTTGCCGAGATACATGCGGAGAGAGGCGCGGCCGTGGTTTGCGAAGGGCAAGGCGCTACAGAAAGAATTGAGTCGGTAACAAGCAGAGAAAGCGCCGAAGCCGGGGGAACTGGACTCGGCGCTTTGCAAGGTTCGATATGGAGACTGTTGCGTCGCCTTGCTAATGGGTCAGCCTGCGCGGGCCGAACTCACGGCACCAGCGTTAGCAGGCTTGACGTTGGAAAAAAGCGAATTGAGCCCTTCAGCCATGGTTGGGTGAGTGAGAATGGCATCGCGCAATGCCGAGTAGCAAAGTCCAGCGAGCATTGCCATCTGTACGACGGCCATCACTTCACCGGCCTCGGGCCCGACCATCGTAAAGCCCAGAATGCGATCGCCGTCCGCTTCGATGAGCGCTTTCATGAATCCGCGGGTTTCGTCGATTGTTCGCGTTCTCAGGACTGCGGCCATGGGTAATTTGATGACCCGAACGGCAATGCCTTGCCGAGCCGCTTCAGTTTCACTGCGGCCAACATGTGCGACTTGGGGATCGGTGAACAAACATGACGGGATCATGCGGCCCCGGGTGGTGCGATCAATGCCGGCGAGGTTGTCGCGTATAACTCGAAAATCATCGAGAGAGATATGAGTGAATTGCGGACTGCCGGCGCATTCACCAATGGCCCAAATATTGGGAGCGGTGGTCTGGAGCCGGTCGTTCACCTTCACGTAGCCTCTTTGATCCAATTCGACGCCTGCGACTTCCAATCCAATTCCAGTGGTGTTGGGGGTGCGTCCGGTGGCAACCAGGATGTCGCTACCTGCGATTGTCTTTTCGCCAGATGACGTTTGCACGGTGAGAGTGACATCAGTACCGGAGCGACCATGCACGCTGAGAATCTCGACAGGCGCGATGACGTCAATTCCCTCGCTCGCGAATGTCTGGAGTAGGGCGTCGACAACGTCGGGATCCTGATTAGCAAGAAGCCGCGGGCCCTGCTCAAAAATCGTCACCCGACTTCCAAATCGACGATAGGCTTGAGCGAATTCGAGGCCGACGTAACCACCTCCGATCACGATGAGGTGTTCGGGTAGACGATCTAGTTCCAGAAGCTCGATATTCGTTAGCGGCTGTGACTCTGCCAAACCGGGCACCGATGGAATTGAGGCGTGGGTTCCAAGGTTCAGGAATATTTGTTCGCCGGTTATTGTTCGGGTGCCGCCGTCATTTAGTCGTACGTCTATCGTCTTAGGATCTATGAACTTCGCTTCGCCCATGACGAGTCCGGCACCGCTTGCCTTGTAGCGATCTACGTGCGCGGCGATCAGACTCTCGACCATCTCGCGCTTTCGTTTTCGCACCGCCGCGATATCAGATGAAGCGCTGCTGGGTGTAATTCCAAATCTGGTTGCGTGATGCATGAGATCGGCAACTTTAGCGCTCCAGATTTCGTTCTTGCTGGGAAGACAATTCACATTCGGACAGGAACCTCCGACCCAGCGCCGCTCGACGACTACCGTTGGTTGTCCGGATTGGGCCAAATGCCAGGCAAGGTATTTTCCGCCTTCGCCGCTTCCAATGACTACATTCTTATAGTTCTGAACGCTCATATTGAGACCGTTTCGTCAAAATAAGGAAGAGTGCATGTTAATTTCAAGGCTGCCTTCACGGTCAAAGTTCGCCGGTGAGGAACTGGGCTCGGCCGTAGCCGAAAGACCAGTCTTCGTCAGCATTTTGCGTTATTGAAACAACGACATCTGAGGGCTTGACCCCACAGCAGCGATTTAATTCCCGGACGAGCAACTCGTAGAAAGTTTGTTTTTCAAGGCGAGTTCGCGGACGGGTCGTCACTTGCACCATGACGACCCCATCGGTACGCGCTATGCCCAGTCCGGTGTCCTCGACTTTTATTTTCGTGGCGGGGTGTTCATGGACAATCTGATAGCGGTCGCGTTGAGGCACTTTGAATGCGGCGAGCGTCGCGGCGTGTATGGCATCGAGCAATTTTTTTAGTTCCTCTTCGCTGCGGCCTTCAATTACATCAATTCTGAGTAGCGGCATAGAAATGTCTCACCCTTTCCACTGCGAACCGCGGATGACACTGCAGAAGTTCAGGCGCTTGAACCTTGGATCCTTATCCGCCAGCACATCCGCCTTCACATTGCCGAATGTTGTTTGCGGCTTGCGCTTGATGCCATCGTAAAAGGCCTGGACGATGTCTTCTTTAAAGCGCTCCGTGCGGGGATACGCGGCGACAATTGCTTCGCGATCAGCGGCGGAAAATTCCGAGTAGGCGATTCCGAGAACATCCATCTCAACACCGTTGGTCAATAGCGCAACTACCGGATGCATGTACTGCGGAATTCCCGGCGTAGTGTGCAGTGCGATCGCTGTCCACACAGTATCCATCTCCTGGTCCGAGATACTGTGCTGACGCAGGAACGCTCGCGCAGCGTTGGCACCATCCACTTCGAAGCGATCCGATGCGCTGCTAAACATCGGAGTTAATCCCACGTCGTGAAACATCGCGGCAATGTAAAGCAGCTCGGCGTCGAACTGTAGCCCGCGCCTTTTTCCTGCAAGCGAGGCAAAGTAATACACACGAGTCGAGTGGTTGAACAGCAAAGAAGACTCGGTGTCACGCACCAGCTCGGTTGCTTCGCGCGCAAGTTTGCTGTCGGGAATGCTTACACCTGAGATCGAGATTGCGTGTGCCGTGCTTCTTGTTGTAACGGGCATATATAAATCTCCTGTCCAACGTAGTGCATGTTCTATTCCGTAGCGACATGTCATAAGCCCCACTTTTTCTGCAGACGAGAGAGGCCGAAGAACAAAACCCCGTCAATATGCGGACACTACGTCAGCCCGTAGTGCATCTGGACACACAAGAGTGGCGCAAGGTCGGGAGTTAGAATCGACGAGGTAGATTCGAGAGTCAGAGAAATGAAAAACCCGCACCCTTTGATAACCACAAAGGGTGCGGCACCCTACCTCCCGCCCGCAATCAATCCCGGGGCACCCGCCCAGAATTGCGACGTAAGCAAAAATAAAAAAGCGTCGAGCCGGGGAGAACCGGGCTCGGCGCTTTGCTTTAACGGTGCTCACGCTAGGCGTGAGCGGGGGTTAGTCGTTGTCTTGGACTTTTTTGCTGAAGTCGAAGAGGTCGAACAAATCGCCGATTGCGGGGCTGTTGGATGGAACGTAGGCGTTGCCTTTTGTCGGTGTGGGGTTGGGTAGGTTGTCGCGGCTGCGCTTGGAAATTGTACCGAGATCCCAGTTTCGCTCGATGAACTTGAGGACGGAAACGTGGTCCGCGTAGGTGTGTGAGATGTGGCCTGCTGAGGTGTAAGGCGAAACCACGAGCAGGGGGATGCGGGTGCCATCGCCGAAGAAATCGAGCGGCTGAACGTAGCCGGAGTCGTAATAACCTCCACCTTCATCCACGGTCACGAAGACGGCGGTGCTTTCCCAGAGTTCTTCGTTGGCTTTCAGGTCGGTGACGATCTTTTTGACGAAGCCTTCGAATAGATCGACCTTCGACGAAGCAGGATGTCCGTCAACCCAGCCGCTGGGCTTCACGTAGGAAACCGCGGGAAGATTGCCGCTCTTGAGGTCTTCGTAGAGATCTTTGGTGTCCTTCAAGTGGGCGGTGCGAACGGAGGCGTTGGCCATGACTTCGGTCTCATACTGGAACGGGTTGCAGATGTTGCAGTACTGATCGCTCTTGGCGCCGACGGTGCCGTAATTGAGCTGGTATTTATCGGTCAGGTAGGAATCCCACTGGTCGCCGTAATACTTCCACGAAATGTCGGCTGCTATCAGCACATCAGCGATGGTGTGCTGTTTGGTGGGAGGAATGGTGAACGGAGTGTTGGCGACGTTGTGATCGGTGTAGGCGTTGGAGCCGTCGCCGAAGTAGCCGGGATTGTAGTTGTTGAGCAAATAGTAGCGGCCTGGATCGCACTTGGGGTTAACTTCGTAAGGCAAGCTGGCCAAATAATTGAGGATGGAGTAAGCGCCAGGAGCGTCTGAGTCCGAGCAGTTGGTGTAAGAGCCGCCGCCGAAGGCCGGCTTCCCAAAAGCGCCGCCGCCGTAGCCATCTTCGGTGTACCAGTTTTTGGTGCCGGGCAGGGGATTGGGATTCTCGATCTCATGGACGATACCGGCGTTGGGAGTTCCTGCGTAGACTTCCACGCCTTCCGGCGGTTTTGCCGGATTGCCGTTAGAGTCGCTAAAGAAAATGGCGTCGCCGAAGCCCAACATAATGCTGTTGGCACCGGTGCCACCCATCACGGGCTGGTGGTAGTTGTCGCTCATGGAATAAGTGTCGGCGAGATACTTCAGGTAGGGAGCATCGCCTTCCTGCACGTTGAAAAACTCCATGGAGGTGGAACCTTCGCCAGTGGTCAGGTTAGAGAAACCGGATGGCAAGGGGACCCCGTTGGTGCCTGCTCCGACGGTTACTTCGACCCATGGAAACAAGTCCGCTTTGCAGCCGCTGGGATTTTTCGAGGTGGCATATTTAATGTTGCAATCTTCTTGCTGCCACATTTGGTAAAAGCGGTGTACCGGGCTGGCCGCATACGAATCGTACGGGAGAGTCGTGGAGGTCAACTGAAAGGGTCCTGAGGGTAGGTCATTCACGTTCGGAATGCGCTGGTCGGGAACGTGCGACGGCTGTTCGGTGCCGCCGGTCAACAGGTATTGGTAGTACGTGGGGTAAAGACCGTTCTCAGATGCCATCGCCTGGGCCAATGTGCAAATGCCGTTGTCTTTGCAGACGTCCGAGGGGCCGCCGGTCAAGGGAGGAGGAAGAGTCGGGTAGACAACGTTGTCTTTCTCGGGGCTGATTGAATACTTGCTGGAGTCGTCCGAGTCGCGAGCGAAGCCATCGGCGTCGATCTGGGCTGCCTGGGAAAAGTTCGGACCGGGCGTGCCGTCGGCATTGATAATTTTCCTGGAAAGAAGGTTATCCACGGTTTGACCGTTGGTCGGTTTGTAAGTGGCAAACACGTGGTCGAAAGTACGATTCTCACCCACGATAATGATTACGTGCTTGATGGGGCTGGCGGTTTTTTCTTGTTGCGCTTGCAGCGATGGTGCGAACATTCCTCCTAAAGCGAATTGGACGATCGTCGCGCCGGCTACGGCAACGCGGCAGTATTGGACGCACTCGGATACCACTTCTTTTAAGGTCATGCACTCTCCTTCTTGCGGATACCAATGAGAAATTAACTGCGGGAGAGCACAGTGCACTTTGCGCTTTACGCGGATATTGCGCTCATGTGAATTGCCAGTAACAGAGGTGCAGTACGAAAAAACTGTGCACGGTACTAGGAGTTGAGGGGAAAAGACTCTGCTGAGGATTATTGCGGGGCTTTTGTGGAGCGTTGCATGGACTACTGGGGGACTTCGTCGCTGACGACGCGAAAGCTGAGAAGTTTGGCGCGGCCGAAGGAGGTGGTCATGGCGCAATCGGTGGCGTCGCGGCCGGTGGCCATCAAGACGCGGCCGATGCGCGGGATGTTGTGGCGGGCGTCGAGAGTCCACCAGCGATCGCCGAGATAGACTTCAAACCAGGCGCTGAAATCCATGGGGCTGGGCGCGACGACGATGCCGATGTCGCCGAGGTAGCCGGTGGCGTAGCGCGCGGGAATATTTAGTGCGCGGCAAAAAGTAATGGCGAGATGTTGAAAATCGCGGCAGACACCGACGCGTTCGGTGTAGACGCCTAATGCGGTGCGCGTGGGATTGGCAAATTCGTAGCCGAAACTGACTTTGTCGTGCACCCAGGTGCAGACTTCGCGCACGCGCTTCCAACCCTTGGGGACCCCGCCGAATAGTTCGGAGGCGGTGTTGGAGAGCAGATCAACTTCGCAATAGCGGCTGTTCATCAGGTAGGGAAGAACTTCATGAGGGAGATGCTCGATAGGAGTTTCCGGGGCGTCGAAACCTTCGAGATCGGGCTTTCCTGAATCTTCGATGAGGGTGGAATTGTAAAAGCGAATCTTGCCGGGCGGCGCGACCAGGCGGCAACAATCATTGCCGAAGGTGTCGTGGTAGCTTTCGATGTTGACGACGGGGTCGGTGCGCAGGTAATCAGGCTCGCGTAGATCCTTCTTACGGGAGGGATGGACGTTGAGCAGGGTTACGATGGGGACTTCCGAAAGTGCGTCGAATTGCATGTCGTAACCAAGACGAATGAGCATAGATTCAGGGTTTCCGTTTCCGATGGGAGCTATGTCTGCCTGAGACGTGGAATGCAGAAATTAACACGACTCGGGGTTGGTACTGTTACATTCTTTTTCGATGCAGCACATCACAAATTCACAGTAAACAATGGGTGTATGATGCAGTAGGTTCATACATCTTATTATTTCGAGGCCTTAGTGACATATTGTTTGGGAATTACGACGCAGGAAGGCCTGGTATTGGCATCGGACTCGCGCACCAATGCCGGATTCGACCAGGTAAATGTATGCCGGAAGATGTACAGCTTTGTACAGCCCGGCGAACGTATGTTTGTGATCTTGACGAGCGGAAGTTTGTCGATCAGCCAGTCGGTGGTGACGCTGCTGCGCGCGGATTTTGACTCGGGGCGGGGCTTGGCGCAGGCCAGCTCGCTTTATGACGCGGCGCGAATCGTGGGGAATTGCGTGCGCCGAATTTCGGAATTGGATCGCGCGTCGCTGGAACGCGATTCGTTCAGCTTTAACGTGCATTTGCTGCTGGGCGGGCAGGTGCGCGGGCAGGAACCGAACCTTTATTTGATTTATCCGCAGGGCAATCCTATAGCGGCTACTGAAGATTCTTTGTATTTGCAATTGGGCGAATGCAAATATGGGCGGCCGATACTGGACCGGGGAATTCAGGCGACCACGTCGTTGGAAGTGGCGGCGAAGTATGCACTGCTGTCACTGGATGCGACTATGCGCTCGAACGTGACAGTTGGGCCGCCATTCGACCTGCTGCTGTATAAGAAAGATAGCCTGGAAATAACGCGTTACCGCCGGGTGTGTGCCGGGGACCGGGACCTGAACCTGATCCATTCGAGTTGGGAGCAGTCATTACGGCGGGCGGTGGAGCTATTGCCGGACATTGAGTTCCCGGCAATTGATGGGAACAACGCCGGGACAGTGGCGCAAACGGCGCGGTCTGGGACCTAGTTTTCGTAGTCTGACCCAGGTTCAAACTCAGATGCGAACCTGGGGCACCCAGGCGCGGTCCCAGGACCTAGTTTTCGTGGTCTGACCCAGATTCAAACTCAAATGCGAACCTGGGGCACCCAAATCCATCGTGAATCTGGGTTATTCCGCTGTTTTTTCGATGTTTCTAATTGGTTTTCCCGATAATCAACGACGCTGCGATGCGCTATCCTTGCGCCGGACGTAAAGTACCGCAACAGTATGATTATCGATACGGATGCTCCTGACCATAGCGCCAGCGAAGCTTTCCGGCGCTATGAATTTAATGGCTCGTACGACGAGATGTTTCGGTCGACGGACCTTCCTCGCAAACAATACCGCCCGCTGTACACCCAACTGCTCAATCTTGGCGCTGACGAATTGCGCCGTAGCAAACAGGAAGCCGACCAGTCATTTTTCAACCAGGGCATCACGTTCACGGTTTACGGAAGCGAAAAGGGGACGGAGCGGATTTTTCCTCATGATTTGCTGCCACGCATTATTACCGCGGCGGAATGGGAAACGATTGAACGCGGACTGACGCAACGGATTACGGCGCTGAATTTATTTTTGAAAGATGTGTATCACGAAGCCAGGATTATTGAGGAAGGCGTCGTTCCCGGGAAGATTGTTTATACCTGCAAACATTACCGGCGAGAGATGCGCGGGATCAAAGTGCCGCGCGACGTATATGTGGCGGTGGTGGGGACGGATTTGATTCGCACGCCGGAGGGGAACTTCGTCGTGCTGGAGGATAATTTGCGGGTGCCGAGCGGCGTGTCGTACATGCTGACCAGCCGCAGAGTGATGAAGCATATCTTTCCAACGTTGTTCCGGAAATGTCGAGTGCGGCCGATTGAGCAATATAGCCAGGTGCTGTTGTCAGCGCTGAAGTCACTGGCACCGGAAGGGCGCACGGAGCCTACGGTGGTGCTGCTTACGCCGGGCTCTTACAACTCCGCTTACTTTGAGCATACGTATCTTGCGCGGCAGATGGGTATTGAACTGGTGGAAGGGCGCGACCTGCTGGTGCACGACAACGTTGTTTATATGCGCACCACTTTTGGGTTGCAGCGCGTGGATGTGATTTACCGGCGCATTGACGACGATTATCTGGACCCGCTGGTGTTTGAGGGGCATTCGGCGCTGGGCGCGGTGGGATTGTTCAACGCATATCGCGCGGGGAATGTGGCGTTCGCGAATGCGCTGGGGACGGGCGTGGCCGACGATAAAGCGATCTACGCGTATGTGCCGAAGATCATCAAGTATTACTTGAACGAGGACCCTATTCTGGAAAACGTGGAGACGTTGTTGATGTCGGATGCGGCGCAACGCGATCACGTTTGCCAAAAGCTGGATCAATACGTGGTGAAAGCGGTGGGCGAATCGGGCGGGTACGGGATGCTGATCGGGCCGCACAGCACTGCGGAGCAGCGCTCGGAATTTCGCGACAGGATCATGGCGGAACCGCGAAATTATATTGCGCAACCGACGATTAATTTATCGACGGCGCCGTGTTTTGTGGACGGAACGATTGAGCCGCGTCATGTGGACCTGCGGCCGTATGTGGTTTATGGGGAAAATATCACTATTGTTCCGGGAGGGCTGACGCGGGTGGCGCTGCGCAAAGGTTCGCTGGTGGTGAATTCGTCGCAAGGCGGCGGGTCGAAAGACACGTGGGTGCTACAAAATTGAAAAACATGAGCGTTAAGTTCGAGGCTCGATGCTTTCGCGCGTAGCTGACAGCTTGTACTGGATGAGCCGCTACTTTGAGCGGGCGGATAACGCGTCGCGGGTGGTGGAAGCAACGTACGGGCTGATTCTAAATCCTGCAAAATTTTCAAGCGACGAGCGATGGTTTCGCGCAGTGTCTTCACTGGCGCGCGGCACGACTTCCACGAATCTGGATCCGCAGCGTGCGTTATTCCTCCTGGTAGCTGATCCTGAAGGTGTGTTTTCCATCATGAAGTGTATTGGCGGCGCGCGCGAAAACGCCAGGCAGGTGCGCGAAGAGATCAGCTCGGAGATGTGGGAGCACCTGAATAAGTTATTCCACGAAGTGACCGGAACGGATTTGCACGCGGATGATGACGCGGGGGCCATGCGCATTGTGAATATTGTCCGCGAGGGGGCTTATCGTTTTTACGGCATCACGGACACGACGATCAATCATGGCGAAGGCTGGCATTTTATTCAGTTGGGGAAATATATCGAGCGGGCTTGTAATCTCTCCATTTTGCTGGATGCCTATTTTTCGGTGGACAAGAATGCCGACGATCTGGACTGGGTGGGACTGTTGAGCAGCTGCGCGGCTTTTGAAGCGTACTGCAAGGTTTGCACCGCGGAATTAAAACCGGAACGCATCGCGGATTTTATTTTGCTGCAACCGGAATTTCCGTATTCGGTACGCTATTCGCTGGACAGAATGCATCATGCGTTGACGTCTATTAGCAACCGTTCGCTGAGCCGCAGGACTGGGAAGATTGAGAGACTGATCGGGCGATTGCGATCGGCGGTGACTTACGTGCAGATCGGGGAAGTGATTCGCGGGGATTTGCATATGTATCTTGCGGCGATTATCGAGCAGTGCCGGGATTTACATGCCGCGGTGAATGAGGTTTATATCGAATATCCCATAGAGGTCGCGTTCGAATCGTAATGTTCTACGCTATTCGACATTTTACGCGCTACCGCTACAGCCACTCGGTGTGGCAGAGCATGATGGAAGTGCGAATGCACCCGCGCAGTGAAGGCAGCCAGCGGTGCTTTATTTTTCAGCTGTCGGTAAATCCGCGCGCGCGGATTTTTGCGCACACAGATGCGCGCGGAAACCTGGTACATCATTTTGATTTGCCGCAGCGGCATCGCCAACTGACGGTTATTTCGGATGCATTAGTGAATATAGACGAGCAGCAACCTTTGCCGGAAACGATGGATTACAAGGCATGGGATGACCTGCAAGAGATGACTGAGAAAAAAGATTATTGGGACGCGCTGATGCCCAGCCATTTTGCGCGGACTTCGCCGGAACTGGAAGATTTGGCCAACGAGATCGGAGTGGCAAATAGGGATGGGCGTAGTCCGCTGGCGTTTCTTACGGACGTGGCGGCGGGGGTGTATCGCAGCTTTACGTATGTGAAGAAAAGCACGGCGGTAAATTCGCCAATTGAGCACGCGTTGCGCTCGCGACAGGGCGTATGCCAGGATTTCGCGCACATCATGATTACGCTGGTGCGTAGAGCGGAGATTCCGTGCCGTTATGTCAGCGGGTATCTTTATCACGGCAAGGAAAACTCGGACCGGTCCGCGGACGGGGCCACGCATGCGTGGGTGGAAGCGGCGCTGCCGGGGCTGGGGTGGGTGGGATTCGATCCCACAAATAATTTGATTGCGGCGGAGCGGCACATTCGTACCGCGGTGGGCAGAGATTACGCCGACGTGCCACCGACGATGGGAACGATGAAGGGCAAGGCGGAGACGGAGTTGCAGGTGCGCGTGCGGGTGACGCCGTCGCAAGCGGTGCTGCCGCCGGACGAAGAGTTTGCAGCGGATGAGGAATGGTCGCAATTCCTGGAAGAGGATCACCAGTCGCAGTTGATGCGGGCGCAGCAGCAACAGCAGCAACAACAGACGCAGCAATAATCAACCACAGTTTCCTTCATAACTTCCGCACGACCTGCCACACGACCTAATTTTCCGCAGACTGATATGTTTTTCGCGCTGTCTCCGCTACGGCGCTTAGAGCGATGCCATGGTGAAGTGATGTAGCTGTTTAGGAACATGTGCTGAATGGGATATACGGGGCGGGAGGCTCAGAACATAGTGCTTACAGGCTGGGTTTTCAATTCACTGCGGTTGGAGGGAATTATTGTGCTACGCACATATGGCTTTATGGGTTCATTGTTGTTGGCTGGAGCTATCTTCGCGCCAGCGATCATGGGGGCACCAAGACCTCAAGAGGTTCAGTTGCGAGTCTATGATCGTGACCATCGTGACTACCACAATTGGGATGACCGCGAAGATCATGCCTACCGGGGCTACCTGGTAGAGCGGCATCAAACTTACCGGGCGTACAACGACCAGCGAGCCAGGGACCAGAGAAACTACTGGAAGTGGCGCCACAATCATCCGGACCGCGAAGAGAGACACGAAGAGAGATAGGCGGGGAGTTTTCGTGACGGTGGGGGAGACGTGCTGATGCGTCTCCCGCGCCACGGGACAAGTAATGGTGTGCGTGAAATTCCTACCGCTGGTTCTGTCGAGCAAGTTAAATCCCAATTCAAATTAATGTGAGAGTTGTTTTGCTGACGAAGCTGGATGGTTGCGCTTGGTTTATTGCGAGTAAGTATGCGACAGAGAGCATTTCATAATCTTCTAGAGATTGCGGCGATAGGTTTTGTAAGGTGGTTAATGCCCACGCTATGTAGAAGGGCCAACCCCAAGACCCAGGTTCAACCTCAACTGCGAACCTGGGCCACCCTTCGCGTGATTTTGATTGGAGGAGATAGTTGAGGGATGCAAGTTTGATCGTTAGAACAAGACCCGAGTTCAAACTCAACTGCGAACCCGGGGCACCCAAAAGGCAACAAACTAGGAAAATTGCGCGATGGCGGAGCTAAGTTAGCATCGCTTGGACCGCTTGCGAGAAGACTTCGGTGTGGCGATCGACGTGGGCTGGGGTGGTAGCGGGGGACATTAGGGCCATATTGTGGAACGGGGTCAGCAGGATGCCGCGGTTCATGGCGAATAAATGCATGAAGCGCTCGAGTTCGAAGTCCATGGCGTCGTGAGCTTCGGTGCCGTTGCGCGCGGGATTCGGCGAGAAGAGATATTCGGCGCGGCAACCCAGGCGGGTCACGTGCCAAGGCATTTGAAATTTAGTTATGGCTTGCTGCACGCCTTCGGTCCACCGTTCGGCTAGCGGGATCATTCGGGCGAAGGCTTCCTCGGTCAAAACTTTGTCGAGCGTGGCGCGCATCGCGGCGAGTGAGAGTGCATTGCCGGCGAGCGTGCCGCCGATGCCGCCAACATCGCAGTCCTCAAGATTCATTCCAGCAGAAACGGCATCGGCGACTTCCTGAGTGAAGCCGTAGGCTGCTCCGGGAATCCCAGCGCCAATGGCTTTGCCAAAGACGAGGAAGTCGGGGTCGAGATTTTCGGCTCGCGTGAAACCGCCGTGGCCGGCGCAGATGGTGTGAGTTTCATCGATGATCAAGAGCGTTTTGTATTTTCGGGTGAGCTCGCGTAATTGCCGGTGGTAGTCGGGCGCGGGGTGAACGATGCCGACATTGGTGAGGGCGGGTTCGGCGAGGACGCAGGCTACGTCGCCGGGTTGCAAGGCTTTCTCCAGTGCCGCGAGGTCATTGAACTCCACAACCTTGGTGGTGATTGAGGGATCTACTGGAGGGCCGATGTTGCCTGCTCGCGCGCGGGAGACGCCGTCTTCCAGAGTGATGAAGGCTTCGTCGACAGTACCGTGGTAACACCAGTTGAAGACCAGTATTTTTTGCCGGGAGGTAATGTGGCGCGCGAGGCGAATTGAAAAACGATTGGCGTCCGTGGCCGTCAATGCGAACTGCCAGTAGGGCAGATGAAAACGACGCTGCAATTCTTCTCCAACCCAGATGGCGTCCTCAGAGGGCAGCATCAAAGAAATTCCACCATCGAGTTGCGACTGCGCGGCGGAAACGGTGGGTGCGGGGGAATGCCCGGTCATGGCGGCGGTGTCGCCGAGGCAGAAATCGATGTAGCGATGTCTGTCAACGTCGACTACTTCGGCGCCGTGAGCTTCGCTGACGAAGGGAGGGAATGCGCCGGCCCACTTGGCCATCCAGTTCATGGGCACGCCGCCGAGGAGGGATTTGGTGGCGCGGGTGAAGAGGGATTTGGATTTGGGATGGGCGGTGGCGAATTTTACTTGCTCGGAATGCATCAAGGATTTTAGGCGGTCGCGATGGATAGGGGGCATTCGTGTTCTTGCTACAAGTTCTCCTAGGATTTCCGGCGTCAGGGGCTAAAGCCCCATGAGCAGGGCAACGCTATTGTCGCGGGTGAAGAATACTCAACAAAAGCCCCACCCTTTGCAAAAACCGCAAAGGGTAGGGCACCCGACTTCAAAGGCGAAGAGCACTTCAAAGGCGAAGATCGCGCCAACTACAAATGCGCGGCGATGGTAGCCGAGTGAACGCGGGTCAGTCAATTCATTCGAGTTGAAGGAGGAAGGCGAAGAGAGATTCCTTGGCTGCGCAGACCGGCTACTTGGGCGTTGAGGGAGTAAACGGCGAAGCTGGATGGGGTAGAAAAAAAAGGGCTTGACATATTCCCATATGGGAATGTAACGTTGGGGCATGGCGAGGGCGGCGACGACATCGGATGCGTTTAATGCGGTGGCGGAGCCGCGACGGCGGGAGATATTGCAATTTCTGGCGACGGGGGAACGGTCGGTCGGGGAAATTGTGATGAGGCTGGGATTCGAGCAGCCTTCGGTGTCGAAGCACTTGCGAGTGCTTCTGGAGGTGAAGCTTGTGGACGTACGACGGGACGGCAGGCACATGTTGTATCGGACGAATGGGGACGCGATACGGCCGCTGCATGAGTGGACGGGTACGTTTGAACGGTTGTGGAAGCACCAGTTGTTGCAGGTGAAAGCAAGGGCAGAGAAGAAGAGTCAGGCTTGAAACAAATGGAGTAGAGAAACGTTAATTGAGTAACAAAAACTTTTTACAGGAGGAAGGGACCATGAATCAGGCAACTGCGAAGAAAGAAATTTCGGTGGAAGACTTGACGGTGCATATCACTGAAGAAATTCATGTGAAGGCCGGGTTGGAAGATACTTTTGCAGCGCTCCTGGAGCAGATAGGCGAAGGCAATACCACGCCGGAGGGAACGGCGATGCCAATGAAGCTCGAAGCGCGGCCGGGCGGGCGATGGTACCGCGACCTGGGCGACGACAACGGACACTTCTGGGGAACAGTGCAAGCAATCAAGCGGCCAACGCTGCTGGAAATTACCGGGCCGCTGTTTATGTCGTATGCGGCGGTGTCGAACCTGCAGTACCGGCTGAGCAAAGTGGATAGGGGAACGTTGATTAAATTTCACCACATCGTGCTGGGGCTGGTTCCCGACGAGCATCGAGAGGGAATGGGGAAGGGCTGGAAGCATATTCATGAAAAAGTGCGGCAACGCGCCGAAGGGAAGCAAGCAGCATCGTTCAAACGTTAGCAGCGGGTTTGCGGAGAGCGGTTATGTGTCCAGTGTGCTTGATGAGTGGTGCGGCGATGGCCGCGGGAGTTACGTCGTCGGGAGGACTGACGGCTCTGGTGGTGAGATGTTTTCGGTCAGGAAAGAGCATGGGAACGGGAACTCTGCGATTCAAGGAAAAACAACGGAGGAGAAACGACAATGGCAACTTCAGCTACGAGCAAAATAGAAAATCCGAAAGTGACAACAAAGGCGCAGTGGTTGGCGGCACGCAAAGCTTTGCTGACCAAGGAGAAGGAATTCACGCGGCTGCGTGATGAGATAAGCCGGCAGCGTCGTGAATTGCCGTGGGAACGAGTAGAGAAGCGATATGCGTTCGATGGGCCGGGCGGTAAAGAGACTCTAGCCGATCTGTTTGAGGGACGCAGCCAATTGATCGTGTACCACTTCATGTTTGGCCCGGATTGGGTGGAAGGTTGCCAGAGTTGCTCGTTGCTGGCGGACCATTTTGATGGAAGCGTGCCGCACTTGAATGCGCGCGATGTGACGTTTGTGGTGGTTTCGCGGGCGCCGCTAGCACAAATTGAGGCGTTCAAGAAGCGGATGGGCTGGAACTTCAAGTGGGTCTCGTCTTATAGGACGGATTTTAATTTTGACTATCAGGCGGCGTTCACCAAAGAGGAAAAGGGCAAAGGGGAGGTGTATTACAACTACGCGACGCAGAATTTCCCTCCCGACGAGGCGCCTGGCGCCAGCGTGTTTTACAAGGATGCGGCGGGCGAGGTATTTCACACATATTCCACTTACGGGCGCGGACTGGATATTTTGATCGGCGCGTATAATTTTCTTGATATGGCACCGAAGGGACGCGACGAAGAAGGGTTGGCGTTTTCTATGTCCTGGGTGCGACACCACGACAAGTACGAAAAAAAACAGGTTGTGGACGCCAAGAAAATGTATGAACAGCCGAAGAGCATTGGCGAGTCGTGTTGTTCAGGTAGCACTGAATAAAGGCGGTCGCACGGAGGTCTGATTCGTGTTGTGAGTGTCGCGGCTGAAGCCGCGACCTACAAGGCGACGGAGAAAAAGCGGGGAGAGATTCCTTGACTGCGCAAACTGACTCCCTCGCGGGAGCGAAGGAGGAAGAAAAAGCGTCGGCTTGCTCCGCTCGGAATGACCGGTGGGTGCGTTGACGGGTGTCAATTTTCGGGGGGAAGTGATTGGCGGCGGTCGACGACTTTAAATCCTTCGGGGAGGTCGAATAATTTTGGATCCGGTTCAGAAAGAATCAGTTGTGTTGCGGTAAAGGTTTGCGTGCCGATTCTGGGGTCGGAACGCTTGGAAATCAGATTGATACCGAGTTTCGGCGAATACCAAAATTCGCGCTCGATGGTCAGCTTGCGGTCATTTCCAAAAACATTCGGATTGTAGATCACGCTGTCACGGGTGCCGGTGGTTTCGACACCGGCGATAAGTTGTTTACCAAGATCTTCGTGGATGACCGAGCCGGCATCGTCAGGAAGTTTCCCGGTAGGAGGTCCTTGAAAGTTGTAAACCGCGCTGGTGGAGGGAGAATAACCGCTCAATACGCATTGATTCATGCCGTCGAGCATGAAGCAGTTGTACAAAGTGTGAGCGTTGGGGTCAGAGATCTGGATGGTGGTCATCTGCGATTTTAGTTTTCCGTTTTTGGGGACCAGGTACCAACGCTCCTGGTAAATGCGTCCGCTGGCGTCGCGGGCGATGCGGCGCTGATTTTCGGAAGTGATGGTTCCACCGTCCGGCAAAGTTTTGACCCATTCGGTTTGCAAGAGCAGGGAAAACGGGGCGTTGGCTTTGGGAGGGATCACGATGCTTTCCAGGATTTCGCGGGTTCCGCCATCCTCGACACGATACTGTTGGACCGGTTGTTGGGGACCAGAGGGCCGCGCGCCGGGAGCTAATGGCGGAGGCTCCGTCTGGGCGTAGGATTTTGGAGTACAGAGAAAAAAGGCCAACAACGCTAGCTGGGATAGAGTGGCGCGCATAACGAAACCTCGCAGAGCTGAGGACGATGTTCAGCAATCTCCGGGACGAGGATAATGTACCTCCTATATTGTTAAATGTTAACTGGCCTGACTGAAGATACTGCCTGGGATGATTTAGATTTTTGGTCCCCTCTAACGGATTGTCTCTGATAAAATCCGCGGTCATGAACAGAAGAACATTGCTGCAAACGCTTTCCGCGGCGCTATTTTTGCCGTCGCCGGGCGCGGCGCGCGGAACTGGCCAGGAGGCCGGCATGGATACGGTCTACGAATTGCGGATATATCATGTTGTGCCGGGGAAATTGGATGCGTTGCTGGCGCGTTTTCGCGACCACACCATGGAGCTCTTTGAGCGGCATGGGATTAAGAACATCGCTTACTGGACGCCTGTGGATGAGCCGCAGAAGGGTGTGACGCTCATTTATATTTTGCAGCATCCGAGTCGCACGGCAGCGACGGAAAACTGGAAGGCGTTTCAGGACGATCAGGAGTGGAAGAGCGTTAAGACAAAGTCGGAAGAAAACGGCAAACTGGTTGAAAAGGTCGACAGTACCTTTATGAGTCTGACGGACTTTTCTCCCCGATTAAGGTAGTAGTTGGTCGGCCGAACAATCGAAAGGCAAATCCTTAGAGATCAAAGATGCATCCTGCTAGGAAAAGTTAGGCGCCCTCCGTTTCAAGTGAGTCCGGGAACTAGTTTAAATCCGCATGGGAATGAGGGATGTAGTGCGGGTGTGTCTGCCCTGGCGGACTTTGCGTGAGGATCTCATTGGCCAGGCGTCCGCGAAGGCAGGAATTGCATCTATGTTGTGCAGTGGTCTGAGGGCGCCAGCGTCCGGTGCCCGGCGGTTGGGAGTGAAATGAAAATAGCTATGGTTAAGGGTTGGTCAGGCCGGCGAACCGGCTTGAGAGATTTGCTGTGTTCTGGCGTGTTCATTTTGACAGCGCTCGTCGTGGGGGCAGCGCAGGCGCGACAACAGGGAGCGCAAAGTCAGGAGGCACAGCCGCAAACCAAGACAGAGCAGGGCACGCCCAAGATTTCGGTGGAGGTGAAAACCGTCAGTGTGCCGGTTACGGTGCGCGACAAACATGGGAAAATTATTTCGAACCTGACCAAAGAGGATTTTGTGGTGGAGGAAGATGGCCGCCCGCAGACAGTGAACTACTTTGCGCGCGAGAAGGACTTGCCATTGCGGTTGGGATTGCTGGTGGATACGAGTTTGAGCCAGCGGCGGGTGTTGGAGGAAGAACGCAGCGCGAGCTATAGCTTCCTGGACCACTTGTTGCGGGAAAATAAAGATTTGGCATTCGTGATTCACTTCGATAGGGAAGTGGAGTTGCTCGAGGACTTCACTGGGTCGCGGCCGAAATTGCAGGCGGCGCTGCAGTCATTGCAGACGCCGCAGATGGATGCGAATTCCGGCGGCGGTGGTGGACAAAGCGGAGGCGGAGGTCAAGGCGGCGGAGGCCAGGGCGGAGGAATCGGCGGCGGCGGGATCGGTGGAGGAGGAATTGGCGGCAGGCGGGGCGGAGGTGGAGGTGGTGGCGGAAGAGGTTCGGGACACGGCGGCGGAGGAACGCTGCTTTACGATGCGGTGTATCTGGCGGGCGACGATTTGATGAGCAAGCAACAGGGGCGCAAGGCGCTGATCATACTTTCGGATGGCGTGGACCACGGAAGCAAAGTGGGGATAACCACGGCGATCGAAACGGCGCAGCGAGCAGATACGGTGGTGTACTCGATTTTGTTTAAGGACGATGAAGGATATGGCGGGCGGAGTTCGATGCAGATGGGGCCGTTTGGGACGGGGCGGCGAGGCGGAGGGAGGCCGCAGGAAACGCGGGTTGACGGGAAGAAAATATTAGAACAGATTTCGAAAGAGACCGGGGGAAGAATGTTTGAGGTCTCGAAGAAGGAAACGGTCGAAAAGATTTATGCCCAGATTGAGGAAGAACTGCGCAATCAGTACAGCCTGGGTTATACGCCGGACAAAAATACCGGGCCGGGATATCACAAGCTGCATGTGACCACCAAGCAGCAAGAGCTGGTGGTGCAGGCGAGGGACGGATATTACTCGGGGCAGTAGATTCTGAAACCGGACCTGATTATTTTCATGGCGTGAGCGCTCTCACGGCTTTTTTCACGACTAGGCCCAATTGAAAACTTATGCGTTCGACTTCGTGAGAAGTCATCGGTGGACCTCGTACGATTGACGCTGACGTTTGCTGGGAATATGATCGCCGCATTAGATTTACGACGGAGGGTGAGCTGGTCCCTGGATCGAGGTGCGTCGGTGAATAGAATCAGCGGAGCAGTAGGTACGATACTTAAGCGTAAGGGCGGGGAAATTTGGTCGGTGCGCCCGGATCAAACTGTTTACGAAGCTATCGAGATGATGGCTGAAAAGGGAGTTGGGGCGCTGCTGGTCATGTTGGACGGTAAACTCGCGGGCATTATTTCAGAACGGGATTATGCGCGGAAGGTGATACTGCAGGGGAGATCTTCGCGGACGACGGTGATTCAGGAGATCATGACGAGCCCAGTGATTTCCGTTAGTCCTACGGATGCGGTGGACGAATGCATGGAGCTGATGACGCGAAAGCGTATACGGCATTTGCCGATTATGGAGAATGAGCGAGTGATTGGGATTGTGTCGATTGGGGATTTGGTGAAGTGGCTGGTGACCGAGCAGGAAGAGACGATCGAGCATTTGCATAACTATATTTCGGCGAAATATCCCAGCTAGAGTTTAGTTTTTCGCGCGCGCAAGGATTAATTATTCCTACTCCTCGGTTGAGCTTTTCAGCAGGCCTTGATCACGCAAAATTCTGCGAACTTTTTTTGGTGAGATGGACAGGCGCGTGGCCACCCGCGCTACTTTGCGCTTTTCGCGGCGCCATACTTTGGGAATGACGATGGCGGCAAATTCTTCGCTGACCTGCTGAAACGATTTATTTCCTACCATGCCTTGAGACCATTCGCGCAGGGTGGAATTAACGTTGCCTGCGCCGCGAATCTTGCGCTTTAAGTCTTGCAGTTCACGCCAGACGTAGTCCTGATGAGCGGGTTTCAGTACCGCAGACGCGGCGTCGACGCATTGTTGGGCGGGTTCCAGATCGTCGGGAAAATCGAGGCAGAGCGCGAGGCCGAGGGTGATGTGGGCCTTGGCGATGAGGCGGCGATTTTGCGTGTGCTGAGCGGAGTCGAGGGCTTCGCGAGCAAATTCGCAGGCGAGTTGGGAAGAGGGCACGCGGCTGGAGCCTTCCTCGATTTGACCTTCAAACATGGCGCCTTGCACGGCGGACTGCAGCATGCGCGCACGAGCTTTGAGGACGCTGTCCTTTTTTTCGGCACCGAGCCGGAAGGCGGTGGCAGCCTGGGCAGCGGCGCGATCTAATTCGCCGTCGTCTAAATTCAGATAGCCGAGAGTGATGTGGACATTGCCGTTGCCGCGGTGATCGTCGTAGCGCTGATAAATTTCCTGGGCTTTGGCGAGGTGTTCAAAGGCCTCTTTGCGGAGTTGAGTGCGCTGCTCGCGTGAGGGCAGTTTCGGTGCGGGGGAAGATTTGGAATTTAATTTACGATTTTTTTTGGCTTTTTTTCTGAGCCGGGCGGCTTCGGTATCAATTTTATTTCCTAGTTGAAGAGCGAGCAGGCGCTTCACGAAAGCGATGTTTACGAAGGAGCGAGCGAGATTGCGATTGTAGGGATCGCGCTTGTTATAGAGCTCGATGGCTTTCTCGAACTTCGAGAGGGCATGCTCGGAATTGCCCTGGCGGCGGGCGATTCTGCCATAGGCGGAGCTGATATTTCCCAGCGTGACGTAGTCGTCGGTGTCGGCCAAAACTTCTTCGGCTTCCGCGAGGATTTTTGCGGCTTTTTCGGGGTGGCCCTCCTGGAAAGCGACCCAGCCTTCCAAAACTTGCATGACCGCGGCCATTTTGGGGAACTTGAGCTGCATGGCCAAATCTCTGGCCTTAGCGACGTAGCCGAGAGCGTCATCGTAGCGGCCCTGACGGCGAAGGCAGCGGCCCATCCAGAAATTTGCGATGGAGATCATTTGTTTATCGCTGATTTCGTTTTCGAGGGTGAGGACGGTGTTGAAGTTTCGGATGGCCTTGGCAAATTCTTCCTCAGACATGGCGACCAGGCCTTCGGCCATACGTAGGTGCGCGTACTCAAGCAGAGTGAGGTCTTCGGGGGAAGCGTTAGAGAAATGGGACAGAAGCTGTTTTAACAGCGGGCGGCCGGGGAAGCCGACATCGACCCATTGGGCGAAATAGCCGAGCAAGATAACGGAATTGTTCTGGTGGGGCTGGACGGATTCGACGATTTCCTTGTGGGCGGTAAGGCAGCGAAGGCCGGCCTCGATGCGGCGGTTGGCGATGTCTTCCTTGATTTGGGCGAGGAACTCATGGGGGATTTCGCTGGGTGGAGCGTGATCGGGTTTGAGTGTGGACGGTGGCATATTTTTCAAACGATCGAGCCCACCCTTGCAAAAAACAAAATCGCAAAGGGTAGGCCACCCAGGTTCAAAGGCTATTAGCTCCAGGGGCTGAACAACTGTGTGGCCGAAGCGGGCACACGTCCGAATCGGACTAGTGGCTTTGACGCGGGCCCAAATATGGAGTCTACTCCATCATGGTCGCTGTGGGTTGCGGGATTGTGCATACTGTTCCGATGAGCAACCACAAAAACGACCAACAAAACACTGAGATGCAAGGCACACAGCGAAGCCGGGTAACGGAAGGCGCGAATTCGGCGAGTCGCGTCGTTCCGGTGAACAGCGCGCCGCGCGGCTTTGATCCTAAGCGCGACCTACCCGCGGGATTTCTTGAGTTTCTGCGGCCATTGCACGAGGCGTTGACGCCGAGGCAGCAAGCCCTTGTTCGGCGGCGCGAAGTAGCGCTGGCGGCGTCCAATGCTGGGAAACTGCCCGATTATCTGCCCGCTTCGGAGGCGACGCGAAGCGCGTGGCGAATTGAACTGCCGACGTGGTGCGCGGATCAACGCAATCAGATGACTGGGCCCGCGGATGAAGCGGACCTGGTGGTGAAGATGCTGAATTCTGGCGCGCCGGGAGTGATGCTGGATCTCGAGGATTCAACGGCGAACGTCTGGGAGCATAACCAGCGCGGGATCAAAAATATTCTTGAGGCGCTTACGGGGAAGCTGAATTATTTCGATCGCAAGCGCGATAAGACGGTTCAGATCCGTGCAAGTAACACGGTGATCTTTACGCGGCCGAGGGGATTGCATCTGCATCAAGCCGCAGTTTTGGGCGGGGAATTACTGCCGGCGTCGCTGTTTGACGTGGCGATGGTTGCTTTTCAGGTGGATTACAGTGCTCTGAAACATCCGTTATGTTTTTATATTCCGAAATCGGAGTCGGCGGAAGAGGCGCTGTGGTGGCGCGATTTATTCCAGATGATTGCGAAGGCGAAGGGGCTGCCTACGAACGCGATCAAGTGCATGGCGCTGGTGGAATCGCATCCGATGGCGTTTCAGATGGAAGTGTTTGCTTGGAATTTGCGGGAACACATTTTGGGATTGAACCTGGGGCGCTGGGACTACATGGCCAGCCTGATCCATTTCAATCTGGGAAATCCCAAATGGGTGTTGCCGGATCGCAATACCATTCCACACAACGTCGCGTTTTTTCAGAATTTGCGCGAACTGATTCCGGAGATTTGCCATAAGCACGGCGTGCTGGCGATTGGCGGGATGACGGCGCTTTATCCGAGTCGCGAAGACGCGGAACTGAATGCGCGGGCCCTGAAAGTGCTTGCGGAGGATAAGAAAAATGAGTCGCTCTCTTTAATGGATGGAGCGTGGACCGGGCATCCGGATCAAAACGAAATAGCGGTGGCGCAATTTCCGGCTCCGAACCAACTGCAGAAGCGGCCCGAGAAGGCGGAGCAGCATCCGGATATGCGGCCGCTGCCGACGAATGTGGGGAAGCGCACGGTGGCGGGGACGCGGGCGGCGATTCGAACGGTGATTCGGTATCGCAACGGGGTTTTGAATGGGAAGGGCGCGAGTTTGCTGGATGGGTATATGGAAGATCTGGCGACCGATCGCATTTACCGGCTGATGATCGCGCAACGGATGATGCATTCGAACGCGGTTGAAATTTTGGACGAGACGGGGGAAGCAGTACGGCACACGCCGGAATTTATTACGCGGATGTTTGATGAAGAACTTGAGCGGCTGCTCGGCGAAGGCTCAAAAGAGGATCAAGCAGCCACGGCGCGGCTTCGCGAGGCTCGCAGGATGAGCGAGGAGATGATTCACAGCGGGGAATTTAACCCGGCGTGATTTGATCGCGCGTAAACGATTTCTCGATTTTTGCTCCGCAGCAAACGAGACAAGGAGAACACCATGACGGCTAACGGAAGCAACGGGAAAAACGGAAATGGCAATGGGAATGGGAATCATTTCCATGGCGGAGCGGAATGGGCCAATGCCCCGCGTTGGACAGGAATAACGCGAACTTATTCTGCGGCGGATGTGCTGCGGCTGCGTGGATCGATTCAGATTGAGTACACGCTGGCGAAGCTGGGAGCGGAGCGGCTGTGGAACTTGATGCACAGCGACGATTATGTGCCGGCGCTTGGGGCAATCACGGGAAACCAGGCGATCGAAATGGTGCAGGCTGGATTGAAAGCAATTTATGGCAGCGGGTGGCAAGTTGCGGCGGATGGAAATACGGCGGGCGATGTTTATCCGGACCAGAGTTTGTATCCGTGCGACAGCGCACCGAACCTGGTGAAACGCATCAATCGGGCTTTGATGCGCGCGGATCAAATTGAATCCGCGGAAGGAAAACATTCGGGGACGTATTGGTTTGCGCCGATCGTGGCGGACGCGGAGGCGGGATTTGGAGGTTCGCTGAACGCGTACGAATTGATGAAAGCGATGATTGAGGCGGGCGCTGCGGGCGTTCATTTCGAGGACCAGCTTTCTTCGGCGAAGAAATGCGGGCATCTGGGCGGGAAAGTTGTGGTGCCGATCCGTGAATTTATCGAGAAGCTGGTGGCGGCGCGACTGGCTGCGGATGTTTGTGGCGTGCCGACGATTCTGATCGCGCGGACGGATGCGAACTCAGCGGGGCTTTTGCTTTCGGACGCGGACGAGCGGGACCGGGAATTTATTTATGGCGAACGCACGCCGGAAGGCTTTTATCAGTTTCGCGGCGGGATCGATGCGGCCATTGCGCGAGGGCTGGCTTACGCGCCGTATGCGGATGTGCTGTGGTGCGAGACTTCTACTCCCGATTTGGCGGAGGCGAAGAAATTTGCGGACGCGATCCACGCGAAATTCCCTGGGAAGCTGCTGGCGTATAACTGTTCGCCATCGTTCAATTGGAAGAAAAAGCTGGACGATGTCACGATTGCGAATTTTCAGAAGAAGCTGGGAGAGATGGGTTACAAGTTTCAGTTCGTGACGCTGGCGGGATTCCACGCACTGAATATGTCGATGTTCACGCTGGCGCGGGGATACGCGCAGTCGGGCATGACGGCGTATTCGAAACTGCAGCAGGAAGAGTTTGCCGCGCAGGAGTTGGGGTATCGCGCGGTTACTCACCAGCGATTTGTGGGTACGGGATATTTTGATGAGATCGCGCAGGTGGTTTCGAGCGGGAATTCGTCGACGACGGCGCTGGCGGGATCGACGGAGGCGGAACAGTTTCATGCGTTGCCGGTGGAAGCGGCGGTGCCGATGAGCATAGAAGTTCACAACTGAGTGACGTATTGCGAATTAAAGCGCGCGATATGCAGCTCTAATTAAATCAATCGAAGTAAATGCGCCTACCCTTTGCAAAAACAGCCAAGGGTAGGCCACCCGGTTCCCTGTGATCAGTAGTAGATTATGGTGCGGTGAGTTACGGTTGCGTCGTTGGGACTGGTGGATGAACTGATCGCCTGCTCGGTCCAATTGCCGAAAATGTCGTACTTGTAGGAATAGCGCCTGTGGGATTCTTGCGTAGGCGGCGCGGACGATTGGGCTTCGCCGAATTGCGAGTCCCTGGGTGGGTTTGGGTCGCCGGTTGTAAATGTGTGCTCTTCGAGTTTATCGGAATGATCGTTGTACGTGATCTTCGTAGTCTCATCCATGGAATGGCCGATGTAACGGTGCTGTTCGATTAAGCGGCCGACGATATCGTAGGTGTAGGTCATCCTCATAAAATTGCGTTGTTCTCCGAGTAGTTTAGTAAGTTGCGGCAACATTTCCTCGACTGCTCCGGGTTCGGCCATTAATTCCTGTTGAACTTCGGCGGGTAGCAAGTACTTAAGATCCTCGATGGTGTACCTTAACTCTGTCAGACGGCCATTTTCGTCGTAGGTGCGAATTAGCCTGTTCGTGAGATTGCCGTTCACGTCGGACACCTGCCACTCGACGGGCCGATCTTGCTCGTTATACGAAATTTTGACGTGACCGTTGGTGGGCATGGGAAGGTACGGATCTTCGGTTTCGGGCATGGGAACGATGTACTGAGTGCCGTCTGGGATTAGCGGCTTGGACGGGGACGATACGATACGAGTCTTGCGGCCATTATCGTCGTATTCGAAGGTGGAAGCTCCAAGCGGGTCTCCGGTGATGCTGATGATTCGTCCTTTTTGATCGTACTGATAATTTGATTCGGACACGGGCGAACCAGAATTCGTGGTGGTTTTTTTAAGGAGGCGGCCCGCAGAGACATATGTGTAAGTGATAGAGGATTCTTGCGCAGACTCGACGGAATTGCCGGTGGAGGACTGCAAGAGCTTACCTTCGGGGCTGTACTTGTTTATCGAGACGTAGCTCGTTCCCGGAAAATTCTCAAATACTGGAGTAGTGCGTTCTTCGGTGCATTGTTGGACTGGGCCACGAAGGCCGGCTTTTTCGCGATCTGACATGGAAGGGTTTTCTCCGGTGGAGGTTTTATTTGTGACGGGGGGATCGGACTGGCTGTTAGCAGGACGGGGTAAATCGTTGGCCGTGAGGATTGGCGGGTGCAATACAAAGAGAATAGCGATCGCCGCGGTGGGCTTTATATACATTGTGATTAGTGAACTGAGGCATAACTATCACGCCTGGGGACGCGCGGCAAGGTGATTAGCCGGCGACGGCGTGCGGGGTGTCATGGACTATTCCGGAGTGCGGGACAAGATGCGGACGAGGAGGACGGTGCGGTCGTCTTTCTGGGGGCCAAATTTTGAGACGGCGGCGATCAGGGCATCGAAAACTTCGGAGAGTGGGCGAGTGGCGTTTTGAAGAAGGAGGTGTTCGAGGCGTTGTAGGCCGAACTCTTCGTCTTTTTGATTCAGCGTTTCGATTAGGCCGTCGGTGACAAGAGCAAAGATATCGCCGGGTCCGAATTGCACATGCTCGCTGAGGTAGCCTCCTGCGGGCATTAATCCAAGGGGATATTGAATCATGGCGCGACGGCTGACACGTTGCGCGGACTGACTATAGTGAAGCAGCGGGGGATGCCCTGCGAGGGTGAACTCCGCGGTATCGGAAGTGTCGAAGCTTAGTGCTGCAAAGGTGACGAACATGTCGGGCTCTTTGACGCTTGGAAGAACGGCGTTGACGCTTTCGAGTAGAGCGGGCATGGAAAAGCGCGCGAGCAAACCTTGGCGAACGGAACTTTTGACCATGCCCATGAGGACTCCGGCTGGAATACCGTGGCCGGAGACGTCGGCGAGATAAGCGAAGACTCCTTGTTGCGGATCGGCAACGAGGTCCACGAGGTCGCCGCCAACTTCAGCGCTGGGAATGGTTCGTCCGTACGCTTCCAATGCCGCTGCGCGGTAAGAAAAGGTTGGGACCAAAGTTTTTTGCAGACGGTGCGCGAGGGCAAGTTCGGTTTCGAGCTGGATGTGGGCGATGCCCTCGGTGTTGGCGAAATTTAGAAACAAACGATAGCCGAGGAGCATGGCCACCATGAGACAGCTAGCATCGAGTATGAGGCGCTTTTCGCGTGCCGGAGGCGACTCATGGATTCTTGTCAATTCTGCGAAGGATGAATACACCGCCACAACAGCGAGGATGGGCAAGAGTATCCAGCGCGGGCGGCGGAGTTCACAGATAATGACCAGGATGTTCAATACGCCGGTCACGGCGGAGATCGCTATCAACCCGGTTAGCGGATAAGAGCGCGTGGAGAGCGTGTCGATGAAGAAAGGAACGCCGGCGAGCACGAAAAAGACGGCGGCGAAAAGTTTAGCGGCGCGGCGTAGGGGTAGATCGCGCCAGTAGCGACGGCGCTCGGGAGTGGAGGCGAAGCCGTAGAGCGGATAAGCAAGTTCGAGGAGCCAGCGGGCTACGCGGGTTATGGTCTTGCGGTTGAAGAAGGAGCGGGTTTGCATGGGCGTCGACGGTGTGGCGACTAGAGTCTATCTCTTGTGGTGTGGTAGGAAACAACTGGATAAAGTTGGGGTGGATTTTTGACGGCGTGAGGACTTTGATCACGGAAAATAGAATGATAAGAAAAGGCCCCATCCTTGCAAAAACCGCAAGAATGGGGCACCCAAATTCAAAATCGAAACCCAAATTCAAAATCGAAACCCAAATTCAAAATCAAAGCCCGACTTCAAAGGTTAAAAGCCAACTTCAAACAGGAACGAGCAACTTCAAGGGCAAAGAGGGTCAGGCGGATTGTTGGGAGGAGCGCGGGCGTTGCTCGGAGACTTCTGTGAGCTTGCCGGATTTTACGTCGTAGACGAAGCCGCGTACGGCGATGTCCCGGACGTAGGGGTGGTTTCTGATGCGGGCGACCTGGCGTCGAACATTTTGCTCAGTGTTTCTGAAGGAGTGAAAATGCGCTGGGGTAACGGCTGAAACCCCAGTTTTTTCCTCGAGTTTGTCGAGGAGTTGGTCGTCGGTGAAGGTCAGCATGCCGCAATCGGTGTGATTGATGACGATGAACTCCTGGGTGCCCAGCAGGTGATGAGAAATGATCAGGGAGCGCAGGGCGTCTTCGGTGGCGATGCCGCCGGCGTTGCGAATGATGTGGGCGTCGCCGGTTTTGAGGCCGAGAAGTTGTTCAACGGAGAGGCGCGCGTCCATGCAGGCGAGGATGGCCAATTTTTTGGCGGGGGGCATGGCGAGGCTGGCTTTGTCGAATTTGGAGGCGTATTGCTGATTGGCTGCGAGGACTTCGTCGGTGATGCTCATGATGGAGGTGGTCCTTTTGTTAGATTGGTCCGCATTTGGCCGAACGTTTTGACTATAAGGGGCGAGGAGTAGGGATGCAAGTTTAGGTGAAGGGCGCGATGCTTAAGCACGCTCGGAGGGTGCTGGCGCGGACGTTGGGCGCGCGAGGATCGCGGCCCACGCGATGCAGAAGGTGACGAGGGCGGAAAAGACTACGGGTGGCGTAGAAAAATATTTCCAGCTGAGCGCCACGCCGACCAGCTGCAGGAAGAAAAATATCCAAGGCAGCGATCCGCCGGCGGCGGGGATTTTGCGGGCCAATTCTCCCAGGTGCCACGCCACTGAGGCAGCAAACAGAAAATAGACGGTGGCGAAAAGACCGAATCCTTTATAAAAGCGTCCGTACGTGAATGCAGCGCCGGGTTGGAGCTGAACTGTGTTCATGGCGTTCATTACGGCTTGGCCCTCTGGCGTTGGAGGAACAAATTTCAAGAAGCCGAGGGTGTGGCCGGCGGCGAAAAGTACGAAGAGAACCGCGGCGATGCGGTAGAGCCAAGTAGCTTTCATGTCTGAATTCCTCGCGTAAAGGGTGCCCTGCCTTAGTAAGGTCAAATAGCCCGCGCAAGCATTGCGACCCTTCGGGGTGTTTAGTAACTATCATGAAATACGAGCATATCGCCCAGATTTTTCTCGTGGTTTTCTGGGAATCCGCAGCGTGAGGCAAATTGGTCGGCATCTTTAAAAGTGCCGAACAGGCGGTCCCACCAAGTAATGTCGCCATAATTAAATCCGTGGACATCCAGTTGATGATGGATGGAGTGATGTTCCGGACGTTGAATAAAGTAACCAATCCAGCAGGGAGTGCGCAAATTGCTGTGGTAGATATACTCGCCGAGCACGGCGAAGACATTGAACCAAGCGCCACCGGTAGGTGAAGCGCCGAGGAGCGAAAACATTACGGCACTGGCGATCATTGAATCAACAGCGATCTCCACCGGATGCTTATAAAAAGCGGTTAACAACTCGATTCGGGCGGGACTATGGTGGACCTGATGGAAAACACGCCAAAGGAAATCGACCTCATGACGAGCGCGGTGCCACCAATAAAATACAAAGGTTCCAACGAACCACCCTACAAACCCCTGAACAAAAGGCGGCATGGAATGCGCGATGTGAAAGAAGGACCATTGGTACATCCAACGATTCCATGCGACCCCGGCGAGAAGAACGATTCCGACCTGACAACAATTTAAAAACGCCGAGCGGGCGTACCAGCCGGGGACTTCCGGCAACTCCCGTCCGGGTAACACTCTTTCCGCGATAAAAAAGGCGATGGTGGCTCCTACGATGATCAGCGTTGGAATCATGGTGTTTCTCCTAGTCACTGATTGACTCTGGAGAGAGTTTAGGGTGCCGAGTTCGTAGCGACAACGACGCCAGTGACACTTTCGGCGGGTGTCACAAGCGCTGACGGCAATCTGGAATCTCGCGGTGATTTAGATTGGAAGTTCTGATTTGCAAGAAGTAATGAAATGCGGCGCCCAAAGAACAAAGGAGATAGAATTCTTTTCGAGCTGGAATGCAAATCTCGCTTAGCAGAAACAGCGACGTTTCGTTGAGACGCCAACTGGCGGAACAAGTCGTTTTTCTGATTACAACCGGACAGCTTCGTGTTGGTGAGAATCTGCCAAGCGTGCGTGCTCTTGCGCGGCTTCTGAAGGTGCACCACAACACCGTCAGCGGCGCTTATCAAGATCTTGTACAGCGGCACTGGGTGACCAGACAGCGCGGAAGTAAACTGGTCGTCGGAGTGCGGCTTCCATCGACCGCGGGATCACCTGCGAGTCTCGATCAACTCATCAATGACACGATTCAGCGTGCAAGAGCATTGGGCTTTTCATTACAGGCTCTGACGGAATGCGTACGTGAGCGTCTGGAAGCGCAGCCCGCGGATCATATCCTCATTGTGGAAGAAGAACGTGGGCTTCGCAAGATTATCGGCGCAGAGGTTAGGACGGCATTGGGCTGGCCCGTCGAGCTATGCTCTCCCGCAGAAGCGAAAAGAAGATTGGGAGTGGCAGTCGGTGCGCAAGTCTTCGCTCCGACGCACATTTTAGGAGAGTTGCAACCGTTTATTCCAGAGAACCGGCCTGCCGTTTCGATCAGCTATTCGCAGGCGAGCGAACACGTCGCCGCGATCCGCGCACTGAGCAAGCCATCTGCTATCGCGGTGGTATCGATCAGTGAGAGCCTGCTAAGGACGGCCCGAGGACTATTAGCGCCGGCTATTGGACGAAAACATACACTCCGCGAAATTTTGATGGGTGGGAAAGCCAAAGCCGATGTGGGCGGGTTCGACGTAGTGTTTTGCGATTCTGTTGCTTTTCTCGCGTCTCGGAATAAACGAAAGATCCGCTATCAACTTGTGCCGGACAGTTGTCTGGAACATTTGAGGGCGGCGATAAGACCTACAATGGGCGCGAGTTAGTCACGGGAATGCTGAGGGGAATGCTCGTTGCGTAATGACCATAGGTTGCTGTGATTGTAGCGTGTTCTGGACCGGCGGAGCTCTAGGGCGCGGATTCTTGGAATGGGACCGAAGAGGGAATTCCGAGCGATTTGAGGAAACTGACAAGCTGCCAGCGTTGCGGTTCGGGCAGCTTGGACCAGACCGGCATGCCACGGCGGACGACACCATTTGTCAAAATCCAGAAAATTGCGCCTGGTTCGGCGCTTTGAACATCCGAGACGAGAAGACTTGGTCCTCTCTTTCGGCCTTCGGCCTTTCTGCCGTGGCACTCGGCGCAGTGCTGCGCGTACAGAATACCCCCGGCGGCGATCGCTTCGGGGTCGTTCCTAATAGGATTTTGTCTGGTGCGAGCCTTGTCCGGAGCTTTTCCGATCTCGGCATAAATGGAGTTTTTTTTCTTCGATGTGTCGGGAGCGTTTTGGGCTGAGGCGAAAGATACTAATTGGATGAATAGCAGCAGCGCGATTGTAACGAGTCGCGATCTCATTGGTTTCCCTTTAAGAAGTTGCCGATCATGGAGCCGAAGCCGGAGACTTCGCGGGAGATTCCGAACCGCAACAGAAAGCGGTGGCTATCGTCGTTCAATCCGAAACCAGGAGATATTCGCAGCGTCCAGTCGGATGGCAAATTCCACGCCAGGACCGGCGCCAGATAGTGTGAAGTATCGTGAAGTCCAAAGCTGTAGCGGTCACCCAGGCCGCCATACATTTCGGCACCGGCAATAAAATTTTGCAGGCACAGGGAACAGCGTTTTGCAGAAGCCTTGAGCGCCAGGGGTCGACTGAAGCCTAAGGCGTATCCGAATTCCCAGGGAGCGTTCGACAGATTCTTGGCTGCCAGGGTATTTTCGCTGAAGTTCCAACCTTTGTACGTGCTGGAAAGAATGAGTTTCGTTTCAATTTCATTGCTATGTTCTTTGCGCAGGATGGAGTTGGACGGTGCGTAGTCGGACTCCACGTCGTGGCCTTCTACTTCCTTCAGGATTTTGTCCGCCGCGCTTTTGTGTTCGTACTCAACATAAATGACCGGATCAATGAAATACTCGTACTTAAGCGGACGAAAGCGGTTTTCCCAACGGACTCCGGTGAAAATAGTGGAGTCTCCAAGGGTTGTTTGGCCGTCGAGATATAACTCGGTGGTCCACCAGGCGGTTGCCCCGTATTCGAACTCCATCCAGAAGGCATGGAAATTGTTGGCAGCGCGCTGAGTGCCAAAAGTGGAGAAATATTCGATTTCAAGATTTCCGGGTTCTTCCAAATAGTGATCGTAGGTGACGATGTAAGGATTTTCCTGGCATTGGACTCTCGCAGTGGTAATTGCGAGACAAGAGAGCAGGGAAATGGCGGCAAGAAATGAAGTGAAAGTAGTGGGCACGCTCTTCCTTTATGCAAGTTATTTGCAACTGGATATAAGACTAAGATAGTCGCATATGAATTTCAAGTTGGAATCGGGCGGCTGGATTTACGTGGTGTGGCCGGGGTCGGCGAAATTCTTTGGAACGGGCGGCCTGGTAAAGGTGAGGGGCAGGATCGAGGGGCATGCGTTTCGTGCTTCGTTTACGGCAATGGGTGGGGGAAAGCATATGCTGCCGGTGAAGGCGGAGAGTCGTGAACCGATTGGGAAAGGTGTGGCCGATGTGGTGGCGGTAGATTTGGAAGAACAGATGGTACCGGCTAAACTCGGCCGAAGGGTCTCGGCTCGTGGGAGACGGGAGAAAAACCACACTCTTTGAAAAGCACAAAGAGCAGGCGGGCTATCACTAGCAGCAGCGTGTCACTTGCGCTCGACTTACTTTGTACTTTCCAAATATATAAGTCGGTAAGTGAGCTGGGCACTTGATACACGTATAGCGCGCCAGCAGATGAGTTGCCGATTCCGCCACTTCTAAACTGTGCTTGGCATTGCCAAGCGGAGCTTCGCCGTTCACCTTAAGCTAGTGGCTCCCAGGTTGTAGTGAATACGGCATCCTTGTGCTTACGCCTACGAGCAAGCAAACCCGCTAGTCCAACGCTGAGCAGCGCCAGCGTGCCCGGCTCTGCCGTTGTGACCGGAGGTGGGGTGCCCCCTCCTGGCGGCGTGATGGGTACACCACCGACGCTTACACCGTCTACTGCCAGCCCCGAATCGAACTGGGTGTCCTGCCAATTGGTTACGCCGATTTCGAGGAAGTAATTTCCAGCGGTCGCGATCGTGTAACTGGAGTTCACCCAGCCGGTAAATCCGCAACCTGCGGCAAAGCAGGTGCCAGAGGAACTACCAAGCGGCGACCAAGCCGGTCCTCCACCGATTATTGGCACCGAGGCGGGATGCAGAGTCGCCAATGGGCTCGGCAAGCCCGTTCCCGGGACGATACTACCGGTCGGTTCTGTGCGCGCCGTAAACAACAGCGCCACAGGTGACTTTGATGAGTTAAACAGTTCGGCCCAGGCATAATCGGAAAATCCGGCGCCATCCGAGGTGACGTAGTTAAAGTAGAAGCTCAACGACGTACCGGCAGTGGCCGAAAACACCGTCGTAGCCAGGGTGGAACCATTCGTTTCCATTCCAAGTGCCCCAGTTGGCAAGGCACCAACTCCGTTCGGGCCGTTAGTCGTCGAGACCCACTGGTATGAACTATTGCCGGTTGGAGACAACGTCACTACCCCGTCGGCACCACTTGAACCACAATTACCGGAACACGTCCAGCCGCTTGGTATGGAATCAGCGGCGGCCGTATCGGCCAAGCAAGCTAGTAGACCCATCGTTAGGACGAGAACGATCAGTTTCATGTAGCCCCCTCTTAGTGTTCTGCTGGTTGGAAAAAGAAAAAGGCCCACTGTACCCGGGAATGCTTGGCTGAAATCGAGCAATTTACGTACCAGGACTGCTCGCGCTAACTCGATGAAATCATTCGGCCCTTGAAATTGATCTTATTTTGGTAATCCTGCGTCTTGCGTAGTTCAGGAAATTGTTTACCAACAGTGGAGGAACGCCACGACGACATTCGCGCGTCTACATCCTGTGGTGTCGAAGGCTGTGACCCACATTCCAAGGTTGCCCTGATGCCCAAGATCATCTGCAGCTGTCTGCTACTCGGGTCAACGTCGGGCGAAGGGTCTCAGCTCGGGGTAGTCAGGAGAAAACCCTCACTCTTTGAAAGCCAGAAGGGTGCAGCCCCACAGTCGTGACTGCAGGTGGTTACAGAGCGATACTCCACGCCGGTGGTGATTTCCGGCAAGGCGAAGAGAGATTCCTCGACCCGCCGAAGGCGGGTAAACTGCGGCGGCCAACTTCTTCGTCGGAACGAAGAAGGAAGAAAAAATTCGCCGACTTCGCTCGGAATGACGATGAGCCCTTGGGTGCGATTGAGGCTGTAAAATTAATCGTGGGAGTAATGAAACATGTCGTGCAGCCGGGCGATGCGGTTACGACTCAATCAAAAATTAGGGAAGAAGGGTTGATTGCGCAGGACGGCGTCCACAGCAGCTAAGAGCGTCGCACTGGCTTCCGACTTACATACGAAACCGTCTATGCCAATTTTTCTAGCATCCTCGATGATGTGTTTACCATCGTGCATGGTGAGCAAGAGTATCGGTAACTCGGGAAGGGTTAGACGAATAACCCGTGCCGCATCCAAACCGTTGAGGATAGGCATTGTAATATCCAGGATAATTAAGTCTGGTTTTAGGGAGTGGGCTTTCGCTATCGCTTCCTGGCCATTTGCGGCCTCACCACAGACCTCAATGTCCAGGCGGGCGGCCAAAATGGCGCATACACCCTTGCGAACGGCTTCATGATCATCGGCAACGAGGATGCGCACCTGGCCCGGATTTCGCGCGTGCATGCTGTTGAGAAATTAATCCACGAAAGCTGTGTTTGGCAAGGCCGGCTTGGTGGTCGGGACAAGTAAGCTGGCTCAAGATTCCGAGCTGATCAAAGATAAAACATTGTTAGAATGCGCGGCATGCGGATGCGCATTCTGATCGTGGGGATGGCGCTCGCAGTGGCGCTGGCCGGCGCAGCTGCGCTTACTCCGAGATGGCGCGCGTCGAGTATGAGAGCTACCTCAGCCGCGGCTGGCGTGTCGTGGTCGGTGCAAACTAGTGGGATCGATACGAATTTGCGAGGTGTGAGCGCAGCAGGGTCCGTGGATTCAGACGGAACAGAACACATTGCGGTATGGGCGTGCGGCTCGAACGGGGTGATTCTGCTCTCGAGCGATTTCGGTAAAAGCTGGAAGCGGGTGCATGTGGCCGGAGGCGACGCGCTTGATTTCCGAAGCGTTGTGGCGTTCGACGCGAATATTGCGTTGGTGATGTCCAGCGGAGAAGGGGATAAATCGCGCATCTACAAAACCGTTGATGGCGGCGTGAGTTGGAAGCTGGAATTTACGGATTCTCGCAAGGGCTTTTTTCTCGACGCGCTGGCTTGCGACGGAGAGTGCTACGCGCTGAGCGATCCCGTTGACGGCAAGTTCGTGATTGTGGCCACGCATCATTACGAGGACTGGAAAGAACTGCAGGGTGATGACATGCCTGCCGCGCTCCCCGGCGAGGCTGCGTTTGCCGCGAGCGGGAGCTCGCTTGCGGTCAATAATGATGTGGGAATTTATTTTGGCACCGGGGGCGGCAAGGCCGCGCGGGTGTTTCACTCTGCCGACCGAGGGAAGACATGGAGCGCGGTGGAAACACCGATCGCGAGTGGCAGCGCATCTTCAGGAATATTTTCCATCTCGTCTACTCCGTATGCGGTGAACGTGGTGGGCGGCGATTACAAAGATCCGAAGCGGGCGTACCGCGTGGCGGCATTTTCGAAGGATCAAGGGAAAACTTGGGAGCTTGCCGCGCAACAGCCGGGCGGCTACCGTTCCGCGGTGGTGTCGATCGATGGAGCAACCCTGGCAGCGTTAGGCCCCAGCGGCGAAGACATCTCTGATGACTTTGGCGCGCATTGGAGACATATGGATTCGCTGGATCTGAATGCCGCGTTCGTTCTGGACGATCGTAATGGTTGGGCGGTGGGCGCGAAAGGGACTATTGCGCGGTTGATCAATCGCAAGGAGTATTTGATTCGTGAGGACGGGCTGAAGGACGATTCGGTGCTGGCGCTCGGTTTATCGATTAAATGATTTGGGGTGCTTTCTGTAGTCGCTGGACAAGTACTAAGACGCGAAACTATGTTCAATGGTGGGCGCGATGTAGGAAACGTCCCGTCTGTCCCGGTCTCCCAGAAGCTCAGCGTTGGTACCGGCGGCAGGTCACACTGAGTTTCGTTCCTATAGTGTGGGGCATCATCAAGGAAGTGATCGGCCTCGCAGTTCTTCTAAAGCATATCAAATAACCTTAAGGGCATTTGCGAAACAATCTCTCGACATTCGTGCACGACAGGCATTGAGCAGTTTAAGCGGCACATCACGGAAGACGTGCTGCCGCCGCTACTGGATAAACTTTCGAGCGACTTTCGAGCGACTCTCCCGCGTCGTCACTCTATTAGCTTTTTCCAGCATGTGTATAATCTGCTTTGTGTTAACTAACCGGATTCTTCAGATGCATTAAGCATGATCGAGGATGGCCTATATCAATTTTGGGGTATGCGACTAGCAAGCGCTGCAAGCCGTTCTCCGAGAACCCTAATGTGAACTGTCGTAATCCAACCGCTACCGTAAAAAGGCGACCGCCGGGGTATCTTTCGCGCCTCTTCGTTACGGTCGTCTGCTTCTAATATCTCGTCCAGCTCTTCATCTTGAAAATGGAATGTTCCTAGTTCGTCGCGCAAATTTTTGATTTGGCGAAGGTATCGCACACGAAAGATTTTATCGGTCGCCGACCGCCAACCGTTGAATTCAAGCTCTGACACATGGGGATACCTAGTATTCATCAAATCTGCCCGCTCGGTCGCGAATTCATTTAATTGCCCAACCAGTTCTAAACAACGTTGCTTTAAATTTCCGTAGACGGGAGCAGTCTGTACGACTGTCTGCGGCGGCAACAACGGTACCTTAATGGAGGTTGGTCGCCTTACGGGCATTGAAACAACCGTCGTGGTGTTAACGACGATGTATGCGGACCACTTTTCTGTTGGTACAAATGTTTTAGGCGGCACGCGGTCAACCGAAAATCGAACTGTGAAAAAGGTACACACCGGCTGTGATAGAGGCCGCCGTTGCGGCCAATGCAATGACGATTTTACCGGCTCGCGCATTTTCGTGAAGATGGCCTGAAATAAGGAAAACAATTCCGAGGAAGGTACAAGCGGCTGCGGCAAAAAGAGCTGATGTTGCCGAAAATAATTTGTCGATAAGAAAAAAAGCTCCCCATCCGAAGAACAAAAAACCGCAGGCGAATTTCGTTTCCCTCAACATTTTCGTCGAAGGTAGATACTACAGGTCCCAGTCCTTTCGTCACTAGAAAATAAACACCGCCCTCAAACATCGAAGGCGGCTTTGTTCATTTTGCGAACACAATTTTGTCGCTGCCGCTGTCGAGGCATGAAAAAATCTGAGTCACTTCGCGCACTTCAAGCGGAAATCCAAAAGCATAACCTGTCGACATTCATGAGCGAACAGCGCCGGACCCCATTTTGAGTGGCGCGCCCAAGGGGACGATCTTAGAACTTTTCTAGGCCAATTCTTAGCCTGTTTGCCACAGACCGACAATCCGGCTGAATTGAACCTCCGCAGGTGAGCTGACACGACTTAACGGGAGTTAGCACCTGCACTGTCAGTTCTGACAGTTCCGCGTTTGTCGGTTTTGCGAAAGCATCACTACGCTTTTCATCGACTAAACAAAAGGAGTATCAGGCTGGACTCGCCTGCTGATACCTTGGCGCATTGTTGGTAAGGTTTCGATTGAACGGGAAATGGTCGATCCACTGCCCTGGGGACGTGATGGTAGGCTTTATGTCCAGCAAGGGCGGCCGCAGGTATTTCGGTGGGTTGAAAGCCTATGAGAAATGGGGCGAGATTGACGCCGCATTTCAATCTTGGGCGAAGAACTTTCGCGAGCATCTAGAGAAGGCGCGCGATCGTAGCGGTGCGAGGTAGCAGACGCCGAGTTCAATGGGTGCAACATGTAGTTCGGTGGTAACCGTGGTTTTCACCCATGGTGGAACGGGAGGTCAGATGATCAAGAAGAGCACGGCAGCCGCTCTGGCGCTGAGCGGGTTACTTTTCGGCGGCGAAGCGTTGTTCGCTCCGAATGACGTAGCCCAGACAGCGCAACCCGTGGCCGGCCGCGAGAACGCATCATCCGTCGATCAAGAGATCGCCATGCTGAGGTCAGACCTGCGGTCTACGCGAAAGCAAGTTATCGCCGCCAATATGAAGTTGACCGACACCGAAGCGGAGAAGTTCTGGCCGACCTACAACCAATACGTCACCGAGTTGGTGAAGATCAACGACGCGAAATACGCTCTCATTAAAGAGTATCTGCAAAACACGAACTTAACGGACGAGCAGGCCGATAGCCTCTCGAAGAGGTGGCTCGCGGTGGATGAATCCGTCATCCAACTCCGACTCAAATACATTCCCATCTTCCGTAGTGCGCTATCGGCCAGAGGCACGGCGCAATTCTTTCAACTCGACCGGCGCGTTCAAATGATGATCGATCTGCAATTGGCAAGCTCGATTCCGCTGATTGAGCCTTAGCTGGCCGGAGTGCCAAAGATGAGGAGGGCCCACTTTCAAGTATCTACTCAGAAGGGATGCTGTGGCTCGCCCAGAGAACGAGTTTATGGGTTGATCGACCCTCAGCGCGTAGATGGGGCGGGTGGCCTGGATGAAATGCAATACAAATTAGAGTGCCCCACTCTCGTTCTTTGAGGGTGGGGCTTTTTCTTCGCCTTGAATCTACATATTCACCCCGGGAACCGAGGTACGACGGGACGTTTCTATTTTTATCTGGATATCACAAGTGCGCCCGGAGAGATTCGAACTCCCGACCCTCTGGTTCGAAGCCAGATGCTCTGATCCGCTGAGCTACGGGCGCGTGAAGGACATTATAGCGTCAAGTTTATTTGCGGGCGCTAGCGTTTTGATTGCGGTGGGAGTCGGGGGTGTGGATGTGTTCGGGGCGGAAGCCGAGGCCGACCATGCGGGCGGGGATGCGGCGGAGGATGGGGAAGTGCTTTAGGAGGAAGAGTGGGAGGGGAAGGCGCTTGAGTGGAGCTTTGGTGGCTAGCGCGGGGCCGATGAAACGTTGGTGGGCGAAGATCTGAACTGCTTGAGTCATGCGGGTGGGGAATTCGCGGCGAGCCTGGACATGATGCAGCTCGGCGTCAGCGCATTGCTCAGGACTTGGAATATGGGGATTGTCGGAGGCGATGGTGGACAGGGCGGGGACGAGAATATTTGCGGCGGCGACGGCGTCTTGAATGGCGAGATTGATGCCGACGCCGCCGATGGGAGACATGGCGTGGGCGGAGTCGCCGATGCAGAGCAGGCCGCTGCGGGACCAGTGGCGCAAGCGATCGACGGCGACGGAGAGCAGCTTGATGTCACTCCAATCTTTCAACTCGGCGGTGCGGCCTTGCAGGAAGGGAGCGACGGTCTCGAGGTCGCGGCGAAAGGCGGGCAGGCCATTTTTTTGGATGGCAGCGAAACCGTCTTTGGGGATTACGTAGGCGCATTGCCAGTAATCACCGCGGTTGAGAGTTACGAGGAGCTTCCCGGCGCGGAAACGGCCTAGAGTTTGTTCGGGGTCGGTGGGGAGACGGGAGACGCGCATCCAGAGGACGTCGATGGGAGCGCCGAGATCGAGGACTTCGAAGCCGGCTTTGGCGCGCACGATGGAATGGCGGCCGTCGGCGCCGATAGTCAGGGGGGAGCGGAATTCGCGATCGCCATCGCGGGTTTTGGCGCGGACCCCTGCAACGCGGTTATTTTCGATGAGCAGATCGGTGACTTCCGATTCCATGTGCAAATGGAATTGTGGGTAGGCCTTGGCTTTTCCGGCGATGAAATTCAGGAAATCCCATTGGGGCATGAGGCCAACGAATTTGCAGTGCACGGGGAGATGGGAAAAATCGCCGACGGTGACGGTAAAATCGTCGACGGCGGCGGCGATTTGCAAAAGCTGCTGATGCGGGACGCGCAGGAAATCGTCGAGGAGGTCGAGCTCGTACATGAGCTCAAAGGTGGAAGGGTGAATGGTGTCGCCACGGAAATCGCGGAAGAAGTCGGCGTGTTTTTCGAGGACGAGGACTTCGATGCCGGCGCGGGCGAGGAGGAAGCCGAGCACCATGCCGGCGGGGCCGCCTCCTGCGATGCAGCACGTAGTTGGTATGGCTGGAGAATCGGATGCTTGGGCCGCCACGGTTCGAGCCTCGGCTGAAGAGTTTGCCACAGATGCGAGGCTGCCGGTCTAAGTGGAATGCGCGGTGGTCGATTATTTCGGGACGTTAATTGTCACAGAGAGGTGCAGACTGTGACCGTTGATGGGGTCGGTGGACACGGTCTCGGAGGTTTGAGCATCTTTGAGAATTATATTTACCGAGGCTTTGAACTGGCGGACCAACGGCGGGGCGTCGGGCCGGGAGACTTGAAGTTTTTCGGTCTGAGCGCCGGAACTGGGAGAGAGGGCGGAGCGCTCAAAGATCATATAGAGATGATAGCGATCGTCATCGGTAGTCCGTAGGCCGCAGTCAATGTTGGAACCGACGTCCATGTAGTTGGTTTTCTGTTCCGGACCGCCAGCCTCAACGGGGACGCGTACACCGGTACGCAAACTGGCGCTGTAATAGCCGCCAACTTTTTCATCGGCAATGACTGTGAAGGAATAGGGCATGCTTACGATTTTCTTTTCGCCATCGAACTCGGAGAAAACAACTTGTACCTTAACCGGGATGGTGGGCTTGGCACGCTCCTCGGATTTTTTCTCTTGCGGGGGTGCTTGGGCGAGGCAGAGTCGCGGCGCGAGAGTAAAGGCGCTGCTTAGCAACAAAAAATAAGGAAGTGCTTTCATCGGGTTTCTCCAGTTATTCAGACAGGCATAAGATCATTTTTCGCGGAGGTCATCTTGCTGACCATCTTGCTGCGTGTCCGCTAAAGGCTTGACGTCAAGCTCGGCGATTTGGATCAACGGAACTTGTAACGGAGCTGTTTGGTCCGGGGCGACTTCCGTCAGCAACGTGGCAGACGACTGGTGATGGCGCCTGAATTGGTCCGCATAGCGGGCCAGGAGAATTTCCTGGTCGGGTGGAACCAGGATTTCGGGGGCGCTACTGCTGGCTGGTACGGGATTCTTGTCGGGCCTGATTACACCTTTACTAGCATGGCGCTTCTCAATCGCAGCAGTAATTGGAGCGGTGGTGGCCGGAGACGGACTTGCTGCGGTTGTTGCCGCGGCAACTGGAGATTCAATTCGCTGGGTTGCGGACTGTTCGGCGGTGGGCTGCGATTTTACTCCGTGATCCTGGCTCGCGAAGATGAAGAGAATAATTGCGGCGGCGGCGATGGCGGGAAGCCAGAATAGCGGGTTTGTGATGTGTGCTGCTGGAGCGGCGGGAGATTCCCGCTGCAACTGTGCGCGAACAGTGGGAATAAAAGCGGATGGAATTTCGGCGTTGGCGGAAGAGCGCAGGCAGGAGTCGATGGAGGCAAGCAGGCTGCGCTCGTGTTCGAAAGCGCTGCGGCAGGAAGAGCAGGCTTGGAGTTGAGCGCGCAACTCGGGGCTTGGTTCAACGCCAGCTGCGGCTAGTTCCAGTAAGGCGTGTTTATAGTGGTGGCAAATCATCGTAATTTCTCCGCTAGTTGCTTGCGGGCAAAAAATAATCTGGACTTAACGGTGCCGATGGGAATGTTTAATAGGGCCGCGACTTCCTCCAGGGTGTGACCTTCGATGGCGGAAAGCAGCAAGACCAAGCGCTGCTTTTCTGGGAGCTTGTCGACGGCGTGATCCAGGCGCGATCGAAACTGATTGGCTACGGCTAGATCTTCGGCGGTTGGGAGAGCGGGCTGGCGTTCTGGGTGAGACCACAACGTTTCGCGATGCTGGCGGCGGTTGGAAGATTTTGCACGATCGAGGGCGAGTCGAAAGGTGATACGCACGAGCCAAGCCTTGAAGCGTCCACGGTCGCGCAATTTATCGAATCGGTGGTAGGCGCGCAAAATCGCGTCCTGGGCGACGTCCTCGGCGTCGGCGGTGTTGCGCAGGACACTGCGAGCTACGCGGAAGGCCAGCGGGCCGCATTCGGCGAGGCGTTCTTCAAATTCGCGGCGCAGGGCGGCTTCGGTAGCGCCACTCTGAAGGTCGGTCTCCGCCGTGCGGCCTGGCTGGATCAGAACCAGCTCCTGCATAGATGATCCTGTTCGAGGCAAAGGCAGTGACTCCCCTCGTCAAGTTACCAGACGCCACGGTGGAAGGAAGGGTTCAAAGGGAAATGATCTAGCTAATGGCGCGAAGAGAAAAGCCCCACCCTTGCAAAACCACAAGAATGGGGCACTCAACTTCAAAGGTGCAACTTGCAAGGCGCAACTTCGGGAATCGGGTATACAATGCGGGCAATCTCTTCGCAAGTTCCCGGTTAATTCTGAACGATTGCGCAATCTGGAGACACGATGGCGACTGCTGTAGCGAGTAACGCGGTGAAGGTGCGTGCCGGGATTCCGGGTCGCAAGTATGATCATGTTTTTTTTTCGGGGATGGCCGTGTTGTTGCTGGGGTCGGTATTTCTAGGATTTGCACACACGTATTATTTGGCGGGGATGTTTCACGCGCCGTTGCCGAGCATGATCGTTCATTTTCATGGGGCGATATTTTCGAGTTGGATTCTGTTTCTTCTGGTGCAGACGACACTGGTCGTGTCCGGGCGAACGGATGTTCATCGACGCATTGGGATAGCGGGGTTCTTGCTGGCGTGCTTGATGGTGGTGGTTGGAGTGTGGGCGGCTACCAATTCCTTGGGGCGGAACGGTGGTCCTGCGGGCATTGATCCGAAAACGTTCTACATCATCCCGATAACCGACATGCTGATTTTTGGCGTGCTGGTATTTTTTGCGTTTAGGGCGCGGTTTGATTCCGCGGCGCACAAGAGGATTATCATCATCGCGACGGTGGCGTTGATGATTGCGGCGATCGCGCGTTGGCCACTTCCACTGGTACAGCACAACCCTATAGCGGCAGCACTACTGTCCTATGTGTTCCTGTTGATGCTGGTGGCTTATGACTTGTGGTCCACCCACAAGATTCATCGCGCGACGATCTGGGCGAGCGTGTTTTTGATTTTCGTGCAGCAGATACGATTCCCGATTGGGCAAACGGCGGCGTGGCAGGCGTTTGCCACGTGGGCGCAAAACTTAAGACTCTGAACGATGCGGACCGCAGATGTCCTTAAGTGATCGTTCATTTTCCCTAAAAGGCCGGTCCCCTAAGCAGACTGCGGCGTAGTGTTTGTGGCGGGGGGCGAAGAGCGATTTCTCCACTTCGCAGACCGACACCTTCGCGGGAGCGAAGGTGAAAAGAAAAAGCGTCGGTCTACTTCGGTCGAAATGACCGTGTTGCAGTGAGAGTGGTGGAGTGCTGACATAAACGGGAGCACGGTCGAAATGACCGAGAGATTTAATGAGGGCAGATCTGAAAACTGAAATTTGTGTGTACCGAAGGCGGGGAGTTTCGCCGTCCTATTCCTGAACCCCGATTGTTGAACCTGAATTTTTGTTAATGCATCCTCGCCAATGGTGGAGGCATCTTTCTACCAATGCCTAAATCTACGACTGTAATTGACACGCGGGTCTCTGCAGCAAGTTCGTATTCCGATTATGTAAATCCGCAGTGGGCAGCGCTGCTCGAACTGCTGGGTATGAATGTGCGGTATGAGCGGTGCGAAGGGGCGGAACTGTTTACGGAGGATGGCCGGCGGATTCTGGATTTTTTGTCGGGATACTGCGTGCACAACACGGGGCACAACCACCCGCATATTGTTCAGGCGCTGCAGAAGGAATTGGAGGCGCGCGGGCCGGTGATGCTGCAGAGTCACGTGCCGGAGTTGGCTGGGGAGCTGGCGAAAAGGCTTTGCGAACTTGCGGGGGGCGGGCTGCAGAAGGTGTTTTTTTGCAGCAGCGGGAGCGAAGGCGTTGAGGCGGCGATTAAATTTGCGCGCATGAACACGCGGCGAGATGGGTTGTTGTGCGCGAAGAGCGCGTTCCATGGATTGACGGCGGGGGCGTTGTCGTTGATGAGCGACGCGTTCTGGCGGGAGGGATTTGGGCCGCTGCTGGCCGATGCGGCGGTGGTGCCGTTCGGGGATTTGGCGGCGTTGGAGAAGCAGTTAAATTCGAAACGATTCGCGGCGTTTGTGGTGGAATCGATACAGTCAGAAGCAGGGATCAATATGCCGCCGCAAGGATATTTGAAGGGAGCGGAGGCGATTTGCCGGCGCACTGGGACGCTGTTTGTTGTGGATGAAGTGCAGACGGGAATGTTTCGCACCGGGAAGTTTTTGGCTGGGCATTATTACGGTGTTCGTCCGGATATGGTGGTGCTGGCGAAGGCGTTGAGCGGGGGGCTGGCGCCGGTGGGCGCGACGCTGATGACCGACGCGGTTTACGAAGGGGTTTATTCGTCGTTGCGGCGGGCGATCGTGCACACGTCGACGTTTAGCGAGAATAGTTTGTCGATGCGAGCGGGGCTGGCGACGCTGGATGTATTGGAGAAAGAAGCGCTGGGGGCGCGCGCTACGGAGCTTGGTGAGGAGTTGCGGCAGCGATTGCGTGAAGAATTGGCACCATTTGAAATGGTGAAGGAAGTTCGCGGGTTAGGGATGTTGTCGGGGATTGAGTTTGGATCTCCGTCAAAACTGGTTTTAAAGGCGGCGTTTGAAGTGTTTATGAAGATTCATCCGGCGATGTTCGGGCAGATCGTGGTGATGAGAATGTTTCGGGATAAAAATATTCTGACGCAGATTTGTGGGAATAATTTTATGGTGCTGAAAGTGGCGCCGCCATTGGTGGCTTCACGAGCGCAGTTGGATGAATTTGTGGTGGCGATACGAGAGGTTGTGGAATTGATGCATACGTCGACGAGCTTCTGGACGGATGCGGTGACGTTGGCGAAGAGGGCGGTGAAGATTTAGGAGATTAGTGACGGACGGACCCCAAGACCCGGGTTCAACCTCAAATGCGAACCTGGGGCACCCCCTCGGGCGCGAAGATTTAACGGCTTTGCAAAAAAACCTTTAAGAACAAAAACTCATTTACGGACTGCCCAGGCCAGGCCATCGGGATTTTTGCCGGCGTTAATTTTGCTCGTTACTGTGAGGGATTTCAGGTCGATGACTACGATGTAGTCGTCCGGCGTGCAGGCTACGAAGGCGCGTTGTCCATCGGGCTGCATTAAGATGCCGGCGGCGCCGTGGCCAATTGGGACGCGCTTCACTTCCTTGCGCGTGGAGGCATCCAGCACAACTAAATCAGACCCACCTAATGTTGAGACAAAAACCAATTTCCCATCTGGCGTAAATTTCAAGCGGTTTGCGCCTCGAACATTGGCGTTTAGAGTTTGAACTACTTTTTTGGCGGCAAGATCGACGACGGAAATTGTGCCATCCTGGGCGTTAGCGACCCAGATTTCCCTTTGGTCGGGCGAAACGTCGAAACCCTCTGAGCCCCTGCCAACGGGAATTACCGTTTCGCTCCAATTGGTTCGCGGGGCGGGTCTGGGGGCGCCGGGAGGCGGTGGAGGACCGCTGGAGGTGCTCGTTTTTTCAATGACGCTGATGGTGGCGGCATTGACGTTCGAAGTGATGATGGGATTCAGGCTGGGGAAAACGTAAATCATGTGGGTGCGATCCTGGCCGGTGCCGAGGATCCAGTCGATTTGTTTTGTGGCGGGATCGTAACTGCCGATGGCTTTGGCGGCTTCGGCGGTGAACCAGACTTTTCCGCCGCCGAATGCAAGGCCATGAGGGCCGCGCAATGCGCCGAGGTCGATTACCGGTAAGGATTTTTGGGCTACAAGATCGACAGGGGTGATGGTGTTGTAAGCGCCGCCACCGTAATTGGAAATGTAGGCGAATTTGCCGTCATCGGAGGCGATTACTTCGTGGGGATCAGGGCCGGAGGGGACGCGAGCGATGACCGCCAGGGTTGTGGGATCGACGATTGAGAGCGTCTGATCGCTCTTGGAAAGAGCCAGCAGGGAAACGAATGGAGTTTCTGCCGCGTTCAGGACAGTTGTGAAAATACCGAAGAGAATTATCGCGGTAAATTTTCTAAAGTTTCTGATTGTTGGCGTCGTCATGCGCACCCTCGCGTATAAACGCTCAAGAGTCTGCGCCGAGTTGGTAAATTTCACAAGGCTGGCAGGCACAGAGAAGCGGTCGCGCTGATCACTACCCCCAAGAACCCATGTTCATACCTCAACTGCGAACATCGGGCACCCGACACCTCGAAGCGTTGAATGTGTAGCTTGATTTACTTAAAAAATTCCCACATGGCGGGAGCGGTGGCGGCGTCACCGGGGAGTTTTGTTACGCCGAGGCCTTCGAGCATTAGGCGAAGGACGCTTTGGTGTTGATATAGGGCGATGGATTTGTAGGCGGGCTTTCCAAAGGGGCTGATGATGACGGCGGCGACGTGGCCGCCTCCTTGAGTAAAGTCGAGGGTGTTGCCTTCGTCGAAAACGATGATGAGCAGGCCGTCTTTTTGAAATACGGGGCTGTTGATTAACGGGTCGATATTGGTTTTGAGCCAGGCGTCGGCGGTGCTGAGGGGACAATCATGCGCGTCGTTGCAGCGGTTAGGAACGATGAACGAATATTCGGGGAGGTTGGCGGTGGGAAGATCCGCGGCGAATTCGGAAAAGGGGACCAGATTTTGCGCTTGCGCGGGAGTGTTCTGCACATCGGTCATGTAGGCGAGGGGATTGTGACGAACTAAATAGTTGCCGGTGTCACCTCCGGTGTAGCCCGCGTTGGGTAAATCCTCGGCGTAAGACTTCCAGGTTTTGCCGGCGGCGATAAGCTCGCGAACCACGTTGTCATTTGACACTGGGAAGGATTGTGGCGTTTCGCTGTCGATGATGGTGAGAGTTTTGCCTACGGTAAGCTCAAAATAATTGGGGATGGAGGGGTGCAAGTTGGCGTAATAATTGGTCGCTAGTCCGTAGGTATTGGCCAGGCTGTTGAAATAGGGCATGGAAGAACTGCCGATAACGTCGGCGTAGCTAGCGTTTTCTTCAAGAACAATAAAAACGTGGCCGAATTGCGGATTGGTTTGCCCAGGGGTTGGAGGAGGTGGGGCAACATTGGCAGCCCCGCCCCCGCAACCTGCCAAAGAGAAGACGAGACTGAAGAATCCGGAGATCCCAGCAAAAGATTTACGCTTAGCCGATGGGTATGGAAACATATGGAATTTTAGCGTGCGAGCTTTTGAGGGCATATACAGGCAGAACCGTATGCCGGGTGAGTGAGGACGGTATGAGAGAAATTGTCGGTACTTGACGAAAGCGCCGTAGAAAACGCACAAAATCAACGCTCTGATTATTCGCGTAAATTTTTTACGGAGCAGCGGGGCGGAGGAAGTAACGAGCTTTGTCCATATTGGCGGGGACGGCCACGTCGAAAAATCCGACCATCATTTCGTCGTAGGTTTGCTCGCCCCAGCGGACTGCTACTTCGGGGTCGGGATTGTGTGGATTGTTTTTGGAATTGTCGTACCACGCGACGGATTGGAGAATAGTGCCTGCTTTGAGCGGCAGCGGATGAGCGAGGCGGTAACTTAGCTGCCAGAAAAAATCGTAATTCACGCGCAGCAGAGTTTCGGGAGCGCTGCCGGGATGAAGGATATTGTATTCGAAGTGCTTGCCGCGAAGGTGCATGTGCGGGAAGAAGCTGAGGAGGACGGCATCATTGGGTAACGAGCCGTGGACTTCCACACGAAAATCGGGGACGCCGGGCGGAATTACGAAATGGTCGTTGGTTAGTTGAAGCGTGAGCACGCGTTGCGCGGGTGGTTGCCTGGCGAAGACGAGGCCAAGGCTGGGTTGATCGGTGGCGGCGTGGCCGTGAGTCATGTAGTGCATCTGGAAGACAAGATCGGAACCAGCGGGGATAAATTTCGCGGCGCCGTCGGGCCAGTTGTCTGGAGAACTTCCCGGCGCATAGACGAGAAGAATGTCGGCGGTGGTGAAGAGTGGGTCGGTGCCGTCCTGGCCGCCGGGCATGTCGGCCTCTGTGAAGGGCACGCCGATGGGTGCGGTTTTGAGCCAGATTGAATTTGGAGGGCGAACGTAAACGACGGCGTGGTGAACGTTCGCGCGGCTTGATGGACGTATTTCTGATTGTTGCACCCATTTGTCTTCGGTGAAATGAGTGTGAACGATTTCGTAGGTGTAGTCGACGTCACCGTGAGCGGGAATCGCGACGGGTTTGGGCATCTGTAAAATTGTGTCTGGATGAGGAATGAGCCAGCCTGGCGTCCAGTGGCGGGGCGGTGGGGCGTCGCTGGCGTCGCCCGCGGGGGCGTTGAAGTTAGCCCAGGAAACCAGAGTGGCGATTTCTTGATTGGTTAAAGAAGGGTCACTGGAAAAATGGCCGACGGTTGGATCAGCAAACCATGGAGGCATCGTTTTTTGACTCGCGGCCGTGGCGATGGCGCGGGCGAAGGGCTGAGTTTGCGCATAAGTCATCAATGGCATCGGTCCGATATCGCCGGGACGATGGCAGGACTGACAGTGATTTTGAAGGATGGGAAGCACGTCGCGATAAAAGGTTGGCGGCGGGGATTTGTCGGGACGGGCTTGGATTTTTGGGAAGCGAAGCAATGCCGGCGCGATGGGTAGAAGGACGAGAAGGAACGCGGCAATTCGAATCGCCGAAGTGGGCGGATTGATTGGATTTAGGGCCGGGACTAGTTTCGCGGGCCGGCGCAAGATGGAGTATGGCGACACTGTTACGATCTTCTTCCGGAGGCGCGCCGTTTGCAAATATTCGTCATTGATGGCGGGCTGCAAGCCCGAGGCGTAGCTTTCGAGAATGCATGTTCGTTGACTGAAAAATATTTGCAACCGAAGATGACGCGGCAATGGAAGACGCGTCCTCGTTCATCGGACAGACCGTTTCGCACTACCACGTCGTCGAAAGGCTTGGCGGCGGAGGGATGGGAGTAGTTTATAAAGCTGAGGACAGTAAGCTGCACCGTTTTGTGGCTCTGAAATTCCTTCCGGAAGTGGTCGCGCTAGATGAGACAGCGCTCAACCGATTTAACCGCGAAGCACAAGCGGTATCCGCACTGAACCATCCCAACATATGCACGATCTATGAAATCGGGGAGCATGACGGGCGCCCGTTTATCGCCATGGAGTTTCTGGATGGGCACACGCTCAAGCACCGCATTGATAGTGGAAAGTTACCCGCCGAAGAACTTCTGGAGCTTTCTATAGAAATTGCGGATGCGCTGGAGGCGGCGCATGCAGAAGGCATCATCCACCGGGGCATCAAACCAGCAAATATTTTTGTGACCAAACGTGGGCACGCCAAGGTTTTGGATTTTGGGTTGGCAAAGGTCACGCCCGGAGTCAAGGCGGAAAACTCCGCGCTGCCAACAATTACTGCGCAAGAGTTGTTGACCAGCCCGGGAACGACGCTGGGGACGATCGCATATATGTCTCCGGAACAAGCCCGAGGGCGAGAACTGGATGCGCGCACGGATTTATTTTCGTTTGGCGCGGTGTTGTACGAGATGGCCACAGGGCGGATGGCGTTTTCGGGCGAGACGCCGGCGCTGGTGATGGATGCGATCCTGAATCGCACACCGATTGCCGCGGGACGAATCAATCCGGAGCTTTCGCCAAAGCTGGAGATAATCATTGAGAAAGCGATCGAGAAGGATCGCAAGCCGCGCTATCAAAGCGCGACGGACATCAAGACGGACTTAACGCGGGGTTGTACTACGCGAAGGGCGACGAGGGAGCGGAAATTCGCGTCGTTTCCAGTAACGGGGGCGAAGACCGCGCGGTGACCGGAATGCCCACAGTGGGCGGTATGACGGACTGGGCGTTGGGCAAAGAGGGGATATTTTTTCTAGACCGGGGAGCGGCACCTGCGACGATCAAGCTGTTTGATTTACGCACAAAAAAAAATACGGCAAATTGCAACACTTACTAAACCACCGCAGATTTGGGGAGGGTTCTGTGTTTCGCCAGACGGAATGTGGTTGGCTTATACGCAAGTGGATGACACGCCGGCGGATATTATGCTGGCGGAGCATTTCGAATGAAACAGCGAGTACCTCATTTATACCCCGTTTACCTGATGGCCAACGGAGGGCGCGGTGCGCTGTAGTAGGGAGCGGGCCTGGCAACCAGTTGGAGGAGATAAAACATGGCTGATAGCAAAAAGTGCGCGCATCCGGTTTGTTCTTGTACGGTGACGTCGGGGAAATATTGCAGCGTGGAGTGTGAAGCGATGGAGAAGACTCCGGATATTGCCTGCAAGTGCGGGCATGCGGGGTGCAAGGCTTCGGCGGCGGCAACAGCGTAACGTCAAACGGAACTAGCGTTTTTTGGGTGAAGGGCTCTTCGCGGGCTGAGGTTTTGACCGCGGGGGGCCTTTTTTGTCGGCCTTGGCGTTTTTTTCGAGGCGAAGCTTCCACGCGGTGCGTAATGCGCCGGCGAGTAAATCTTCATTGGCGAGATCGAGGCGCACGTGGGTGGCGCCGTTGCGGCCCCAGCCGCCTTTTACGGGGATGAAGACCTCGGGTAGTTCTTCGACGAAAGCGGCTTGCTGTTCTGGGGTGATCATGATGTTGCCGTAGCCTAGCTTTGCGGCGGCGAGGGTGGCGAATATTCTATCGCCGACGCGGAAGTCGGGGTTGCCCATGTGGGAGGATTCTTCGGCGCCTTCGAGGCTGAGGGCGATGCGGCGGAAGTCGTGGATGTTCATGGGACAGTGCCTGTTATGAGGATTTTATTTTATCGGAGTTGAAAAATAGAGTGAAGCGCGCCTGCGGGTTAAATTTGTAGTTGTTGTTCCACGTTACAGTCCCCACCCTCCAAAAACCTGAGGGTGGGGTACCTTGCGTGGGTTTGCGATTGTGCTTGATAGAGCGATGGGTGGATGTTTATTGGGTCGGCGTTGAGGGTGTCGGGGGATTTTCGGTCAGGATGACAAGGTTGCTGATTCCAGCTGCGCTGAGTTGGTCTACGACGCTTTCCACATCGGAGTACATGCATCGCGCATTCGCATCCAGGTAGACCTTTTTCTCAACAGTATTTTTCGAGGCATTACGGACAAGTGGGGTCAGCTCCTGGATTTCAATTTGAGTGAAGTGCGTGTCACCGGAGCTACTAAAAAAGAATTTACCGTCGCGAGTTATCACCAAGTGCAGGGAGTCTTCGCGCAAGGAGCGGGGTTGAGGAGTGGCATTACGGGCGAACGGGCGGTCTCTGGGAACGCCGTGCATGTGATAGGTCGTTAACGGCATGAATAGGAAAAGGAGCGCTACCATGACCGTTACGAAGGGCCAGAGATTTAGGTAGAGGAAGTAATTGGATTCTCTTTTCGCGGCGCGGGCGGCGAGAGCTTTAGTGGGAGTCCAGGCTGAGAGGCTCATGGTTTGGAGCGGCGAAGTGACGGGCATGACGGTTCGTCAACCTCTAGCTATTAGACACCGTCGGCTGGTGGTGCGGTCGATTAAACACTGGTGAGGTGACGGTAGAGTAATTTGAGAGATCGGCGCTGCGAAACATGAGACGAGACTGCGTCTGCGGTTTTGATTTTTTGGTGGGTCCACGTTAAAAGACCCACCTTCCAAAAAACTGAAGGTGGGGCACCCTCCGCAATGAGGGGGTTTTGCTACCCGCGAAATTACCAAGAAGCTTATTGGGAGGCGGTGAGGGAGGCGCCCATTTCTTTTAGTTTGGCGCGGGCGCGGCGGTCTTCTTCGGTGCCGGGGTAGCGCTTGACGATTTCGCGGAGTTCGCGGACTCCGGTGGCTTTCTGGCCGAGTTCGATATTGGCGAGGGCTTTTTTGAGGCGCGCGGGTGGGACTTTAAAACTGTGAGAATAGTTGGTGAGGACCTTGTCGTATTCGGCGACGGCGAGGTCGTAATTTTTTTGCGAATAAGCGATTTCGCCGAGATAGAACTGGGCATTGCCTGCCAGATCGGTGCTGCCGTAGTAGCGGAGATAATCCTGGAACTCGGAGCGAGCGAGATCATATTTGCCGCTGGTGATATCGCGGAGGCCGTTCGAATACAGAGTGTCGGCGGAAGGTGCACCAGCCGGTGGCGGACCAGTCGATCCCGCGGGATTATTCGCGCCAGGGCTGACGGAGCCGCTGCTGCTATAAGCGGGCGCAGTAGGGAAGCCGTTGTTGGAGGCGCTGCCTTGATTTGGCTGGCCGGAAGCTGGAGGCTGGCCTCCGCCGCCGGAGATTTTGGCATCGACGCTTTGCATGGTGTTCTGCAGATCGACCAACTGCTGATTGAGTTTGCCGAGACGCGATTTAATTTCCTCGAGATTGTCTGAGAGACCCTGCACCTGAGTGGACATAGTGTCGAGGCGCGCGCCGGAATTGGCTTGCACGTCCTGCACGGATTTCTGGAGCCCGCTCATTGTGGAGTTGAGGCGGCCGACATTGTCGCTGGATTGTTCGACCAGGGTCTTCATGACGGTGTGGTCCTGCGTCATTTGGGACTGCAGGTCTTTTTGTCCCTGGAGGAGCGTGGAGACGTCGCGCTGGAGCTCGATGAGTTCGCGAGCCACGGCCTCGGCGGGGCGCGGACCGACGGCGCTACCCGCGATGAGTCCGGCTAGAGCAGCAGCGCTGAAAATGGCGATATTACGGTAACGCATGGTGAAACCTCCTCGGGACTGCGAGTACGGCGATCAAGTTCAAACTCAATGACAAAAGCTCTTACCTGGCTGGGTAGAAGAGAGAGCTGCAAATTTTACTTTAATAGGACGGGCGCGTGTGGGCAAGAGGTGATGTTTAACGTTGCCGCAATTTTTGATAAGAGGAACGGCGCTTCGCGGATTACGTTTTGTTTGTTCCACGTTACAAGACCCACCCTCAAAAAAGCTGAGGGTGGGGCACCCTCCGTGTGTCAACACGCCGTGGTCAATTTAGACTGCAAATCAAAGCGCGCTAGTTGGCGCGGACGAAATGGCCGCGACGATTTTGCTGGTAGCACGGTTCAGTGGGTTCATTGCAGAACGGCTTTTCTTTGCCGTAGCTGACGGTGCTGAGGCGATCGGCAGAGATGCCCAGAGAGATTAGATATTGCTTGACGGCGGTGGCGCGACGGTCTCCGAGACCGAGATTGTATTCGGTGGAGCCGCGTTCATCGCAATGGCCCTCGATGGTGGCCTTGATGTCCGGGTAGGCGCGTAAAACTTCGGCAGTGGCACTAAGAGCTTCTCTGGCGTCGGGGCGGATATCGGCTTTATCCAAATCGAAGTAAGCGTCTTTGACCCTATCGCGGAAAATTTTGTCCCTATCGCGATCGGTATCGGTGGGCTCGACGTTCGCGGCGCTGGCGATGGTGATGCGCACACTGGCATCGGCGGTGCCGCCGGGACCTGTAGCGGTAATGGTGTAGGTCGCGGAGTCTCCGGGAGTGACTTTGGTGGAGCCTTCGGCAGAAACGGGACCGACTTCCGGCGCGATAGCGACTTGCGTGGCGTTGGTGGTGGACCAGGTAAGAGTGGTCGAATCGCCCTTGTTGATGCTGGTGGGGTCAGCTTGGAAAGTCACGGTGGGGCGGGGTGCCTCTTCGGTGCGCTCAGGCGCAGTGTTGCGAGTGGTCAGGGGCTTTTTTCCGCAACCAGAATTCAATACCGCGATCGATAAAGCGGCCAGCAGGCAACTTCTATACAACTTCGGTGAAACTGCAAACATTCGTATTTCCTCCTCGACATAGAATCCCAAGGCGTCTGGGCAAGAATCGTACCACTTGCGTGTAAATCGAAAGGCTATTACTCCTAAGAGTTATACCCGATGTTCCAGCACTGCAACAGTTCTATACATGATTCCGATTACAGTTGATTGAAGGCGAAAGTCAAAAGTGCTTCGTGGTTTAGGGTCTCCTTGTTCCATTTTACAAGACCGTCAAGTTTTAAAATCTGAAAAGCGCTTCGTGGATTAGGTCCCCTTGTTCCACGTTACAAGACCCACCTTCGAAAAGTCCGAAGGTGGGGCACCCGCCGTGTCGCTTTGTTCTGCCTGAAGGGCCGACCATCCGCGTCTCATTATTTGGGGGACCAGTTGGGGGATTCGTTGTGGCCGGTGGTGGTTAGTTGATGGGGCTGGGAGCCGTCGGCGAGCATGCTCCAGATTTGGCGCGTGCCGCCGCGAGTTGATTCGAACACGATGTGACGGCCGTCGGGAGCCCAGCTGGGACGCTCGTTGCGTCCGGCGTCGCGAGTGATTTCGATAATTTTGCTGGTCGCAGCTTCCATCACGTAGATGTCGTAGTTGCCGTTGGGGCGGCGCCAACTAAAGGCGAGGATTTGTCCATTGGGCGACCATGCAGGATCGATCACATAACCCATGTCGGGCAGATCGAATTTAGAGACGCTGGTGCCGTCGGAGTTCATGGAATAAAGTTGCGGAACGCCGCCGCGATCGCTGACGAATACGACGGTTTGTCCAGTTTTAGGATTCCAGGTGGCGGAAGTGTTGGCGCCGCTGGAATTGGTGAGGCGCCGAGGGCGGCCGCCGTTGGCCTCGGAGACATAGAGTTCCGGATTGCCTAGCATGGATGAGGAAAAGATTATTTGTGAGCCGTCGGGCGACCAGGACGGGGAGCTGTTGCTGCCTTTGAACTGAGGGAAGGAAACAAGCTTTCCGGTGTCCATGGAATACATGCAGATCTGCGCGCTGGTAACGCGAATCATGGGTTTAAAGCAGGTGAAGGCGATGCGCGAGGCGTCGGGCGACCAACGCGGAGTGAGCGCGATGGAGCGCAGGCTGGTGAGCGGATGCTGGTTGGCGCCGTCGTAGTCCATGAGCCAGATTTCCTTGGTGCCGGTGCGGGAGCTGACGAAGGCGATTTGCGTGCCGGCAATGCTGGGGAGGCCACCACTTAGTTTGTTGATGATTTCGTCGGCGAACTGATGAGCGAAACGGCGCACTTGGGCGTCGGTGGGAGCGCCGCGGTAAACCTTGGCGACGACCGGTTGCGACGAGGGATTGCGGACGTCGAAGAGCCAGGCCTGGATGGCTACTTCGGGAGTGGATTCGGTGAGGTTGCCGAACGCGACCATGCTGGCGTTCGCGGGAGCATCCGTCCAAGTCAGGTTGCGGAGCTCGGAAGGTTGGGAAGGAGCTTGCGGCGGATAAAAGCTGGGACTGACGAGGTCGAGAATGCCGCTGAATTGGAGATCGTCGCGGACTACCTGCGTGAATAATGCGGAATGATTTTTTGCAGGGTCGACACGCGGAGCAAAGTCGGCCACAGCTACACGCGGTTTTTCCAAGCCGAGTCCGGTACCGGTCTTGATCCAATCCTGAGCGCGTGTTGCATGCGGGACGCAGGATATCGCCAGAAGAATTAGAGAAACAAATTTGAAACGCTTGAACGAACTTTGCACCTTCACCCCCGAGTTTCAGCCGCGTTGAAATGCGGCGTGGAAAACAGATTACTTCGTCATGGACAAATCGAAATCAAAATTTACGTTCACGTAGGAGCCGGAATAGTCGTTGGGCAGCGGTGGCATGGGCGAGGCGTTCGCCAATGCGCGCTGGGCGGAAATATCCATGGATTGGTTTCCGCTAGACGTTTCTATACGAATATTTTTGACGGAGCCGTCCCGATTGATGGTGAAAGTCAGCACGGATTTAGCGCGGCGCGCGGAGCGGACGGCGGGATCGATTTCAAAAAGATTCCAGTTGCTGCCGATCTTGCGGCGAACGGCTTCCACGTACCAACCGTAGCGGGTGGCGAAATCGCCGCCGCCCTGGCCTTGAATCTGCACGCCACTGGTTGTCTGCCCGGGATTGTTGCCGTATCCGGTTGGCATATTCGGGCTGCCGCCTTTGCCGTAGTTTACGGCGTTATTTGGAGTGGGGCGGAGATCCTCAAAAACTTTTGAAGGATGTACGACGGGTTTCTTTCGTGGTTCGTCCTTGAATTCCTTGTCGGGATGGACGACGGGGACGGGCTTGGGCGGCGTCTGGTCCTTAAACTTAGGAATAGCCAGGGCGTCCTGAGGGACTTCAGGAATATCTGGCGGTTTCGGTTCTTCTTTATAAAGGCCCTTGGTGGGATCGACGGCGTGGCTGTCGCTGGTGACATCGGGCTTCAGCATCGGGATGCCACCGCTGGGGACAAGATTGACTTTGACATCGGCGCCGAGGTTGCCGCCAATGCTGGTCCACTGGTTGCCGCGATATTGGTACCAGGCAGAGAGACCGATGGCGAGGGCAAGCGCGCCGTGCAGAAAAGCGGAGTACACCAGGAATTTTCGTAGTGTGACTTCGTCCGTGTTGGCGAGAGCGACGCTCATCTTTTTTGTCTTTTATCTCGGACGCTCATTTATTTGGTTTTTGGACGATCGGTGATTGGTTCGGTGACGATACTGATGTTGTTGATGCCGGAGACGCGGAGGGCGTCGACAACGGAGGCGAAGACGCCAAAGGGCACGGTTTCATCGCAGCGCAGAAAGACGGCGTCCTGCTCATCTTTTAATTTAGCCTTCACCTTTGCGCCGAGCTCGTGGACGTTGACAGGCGCGTTGCCGATATAGATGAGTTGCTGCTTGTCTACCGAGACCACGACGCGCTGCTCCGGGCTTTCTTTGACGGTGTGTGTTTTTGGCACATTAAGTTCGATGCCGGACTGAAGTATGGGGGCTGTAATCATGAAAATGATGAGGAGGACCAACACGACGTCCACGAAGGGGACCATGTTGATCTCGGAGAGCGAGGATTGGGTGCCTTTTTGAATGGATGCCATGTTCGTCCAGCTTATTCGAGGCTCGCGATGAGCGGCATCTCGCGAAAAATTAGGTGAAAGTCTTTTCGATTTGCGCGGCGACTTCTAGAGTAAAGGTATCGAGACGCTGCGCAAGGTTGCGAATATTTGCCAAGAATTGATTATAAAAGATTACGGCTGGGATGGCAGTGACCAAACCTGCCGCAGTGGTGAACAGCGCTTCGGAAATACCAGGCGCGACGGCGCGGAGGCTGGCGGAGCCGGCGGCGCCGAGGCCCGAGAAAGCGTCGATGATGCCCCAGACGGTGCCGAAAAGACCGATAAAGGGAGAAACGGAACCGGTGGTGGCGAGCCAGGACATGCCTTTTTCGGCGCGACGAACTTCTTCGGCGGCGGCCAATTGCATATTTACGGTGACGGCCTGGAGGCTTTTGAGTCTGCCGCCGGAACTGGGATTCGCGGAATTGGGCGAGACCTGGCTTTGCAGTTCGCGATAACCGAAGGCGTAGACGGTGGCGTACGGAGAACCGGCTTGCGCCAAGGCTTGGGGATTGGCGATTCCGTGAGTGGCGCGGAAGATGCGGAGAAACTGGTCGCCTTCGCGTTTGACGCGACCGAAGAAACCCAGTTTCTGGAAAATCATGGCCCACGAGACGATGGAGAAGATCAGGAGAAGCGCGAGAACTCCACGGGCGACCCATCCGGTTTGTTCGAGAATGCTGCCGATGTCGGTCAAGAAGAACGCAGCGAACAGAAAAATGGTTTACCCCTCAGTGAAAGCGAATTTTTAGTGACTCAAGAACCGTAGCATACGCATACATGGGAAGCAACGAAACGTAACACTAATGGTTACGAGCGTTTCGTGAGCGGAAATGAGCGAATCGAGCTATGGTAGACTGCGAATTCAGATGAATAAGGCCTTCGATATCGGCGTGGAGTCGTTACGCAGGAGCGGCGGCGCCGAGAATGGCGGGCTCGTACTCAATCCTTCAGCTCACACTGGCCACACTGACCATTCCAATAAATTTGATGCTGGCGGCAGGATTAATGTTGCTGACGGCGCAGTGTCTGGTGATGCGGCTACGCCGGGTAGAAGTTTTGGCGATACGGCAAATGGCGGGACGTTTTTTCTGGAGACGTTTGGATGCCAGATGAACGACCACGATTCGGAGAAAGTGGCGGGGTTGCTGCTGTCACGCGGGTACCGGCAGGTGGAAACGCCGGAAGCGGCGCGGATGATTTTGTACAACACGTGCAGCATTCGAGAAAAGGCGGCGCAGAAGGTGTTTTCGCGGCTGGGAGAATATCGCGAGCGCGGCGCGGACAAAATTATCGGGGTGCTGGGATGCGTGGCGCAACAGGAAGGACAGGATATTTTCAAGCGGGCGCCGTGGGTGAGTTTGGTGTGCGGTTCGGCGAGTTACCGGAAGTTGCCGGAGATGTTGGCGGAACTGGAAGCGGGGAACAAGCGGGTCACTGGGCTGGATAACGATACGGATGAAACTTTTGAGACGGAGATTACGAGGCGGGACAATCCTTGGCGGGCGTATTTGACAATTATTGAAGGGTGCGACAAGGCTTGCGCGTATTGCGTGGTGCCGCACACGCGAGGGCCGGAGCGCAGCCGTGGAAGCGAATCGACCTTGCGGGAAGTGCGGCAACTGGCTGAGCTAGGATATTCCGAAGTTCAATTGTTGGGGCAGACGGTGAATTCGTATGTGGATCCGACTGCGCGTCGGATGAAATTTTCGGAATTGTTGTTGGAAGTGGCGCAGGTGGCGGGGATTCGTCGTGTGAGATTTACGACTTCGCATCCGCGGGATTTTGGCGCGGACATTGTAGAGGCCATTGATCGCGAGCCGAAGCTTTGCGATCACATTCACTTGCCGGTGCAGTCGGGATCGACGAAGGTGTTGCGGGCCATGGCGCGAACGTACACGCGCGAGGAGTATCTCGAGAAGATTGCGTTGATCCGCGGGGCTGCGCGGCCGATCAGTATTACCACGGATATTATCGTGGGATTTCCAGGCGAGACGGACGAGGACTTTGCAGAGACGTTGAGCATGCTGGAGGAGGCGCAGTATGACGGGGTGTTTGGATTTAAATATTCGCCGCGGCCGAATACGCCTTCGCTGGCGTTGAATGATCCTATTTCGGAGGAGATCAAGGGGCGTCGGTTGGCGATGATTCAGGAAAAGCAGCGGGTGATTCAGACGGCGCGGAATTTGGCGATGCTGGGGCAGGAGTTGGATGTTTTTGTGAGTAATAAATCGCGGCGGGAGAATCAGTGGTCGGGGCATACGACTTCGAATCGGGTGATAAGTTTCTCTTCACAAGAGCGGGAGCTTCTGGGAAGCTACGTGCGCGTGAAGGTGACGGAGAGTGGGACGGGGAGTCTGGTGGGAGTGCAGGTTCGAAATTAGAAGTTGGAAGTTAGAGGTTGGAGGTTGGAGAAAAGCGAAGAGTGGGCGGATGGATCGAAGAGAGATTCCTCCGCTGCGTAAGCCGACTCCTTCGCAGCAGCGAAGGAGAAGAAGAGGCGTCGGCTTACTTCGGTCGGAATGACTGGTTGTGGCTTGCTGGTGAAAGTTGAGTGGCGGCTTACTTCGGTCCGCATGACTGGTTGGAAGTTAGAGGCTCGAGGTTGGAAGTTCGAGGTTGGAAGTTAGAAATTAGAGATTAGAGATTAGAGGTTCGAAGGAAGAGCTGCACACGGCGAGGCAAGCTACCCAAAGGTTTAGTGCGACTGCTGCTGATCGGGGGTCCAACGTGGAAGTGGAGATGAAGATTCGTGGGCTGATGATGGATCCCGTGACGAATATGCCGATTGTGGTGTTGAAGGACGTGGGCGGGCAGGCGATTTTGCCGATCTGGGTGGGCGTGTATGAGGCGAATGCGATTGCGCTGGAAATTGAGAAAGTGCAGACGCCACGGCCGATGACTCACGATTTGCTGAAGAATGTTTTGCTGGGGCTGGAAGTGCGGGTGCAGAAAATTATTGTGAGCGAATTGAAAGACGATACGTTTTATGCGCTGATTTGCGTGGAGCGCGATGGGGAGATGATGACCATTGATTCGCGTCCGAGCGATGCGCTGGCGTTGGCATTGCGCATGGATTGCCCGATATTTGTGAATGATCAGGTGTTGAAGAATTCGAAAGTGTCCAGCGCGATCAGTGAACGGACTACGAATGAGCAATTGCGGTCGTGGCTGGAAGGGTTGTCGGATGATGATTTGGGTAGATACAAGATGTAGGTAGTTAGTGTGAAGCTTTGGGCTGACTTCAACTAAGAAACGGAAAAGGCCCAAGACCCAGGTTCAAACTCAAATGCGAACCTGGGGCACCCGGCAACCCAACACTCCCTCAAATCTGAGAACTAAAAAATAATTTTAGATACTAGCTGCAGAGATGTGCGTGGCGGCGGAAGTGTGCTTGACGAGGCGGCGGGTCTTGCGGCGCCACGTCATAAGAAGGACTACGCCGATGAGGATTAGGGCGAGGCTTAGGCCAGCCCAGAGGCCGAAGGCTCCCCAATTGAGAGTGAAGCAGAGCCAGGAGCCGAGAGGGAGGCCGATGATCCAGTAGGCGATTAGGTGGCAGAGCATGGGCGTACGGGTGTCGCCGGCTCCGCGGAGTGCGCCGGTTGCCACCGTTTGAATGCCGTCGAAGAGCTGGAAGGCGGCTCCAGCGGCGAGAAGAAATGTGGTGGCGCGAATTACGTCGGTCGCGGGGGTGTACATGCGCGCGATCGGGCGCGGAAAAATCAGCAATGCGGCGCTGGCGCAGGTCATGAACGCGGCTCCCAGAAAAATTGCGGTGTTGCCTGCATCGCCTGCGGCGCAGGGATCATTGCGGCCGATGGCTTGGCCCACGCGGACGGCGGCGGCGGAAGAAATTCCCAGCGGGACCATATAGGTGAAGGCCACGGTGTTGAGCGCGATTTGATGGCTGGCGAGCGGCACAGGACCGAGGCGCGCGATCAATGCGGTTACGAGGGCGAAGATGCCGCTCTCGAGAGTGAATTGAAGAGCGGCTGGGTAGCCGAGAGTTAGCAGGCGGCGAATGCGCGGGAGGTCGATGTCGACTGGAGTTTTCAGCAGATCGGTGCGATGGCGGTGGTCGTACCACAAGAGATAGATGATGAGCACGGCGGCCATGTACAAGCGCGCGAGTGCGGTGGACCATCCGGAGCCGACGGCGCCCATGGCGGGTGCGCCCCATTTGCCGTAGATGAGCACCCAGTTGCCGACGGCGTTCACGATGTTGGCGGTGATGAGGGCGAAGGCCACGATGCGGACCATGTTCATGGCCTGCAGGCAACGGCGCACCGCGAAGTAGAGCAGCAACGGGAAGAGGCCGACCGCGAGAGCTTTGGTATAGGGAATGGCAAGCGCGAGAATCGCGGGATCAATATGCATGCTGCGCAGGAGCTTGGGCAGCAGCCATACCGGCGCAGTGAGGATAGGGGTGAGCGCGATGCTCAGGTAAATACTGTTGACCAAGGAACGATGACAGTCCTCGCGCTGACCGGCGCCGAAAGCTTGCGACACGAGAGTGTCGAGTCCCATAAGCAATCCAGCACCGAAGAGCGCCAGGACAATGAAGATATTGGAGCCGAGGCTGACCGCGCCCATGGCGGTGGCGCTATCGGGGAGATGGCCGACCATCACAGTGTCCACGATGGCCATGCTCATCCAGCCGAGCTCGGCGAGTACCAGCGGCAGGGCGAGTCGCACCGTGGGCGGAAATTCTCTGCGGAGAGTTTTCAGGCGGAGCATGGGACGGTTGTGGGATGAAGTTTAAGCGGAGGAGAGGGAAGTGGCAAACGGACGGGAATGGAAGGTGATGCGATCGGCGGTTTCACGGTGCTGAAAACTACCCGCGAACGCGTTGCGATTTAGAGGTGCAGTGTTTGCTAGGGATGAAAAATCCAGGTTTCGTTGGTGGCGCGGTCGTTGTCGGGATAGCCGCCGGCTAAAAGAACGTTGCCGTCCCGAAGCTTGGTGGCTGTCATGAAATGGCGCGCGGTGTCGATTTGGCCAGTAGCGACTAAAAATTTGCGGGTGGCGGGATCGTACACTTCAACGGTTTTGCTGCCACCGGCGAAAAGCAATTGTCCGGAGGAGAGTTGGATAGCTTCCCGAGGGAGCTTGAAGCGACTGTCGTTCAAGGGCGACGCGGCGGTGAAACTTTGCTTTTCGGGGTCGTAAATTTCAGCAGTGCTGAGCTTGCCGCTCCAATCACGATCGTCTGAACCACCGGCGATGAGCACGCGGCCGTCGGGGAGCACTCCCGCGGAGTGTTTGTAGCGGGCGGTCAGCAGGTTACCGGCGACGGTGAATTTTTTTGTGGCGGGATCAAAAATTTCAGCGCTGGCGGTGACGGAATCGGCACGCCCGCCGGCAATGAGTACGCGGCCATCACGCAAGAGGGTGGTGGTTTGCTCGATACGAGCGGAATGCATGGGGGGCAGCGGTTCGAATGTGGAAGTTGCGGCGTGGAAGATTTCTGCGGAAGCAATGCCTCCGGGACCAGTTGTATCGCCCCCACCGGTGATCAACACGTCTCCGTTCACAAGCAGGGTGGCTCCGGGACCACCGCGCTTGGCGGTCATTTTGGAGAGCGACGAAAATCTTCCGGTGGCGGGATCGTAAATCTCGGCAGAATCTGTTTCGCCGTGGCCGATCCAGCCGCCCACGATGAGGACTTTGCCAGAGCGGAGCAAGACGGCGGCGTGACCGACGCGTGGGGTGGTCATGTCGCCGGTGGACTGAAATTTTCCGGTGGCGGGATCGTAGAGTTCGGCGGAGCGATAAAAATCCTGGTTGCGGCGCATGCCGCCAACGATGAGAACTTTGCCCTCGGGTAATAGCGTCGCGGTGTGGCCGGAACGCGGTTCAAGCATTGGAGAGGCGGGTCGAAGGGTGCCTGGGGTAGCGTTGCCCGCAGCGGTGTCAATGGGTCCCGGATGCGATTCGAATAAGAAACCGGTTGCTGCGAAGAAGAGGAGTAGGCCGGAAAATCGAAACATTGAGGCCTCCGGGAGAAGAATGGAATTTGGTCGAAATGTACCATCAAATTAGACGGGTAAACCGCGAAAGTAGTGCGTGAGGGTTTCGCTGTAGGAGCCGGCAATTACGAGGCAAGCATTCCTCGAGTCAGGGGATTTCGACGACGGCGGCTTGGGCGGAGAGGCGTTGGGATTCCGAATCGCGGACGACCATTCTTACCAGGTAGGGACCGGGATCCAGGAGAAAAGAGAAGGTTGTGGCGGTTTGCGTTCCGGCATGGTCGTCAGACCAGTGCACGGCGACTTTTCTATTGATGGCGCCGAGGTATTTGCCGTTGCGGTCGAAAACGGCGGCGACGATTCTCAGCTCGTTGATGTTTTTTCCATCGGTTTGGTGATGGGGCAAGGCGTCGAGATCGACCAGAGTCAGGACATTCAATTTGGCCGTGGGTTTATCGCCGCGGACGGTTTGCGTCTGAATCTGGATGGGCAGGTCATGAATTTCAGCTTGCGAATAAAGGCCGTCGTCTAATTCGGTGGTTTCGATTTGCTTCGGATTAGCGAGGTGGTTCGGTGCGAAATAGCCCCTTCGCGCGCTGACGGAGAGCTTGTCGACGCCGACGATTTTGACGGTGAGCTGATGATACTTGCCGTTTTCCCGCAAATCTTGCGGGGAGAAACCGAGCTGGTAAACAAATTCCGGCGGCAAAGCAATGCGGCGGAGGCCTTCGGTCAAATCATTGTTGTTATGAAAAAAGGTGCCGCCGGTTCCATCCGTAAATTCTGCGAGCACATTGGAGTCGGCGATCTGGTCGTTTTCGTCAGTTAACACTCCTCGCGTATCCAAGGCGCTGATGACAACGTGAGCGCGAAGGGCCCGATCCACGACTTCGTATTCGCGATGTTCTCGGTCGCTCACGAGGAAACTCGGAGAGGCAAGAACGATAGTGCGCTGGCCGGGCAGAGAGGAGAGACGATTGACTACGTCAGAGAGCGTTTTCAGTACCAGAGCGGTTTGCATGTCGCCGATGCGCAGCACGTACTCGGAGGCTTCGGTGACCAATACCTCGGCCACCTTGGGGCTGTTAACGCCGCATGCGGCGACCTCGGAAAGTTTTTCCTCGCGAAGGGCGCGGTCGACACGGTTCACAATCTGGTTGGCTTCGTAGTAGGTCATGGAGGGGCATCTTGTGGGTTGCGTGCCGGGAAGGGGATTAGGCTTGAGGCGGCGGATAGCATCTTCAAGCTTGGTGCGGTCATCGGTGAAGTCGACGGTGACTTTGCCGGAGGTGGTGAAGATGCCGAGACGTTCTGTGCGTGCGAGTGCGATCGAGCTGAACCGTAAGGCAGCGGCCTGGAGTTGAGAGAGATTTACAAAATTGGAATGCACGTCGTCGAAGAGCAGGGCGGTAAAAGTGCGAGGGATGACGAAATGCTTTGCGGTTACGGTCGGGGCGATGGCAGCGGGATCGGCGCCGGGGGCCTCAAATTTTTCTAATGTGAATTGGGTGATTTGCTGCTGTTTACGATTGTCAAAGAGCTGAAAGTTTTCTTTTTGCAGATTGCCGACGGCGTGACCTGCCGAGTCACGGACGACAACGGGGACTGGAACTAAACTCACTTTGAGGCGGAGGGTTGTTCCGGAATTTGTGGGGGGAATTTGATTTGCGTCGTGCTGTGGTCGGGGCTGAGAAGAGGATGAGTCTTGAGATTTTTGAGCAGGTGAAACCGCTGCATCCTGGGCGGTTGCAGGTGCAGGACAAAACGTGATTTGCAGAACCACCGCTACAGTGACTACCACGAGCGCGCGAAGGACTCGCGAATTTGAAAGCGAACGATATATTTCCATTGTGGGGCTTAAGATTAGCGCGAACGATTAGCAGCAACCAATACGAAAACTACAACCAGCTTACTGCATAACGATGGCATTGCGCTGATCGAGCGTAATTGTATTTGTGCCGGCGTGGAGGTCGACTTTAAAGCCCCAGGAGAGATTCTGTTTGTTGTACTGGGTTGAAATCATCAGGTAATACGAGCCTGGAGGAACGCCGGGGAAAGCGGCTTTGCCGGTGATGTCGGCGCGGACGGCGGAGGCAGCGTCTGAAGTGATGGCGGCCAAAGCCTTTTGACACTCGGGCGTGCGGGTTGTGCATGTGCTGGCCACAAGTTTGGGCCCGGTCATTCCCGCAGGAATCGCGATGCCGCCTTTCTTTAGTGCGGTGTCGTAATCATCGCGCAACAGGACATATGGGTGGCCAGCTAGAGGATTGAGGACGTCGGGTTGAGCAGGGAACCCGCTGACGATGGTCAGGACGGCATTGCCGGTTGGAGCGTTGGGAGTTGAGAGGCTTCCAGATCTGTTGGCCGTTGCTGTTGCAGGAGTACCGGCGGAGGCGGTCAGCGCGGCGGGTGCGCTGCCTGAAGGAATGGTCTTGCTCGGAGTGAGCGGGGCCAGGTTGCAGGTCTGCTCCAGCGGAGCGAAGTTGAAGTCGCCTTCGCCATTTTGTCCAATGACGGTGCGTCCGTGGACCTGGTACGGACCGGAGGCGTCAGGATTGAGCGTACCGTCAGCTTGAAAGTTGAGAGTGAGGGGATGATCCGGTGTTGCGACTTGGATCACGGCCTTAGTGCCTCCGGCCATCACGGAGTAAGGGTAGGCGCGAGCGGCGTCGGGGCCGCAACCGAGAATTACCGACTCAGGAAAAAACTGCACGCTGAAGCCGGTCGGGGCGGCGAAGATGCCGTGCATGCGAATTCCCGGCGGCGTGGGAGGACCTTTGTCGCCGCCGAACATAGTCTTGAGAAGATCGGTTTGCATGGTCTGCACGCCGACGGAGGCTCCTTTGGTGGAGAGATTCAAAGCGGGGCAGGTGACTCGTTTGGGCGCGAAGACGGTGTGGCCGGTTTGGTTGACGGTGGGAGAATACACCCGGTTGCCGGCGCCGTCGTACACCTCGGAGCCGGGGGAGACTTGGCTGTTCGAGAGCGCTATACCATTTCTGTCGTGATAGCCGCTGGGGGCTGACCCGTTGGCGTCGCTTTTGTATCCGGCGTTAACGACTCCGTCGATCACAAATGGACCGGGGCCGCTGATGGTTCCATCGGGTCTGAAGGTCAGGACGAGGGGTTTCGGGGTGGTGTCGATCACAATGGTGGTACGGTCGTTTTTAAAATCGATGGAATATTTGTGCTCGTCGGGAGCGAGGATGGAACAATTCACGAGCACGCCGCTGTCAATGAAGTCGAGGCGCCAGCCGCCCGCGCCCTGGAAGACTCCGGCCATGTTGGGACCGGAGCTGCTGGCGGCGGAGATGGATTCTTTGGTTTCCGTTGGCAAAATCGAGGAGACAGACGAGAGCATCTGGGTGAATGCGCCGAGCATTGCGTTGCCAGTGCAGGACGCAGGGAGTCGCCCGGAAGTGATACAGCGATTCATGGCCCGCTCCTCGGGGGTTTGGGGTTTCTTGCCGGTGATTACCGCTTGCGCGCGGGCTTCGATAGCGTCGTTTTCTTCGTTGGCCTTTTTCACATTGGCTTCGTAAATATCGTTCTGCTTTTTGTCACGGGCCTTGGCGCGTGCGACTTCATCGGCGGAGGGCTGTTTGCAGGTGGGGAAGAGCTTTTTCAAAGCGCCGCGCGTTTCGTAGGTGTACTTCATGAGTCCATTGGATAAAACGGTGTCGGGATGGCCGACCATGCATGTGGCGGTGTCAGAGAGATCACGAATATTGCAATTTTCGATGAACATGCGCTCGCCGTTGCAAATGTAGGTGACATGCAGGGTTTGGGCGGTGGCGATACGGGCTACGAATAAAACCAGGAGAACTGCAATTGCGAAAACGGCCAGCCTAATTTTCATTTCGACCCCTCCGGGCGAAGGAGCGGGGCACTAAGTTGGGACGCATCAATGTAAGCGGGACCCGGGTGTTTTTCGATGCGGGGAAGTGTAGACCGAGGTTATGGAAGTTGCAATCGCGGAGTCAGCGCGGCCAGGTGCAGCGGAGATATGTCCCCAGGCGCTGGCGTGTCCGATTCGGGATTGGTGCCAAGAAAGACACAGCAGGATTTCCACCGATGATTTTCTGGGATATAGTTACTTTTCGCTTGCCATTATATGGGCTGGGAACGTAAAGTTAGCTAGCTCTAGGGGGTTTTCCACGGACAACACCCATATCTGGGATGCCGTTTGCCGGATCGCGACGGCCAAAATTTGAGCGCGCGGGCGGGGGCAGAAAAGCTATGACTGCCATCATCACGGTTGCAAATCAAAAAGGCGGCGTCGGAAAAACCACCACGGCGATCAATCTGGCAGCATCGCTGGCGCATCGCGGAAAACGCACGTTGCTCATCGATTTAGACCCACAAGCAAATTCCACCATCGCATTTTATGATTCAGGAGAAATAGCCACGTCGATGTTTGACGTGTTGAGCGATCACCGCGCGGAAATGGCTACGGTGGTGAAGGCCACGAAAGATCCCATGCTGTTTGTGGGACCGGGACGATTGTCGCTGGCGAAACTGGAACAAGTGCTGGCGGGACAATTCGACGCGCCTTTTAAATTGAAGGACGCGCTGGCGCCGATGCAAAAAGATTACGACTACATCGTGCTGGACACGCCGCCTTCGCTGGGAATTTTGACGGTGAATGCGCTGGTGGCGTCGACGCATTTGCTGGTGCCGATCCAAGCGGCGTATTTTGCGATTGAAGGCACCGACGATTTGCTGGAGACGTACGAGAGAATTCGCGCGCGGCCGAACCCGGGTTTGAAAATGCTGGGCGTGGTGATTACTCTGTTTGATAAGCGCACGAATATTTCGCGCGATACACACGAACAGATTCGCACGGTATTTGGCGGAGTGTTGTTCAAGACGAAGATCAGCAAGAATGTGCGGCTGGAAGAAAGTCCCGCATATAAAGAAACAATTTTGACCTTCGCTCCCAAATCGCCGGGAGCGGTGGAGTATAAGAAATTGGCCGGGGAGGTTATTCAACGTGTTGAAGAGAATCGGCTTGCCAGCCACGCTGAAGATGCGGCATGACGCGCACTACGTCGAATCGTTAACGAGCTATAGCGGCGCGGCAGTAGGAAGAATGATTCCGGTGGAGCAGATCCGTCCGAACCCTGACCAGCCGCGCAAGGCGTTGGGAGATTTGCGCGAGCTGACGGACTCGATTCGCGAGAAGGGAGTGCTAGAGCCGCTGTTGGTGCGGTTTATTGCGCGCGAGGACTGCTTTTACATTATTTCTGGTGAGCGGAGATATCACGCTTCGCGCGCGGCGGGATTGCGCGAGGTGCCGTGCATTGAGAAGACCGCGGACGATGCCGAGACGCTGGAAATTGGGCTGATTGAGAATTTGCAGCGCAAAGATTTGACGGCGTTTGAGGAAGCTGAAGGTTTAGATCGGCTGGGGACGCAGTTTGAATATACGCATGATGATATTGCGCGGAAGATCGGGCGGGCGCGGACTTCTGTTACGGAGACGCTTTCGCTGCTGCATATTCCGGAGGCGCTGCGCAAGAAGTGTGCGGAGCAGGGAATTCTGACGAAGTCGCTGCTGTTGCAAATTGCGCGGCAGCCGACCGAAAAGAAAATGATGGAGACAATTCAGCGCATCATGCAGGGAGGGTTGACGCGCGATGAGGCCCGCAGGGAACGCCAGGAGCATGTTACCGGGCCGCAGAGGCCGCAGCCGTTTCTATTTCAGTTTGAACCGGAAGATGAGGAGTTTAAGTTTCGGATTCAGTTTAAGAAGAGCCACGTTACGCGCGACGAATTGATCAGTACGCTGCGGGAGATACTTTCGCAGTTGGAAGGTGATTCGTCGAATTCGTCATCAAAGTCGAATTCTACCGCGGCGTAATTCGGGTAATTGCTGGAAACGCCGAGTTGAGGTGGCGTGGATCTCACAGTGTCCGGTTTCTTACCGCTCCTGAAAAACTAACATTTCAAATTGAGTGGTGAATTATGGCTTTGGAGCTATCGCCGCGTCAGATAGGTACCCTAGAGCGATTGGTGGCGGCGGGATTTCGTCCCATTGCGATTCCGCCTTATGAAAGCGCGTTGTGCATGCGAAAAGGGGAGTGCGCGGTGGTGCTGGCTCCAGTTCCTAATGGTGGATTGAAAGTGCTGGCTCCGGCTTCGTATTTAGTGGATCGAAATTTTGGCGTGCGGCTGAAGCGTGGAGACGGTGAAGTATTTGTTTGGAAGAAATCGGAGATTCCTGCGACGCCGGAGCGATTAGAAGAGTTGGCTGCGTTTCGGCGGGAGTTAATGGAAATTCTGGAGTTGGCGCCGACGAGGTAAGGTGTGCGTTAACCGCTGGTCGCTAATCGCCGTCCAGTAAAAGTCTCCAAAATACGATAGCCGGGAACGGTCCGGTCATTGGCCTCAGCAATGTGAAGACTCAGCCTTCGCATTTCCGATTCTAGCCCATGCGATCAGCGCGAACGTGCCCATGGCGAAGACGGAGGTCAATACGGATGCGCCGATGATGCTGCTCACTTTCCACGGTGCGCCAGCAGGGTCCGAAACCATCGAAACATCTGCGGTTGGAATGGCAACAAGAAGGTTTCCTGCCGCAGATACTGCGTAGAACAGAACTGCGAGCGGCCACTAGCTCGGCGGCAACTGGATTAACTGGGCGGGCTCGTCCTCGAAGATATAGCGCGAAGCACTGATAGACTACATAAACCGTAAGATACCAGCCGAGGAAATTGCTAACCGGTACGCCGAAATAAGCTCCGCCATCCCTCCAGAACCACGCATGCATGATTGCGGACCACACCGGATCCATGGACAGATCCCAGGCGACCATGATGAAGCTAGCAACTAAGGGCAACGTTACGACCCGGTGGCCACGGAGCGGAGTTTCCGGATCTCCCAAGATCAGTGCACCAAGTGTCCAAGAGAGGTAAGCCATTCCCACGTACGCAAATCCAAGAAGTATGGGGACGGCAAAAATCTTTGGCCCCATTAAATCCGTGAAATAGTAGTGCCCAAAGGGGAAGCCGGTTCGAATACTCAGATTTTCAAAGACACTTCCGACAAACAGGCAGATAGCGATGAAGGTGACCATCCCGCGAAGCCGATAGAGCACAGCGCCGTGTATTACGGCAAACGCCATTGGGGGCAGAACATGCAAAGCGACTATTGCGAGCAGTGCAATTTTGCCGGGAAATACTTGTAAGACTCTGGCTGCGGCATAGACGACAAGCAACGTCCAAAGGATTAGAACGGTTTGGGGCTGGGTTTTCGTTGCTGAATTCACGATTGCTCACTGAAGAGCGCTGGAAGACATATCACATGAGGTTGCGTAAGTCCCCACCTCGAGACGATCGGAGTAACGATTTAGCGAGTTGAGCGTCCCTGGGCTCGTTTGCAATTGTGCAGGGGAGAATGCAAACTGAAATTCATGGACACTTACGACATTATTTGTTTTGGGGCTGGGCCGACGGGCCTGGCTACTGCGATTGAGGCACGGCGAGCGGGGATGCGTCCGCTGGTGATTGACAAGGGCACGCTGTGCAATTCGATTTTTAATTATCCGGTGAACATGGTTTTTTTTACGACGCCGGAGTTGCTGGAGATCGGGGATTTGCCGCTGGTTTGCGCCGCGGAGAAACCGACGCGGGTGGAGGCGCTGAAATATTACCGCAAGTGCGTTGAGCATTTTGAACTGGACCTGCGGCTATTTGAGCTGATTGAGGGGCTGGAGGGGAGCGACGGAAATTTCACGGTAAATACTCGCGCGCAGGACGGGACCAAGCAGAAATATCACGGGAAGAAAATCGCGGTGGCGACAGGGTATTACGACTTGCCGAATATGCTGAGGGTGCCGGGCGAGGACCTGCCCAACGTGTCGCATTACTATACCGAGCCTCATCCATACTGGAGGCAGGATGTGGTGGTGGTTGGGGGAAAAAATTCGGCGGCGGAGGCAGCACTGGATTTATATCGCAACGGTGCGCGGGTAACGATGGTGCACCGCGACGCGGAGCTGGGGTCGACGATTAAATATTGGGTGCGTCCGGATATTGAGAACCGGATCAAGGCGAAACAGATTACCGGGCTGTTTAATACCCGGGTGAAAGAATTTACGGACGAATATGTGGTGGTCGAAAATGAAAGCGGTGAGAAGCGATTGCCAGCGAAGCAGTCGTTCGCGCTCACGGGATATCACCCGGACTATACGTTTATCAAGAGCCTAGGAGTCAAGCTGGATGAGAAGACGCTGAAGCCGCATCTGAATCCGGAGACGCTGGAGAGTAATGTGCCGGGGATTTTTCTAGCCGGAGTAGTGATTGGCGGGCGGCACACCAGCGAGATATTTATCGAGAACGGCAGATTTCATGGAAAGCTGATCATCGATTCGCTGACGAGCAGGGCGCAGGCAGCGCGGTAATTGCTGATAGTTGTTGGACGCAAATTTGCCCGATGGGTGGGCGTTTGTTAGAGTTAGAACATGGCATCAGGCCTCCGGGAAGTAGCTGAAACTTTCATCACGTTAGCGAAGGGCTTCAGCGTCACATTTCGCAATATATTCCGAAAAACGGTTACGGAAAATTATCCGTACGAGAAGGTGCATTTTCAGCCGCGCTATCGCGGGATTCACGTGCTGCATCGCGATGAGAATGGGCTGGAGAAGTGCGTGGGCTGCTTTTTGTGCGCCGCGGCTTGCCCGGCCAACTGCATTTACATTGAAGCGGCGGAAAATACCGATGTGAACCGGATTTCGGCGGGCGAACGGTACGCCAGTGTTTACAATATTGATTATTCGCGGTGTATTTTTTGCGGGTATTGCGTTGAAGCTTGCCCTACGGACGCGATTACGCATGGACATGGATTTGAGCTGGCGACGTATGACATTAATTCACTGGTTTACCGCAAAGAGCAACTGCTAGAGAAGACTCCGGCTGCCGAAACTAGCGCTGCGCGATAAATTCTCCTCGGAAGAAAGACCTATAACTTCATTTTTGAATTTCCATCCAGGCCAAAACTGAGAAATTCTCACGGAACGGCATAGCGCAGCAGTCTCGCAATAAGTTCCCGCAGTAACTTCCCGCAGGGACTTCTCGAATAATTTCGAGTGCACCAGACCGTGAGGCCACGGCGCGACAGCGTTCGTGATTACACGGTGATGCCGCGGCGTTCCCGCGAATGTGAGTCTCATAACCTATATAAAGCAGCCATTACGTAAGTGGGTGGAGGCAGTGATGTGCGGAGCGAAATTGCCGCGGCAAGCGGATTTAGCTGGCGATCACAGCGATCGAAACGCTGCGAGTTACGAGTGGAAGACGCGAAACTTTGTGGCTGGGCTGAGGGAGCGGCATTGCTTGAGGCGCGCGTCGGGGGCGGGAGCATGAGCGGTCTCCTTGCGAGAAGTTCGAGACGAACATCCGGGCACGCCGGGACGCGACCGGGTGACCGGACCTTTTAGCAACAGCGAGAGAGAAACCTCGAGCAGCTCAACTAAAAAAGTTGCCGAGGTTTCAAAAAACTCCGTTGGGAGCAGGCGGATGGAGCGCCTGATCCGTGAGGAAATGATCGGACACCGAATGCGCGCCGGCCTGGGTGCCGGACGAGGACGAATCGTTTGCGCTGGACGCGGAAGTTTTGTGCGGGGTGGAGCACGGGCCGGTGTGGGAATACCGGCTGAGTCATGCGGTACGGCTCGATGTTGTTTCGCCGATCGGGCCGAGGGATGACGGGTCGGTTGGTACTGCCGTTGCGGTTTGTTGAATTGATGCGCGGGGCTTTGTTGGTTTGATGCGCGAGTGAGGTTGGCGGGCTGGTATTCGCAGTTCGTAGAATTTCGGCGGAATGGATTCGCGCTACGTAGCCAGGGGGAGAAAGCGATGAGCGTGAAACCGGAACTGGCGTTTGATGTGTGCTGGGAAGTGTATCGTGGGGCGCGCGAAGTGCTGGAATCGCAGCGGGGGATTTCTGCGCTGAACTGGAAGGATACCGGGAAATTTTTGTAGAGGCCGGATTATCGCCCGCGGCTGAATGAGTGGGTGGCGGATTTTGCTTTGGCGGGGCGTGCTGCGCTGGAGCTGGCGTGCTGGGCTTCGCGCATGGTTTTGTTTCGGACGTATTACCTCGGGCTGGCGCCTTATGACACGGCGCGGCATTTTATTGGGTTGAGTGAACGAGGCTGGGTGAATTGGACCGAGCAGATCCGGCAGCGGTGCGGCGAAGAATTGCTGAGGCGCGGAATGTTTCCGCCGAGAAAATATTTTAGCAGCGAGATGATGGACTGGCGTTCTAGTGCTGCCGATTAGTTTTACAGAAGCAAAGAATCGCCGACGTGGAGGGGCTTGCCGGATTCGCTGGAGGGAATGCGGGTGTTGGTGGCGAGGCAGTAGAAATGCTCGAAGCGGTCAGCGTGAGACCAGCACGGCAGATGGGTGCGGCGCTGCTGGGCGAAATGTTTTTGAAAACCGATGATGTCGGCGCCGGTGTGCGGATCGCGCGCTGGGATGGGGCAGCGGATGCAGGGGTAGCTGCCTTCAAAGGCGACTTCGCCGATGTGGAAACGGACTACGCTGCGAAGTTCAGCGCCGAAGAGTTGGTCTTCCCAGAATGGCGGCACGTCGTCCAGCTCCAGAGTGGCGCGGAAACGCAGGCGGGCTTCGACGACAGTCATGCCGGGAAACCATTCGCAGACGGTTTGGAGCGAGGACGTGGAGATTACCGTTGGGCCGTTGGCGATGAGATCGTCGGGAATCCCGTTGGGATCGTGGCGAACCATGATGGGGTAGCCCAGGTACTTGGTGAGCCATTCGGCGGCCGGGGCGGTCTCATTGGGGAACACGAATGTTGCGACCGGGATGTCGCGTGGGTCACTTGGAACGGCAAGGGTGACGCTGGTGAAGTTCGGAGCGTAGGTGGCGCGAATCAGGTGCAGCGCTGGGACGCGGGTGGCGGTGATCAGCCGGCCGTCGAGGGCATAGATGGCCCAGGCGCGATCGAATTGGAGGCTGCCGGCGGGGCCTATTGTGGCGGCGGCGACTTCTACGGAGTCGAGGGATTTGATGGGATGGACTTGGATGCGGGCCAGGCGAGGAAGAATTGGTTTCGATTCCACTACATGATTTTAGCAGACTACTTGGGCAGTCATCGAGTTGTCGATCGCGGGCGAGATTTGTCTTCGTCAATTGAGCCACAAGTCTTAGCGCACGATGAAATGCGGGAAGGCATGAATGCCTTTTCCAGGACACCACTATGCCGGTTGTTGGATCAAGCGCGTATAACACCCCGGGGCAGATTACTTCGCTGATGCGGTCGCTGCTGAACGATGCGCAAGGGAATTTGTTCACGGATGCGGTGCTGCTGCCGTATGCGAATTCGGCATATCGCAAACTGCAACGGGCGTTGGGCAACGCGGGCGGTGACGAATTTATCCAGGACGATGTGCTGCTGGTAGTGACGGCGGTGATGGCGACCGACACGTCATTGCAAGTATCCATCACGGACGCGACAGCGCCTTTGCCGAACGATCTGCTGGTGCCGATAAAGATTTGGGAGCGGCCAAACGGTTCGTCAGACGAGTTCTGCGAGATGGTGGATTTGACGAGGCATGACGGACTGCCTTCGCGTGCGCAAGACGTGAACCTGAGCGTATGGGAATGGCGCGCGGATGGATTGTATTTTTTAGGGGCCACGCAAGACACGCAGATCCGCTTGCGATGCGAAGGCGTATCCCGATTTTACGGACGCGACCTCGGCGGTTTCGATTCGCAACGCGCAGGAGGCGATAGCGTATGCGACCGCGGCATTGGCGGGATGGTCGCGTGGAAGTCCACTGGCGCAAAAGTGGGATGACGCGGCGAGCGATGCAATTGAAGATTTAGTGATTGGCGCGGTGCGACGTGAACAGCAAAGCTCACACCAGCGAAGGCCGTTTTCAACGCGGAGCGGGTGCACACCGTTCTAATGGCGCTGACGACTTTAATGGATTAATCACGCAGAAGGCGAGGAGATTCTCAGATGGCTATTCAGATTACGGTTTTGCCAGGGAACGTAGATGCTTCGGGGAATAATTTTGTGTACGCCATTGGGACGCTGGCGTTTTCGGGAAACTATACGGTCGGCGGCGACACTATGGATTTCACCACGGTGGACGACAAACTTAGCAGCTCGCAAATTATACAGATTTTTGCGGACAGCCAGAACGGCAACTCTGGCTATTACATTCCCGTGGCGAGTGCGACGCTGAGCGGGTGGAAACTCAAGGCGTTCACAGGCGGTGGAACGGAGTTAAGCGCAGGAGCGTACCCTGCAAGCGTCACGTCCGACATCGTGCAGATCACGATCACGGCGCTGAAGCTGCAATAGATGGCTGGGTATCAACTGGAGCAACGAAATAGACACAACCGGGCCAGGGAACCGAGCTGAGATTAAAACTTTTTGTGGGCGTCGCAAATTGGGCGCTGAATAATTTACACACTTGATGATTTGGCGTGGGGTCAGACGGGCTTGGCTTGCACGAGGGATCGAAGAGAGATTCCTCCGCTTCGCAGGCCGACTCATTCGCAGGAGCGAATGAGAAGAAAAAGCGTCGGCCTGCTTCGGTCGGAATGACCGTCGGTGGGTAACGGCGCGTACTGCCGGTAAGTAACGCAAAGTCGCATCTACGATTGAAGTTCTGGCGATTCACAGTGCTCCCGATTATTTAAATTTCCGAAGCCTAAAACGAGCGAAGGTCTCTGCATGATACGATCAAAAATTGCGATGGGGTTTTTGTGGACAGCGCTGGCGCTCGCTTTGCATCTCTGGCCTGGAGTAGTGGCGCCGGTGCATGGGCAGGGCACGCGCAAAGATGACATTGTTTTCAATTCTCGCGGAGTGCCGCTGGCGGGCGCAAGCGTAAGAATTTGCGCGATGCCTGCGACGGGGCAGCCATGCACGCCACTGGCGCAAATTTATTCCGATGCCGCGCTGACGCAAGCGATGGCCAATCCGACTACCACCGATGGCATGGGGAATTATTTTTTCTATGCTGCGCCTGGGAAGTACGAGGTGGAAATTTCCGGTCCGGGAATTACGAATAAGCAACTGCCTAATGTGATGCTGCCGAGCGATCCTTCATCACCTACATTCACCGGGGGAATCAGCGCGTTTTCGTTGAATCTCAGCGGCAATCTGACTGTCAACGGCAACACCACGGTGGTTGGATCACTCGCGAGCGGTACGCTGAATTTGACGAACCAAGCAACGCCCCCGGGCGCAGCCAGCGCGGGGACGGTGAACCTTTACTCCAAAACCGCGGACAAGAAGTTGTACTACAAGGATGATACCGGGGCGGAGAGCGGGCCGATCTCTACCGGTGGCAGCGGCGCGCAGACGAACATCACCAACACGTTTACGGCGTCACAAAACTTCGATGCGGACCTGCATTACAAGGGGCCGAATCCTTACTACGATCTGGTGCGGTTCGGACTTTATACCGGGAGTGGCGGCGCTATCACCTGTTCGACAACGGCGGGAAGCGCGATTGCCAATTGTCCGGGCGGCATCGGAGATTTTGCGGTGGGGCAGGGCATTGAGATTCCGCTGGCCGGCGTGACGCCCACGTTCAATCGCTGGGGCGTGACCAACATCACGAATTATTCGCGGTCCAGCAATGTGGCCACTTACACCTATACGAATACGACTTTTGGCGCGGGGCAAACGATCACCATTGCCGGGCTCGCGGATTCGACTTTCAATGGCAACTTCGCGGTGAGCGGCAACACTGGCGATTTTTATACTTTTACGGCGCCCAATACTGGATCCAATCTGGGAACCACGGCGGGCAGCGGCACGGCGACGCTGACGAGCGCAGCGGTGGTGGTGACTCCCGGCGGAATTTTGAATGGCAGCACTAATTACAATTACAAAGTTGTGCTGCGGGGCTATCACGGCGAATTGAGCGTGGCGAGTCCCGCGGGAACGACGACGAAGGGGGCGGCGACGCTGGGCGTCAACACAGTTGCCATTTCCTCTTGCTCGCGAGTTAGCGGCTTTACGACCTGCACTACCAGCGCGGCACACAATATTCAAAACAGTTCGCCGATCAACGTGGCGGGCACCAGCGACAACAGTTTCAATGGCGCGCTGACCATCGCGAGCGTGCCAAGTTCCACAACGTTTACGTATTACCAGTATGGGCAAGTGGATTTGACGGCCACCGGCGGCACCGTAAGCGTGGTCGCCAAAAACACCGTGCAATGGAATATGCAGCAGTACAGCGTGCTGCAATCGATCATTTACCGGCAAATCGGCGCGGGTGCGTGGAGCATCGTAGGCGTGACCGAAGGCATGGACAGCGCGTTTGTGGACTGGGGTTTGAGCGGTACGCCTAACGTGCCGTCGTACGTGCCTAGCACTCCGCCCAGCAGCGCGACCAACGGAATTTTAGCGACGACCATCACGGCCATTAATGGCACGAATTTGACTTTGGCGGCAGCGGCTACCAACACCGCGGCGAGTCAAACGGCGCAACACGACAACACGCCAATTGTTCTGGCAGGGTGCGCGGCCATGCCCAGCGCTGCCGGCGGCACGCTCGTGATTCCGGCGCTCAATCCCATGGGGAGCACGGTATTTAATTCGCCGCTGGACCTGTATCACAACTGCAATGCGGCGCAGGTGGTTTGGGAAATCGGCAGCCCCATCGTGCTGAATGATCCGGTGATTATGAAGCCGGCGGGATTAACGATTAAGGCGCGGCCGGGCGATATGCGGAGCGGTGCACAATTTCAAAATTATTTTTCTACTTCGGTATATGGCAACGGGTATCCGCTGTTTTATTTCGTGCCTGGCAGCTTTGGGCCGAACACGCTAGAAAACCTGGCCATGAATTGTAACGGGGTATACCAGAGTTGCGTTTTGCAAGACCAGGACGCCGGAGGCGGCGGAGTCGCGAGCATTTCTTACAACAATGACATTTTTTCGGGCAGCGCGGGCGCGATGCCGTTTTTGATGCGCTCGTCAGGCTTTAACTTCTGGTTTGACCGCGGAATCTTCCAGACCAACGGGGGCTCGTGGGGCGTGCCGGAAGTGTTGACGATCGGCCTGAATCACGGCCTGGGAATTGCGGGCGGACAATTCGGGCAAGGATTAGCGAGCATCATCGAGTTCAATAAAACATTTTTTGCGGGCACGGGAATTTTATATGAATCGTACGGAATACAGCCGCTGAATGCGCAACCGGGAAATATCACGTTCATTTCGCCGCTGTTTGAAAGCGGAGACACGCCGTGGCTGCGCTACGATATTTTTGGCGCAACGATTGCCAGCACTACCATCAACAATATGAGTTACGCGGACACCGTGGGCGGCCCGGCGACGCCGATTATCGATGCCACCAATGTCAACGCCATAAGCACTTACAAAGTGCTGAATCCATCGTGCGGCAACGGAAACCAACCGCTTTTTGAAAGCGGCATAAGCGGCGGCGTGGATGTGACCAGCGGATATTCCGGCTGCGGAATTATCGGGCTACCGACTTACATTCTGCACAATCTAGGCGCGAATGGTTCCAGCGATCTTTACGCCAATGGCACGGTAGCGGTGACTGGCGCGGGCGGCGAAGTTTTTTCTGCCATGCCCGCGCCTGCCGGAGCGCCGAGCCTGGTGCTTTCCTCCGGCGGATCGGTGCCGGTGGGAACGCACTTTTACGCGGTAACGGCGGTGGACGCCAACGGGAATCAAACGGCAACAGGGCCAGGCGCTTCGATCACTACCACCACGGGAAATCAGACAGTGACGATCACCCCGCCAACGTTGCCGGCGGGAACCGTGGGCTACGAAATTTACCGCGACCTGGCCAAAGTGTTTTATGCCGGCTTGACCTGCTCAAGTGCGTTCACGGCTGGCACCGGCCCATTTGTGGACTCCGTGGCTGCGATTTGCGGCGAGTCGCAACCCAGTAGTGGCACGGCGGGAACTTCCACGTTAACCAGCACGGGCATCAGCGCGCCACAGCTAAAAATCGTGGGCACCGGGTTTGTGGATACCGTTTCTGGGGCTTTCACCGCCAACCGCGCGCACACGCTTCCGGACATAAGTGGGGTGGTGGAGGTGAGCAGTTACCTGAATAGTTCTTATGACAATTTCAAGCGTGCGAACGGCGCCATCGGCAGCAACTGGACGGTTACTGACGGCGGTTTTAACGTCAGTAACAACGCGGTAATCGGGACTGGTGGCGTCAACGTGGCGTACTGGTCAGCCAACTTATTTGCGAATTCGCAATTTTCGCAAGTATACGTGACGACGCTGAACGGCACGACCGATTATGTTGGTGTGCAGGTGCTGATGTCTCCAGCAGGGAACGGTTACACGTGCCTGGAAAATAGCACTTCGCTGTTGTTGCAAAAAATGACGGCGTTCCGTGGCGCCAATTTGACCACCTCGAGTACCGCGAGTGCAGCGGGGGATATTCTCCGGCTGGAAGTGAACGGCGCAACTGGCGTGTTGACGTGTTCGAGGACCGCCGGCGGAACGATCACCAGCATTACCGCGACGGACAACACTTACACGAGCGGGGCGCCGGGTCTGGAGCAGTTTGGTAGCGTGGCTACCATGGATAACTGGAGTGGTGGGAATTTGCATCCCATCGCGCAATTTGATGCGGAGCAGGATTGGACCAAATTGCAGCATTTCGGACAAGGCGTAGCGATTGCTTCGGAGCCGTTGAGCGCCAGCCCGCGTGCGGAGCAGAATATTTTTCTTCCGGGGGCGCTGACGTCGACTTGGACAGCAAGCACATGGACGACTGACAAAGCGGTTACCGTGACACGCATTCAGGTGCAAACAAAAACGCCGCCGGCGGGGTGTAACACAAATGCGGTGGTGCGACTCACTGACGGCACGACGCCGTTGAATGTGACGATCGCGGGCGCGGCCAACGACAGCGGCACCATTTCGCAAAACTATGCAGCGGGAGCAGCGTTGCAGTTCGTGGTGCAGACGGCCGCGGCGGGTTGCACCACAAGCCCCGCGGATGCCAACGTGGTGGTGCAGTACCGCATGCAGTAAAAGCCTCAAGTTAAACTGACGTTTCCTCTGACAATCGGGTAATGCACAGTGTTTTTGGTCAAGAATTTGATCTGTGAAAGGTGTGTCTCTATGAGTCCGGCACTGGCGGCAGAAACTGAAATGGTGTGGCTGGTAAATATTTCGCCGGAAAAGTGGCCGCCGCGGAATCGTACTTATTTCGGGTCGTTGGAGGTACGTTCGCCGGAAGCGGGAGAAGCCTGGAGTTCTTATCACCGTGGCTAAATATTCCCGTCCAAACACCGTTGTCGAATTCGCATACGCGCCCGCGACCAGGCCGTTATAGCGTTCAGCGATGGGCGCAATGGTATGGATTTGCCACGTCAGTATGCACGAAGAGCCTCTTTTATAGGTCCAAGGCGCGCAACTCAGATAGCTGGGCTGACTCGAAAGCTAGGCAGGCGTAAAGATTGCTATTGAGAAAGCCAGGCAGGCGTAAAGATTGCTATTGACACTGTGTCCGATAAGTTATATTATGTTAACTACGAAATAAGGAACACTTCTGGCCCCGTCAGGTCAGGTCGCCCCAGCTTAAGCCCTTCTGCTCTCTCACTGGATTCAGGCATCCTCCGCGTAAGATCAATCTATTCATTTAAGAATTCGCGGCTACTAGTGCTTGGCGGTTTTCTGCTGGTCTAGTTCGTATTTTATGTTTTGCTCGACGAGGTGAGGGTCGGCGCCGACGATGCGGCGGCCGTTGACGAAGATTGTGGGGGTGCTGGAGACTTGGAGGGCCACGCCGTTTGCGTGGCTGGAGTCGACGGCGGCGGCGGCTTCGGGGCTGGCGAGGCAGGTCTTGAAGGTGTCGGGATTCAGGCTGATCTGCGAGGCGTAGTCGGTAAACTTGGCATAGGAGTTTTCGGGCGAGATGATGTCTTGATTGTCGTAGATCAGGTCGTAAAGCTTCCAGAAGGCCTTGGGGTCCTGGTTATAGGCGCATCGCCCGGCGATGGCCGCGCTGCGGGCCCAGGGATGCTGCTCGAGGGGGAAATCCTTGAACACCAGGCGCACCTGGGGATAGTTGGCCAAGAGGCCCTGAAGCACATCGTGGAGGCTCCGGCAGACCGGGCATTCGAAGTCGGAGAACTCCACCATAGTTATGGTGGCCTTGGGGTCACCCCAAACTGGCGCATCCTTGAGCTGGAGGCTGGCGCGATTCTCTGCCGCAGGGTCCTTGGTCAGGTCGGAGAGTTCCCCACGCAATAAATATTTGCCGTCTTTGCTGACATAGAACTGCACAGCTTGCACATTGTCCTCAATTTTGACGCTAATGTCGGTGGCCATTAGCCCGGGGATACTGGTTTCCTTAAGGGGGCCAACGGTGACTTGCACGTCTGGGCCAAAGGCGTAGAGATTGCGCAGATAGGCTTCCACGGATTTTTGGATTGGGGACGGTGGGGTGGTTGTTGCGGGAGGTCCTGGCTCGGGCGCAGGTGGTTTGGATTGTTGCGCGAAGAGAACCGGAGCGATGAGGAAACAAAAAGCGGCGACCAGAGATTGTCTAGTAAGGGTATTCACGCGTCTCCTGTTTTTAGTGCTGCTCTTTGATTTGGAAATGCCACGCTGATCAGGGAATCCAATGCTGCGCGATTGGGAACGGACGACCAAAACCAAACGCGCGCGAAGTAATTTTGAGGCCCGGCGCGGCTTGTTTACGTTTGTATTCGTTGCGGTCGACCAATAGAGCAATGTCGCGCACAAGTTTGAGATCGTAGCCGAGGCGATCGGCAATTTCCTGGGGGCTTTGCAGATCTTCAATGTAGGCTTTGAGGATACGATCGAGCACGTCGTAGGGAGGCAGGATGTCTTCGTCCTTCTGATCGGGGCGCAATTCCGCTGAGGGCGGTTTGTTGATGGTCGATTCAGGGATCACTTCCCTCTCGCGATTAATCCAATTGGCCAATTCGTAGACCATCAATTTGGGAACGTCGGAAAGAATGGCCAAACCACCGGCCATGTCGCCGTACAGAGTGCAATATCCTACCGCGAGCTCGGATTTATTTCCGGTGCTGAGCACCATGGAGCCGAATTTATTGGATAGCGCCATCAGGTAATTTCCGCGGATGCGTGCTTGTATATTTTCCTCAGTGACATCGGGCTTCAAGGTTTTGAAAACTGGCGCGGTGACTTTTAAATAGGCATCAAAGACGTCGCCGATAGGCATGGTGATCATGTCGATGCCGAGATTTTTGGCAATGGTTTCCGCGTCGGTCTTGCTTCCCGGCGACGAATACGGGCCGGGCATGGAGACGCCGAGAACATTTTCTGCTCCGAGCGCATCCACAGCGATGGCTGCCACTACGGCGGAATCGATGCCGCCGCTGAGGCCGACTAAGACTTTTTTGAAGCCGCACTTTTGCACGTAATCGACGGTACCGGTCACAATTGCCTGGTATGCGTAGGCGATTTCTTCATGCGGCTGATCGTGAATTTCGCCTTTGCCGGTAACGGTATCGAAAAACACCAGGTCTTCTTCGAAGGCGCGCGCTTGCGCGGCAACTTTGCCGTCGGCAGTGAGCGCCATGCTGGCGCCGTCAAAGATCAAGCTGTCATCGCCGCCAACCTGATTCACGTAGACGATGGGCCGGTTATGATGCACGGCGATAGAGCGCAACATCTCAAGGCGCAAGCCTCGTTTGTCGATGGTATACGGCGAAGCGGAAATGTTCAGAAGGACGGTAGTTCCCTGCGCGATAATTTCGGTTACGGGGTCCCGGTCATAGCGGCGATTCGCCCAGAAATTTTTGTCGTTCCACACGTCTTCGCAAATCGTGATGCCCAACTGTTCTTGCCCAAGTCCATATACGGATTGCCGGTCGGCGGGTTGAAAATATCGTGATTCATCGAAGACATCGTAGGTGGGCAAAAGCATTTTGCTCTGTTCAAAAACAATGCGGCCTTCGCAAATTAACGCCGCTTTATTGGCGATGGATTTTCCAATGGATTTTTCGCGGCCGTTTTTCACGCGCCCGGCATAGCCCACGATGGAGGGCAACGGCAGCTTGGCGGCGAGTTCCTTTAGTTCCTTGCGATTGCGGTCGATGAAGGCGGGACGTTCGAGCAGGTCCTGAGGTAAATAGCCGCAAAGACAAAGCTCGGAAAAAACGGCCAGGTCCGCGCCTCGTTGATGGGCGGTGGTGGCCAAGCTCAAAATGCGAGCGGCATTGCCTGCAAAATCGCCGACGGTGGGATTAAACTGAGCGAGCGCTATTTTCATGCCCGGATTTCAGGATACGGTTCGTTGGGTTTGAAAGCAAATGGAGCGGGGGGCGGGAGTGAGTGTATAAGCGATCCTCGTATCTGGCTCGGAAAATCAGTCTAGACGAGGTGTCCATGCGTATTAAACAGATCGAACATGTGCAATTGGCGATGCCACCTGGCAAGGAGTTCGAGGCACGCACTTTTTATGAAGGTGTACTTGGAATACCGGAAGTTCCAAAGCCTGCTAATTTGGCGAAACGTGGTGGTTGCTGGTTTGTTCGGGACACGCTAAAAATTCACCTCGGTGTGGAGAATGACTTCCGCGCCGCCCGCAAAGCACACCCAGCGCTCCTGGTGGAGGATCTTCCTGCACTCAAAGCGCTGATTGAGGCCGCCGGTTATGACTTCAACGCGGACGAACCGCTAGCAGGGTACGACAGAATTTACGTTAACGATCCGTTTGGAAATCGAATTGAACTCATGGAGCCTCTTTCAAAATGACCACTACCGGGGCTGCGATACCTAGGAGGGGATAAAGAGGCAGCTTGATGAAGTTATTCCGAAATTCCCAGGGAGGCCGCTGCCCTGCTGGGTTTTGGATCAATCGTGAGCGATGGATGGGCCGACGGCTGCACCAACTGCAGAATGGCCGGGAGCAGCTCGGTAAACAGGCTCATCTTGTCGAGTAGCCCGGCGGCACCGTAACTGGCGGCGAGGGATTTAGCTTCTTGATCGTTAGCGAAGGAGATGGCCAAAGTATATTCAATGCAATTCAGCTGGGACCGAACGATGGGAGCTGGCAGTTCACGCTTTTGCGGCAGGTGCAAATCGAGCAGCAAAAGGTCGGGTTTCGAATCCGCGACTAATTGCATGGCAGTGCCAAAGCAGGAAGCTTCTCCGACAATGTGTATGCGCGGTTCGTCTACGAGGAGCTTTTTGATCGCTTCCCGCATAATTTCGCTGTCGTCAGCTAATAGTACCCTGATAGGTAATACTGGCTTAACGGTCATACTTGTCCTCCGGGAGCACTGGAGACGGATGAGTTATAACAGAAACGCTGCAACGATGCCAGTTTTAGTATCAATGTAGGACAAACGACAAAACGCTGACAGAGCTGCACGAAACGATGATTCCTCCAAAAAAAAAGGCTCCCGAGGTTGTATCAGGAGCCCAAAGAAAAGTTACGTGTTTCGTCAATTAGATGCTGGCCAATTAAACGCTGAAGGAGCTGCCGCAACCGCAAGTGCTCTTGACGTTGGGATTATTGAATTTGAAGCCGGCACCTTCCACGGTTTCGATGTAATCGATTTCAATACCGTCCAGGTACATGGAACTCATCTGGTCGACGGCAACCTTCAGGCCATCAAACTCAAAAATCTGGTCGGTATCATTGGTCTGGTTTTCAAACGCCATGTGATATTGGAACCCCGAGCAGCCACCACCTACGACGGCAACGCGCAGGGCCACCGGCGAAGGATTCTGCATAGTCATGATTTCCTTGACTTTGGTGCTGGCAACGGGCGTCAGATTAATCATAATTCCTTTGGCCTCCGGTCGCGGGCTCAGGCCGCGATCCTTCAAGTATTATAGCAAACCTTTTGACCTGCTGCACGGCGCGTCGTTCCAAAGGCGCACACGGCTGGAAACACCGAGTGGCAGTTTTCTCAAAAAGCCGCGCAGGTTCGTCTACAATGTGATGCATCTATGGCACATAAAGTCACACTGATACCGGGCGAAGGGATTGGCCCAGAGGTAGCCTCCGCAGTGCGGCGTATTTTGGCGGCGACCGGCGTGAAGATTGAATGGGAAGAGTTGGAGGGCCGCACCGACAAGAGCACGGAAAAGGGTCAGCTGGTTAGCCAGTCGGCGGTTGACTCCGTTAGACGCAATCACGTGGCGCTGAAAGGGCCGATGGCTACCGCGATTGCGGGCGGCGCGCCCAGCGTGAACGTGGCATTACGCAAGACGCTGGATTTGTACGCAAACTTACGGCCAGTGAAGAATCTGCCGGGAGTGAAATCGCGATTCGAAGGCGTGGATGTGGTGCTGGTGCGCGAAAATACCGAGGACTTGTATTCCGGATTGGAGCATGAGGTTGTTCCGGGGGTGGTGGAAAGTCTAAAAATCATTACTGAGAGAGCTTCCACGCGCATTGCGAAGTTTGCGTTCAGCTACGCAAAAAAAATGAGGCGCAAAAAAATACACGCTATTCATAAAGCGAACATCATGAAATTGTCGGACGGCCTTTTTCTGAAGTCGATCCGCACGGTGGCCAAGGAATTTCCTGAGATTGAATATCTTGAAATGATCGTGGATAACGCGTGTATGCAAATTGTGCTGAACCCGCAACAGTTTGATGTACTACTGCTGCCCAATTTGTACGGCGACGTAATGAGCGATCTGGCCGCTGGCCTAGTCGGAGGGCTAGGCGTCGTTGGAAGCGCAAACATCGGCGATGATGCGGCCATGTTTGAAGCGGTCCACGGTACAGCACCGGATATCGCCGGGAAAGGATTCGCGAATCCGACGGCGTTACTGTTGAGCAGCATCCTAATGCTGGATCATCTCGGGGAGCGCGGCGCTGCGCGCAGCATCGAGACAGCGCTGGAAAAAGTTTATCGCGAACGCGTGCACACCACCCGCGACGTGGGCGGACAGGCGGGCACGGATGAATTTACCGAAGCGGTGATCGCCGCGCTAAAGTAGGCGATTTTGTTCCGGCTCGAAATCGAGCAGCATTTTCCCCTTAAAGATAAATGAAGAACCAACAGAAGCACTTCATTCCGTGACAGAAAAGTTACCGCTCTCCGTCTTGACAACAGGATTGACTTGAGTCAAATTGGCAGCCGCTGAGGGAGAGACCGTTAGTCCTTGGCGCCCTTCGCTGGCATTCCAATCATTTTTCTGAAAACTTTGAGCTGGAAGCAATGCCGACAAGAGTCTGCATGATTCGATTTCGTCTCGTTAATGACGTCGCCAGCGGACATCTGCGCTTGTGCACGGATCTGGATTTGCAGCTCAAGAATCCGGCATTCAGAGTGCCTAGCACTGAGTCCATCATTAGCTTACTTTGGCAACCAAGGAGGTAGCCATGAGCACCAACGCAGTCCGTAGTAAGGAGGCGACCAGCAACGCTGGCGTCGCCACAGTAGACATGAAGTTCGAAATTGTCGTCATCCCTGTCTCGGATGTCGACCGTGCCAAGGAATTCTACGCCAAGCTGGGTTGGCGGCTGGACGCCGACTACGACGGTGGTAAAGATTTCCGGGTGATCCAGTTCACACCGCCGGGCTCGGGGTGCTCGATCATCTTTGGTAGGAACGTCACTCCGGCGGCACCCGGCGCCGCGCAGGGCCTGTACCTGATCGTCTCCGACATCCAGGCCGCCCGCAAAGAACTGCTCGATCGTGGTGTCGAGATCAGTGAGGTGTTCCACGACGTCCCCGGTGTGTATGCAGGCACGGACGAGCCTTACCTGTTCGGGCGGGTGCGGGTCAGCGGCCCAGATGCCGAGCATCGTAGCTACCGCTCGTTCGCTTCGTTCAAAGATCCGGACGGCAACGGATGGCTGTTCCAAGAAATCACGACACGGCTGCCCGGTCGCATAGACCCCGCAACCACGACGTTCGCGTCGGCGAACGATCTGGCAAGCGCATTCAGGCGTGCTGCGGCCGCCCACGGCGAGCACGAGAAGCGTATCGGCGCGGCGGATCCCAACTGGCCCGACTGGTACGCCAAATACATGGTGGCGGAGCAAGCCGGGAAGGAGCTTCCGACGTAAGCGAATGCGGGACTTTGGAGGTCGCAGGGTTGCGCTCAAGAATCTAGAAGGAGGTATTCTATGAAAGGGAGCGCTTTCTTGCTGGGTGCCATTGCAGCGGTGGCCGGCCTTGTCGCTTTCATGGCGCCCACATCCGGACGCAATGACGAGGTCGCTCCGATCTTCGGAATCAAAATTCCTTCCGGATACCGCGACTGGAAGTTGATCTCTGTGGCCCACGAAGAAGGCAAGCTCAACGATTTGCGTGCCATTCTGGGCAACGAGGTTGCGATCGAAGCCTACCGGGAAGGGAAACTTGTGTTTCCTGATGGCACAATCATTGCTCGGCTAGCATGGAGTTACGTTCCGTCGGAGGAAAACAACAAAGCCTTTGGCCGTCCCCAATCTTTCGTGGCAGGGCCTCCCAAGAACGGGGTTCAATTTATGGTTAAGGACTCAAAAAAATACGCCGACACGGGTGGTTGGGGGTTTGCGCAATTCAACGACGGCAAACCCGCCGATGAGGCGGTGCACAAAACCTGCTTCCCTTGCCATGAGCCAGTCAAAGCTCACGACTTTGTCTTCACTCATTACGCACCTTAATAGCGAGAATTAAATTTTTGATAGATTCTGGCGCTTTTCGATCGCAACGTTCCGTCGAACCGAACAGCAGTAAACTTCGACAAATAATTCGATGAATCATAGGAGGACATATGGCAACGAGCAAGGTCGCAGTAGCACCAATGAGGGTAGCGCTGATTCCTAAGGCAGGAGCCGATTTTCAGATTGTCGACCGCGAGATTGCCCAGCCGGGTCCTCAACAGGTGCGCATCAAGGTACAGGCCTGTGGTGTCTGCCACAGTGATCTGTTCACCAAAGAAGGTTTGTGGCCGGGCATCGAATACCCGCGCGTGCCGGGACACGAAGTCGCCGGGATTGTCGATGAAGTGGGTGCCGGCGTGTCCGAGTGGAAGAAGGGACAGCGCGTGGGCGTTGGCTGGCATGGCGGCCACGATGGCACGTGTCTCTATTGCAGGCGCGGAGATTTTGGTAATTGCCAGAATATAAAGGTGGCGGGTATTAGCTATGACGGCGGATATCAGGAATACATGGTAGCTCCGACGGAGGCGGTGACGGCGATACCGGATGGTCTGAGTGACGTCGAAGCAGCACCGCTGCTGTGCGCGGGAATCACCACCTATAACGCGCTGCGGCACAGCGGCGCGCTCCCTGGCGACCTTGTGGCGGTGCTAGGAATCGGCGGGTTAGGTCATCTCGGAATTCAATTCGCGAACAAGTTTGGTTATAAGGTCGCGGCCATCGGGCGTGGATCGGAAAACGAAGCGCTCGCAAAGAAACTCGGAGCGAGCGTATACATCGACAATAAAACGACGAATGCGGCAGAGGTATTGCAAAAATTGGGTGGCGCGCAAGTAATTTTAGCGACAGCGCCAAGCTCGAAAGCAATGTCCGAGGTGATCGATGGTCTAGCGCCGAATGGCAAGCTGATGGTCGTGGGTGCGACAGCCAATTCCCTCTCGGTCACACCGATACAGCTGATCACTGGCAGCCGCGCGATTCAAGGCTGGGCTTCCGGAACACCAGCTGATGCCGAGGACACGCTGAACTTCGCCGAACTAACCGGGGTGCGTCCGATGATCGAAACATACCCGCTCGAGAAAGCGGCTGAAGCCTATGCGCGGATGATGAGCGGCAACGCGCAGTTTCGTGTCGTTTTGACGATGTGAAAGCTGACGATGGGCGGTTCAATGAACGACCGCTCGCCCGTTTTAACCGAAATTTAACTTGCCGCAATTTTGTTGTGCGAGTGGTGTGGTTAGAAACTTGCTTAAAAAATCATACGTCTAATGGCTTGGACACCGCATCCAAAACGATTGTGAGACCAGGCGTCACACTCTTAGCCACAATTTTGTTCGCATGGTTCCCTGCTCGCGCGCAAACGGCCGTGCCCCAGCAAACTGAGCGGGCTCAAACGGACAAGAAGGACGCTGGTCAAAGTAAGCCATCGTTGCTGACGCCCCTGAAGCCCGTAACGCAAGACGACACCTATCACCCCATTACTGGGCGTCAACGGACACGATGGTTTCTGACCAACACGATTGGGCCGCCACATCTTGTAGGAGGCCTATTTAAGTCGGCTTTTGGCACCGCAGTGGATAGGCCGAAAGAGTATGGGCCAGGCTGGGCGGGATTCGGCGACCGTTATGGGATGCGGCTCACAGGCATTTCCACTGGGAACGCAATCGAAGCGAGTGTGGGAGCGCTGTGGGGAGAAGACCCGCGCTATTTCCGCGTTCCTGACCAGCCCTTTAAGAGACGAATTGGCAATGCGGTGAAACTTACCTTCGTTGCGCGCAGGCGTGACGGGCATTTCAAACCTGCGTATGCCCGTTATATGGCTATCTCCGGGAACAATTTTCTTTCAAACACATGGCGAGTCGATAGTGAGGCAAATAATCATGACGCGGTGATCAGAACCGCGGATGGTTTCGCGGGGCGGTTTGCGAGCAACCTTTTTGAGGAATTCTGGCCGGATATAAAACAGTTCGCATTTCATCGGTCGCACTGAAGTCGAATTGTTGAATTCCCGGCCCCGATCGAAATCATTCGGCGCACAACGCGGCCAAGTCGCGGTGACTACTGACAAATTATTTTCCGTGAGCCGCCCGAAACAAAATCTCTACGAGTTCCAGGCTACTTTGGAGAGTTGCTGTTTGCGGGACTCCCATTCGGAGCCTGAGAGCAGACGCGGGGCGACGTCAATCAGGCGAGGAATCAGTTTGAAGACCTTGGCGGCGGACCAAGGGTGCCCGTCACGGGTGCGATACTCACGTATGTTGAGGGCATCGGCCATGCTGGTGAAGGAAATATCCTGGACGATCATTTCGGCAAGAAATTTGAGGGTCTGGGTTTCAAGGGGATCGTCTTCCAGATGGCGGCAGTCGGCGGCGATGCGGAGACCGAAGGGGATCTCTTCGGAGCCAACTTCGGGCGCTGGTTCTGGAGGCTGCTTACCGGAGATTTCGATCTCGCGTTCCCACTCGAGCGCGACGAGGCTCCAGCCCGCGTCGTGCATCTTGGATAGGTAAACGGAAGTGGGGAGGATTGTGACCTTCTCTCGAATGCGGTCGATTTTTTTCACCGGAGTGCCCTCCTGAACTTTTCTTTTCGATATGCGCAGCTAGACCTGGCACTAGAAGTAAGAGCAACCTCACGGCCTATCCATATCCCGTCAAGTTCACAACGCAAATGGTTTAGAAATATGCCAAACACATGGAAGACTGGGGTTTGTGCTAATGCGGGAGTCAGGTCGCCATGTTGAAAACTCAATCTGTCGGCCCGGAGGTGTCCGGAATTGCGACAGTGGCATTCTGAAAACGGACATAGCCGACGTAGAATTTGCGGCCTAAATGTTTACAATGTGGGGGTTAGCATTGGCCCGTACAATGCAACGTTACGTCCAACGCTACGTTTACTGCATGGGGGAAAACAAATGCTCTTCCTCAATGATTTGAAGACTGCGGTGCGCTCGCTCTCCAATGCCAAGGGCCTCACAATCACTGTGGTGCTCACCTTGGCGCTGGGCATCGGGGCCAACGCCGCCATTTTTACGCTGGTTCGCGGCGTGCTGCTGCGACCGCTGGTAAATCGTGACGAAAACCGCCTCATCTATATCCGACAAAACGCTCCGGGCCTAAACGCCGACAACACTGCGTTCTCGGTGCCCGAAATCCAGGATCTACGCAACAGCATCAAAAGCGTCAAAGAATTCGGCGATTTCTCCGACTTCCAGTTTACCGTGGTTGGTCTCGGCGAGCCTCGCGGAGTTCGAGCCGGTGTCGTTGGTGGGAACTATTTTGAAGTGATGGGACTGCACCCGGTCCTGGGGCGATTGATAGACATGCGCGATGAAGGCCCCAACGCTGCCGGCGCGGCAGTGCTCACTTATCGCTTCTGGAGCACGGTTCTTAAGAAAGACCCCTCGGTTATCGGTAAGAGCATTCGTCTGGAAAGCTTAGGCGCTCGCACCGCAACGGTTGTGGGTGTGGTCGAGCCATCCGTGCCCTATCCCGACGAAACACAAATGATGGTCAATGTGGTCTGCAGCCCGCATCACCTCTCGGCCACCATGGTCACCGGACGAGTCCATCGCATGACCGAACTTTTCGGACGCTTGGCCCCCGGCGCAACATTGGAACAAGCCCGGGCGGAGTTAGTCAGTGTTCACCAGACCATAATGAAAGACCATGCCGACGCGTACCCAGCGAGTGCGAAATTCGGCATCGAAACCAGGCTGTTGCGCGACCAGATTACCTCGGGTGCCAAAACTATTCTGCTGGTGCTTCTGGCGGCGGCCGCGCTGGTGTTCATCATTGCATGTTCCAACGTGGCGAATTTGATTCTCGCGCGCACCGTTCGTCGTGAAGGAGAGCTTGCCATTCGGGCCGCGCTGGGCGCTACAAATTCCGCACTGCGCCGGACACTTCTCGCAGAGAGTATTCTGCTCTGCGGCGCCGGCGCATTGCTTGGCGTGATGAGCGCAAGGCCGATGGTTTCCATTCTGGGGAGCTATGCTTCGCGCTTCTCGGTGCGCGCACTCGATCTGGAAGTGGACTCCAGCATGTTGTGGGTCGGAGCCGGCTTGGCGCTAATCGCCGCGGTGGTGTTGGCGTTTGTGCCGCGCCTGCCCTCTGCCGACAGCTCTAACGGTATTGGCCTTCCGAGCGGCAGTGTGCGCATCACTGGCAGCACCAGCCGGCGGCTACGCTTATTCGCAGTGACGCAGATCGCTGCATCTTTCTTGCTTCTGGCAGGCGCCAGCATGCTGGTCAAGACGCTGCTGCATCTGCAATATGCGCAGACTGGTCTGGACACCGACCACATTCTGACCATGGACGTTCCGTTAATGTCATACGGCAAGACGCCCGAACAGATTGCCAGCTTCTATCGCGAAACTATCCGTCGCGTCTCGGAGCTACCGGGCGTGGATAAAGTCGCAGTCGCCGTGAGCGTTCCCTGGCGTGACGCAGGTGGGTTCGGTCCCGGCCTGCAATTTACAGCCGAGGGCCGTGTGAAAAATGCTGGTGAAGAGGACCAACGGGCCCACTTTCGCGCTGTCTCACCGGGATATTTCGCATCCTTAGGCATCCCTATTGTTGAGGGACGTGATTTCAACGAGTCCGATCGCCTCGGCGGAGAGCGCGTCGCCATCATCACCCAGAGTGTTGCGCAGCGGATGTTTCCCAATCAAGATCCGGTTAATCGCCATATAATGTGGACCGACCCAGTGATAAAGTTCATCCCGGGATTCACCCCTGAGCCGATCCGCATTGTGGGTGTGTACGCCGATTTCGATGACCAGAACGTCATACCCGGCCCGCAGATGACCATTTATCACCCCTTCGAACAGTTGATGTTTGGCGGCAACCTGTTTGTACGTAGCAGCGCAAATCCATATGGCCTGATCGCGCCGATTACACGGATGATCCATGACATGTCGACGGACCAGCCGGTCGAACACCCCATGACACTGTCGGACGTCCGCTCGGAGGTGCTCTCGGCGGACCGGCTGAACTCGATTGTGTTTGGAGGGTTTGCCATCGTGGCCCTGGCGATTGCGGTTGTTGGCGTTGCCGGCGTGCTGGCGTTCTTGGTCAGTGCGCGAACGCGAGAGTTTGGCATACGGCTGGCGATTGGGTCGCAGCCGAAACGCCTCCTCGCCGGCGTCATCGCTCAGGGCGCGGCTATGGCTGCGTTCGGCATAGTTAGCGGCACCGTGTGCGGGTATGCGTTAGCGCGGCTGGCGAACAGATATTTCGAAGGCATGCAGATGCCGAGCACGTTGCCAGTGGTAGCCTCGGCGCTGGTGTTATTGGCCGCCGCGGTCGTCGCTTCGGCGCTCCCAGCCGCACGTGCTGCGCGCATCGACGTCATGCAGGCCCTGCGGTCGGATTAGCCACGCAATTTACCAGACTCAAAGTCGCTTCTTCAGCATCAATCGCAGCACCGCGCTTGCGCTAGTTGCGAAGAAGGAGGATGAAATGAGTTTATGGCCCCTCATCCTTTTTCACATCTGTGCTGGAACAATAGCGCTGCTGTCCGGCTTCGTAGCAATATCGCTGCGCAAAGGGTCCCAGCGACATGGTTTGGCTGGAGACGTGTTTGTCATATCCATGCTCGGCTCGGGCGCGAGCGGCGCCATCGTAGGGCTCATCAAATTCTACCTAACGAATTCTCAAGCTCAGCTGGCTAACTTTTTCATCGGCACTCTGACTTCTATCTGGTGGGAACGGCGTGGTGCGCCGCGCGCCGCCGAGATGGCGAAACGGGCATTTTCGATTGGGCTGGGTTGCTGGTTGCGTTGTCGATTGGAGCTGCGCTAGTGATCTCCGGTCTGGAAGCGGCATACGGCCAAACAGGATTGAAAAACGACTTCCCCGTCGCGCCGTATTTCGTCTTCGGTTCGGTGGCGCTGCTTTCGGCTGCGGGGGACGTTCGGATGCTTGCGCACGGGGGTGTTTTTGGAGCAAAACGGATCGTCCGCCATCTTTGGCGAATGTCATTCGCTTTTTTGATCGCCGCGTTTTCGTTTTTCCTCGGCCAGCAAAAAGTAATGCCCGCGTATATGCGCGGATCGAAGTTTCTTTTCGTGCCGCCTCTGCTGATACTAATAGTGTTGATTTACTGGCTGAGTCGCGTGTGGTTCACAAACGTGTTCAAGCACAAATTGATGGCTGCCAAGCAAACGGCTGTCCTTTCCTAACCTCAACACATTCCCTCGCTGAGGTCGGGCGTAACAGCGATTCCGATATTCGTAAGCGGTTCTTTTGTGAGAGACTACCGCCGAATTAAGCTAATTAATTCGAAACGGGAGACGTCACATGAAAACGCTAGCAACGATTGCTCTGACCCTCACTCTTTTTACTTCCTTGTTCGCACAGGACGTCATGAAATACGGCGTCAAACACATCAAAGTGTTGGCCGAGGACGACAAGGTTCGCGTCTTGCATTTCACTCCATCCAAGGGAGACAAAACTCCCGTTCATTCCCACCCCGAAACGGTGTTGTACGTTATCAAGGGAGGCAAAATCCGCACTACCTTGGCTGACGGAACTTCGACCGTAGTGGAACTGAAAGACGGTCAGGCCTCCTTGCGTCCCCCGGTGACCCATTCCGACGAAGCGCTTGATGACATCGACGCCATCATCGTAGAACTTAAAAAGTAAACTTCATCCGTTCCCGGATGGAGCTCATGAGCGTTTTTAAACGAGATTTATTGTGTGAGGAAAAACAGCGAGGACTTCAGCGCGGGATTTTGTCGTAGGCCATGAGAGCCAGCAGCAAGGGAATGTGCAGCACGGTGGCATGCATGAGCCACTTGGCGCGCGCGTTGGTCTTGGTGCTGGCGGCCCAGAGGGCTACCTGAACGAGCGCGGTGCTCACCACCAGCGCGCCGAAAAAGTATAAAACTCCCGCGAGTCCCATCAACGCAGGAAGTAAACTGACGGCCACAAGGCCGGCGGCAAACCACACGATCTGACGAAACGTGCGGATGCCATTGCGATCGACTACCGGCAACATAAGAATGCCGGCGCGGGCGTAGTCTTCGCGGTACATCCAGGCGATGGCGTGGAAATGCGGGAACTGCCAGAAAAATAGAATGGCGAAGAGCAGCCATGCGCCGCGGTCGAGCGAGCCGCTGGCAGCTACCCAACCGATCATCGGAGGAACTGCACCAGGAAACGCGCCGACAAAAGTTGCCCACACGGTGCGCTTCTTGAGCGGCGTGTAGGCGAGAAGATAGCTGAGACAAGTGAGCGTGCCGAGGGCGCACGCCAGCACACCGCCCACGAGATAAAGATCGACCGCTCCCGCGATCGATAAGACCACGCCGAAGAGCAAGGCTTCGCGCGGTTGAACAACGCCAGTGGGAAGCGGGCGGCCCGCGGTGCGGCGCATGAAGCGGTCGGAATCTCGCTCGATGTAATGATTCAGCGTGGCGGTTCCCGCGGCGATCAGCATGGTGGCAAACACGGTATGCAACATGTGCAGCCAATTCACCGGGCCGCGCGCACCCATGTAATAGCCGGCCGCAGTAGTTATAAGAACGAGGAAAGAAACGTCCGGCTTGGTGAGCGTGATAAAAGCATTGGCGCGGGAGGACAACGTTAATTCGGTGGTGCGCGCAGTGCTCATTAAATGGCCACCGGCCGCTGCGTGGCAGCAGGCAATTCCCTTCTGCGTGGGACCAGACGATAGCAGAGTAAAACAATCAAGATGGAAACGCCAAAGAGTATTGCGCCGACGACGGTGTGCAAAACGGTGAGCGTGACCATCAGCGGCATCGGCTGCGGGGCATCGGCAGTGGTCAGGCGTGACCAGTAGGCCCCCAAGCCGAGGAGCAACTGCGTGCCAAGGATGGCGTGCAGCAAGATGCGCGTTTTAGAGATGGTCGCGGATTTTTCAAAGCGCCTGCGCAGTACCGCAGCAAGCCAGATGACCATGCCCAGGACGATTAACGCGCCTACCATGTGCGGCCACACCGGGATTTCCTTATGGCGGAAGCCGGCACCCAGAATCACCTGAAAATAAATTACTGCTGCGTTGGCAATGGCTAGACTGTGAATGGGAGGCGAGCCGGTGTCTTCCACTTGAGGCTGATCGGAAATCCACCAGCGGCTGGTGAAGACCGCGATGCTTAAGAGAGCCGCGAAGACAATTTGCGCGAAACAGGCGTGGATAACCGGCAGCCAGTAATGGAGTAGCTTAATCACGACCTCGCCGCCAAGGACCGCTTGGGCGGCAATCCCGGCCACTGCGATCACGCTAAACCAGCGCAACCAACGGCGTTCGTCTTTCTTCCACACCAATACAGCCAGGACTATGGAAAGCAGGCCCAGACCGCCAGCAATAAGGCGATGAGAGTGTTCGAAGCGGATGCCGCCGACCATCGGCGGCGTTAGCGTGCCATAGGAGAGGGGCCAATCTGGAACTGATAGGGCGGCTTCGTTAGATGTGACCAGGGCGCCGGCTATAAGGAGGAGGACAGTCCAGCAGACCACAAAAATGGAGAAGCGATGGACAGACGGATGGTAAGTGGTCGTCATTGGTCCAAGTCCCAACGGCGGATTATACATGAGTGGCGGAATGACGCTATCAGGAAAATGGCTTCAAATCCTTCAAAAATCTAAAACTAATCAAAATGAGTACGTGAGCCGCAATTCGGTAAAAAGCCCCTCAAACTTGAGATGCCGCAGCGGGAATGCTTGACGCAGGCGGAATTACTGGGCTCGCAGTGTCCAGCCCTATCGCGCGCAGGACTAAGTCTTTCAGCGCGGCTATGAAGTAGGGCGAATCGCCCAACGCAGGCATCATGCGGAACGTTTCGACGCCGAGCTTTTTTGCTTCTTCACGGGCTTCGATATTGATTTCGTGGAGGGTTTCAATGTGTTCGGTGACGAAAGAAATGGGAACGATCAGCATTTCCTTCACGCCTTCGTGGGCCAGGCGCTCGATGGTGGTGGTTAGTGGCGGCTGTAGCCATTTTGCCGGACCAACGCGGCTTTGATAGCAAAGAATGTGCGTCCGGGGCCAGTTCGGAAATTGTTGCGCGCCTCGCTCACAGGTCAGGCGTACGGTTGCTTCTATCTGTCGGGGATACGGGTCGCCCTTTTCGACCAGGCTCATTGGCAGTCCGTGAGCACTGAAGACCAGATGAATGCGGGAGCTATCGGGAAATTGGCGCAGCACACGGCCGATGTTTTCGACCAGACCGCGAATGTACAGCGGATGATTGTAGAAACTCTCTACCACACGTTCGGGCGGCGCGCCGCGGGAGCCCGTCCACTTCGCGTTATCGGCTACGCGGTGCCATTCTTTCATGCTGCTGAGCGTGGTGGCGTAAGAATAGTGAGGATATAACGGAAGCAAGACAATTTCGTCGAGTGGGCCGGCGTTGCGTAAGGTGCCGAGGGCATCGACACTCATGGGATGCCAATAACGCATCGCCACTACAGCGACGGGATCGATGTGGGGTCTAAGAGTCTGTACTAAGCGCACGCGCTGGCGCTCGGTCAGCGTTGCAATGGGAGAGCGGCGGCCGATTTGCGCGTAGCGTCGCATGACCGGTCTGCTGCGGCGCGACGAAATCGATTTCGCGATAGGTTTGCGCAGCAGGCCGAGTGGACCCAGCGGGATAATGTCTGGGTCCAGAAAAAGATTCAGCAAGAATGGCTCAACCGCGGCGAGCGAATCCGGGCCGCCTAGTTGAAACATCACGATGCCAACGCGCTTCTTTGCTGGCATTATTTGCCCCGGTGCAATGAATTTTTGAGCCGCTCGATGTCTTCGTGAAGCGCGGCGGCGCGGCGCGCTACCGACAGGTAGTATGCAAAGAAAATGCCCCAGGCGATTAGGTACGCGGCAAAAATGCTGTTGAGATTTTTCACACGGCCTCCGCTTCATGACGGACCATTTCGAGTTCACCGCGCGCCGCTTCCATTACGTAGCGGGCGCGCATCAACAATGTCATCAGAGCCAGCATGGCGAACCACGAGAAAAAAGTTACCCACCACATCGTGGGATCCATGCCTGAACCGGGGCCGCCCATGATCACTGGCTGAGGGTGTTGCGTGCGCCACCAGCGGATGGAGCCAAAAACGAGTGGGACATCCAGAAACGCGAAAATGCCGAACAGTGCGCTGAAGAGAGCGCGACGCTCGGGCTCTTCCACCAGCGTGCGCAGAACAAGGAAGCAAACATACAGCAGCCACAAAATAAGCGTGGAGGTCAGACGCCAATCCCAGGTCCACCAGATCCCCCACACAGGATGAGCCCAGATCGGGCCGCTGACCAGCACCACGGAAGTAAATACCAATCCCACTTCCGCCGCCGAAACGCTGAGCCAATCCCATTGTGGCTGGCGGCGGATTACGTAAAGAACATTGGCGACGAAGCAGATGAAGAACGCGGTTAGGCCTGTCCATGCGCTGGAGACGTGCAGATAAAAAATACGCTGTATCGGGCCCATGGTACGTTCTGTGGGGGCGACAAAAAATGCGCCGTAGGCTGCCGCGCCTACCAGAAAAAACACCACTATCGCGGCCAGGACTTGCTTCTTCATGCTAATTATTCCTCCAGAAGATATTCGCCCAAAAGCCATAGCAGCGTCAAAAACACCACGTCAAACGCAACGAGAAAGCCCAGGCCTTTCCATTCGATATACGGGGAGGCGTCTAAGAGCCCGATGGTTACCTGGGTGCTGGACACCAGCACAGGGGTAAGCAGCGGCAATAATAGAAGCGGGAGCAGCAATTCGCGCATGCGGGCCTGCGCGGAAATTGCGGAAAGCGCGGTGCCTGCAATCGAAACCCCCAGGCTGCCAAGAAAAAATACCAATAAGAGTTGCGGGAGCACGCGGAGTACCGGCACGTTATACAAAACGGCGAAAACTGGAAGCATAAGCACTTCGGTGAACAATAGAAATAACGTATTGGCTACAAGCTTGGCGAGGAAAATCGCGAACGGATCGCTGACGGATAAGCGCAAGGCGCTGAGGGTGTCGTTGTTTTGTTCGCGCAGGAAACAGGGTTGCAACATGAGCGAGGCAGCAAAGAGAAAGGCGAGCCACAAAAGTCCCGGACCGAAGCGTCGCGATTCATTGTAGGTGGGATCGAACGTAAAGCTGAACAGCACGATGACCATCAAGATGAAGACAACAGTGGTGGTCAACAGTTCCCTGCTGCGAAACTCCGTGCGGAGTTCCTTGCCAAGCAAAGCGGAGGTACTGGAGAACAAGCTCATTCAGGCGTCGGCGAAGGTCAAGATGGAGCGCAGTTCCGCGCCGCTGCGCGTGTCGGCAACGATCAGGCCTGCGTCGAGGCGAATCGCGCGGGTGGCGAGCATGGAAATTTCCGATTCGCCGTGGAGGCTCATGAGGATGGTGCAGCCTGCGTCGCGGAGCTGTCGCAGCGTGGCGGCCAGCCATGCTACGCCCTGCGGGTCGAGGCCGGTGCTGGGCTCGTCCAGTAGCAGGATGGAAGGTTCATGCAGCAATGCGCGCGCGATGGCTACGCGCTGGCGCATGCCGCGAGAGAAAGTTCGCACTAGAGAATCGCGGCGGTCGAATAATCCAACTTCGTGCAAGAGTTTTTCGACGCGGTTTGCGGCATTTGGAGTTTGCTGCAGCCTAGCGAAAAGTAGGAGATTTTCTTCAGCGGTAAGCTCGTCGTAGACCATGATGGCGTGAGCGACAAAACCGGCGGTGGCCTTGGCGCGAACCGCCTCGGTTTTTGACGCAACCGGAGCCGCTCCAGCAGCAGTTCCAAGGGCCGATGGAAAGGTTAATTCGCCGGACGAGGGACGCACCAGTCCGGCGGCGATGCGCAGCAACGTTGTTTTCCCAGAGCCGTTGCGTCCCGCCAGCGCGACGCATTCGCCCGGTTCGATCTCGAAACGGATGCGGCGGAGGGCCGCGAGGCCGCCGTAACGCTTTTCAATATTTTCAAAGCGGATGCCGGTAGGAGAAGAACCGCGGGATGTCACCGAACGGCCTCGAGAGCGAAATGGGTACACTGCGAACGAATCGTAAACGATGCCGGGAGGTGCGTCAAAGTTCAGCCTCGAACGAGGTCGCGCAGAACCTTTTCCGCGCGTGCTCGTTCCGCTGCGTATTCGTCGTCGGGAATGGTGCCGGCCTGATGGCGGAGCTCCAGGCGGAAGAGCTGATCTTTCAAATACTCGAGGCTGGAGGCTACCGCCGCGTTCACGTTTTCCATCGACAGCGTGGACGTATCGCCCTGCGAAGCCGGCGCGGGATCTTTGTTTGAGCTCTTTGAGCGCTGCTGCGAATCCGACGTGGTAACGGCCTCTGCAGAATTCTCCACGGATGCAACAGTCACCGCGACAGGCTTGCGAACCAGCAAAATTGCGCCGACCGCGAAAATTCCGATAAAACCGGCGACAAGCGGCCATTTCAGCACATCCAGCCGTCCCGGAACCTGCTGAATGTTTGTTGACGCGCCAGCGCCTTGCGCCTCCTGCCCGGACTGCCCCTGATCCGCGCCGCCGTTTGCGCCGGGAGGCGGAGCGGTTCCAGCAATATTCACTGCGAGAGTCGTGTTGGCGGCGAGATTTTCGCGGCCGTAGATTGCCATTCCCTGTTCCTGGCCTCCTGGTTGCAAACCTTCTCCAGCGATTTGCACGCTGGGCGGCGCAACGATCAGAAGGCGGCGCGCTGCGTAGGTAGAGGCGGGAATTTTTACGGACGCGGTGTTGTTGGGATAAGGAATTTCGTAAGAGTAGCGCACGGTGTTTTCGCCAGGCCGGAAGGCGTAGGCGATGGCGAATTGGCCCTTGGTCTTGTCGATGGGAGCTTGCACGACCGGCATTCCCGCAGGCCCTGAAGCAGCCACCTGTTGTAACTGTGCATTTTCCGGAATGGAAAATTCAAAATTGCCGTCGGCGCGAAAAAAAGCTTCCGGCGGTTTGGTGTCGTTCTGTAAGGAATATTCTTCACCGACAATCAGGGTGGTGCCATTGGGCTGAAAGAAAACCACGCGGGTGGTGACGGCGATGGCTTTGGGATCTTTAGTTGGTTCGTACACCGCGACTTCCACATCGCTCTTGCCGGGCGGCACCGGCTGGTGAAAATTGATGCCGCGATAGACCGCGCGCACCAGCATCGGTTGCGCGCCTAAACCGGGATTGTCGAATGTAAACTGTCCTTGCGCGTCCGACTGCGTGTTCGCAACCGGCTGCATCCCGCCTTGCAATTGGATGAGCATTACCGCGACGCCGGGCGCAGGCTTCCCAGTGGTGCCGTTTTTCACCGTGCCGTGCACGGTGCCTGCTTGCGCGGCAGCGATTCCCACGAAGCACATCAAAATCGCGCCACAAAATATTTTGGCCAACTTTAGAGACGCCCGCTTCACTGCGGACCTCGAGCGGTGGTAGCGGGACGAGGCCCGCGCGGCCGACGCACTTGCGATTCTGTTACCTGATCAATTTCCGCGAGCACCAACGCCGCTTCATTTTCCAGAGATACTTTCATGGCCTCGAAATCCGCTTCCGAATATTTCCCGGAGCGGAATTCGAATCGCAGATCGCGCAAATTGTCATAGATACTGTCGCGACGTTCCAGCAGCTGATCGAGTTTGGTGCGGTGCGGGGCCAGGTCGGAGGCATCGGGCTGAATATAGAAAACAAAAATCAAGGTAGCGACTGCGAGGGCGAAGCAAGCGCCCAGCACTGCCCAGTCCGTGGTAGTGACGCTGTCCAAAACGAGAGCCGTGAAGTGATTCATCAGTCCTGGGTCTCCCGCGCGGCACGCAAACGGGCGCGCTCCAGCGTTTCGGGGGAGATGCCACTATTATTCGCCGCACCGCTGCCGGCGTGTGCGGGACGCTTGCGCCACCGGCTGATCACCAAGAGCACCAGCACGAGTCCGACAGCCAGATAAACCGCCGGCATGCTCCAGGCCACCAGGCTGAAGCCGGAGTGCGGCGGCTCGGCGTAAACTTTGGTGCCGAACTCCTGGACGAAAGCCTGGGTGATGGCATCTTCGGAATCGCCGCGCGCAAGGGCTTGATCCACTTCTTTCAGCATCGAGGTAGAAACGGTGCAGCCAACGTGATTGCACTGCGACAAAACCTGATTGCAGCCGCACATGCACATGAACTTGCCGGCAATTTGATGAGCGCGATCGGAAGACTGTTGCGCCGGCAGCGGTGCGACCAACAACGGCAATGAGCCAGCCGCACAAAGCAATATGGCTAGGAAGATTCCGCGTCCCTTAATCATGACCCTCTCTCAGGGTGGGCGAAGGCGTCAGTGTTCCCGCCAGGGATTTGACCCGCGTGGGTTCCTGCACCGCCGCTAGAACCAGCACGGCGCGGCGGTTCGGCAAGAGCGCGACTAAAGTTCCGAGCACTACAACCACACCTCCGAACCAGATGCACTTCACGAGCGGGTTGAGATAGACGTGGATGACCGGTGCCTGGGTGTCAGGACTTTGTCCGGCATACACGACATACAGATCCTGTTTGAGCGTGGAATAAATCGCTACCATGGTGCCGGAGGCCTGATTGGCAGGAAAAATACGACGCTCGGGATAGAGCATCATGACTGGCTTGTTGTTGCGGGTGACTTCGATGATCATGCGCTCGGCGGTGTAGTTTTTTTCCGCCTTGGTGTCAAAGTTCTGCAGCAGTAAGGAATAGGGACCGATCTGCATGCTGGAGCCAATCTGCATTTCTTTTTGCACGTCTTTGTTAAATGCGGCACCGGCGATGCCGATGAAAATAAAAACCATGCCCATGTGTACGATGTAACCGCCGTAACGACGGGTATTGCGCATGGTCAAATCCACCGCGGAGGCAAGAAATGAAGCGCCGGAGCGAGCGCGAATGACTTTAGCGCCGCGATAAAACTCCATGGTGATGGTTGAGGCTACGAAAACGCAAAGAATAAGGCAGATCAAAGAATAAAATTCGCGCACGCCAAGCGGGAAGGCGATGACTCCGGCAACGAGGCCCATCAACAAAGGCCAGCCAAAGTTGCGCTTGAGGCTATCGAGCGAGGTCTTGCGCCAAGCGAGCAAAGGTCCGACGCCAGTGAGGAATAAAAGCAATAAGCCGATGGGGATATTTACCTTGTTAAAGAATGGCGTCCCTACGCTGATGCGGTCGCCGGTGAACCATTCGGAGAAAACCGGGAAGAGCGTGCCGGACAACACAGCGACGCAAGACACCAGCAAAATCAAATTATTAAAAAGAAAACTGGATTCGCGGGAAACGATGGAGTCAAGCTGATTTTCGCTCTTCAAATAATCGCGATTCTTGAAGTACGCGGTCAGGCATACGAGAAGTATTATGGCGATGAATCCGACGAACCAGTTGCCAATGTTGGAGCTGGCAAAGGCGTGCACCGAGCTAACCACACCACTGCGGGTTAGAAACGTGCCTAGAATGCAGAGAAGGAAGGTGCAGAAAACCAGCCATACATTCCACACTTTCATCATGCCGCGCTTTTCCTGCATCATCACGGAGTGCAGAAACGCGGTGCCGGTAAGCCAAGGCAACAGCGAAGCATTTTCGACGGGATCCCAGGCCCAGTATCCGCCCCAACCCAAAACCGCATAGGCCCAGTGCGCGCCCAGTAAAATTCCGGCGGTCTGGAAGCCCCACGCAATCATGGTCCATTTGCGCGTGAGGTGAATCCACTTTTCGCCAGGATAGCGTGCCAGCAGCGCGCCCAGGGCGAATGCAAATGGAATGGTGAAGCCGGTGTAGCCGGAATAAAGATTCGGTGGATGAATCACCATTTCCGGATACTGCAGCAAAGGATTGAGGCCGTTGCCATCGCCGCGAGCGACAAGATCCATCGCGCCGTTCGTGCCTGCAATGCCCAGAGCCTTGAAGGGGCTGGCGACAAAATTATTTAACGTAAGGAAGAATATCTGCACGCCGGCAAGGACCACACCAACGTAAGGCATTAACTCGCCGTTTTTATTTCGATAGGCGAGCAGCGCGGAAAAAACATAGACCGCAAGAAGGAAGCTCCAGAACAACAACGAGCCTTCCTGCCCGGACCAAAGCGCGGCTACTTTATAAAACGGCGACAAACTGCGATTGCTGTGAGCTACAACGTAGGCGACGGAAAAATTATCGCTGAAGAAGAGGTATTCGAGGCTGAGGGTAGCCAGAAATATCAGGCCGCAGGTAGCAAGTCCTGCTTGGCGCGTGCTTTTTACGAGCAGCGGATGGCGAGTGCGAATGGCGGCGATTCCGCCGATAAAGGCATACACCGCACACACGAAAGCCAACAGCAGCGCGAAAGAACCAAAAACATCCACCGAGTCCCCGCTTCCTCCCCAAAAGGGGAGTGTTACATAGTGCTGGTGCGCGCTTCCCCGCCTGCAGAAGGAGCCGTCGTGCCGCCCGGAGCAGCTTCGTATTTTGACGCGCACTTGGCCTGCACGTGTTCCGCAACAAAACGGCCGTCTGCAGCGGGACGGCCTTCGACTAAAGCCTGTGATTTGTCTACAAAGGTGTCGGGCAGAGGCTCACTACCTACATAACTCACTGGCAGCGACTTTCCTTCCCCTTGCAATACAAAATCAACGCGACCGGAAAGGCGGTGAATGCTGCCCGGTTCAACGGTGCCGCCAACGCGCATGCGATGGCTTAAGGAAGCGCCCTGTAGAGTCTGCAGTTCGGCGATGGTGTGATAGTAGGTCTTGCTCTCGCCATAGCCCATCCAAGCGAGAAAACCCAGCGAGATAACGATGACGCCGATCCCAATGCCAAATTTCGCGCGTTTCTCCACGACTACACCTCGCAATGGCCCCGATGCCCGATTAGGCAGATTCTATCACAGCTCAAAAAAGTGAGTATGCGCTCGGCAGCCAGCGCAAATCCCGCCCCACTAGCGACTTGCAGGCACGGAAAGGACCTCTTGAACGCGTGCGATTGCCGCATTTACCTCGACAGGACTTAAATGGTCTAACGCGAACGCCCGACCTTCGTCGAGGACCAATTCACAATTTAGCTGCGCGGAAGCGAAGCGCTCGATAAGGGGAGTCAGACTCCTTGAAACAAACACCAGCCGCTTTGGTTTTAGTGAGCGGCGAATCCGAGTGAAGAGGGTCGGCAGGCGGGTGATGAATTCGTTAGTTAAGAAATCAGGCCCAGCAGAGGGAACGTCCAAGGGACATTCGAGCACGTGGGTGAGGTAGATCCCACGGCGCTGAAACTCCGATTGAATCGTATCGGCGGATTTACCGGAGGTAGAGATTCCCGCGGCGGCCATAAGATTCGCCGCCTCTCCCAAGTGCGTCTTCTCCGGCGAATACAGGAAGTCCGCTGGCGCTAGGGGAGAAATCGCGCCGAGCAACAAGGTGTGAAGGTGAATGGGGCGGTATCGCGTGGCCCATTCCAGACGCTGCAAACGTCGCGCAATATGTTCAGGGGACGCAGGCTGGCCGCAGCCGTCGCACAAAATTTCAGAGGTGTCCGCCATCATCGTTGCTTAGCAATGTAATGCAGCGGACCGGCGAGAGCAAACAGAAGGCGGAATTACGAGGAAACGGGCGTATCCGAAGGAAGCTTGGCGTGCAGGCACCATTTCAGTTCCTGGCTGATTTCCGTGACTTCCATTCCGGCCATGACGATAAATTTGCAGCTCAACATTTCACGAGATTCGTCGTCATCGGGGAGCTGGCAGGAAACACGGCAATACTGGCACTCCTGGTTCCAGCAGAAGCGCCCATAAGGAATCGTTTCGGGACTAATGAATTGGAAACAGCGCAGCAGCGAGTTCCGTTCTGGGACCTGGAACTTCTTTCCCAGTAACGTGATCTCCACGAGTTTTTCGTAAGGGCGGAACGGCTCGGACATCTGCAAATTCCTCCGCGCCCGGGCCCAGGCTCAAGGCGATCCGAACACGCTCTCAGATTAGTCCCATGACGGGAGGGCAACAACCAGAGGTATTGGACGGAGTTGCGAATGTGCCAAGGGTAAGGGAGGCGTCAATTTACCAATGACGTTAGTTCACAGGCGTTAGCTGCCTAAGTCGAAGAATTGGCCCATCTTGCGAAATTTTTCATAGCGCGCGTCGAGCAGTTCTTTTTGGGGCTGCTGGGAGAGCATCAACAGCTGCCTATCAAGGACGGCATCTAGGAGGTGGCTGGCGGCTTCCGGGTCGGTGTGTGCGCCACCTTCGGGCTCCGGGACGATTTCGTCAATGATTCCAAATTCCTTGAGATCCGCGGCGGTGATTTTCAGCGCGGTCGCGGCTGTTTCCGCTTTGGTGGAGTCGCGCCACATGATTGCCGCGCAGCCCTCGGGCGAAATGACGGAGTAAAAACTGTTTTCGAAGATATTTACGCGGTCTCCGACGGCAATCGCCAAAGCGCCGCCGGAGCCACCTTCCCCTGTAACGGTGACGATGATCGGGACAGGTAAGCGCGACATCTCGCGAAGATTGCGCGCGATGGCTTCGGCCTGGCCGCGTTCTTCGGCGTCAATGCCGGGGTACGCGCCGGGTGTGTCGATGAAGGTGAAAATCGGGCGGCAGAACTTGGCGGCCAGCTGCATCACGCGGAGCGCTTTGCGATAGCCTTCGGGTTTGGGCTGGCCGAAATTTCTTTCTACACGCTGTTTGGTATCGCGGCCCTTCTGGTGGCCGATGACTGCCACGGGACGGCCATGAAATTTGGCCAAACCGGCAATCAGCGCTTTATCGTCGCCAAAATTACGGTCGCCGTGAAGTTCGATGAAATCGGTGAAAAGCATGCTTATGATGTCGAGAGTGTAAGGCCGATTCTGGTGGCGCGCAATCTGAGCGCGTTGCCAGGGGCCAAGATGAGAGTAGAATTCGCGGCGAAGTTCGGCGACCTGTTTGCTTACCCGTTCGAATTCCGCGTCGGCCGCTTCATCACCTGCAAGATTACGCAAATCTTCGACATCTTTTTCGAGGCGCTCGATTTCCTTTTGGCGGGCATTGGTGTGGTTGGGCTTGGACTTGATCTTGTCTTTTTCTTTCTCTTTGTCCTTCTGTTTATCTTTATCTTTGGCGCTCATGCCGTAGCCGCCATTTCCACGGCGCGATCGCCGCAAATCTGGCGCACCGCTTCGACAAGTTCCGGATTCGAGCGCACGCGTTGCAGGGCTTGCAGCAGCGCCATCGATCCATCCGCGTAACGCAACTCAAACACTACGACGCACGAACCGGGGAAGTTTCCGAACAAGGCTTCAAGACGATCAAGTGCATCGGGATTGATGGAGTGCATATCGATGCGCACACGAAATTCCTGGGGCGCGGCACGTTCTGCAATATCTTCGAGGCGACGCGCTTCCTGAAGCGAAAGCCTGGTTCCGGCCTCCTCAACTTGTACTTTCGCTTTGAGCAACAGCGGAACGCCGGGCTTGAGGATGGCTTCGAGGCGCGTAAAGGTTTCGGGAAACACCAGCATTTCCTGAACGCCGGTCATGTCCTGCAAAGTAAAAATGCCCCAGCGGGCGCCTTTCCTGGTGCGCATGGGCCGAATGCCGACGATCAGAGCGGCGACGGTGATTTCTTTATTGTTGCGTTGACCTTCCACCTGGTCGAGCGTCAGCGCTTTCATGTCTTGCAAGCGCGAGGAATAGCGAGCGAGGGGATGTCCGGAGACATAAAAACCGAGCATGGCGTATTCGCTGGTGAGGCGTTCCTCTTCACTGCAGGGCGCGGCTTCTCGGAGTTCAAATAAAATGGGTGCGGGGGCAGCGGCAGTTCCAAATAGTCCGTGCTGGCCCGATTCGCGCGAGCGCGAGGCGCGTTGCAAAGCGTTGATGGCATCGTCAACGGACGCGAGCATGCCTTCGCGGGAACCCAGCGAATCCATGGCGCCGGATTTGATCAGGCTCTCGAACACGCGTTTGTTGAGGAAGCGCGGCTCGATGCGTTCACAAAAATCGTAAAGCGAACGGAATTCTCCCTGGCTCAGGCGCGATTCGCGAATGGCCTTGGCGGTATTTTCTCCTACGTTCTTGATAGCCGCCAAACCAAAGCGAATAGCTTCGTTCACAGGCGTGAAGTACAGATCACTTTCGTTTACATCAGGAGGAAGAATCGAAATGCTCATGCCCCGCGCTTCGTTGATGTACTTGACAGTTTTATCAGTATTGCCGGCGTCGGAGGTGAGCAGCGCGGCCATAAATTCCACGGGATAGTGGACCTTCAGATAGGCGGTCTGGTAGGCCAACAAAGCGTAAGCGCAGGAATGCGACTTGTTGAAGCCGTAACCGGCAAACTCTTCCATCAGGTTGAAGATGCGCTCCGCTTTTTTCTCTGGAACTTTGTTAGCTAGACAGCCGGCCATGAACTTGGCACGTTGCGCGGCCATTTCTTCTTTTTTCTTTTTGCCCATGGCGCGGCGAAGGATGTCCGCTTCGCCGAGAGAAAAACTCGCCAGCTTGTTGGCGATCTGCATGACTTGTTCCTGATACAGGATTACGCCGTAAGTTTCTTCCAGGATTTCCTGAAGCTGCGGCAGTTCATAACTGACTTTCGTCTTGCCATGCTTACGGTTGATGAAATCATCGATCATGCCGCCCTGGATGGGGCCCGGGCGATACAACGCATTGAGTGCGGTGAGATCTTCGATACGCGTAGGCTGGTAGCGGCGCAAAATGTCGCGCATGCCGTGCGATTCAAACTGGAAAATAGCGGTGGTGTCGCCGCGGGCGAAAAGTTTGTAGGTTTCCGCATCGTCTAGCGAGAGATTATCGATGTCGACTTTGGCGCCGCGATTTTTCTCGATCATGGTCACGGTGTCGTGCCGCACCGTGAGCGTGGTGAGGCCGAGAAAATCCATCTTCAGCAAGCCGATGCGCTCGAGGGCGTTCATGTCGTATTGCGTGGTTATTTCGTCGCGGTTGGTCTTGTAAATAGGGACGATGTCGGTGAGCGGCCGTGCAGAGATCACCACGCCCGCGGCATGCGTCGAGGCGTGGCGGGCGAGGCCTTCCAGGCGCAACGCCACGGCCATCAAATCCTTGAGACGCTGATCGCTATTGATAGCTGCTTTCAGCATAGGAGATTGTTCCAGCGCGTCGGGCAACTCGATGCCCAGCGTGGTCGGAATCAACTTCGCGAGACGATCCACTTCTGTATAAGGGATGTCCATCGCGCGACCAACATCTTTTACCGCAGCCTTGGCCGCCATGGTGCCGAAGGTGATGATTTGCGAAACATTTTCGCGACCATATTTTTGCGTGACGTAATCGATGACTTCGCCACGACGACGCATGCAGAAATCAATATCAATATCGGGCATGGAGACGCGCTCGGGATTCAGGAAGCGCTCAAAGATCAGGTTGTACTGCAACGGATCGACGTCGGTGATGCGCAACGCGTAGCTCACCAGGCTGCCGGCCGCCGAACCGCGGCCTGGACCGACGGGAACACACTGCGCGCGGGCGTAGTGGATGAAATCCCACACGATCAGGAAGTAGCCTTCGTAGCGCATCTTCTGGATCATTTCGATTTCAAATGACAAGCGGCGCTCATATTCCGCGAGGCTATTTCGTAGCAGACCCTGTTTGGCGAGGCGTTCCAGGGATGGAACGCGCGTGGCAAAGCCTTCGCGCACGACCATCTCGAAATAACTTCCCGGCGTGTGGCCGTCGGGAACCTTGAATTCAGGAAATGGGTTGGGGATGCGCTCAATCTTCACGTTGCAGCGCGCGGCAATATCCACGGTGCGGCTGAGGGCCTCGGGCAATTCGCGAAATACCTGCGCCATTTCCGCGGCGGACTTGAAATAAAACTGGTCGGTGGCAAATTTCATGCGATGCGTATCGCTCATGGTCTTGCCGGTCTGGATGCACAGCAAAACTTCCTGGGCGTGGGCGTCGGAATGTTTCAAGTAGTGGCAGTCGTTGGTGGCAACGAGAGGAATGCCTGATTCTTTCGCAAGACGAACGAGATGGGGATTAACGGTTCGCTCGATATCCAGGCCTTGATCCTGAATTTCTAAAAAGAAATTGCCCTTGCCGAAGACATCGCGCAGCCGGTAAGCGTTTTCGCGCGCCTGATCGTATCTTTCTTCGACGACGGCCTCGGTGACCACACCGCGCAAACAAGCAGAAAGCGCGATTAATCCTTTACTGTGCTTGGCCAGCAGATCGTAGTCGATGCGCGGCTTGTAATAAAAGCCTTCCAGGAAGCCGGAAGAAACCAGCTTGATTAGATTTTTGTAGCCTTCCTGATTTTCGCACAGCAGAACGAGGTGATTGCTGCCGCGCCCGGCGGGTTCGCCGTCTCCACGCTCCTGGCCGTTGGCGCCGTTGGTTTTTTCCCCGCGTTCGTGGCGGCTGCCCCTGGCCACATACACTTCGCAACCGATAATGGGCTTAACGTCGCGCTTGCTCGCTTCGTTAAAGAAATTCGCCGCGGCAAAAAGATTGCCGTGATCGGTGATGGCCACCGCCGGCATTTTCTGGCGAGAGGCTTCGTCAAGCAATTCGCCAGTTTCGCACGCTCCATCCAACAGGCTGAAATCGGTATGAACGTGAAGATGAACAAACTGCGGCTGACCCATGGACCTCGATTCTAAATCTCTGCGCGGATAATTGCGAATGGCATTGTTGAAAACTTTGCCGCCAAAAAATTCTTTGGTTCAACTCGAGAACTATTTGCGCGCGTGTGTTTTCTTACCGGACGAACGGCCCGCGCCGTGTCGCGCGGGTTCGCGCTTGTCCGCGGCCGTATGAGCGCCCTTGCCGCCTGCTTTCCCGGCCTTTTTCGCTGCTGTTTCGGCGTCCGCATGTTTCTGTTTGGCTGCGGTGCCCATGGCAAGCGCCGCCTGAGATTTCTCGGCTGCTTTAGACTTTTTCTCTTTCTCTTTCTTTTTGGGCTGCTCTTTGATGCCGGAAAGCTTACGCAGAATTTTTTCCCGTTCCTCGGGAGTCTTTCCCCTTCCGGTGAGCTGCATGCCAAAAACTTGCTCGACGATGGCGTCGAATTTCGCGCCAGCCGGCATACCCAGCGCTGTCAGTTCATTGACCACCAAGAGAAGTCCAGAACGAAGCGGGCGCCATTTATTCAAGTACGCGCGAATCTTGGAGACTGCGGCGGAGTTATTCGATTCGGCCATAATGTAAGCAATCTGGTCGACAGGAAGCTTTTCCAGGAACTTATACGCCTCCAGCGGCGTGCTAACTTTTTTGCCGCTCAATTCTTTCTGGACGCCTTGAATGTGCTTGTCAAAGTTCAGCACTTCCTGTGCTTCAGCAGACCGGTAGCCCGCTTTGGAAAGCACAGCGCTTTGCTCCCGGTCCTTAAGGCGCGCGAGGATGGCCAGCAACATCGGCGTCGCGAGACGCGGTCGCAAGCCGGCGGTAAACAAATCTTCGCGAACATTGGAGAGTCGCGTAATCGCGTCATAGCCCGGACGCTTCTTCGCGAGCAAAGGGTTGACGGCCTCGAGCAGGTCGTGATCTTCCCAGGCTTTTAATACCACTGCGGGGCGCTCTTCACGAGCCAACGCGCGAAGTTCGGCGCCGGCATCTTCCGGGGTGATGGTGGCGGGTAATTCCCTCTCGATGGCCAGGTCGAACCATTCCTGCGTGCGCGCCTCAATTTTGAAACCCATACGCGCTGCAAAACGCAGCACGCGAAGGAGCCGCACCGGTTGATTGGTAAAGGCGTGAATGGTTAGTGCCCGAACTTCGGCGCGTTCTATATCAGACAGTCCGTTGGTAGGATCGAGCAGTAATCCGCGCGACGCAGGATTCAGAGAGATGGCCACGGCGTTGAGAGAAAAATCGCGGCGGCGGAGATCTTCCATGATGGTAGACCAGCGAACTTCCGGACGCGTGCCCGGTCGAATGTAATGGTCGTCGCGCGCGGCGGAAATACTGCCTTCGACGTCTCCACTGAAGAGCAATTCGATGTGGCGCAATTTGTCGTCTTCGACGAGTGTTTTGGCGCCGCCTTTTTCCAGCTCGCGCGCGATCTTCGCTGGATTACCTTCCACGGTGAAGTCCAAATCGCGCAGCGACGCACCGGTAACCAGGTCGCGAACCGTGCCGCCGGTCAGATAGACATTGAAGCCCATGGCCGCGGACAGTTCCTGCACGCGCGTAAGTACGGCGCGCTGCTCCGGCGAGAGCCGGCTTTCCAGCAAAAACATATAATCTGGCATTGCGCTCCTTCTTTTTCAGGCTGATTGTGCGAAAGTAGCGAAATCAGCTGCGATAAACTTCACGGCCCGTCCCGCTGCACGTGCATGCAACATGTTCATGCCCGGGGATGATGCGCTTTATAAATCTGCTTCAACCGCTCTTCCACAACGTGGGTATAGATTTGCGTCGTGGAAATGTCGGCGTGACCGAGCATCAACTGTACCGACCGCAGGTCCGCGCCGCGCTCAAGCAGATGCGTCGCAAAACTGTGGCGCAGCATGTGGGGAGTGGGCGAAACACGCAACCTGGCGCGCTTGCCGTATCCCGACAGAATCTTCCACACCCCTACCCTGCTTAGAGAAACGCCTCTGCGGTTCACGAACAGCGTGGGGCTGCCTCTAAGTCTGCCCAGCAGCTTCGGACGCGCGTCGCGAAGGTACTTTTCGACCATGAGCAGCGCCTTGCGTCCGACCGGAACGATGCGCTCCTTGTCACCCTTGCCGATGCAACGAACACATCCGACTTTGCTGTCCAGATCGCTGACACGCAAACCGATCAATTCGGAAACGCGCAGGCCGGTGGAATATAAAACTTCCAGCATGGCTCGATCGCGCAACCCCAAAGCGGTAGTTGAATCGGGCTGTTCGAGCAGCCGCTCCACTTCTTCCAGCCGCAAGTACCCCGGCAAAGAACGGCGAATCTTTGGCGATTCCAGATTGATGGAGGGATCGGTGGTGATCAATTCCTGAATCTGCGCGAAGCGGAAAAAGTTTCGCAGGGTGACCAGGTGCCGAGCCACAGTGCGGCTCTCGAGTTTCAACCTGTAAAGACTGGCCAAGAAATCCACGAGGTCGTCGCGCGAAACGGCCTCGAGGGATAGTTTGCGTTTCTGCGCGAACCCATTGAATTTAACGAGATCCCGGCGGTAAGCCGAGACGGTGTTGGACGATAGTCCCTTCTCTACTTTTACGTAGGTCAGGAAAGACGAAATGGTGGCCGATATTTCCATTACGGCTCCGCGTACCCGGTGTCAGCCGGGGATCTCCGGCGAGTGGCTATGCCGTAGATCTCTTCCAATTCATGACACCGAAAAAGCCAGGCGGTACCCAGATAGAGAAGCGTCGCGCCGCCGAGCAAGGCCAAAAACGTGAGTAGTTGCACCAGGAAGCGCGAGTGTCTGGTGAACTCTGTATAGTGCATACCGAACCAGCACGCAACGCCCATAATCGCCGAGCATAAAGCGATTTTGGCGAATGAATTGAAAATTTGCCTTCCGCCAATGCGCCCATAGCGCAGTCGAAAAATAATGAAGAGCGCAAAGAAGTCCACGAAGCAGGCAATGGCGGTAGCCAGCGCCGGGCCGCCATTTTGCACATAGCCGAATAGATATTTCAGAAACACAATGTTCAAGACGATGTTTAAGACCAGCGACACCGAAGCGACGGCCACCGGCGTCCGGGTGTCATGAGTCGAATAAAAGGCCGGCACAATCAGCTTTACCGATGCCAGCGCCGGCAGCCCGACCGCGTAACAAAACAACGCTCTGGCGGTCAGCTGTGTGGATGCCGCCACGAATTGACCGTGTTGGAAGAGCACCCGGATGATGGGCTCGCGCAGAATCATCAGCCCCAGAGCGGCAGGAATGGTGATGAAGGCCACAATGCGCACGGAAAACGACAGCGTCCGCTTTAATCCATCGTAATCTTTTGCGGCAGCCTGATGGGACATCATAGGCAGGATGGCCGTGGCAACCGCGATGGCATAGCCGCCGAGAACCAATTCCATCACGCGGTCGGCAAGATACAGGGCGGTCAAACTACCTTGCGGCATTTTCGCGGAGTTCACGAAGTAGGTGTCCACAAAAAAGTTGATTTGCCCGATGCCAATGCCGAAAAAACGCGGGATCATCAGCCTGGCCACGTTTTGAATGCCGGGGTGGGTAAAAGAAATACCAAAATCGAAATGCATGCCCTTTTGCACCAGGGAGGGCACCTGCACGAGAAATTGAAGCGCTCCACCGACAAGCACGCCTACCGCGAGCGAAATTGCGGGACTCTTGAAATAGTGCCAAACCACCCCGACCGAAAAGAAAATAATCGAGAGATTCAAGAGCACCGGCGTAGAGGCCGGCAAGCCAAAAATGTGAAAACAGTTCAAAATGCCCATGGCTAGAGCTGCCAAGCCAATAAAGAACAAATACGGGAAAATAATGCGATTCAAGGTGATAGCGTCATCCCAATTGAGATGCTGGGCGGACGCTGGAATGAAGGTATGGATCACCGCGGGCGAAAAGACCATTCCCAAAACGGTAATCACCGCGAGAACCAGGGCCAGGGTCCAAAACAGGTTATTTGCGAACTGCCAGACCTCTTTGGGCGATTTCTCGCGCATATAGGTCGTAAATACAGGTATAAAGGACGCGCTCATGGAGCCTTCGCCCACCAAGCGGCGGAAAAGATTGGGGATGCGGTAGGCCAAGATGAAGGAGTCGGCTATGTGCGAAGTGCCTAGCAACAAGGCATAGCGCTGGTCCCGGACATACCCGAGAATGCGGCTAGCAATGGTGACAAGAGAGATGATCGAGGCGGATTTTAGGATCTGCTTCTTTTCGGTCAACGGGCGGCACTCCGGGCCTAACCCTAATGAACACAGTAGGTTGACAGGAAAACTTGCTTAACATAACATACATCCCGCTGATTGGCAAATTTTCGCCCCGTCGGCGTTTCGTGCCGCTAACTCCTTGAAAAACCGCGCTCCAACTTCGACGCATAAGAAGGTGGTGGTTGTCCTTGCGGACAAGAAGTCCCAGCGCGGCTATTTGAATCCCTCCAGACTCGGGCAGAACGGCCCCATTGACCTGCTCAGCCCGGACGGCGAGCATACAGAAATCCCGTTGGACAAGCTGCGCTCGATTTATTTTGTACGCGAATTCAATGACGACTTCGAGCCGGAGCGCAAAGCCTTCCTCAGCCGGCCGAAACTGGATGGGTTGTGGGTGCGGTTACGTTATAGCGACGGAGAGACGTTAGAGGGCGTCATTCCCAATGATTTGCTGAACCTGCTGGATAACGGGGTGCAGATCACCCCGCCAGATCTGAATTCGAACACTGACCGCATCTTCGTGCCGCGCGCCGCTTTACGCGAAATTACCGTGTTGGGAGTGGTTGGCATTGCGCGCCGTAAGCCAGCTGCGGCTCCCGCTGCAGCGCAACCGCGGCTGTTCAATGAATAATGCCGGAACCTCCAGGCAGCGGTTCCAATGCCTAGTCCAGAGTTAGTTTGATTTTGCGGGCAGAGACTTGGAGAACAGCCAGGGAAACAGTTTCGGTTCGTCGTACGCCTTATCCCAGGAAACATGTTTCACACCGGCGTACTCCGTGTAATGAACCTCAGCGCCAACCTGCTTCATGGCCGCCTGCATTCGTTGGGATTCGGTGACCGGAACGATCTCATCGTCGGCGCCGTGAAATATCCAGACCGGCACTTTGCCGATTCGGGTGGCAGCTTCGACATAACTCTTGGGGCCGTCCTCCGGCACCCGCTTTATCAACTCAGGGTGAGCTTTGAGCGTTGCAGCAGGCGGATGAATGCCTCCGCAAATTACGACCAGGGCCGCGAAACGACCGGGATATTTTTGAGCCAGATACCAGGTTCCGTAACCTCCCATGGAAAGTCCGGTGAGATAGGTTCGTGAGGCGTCGCCGTGAAATTCCTTGGTGGCGGCGTCCAGGGTGGCCATCGCCAACTCGGCCATGGAAGGCTCAACCCACCAAAGATTTTTTCGGCATTGTGGCATCACCACGATCGCTGGAATGCGGGCGCGGTCCACGCGGATGGCAGTGCCGATGCCAGTATCGGTCTGCTGCAAACCATCGTCGGCACGCTCGCCGGAGCCGTGGAGAAAGAGAATGACCGGCCATTTTTGCCTGGGTGTCCAATTATCAGGAATGAAGACCTGGTATTTGTAGATCACACCCTGAAGGGTGATGGTTCGATCCAGAAAGCCCGTTTCATGGCTTTTTGCGAAGACGGGAACTCCGATCCCCAGACCGAGGAATAGAAATAGTAACGAGCGCAACCACACGTTCGCATGCCTCCGGATGCTGAACTTTAACATGAATGATAATTCTGGCTCCCTGATTTGATGCATTCCAATCCCCTACTTGCTGTATTCAATATAGTTAGAAACCGTCCATACTGGCGGCGTATCTAATATTACGATGGCAACTAGCAAAACGGGGCCGATGGGCGAAGCCAAGCCAAAACCATCCGGAAGACGACTGGAACTTGACGCCGTGCGCGGGCTAATGCTGGTTTGGATTACGCTCACCCATCTGCCCACCGCCGCCAGCGCCTACGTCAATCAACCCTTTGGAATAGTATCCGCTGCTGAAGGATTCATTTTCCTTTCCGCGCTGTTCACGGGCAGGATCTATTTTCGCATGGCGGAACACGATGGCTATCGGGCCACGATTTTTAAGTTGTGGAGCCGCACCTTGCGTTTGTATGGCTACCACGCGCTTTTGCTGGCTTTTGCGTTTCTCGTTGCTGTGCCTATCGCCTCTCGCGGCAACCGCCCGGGCTTGCATAACCTGCTGGATTTTTATTTCTACGCGCCAAGACGCGCCGTTGGCGAAGCATTTCTTCTGATCTACCGCCCGCCGCTACTCGACATTTTGCCCATGTACATTATTTTTCTGGCCTTAACGACCGCCGCGCTTCTGCTGTCGCGCAGGTTCGGATGGAAACCGATTTTGTGGGGAGGTTTCATTCTTTATTTCGTCGCGCAATTCGGCTTTCGCAGCGCGGAACACAATTTCATGATGCGCTTCATTCCCACACGAATCCCTCTTAATGAAATGGGGTCTTTCGATCTGTGGGCCTGGCAATTTCTGTGGATCCTGGGCATCTGGTTCGGCGTGCGTTGGGCGCAAGACAAACTTCCGCTGGAGATTTGGGCCAAACGCGCGGTAATTCCGGCTGCCGTGTTGGTAATCGCATTCTTTATTCTGCGTCGCCAGATATCCCATGGATTTGAGTTAGGCGCCGCGGAATTTCTTTTTGACAAATGGCACCTGGGAATCCTGCGCCTGGTAAATTTCGCGGCGGCTGCAATCGTGGGTGTCTACTTCCAATCAATCTTGAAGCCCCTGGCAATCAAGCCGTTGGTACTGATGGGGCAATCTTCGCTGCAAGTATTTTGCGTGCACCTGCTATTTTGCTTCGCGGGACTTACGCTGATGGGCAACGCCTCGATGCTCAGCGGCTGGAAGCAACTCGGGCTGTTGACGGCCACCTTTACGGCCATGTTGCTCACGGCAAAATTGTTCTCCAAGAGCGAGGCCAAGCAAGAACGCCAACCGCAGTCAGATTTGCCATTGGAGGCTGGTCAACCCGCCAACGCCGCCCGATCGGCTGCGGCCTAGCACGACTGCGACGAGAGTCTGTTATCGTTCGCCCAAACGGATGGTTATTAGGCGGTTGGTATCCGCGAGCGCGGTGACATGCCGGGAATACTAAGGGGCCGGCTCGCTAGGCTTGTGAGTAATTTTGCGCCGAATATCGGGCCAGAACTCTTTTAGAACGATCGTCACCGTGTCGTACCCAATCTGACTACCCCATACGCTCGCTGTATTGGACAGCGTCTTATCGGCGTGAGGATGATAGCTGTAGGTTGAAATACCTGCGGCGATAGCGCTTCCGAACACTTCAGAGACGTTGAACTGGTCGGTTCCCGCGTCTGAACGCGTGATTACTATCCGGCTCATGGCGTAGACGGTGCGATGCCAAAAGCCCCCCTTCCCTGATTGAAAAAAGCGCGGATCCTGGTGAAACACCGAGGGAAGAATCGCGGACGTCCAGTAGTTTTCGATGGTGCCATCGGCGGCAGCCGCTCCGAACCGCTTGCCATAGCCCGCCGCACCTTGGCCGTAACCAGGCTCACTATTCTGCGCTTGGCTGATTCCCGCCAGAAAAGCATACCAGGGCACTTCGATGTAGTCGAAAGAAGAGCGGGTCACCACTGCGAACTTTTGCTTGGTGCTTAGTGGCGGGACTTGGTCGGCATTCTCAAGGGTTAGGAAATTTGGCAGTGTGAAAAATAGCCGGTCGTTGGATGTGGCAGGGGCCGCCGTTTGAGTTTTTTCCTCGGGGGCCTTATTCTCCTTGGGTTTGTTCTTGTCGTCTTGGTCAGCCGGCACCTGTCCGGATGGCTGCCCAGTTTGCGCGACTGGCGCCAACTGAAAATGAAACGTCGGTCGCGGCGGATCCATTTTCTCTTGTTGTGCAAGTCCGGGTAGTGCAATCAAAAGAGTTGTGACAGCCCCGAAGCAAAACCGCAGGCCCAAATCCGTTCGTTTAATCATCACTAGTAATCGTCTCACAAGCTTCTTTCTTGCGTCTGAAATCTGCGTCAGACTTGCTGTATCTGTTCTCTGTCTGATTAGCCTGTTGTGCGGCCCGCGATAGCCGAAAATATCTGCGTGACTGCACGTAAGTGGCTCCTCTTTAGAGTCATTTGATGATGATTGCGTTGCTCCCCTGGTGTCTAAAACGCTATCGTGTGGAAACATTTTTGCGCCGATTTCGGGCCCCTTCGATTCATTTATCCAACTGTCCAGGTGCGACTGCCTATACTTCGCTGCTGACGCTGTGCGAGACTCGCACTGGTGTCAGGAGCGTCGTTCATGAAGCTATCGGAAATTGCCCGCAAGCTTGGCTGCGCAGTCGAGGGGCCGCAGGACCCGGAAATTACCGGCGTCGCCGGGATTGACCATGCTAAGCCCGGCCACGTCACTTTCTTAGCCAACCGGCGCTACTTCCCTCTTCTGAAAACGACCCGAGCGTCCGTCGTGCTCTTGCAGGCAGGCATCACTTTGGAGAGGGCACCTGGTGCATCCCCGATCTCCGCGCTGCGCAGCGAGAACCCCTATCTCGATTTCGCGCGAGTGATCGAATTTTTCTACCAACCGCCAAGCTACGCCCCGGGAATTCACCCCACCGCAGTGATCGCCAGGAGCGCGCAAGTGGGCGAGGGCGCTCACATCGGCCCTTACTGTTTTGTGGACGAAAACGCGCAAATCGGACGAAACGCGGTGCTGCATAGCTTCGTTACGGTTTACCGGGGCGCGAAGATTGGCGCAGACTTTTTCGCTCACGCGCATGCCGTCGTTCGCGAATTTTGTGCGATTGGCGATCGCGTCATTCTGCAAAATGGAGTGGTTATAGGTGGCGACGGTCTGGGCTTCGCGAAACGAAAAGATGGCAGTTGGTACAAAATGGCGCAATCCGGCGTGGCGGTTCTTGAGGACGATGTGGAAGTTCAGGCCAATGCCTGCGTGGACCGCGCTACAGTGGGCGAAACGCGCATCGGGCGCGGATCAAAGCTGGATGATCTGGTGCTTGTGGGGCACGCGTCGAAAGTCGGCAGCAACGCGATGTTGTGTGGCCAAGTTGGTTTGGCGGGCTCCACGCAAATCGGTCACGGGGCGATTCTGGCCGGGCAGGTTGGCACGGCGGGACATCTTAGCGTCGGTGACCATGCCGTGGTTACCGCCCAGAGCGGCATACCCAACGACGTGCCTGCGCGGGCGATGTATTCGGGTTATCCCGCGGTCGAGAACCGGCAATGGCTGAAATCGGTGGCGGCGCTGAATCGTTTGCCGGAACTTCAAAAACGCGTTTGGGAATTGGAAGAGGAAATCGAAAAAATAAAAGCACGCAAAAGCTAGTTACAGACTTATTGCTGCAAATCTATGCCGCTCCGGGGAATCCAAGCGGCCGCTGCTCTGGAGGGAGAGCCGCGGCCAAGGTGTCGTGAACGAGGTCGTTCAACTTGTCGCGAGTCTCGAGCGAATAGGCCGAAGCATCGATAGGCGGCAAAAACTCCACGAGGATTTCGCCAGGCCGCAAAACCAGGGACCGTTTCTTCATCAGCCGATGAGCGCCGGAGCATGCCACCGGCACAATCGGTGCGCCAGCTTTGATGGCCATCACCACTGCGCCTCGCTTGAATTTTTGCAAGCGGCCATCCGGGCTGCGCGTGCCTTCCGGATAAATTAAAAAAGATTGTCCGTTGCGAAGCTCTTCCGTTGCTTTGTCGAGGCTGGCGATGGCGGAATCCCGGCCGTCGCGTTCGATGGGAATGAAATGCGCCAGCCGGAATGCTTGTCCGACGATGGGCCAGCGAAAAAGTGATTCCTTCAGCAGAATGGCAATGCGGCGCGGAATCGCGCCGACAATCGCGGGAGCGTCCAGAGTGCTGGTGTGATTGGCGGCAAAAAGACAAGCGGCAGCGGGAATACGCTCTGTTCCCTTAACGCGCACGCGCACGCCGGCGGCACGCACAAAAAACATCACGCCGCCGATGCCTGCACGAAAAAGCGGGTCAGGATTACGGGTGATGAGCGTGAACACCAGCAACGGCGGACCAACAAGCAGGATGTACAGCGACAAAAAAAAACTGACCACGAGAGCACGGATCATGGGATTTTCAACACCGGCTGGAATTCGACCGGGACGGAGCTCTGGAGCGATCGCATCAGATCTCAGGCTCGGTCAATTCGCTGCGTGCATGGTCGGTGCATCGGTAACTCCGTGAAGCAATCCCTCGCGGATGTGCCGCGCCTTGCCTCCCGCATGGGAGTCTTCGGCAAGGTCATAAAAGGTCTCCGTGATTTCGCCGAGGTGAAAATCAATCTCCAGCTCGGCACCTTCGCGCCGGACAACAAGATGCAACAATTCCCCGGATTTGTGTTGGCGCAACCAATCATTGGAACGGCGTGGCGGGTCTCCGCCATTCCATTTCACAATAAAGTCTCCGGTTTGCAGGCCCGCTTCCGCTGCCGGGCTGTTGGCATCTACGGTGCGAACGACGAGAGGCCCTTTAGGAGCGCCCTCGGCGGCGAAACCGAGCGCTGCGCGTTGGCGAGTAGTTTGGCGCAATTCCAGACCGGCCAATGGAAATATCGCCTGGTACGGCAAGGCATTCGCTTCAGCGACGTAATGCTTAAAGAAATTCTCGAAGGAGCCGCCGGCCACTTTCTCCGCGGTCAATTGCACGTCCAAACTGTCGCGATAGGGTTTGCCAGGCACGCCAAAATCTTCGTTCATCTGGCGCATCACGTCATCCAAGCTTTTCTGATTATCGGTGCGGTCACGAATCAAAACGTCCAGAAGCACGCCCAGGACTTGGCCTTTGGTGTAATACGAGACGCTATATTCCGGATTTTCGTAGAGGGAATATTTCTCCAGCCAGGCGTCCAGGCTCGACTGCTCCGCGCTTTGCCAGCGATTCGCGGGGCGCGCTTCCAGTTCGGTAATCTGCTCGCTGAGATCGTGGTACAGCTGCTGTTTGCTCCAGAGGCCGGACCGCTCCAGCGTATACGAGCCGTAGGTACTGGTGACCCCTTCGACGAACCACAGTGCGCGGGTGTATTGCTCTTTCGCGTAGTCGACGGGATACAAGGTTGCCGGGCGGATTCGTTTCACATTCCACAGATGGAAAAATTCGTGCGCGGCTACACCAGGTAGAGAGTCTCCGGACGCCACGGAGATCGCAGTACCGTCAGCATGTTCCATTCCACCGCCTGCGCCGGCGGCGCCTTTGCCGATGTGTAAGACAAATGTGTAGCGCGGATAAGGCGCTTTGCCCATCAGCTTGATTTCGTACTCGCAAATGCGCTTCAACTCGGCTTCAACTGACTTCTTCTTGTAATTATCACCTTGAATGATGACCCAGATTTCAGGAACGATCCCTGAAAGTTTGAACATTTCGAATTTCCCAGCTTCGATTGGCGCGTCGGCTAGGGCATCGTAATTCGGGAACTCCGAGCCAAATCGCTGGACGACACCCATGGATTCCCACATTAGAATCCCGGGACCTGCAGCCTGCCAGGTTTCAGGGAGGTCACCCATGATGAATTGCACCTGCTCAGATCTTCGCTCCGGCACGTACATCAAGATCATGGCGGGGTTAATGAAGGCATGCTCGCGGTTCAGTTGCGTGGCGAAAGGACCGGGCTCGTCCCAATACGTGGCGTAACGCACGACCATGGTTCCATTTCCAGTAATGCGCCAGCTTTGCTTGTCTATTTTTTCGATGGAAGGCGCCGTATCGCTTGACGGGCGAGATCCAGGTTGGGTCGCGCCTTGGCGAACTCCCACTTGCTGGATATGAGAACTGAAGTCGCGAATCTGATAGAGGGCGTTCCAGGCTGGGATCTGGATCAGGACTTCATTGTCGACATCCGGGATGGTCATGGTGACATGAAACAGGTGCTGCTCAGGATGCGCGAGAGAAACTTCATAACGAATAGTGGCTTGTAATGAGGAGCAACATGTAAAACCGAGGAGGACTGATAAGAGCCCGAAGAATCGTGCACCGCGGAAATGAAAATCAATCACCTGCTGGTGGCCCCGGATGGCACGCGAACCTCTTCACCTAGCTTCTTGATTAATTTGTCGCACAAGCCATCAAAGCTGCCGTTGGACATCACCAGCAAGAGGTCACCCGGCTCGGCTTCGACTGCTAACACGCCGGCAATTTCGTCGCTGCTGCCAAAAACGCGCGCGTCTTTTCCAAGCGAGCGAATGCTGTTCGCCACCGTCTCGGGATCGAGGCGATTATCATCGCCGAGTTGATTTGAACGAAATACTCCGCCAAGAACAACGCGATCCGCCAAGGCCAGCGCTTGCGGCAGCGTCTCCTGAAAAACTTTGCGCCGCATCGAATTTGAACGTGGCTCGAGAATGCCCCACAGCCGGCGTCCCGGCCACCGCGTGCGCGCGGCCTCGATAGTGGCTTTAACCGCGGTGGGATGATGGGCAAAATCGTCGACTAGTAGAATGCCGCCAAATTCTCCCTTTATGTCCATGCGCCGCTTCACGCTGCGAAAAGTTTTCAGCGCCTTGCCGATGGCCTCGGCAGTGATTCCCCTGCCCTGCGCGACGACGGTGGCCGCGAGCGCGTTCAACACGTTGTGCCGGCCGGTGGCCGCGAGAACAAATTCGCCAAAGCGTTGGCCATGACGAGTTACGACGAAGCGCACGCCGTCTTTTTCAATCGCGACGTCGCTCGCAATCCAATCATTGCCTTCGGAGAAGCCGTAGGTTTCTACCTGGCACAGAGCTTTCTGTGCGGCGCGGCGCAAAGCCGGCCCGGACTCTGCGGTATCGCCCCAGATCACCGCTCGGCCGCGTCGCGGTACAAGGTTGACCAGCCGGCGAAATGCCAGCTCGTAAGTCTCGAAGTCCGGATAAATATCGGCGTGATCGTATTCCAATGAAGTGATAATCAGATCGTCCGGGTGGTAATGGAAGAATTTCGGCCCGCGGTCCCAGAAAGCGGTTTCATATTCATCGCCTTCCAGAATAAATTCTTCGCCGCCTCCGAGGCCATAGCTTTTGCCAAAATTCTCTGCTACTCCGCCGACCAGAAAATTCGGTTTCTTGCCTGCGGTCTCGAAAATCCACGCCAGCATAGCGGTGGTGGTGGTTTTGCCGTGCGTACCGCTGACCACGATAGAGTGCCGCCCGGGCAAAAATATTTCTTCAAGAATTTCCGGCATGGAACGGTAAGAAATTTTACGGTCGAGCACTTCTTCCAGTTCCGGATTGCCCCGCGCGATTATGTTGCCGACAATTACCAGGTCTGGAGCGGGCATCAAATTCGCCGCGTCGAAGGAATGAAAGAAAGAGATGCCGAGGCTCTCGAGCAACGTGGAAGCCGGCGGGTACACGCCCGAATCCGAACCTGTGACGCGAAAACCGCGTTCCCGCAACATGCCCGCAAGCGGCGCCATCGCGGAACCACCGATTCCGATTATGTGGATGTGCTTCGGGTCCGTCATGCCACCACCGCCGGTTCAAGAATTTCCAGCACGCCTGCTCCTTTAGTCGACAAACGGGCTTTGACGCCCACCGGCACCGTTAACATTGGACGCGTGGTGTGGCCAATGGGCGCTCCAAAAACAATCGGGACACCGAGCGGGCTGAGTATTCTTTGGCACACATCGATCACCGTCGGGCTCCCTGCCACAGGCGCTTCGCACTCCGGAAAATCGCCCAAAACAATTCCGCAAACGTTTGTGAATTTCCCGGCTTGTTGCAGATGCATCAGAGCGCGATCCACTTGCCACGGCTTCATTCCCCGATCTTCCAGAACAAGAATCGCATCATCGGTTTGCAAATCCCACTGCGTTCCGATGGCCGTTTCCACAAGAGTCAAGCACCCGCCGAGCACTCGCCCGTTAGCTTCGCCTGGAGTCAACTGCTCTCCCTGAAGGTCCAAAGACCAGCCGCCTATCGTGTTTTGTAGAGCCCCCAGCAACGACTTTTCGTCATATCCCTTTGGCGCGCCTGGACCAGCATCCAGCCCGGCAGCCAGCATCGGGCCGTAAAAGGTGACCCATTGAAATCGTTGCCACAAATAAATCTGCAAAGAAGTCAGGTCGCTGAAACCTAAAATAATTTTTGGCTTTTCGGAGGTTGAAATATGCAGGTCATCGAGCAAGTAGTTCGAACCGTATCCGCCACGAGTCCCGATGAGGGCGTCGATGTCTTCGCGCTCCAGCGCACGAAGCAGCTCGTTGTGTCGGCTAGTCATTGTCCCTGCGAAGTAGCCGTCATTTTGGGTAGAAGCGCGTGTTGCGACCTGCCATCCCAAACGGGTTAGCTCCGCGATGCCCGCCGCAATTCTCGAAGGTTCGGCCGGGGAAGCGGGAGCGAAAGGCATGACCATGCTGTGCGGGGTCAGCGCCCGGGGCTTACGCGCCTTGCTGCGTTCACTTTGGGAAGTTGACTCGCGCGTCATGGGCACCCCAGAACGAGTAGTCATGCCTGTTGCTGCCTCTCGACCGGAAGCATCTCAACGGTCACTCCGGGCCGCGTCAACCCGGCGAAGATTTTTTCCTGTTTGCGATGACTGACGTCCGCATCAAACTGGATGAGATTTTTGTCGCCGGCCATGGATACCTGAAAATTATCCAACGTAATTCCAAGGCTGGAGAAACATTGATGAACTTCAGAAACTAGATCCACAGACTGATCGCTGGAAATGCGAAACAACATGTACCGTGGCTTCAAGCCAATCCAGTTTTCCACGTAGAGCAAAAACACCAGCGCGAATAGCACCAACAAGCACGCAAAACCCGACGCCCGAAATAGTCCAGCGCCAGCGCCCATCCCCATTGCTGCCACCGCAAAAATTGTGGCTGCGGTGGTCAACCCTGTCACACCACCGCGATCGCGCAAAATAACTCCAGCGCCGAGAAAACCAATTCCCTGAACAATGTTGGAAGCAATGCGCGTAGTGCTGGCATCACCTGTAGCTCGGGCGATTTGTATGGAAAGAATCGTGAAAAAAGCCGCGCCCACGGCCACACACAAGCCGGTGCGTAGGCCGGCTGGGCGACGGTGCCAGGCGCGCTCCACTCCAATTACGGAGCCAAGCAAAGCAGCCCACAGCAAGCGCACGATCATGTCATTGAGAGGAATCATGCTTTTCGTTTGGGTCGCGAAACCCTGGGAAAGTTTACAGTTTATAGCGAGAATTGCGTTAATTTCGCGAAGTGCCGTGCCCTGGCGTGTATCTCGCTGCGTTTTAGCGAACGCAACCTGTCCAGCCCGAATTTTTCAACCGCGAAGCTTCCTAATACCGAGCCGTACACCATGGCGCGCCGCAGGGCCGCGTCATTTTTTTGCCCAGCGCCCGCAAGGTAGCCCATAAATCCTCCCGCAAAACTATCCCCTGCGCCGGTTGGATCATGCGGCTCTTCCAGCGGAAACGCCGGAACGCAAAATACGCCGCGCTTGTCGACCATCATGGCCCCATATTCACCGCGCTTTACCACCAGCGTGCTCGGACCCATTTTAAAAATATGCTTCGCAGCACGCAACAAATTATGTTCGCTGGAGAGTTGCCGCGTTTCAAAATCGTTGATCATCAAAATATCCACATGCTTCAACGTCTCGCGCAGCTCTGCGTTGGTCCGTTCGATCCAGTAGTTCATGGTGTCCAGCGCAACGATTTTTGGCCTGTTAGTGACCTGTTGAAGCACATCGCGCTGGAGGTCAGGAGCGATATTGGCAAGGAAAACGTGTTTGGATTTGCGGTATTTTTCGGGCAGCTTCGGTTTGAAGTTGGCGAACACATTTAAATCCGTCACCAGCGTGATACGTTCATTAAGATTTTCGGAGTAGCGTCCGGACCAGAAGAAAGTTTTGCCCGCCGCCCGCTCCAATCCTTCGATATCAATGGTTCGCCCGCGAAAAATTTCGGCATCCTTCGACGTAAAATCGTCACCCACGATACCCACAAGGTTTACATGCGTGAAGTGACTGGCCGCCACCGCGAAGTAGGTAGCCGCGCCGCCGAGCGCTCGCTCCACTTTTCCGTACGGACTCTCCAGACAATCGAATGCCACCGAACCGACGACCAGTAGGGACACAAATTTTCTCCTATATATATTTGGCGAGTATGGCGGCCAGACGCCTTTTGGTAGCCGGGAGAACCAGCTTCATATCCGTAACTAACGCGTGTTGCAGCGCCGACCCACACTTGCAAGAGCGGTCGGCGGGCAATGCCCGGACTGCTTCACGTAAAACGCGTTGTGCATTTTCTGCATTCTGGTTCAGCAAAGCGATGATTTGCGAAGCCGTAACGGACTCGTGTTCGGGATGCCAGCAATCATAGTCGGTAATCATCGCGATTGTGGAGTAACAAAGCTCAGCTTCGCGAGCAAGTTTTGCCTCCGTGGCGTTGGTCATGCCCACCACTTCAAAGTGCAGCTGCCGATGCATGTTGGCTTCCGCGAGCGTGGAGAATTGCGGCCCTTCCATACAAACGTACGTTCCGCGGCGATGCACTTTCACACCCAGATGCACGCTGGCGTCGGCTAGCGCAGCCGACAATTGCGCGCAAGTAGGATGCGCGAAGGACACATGCGCCACAAGCCCTTCGCCGAAAAATGTGGACATTCTCTGCCGGGTGCGATCCACGAATTGATCGGGCACAAGAAATTCTCCGGGCCGCAATTCTTCTTGCAAAGAACCTACCGCGCTCACGGAAATAATTCGCTCAACGCCCAGCAACTTCATAGCGTAAATATTGGCGCGATAATTAATTTCGCCGGGCAGAATTCGGTGGCCGCGGCCGTGGCGCGCCAGGAACGCCACACGCTTCCCTTCCAGTGTTCCCAGTACAATGGCTTCGGAAGGGTCGCCGAACGGAGTTTTAACTTTAATCTCGCGCGGGCTGGTCAGCCCCGCCATCGAATAAAGTCCGCTCCCGCCGATAATGCCGATGCTCGCTTGCGAAGGGGTTCTTGACGGCTTCGCGACAGACGAGTTTTTTCGTTTTGCGACCGCCATGCAACGTTCTCCTGAAATTATTTGCCCAGATCGATTGGTTCAAATTCGATTTTGCCATTGCGGTCATGCAATGTGGCCGTGGGAAAATCGGGGTCGTGCCCAAAGGCCACAGTCCAACCTTGCGCTACAATTTCAGCGATACGCTTGCGTTTCGTTTCTAGTGTTTGCAAAGGGTACAGGTCGTACCCGGGCATCCACGCGAGTGGCAGGTGATGTCGCGTCGGCAGCATATCCGCCACAAAGATCACCGTGCGATTCCCGCCGGATATTTTTACCGCCTGGATATCCGCGTTGTGGCCCGGAATACGCACAACGGAAATTCCGGGAATAATCTCTACATCGCCATCAACGAGCCGCCATTGGCCAGCTTCGCTAACAGGAACAAATCTGTCCGCGAAATAGCTCGCGCGGTCGCGCTCCGTCGGATTCATGGCGTGTTCGAGTTCCGCGCGCTGCACAACGTATTCTGCGTTAGGAAATGTTGGCACATCGCGGCTGTCAACAACGCGAGTATTTCCGCCGGCGTGATCAAAGTGCAGGTGGGTGTTGATGACCATATCGACTTTCTCGCGAGCGACGCCAACGCGCGAGAGAGAATCCCTCAAAGGATCACCTTCCTGGATGCCATAAATATTCCGCAGCTTGGGATCCCACTTCGTTCCATTGCCAGTCTCTACAACAATATTTTTACCCTCGGCTCGCACCAGTAGCGAATTGGCAGCCAGTCGAATGCGATTGCGGTCGTCCGCGGGCTTTTTCATTTCCCAGAGCGTTTTCGGTACAACACCGAACATCGCGCCGCCATCCAGATAAAAGTTTCCGCCGTGCAAGGGCAGAACTTCAATTTCGCCAAAATGCATCAGGCTTGGCTCCGCGAGCCCAGCCCGCTCCGGGTAAGAATTTCGTTGACGGCGGTAAAGGGATCTTTGCGGCGCTCGGCGACTTCGTAGGCTAATTCCTCAAGTTGCGCTTCGCCCGCCACTCCGCCCACCGCGCGCTCGAGCAGACGTGATTCCAGGAGTTCCAGGAGCCGTTTTTTCCAGTGCTCCACATGCTTTTTCTGCCGCTCCGGGCGCGGCGCGAAATGCTCACGAAATTTGGCGACCGTTTCGGCAAGCTTGTCGACGCCTCGATTCTCGGATGCCGCTGTTCGAACCACGGGAGGATGCCAGCCATGCTGCGGCATCACCAGCGAAAGCATGGCGTTCAATTGTTGCTCCACGCGCTCCGCGCCTTCGCGATCGCTCTTGTTCACCACAAAAATATCCGCGATTTCCATCAGGCCGGCCTTCATGTTTTGAATGTCGTCGCCCATCCCGGGAACCACGACCACGATCACGCAGTCAGCCAACCTGACAATGTCGACTTCGTCCTGGCCCACACCTACCGTTTCGATCAATATCCGGCGCTTGCCCGCGGCGTCCAGAAGCAACGCCACCTCGGATGTTGTGCGCGACAAGCCGCCCAAAAATCCGCGCGTGGCCATCGAACGAATAAATACGCCGACATCCGCAGCGTGTCCCTGCATTCGAATGCGATCCCCCAAAATCGCGCCGCCTGAATAGGGACTGGTCGGATCGACTGCAATTACCCCGACGGCTTCGTCTTGTTTGCGATAAAGCGCAGCCAGTCGGTCAACCAACGTGCTCTTGCCCGTACCGGGCGCGCCAGTTACGCCGATCAGGTAAGCCTCGCCGGTATGTGAGAACAGCGCACGAAGCAACGGCTCGGCATTGGCGTCATGATTTTCAATCGCGGTGATCGCGCGAGATAGTGCTCGCACGTCACCTGCACGCACCTCTTCCGCCCATTTTTCAACTGCCAGTGCCATTTTTTCCCTTGGAGCTTTTCACAAAACGCCGCGAGCCTCGAAGATTATTTCTTTCCCAGCAGTTGCCGGGCAATCACCAGCTTCTGGATTTCACTTGTGCCTTCGCCGATGGTGCACAACTTCACATCACGATAAAATTTTTCCGCCGGGTAATCCTTGATGAATCCGTAGCCGCCGTGAATTTGCACGCATTCGTTGGCCACGCGCACGGCAACTTCGCTAGCAAATAATTTCGCCATGCTGGATTCGCGCGTGAAACGCACGTCTTTTTTGTCCGCCAGCCAGGCCGCCTGGTAAACCAGCAACCGCGCGGCTTCTACGTCGGTAGCCATATCCGCCAGCTTGAACTGGATGGCTTGAAACTCGCTGATGGCCTGTCCAAATTGCTTACGCTGCTTGGCGTACTTCGTGGCCGCGTCGAGCGCTCCTTGAGCCATGCCTAGTGCCAGAGCCGCAATCGAAATACGTCCGCCGTCAAGAATTTTAAGGCTGCCGGTGAAGCCTTCGCCCTCGGGCCCTAACAGATTTTCGTGTGGCACTCGGCAATCAGTAAAAATTACTTCCGAGGTATCGCTCGCACGCATCCCCAATTTGTTTTCTTTTTTTCCTGGTTTAAAGCCAGGCATGCCTTTTTCTAGAATGAACGCGCTGATCCCGTGCGCGCCTTTAGACTTGTCGGTCTTGGCCATCGCCACGCAAATATCCGCGTAATGGCCGTTGGTGGTAAATGTTTTGGCGCCATTCAACACCCAGAAATTACCGTCGCGTACCGCCGTGGTTCGCGTTCCTCCAGCGTCCGAACCGGCTTCCGGTTCTGTCAATGACCAGGCCCCGATCTTTTTGCCCTGCGCCAGTGGAACCAAATATTTCTTCTTTTGCGCCTCATTACCAAATGTAAAAATGTGATTGCTGCACAACGAATTGTGCGCCGCTACAATGATGCCCACGGACCCGTCCACGCGAGACAATTCCTCAATCGCGATGGCATATTCGATATACCCCAGGCCTGCGCCACCGAGCTCCTCGGGAAAAATCACACCGAGCAAACCCATCTCCGCCAGCTTGGGCATGATTTCTATCGGGAAATGAGACACTTCATCCCATTCCATCACGTGCGGCCCGATTTCACCCTCGGCAAATTCACGCACGCTTCGCCGCAGTTGGTTTTGTTCTTCGGTTAATCCGAAATCCACGCGCTCTCCTGCTTACCAGCCAACGGGGTAATTGTTCTTTTTATTTTGTTCATCCAGCCAGATTTTCAGTGGCGCGAAATAATCGGCCAGCGCGCTCGCGTCCAATTGTTTCTCGCCGGTCAAAACTTCTAGAGCCTCCGGCCAGGGCTTGCTGGCGCCCATTGAAAGCATCTTGTTCAACCGTTCGCCGGCCACTTTGTTGCCATAAATCGAACAGCGATGCAGCGGCCCTGAATATCCTGCCTCGCGACAAAGCGCGCGCTGAAACTGGAATTGCAAAATCCGCGCTAGAAAATAACGCATGTAGGGCACGTTCCCAGGCACGTGAAATTTTGCGCCGGGATCAAAATCCGCTTCCGTCCGCTGCACGGGAGGAACTATTCCCTGATATTTGAGCCGCAAATCCCACCACGCTTTGTTGTATTCCTCGGGCTTCACTTGGCCGGAAAAGACTTCCCATCGCCACTCATCCACCAGCAACCCAAAGGGCAGAAAAGCGACTTTTTCCAGGGCCTGCTGCAGCAAATAATCTATGTCCTCGGAACTGGCGGGAACCATTTCGATGAGCCCGATTTTCTTTAGATATTCAGGCGTGACCGACAGGGCGATCGTGTCGCCCACCGCTTCGTGGAAACCATCGTTGGCGCTGTTTTGAAACAACGGCGGCTGGTTCTCGTAGGCGCGCTGATAAAAATTGTGACCAAGCTCGTGATGAATCACCCGGAAATCTTCTTCGGTAATCTGAATGCACATCTTGATGCGCAGGTCTTCCTTGGAATCCACATCCCAGGCGCTGGCGTGACAAATCACCTCGCGATCGCGGGGCTTGGTGAATAACGAACGTTCCCAGAATGTCTGCGGCAGCGGCGCGAATCCCAGGGAAGTAAAAAATCCTTCGCCGTACTTCACCATCCCGCGCGCATCGGTGTGCCGTTCCTGCAATATTTTTGTAAGGTCGTAACTCTGTGCCGGCTTAGGCGAATCCATCAACGAATAAACGTTGTTCCATTCCTGGCTCCACGGATTTCCCAGCAGCTGCGCCGGAATTGGCCCCTTCACAGGCACAAGCGCCGCGCCATACTTTTTTGCAAGTTGTCCACGGACGTAAGCGTGCAAAGACTCATACAGCGGCCGCAACTGCTCCCACAGCCTGTCGGTCTCTTTCGCGAATTGGTCTGGGGGCATGTCATACATCGATCGCCAAATCCCGCCCACATCCGAATATCCCAGTTCGCGTGAACCTTTGTTTCCCAATTCCACGAGCCGCGCATAACGCTGCCGCATGGGAGCGCCAATCGCATGCCATCCGATCCACGCGCTCCTTAATTCTTCCGGATCGTGACTGGTAGCCACAATGTGTTCAACGGCCGTGATGTCCAGGCATTTGGCATCCACGCCCGCGGTGGGGCACCACTTGCCCTTGCCATAATCCCCGGCCAACGATGTGGAAATGGTCGCCATTTCTTTCTGCTCCGCCGCGTTCGAAGGCGCGGGAAAGCCGATAGACAATTTCACCAGCAACATTTTTCGCGCCATCTCCGGCGGCAGTTTCAGGTTGTCAAAGCGATGCGCCTTCGTCGCCAGATCCACGGTTAACGTGTTTACTGCCTCACCGGCGTCGGCCGCAATTTGGTTGGTGTCATCGGTAATAAAATTTTCCTGCACCCAGGCTGCGCGCTGCGCTTTGTTTCCCAGGTCAAACAGTCGAGCCTCGGCGTCATCAAGAAATGCTTTGGCCTCTTCAACCGTCGCCGCGCCTCCTTCCTGCTTCACCGGCGCGTGCTCTTGCGCCAACATCATCTGCGTCAAGAGCAGTCCTGCGCACACACATCCGAGCATCAAATGCTGGCCAACTGGGGTAATTTTCATGCCTTAGCCTTCCTGGTATTCGCCGCAACCTGCCGAATGATGAGCAGCACTCGTTCGATTCCCTCACGGCTAACATCACAATGCGTTACAAAACGCACCGAGTGTAGTGCGGTGTCTTGCGCCCAGACCCCGTGCGTATACAATTCTTCACAAAACTCCACCGCTGTCTTCCCTGTCTGTGAACAATCGCAAATTACGATGTTGGTTTGCACTTTCGCTGGATCGATTTTCAATTGAGGAATCTTCGCAAGGCCTTCGCTGAGAAATCGCGCATTCTCATGATCGATATGCAAACGCGACGGAGATTTTCTTAGCGCGATCAGACCCGCGGCGGCAATCACTCCAGCCTGACGCATTCCGCCGCCAAACATTTTGCGGTAAACGCGAGCCTTTTCTATAAACGCCCGCGAGCCTACCAACATGGAACCAACCGGAGCGCCCAGTCCCTTCGACAGGCAGAACATCACCGAATCGCACCTGCGGGTCATGCGCGCAACGGAATCGCCCAGCGCCACTGCGGCGTTGAAAACACGCGCGCCATCGAGGTGAACCTTCAGATTGGCGGCGTGCGCGTGATCGCAAATGTCATCCACGGTCGCGGTCGGATACAACATGCCGCCGGCCATGTTGTGGGTGTTCTCCAAGCAAACCAACGCCGTTTGCGAATCGTAATAAACGTGGGGCCGAATTACCGCTTCGATCAGCGCCCACGAGAGAATTCCGTCTTCACCGCGCGCAATTCGGGGCATGCAGCCCGCCACCGCCGACATGGACGCCAGCTCGTACAGATTTACGTGGCTGCGCTCTTCGCAAATCACCTCGTCGCCGTGGTGGGTCCACACCTTTATAGCGATGAGGTTGCCCATGCACCCGGTGGGAACGAATATCGCCGCGTCCTTGCCGAAAAGTTCTGCAGCCTCGCGCTCCAGCAGATTTACGGTGGGATCTTCCGCGTACACATCGTCGCCGACCTCGGCTTCAGCCATGGCGCGGCGCATTTCCGGGGTAGGCCGGGTCACCGTGTCGCTGCGCAAATCGACCACATTCAATGCCGGCCCGGAAGCCCGTGAGTTCATAGCCATCACTGGATCTGTTTCTGTCGCGCTCAAGACTTAGCCTCCGTCCTTTATCTCAGCAGCTCTACAAAAACCTCGTTCGAAACGCTTAACCGTGAAGGCGCCAGTCGAATTACCGAGCCGTTCCATTCCAGCAATCCAGAAGAGGCCAGCGGATCGAAGCGCGACGCCAATTTCACCGCGTAATCTTTTTCAATTCGCGACACGTCAATGCCATTCAACTGCCGCAAACCCAGAAACAATTCTTCTTCGAGGGCGGCCTCGGGCGTTAAGCGTTCCAGTTGCTCGACTGGCAAACATCCATTTTGCATAGAGTTTACGTAACCGGCCGCATCATGCGCATTGGCCCATCGCTGAACGCCTGAGAACGAGTGCGCGCCCGCTCCAAATCCCAGGTAAGCTTCGCGCCGCCAGTATTTCAAATTGTGGCGCGATTCGAATCCAGGCTTGGCCCAATTGGATATTTCATAATGGTGATAGCCCGCGGCAGAAAATGAAGTCTGCGCCAGCTCATAAAATTCTGCCATCTGATCTTCGCTAGGCACCGTGCCTGCGCTATAACGCTTGCCGCCTTTTAAAAGCTCATTGCCCAGATGGCTCTTCTCATCCACTTCCAGGATGTACACGGACACATGCTCGGGAGCCAATTCGACAAGCCGATCCAAAGATTCGCGCCAACTTTCCGGCGTCTGCAACGGCAATCCGGCAATTAAGTCGAAGCCGATATTCGCAATGCCAGCTTCGCGAAGAATGGGAACGGCGCGATAAATATCCGCGCGACGGTGCATGCGTCCGGAAGCGGCCAGCTCGGAGTCAGAAAACGATTGCACGCCGAAGCTCACGCGATTAATTCCTACGCGCACCCATGCGGAAGCCTTCTGCGCATCCACTGTTTCGGGATCGGCCTCGAGCGTCACTTCCGCCAGATCACAGCGAAAGGAATCACGGATGGTATCCAAAACAGTTTGCAGATGCGCGGGATCAAGCAAGCTGGGCGTGCCGCCGCCGATATAAACCGTGTCCACGCTCGCGTTTTTCGCTATGGCGGGAGCAAGCTCGATGCCGGCAGCCGAATACAAATCACGGTAGGTCTTCATTTCACGGCAAACGGCGCTCACGTAGGGAGCGAAGCGCGAGGAGGAAACGACTCCAGTATGAAAATTACAATATGTACATTTCGTTTGGCAGAAAGGAACCTGCACGTAGATGCCGAGGCTGGTCATTTGCACAAAAACTTTAACACAGCGCCGCATTGCGCGCAGGCGCCGGTAGGCAGAAGTTGGTGCGCCGGTACGGGCCAGTTGGCATTAGTGGCGCCAAAATCAGAGTTGTTCCGGGATGACTTTCACCTGCAGGTGTCGCTCGCGCGGCCCGTCGAATTCGCAAAAGAAGATACCTTGCCAACGCCCCAATTTCAGCTTGCCGTCTTCTACAAAAATCGTTTGGCTCGCGCCCACCAGCACGGACTTCATGTGCGAATCAGAATTTCCTTCAGCATGCCGGTAAGGCCCTTCAACCGGGATCAAGTGGTCAAACGCTCCTTCGAGATCGCTGGCCACATCGGGGTCGGCGCACTCGTTGATCATGACTGCGGCGGTAGTATGCGGAACGTACACGTAGCAAATGCCGTTGGCCACGCGAGACTTTGCCACCGCCTGTTCTACCTGTGCGGTCACGTTAACAACCTGCGTGCGGCGACTTGTTTTTACTTTTAGCGTGTGGATTGTCACCAGGCACCAGGGCTTCGCGACGGGTTATGACAGCTGCACTATACAGTGACGCCCCAGATTCTTGTCGCCGCACAGTTTTTGCAATTCCGTCAATCCGCCCGGGCCCCAGCGGGCCAGAAATGGTAAAAGACAAAGTTCCCTCGATTGCAGGACCTTATGCGGGTAGAGCAACTGCTCCAGAAAATTCTCAGACACCGCGAGGAGCGTCGCTTTGGCGTCCTGCGCGCGGCCAGTCTTGCGGCGCAGCTTATCGATCTGGTACTCGATCTTTTTGCGAGCCGTCTCTACCGCACCTTGCAAAGTAGGATCAAGCTTCTTCAGCTGATCGTGCAACTGGCCCAGCATTTTCATCACTTGTTTATGGTTGCGGTCAAAATCCCGAGACACGTCCTTTGGAACCGACGCGCGCTCCATTCTGCGGCGAACTTCCTGGGAGCCAGCCCAAATATCTTCCACGTTAAGTTTGTAAGTCCGCAGTAATTTGGCAGCCTTGATATCCACCAGCGTGAAGTCCGGGCGCGACAAAATCACTGGCATGCGCCCGAGCACGTGCTTGTACACCACTTCGGATTGCGCAAAATATGCAATTTCTGCCGCTCCGCCAATGTACGCCACGGTAGGTAGCAAAAAGTCCTGCACCACAGCACGTAAAAGCGCGCTGGGGCTGAAATCTCCCGGCGTGTTCTCGATAACTTTCAGCAACTCCGCAGTGGCCCACTGCTTTTCGCCTGCTTGAAATTTGCCGTGGCCGCTGGTCGCAATCGCTTTCCGCACACCGTCACTTGCCAGCGCCTTGTCTCCGCACTGACAGCCCATGTAAAACAACAACGTGCTCTTCGCCGTAACTTTAACTTGCGCGGAAAACCCTGCAGCTTCCAGTTCCTTGTCTCGGCGCAACAATTTTTCATTCAACGCATCGCGGTATTCGATAGCCTGGCGATAGACGGGAGCCGCGATACGGTGTAACGCAGGGTCCAGCGGATCAAGAAGAATGAGGCCTTGCTGCGAAAACAATTTGGCAAATAATTTGGCGAACGCGCTTCCATATGTTTCGCTGCGGCTGTAACTTTCCTTCAAAAACTGAGCCAACAACACGCTGCCCTGCTTGACCAGCAGTTCAGCGGCTTCGTGAACTTGTTCGTCGATCTGTGCGCCCAGCAATATATTCCCAACTGGGCGTCCCGCATCCTGCTCCGGAGGAGCCGCAAGCTCGAAGCGCTTCAGTTGCCCGTCTTGAAACCAACTCACATGGCGGACTTCGTCAACGTCATGGTCTTCGGTGGCCATCCAAAAAACGGGCACGGCCTCAATTCCTGAACGGGTCAATTCATTTGCAACTTGAATAGCGCTTAGCGCCTTGTAAAACGAATACGCGGGACCGCTGAAGAGTCCCACCTGCTGGCCGCTGACAACGGCTACCGCCCCTTTTTCCAACCGATCGAGATTGTCGAAAACTGCCGGCCCCGTGCCAAACGCGGCGTTCTGCGCGCGCAGAATTGTGGTGACCGCGTTCCGACGCTCCTTGGGGAAATCCAGTTCGCGGGCTACTGCAGTAACGGAAGATATTTTGGGCGCATGTGCATAAAACGCCTGCACCTTTGAAAAATTATTCAGATATTCGAGGAAGAGCTTCGACGGGTGGGGGAGCTTGTGGGACGCGAGGGCACGACAGTCCATGAGCCGTTAGATGATACCCGCGCGGAAACGTCTCATCAAAGCGCCCAATTATTACAAATCATGCCGAAGCCATAATGGGCTGCTCGATAGTGGCCAGGATTGAGCTGATTCGCGACTTATGCTCGTCGGTAAGTGGCTGCAATGGCAGCCTGGGATTTCCACCGCGATAGCCGCGCTGGTCCATAACGTACTTGACCCCGGCGATGCCGAACTTCGAGACGATCTGGTTAGAGGCCCGCAGTAATACCTTTTGCAGTTCGCGGACTTGTTCCCATTGACCCTGGCGGAAAAGCTCGTAGAGCGTCGCGCATTTCTCCGGAAGCGCGCTTGCCAAGGCTAGAATCGCCCCGCGCGCGCCCACCGCAAGACACGGAAACACCGTGGCAGCAGCGCCTACCAGCACCTGAAATTGTGGCGGCGCGCCCGCGATCATCTCCGAAATACGGTGAACATTTCCTGAGCTGTCCTTTATACCGATAATGTTTTGATGTTCGGCGAGTGCAATTGTCTCGGGCGCTTCGAGCGCCAGTCCGGTGAAGATCGGCACAGAATAAAGCATTATCGGGATGGGGGATTCATCCGCGACGCGACGGTAATGCGCGATGAGCACTTCCGGTTTGTACGCCGGTTTGTAGTAATAAGGAGTTTTGACAAGCGCGGCATCGTATCCAAGAGCAGCAGCTCGCTGTGTGCGTTCAATTGTTTCGGCGGTGGATTCCGAACCGCAGCCCGCCAGCAATTTTTTCCCGGGCGCCGCAGTTTCCTTAACGGCCTCAAGTATGCCGTCCATTTCCTTGGAACGCAGCAACACGGATTCACCCGTGGAGCCGAGCACAACGTATCCCGCAAGCGCGGTTTGATTGTAGCGGCCAATGTTGTGCTTCATGCCCTCGAGCCCCACCGAACCATCCGCTGCGAACGGTGTTGTTAATGCGGGAAAGACTCCTGCCAGATCCAGCATTGAATTCCCCAATTTTAGCTTAAAGACAGCTTGCAAAAAATTAGCCGGCCAGCGTCAGTCCGCCGGAGCAGGGCTTTGCGAGGCCGCCACGCTGCCGCGATGCAAATCCTGCAGCGCTGCAACTTCCGTTCCCTGTTCTAGCAACGCCCGTATTCCGCGAGCTGCTGCGTGCGCCGCTGCCAGCGTGGTGATGCACGGAATGTTATAGCGAATCGCCGCGCGCCGGATAGATTTTTCGTCGTAAAAAGATTCGCGCCCCAGTGGAGTGTTGATGATCAGATCGATCTTCCCGGTCTTCACCAGGTCCACGATGTTTGGCCGCCCCTCGTTTACCTTAAAAACTTCCTGCGCTTCCACTTCCGAATCGGCCAACGCCGCTGCGGTTCCCCGCGTGGCCAGCAGTTTGAAACCCAGCGCCTGCAATTCCTTGCCGAGCGGACCAACGTGTTTTTTGTCGCGGTCATTGACGCTCATGAATACGGTGCCTTTGCGCGGCAGGCGTTGCCCAGCAGCGAGCTGTGCTTTGGCGAACGCCAAGCCATACGAAGTTGAAATTCCCATGACTTCGCCGGTAGAGCGCATTTCCGGCCCCAGGATGGTGTCCACGCCGCGAAACTTGTTGAAAGGGAAAACCGGGGACTTCACGGAATAAAATTCGTGCACAGCAATTTCTGAAACACCGTGATGAACCACCAGCGGCAATTTCATGGTGGACAATTTTTTACCGGCCATCAAGCGCGCCGCGACTTTCGCGATGGGTACGCCCGTGGCCTTGCTCACAAACGGCACAGTTCGCGATGCTCGCGGATTCACTTCCAGGACATACACCGTGTCCCGCTGAATCGCATATTGCACGTTCATCAAGCCCACGACCTTCAAAGCCAGCGCAAGCCGTTTCGTATATTCGCGAATGGTATCTAAAATCTTGGGCGACAAGCTCACCGGCGGTAGCACGCAGGAAGAATCGCCGGAGTGCACGCCGGCTTCTTCGATGTGCTCCATGATTCCGCCGATCACCACTTCCGATCCATCGCACAGCGCGTCAACATCCACTTCCGTAGCTTCTTCCAGAAATTGATCGATCAGGACCGGGCGCGCTGGGCCCATCAGCGCAGCTTGCGCCACATATTCCTGGACGGTGTTGACGTCGTAAGCGATCACCATTGCTCGGCCGCCCAAAACATAGCTGGGACGCACCAGAACCGGCATGCCAATTTCACCGGCTACGCGCGCGGCCTCTTCGGGAATTAACGCCGTGCCATTTCGCGGCTGGTGAATTCGTAGCTCATCAAGCAATCGTCCGAAGCGGCGGCGATCTTCGGCCAAGTCAATCGATTCGGGCGCAGTGCCGATGATCGGCACGCCGTTGCGTTTCAGTTCCAGCGCCAGGTTCAGCGGCGTCTGCCCGCCAAACTGCACGATCACACCATGAGGTTTTTCGCGCTCGACCACCGCCAAGACGTCTTCGAGCGTGAGCGGTTCGAAATAAAGGCGGTCTGAAGTGTCGTAGTCAGTCGAGACGGTTTCTGGATTGCAATTGACCATGATGGTCTCGAAACCATCTTCGCGCAGTGCAAACGAAGCGTGACAACAGCAATAATCGAATTCAATGCCCTGTCCGATGCGGTTCGGCCCGCTGCCCAGAATGATGATTTTTGGCCGTGACTGCGCGTCGGATTCGTCCTCGTCTTCATAGGTCGAGTACATATACGGCGTAAACGATTCGAATTCTGCGGCGCAAGTGTCGACACGTTTGAAAACCGGGCCGACGCCGTAACGCGCACGCTGCAACCGCACCGCAGCAGCCGTGGTCTTCCACATCTGCGCTAACTGCTCGTCGCTCGTTCCGTGACGTTTCACTTCGCGCAGCAATTCTTTCGAGGCCGTCTCCACGGTGACCTTGGCGGCGCGGCGATTCATGGCGATTATTTCTTCAATCTGTTGAATAAACCACGGATCGATTTTTGTAAGTTCGCAAATTTCTTGAGCAGGCAAACCGCGCTCCACGGCCGTCAGCAGCCAATGAATGCGGTCTGGACGCGGGGTGGCAAGTTTCTCGCGCAGCAAAGAATCTGGTGTCTCCGCTGGCGCGCGCCATGGCGTGCTGGGCTCAAGAGAGCGGATGCCCTTCTGCAGCGCCTCTTTGAAGGTTCTGCCGATGGCCATCACTTCGCCAACGGATTTCATCTGAGTTCCCAACGTGCTGTCGGCACCGGGAAACTTCTCGAATTGCCACTTGGGGATTTTTACCACCACATAATCGATGGTTGGTTCGAAACACGCGGGCGTCTGCTTGGTGATGTCGTTGGGAATTTCATCTAGTGACATTCCCACCGCCAGCCGCGCGGCGATTTTTGCAATCGGGAATCCCGTGGCTTTGCTCGCCAACGCCGAACTGCGCGATACGCGCGGGTTCATTTCGATAACGGTCATCTTGCCGTTTTCAGGATTGATGGCGAATTGCACGTTGGACCCGCCGGTCTCCACGCCAACCTCGCGTATGATCGCGGCGGCCGCATCACGCATGCGCTGATATTCCTTGTCGGTTAACGTTTGCGCCGGCGCCACGGTGATGGAATCGCCGGTGTGCACGCCCATGGGGTCAAAATTTTCGATGGTGCAAATGACCACGAAATTGTCGCGGTAATCGCGCATCACCTCGAGTTCGTATTCTTTCCACCCGAGCACCGACTCTTCCACCAGCGCTTCGTGCACCGGGCTCATGTCCAGCGCATGCGAAATCGCTTCGCCAAATTCTTCGCGGTTATATGCGATGGAGCCGCCAGTGCCTCCCAAAGTAAACGAGGGGCGAATCACCAGCGGGAATCCCAGCTGATCGCAAAGCCGCAGCGCGTCCTGCGCGTTATTAACCAGCGCGGAGGCGGGAACTTCCAATCCAATTTTGCGGCAAGCATCCTTAAACCACAGCCGGTCCTCAGCTACCTTGATAGCGCGCAGCGAGGCTCCAATCATTTCCACGCCGTGCTTTTCAAGGATGCCGCTTTCCGCAAGCTCCACGGCAAGGTTCAGCGCGGTTTGGCCACCCACAGTGGGCAACAACGCGTCGGGCTTTTCTCGGGAGATAATTTCTTCCAGATATTCTTTAGTGAGCGGCTCGATGTAGGTGCGCTGCGCGATTTCCGGGTCGGTCATGATGGTCGCTGGGTTCGAATTCACCAGCACTACTTCATACCCTTCCGAACGGAGCGCCTTGCACGCTTGCGCACCGGAATAATCGAATTCGCAGGCCTGCCCGATAACAATCGGTCCGGAGCCGATGATCATGATTTTCTTTATGTCCGTTCGCTTAGGCATCCGCGTGAACAGGCTTCCAGCCTGAATTATTATCTTTCTCCGTCATTAATAAGAGATAAATCCTATCGCTGCGCTTCCTTCATCATGTCCGTAAACTGCGTGAACAGGTAATGCGAATCGTGCGGGCCCGGCGATGCTTCCGGATGATACTGCACACTGAACAACGGCAAAGATTTGTGGCGCATCCCTTCGTTGGTGTGATCGTTCAGGTTTATGTGCGTGATTTCCACGTCACTGGAAGGCAACGACTCGGGATCCACGCAAAACCCGTGATTTTGCGCGGTAATTTCGATTTTCCGCGTTAGCAGATTCTGCACCGGGTGATTCGAACCGTGATGCCCGAATTTCAGCTTGAAAGTTTTGCCGCCCAGCGCCAGGCCGCAGAGCTGGTGCCCTAAACAAATGCCAAACACCGGAACTTTTCCGATGAGCTTACGAATATTTTGCACCGCATAATCGACAGGCTCAGGATCTCCTGGCCCATTCGAGAGAAAAACTCCGTCCGGTCCCAAACCAAGTACCTCTTCGGCGGAGGTTTGCGCCGGAACCACCAGCACTTCGCAGTGATGATCGATCAACATGCGCAAAATATTTTGTTTGATGCCGTAATCGTAAGCGGCCACGCGAAATCGCCGCGATTCATTCTGAGTTCCGGCGGATGCCGATTGCTCGGTCCACGGAGCGGAGGCCAACTCGATGGATCCCTTATCCCACGAGTATGCTTTGTTGCAACTAACGCGGCTGGCCAATTCCTGCCCAGCCATCTTGGGCAAGGCCTTCGCTTCGCGAATAAGTTGCTCAGCGGCCGTGCCGTCGGTCGCAACCACGCCGCGCAAGGCACCGACGCTTCGAATGTGGCGCACCAGCGCGCGGGTATCAATATCCCAGATCACCGGAATCTGGTGACGGTTTAAATACAGCTGCGCCGTCTCTGAGGATCGCCAGTTGGAAGACATCTGCGAAAATTCGCGCACCACCAGTGATTCGATGTACGGGCGCGAAGCTTCCTCATCATCGAGATTCGCGCCAACGTTTCCAATATGCGGATAAGTGAGACAGACAATCTGGCCGGCGTAGCTGGGATCGGTGAAAACTTCCTGGTAACCGGTGAGACTGGTATTAAAAACGACTTCGCCGCCTCGGCGCGTGATCGCGCCGGCCGCGCGGCCGTTAAATATGCGCCCGTCTTCCAGCGTAAGTGTGGCGGGTCGATGTTGGACTTCCGTCAGTGGAGCCCCCTGTTTTTATCATCGCAGTCCTAAGGAAGTGAAACAAGTGACTAGTAGGGTGCAACAGATCCGCAGTTAAAAAAGGAACCTGGGTCTTCAACTATTTGCTTTCCGCTTCGGTCATCGCCAGCGAACCGAAATGATCCACCGGCCAGTAGGCAAACACAGCGCGACCATAAATGAACTGGCTGGGGACCGGCCCGAACACGCGCGAATCGTTCGAACTGATGCGGTGATCGCCCATCACGAAATAACTGTCCGCCGGCACGCGCGTTGGCCCGAAGTCGCTGACATCTTCATATTGGGGAGGAACGTAAGGCTCGGGAACTACCGTGCCATTCACAGTCACTACGCCTTGACGTATCGTCACAGTCTCGCCTGGCAACGCAATCACTCGTTTGATAAATGACTTCGAGCGATCCAGCGGATACCAGAACACCACCACGTCCCCGCGATGAATGGACTCAAAACGGTATACAAATTTGTTGATGAAGATGCGTTCCTGATCGGAAAGCAGCGGCGCCATGCTGGTGCCTTCCACCTTCACCGGCTGATAGAGAAAGACAATGATGACCAGCGCCAGGCCAATGGCGATGAGCAAATCGCGGGTCCACACGCGAATTTCGTGGCGCAACGAAAGTAGTGACGGAGGTTGTTCAGTAGAGTTGCTAGGAGATGTGGTGGGAGAAATAGTCGCAGAGCTGTTCGAACTTACGCTCAGTGCGCCAGGTTTCTCGTCGGAGTGTTCCATTTCGCTGCCTCGTATTTATAACATGAGCGTCGCGGAACGCGCCAGATTCCGTTTTAGTTTGCAGCCTGCGCAGCAACCCCCGAACCGCGGGCCGCACAGCTTTGATGCCGTTCCGGGAGCCAAGTAAGATTCCGCGGGCTCAACTTTCCGTTGCCTATCAGCGAATAAACCGCAGCAAGTGGGTGGGCTGTGGGTCTTTGTAGGTAGGATTCCGCACAGACGCAGTTGAGGTACGGAAGAATTCAGTCCTCTCCTCGAATTCTGCCATTTACTCACCGAGCGCATATGACAACGAAGCCAGCGCAGCAATTACCGCCGTTTCCGTTCGCAAAATTAGCCTGCCAAGCGAGGCCTCATGGAAGCCGGCTTTCAATGCGGCGTCACGCTCCTCGTCGGTCCAACCGCCTTCGGGGCCAATAGCTAAAGCCGCTTTGGATGCAACGCGATTACTGAGCACGGCATGCAATACAGGCGCCTCCGCCCACTCGGACAAAAAAATACCCAGTCGATCCGCCAGCAACGCAAAAGCCGGTTCCGGCTTCGCCACCGGCTGCAACACTGGCAACCTCACGCGCCGGGATTGTTGCGCAGCCTCCAAAACGATCTTCCGCCAACGTTCGGAGCGCTTTTCCGCGGCCGCAACCAAAGCTTTCTCACTGCGTGCCGCCGCCAGTGGCAGGATCTCCGTAACTCCCAATTCGGTGGCCTTTTCAATGGCCCACTCAAATGCGTCGAACTTCACCACCGAGAGCAGTAAAACGACGTGCAGTCGCGGTTCCTGAGCGGGCAATTCTTCCAGCAGCGAAAACTCCACCCTGTCGCGCGTCACCTTTTCAATGCGCCCAAGGCACACGCGCGCCCCGTCGCTCAATTCATAAAGCTGTCCCGCCTGCGCGCGCAGCACTACGCCCAGGTGATGCGCTCGATCACCCGATACTAGCGCCTGTTGCCCATCGAATTTTTCAACGAAAAATCGCCGCCGCACGCGACGATTCTATCCTAGATAGCGATGGCTGCTGGAATTGAGAGCAGCTTAAGCCTGAAAGAAGCGTTACAACGCGACGCTGCCGTCGGCGCTTAACCAAAAATATCTTTTACTTTTTCAAAGATGGATGAGTTTCGGTCCGCAGGCTTATTTTCGACTTTCAGCGAAGCTCCCAGCTGCTCCATTAATTTGCGCTGTTCGCGAGTCAATTTGGTTGGGGTCAGCACTCGCACGTGGTAATAAAGATCGCCTCTGCCACCGCCGCGTGGGTCGGGCAAGCCTTTGCCCTTGACGCGAAAAACCGCATCGCTCTGCGTGCCCTCCGGGATTTTTAGTTTCTCTTCGTCGCCCAGACCGGGCACCTGCAGTTCCGTGCCCAGCGCCGCTTGCGCCATACTCAACGGGATCGTGCAGTACAGGTCCGCGCCACGCCGTTCAAAAAACTGGTGTTCTTTAACGTCCAGCACGACATACAAATCGCCCGCAGGCCCGCCATTTGGACCTTGTTCGCCTTCGCCGGTAACTCTGAGGCGCGTCCCCGAATCAACACCCGGTGGAATTCGTAGCTCGATAATTTTCTCGCGCTCCACGCGCCCATTCCCACGGCACTCCAGGCACCGCTCGCGAATAATTTGCCCCGCGCCCTGGCACGCCGGGCAAGTGCGCGTAATCGTAAAAAATCCCTGCTGGTAGGCCATCTGGCCGCGCCCGCCGCAGGTCTGGCAAGCGGTCACGCCTGTGCCCTTTTTCGCGCCTGTGCCGTTGCATGCCGAACAAAATTCCTGCTTGGGTAATTTGACCTTGGTCGTAACTCCAGATGCGGCCTCTTCAAAAGTCAGCGTCATGTCGTAACGGAGATCGGCGCCGCGTTGATTGCGTCCGCGTCCGCGGCGGCCGCCGGAGAACAATTCCTCAAATCCAAAAAAGTCGCCAAAAATATCGTGAAAGTCCTGAAACACGGAACTGTTAAAGTCCGTGCCGACGTTGGAACCGCGCAGTCCCTCGTGCCCGTAGGTATCGTAGATTTGGCGCTTCTGCGGATCGCTCAATACGCTATACGCTTCCGTACATTCGCGAAACTTTATTTCTGCTTCTTCTTTATTCACCGGATTGCGATCAGGGTGCCACTTCAGCGCGTTTTGACGATAAGACGCTTTGATTTCCTCAATCGTGGCTTCGCGCTTGACGTTGAGCACCTCATAGAAATCCTTTTGTGTCGACCTGGGCATATCGAATGTCGGCTCCCGAATATTTTTAGTTTGCTGTTTTAGATGCGGCGGTGGGGTGAACCGCTACGCGCACCATGGCGGGCCGCAATACGCGCCCGTGAAAAACATAACCCGGCTGAAAAACCTGCAAAATTGTGCCTTCGTCCTCACTCGTGGTTTCCGTGCGGTCCATAGCCTGATGCAAATGCGGATCGAATTTCATGCCCACCGGTTCGACGCGCTCCGCTCCCAACTTCCCAATATTGTCTAGCAGCTGTTTGTGAATGAGCTCGAAGCCTTTGCGATAATTCGCGTATTCCGGTTCGCGGTGGGAAGCCAGCGCCTGGTCAAAGCTGTCTATCACCGGAATCAAGGCCTCAATCAGCCGGGCAGTTGTACGCCGAGAATCCTCAGAGCGCTCTTTTTCCACCCGCTTGCGGTAATTATCGAAATCGGCCTGACGGCGCAACAGCGTCTGGCGCAGATCTTCGAGATCTTTCGCAAGCTTTCCAACTTCCGCGTCGGCGTTAGCATATTCCGCGTCAACCGGATTAAGTTCCGGCGACGAGTCGGCCGCAGCATTGGCGGCACTACTATCGGAGTTGTTTTCCCCGCTCTTTTTGGAATCGTTTCCCATGACGCTCCAGCCTCTCTTTTGCCAAAAATCTTTCAAATTTTGCTCAGCGCTTCGCTGAAGAGTTGCGCGACGTAAGCCACCGCGGTCATCGCGCGCTCATACGGCATGCGGGTCGGCCCCAGCACTCCGAGTGATCCTTGCACCAGATCGTTAGTCATGTACGGCGCGCTGATCAACGCCAGGTGTTCGCCAGCCGCCGCTATCTCCTTGACGCCTATTTTCACGAAAACAGGTTCCGGCGTATCGATACAAGCATTTAACACCGTCACCAGCCGGTGCTTCTCTTCAATCGCTGACAGCAAATCCCGCAACTGCGCCTGGTCTGTAAATTCCGTCGCGCCGATCATCTGCGCCGTGCCTTCCACATGCACCTGTGCCGCGAGATCGACGCCCAAAACCGCCGGATCGCAGAGTGTTAACGCCCCCTGCACAATGCCTTCGTAGCGTTCACGCTCGGTAGCCAGCTTTTGCAGCAGGTCCCCGCGAATCGCTTCCAGCGTCCAGCCGGCATAATGCTGGTTCAGAAACTCGGCAATGCTGTCGAGCTCAGGTTGCGAGAACAAGCGGTGCGGCCGCAAAATCTTGTCGCGCGTCACGCCGCCGTGTGAAATCAAGACCACTACCACGCGACCATCCGGCAACAGCCACATTCTGGCGTGTTCAAGGACGGTTTTGGCCAAAGGCGGAGACACGATGATGCCCAATCCGCTGGAAACCTCCGCTAGCACATGCCCGGCGCGCTCCGTCATGTCCGCAGAACTGGAAGCCGCATTGAACTCGCTCTTGATCCAGTCACGATCCTCAATGCTCAACGTGGCACGAGAAGCGATTTCTTGCGCGAAAAAACGGTATGCCGCAGCCGTGGGCACGCGCCCTGCTGAAGTGTGCGGTTGATAAAGAAGCCCGCCATCCTCGAGGTCGGCCATCACGTTGCGAATTGTGGCGGTGCTGAGGGTTTCCTCAAATCTCTGGGAAATAACACGCGAAGATACCGGCTCGCCCGTCTCAATGTACGTGCGAACGATGTCCGCCAATATCTGGCGATTCCGGCGTTCCTGAAGCGCAGCATCCCTCATATCAGCACTCTACACGCAAGCCCGGTATAACGGCTCACTTCATATATTTTAGGAATCGTGTCAAGTACGGTCAACGGCAGCACCCTGACAGTGGCGCGGGCGCGTATACATGTCTTAGCCGCAAGAATCACTCGGCGTTATCGATCTGCGCCCGCTGCAGCTTATCCGAATAGTCGATGTACATCGTTTTCCACTCGGTGAAAAAGTCAATCGCCGCGATGGCAGCCTCGCGATGTCCATTACCCGTCTGTTTCGTTCCGCCAAACGGCAAATGAGTTTCAGCGCCAATCGTTGGCGCATTGACGTAGACGATGCCGGTATACAGATCGCGCATGGCCGCAAATGCCAGGTTCACGTTTCGCGTGTAAATGGACGCGGAGAGCCCGTAAGGTACGCCGTTAGCTACTTCGATGGCGTGCTCAAAATTATCCACGGGAATAACCGACACCACCGGCCCGAAGATTTCTTCCTGTGCGATGCGCATATTTGGAGCAACATCGCCGAAAACTGTGGGCTCGTGGAACCAGCCTTTGGCGTACGCTCCGCTAGTGAGGCGGTTGCCGCCGGTCAGCGGCTTCGCTCCCTCGGCCTTACCGATCTCCACGTAACTCATCACCGTCTTTAGTTGCTGCTCGTTAATACACGGGCCCATGTCGGTGGTGGCATCCAGCCCACCGCCAACGCGTAGACTTTTTGCGCGGGCCACAAAGCGCGAAACAAATTCGCGATAAACGCTCTTGTGCACCGCCACGCGGCTGGCCGCGGTACAACGTTGCCCGGTCGTGCCGAATCCGCCCCAGATCGCTCCATCCACTGCCAGGTCAAGATTCGCATCATTCATTACGATGATGATGTTCTTCCCGCCCATCTCCAGGCTGCAGTGCTTAAAATCCGGCGCGCACATTTCCGCGATAATTCGTCCCACCGCCGTGGATCCGGTAAAGCTGACCACCGGCACATCCTTGTGCCCCGCCAGAGGCGCTCCCGCATTCGGGCCATCGCCGCTCACCAGGTTGACGACACCATTTGGCAGGCCCGCCTCCATCAAAATTTGCACCAAGTGATACGACGACAGCGGTGTATCCTCCGCAGGTTTCAACACCACGGTGTTTCCGCTGACCAGCGCCGGCATCATTTTCCACGACGGAATCGCCATCGGAAAATTCCACGGTGTAATCATGCCGCAGACGCCTATCGACTGCCTCGCGCTCATGGCAAATTTGTTGGGCAGCTCCGAGGGAGTAGTCTGCCCAAACAAACGCCGGCCCTCGCCGGCCATGTAGTAGGTCATGTCGATGGCTTCCTGAACGTCTCCTCGCGTTTCCGCCAGGACCTTGCCCATTTCCCGGGTCATGTCTCTCGAGAATTCTTCTTTGTGTTGCAGTAGCAATTCCGCGGCGCGATACAAAATCTCTGCGCGCTTGGGAGCCGGCACCAGCCGCCAGCTTTTGTAGGCCTCTTCGGCCGCATCCACCGCGGCATTCACATCCTCCGAGTTGGAAGACACAAAAATGCCCACGAGTTCATCGGTATTAGCGGGATTGCGATTCTCGTACGCTTTCCCACTCCGCGATTCGACCCATTCACCGTTGATAAAATTTTTGAAAACGCGAGGTGATGCGGCTGTTGCCATAGCTTCCTCCGTGAAAGGGTACTTCAAGCGCAAATTCTGTGCGTGGCGATACCTACAATGATAGTCGATTTAGTGCTCGCTGGCACACCACCGAGCACGAACCACATTGCTCTGGAAAAATCCCAATGAGAATTATTGTTTGCTGCCGGCTTTATAGTTGCTGCTTATGGTGTCGGCCTGTGGCGTATTTGCAGAGGAAATTCTAACCGCAGGCGTGGGAGGCGCGATGCCTGCCGTCTGCGAGCCCAGCCCGAGCTGTTGCAAGGTCTTGGCGTCCAGCTTTCCTGAAGGGGTCAAGCCGTGCATGCCCTGAAATTTCTTCATGGCATCGACGGTCGAAGCATCCCACTTCCCGTTCGGCGCTCCCGTATACGCACCATTCTTCGACAGAGCCTGTTGAATTTCAGAAATGCGTTGCGGCGTGGGAGCTTTCTGCCCTACCTGACGGCGTGAAGATTTTCCGGATTTGCCCTTGTGCGAACTACTGCTGCTCTTGGCCTTTTTCTTGGCAGTAGTCTGGGCCGACGACAAACACGGCGACACACCCAATCCCACCACCAGCAGGGACAGCAGGATCAGGTGCATCGGCCGCAAGAGTCCATTCATATATTTGTTTTAAGCTCGAATGAATCGAGCGCCTTATCGTTTGTCTTCCGCCGGCACGACACCTGGCAGAAATACCGTCAACACTCGGTCAGTATCCTGATGGCGTAGCACCTTGAACACTACACTGTCGCCGGCCTTCAGCTTACCAATCGCGTTGCGGTAGTCTTCCACGGAACTTATCGCCTGTCTATTCACTTCGGCGATAACGTCGCGTTGCGCGAATCCGATGTCTTCGGCAAAGCTAGCCGGTTCAACTTCCGTAACCAGCACGCCCTTCTGGGTGTCCATACCGACGCGGTGCGCGCGGTCAGGGGTCAGATCCTGGACGTGCAACCCGAATTCGGTTGGCGCAGCTTCTCCGCCCGGTTGATCGCCCATGCGTCCGGCAGTATTCGGAAACACTCGGGTACGATCTTCTACCGTTGCGGTAGCTTCTTTTTGCGAGCGATCGCGAACGTAGGTCAGTTTCACCTTGCTGCCGATAGGAGCGAGCGAAATGGGATTCACGAGGTCGTTGCCGGATTTAACCGGAGTGCCGTTCACGCTGGTGATTACGTCGCCACCCTTCAATCCAGCCTTCTCCGCCGGACTGCCCGGCTCTACGCCTTCGATGACCACTCCGTACGGAGCGCCCAGCGCTTTAAGAGTGATTGCGTTAGTGCCCAGATCTTCCTGGAAGCTTACGCCAATGGACCCGCGGGTCACGCGGCCCTGCGCAATGATCTGATTGTAAACATTGATGGCGGTCGTAGAAGGCAACGCAAAGCCCACGCCTTCGTAGCCGCGGCTGCCGGTAATGATCGCAGTGTTAATGCCGATCACGTCGCCGCCGAGGCTGACGAGCGGTCCGCCGGAATTGCCCGGATTGATCGCCGCGTCTGTCTGCAAGAAGCGCTGAAATTGATGGCCAATCCCGCCACGGTCCTTAGCGCTGATGATTCCGGCGGTCACCGTAGCTTGCAAGCCAAACGGACTCCCGATAGCCAACACCCAATCGCCTACCTGCACGCCATCTGAATTCCCGAGTCTCGCCGTCGGCAAATCGCGGCCCGCATCAATCTTCAAAACTGCAAGATCGGTGTCCTCGTCCACGCCTACCACTTTCGCGGTGTAGCGGGCGGTTTCGCCATTAAGCTGCACTTGGACCTTGGTGGCCTGATCCACAACGTGATTGTTGGTCAGGATGTAGCCACGCTTGTCCACGATCACGCCCGAACCAAGGCTGCGCTCGGCCTGTGCTGGGCCTTCCTTCTGCCCATCAAAAAACTTGTCGAAGAAGTCCTGCATGGGATCGTCCTGGTCATCCGGCTGCGAGCGCTTGCGCCGCGCCGAAGGAGCACGATGCTCCAAAACCTGCGTCGTGGCGATGTTTACCACCGCAGGTTCCACCCGATTCACAACCCCAGAGAAAGAGTTAGACGACGGAATCGGATCTGGCACCGCCAGTGGCGTCGCATTGGTTCCCGCGAATGCCGTGTTCTTAACCGCCGATACGCGACCGGAAACTACCGATCCGATCATGATTCCAACCAACAAGGTCAAAGCCACAAAAAAGGCCGCCATGATCTTCCTGCGGCGCGCCCAGTTATAAATCTCTTTTACCTGCTCACCCATCTTGAAGCTCCTATGGTGTCACACGGGTACGCCGTTGAGGCGCACGTGACCGCTGACATGTAAAGTATAACACCGCAAATCTGGCCTGGTTGCTGCGCTCAACTTGTGCGCTGGAATCAACACTGTCCGGAAGGACGGGTGCCCACCCCTGCTCAATTTGCCGCTAGCAGTTTGCTTGCCTTTCTATTTGACGCAGCAGGGCGTAATTCTGTTGTAATGCATTTATATTAGCTTTAGGCGATTACCTGGGACTCGCATATTTTACATGCAGGTTCAGGACACCAGGCCATCACTTCCTACGTATTCGCCAGGTCATCTAATCACTTTCGCCGGTTCGTGGGTGGACCCTGGGTCGCACTCGGGGTGCGCGCTCTGAACAGGCGTAATCGACCTGGAGCTGAAGCGGTGTTACGCGGTAATGCCATATTTTACTATTGAATTATATATATACTTGCTACATCATGCGGCTTGGGGCCGCGATGTGAACGGTAACACGCTACTCTATCAAGGTCTGAGATGCGGGTTCGAATCCCGTCGGCTCCAAAGTTTAATGTCCTGTCTGTAGATAGAGACAGGCACGACATTGATGTTCAGCCTTGACAAGCAATATAAAGGAAATTTACACTTCAGTCCTACCTTGATAGAGTAGCGTGCTTCCGAGCACGTGACAGATTTCGAAAACGTGAAAAGGCGGCTCTTAAGTGAGTCGCCTTTTTATTTCAAACTGACCAGCGACACTAGTCGTCTACCGCTTGACATCCATCAAGCTATGGGGCATAAATGGTTGTAGCCGGAAGTGGCGGCGCACGTGGCGATTTAGGGCAACTTGCTCCACGTAAAAAACTGCTAAAGAGCTGGTAGAGCATCCCAGAAAGATTTTCTGAGACCCTCCGAGGCACTTTGGCACGGAGGGTTTTTTCATTTTACAAACCCTCCTGCTACGCGTCCCACAAATTTAAACGGCCAGTCTGGCTCGAGCTTATTAACGCCTCCGAGCCAAACTAAGGGTAGCGCCAATGTCTGATCGGTATGAATTGCGATGTCGAGAATGTGGAAAATCCTGGGGTAACGCGCCTCGTTCCTTCTGCGAAGAATGTTTTTCCCCCCTCGAAGTTGTCTACGATTATGATTCCCTCAAGAAAACTACGCGACGCGAAAATCTTGCTGGCCGCGACTTCAACATGTGGCGTTATTCAGAGCTCCTACCCCTCCCCAAGGACTACGTTGGCCCCAATGCCGTTGGCGGCACTCCGCTGGTCGCGTCACGCAAACTTGGCCGTGAATGGGGCATTGCAAATCTCTACTTCAAGAACGACGCCGTGTGCTTCCCTTCCTTATCGTTCAAGGACCGCGTCGTCGCCACCGCGCTAGCCGCTGCAGGGCGATTTGGATTTGAAACTGTGGGCTGTTCCTCCACCGGGAATCTAGCCAACGCCGTCGCCGCGCAAGCCGCGCAGCAAGGCTTCGATGCTTGCGTCTTCATCCCCGCTGACCTGGAGCCTGCCAAAGTTTTGAACACTGCGGTGTACGGCGCCCGCATCGTGCGCATCGACGGAAATTACGACCACGTGAATCGCCTGTGCGCCCAGATCGCGGACCGCTTCAACTGGGGCCTCGTGAATGTAAATCTTCGCCCCTACTATTCGGAGGGTTCCAAGACTCATGGTTACGAAATTGCCGAACAACTTGGCTGGCGCCTGCCTGACAATGTTGTGGTGCCCATGGCGGGCGGCTCGCTGATCACCAAAATCGCCAAAGCCTTTAGAGAACTGGTCACACTCGGATGGGTCGAACCTCGTCCAGTACGGTTCTTTGGGGCACAAGCTACCGGCTGCTCACCCATTTCCGATGGCGTGAAACGAAATTTGTCGCGCTTCGAGCCACAAAAGCCTAAAACCATCGCGCGCTCTTTAGCCATAGGCAATCCCGCCGACGGTTGTTACGCTATCAGATTAATTCATGAATCCGGCGGCTGGGCCGAAGACGTCTCCGATCCGGAAATTGTGGCCGCCATAAAACTTCTCGCCGAAACCGAAGGCATCTTTGCGGAAACCGCCGGCGGCGTCACCGCGGGCGTCGCGAAAAAGCTGATCGATCAGGGCCGCATCGCGCCCGACGAAACTACTGTGGTGTGTATCACCGGCAACGGCCTGAAGACCACCGACGCTATCATCGGTGAATATCCTCTCAGCGAGGCCATCGCGCCCAAAATTGAAGCATTCAAAGCGCTGATGGACGCGCAGTTTGCCACCAGCGGTCGAGTGCTCGCCGCGCATAAAGCATAAATTGTTGTTTTAGAATTTTCGTTTTGCAAAAAATGTCAAGATGGAGAGAGCAACAAATATGCCAGTGATTATCGAAATCCCAACGGCCTTCCGGCGATTTACCGGTGGCCAGCCCACAATCGATTGTAGTGCCGTAACGATTGCCGAAGCCTTGAATCAGCTGACCTCCAAATTTCCCGATCTCGGCCGTCACGTTCGCGACGATCAGGGAGAAATTCGCCAATTCCTCAACGTATACCTCAATGACGAAGACATCCGTTTCCTCGGCGGCGAATCGTGCTCCATCAAGGACGGCGATCGCGTCTTGCTGGTTCCTTCGATTGCGGGCGGCTAGAACATCGCGGGCTACGTAGTCCCCCACATTGACGAACTACCCGCGCTTCTGAAAAAATTCTCTACTAGTGCGATGCCATACTTTGTCTTGCTCTACGAGGTAGTAGACGATTTTGTCGCTCGCCGTGCGCCGTTTCGCGCCGATCACCTGCGCCTAACCGGCGAAGCTCATAATCGCGGCGAAATCGTTCTTGCCGGCGCTCTTGCTGAACCCGCCGACACCGCCCTGATTATTTTTCACTGCGCCGACAAATCCGTTGCCGAAGACTTCGCGCGCCGCGACCCTTACGTCGTCAACGGCCTAGTCAAAAAATGGACCGTGCGTCCTTGGAACGTCGTCGTCGGGCAAACCTCGAAAATCGCATTCCCATCGGGCGGGCGCTTACAATGATTGCGCGGGTATGGGCGAGTCGCGTGGCGAAGTCCAACCTGAAAGCTTATCTCAAGCATTTCTCGAAAAACGTGCTTCCGGACTTGAGACGCTATGACGGGTTCGCGTCCGCGCTGGTATTAACGCGCGATCTGGATAGTGAAACGGAAGTGGTGGTGAACACTTTCTGGAAAAATTTAGCCGCGATTAAGGCATTCGCCGGGTCAGATTGCGAGGCTGCAGTGGTGGTCCCGGAAGCAGCCGCATTGCTCACCAGCTACGACAAGCGCGTGCAGCATTACGTCGTAGACGTGGCCGATAGTTCCGAATCGATCTCACTATTCGCCGGCCGCGACTAGGCTGTCGGCTTCTCCCACTTGCCCGATTCCGCGGCTCGAAATATCGCGTCGATTACCGCCATGTTAGCGATGGCATCTTTTAACGGCACCGGCACGTCGCGGTCCTCGAGAATAGCCTTGGAGAAATCATCTCCCTGTATCGTGTATTGATCGCAAGCAGGAATTGTCTCAATTTTTATTCCCGCGCCGCCCACATCGCTGCCATCGTCCACAAAAATTCGCGTTGCCTTGTTGGGCGGTGCGTTGAATGGAATCTCGATCTCAATCCGTCCCTTGGTGCCGAGAAATTGCATGCGCTGGTATGGAACCATTTGCGTGCTGCACGCAAACATCGCGTGCCCGCCGCTAAATTCCATAATCGCGGAAGCCAGCCTGTCCGTGCCAAACTCCGGATCGCGTTCCAGCACTCCACTCACTTGCAGCGGCTCCGTGCCATACATAAAACGCGACATGGTAATCGGATAACAGCCGATGTCCATCAACCCGCCGCCACCCCACTCCGGGTTGTTCCGCACATTCTGGGCATCGCGATTGAAATAACTAAAGACTCCAACAATCGCCCGCAACTCCCCAATCCGTCCCTCGCGGATCAATTCCCTGGCGCGCAGCCATTGCGGATGTGTCCGCACCATAAACGCTTCGCCAATTTTTACGCCCGCGCGATCCCGCACCGGCAACAAAGTCCTGGCCTCGGTCGCGTTCAACGCGATCGGCTTTTCACAAAGCACGTGCTTCCCCGCTTCCATGGCTTTGATTGACCATGGCACATGCAAATGATTGGGCAACGGGTTATAGATCGCCTCGATCTCGGGATCAGCGAGCAACTCTTCATACGAGCCATACGATTTGCCAATCTTTAACGCGGTAGCCGCAGCCCTCGCCTTCGACAGATCGCGCGAGGCGATGGCCGCAACGTCGCAGTACTCGCTCTGCTGCATCCCGGGAATCACTTTGCGCACGGCGATTGACGCCGCACCCAGAACGCCCCACTTCACTTTCGTCTTGCTCACTCGTTGATCAATCCTTCTCGCGGCCACTCCCCCGCATCATTTCGGGTGAACATAATAAATCACATTCGCGTAGTCGTCGGACAGCAAGAAAGAATTCTCACTCAGCTTCAAAATATCGCAGGGCCGGCCTCGCACCAATCTGCCTTTAATAAGGCCGGTGATAAGGTCCTGCACTTGTCCGCGACCATCAACGCTCACGACGCGATATCCGCGACCCAATGTTTTGTTGCTCGCCCCATGTAGCGCGACGAGGAAATGGTCCTTCAAGAGCGGCTCCGTAGAGTCGACTCCAAAATAATCCAGCCCCAACGGAGAACTATGCGCTCCAAAAAACGAGAACGCATCCGGCGCAGCCTGGCAATCCTTCCGAGAAGGTTCTAAAGGAGAGCGCACGTCCGACTTGGCTTTCCCACCCGAGTAGTAGCAATGCGGCCACCCGTAATCTAGTTTCCCTTCCCGCAATGCGCCGGGACTCACAGAAAACATGGGATCGTCAGGCGCATCATCGCCTAAATGGTCCGCGCCCATGTTGGTCAGAAACAAACTGTCGCCCACGAAACGCATTCCCACCGCATTGCGCAAGCCTCGCGCGATTATGCGTTGATTCTTCCCGTTTACGTCCATCACCGATAACGTGGCGCGAATCTCTTCTTTCTCATCGCACGCATTGCAACTGCTGCCCACGGTTACGTACAACTTATCGCTTGGCCCAAAGGCGATCGTGCGGGTCAGATGCCATCCGCCGTATTTGTAGCTGAGCCCATAGGCTGGGTAAGTAGCCAGCACCTCTGGGTGTGATGTGGGCCGTTCTTCGCCACCTACGAATTTGTAGCGCACCAGCCGGTCAGTAAGCGCCAGGTAAATCCAATCTTGCCCCTGCGCGTCCTTGTAAAAAGCGATGCTGTTTGGATTGTGTAGATTGGTGAGGTACGGAATCACGCGTGCGAATTTGCCGCGCTGCTCGTCGAATCCGTCCAGAATATAGATGGCTCCTTCGGTGTTGTCCGAAAGATCATGCATAGTGGTGACGAAAATCCGTCCGTCAGGCGATTTAGCCATAAATCGCACACGTTTCAAACCTTCAGCGGCGGGAACAATCTTGAAACCCGCGGGCAGCAACAACGAAAAGGGGCTTTTCCCCTTCAAGCGCACGGTGTGCGGTGTCAGCTTCGTCTCTGAAGCAGACTGCGGGGAACATACGGACGTCAGCGCAGCGGCACACAAAACCAAATGTGCCACTATGCTCGCACGGAACGCTCTCTTCATGAATGGAATGGCGCCATCAGGTCCACACCGTTTGAAATAAACATGCAAGGCGAGATGTAACCTGCTAAGAAGTGGCAATTGTTAATGTTTCTTATTCCGGTCAGCCTGATCCTGCACCCTCTTCATGTGCCGCGACAACACCAGGTCCGCTACTTTAGGTGTGAAAAACGTCTGATTTGAATACAACGCTTGTACCGCGGCCACCAGGTCACGCGCGGCATCGCTCTTCAACACATACCCTTTCGCGCCTGAATCCAAGACATCCGCGATCACCTGTTTCGAATCATGCGCGGACAGCAGCAATATCTTGGTGCGGGGTACCTGTAACAAAATCTGGCGCGCAGCTTCCAGTCCGCTTATCCTCGGCATGGCGATGTCCAGCAGCGCGACATCCGGCTTCAGCGCTAGCACCATTTCGACGGCCTGTTCGCCGTCAATCGCTTCCCCCACAACTGACCAATTGATCTGACCTTCCAACAACGAGCGAAGGCCAACCCTCATAATCTCGTGGTCATCGGCCAAAACCAATCGAACCGGTATCACTAGTCACCTCAGTTGATGCCGGGCACGTTCTTAACTTACAAATATCTGCTCATTGCGCTCTGCAGTCCCTGTTTTACTATCACGAACTAATTCCAATGGGCCATAAGGCATTCACTGGATAAAGGTACAGCCGGTCCGTTACGGGACTTCGGTCTATTAACTTCCGTCGTCCTTCCTACCAAAGCGCAAAAAGGCCGACGCCTGGAGGCCCCCCTTTCGCACCTGGAGGCGGCATCAAATCTGTGTACCGACCACAAATTGGCTAATTGCTCGCCGTCGCTTTTTTAGCTTCCGCCGAATCGTAGCTTTCTCCGTAAATAGCCGGCACCTTTGCGCCCATCGGCCGCAGATACATCGACAACTGCCCGCGATGGTGAATGCTGTGGTGCAAGTTGAATTGCACATAGGCGATCGCTGGCAGTTGAAACATGCCGCGAAAATCAATCACTTTGGTCAGCTGCTCGCCGTTCAACTTGGTGAGCCGGGCAAAATCGGCGTCGAAGGTCTTGGCGTACCATGCCGCAATCCCCGCGGAATCGCGCAGAGAATCAGGCCGGTGGTTGGGCGTGAAATCAAATTGCCCAGCAGCAATTCCGTCCATGAATCGATGCTCCGCTGCGACGATATGCCAGGCCAACTCGAGGGCCGTCTTGGAAACAGTGTCTGGCCGGTAGTCGCCTTTATCAGCCGGAATCGTCTCGATGATCTGCTTGGTGATGCGATGCTCGTTTTTCAGCGCCGGTAAAGAAAACGTGTTGAAGAATGCGGTGGCTTGTTGCGGGTGCAGTGCGTCCATCATTTTTATTCCTCCTAATTCGCCCGGATTATACTCCATTGAGAAAATTGCCGTTAGCCCGCTATCTGCCGCTGTCAAAACCACTTCTTCCTCGTCGGATTAAATATCCGGGAATTTGAAAATGTGAATCCTTAGTACGCCGGTACTGTAGACGCAAAATCTTCCGGGCTTCAAAGTCATTGCAGGCGAGGAAATTGGTTATGTCCCAAGACGTAATAACCCCGGATAAGATGCGCAACGACATTAAGCCCTTTTGCCCCATCCATCACTGGCGAATGGCGCATGACTCGGGCAGCAGCAAGGTAGGTCCTTCATACCGCTGCAGTTATAACGGCTGCGCTGTTCGTTACACTCAAGCGCAGGGGTATTTTGAGTTGAAGAACGCCGCGAACGCCCAAAACTTTGTTGTACACGCTGAGATCCTTTGCTGCACCTATGATCCCAAGCATTTCCCCGCGATCGTAGGCTACGCAAAGGAATCGATCGGCAACCGCACCGAGGAATCGCGCCACTGGCAATGCCTGGCCGCGAGTTGCAATTTTTCGTTGCGGCAGAAGCTTTCGGCGACGCTATCCGCGCCCGACGCGTCAACGAAGTTTGTCACCAAGGACAACCAGAACGTGGAACATGACCACGCTTTGTGGCCACGATAAGCACACCGTTGTAGCCAAAAGCGGTTAACTGTTTTTCACCGTGCAGACGCTTAGCTGGACTTTATCCGGTGAGTGGCTGGCTTCCCTCGTTTTTCTCTGAAGAAATACGCAATCCCGCCGAGAACAATCGAAAAGAAAACAATAGCCCCCGCGTACGCCGCAAAGGCTCCATTCCAATCCACGTGCGCATCAGGGATTTGCGCGTAGGTATTCGACCAAACCGGCGCGTAGCCTATGGTTTGGTGCAGATTGGGACTATTAAGTTCCGGCTGGGTCCACGGGGCATGCGCGCACAAAATCAAAAGCCCAAGGATCATCAAAGTGAAAGTGAGGTAGTAGAAGCGGTTCATGGCCTGAAGTATCACATTGTTTTGCCCGCTCCGACTACCCTGTTACACCAGCCGAGTGCTAAAATCGCTTGAGCCACCATGTCGCCTAAAACTCTCTACCAGAAAATCTGGGATTCCCACCTGGTTCGCGAAGAAGCTGGGCAGCCCTCCATCATTTATATCGACCGTCACCTGATTCATGAAGGCACTTCGCCGCAAGCTTTCGCAGGTCTGCGCGCCGAAGGCCGCAGAGTGCGTCGGCCCGATCTCACCTTCGCGGTGATGGACCACTCGGTTTCCACTACTGACCGCACTCTGCCCATTCTCGATCAGGATGCCAAACTGCAATTCGATGCTCTGGAGAAAAATTGCCGCGAATTTGGTGTGCGTCTCTTCGACATGCACAGCAAAAATCAAGGCATCGTGCACATCATCGGCCCTGAACTCGGCATCACGCAGCCGGGTCAAACCATCGTGTGCGGTGACAGCCACACTTCCACTCACGGCGCATTCGGAACGCTGGCGTTCGGCATCGGCACCAGCGAAGTGGAACACGTTCTCGCCACCCAATGCCTGGTGCAATCGCACTCCAAGACGATGAACATCGTGGTAAATGGTAAGCGTCCTCACGGTGTGACCGCCAAGGACATCATCCTCGCCATCATCGGGAAAATCGGGATCGGCGGCGGGACGGCGCACGTTGCTGAATACAGTGGCCAAGCCATTCGCGAACTCTCTATGGACGGACGCATGACCGTTTGCAACATGACCATCGAAGGGGGCGCCCGCGCCGGAATGATCGCGCCGGACGAAACTACTTTCGGCTACCTGGAAGGCCGCCCGTTTGTGCCGCGAGGAAAGGCGTTTCAGGAAGCCGTCGATCGCTGGAAGCAATTAAAAACCGATGACGGCGCGAGATTCGATTCGACCGTCGAGCTGCAAGCCGACAAGATTGCCCCGCAAGTCACCTGGGGCACCAATCCGGGCATGGTCACCGGCGTTACGGACCGCGTGCCGGATCCAGGCTCCTTCACCGACCTCAACGACCAGAAAGCCACTGAGCGCGCGCTCGTTTACATGGGCCTGAAAGCTGGCACGCCGATCGTGGACATTCCCGTCGATCGCGTGTTCATCGGCTCTTGCACCAATTCGCGCATTGACGATCTGCGCGCGGCTGCCCACTTTGTCGAAGGCAAGCATGTAGCGCGCAGCATCAAGCAAGCGCTGATCGTCCCAGGTTCCCGGGGCATAAAAGCGCAAGCCGAAAAAGAAGGCCTCGACAAAATATTCCGTGAAGCCGGTTTCGAATGGCGAGACGCGGGCTGCAGCATGTGCATCGGCATGAACGCTGATGTTCTGCCGCCGCACGAGCGCTCCGCCAGTACCTCCAATCGCAATTTCGAGGGCCGCCAAGGCAAAGACAGTCGCACCCATCTGGTCAGCCCGGTTATGGCCGCAGCCGCCGCCATCGCAGGTCACTTCGTAGACGTACGCGAATTCGCGCTGGAATCGGTGGAATAGATGAAAGGCTGCATCACTCTTGTCTCCATTATCCTATTATTTGTAGGGGCTGGTTTAGAGTCACACAGCACACGGGATAACGTAGATCCTTTGCCCGCAGGGGCGGCAAAGATCTGTAAGTGGATTGGCGAAGTGTTTTTGTTCCTCTGTTGGTAATTTTGACGCGATCGAAGAAAAAGCCATAACATCAAGGCACCGGAGAGAATTTGATGAAGCCTTTTATCACTCACACCGGACTAGTTGCGCCGCTCGATCGCGTCAACGTCGACACCGATCAAATGGTGCCCAAGCAATTCCTCAAGGCCCTCACGCGCCAGGGCTTCGGACGCATCCTGTTCTACGATTGGCGGTACCTGCCCGGTGAAAAACCGAATCCCCAGTTCGTGTTGAATTTCCCGCGCTACAAAGGCGCATCCGTGTTACTTGCGCGCGCGAACTTTGGCTGCGGCTCCAGCCGCGAGCACGCACCTTGGGCCATCGGAGACTACGGATTCCGCGTCATTCTAGCTCCGAGCTACGCTGACATCTTCTATAACAATTGTTTCAAGAACGGCATCCTCCCCGCTGAATTGACCGAGCAGCAAATCGACGAGATCTTCAAGCGCGCGGAGAAAGAAGAAGGCTATTCACTCTCCATCGATCTGCCAAACCAAACCGTCAGCGATAACCACGGACTAAGCTACAAATTTGAAATCGCTCCATCGCGCAAAGAAGTTCTGCTCCAGGGCCTCGACGACATCGGCACCACGCTAAAACACGAACCCGAAATCACCGCCTACGAAAAGACCCACGCCGCCACCGCCACAATGTTCGAACCGGTAGACGTGAAAAACTATTCCCCAGCGAATTAATCCTGTGTGGCTGAAAATCTAAAATAACGCGGAGGGTGCCCCACCCTCAGGTTTTTGGAGGGTGGGTCTTGCAACGTGGAATTGCCACTACTTAAGCCGCGCAGCTCTTCATTTATTTATCTCGTTTTTTCGTCGGCAATCCCCGCAATTTCCAGCAACGTCAACAACGCGCGCTTCAATCCCATTTCGCGCCCCGACGGTTCATACCACTCTTGCAACGAATGCGCGCCGCCGCCATTCCCGCCCGCGCCGATCGCGATCGCATCAATCCCCAGCGACAGCGGAATGTTTGCATCCGTAGACGACCGCTCGAGCCGCGAATGATTCCCAACAAATTCATCCGCAGCACGCAACGCCGCCAACACCGCCGAACCCGCAGCCAGTTCACCGCCAGGACGGCTGCCCAGCAGCTCGACCTTCAGCTCCAATCGCCCTTTCGAACGATCGCGCGCCGAATCCTGCTCATCGCGCACGCCCGCAGCCATGCATTCACGCAGCGCAGCTTCGAGGCGCGTCAGTTCCTCTTCGCTCTCCGAACGAATATCTACCTTCAGTTTGGCTTCATGCGGAATGGAATTTACTGACGTACCGCCTTCAATCTGCCCCAAATTAAAGGTCGTCCTGGGCGCGGACGGAACCTTCGTATTAATAAACCGCACCGAACCGCGCACCAGCGCGTTGATAGGATTCACCATTCCAAAATCCGACCAACTGTGCCCGCCCGGCCCGGTGATGGCCACCTCCAGCCGCCGCGAGGCCAAGGCTTTCGTCGTGACGTGATCTGTCCCCGAACCGTCCAGAACAATCGCTGCCTTCAAATTTGCGCGGTACGTATCTATCAGAGCGCGCATGCCCCGCAAATTCCCTTCGCCCTCTTCGCCCACATCGGCGGCAAACAAAATCGTGCGCCGCGGCTTGATTCTCCCGGCCTGCATCGCGCGCGCAATGGCCACCAGCGCCGCCAACCCGGTGCCATTATCCGAAATTCCCGGGCCGCTTAGCCGCTCTCCTTCATGACGAACCTTAACATCCGTGCCCGCAGGAAACACGGTGTCCAAATGCGCCGAAAGAATCACGACTTCTTTCTCGTTTGCGCCGCGGAGTTCTGCGATGACATTCCCGATTTTGTCACGATGCGTGGTCAGGCCCGCGGCCCCTAGCAATTGCTCGACAGCGGCCGCGCGTTGTTCTTCCTGATAGGACGGCGCAGGAATTTCGGCAAGTTTTATTTGGACCTCGTTAATGAGGGACTCGTGCGGCTTGAACCAGTCGAGCGCGGTCTGGATCTGCGGGCGCTTTGTGATCTCGGGCGCGGCACCTTGGCGGGGCGGTTGAGCAAGCGAAGATCGCAGCGGCATGCTTAGGAGAATAACCCAAACTAAAAAGTGTTTCATCGTGCGCTTTTTATCGCGCTGCTTCAATTCCCTGCCGATTTCTGGCAGAGCGCCAAGATCTCCGCGTCCGTCAACACCCGCGACGACTTTTTCGCAGCATCGTAAATGCGATTTACCAGCGCTTCATCGCCGTTCACCCCACGTTTTTCCAGCCAGTAAAGCACATTCGATTTTCCGCTCATGGGACCAATCTCGATTACTTGCTCCAGGCCGAAAAGCTGCGCAGGCACTCCACTGTATACAGTGTTGACCAGTTCCGGATCATTTTTGCGAAACGCCTTAATAATCGCCGCTGCATGCACGCCGGTCGCCGTACGGAAAGCGTCGCGCCCGACCACCGGATAATTCACCGGGATGCTGGTATGCGTAGCCGACGCCACGCGCTCGCAATATTCTTGCAACCGCGAAAGATCCTGCCCAATCAATCCTATTAATCGCAGGTTGACCAGCATTAACTCCATCGCAGTATTTCCGACGCGCTCGCCAAGCGAATTGGCCGCCGCGTGCACCTGGTTCGCCCCGCCCGCAATCGCTGCCAGCGAATTGGCTACCGCCAGCCCGCGATCGTTATGGCCGTGCCAGTCCACGCGAATCTCTTCGCCCGAAGGCTTCACAACTTCGTCTACCGCAAATTTCATAAGGTTGTAAGCACCACTGGGGGTGGCGTGTCCCACGGTGTCGCACAGTACGATGGCTCGCGCGCCGTTGCGAATCGCGCAGCTGTACAGCCGCTTTACGGTATCAGCGTCGGTACGGATGGTATCTTCCGTCACGTACATCGACGGCAGACCGTGCTCCACCGCGAAGCGCACAGCTTTTTCCGTGGTGCGCTCCAGATGATCGACGGTCCAATCCTCCACCAACCTGCGGATCGGACTCGACCCCAAGAACGTCGCCGCCTCAATCGCGATTCCCACCCGTTGCGATATCTCAACGATAGGCAAAATGTCTGCTTCCACGGTACGCGCCGCGCAATTCGGCTTAATCTTCATCCGGTTGCTGGCAATTTCGCGCGCCAAGGCCTCAGTGTCCGCAACAGCCCGCGCTCCCGCAGCTGGAAGCCCAATATTCACGGAATCAATTCCCAACGATTCCATCAAATGCAGAATTTCAATTTTTTCTTCAATGGGAGGATCAAACACAGAAGGATTCTGCAGACCATCACGCAGCGTCTCATCATTCAACAAAACCCGGGTGCCCGGCGGAATCGCGGGCGGCGACGCCAAATTCCAGTCGTAAATCAAGTCATCATTCATTCGTGTTTACTCTAACCGATTTCTAGCGTTTCCGTTTGCCGCGGCGAGGCGCCGCAGAAAACTGCGTAGATCTCAAAACCCGAACGACATTTTGCCATCGGCGATGTCTGGGCATTTCTCACTCAGACAGCCCGCGCGCAACCGATTCTGTTGTCCGGGTGTGAGTTTCCAATTCGCACCTGTGACTAGCCCGGAAACAAGGGACTGTTCAAGTTGCACCGTTCTTGCCCGCTCCAGTTGCGCGGCTTGTTGCCCTACGCTGCCATGGAAAATTCCCGTGTCTGCTCCGCGCAGCTCTGCCGCACGCTCGCGCCATTTTTCGCGGAGCGTTCCGAGCCGCTGCCATAGGGCCGCCTCCACCATAGCCGGCCCTCGAAAACCGAGAAAAGTAGCCGCCATTCCTGCCGACCCCAGATCGGCCGAATCAAGCGCCTTCACCGCTAAGGGGATTAGTTCATCGGAATAGCGGACCGTGTCCAGAGTTCGCAACAACTGGCTCGCGCAAGGATGATTACTACCTGTCTCCTCAATGAATCGCTTTGTGGCGTCTGCGGCTGCGGTTCGGAACAGGTAGCCGATCAGATAGCCCTCAATCTCGCAACCGTACCTCAGCTGAGCAACGTACTTGTCGAGAAACTCGTCTACGCTCGGCCATAATTTGCTGCTGCCGGCGCGCAGAACTATTGCCGCGACCCTTTGCGATTCCCAGGAATCGTGAAGCATCTCGGGATCTTTTAGCCGCGCGTTTAGAATGTCATCCAACTCCGGATGCTCAGACTCAGCTATGAGAAAAACGGCATTCTTGCTAGTCCTCGTGCCCGGCCGAATGGCCTCAGTTAAAATTGTCGCGCCACACTCTCGCGGCCACCCCTCGCACCAAAATTTGTAAGCCTCGTCTAAAGAGAAATTGTCTGTCTTGCCTCGATTCTCCACCAGGCTTAGCACTACAGGCTTCAGCCGCCAATGCGGCTCGCTCAACCACAGTGTAGTGAGCAGTTGTATCCGATTTCCGGGTGCCAACTCCGGCGCGGTAGCCAGTACCTCATCGCGCAGTCGCGATAATGTTTCTGACGCATCCGGCTTAAAGCTATTCTCACGCTCCGCTGTAAACCACACCAGGTAAGTAGCCGCCGCCCGTTCTGGTCCCGCACGACGCGCTATGGTTTGATTGACACGCTCGTTGGCCTTCGCCAGATATTTCTGAAACACTGCGGTACGCGCTTCATAGCGCTCTTTCCATTCCGACTGTCCTGCCGGATCCGAAGGCGGTGGCGGAACCATTCCCAATTCCTTTCGCACCTGGAGTTCCGCGAGTAAGTCAGCCATCCCCTCGTGCGGCTCGACCTGCGGATCGGACAAAGCCGCCTCGACCAGCGGAATAATTACGTCTATCTGGGACGATTCAAGCAAGCCTTGGTACGCCCTGCCACGGTCACTCTCGGTAAGGTCAGTCTTGGAGAAATAAAGTTGAGCCAGTTTCTGAACCGACTGGGGCGTATCCAAAACGATCAGTCGATGTAGTGCGCGATATCGCTCCGTTTCATCGCCACCCTTGAGAGCGCGAGCGATCTCTTCCACCTCCGAGGCGCTCCAGGCAGGATCACCGACAATGTTGAATTCCAGAGTATTGGACTCCAGTGATATGAATTCCCATCCACCGCCATCCTCTGTCCGTTTGGCCATGGAGACTTCATCGCTGTGCACACTCACAGAGTAGCGGCCCGGCTTCTGAAATCGATACCAATCTTCCAAATCCATTCGTTGAGTAACGGCTTGAGAACCAAGCAAGCCAATACTACAGAGAAAAGAACCGGCAGGAGGCATGTAGTCTCGAACGGAAGCCAACTCGATCACTCCTACTGTGGGCCTTAGATTGGGAACAACGCTGACCAGCCCTGGTCGCGGCGAAGACCAACTTCCACGATATTGTTTTTCTACCTGCGTCGAATACGAAATTTCAATTTCGATGGGTTCGCCAACGTTGAAGAAGGATTTGTTAGCTGCAAAACTAATCTGAAATTGAATGTCCTGGGGATTCCGCGCACCGCCGGCTGAGAAGGCCCACAGGGCCGCAAGAATCAACAAGAAACCAGCTTTTCTCATAGAGCCCCGCCTGCTAACGCGCTTACGGGAATGCTAAGCCTTTAGATGTCGAAACGTATTGCAGTTTTGTCTTGCTCTACGTTGTATGCGGCCAATTCCAATCCTCGATACGCCACGACTCGTCGTGTTTTACCGCCACCATCACCAATCCTTGCGCAGGAACCGTGGGCCCCGATTTAGATCGGTCCTTCAATTCAAAAAGCCGCTCGATGTCATCCGGCGTCAGCTTGCCTCTGCCAATGTCCAGCAACGTCCCCACCATTTTGCGCACCATGTAACGCAAAAACGAACGCCCGCTTACTGTAAATACCAACTCCTCATTATCGGCGCTGCGCTCCAAGTCAGAAGAAAACACTTCGCGCTCCGTGGAACGTTCCTGATCATCATCTTCCGAGCCGGTCGACGCCGCAAACGACGCGAAATCGTGAACCCCGGCAAATCGCATCGCGGCGTCGCGCATGGCCTCTTCATCCAGCGGAAATGGATAATGCAGCACGTAGCGCCAGATCATCGGCGGCACCACTTTGCCGCGATAAATCCGGTAACGGTAAATTTTGCCGCGCGCCGACCAGCGCGCATGAAATGTAGGTCCTACTTCATCGGCCCCCACGATTCGAATCGAGGGGGGAAGCAACGCATTCAAAGCGCGCTGAAATTCGCTGGCGGAAAGCGCCGACAATGTTTTAAAGCTGGCCACCTGGCCCAGCGCATGCACACCCGCGTCCGTTCGACCCGCGCCATACAGCTGCACCTGCTCTTGCGTCAACCGTCCCAGAATATTGCTGATCTCGCCTTGAATGGTGGGTTTGTTGGTTTGAACTTGCCAGCCGTGAAAATCTGTCCCGTCATACGCAATGGTCAGCTTGAAGTAGCGCATGAGAAATTAGCCGGTGGACAATTTTAACAAGGGAAGTAAATTTTTAGCGGCCAACAGTCGTCCGAGCATTTGCGCTGCCGCCGCCGGCGTTCGCGTCACCGCGCACAAACCGGCTGCCAGGTTTAACGACAACACTTCCGGCCGCGCACAGTGGACAGTCCTTCGGCGAGTAGCTCGGGATTGACACATCGAGCAATGCCTTAGCCGTAACTCCAAGCTTCACCGCTCCACCACTTCGGTCGATCAAAGCTCCCGCAGCCACGACCCGCCCGTCCGCTTCCTCCACCACGCGAATGGTCTCGCGTGTTGATCCCCCAGTAGTCCACACGTCTTCCACGACGAGCACGCGCTGTCCAGCCCGCAAAGAAAAACCTCGCCGCATGGTCATCGAGCCACCGGCATCGCGCTCCACAAAAATTGCCGGCACGCCAGCTCCCACCGGCCCGTCGCCTTGGCTTCTGCCCTCCGGCAACGCTCGGGCAACTTCCTGTCCGATGATCAGCCCGCCCATGGCCGGGGACACCACCGCATCCGGCTCCAGGTCGCTAAACAAAGCCGCCAAACTTTGCCCCAATTTCTCGGCAAACCGCGGATATTGCAGCACCAGCGCGCACTGCACATACATTCCGCTGTGCAGCCCGCTGGACAACTCAAAATGACCGTGCCGGATGGCTCCAGCACTTTCAAACATGGCCATTAATTCTTCGCGTTTCAGCATCGTCTAGCTAACCGGATCCCATCGTAACCGTCGAATCGTCTGCAGCCTAGCCGCCAGTCTCTGCGTTGTCAAGGATGCACGCCCCTGCTAGACTGCTTTTCGTTCGAGCACGCCGCGCGCCGGCGTTCAGTAGCCCCCTTATTTTCATAATTTATCTAAATCGAACGAAACAAATTGAGTCTCATTAACGTTTTAAAGGTGAGTCCGACATTTCCAATCTGTCCCTACAGGGGCAATTCAGAGGGGTAAAGAATACTATGAGCTTGATGCGGATGACCGCGCAGCGGTCTGCCTATCGCCCGACCAGAAAACGGAGCAAAAAATTGGCGGTGCGATATGCTCGGCCATTGGTGGCGGCATTCCTGGCATTACTTATCGCCATCGGAAACGTCGCGCCCGCCTTTGCTCAAAATCCCCCTCCCAAGCAAGATCCCACGAAACAGGATCCGTCGCAGCAGCAGTCGCCGCCGCCCGGCACCTACGGCAACATCCCGCCCGCCTCTCAAGCCGGCCCGGAGGCCGCCACGGGCACTGCGCCTCCCCCTGCACCGGCCATCCCCGTTTCACTGGGCTTATCCACGCACAATTTCACCCATGGTCCGCGCGCGTTTCCAACCTTGATCGCTCCTTACACGCCCATTCAAATTGATGCGCCCATGCTGGTCAATTCGCCCCGCATCGACCAATTGATTCGTGACAACAAGCTGCAAATAACTTTGCAAGACGCCGTCGAGTTGGCCCTCGAGAATAGCCTCGACATTGCCGTTGCTCGATACAATCCCTGGATCGCGGACACCGATATTCTCAGAACTAAGGCTGGCGGCCAGGGCCGCGGCACCACTGGCGCGGACTTTCCTACGTCTCAAGCAGCCATTGACCCGTTCAATACAGTGTTTCCGTCCTACGATCCCATCATCAGCACCACCACTTCCATTAATTCACTCACCACGCCGATAAACAATCCGTTCCTTTCGGGAACTGGGGTAGGAACCAGCACTTTGCAGGGCTTGCACGCGCATGCCACCATTTTTGACGCCGCATACCAGCAGAGCTTCACTCCCGGCACCACCATAAATGTGGCCTGGAACAACACCCGCTCTTCGTCCACCTCGGGTGCCAATTTTTTCAACCCCAGCGTGCAGTCCTCGCTTTCTGCTGGCTTTTCACAACAGCTCTTGAATGGCTTCGGGTATTTCGTTGGACGCCGGAATATTCTGATCGCCAAAAACAATCGTAAAATTGCCGATCTCGTTTTCGTTAACCAGGCCATCACCACGGTAACCAGTGCCATCACCGCTTACTGGGAACTGGTTTACGCCCGCGAAAACGTCAAAGTCCAGCAGCAGGCTGTCGCGGTGTCTGAAAAGCTTTTCAACGACAACAAGAAACAATTGGAAATCGGCACCATGGCTCCCTTGGACGTTACCCGCGCCGAATCCGAAGTGGCCAGCGACCGTCAAAATTTGATCGTCGCGCAAACCGTTCAACTGCAGGACGAACAGGTCCTGAAAAACGCCATGACCAAGAATCCCTTGGCGGCCAATCTCATTAACGTTGAAATTATTCCCACCGACCTCCCCACTCCGCCGGCAGCCACCGAATCGGCGTCATTCGAGGACGCGATTCAGGAAGCCTTCGTCAAGCGGCCCGATCTCCAAGAGCAGGTATACAACCTGAAAAATGCTGGAATTGAAGTTCGTGCCACCAAGAACGCCTTGTTGCCTACGCTGACCTTGAGCGGGCAGTACAGTTCGTCGGGTCTGGCCGGAAATTCACCGATTACCGGGACGCCGGTCGTCACGGGAGTTATCCCGGTCGTCGACGCTAATGGCAATCCCATATCCATTACTGGAGCGGGCGGGGTTCAGACTCCCATCTTTCAATCAAGCACCAACGCGCCCATAGTAGGGGCGTCTCAACAAGGTTTTGGCACCGCGCAAAATCAAGTCTTCACCAATCAATTCCCTGATTATTTTGCGTCGCTGAATTTGTTTCTGCCGTTGCGCAACCGTTCCGCGCAAGCTGATAACGCACGCGCTATGCTGACTCAGCGCCAGCTGGAAACTCAATTGCAGCAGTTAAAGAATGCTGCGCTACTGGATGTTCGCAACACGTACATCGCGCTCGAACAGGATCGCGCCCGGGTGGATGCGGCCATCAAAGCCCGTGAGCTTCAAAGACAAACCTTCGAGGCCGAGCAGAAAAAATACACCTTGGGCGCCTCCACGGTTTACAACGTGATCTTGACCCAACGCGACTATGTCACCGCGGAAGGCGTGGAGTTGCGCGCTTTAGCGGACTTGAATGAAGCCAAAGCCAATTTCGAACGCGCCGTGGGCCGCACGCTGGAGGTTAATCGCGTGACGATCGCCAGCACCGGTACAAAGTCCGGCCTCTCGGAGTTTGAACAGGAAACGCTAATTCCTGGCACGCTCCACGGCCAAGTCGTGGGCACCGACAAAATCTTCAGCAACCCAACGCCGCCAACCAATAAATAATTTGCTGCGAGCGGGGAGAATACAGAGTTCGTGGTCCTCAGCGGGATGGTCCGGGGACACGCGTTATGGTCTTTGTGTCTGGACTGGGCCGGCGGCGCCAGCGTCGCGTATCGCATCCAACCCAGCGGTCAGGTAACGCGAAATCCCCGGGCCCCCTCCAAGCTGCTCTATGCGGACAAATCCGTTCTCATCGATGACAAAAGTATTCGGAAACCCAAAAGCCCCAAACTTCTCCATCAGCCCCGGCGGAGTTGGCGCAATTCGCAAATTCTTGAGCTTCTCTTCGCGAATTAAATCCCTGAGATCCTTAGAGTCTGCGGTCGTATCTACGGCAGTCAAAACCACCAGGTTTGGATGGTCCTGCTGAAACTGTTCTAGTTCCTTTAGTTCTGCCCGGCAAGGTCCACACCAAACCGCCCAGAAATTTAGAATGACTTTTTTCCCACGGAGGCGTGAGCTACTCAATTTCTCGCCATTCAAAGTGGTCAGATCAAATTCCGGCGCCGCGTGGCTGAGAACTTGTGGCCGGTAGTTTTGGTCTACAAAACTCTGCGTGCTAAGAGCGTCAACTCTCTGTCGCAGGCCGTTCTTTGTGCCTAGTTTTTGTTTCAACCACAGTTTCTCGAGTCGCGTATTCGCATCTTCCTGATATTGCGAAATGCGGACCACCGATTGCAAATACGCGTCCACCGCACCCCGCTTGTCTCCGGTTTCTTCCAACGCGCGCCCGTAGACATAGAAGGAACGGCCCAACTTAAATTCGTTTTTCCACGGCTGCAGGATCGCCAGCGCTTCCGCCGGCTTATCCTGTCGAATCAAAATGTCAGCCCGTGTAATGGCGATGCGACCTTTCCAGGACTTGAGCTGTTGCTCGGGATACCGCAAAGACGGTTGGGCAGTTTTGGAATTTAGGTCCATTAGGCCGTTGGCCTCGTCCAGCATAGCCAACGCCTGCGGCAATTTTTGATTGGCCTCCAGATACGCCCCGGCCATTGCTATGCGAGTCGAAATGTCATTGGGATCCGTAGCGCGTATCTCGGAGTACCGTTTTTCACGCTCGCCGAGATCTGTGGCCTCGGCAAACAACCACATCCGCGCCTCCATTGCGGCGTGACCGTTCGGGAATTCTTTTATCACCTCTCGCAGCAAAACAGCACGTTTGTCTCGGTCCGGTTCATCTGACGCACGACTCTCTAAAAGAAATTCACGAGCATCAGATTGTGGATTTTGGCGCTCCAACTCCTGAACAAGGTTTTCAGCGGTATCAACCGGAACCCACGAATGGCCCCCAACAAAGTTGAGTGCGCTTAATAAGCCAAATCTGTCCGCGACATGATCACTGACAAATTTGTTGATCTCCGCAACCACAATTGCGCGATTCTCTGGAGTATCGCCGCGCAGCCTTAGTTTGTAATCCCACAGGTCAGCGACAAGGTTTCGGCCTCGCGACGGCGCGCGCATGTAATCTTCTAGAATCTCGACGGCCTTTGCATAATTCACCGGTCGTTCTATCCCTTCCGCCTCAAGTATTCCCGTATACGACTGAGCCTGCAGACTAACGCTCTCTTCCAACAGCCCACCGTGCACATCACAAAACGGCACTTCGAAATATTCACCGGAGTTAGTATCTTGCTGCTTACTTTGAGGATCCTCTACCCAGTAAATCGCGTATCGGGGCGCTCTAAAGTCTTTGTATGTTACGTTCGCCTGCCACACTCCATCTTCGCGACGCGTAAAAGAAATTGTCTGCTGCTCGAAGGGCGAGATCTGGTGGCCCAAAACCAGGTGAAGCACTAAAGACTTCGGATCCTTTATTGCTGCGAGTTGTCCCATCGGGTAGTAGAGAATGTGAATTTCATTGGTAATCGGAGCAGGAGGAAAACCGTTCGTGACAGGGCACGCCGGGTCTGTTAACGAAGCAAAGTTGAAAACGCTTGGCGCGCGCGGTTTTTCGGTCTGAACCGTTTGCCCGCTTGCAGTTCTCTCAACGGCGCTACTCCAAAAAATGGCCAAGCAAAATATCGTCAGAATCCTTACGTTAATCAACTTGGCTTGACGGTGTGACAAACGACTGCAGGAAGCGCGGATTGAAAACATAACATTCCTCCCAACGAGCCGAATACTAACACCGGGCTGACGCTGCGAAGATAACTCTTTAGATAGATAGTTAACCCCTAACGGCGTAGAGCCAACCGCGATATAGCGGATGGTCCCGAACTCTGACGCAAGTCTTTGACGCGAGCTGTTACATGCCGAAACCCCTCTGCAACGCCGTTCCCTTGCCCAAGTTCCGTCTTTCGCATAGCATTAAAGTCCGCACCAGTTACAGCGATTCGCAGTGCCGTGTCAGTGGGAGCCGCGCCGAAATGACGGACAAATCAAAGACTCAGACTGAAATTGCCACGCCCGCCACGCCCGCTTCACCTGGTTCGGCTCGCCGTGCGTCTCCCAAAGAAAAATCGTGGAAAGAAAATACTCTCAAACCGACGCTAGAGAAAAGCCCGGAACGGCGCGCTGAATTCACAACTATTTCAGGCCACCCTATCCGCCGCTTGTATACCGAAGCCGATTTGCCAGATTGGAATCCGGAAAAAGATTTGGGCCTCCCCGGCGAGCCGCCCTACACCCGCGGCATTCACTCCACCATGCACCGCGGCCGCTTGTGGACCATGCGCCAGTTCGCGGGTTTCGGCGCGGCCGAAGACACCAACGCGCGTTTCCGCTATCTGCTCGCGCAAGGACAGACCGGACTCTCCACCGCCTTTGATTTGCCTACGCTCATGGGCTACGACTCCGACCACGCGCTCTCCGAAGGCGAAGTGGGCAAATGCGGCGTGGCCATCTCTTCGCTGGCCGACATGGAAGTGCTATTCGACAAAATTCCGCTGGCCAACGTAACCACTTCCATGACCATCAATTCGCCCGCCGCCATAATCTGGGCGATGTATCTCGCCGTCGCCGAAAAACAGGGTGCGGACTGGAAAAAACTCTCCGGCACTTTGCAGAACGACATCCTCAAGGAATACATCGCGCAAAAGGAATATATCTACCCACCGGAACCCTCCATGCGCCTGGTGATTGACACCTTCGAATTCGGCGTAAAAAATACTCCGAAATTCAATCCCATCTCCATCAGCGGATATCACATTCGCGAAGCCGGCTCCACCGCCATTCAAGAACTGGCTTTCACGCTGCGCGATGGTCTGGAGTATGTCGAGTGGGGCATGCGCCGAGGCATGGATGTTGACGCATTCGTTCCTCAGCTTTCTTTCTTCTTCAACGCGCACAACGATTTCTTCGAAGAGGTCGCCAAATATCGCGCTGCTCGCCGCATCTGGCACAAAGCCATGGTGGAGCGTTACAAATCCAAAAACCCGCGCTCTTGGGCGTTGCGGTTCCATACCCAGACGGCCGGCTGTTCACTTACCGCCCAGCAGCCCTACAACAACGTTGTTCGAACCGCGATCCAAGCGCTCGCCGCCGTGCTAGGCGGCACCCAATCGCTGCACACCAATTCGTTGGACGAAGCCTGGGCGCTGCCCACTGAATTTGCCGCCACGCTGGCGTTGCGCACGCAACAAATCATCGCCCACGAAACCGGCGTCGCTAATACTGTCGATCCTCTCGGCGGCTCCTATTTTGTGGAAACGCTCACCAATGAAGTCGAGCGCGGCGCCTGGGATTACATCCACAAGATCGACGCCATGGGCGGCATGGTCACTGCCATCGAACACAGCTACCCGCAACGCGAGATCGCCGAAGCTTCGTACCGCTACCAGATGGAAGTCGACCGCAAAGATAAAATCGTCGTAGGCGTGAACGATTTTGTCACCAAGGAAAGCCCGCTCGAAATCCTCCAGATCGACGAAACCGTAGCCCACCGCCAGGCCGAGCGCTTACGTAAACTCCGCGCCGATCGCTCCCAGGCGGAAGTCGACCGCCGCCTCAACACCCTGCGCACCGCGGCCCGCGGCAAAGAAAATTTAATGCCCTTCATCTACGACACAGTGAAAGCCTACGCCACGCTGGGAGAAATCTGTGAAGCCATGCGCGATGTCTTCGGCACCTACGAAGAAGTGGCCATCACATAACTAGCAACCGTGCCAACCTAAACCAGCCATGCCAACCAAAAAAACCCGCGTCTTAATCGCCAAGCCCGGCCTCGACGGCCACGATCGCGGGGCAAAAATAATTGCTCGGGCTTTACGCGATGCAGGCATGGAAGTCATCTACACGGGCTTGCGCCAAACTCCCGAGATGATCGCCTCCGCCGCCATTCAGGAAGACGTCGACGTCATCGGCCTCTCCATCCTTTCCGGCGCGCACAACACCATCTGCCCCCAACTTATGGCCCTGCTCAAAGCCAAAGGCATGGACGACGTCGTCGTCTTGGTAGGCGGCATCATCCCTGAAGCCGACATCCCCGCCATGAAAAAATCCGGCATCGCCGAAATTTTTCTACCCGGCACCTCCACCCAGGACATCATCGAATTCATCAACAAACGCCTCGCCGTCGGCACCTAGCCTCTCGTTGGCGGCTACTCCACAAAAGCTCGTATACTGGATTCTCATTTCAAACTGGCAATCTATAAATTTTCGCTTAGTAGTACGAGGTTCTGCGTGCCCGCTTCCGTCCTGAAAAGCACCGTCGACACCAAATCGCCAGTAGCCCAAAAAAATCACCGTCGCATCGTCGATTTACTCACCCAGCTCAAAAACGAAGAAGAACAAATCTGTGTCGGCGGCGGCCCCAAAGCCGTCGACTCCCAGCACAAAAAAGGCCGCCTCACCGGCCGCGAACGTGTAAAAAAGCTAGTCGACCCCGGCTCGCAATTCTTCGAGTTAGGCATCTACGCGGCATACGAAATGTACGAAGAATGGGGAGGCGCCCCGGGAGCAGGCGTAATCACTGGCCTGGCTCGAGTCTGCGGGCGCACCTGCATGCTCATTGTCAACGACGCCACAGTAAAAGCCGGCGCCTTCTTCCCCCTGACCGCGAAAAAAGTAATTCGCGCGCAAAATATCGCCATCGAAAATCGCATCCCGACAATTTATCTGGTCGATTCCGCCGGCATTTTTCTCCCTTTGCAGGAAGACGTCTTCCCCGACACCGACGATTTCGGCCGCGTCTTTCGCAACAACGCGGTGATGAGCGCCATGGGCATCCCGCAAATCGCCGCGATCATGGGCATGTGCGTAGCGGGCGGGGCTTATCTCCCGGTCATGTGCGACCACATCTTGATGACTGAAGGCTCTGGACTTTTTCTCGCCGGCCCCGCGCTGGTCCAAGCTGCCATCGGCCAGAAAACTTCCGCTGAAGAATTAGGCGGCGCAAAAATGCACTCGCAAATCAGCGGCACGGTGGATTTTCGCGAGCCCGACGACGAGTCCTGCACCGCACGCATCCGCTCGCTGGTGGACAAAATCGGCGCGCCCAATACGTCGCCCTTCAGCCACTCCGAATCGCGCGACCCGCTGTACCCCGGCGAAGAAATTTACAGCATTTTCACCGCCGACCCCGGCAAGCAATACGACATGCGCGACATCATCGCCCGCATCGTCGATGCCAGCGAGTTCGACGAATACCGCGCCGAAAACGGCGAAACCCTGCTCTGCGGCTACGCGCGCATTGGAGGCTGGGCCGTCGGCATCGTCGCCAATCAGAAAAAACACGTGCAGACTTTCGCGCGCGGCTCAGATCAGAAACGCATCGAATTTGGCGGCGTCATCTATACCGAATCCGCCGAAAAAGCCGCTCGCTTCATCCTCGACTGCAATCAGAACCGCATCCCGCTGATTTTTCTGCATGACGTGAACGGCTTCATGGTCGGCAAGGACGCCGAATGGAGCGGCATCATTCGCGCCGGCGCAAAAATGGTGAATGCCGTAGCTAACAGCGTGGTCCCCAAAATTTCCGTGATCTGCGGTGGTAGCTTCGGCGCGGGCAACTACGCCATGTGTGGTAAAGCTTACGACCCGCGCTTCATGTTCGCCTGGCCCACCGCGCGTTACGCGGTAATGAGCGGCGACGCCGCCGCCACAACACTCGCGGAAATTAAATGGAAGCAACTCGAGCGCGAAGGCAAGAAAGTCGACGAAAAGCAAAAAAAAGAAGTCTACGAATCCATCCGCTCCACTTATGAACATCAGACCGACCCACGCTACGCCGCAGCCCGCTTGTGGGTCGACGCTATTATCGATCCCGCGCACACCCGCGACGCGCTGATCTGGGCCCTCGAAGCCGCTGCGCTGAATCCAGAAGTTCGCGAATTCAAAACCGGAGTACTGCAAACGTAATGCGCAAACGCGGACCCATCGCCGTCCTGTTATCAGTAGCAGCGTTTTTGTTCTGGGAGCATCTCGATAAGGTGTACAGAGAGGGACCATTCGGCTCGGAGTATGGCTCGATGGCAGCTCCGCCACCACCTCTTGCGCAAACGGTCGGGTGGTTGACTATTTTCTTGGCCTTAGGTGCCCTCGGGCTATGCCTGATTGACTTTGTGCGCTGGGCGAAACGAAGGGCACATGTCCAGTCCCGTTAAAATCGTGGAGTGCCCGCGCGACGCTTGGCAAGGCTTGCCCGACTTCATCCCCACGGAATACAAAGTGGCTTATTTGCAAGCGCTGATCGCCGCAGGCTTCAAACACATCGACGCCGTGAGTTTCGTTTCTCCCAAGCATGTGAAACAAATGTCCGATAGCGAAGAAGTCATGCGTCAGCTGACGTCTTCAACGCCTGCGACGTCTGGAGTTCACGGCGCAACGGAAATCATCGGCATCGTCGTAAACGAAAAAGGCCTTGAGCGCGCACTCGCCACGCCCGGTGTCACAACCATTGGCTACCCGTATTCCATCTCCGCATATTTCCGCCGCGCCAATGCCAATATGACCCGCGCCGAATCGCGCCTGTTGGTCGAAAAACTGAAAAAAGAAACCACCGCCGCGAAGCGCGGCCTGGTCATCTACATTTCCATGGCTTTCGGCAATCCTTACGACGAACCATGGGGCCCGGAAATCGTCGCTGAAACGCTCGAGTGGTTGAAAGACATCCGCATAAACACGGTCTCCCTCGCCGACACCGTCGGGACCGCTTCCCCGCAACTCATCGCCGATCTCTATAGCGGCGTAAAAGATCACGTTGCGGGCATCGAGCTGGGCGTCCACCTCCACAGCCGCCCGGAAAACGCCGAAGAAAAAATCCTCGCGGCCTACGAAGCAGGCTGCCGGCGGTTCGATTCCGCGCTCACCGGACTCGGCGGCTGCCCTTTCGCCGGAGATACTTTGGTCGGCAATATCGCCACCGAGGATGTGTTGGCCGCCGTCCGCAAAGCTGGGGGCGACCCTGGAATCGATTCAGCGGCCCTCGCGCCGCTGCTGAAAATGAGCAACGAAATTCGCTCTAAATACGCGCACGCGCCCATGGTGCAGTAGTTTTGCAGTAAGCTTGGGCGCACCTACTCGACGAACTTATGCGGCGCAACTGAAAGGCTAGAAAGAATTGCTCCATGTTTGAAACGCTAAAATTGGAATTTCCCGGCGAACTGGCTATCCTCACGCTTAATCGCCCGGAAAAGCGCAACGCCATCTCCCCGCAAATGCTCTCGGAGCTGCAATCCGCCTTCGACGCCATCGAAAAAAGTCACGCGCGCGTGGGTATCCTCACCGGCATCGGCAAAGCCTTCAGTGCAGGCATGGATCTCGAAATGCTCTCCGCCATCGCCCGCCAGTCTCCTCAGGAAAACATGGAGGACTCCCGCCGCATGGCGCGCATCTTCCGCCGCATCTGGAGTTTTACCAAGCCGCTTATCGCCGCCGTAAATGGCGCGGCGCTCGCCGGCGGTTGCGGCATCGCCACCTTGTGCGATTTCACCCTGGCGGTGCCCGAAGCCAAATTTGGATACACCGAAGTGAAAATCGGATTTCTCCCCGCGATCGTCTCGGTTTTTCTCACGCGTCAGATCGGCGACAAGCGCGCTCGCGATTTGCTGCTCACCGGCCGCATGATCACCGCAGCGGAAGCCCAGGAACTAGGCATGATTAATGAAATCGTCGAACCCCACCGCCTAATGGATCGCGCCAAAGAATTAGCCGCCGTTCTGATCGAAGCCAGCCCCAGCAGCGTCACTCGCGCCAAACGCCTGCTTACTGCTTCGGCTGCCAGCACCATCGACGCCGATCTCGAACGCGCCGTTCTGGAAAACGCCCGCATCCGTTGCACTCCGGATTTCAAAGAAGGCTTGGCTTCTTTCCTCGAAAAACGCAAGCCCCAATGGCGCGGCGACTCCGAATGAAACAGGCATCAAAAATATTTCAGAGGATCTTACATGCTTGAGTATCACGACGCCGCCATTCGCGTGCGCTATGCCGAAACCGACCAGATGGGCGTGGTTTACCACGCCAACTATCTGATCTGGTTTGAGGTTGGCCGCGTGGAACTGATCCGCGCCCTTGGCATTGAATACAAAACCATGGAGATCGCCGACGATTGCCACATTGTCGTCGCCGAGGCCCATTGCCGTTATCTTTATCCAGCGCACTACGACGAGCGCTTGCGCGTGCGCACCAGAATCGCCGAAGCGAAAAACCGCACTATCCGATTCTCCTACGAAATATTTCGTGCTGACGATGATCGACTGCTCGCTACCGGCGAAACCGTTCACGTGATCTGCGGCAGCAACGGCAAACCTAAACTCCTTCCAGAAAAATATCGCACTGCGTTCTCTGCAGCTCTTGCCACTCCGGCCGGTATCAGCAAATCATGAGTATCATGAACACAATCGCAATGACCGTTATTCCATGAGCGTAATACTTACTGGCAACGATCTTTCTTTCGAACAATTGCGCGCCGTGGCGCTGCAGTATGAATCCGTCTCTCTCCATCCCTCCGCCATCGAGCGCATGAAAGCCTCTCGCGCGGTGGTGGACAAGCTGGTAGCCTCCGGCGCGACGGCCTACGGCATCAACACTGGGTTTGGCAAACTCGCTTCCGTGCGCATCTCCCCGGAGCAGGTTGCGCAGCTGCAAGTAAATCTGGTGCGCTCTCATGCTTGCGGCGTTGGCGAACCGCTCAGCGAAGCCGAAACTCGCGCCATGATGCTGCTCCGCGCCAACGCTCTCGCCAAAGGCCTCAGTGGCATTCGCCCGCAGGTAGTCGACACTCTCTGCAAAATGCTTAACGCCAAAGTTCACCCGCTGATTCCTTCTCAGGGTTCCGTGGGAGCTTCCGGCGATCTCGCGCCACTGGCACACCTCGCGCAGGCGGTGATCGGCGAAGGCCGCGCCAATTACAACGGACAAATTTTGGATGCTGCCGCTGTGCTGCAACGGGCTGGAATTACGCCGGTGGCTCTCGAAGCAAAAGAAGGCCTCTCACTCCTGAATGGCACGCAAGGAATGCTCGCGCTTCTCAGCCTAGCGCTTCTCGAAGCCGACGCGCTTGTAGACGCCGCCGACATCGCCGCAGCTCTTTCTCTCGACGCTCTGCGCGGCAGCCCCGGCGCCTTCGACCCGCGCATAATGCAGGCCCGCGCTTATCCCGGCGCCGCCACGACCGCCAAAAATCTCGCACACCTCAACGAAGGCAGCCAGATTCGCGAATCCCACCGTTCGAACGTCAAAGACCCGCGCGTCCAAGACGCCTACAGCCTACGCTGCACTCCACAAGTTCACGGCGCCGTTCGCGATTCGCTGGCGCAAGCGCGCGCCATGGCCGAGGTAGAACTCAACAGCGCCACCGACAATCCGCTGGTCTTTGGGTCATCGGTTGGAACCGGAACCGACGCTGCGTCCGCAAGCGGCGACATCGTCAGCGGCGGAAATTTTCATGGCCAGCCCTTGGCCATGGCCGCCGATCAAGTCGCCATCGCTCTCGCCACTCTCGGCGGCATCAGCGAGCGCCGCATCGAGCAGATGACCAATCCCCTCACCAGCATGCTTCCAGCTTTTCTTACGCCCGAACCTGGACTAAATTCCGGCTTCATGATCGCGCAAGTTACCGCCGCCGCCTTAACCAGCGAAAATAAAACGCTAGCCATGCCTCATTCTGTGGACTCCATCTCCACCTCGGGCAATCAGGAAGACTACGTCTCCATGGGTATGAGCGGCGCACGCCGCCTCTCGCGCATGCTCACAAATCTGCGCCATACCATCGCCATCGAGCTCCTATGCGCCTGCCAGGGTATCGACTTGCTAGCCCCCCTTCAAACCGGCGCGCTCGCGCAAAAAGCCTACGCCGCCGTCCGCGAAAAATCTCCCAAGCTAATCGACGATCGACCGCTGGCCCCAGACATAGAAGCAGTCACCGCCCTAATATCCGAAAATTCTTTTTCCAAGATTCTCTCTTCATGACGCCGATACGTTGTGTATCTCACGATGTAAAGTTACACGGAGGGTGCCCCACGCTTGTTTTGTAGCGTGGGTCTTGTTTTTAGCTTGGCTGTTGTTTTTTCCTGGGCCTTGTTTTTGTCTTGCAGTTTTTTTTAATGAGAGAAATAACGTGCGAACCACGCGCCGAAATTTTTTACGTGTCGCAGCAGGTTCTGGCGCATTCGCATCTCTGCCGCGCCATTCATGGCCACTTTCGCCGGACGACTTGCAGACAAAACTAGCCGCCGATCCGCTCCGCCCACAATTTCATTTACTCCCGGCAAAAAATTGGATGAACGATCCCAACGGCCCAATTTATTGGAAGGGCGCTTACCACATGTTTTATCAATACAACCCGGGCGCACCCATGTGGGGCGACATGCATTGGGCCCACGCCATCAGCCAAGACATGATTCACTGGCGTCATCTTGCAATCGCCCTCGCACCCACTCCAGGCTGGGATGACGCCGACGGCTGCTTCACCGGCAGCGCCGTGGACAACCACGGAACCGCCACGATTCTTTATACCGGAGTGAAAAGCACCTCCGCGGATCGCGCCACGCTCCGCGATGGCCACAATAATTTTCGTGAAGTGCAATGCCTCGCAACTTCCGCTCACCCGCAACTCCGCACCTGGACAAAATGGAAACAACCGGTCATCCAGCCAGCAACCGATCCCACACTCGCAGGCTTTCGCGATCCGTTTTTATGGCGTGAAGGCACAAACTGGATCCTCGGCGTCGCCGCCGGTCACTTCAAAAAAGGAGGATGCGTCCTGCTCTATCGCTCCAAAGATTTACGCAACTGGGAACCGCTGCACGATCTAGCCTCGCAACCCTGGACCGAAAAAGAATCCGTCAATCCAGTAGACTCCGGCGAAATGTGGGAATGCCCCGACTTTTTCCCACTCGGCAAAAAACACGTACTCCTCTATTCCACCGCCGGAAAAGTAATCTGGGAGAGCGGCGACCTCGACCGCAAAGAACTAAAATTCCATTCCCAGCGTCGCGGCATTCTCGATCACGGCGCCTACTACGCGCAAAAAACGCAACTCGACGCTCACGGCAACCGCATCCTCTGGGGCTGGATCCCAGAAAAACGCCCCGACTCAGAACTCATCGCCGCAGGCTGGGCCGGCTGCATGGCCCTCCCCCGCGTGCTGACTCTCAGCCCCGACGGCGAACTGGAAATGGCGGTAGCCCCAGAAGCGCGATCCCTGCGCGGCAGCAGTTCAGAGCTGCAGACCATAGATCCAAACTCACCCGCGCACGTCAGCGCTACACCGGCCATAGAGATCGACGACCTTCGCGCGGAGCTAATCTGGAATACTCCAGCATTCGCACACACATTCGAGCTGCAAGATCGAAGCGGTGCGTGGTGGTCCGTCTCCATCACTCCGCGATCCACCAGGGCAGTCCTGAATGTCAACGGTGCGGAAATAGAAATACCCGTTTCCGCCAATCAGGAACATTCCTTTCATCTTTTTCTCGACGCCTCTGTCGCGGAACTGATTGTCGATCGCCGCCACGCTATTACCACTCGAATCTACCGCCCACCCGCCGGCGCATTAAACCTAGCCTTCTATGACCGGCACGCCGCCATCACTACCCCCGTAAAAATCTGGCAAATGAGAGCAATCTCACCGGACCGCCTTACCACCTAAAACGAACAGAGCCTTACTATCAGTTAAAAAACTTCGAAACATTTTCCACCCTTTCCACGTTACCTCTCCTGAGGTAGAACCCCGCATGTTCAGCCTATTCTCCGATTTCAAACACGGCCTCCGCGTTTTACTGAAAAACCCCGGCTTTACCGCAGCCGCCATCATCGTCCTGGCCCTGGGCATCGGAGCCAACACCGCCATCTTCAGCGTAGTGAACGCCGTGCTTCTGCGCCCACTCCCGTTCCATGATCCCGCTCGCCTCGTTCAGGTGTGGCACGTGCCGCCGCCAAAAAGTTTTCCGGGCATGACTCAGTTCGCCGTCTCCGCCGCTAATTTCATCGACTGGCGGCAACAGAATGATGTGTTCGACAAAATGGCCATCTACACGGGTTCCAGCCTCAATTTGACAGGCCGCGAGCAGCCCGAGGCTCTCCAAGGCGCAGCCGTTTCAGCCGACTTTTTCTCTACCTTACAAGTGCAACCGATGCTGGGCCGCTCTTTTACCACTGACGAAGATCAGCAGGGCAAAAACCACACAGTGATTCTCAGCTACGGCTTATGGAAAAGCCGCTTCGCCGCCAATCCCAATATCGCCGGACAGCCGGTAAACCTCGACGGCCAACCGTACATCGTCGCAGGGGTCATGGCTCCAAAGTTTAACTTCCCAGGCTGGGCACAATATTGGACTCCCATGGGCTGGACTGACAAAGAGCGCGCCGTGCGCGGCGAGCACCACTACCTGGTCATTGGCCGTCTCAAGACCACCATCCCCATACCTCAAGCCCAAGCCCAGATGAACGCCATCTCCAGCCGCCTCGCGCAACAATATCCGGAAGACGACAACGGGTGGGGCGCAGTGGTGATTCCCCTTCGTGACCAACTGGTCTCCGATGTGCGCCCAGCACTCCTGATCCTGCTTGGCGCCGTCGCTTTCGTCTTGCTGATCGCCTGCGCCAACGTCGCCAATCTGGTGCTCGCCAAGACATTCGGCCGCCGCAAAGAAATCGCTATCCGCGTAGCCCTGGGCGCTACCGGACGTCGCGTTATTCAGCAAATCCTCGCTGAAACTCTGCTGCTGTCTCTAGCTGGCGGCGCGCTGGGTCTTCTCCTCGCGCGTTTCGGCATAGCCATCACGCTAAAATTCGTATCCGATAATCTGCCCAAATCCACAGAAGTCAGCCTCGATGGTTTTGTCCTCGCCTTCACTGTTTTTATTTCCATCGTCACCGGCGTAATCGCGGGCCTGCTACCTGCCATCCGCATGACAAAAACCAACGTCAACGATGCGCTGAAACAAGGCCTTGGCAAAACCGACTCCGACTCTGCCGGCCGCCGCACCAGAAGCATTTTGGTAGTCTCCGAGGTCGCCCTCTCATTGATTTTGTTGGTCGGCGCGGGTCTCATGATTCGCAGCCTGTGGGTTTTGAGCACGCTCGACCCAGGCTTCGATCCACACGGCGTTTTGACCATGTCCTTGGTTCTTCCGAAGAACAAATATTCACAACCCATCGAAGAAATCGCGTTCTTCGATCGAGTGCTTGCAAAAGTGCGCGCTTTCCCCGGAGTTGTATCTGCCGGACTGATTGACGATCTTCCTCTCAACAACGAAGGCTCTCATCAACCTATCGCCATCGAAGGCGCCCCCGTGCAGGCGATGTCCGACCAACCCGAAGTCGATACGCGGTACATTACACCAGGCTATTTGAGCACTATGCACATACCGCTGCGCCGCGGTCGCGATTTTTCCGCCGCGGACGGCCCGGATCGCCCCAGTGTGGCCTTGATAAGCGAATCCATGGCCAGGCGCTTTTGGCCGAACCAGGATCCCATCGGAAGGCACCTCACTATGACTTTCTCTCCCGACAAAGTCCGCGAAATCGTGGGCATCGTCGGCGACGTAAAGCTGGATGGCATGGATGCTGCCGCCTCCTCGGCGACCATCTATTTGGCGGCCAATCAACCCTCCGGATCCAGCTTCGCTGATTGGCGTCCCTTTCCCATGCAACTTGCGGTACGCACCCAATCGCAACCAGCCAGCTTGGTTTCCGCGGTTACCGGCGCAATTCATTCCATCGACCGCGACCAGCCTGTGACCGATGTCATGACCATGGATGACGTCGTCGACACTTCCCTCTCCCAGCGCCGCTTCAGCATGCTTCTCCTCGGGGCCTTTGCGGTTCTCGCATTGTTATTGGCAGCGGTGGGAATTTACAGCGTGTTAGCCTTCGCGGTCCGGCGGCGGGTCCGCGAAATTGGCATTCGCGTCGCTCTCGGCGCTGAAGTAAAAGATATTTTGCGTTTGATTGTCACTGAAGGAATGAAGCCCGCGCTGATTGGTCTGCTCCTTGGTGTCGCTGGCGCGCTGGCCTTGGGAAAGATATTGGCCAGCTTTATCTACGGCATCGCCGCATACGACCCGCTGACTTTCGCTGCCGTTGCAATGCTGCTTGCTGCGGTAGCGTTGTTGGCCAGCATAATCCCCGCCTATCGCGCAGCCAGAATCGAACCGACTCGCGCGCTGCGCGAGGAATAACGGTCACGCGGAGGGTGGGTCTTGCAACGTTGAAACATCCACAACAATCCGAGGAGCTCTACCCGCTCTTTCTTCGTCCGCCAAATTTCAAGCGCCCCGCTAATTCCAGTGCCGCGAAATTGTGCACCTCACCAAAATTTAAGCCTTCCGCGCGATCACTTCCAGATATTCCGCTTTAACGTGGGTCTGATCGGCTGGCCCTTCGTTATGGTCGGCCCAAAGCTTCTCCATATCAGTGGCCAGCCCTTGCTGCCCGGCCGCATCAAGCCGCGAAAAAGCTATCTTCGTCGGCCCGAAATATTCCCGGAATAATTTCACGACGCCCGCAGCCGCATGTGGATATTTGAATTCCATTTGCCGTCGCGTGGTCTCGACCTTCCAACCTACTTTGGAAAAGCGCTCCGCAACAATTTCCTCTTTGCCCCACAATACCGGCGCTTCTAGATTCTCAGGTGGCGGCAAATATCGCGCATTGATCGCGAAGTTCTTACCGATAAGACCCGTCGGCGTCCAGTTGGCCATGGCGATAAATCCATCCACTCGGCAAACCCGCGTCAATTCCGTGACCACTAAAGCAGGACGCGGCGCAAACATGGCCCCAAACATCGAAACCACCACATCGAATTCTGCCACACCGAAAGGCAGCGCCTCCGCATCCCCTTCGCGGAACTCTACCTTCAATCCCTCGCTGGCCGCTCGAGCCCGCGCCTGCTCCAATAAATTCGTCGCGATGTCCACCCCAATTACGTTTGCGTCGTCACGAGCCACCGGGATTGCCGTATTCCCCGTTCCGCACGCCACATCCAGCACATCCGAACCTCGGCGTATTTCTAGTCGCTTGATAAATCGCACCCCTTCCTCTTCGTTATATTTCGCGATTTGACCAAAATCTCCGGCCATCCACGCCGCTTTCATATTTTTCTTCAGCTGCTCCATCTGAGACATTGCTGTTCCCATCTTCCCCTCCGAAGTCGATACCTAACCGCGTATTCACCGGCGGTCTATCGAGGATTGCCCAACGCCCGCCGGAAAAACGAGAGCATCTGATATCCCGCGATATAGTTGAATGGCCTCAGCTCCAGCGAATAATGGCCACAGGCCAATTCCAGCACTCGCGGATTCGAACCGTGCCGCCGCAGCGAATTCAGCATTTGCTCCGTCAATTCCGGCAACATTGTAGGGTCGTACCTGCCATAAACCATGAAGCAGTTTCGACCTGCCCCCATACCACGCTCCACGTAAGGCATCGGGCTGATCGGCGCCCAATATTCCCGCAACTCATCCACCGTCACGTGATGCCTGAGGCTTTCCCACACGTGATTGGTAGTCATGCCCTGACTCACCACATCCGCGTAGTAAGTCGAAATGTGAAAGAAGCCACCCGCGCGAATTGCTTCGTCATGCATCAGCGCGATATATCCGATCGACGACCCGATACTCGTCCCCAGCAGTCCCAGCCGCTTGTAACCTTGCTGCTCCAGCCACCGCAAACATCGCCGCGTATCTTGCACCGCTTGTCGATTTGCTTGTAACGTCAGCCCGATATTCGGCCCACAGATCTGGTCTGCGCGTTCATGTCCCTTGGCCATCCGCCGGTCGTGATACGGCATGCTCATCTTCACCGCCGTAATCCCCAGCCGCTGAATCCACTCGCAAAGCCCCCGTTGCCCATGCCACTTGGCGTTCCAGTTCGGAAGCACCAACACCGCTGCGCCATTTTTCTTCCCCGGGAAAATCTGCGCGTGAACAACATTGTTCTCCGGCCAAGCCGACTCAATGGAACTGGGAAACGTGAGGACGCTATCGCTATCCACTCGATAGTCCGGCGGAGGAGTAGTCGCGAACCATTCATGACTCGTTTCAATAGCATGCCGCGCATATTGCCGTATGTATTCCTGCGGATTCGACTCCGCCGCAATGCCGTCAATATGCTCCAGCCCCCATTCGAAGGGCTGCACCCGCCGGTTATCATCGGTAGTCCACCGCCGATGCTCATACCGCCGAATTCTGCGTTCAAACCATTTCATACGATAGGTTCTCTACCCGGCACACTCGCACCGGTATATCTTCTCAAAAACCTGCTAGGACATCGCGACTTCCACTACCTGGCCGGGTCGGATTGAGAGAAGCGCTTGCGCGCAGAGTGGCAAAATAGGCAGGAGATCCTGCAGGCGGTTGGTCTTCGCGCGCAGAAACAGGATCCCAATCTTTTGCCCAATCATGTCTTGTTGATATTCGATTTTGCGGTCCGTGGTGAGAAGTACCTCCCACCGACCTTCAGCGAGCGTAAGTAGCTCGCCGTTCTTCTTACCCGCAAAACCAGGGTCCCGAACTGTTTGACATTCGTGACGCAGCGAGGAAAGATTCCTTTTCAACGCAACCGGAACGCATTCATCGAGCAAAATTCTCATTTTGCCAAGCGTGTAAAAAGCGCTGACTTGGCCTCTTCCAGGGCCGCGATAGCAATCTCGCGGCTACTCCCCGGGTATTGTTCTAGGAATTGATCCAAAGTGTCTCCGCCTTCGAGGTAGTCGAGAAGTATTTGGAAAGGCACCCGATTACCGCGGAAGACCGGATCCCCACTGTGAGTTTCCGGATCTTGAACAATCACGCTCGCGATGTTTGCAGCCATGCCGCCCTCCCGGATATGGTCATTATCGCATTGTAGAACCGCGATAGCGCCGAACATCACCTAAATAAAAGCTCACTTTGACAGTCGCAAACCGGGTCTCTAAACTTCGAGTATGGTCGTTCGACTGTCCCCAGAAACCGAATCGCGTCTTCGGGAACTCGCCACTACCACCGGTCGCGCACCTGACGACCTCGTCGAGGATGCCATGACTGGGTGCCTCGCCGAATTGTCTCAGGTTTGCGAAATGCTTGACAGCCGGTACGATGACATTAAGAGCGGGCGCGTCCAGTCCATTGATGGCGAAGAAGTTTTCCGTCGGCTCCGCCAGAAGGCCGAAAACCGCCGCGATTCGCAGCGCTCACCTGTTAGCCATCCGACACGCCAAATTCGCAGTTTCTTGAGGCCCATCGTCGACTGTGGCACAGTCAATTCGTGGTCCTCTTCTTCTTTTTTATATTTGGAATCATAGTTGGCAGCTTTCTCAACGTGTGCATTTCGCGCATTCCAGAAGGCCAGTCCATCGTTTCGCCCGGCTCGCGCTGCCCGCGCTGCCACACCCCCATCAAGCCTTACGACAACGTACCTATCCTCGGCTGGCTGTGGCTGCGTGGCAAATGCCGCGCCTGCGCACTGCCCATCTCGCTCATGTATCCGCTGGTAGAGCTTGTAACCGGATTGCTTTTCGTAGGTTGCTATCTGAGCTTTGGCTTAACCGTTGAAACCTTCAAGTGGATCGTCTTTTCCTGCATCATCGTAGTCCTCACTATCACCGATCTGCGAGTGCGCATCCTGCCCGATGCCGTAAACCTCCCAGGCTTCATCGCCGGTTTGATCTTTGCTTACTTCGTTCCCACGGGCGACGGCACCGCGATCCTCTTAAACGTTCGTCTCTTTCACGGCCTGATTCCAGAAGGAACATTGGGCATTGTGGACGCGCTTCTCGGCGCCGCCTTCGGAAGCCTCCTGCTTTGGGGCGCCGCCGCACTCTATAAAGTCATTCGTGGTCGCGAAGGCATGGGTTTCGGCGACGTAAAAATGATGGCCATGGTAGGCGCTTTCCTGGGCTTGCGTGGCTCCTTCATCACCATCCTGCTCGGCACATTACTAGGTAGCATTTTGGGCCTCGCGTTAATCCTCGCCCTGTACGCCATTGGCTGGAAACGCCGCCTCGCCGAACGTGCCAGCCGGCGCGGCCTGGGCAAAGTGCGTTCCCTACGCTGGGCCATCGCCACCCAGTACCAGCTTCCGCTGGGTACTTTCCTCGGCATTGGTGCCTTGGTCGTAGTTTTTCTCTTCTCCTCTCCAGTAATAAATCTAACCACGCGCACGCCGTGACAACCGCACTACCCGTACTGACCGGGTGGACTGCCGGCCAGTTATCGTTACGCCGCCGCTCTCGCTCCGGTTGGTTCGGGAAGCAGTACAATGAAAGGTGGACGTCCATATGCCGAATTGTTACCTGGTGAGCCCAGGTTGTAAATCGGTAGCAGCAGTCCCGGTGCGGAAAGCAGGTCCTATGAAGGCTAAATTATTCCTGTTAGCTTCAGCGTTAAGCTGCGCCATTCTCTTCGCTTGTGTCACACTGGCCGCGCGCCAGCAAGACAACACCCAGCAAACTGGCGATCCTGTCGCCGACGCCGCCCGTCGCGCGCGCGAAGCCAAGCAAACCGCCCCCAAACCCAAAAAAGTCTATACCGACGACGATGTGAGCAGGCCTAAGCCAGCACCTGCAGCTACATCCACGACGGATAATTCCTCGACGCAAGAATCTTCCAAGCCGGCTGCTGGCAATTCCGCGAAAACTCCAACCACCGCAGATCAGGACGCCAAGGCCGAAGCCGACTGGCGCAAGCGCTTCAAAGAACAACGCGAAAACATTGCTCGCGCCGAAAAAGAACTGGACGTCCTGCAACGTGAAGGTCAAAAAGACCAGATTCAGTATTACTCTGATCCCCAAAAAGCCATGACCGAGCAGTACACCCGCAAAGACATCAACGAGAAGGACGCAAAAATTGCAGCCAAGCAGAAGGAAATCGAGCAACTAAAACAGGGCTTGAGCGATCTGGAAGACGCCTTGCGCAAAGCGGGCGGCGACTCCGGCTGGGGCCGCGAATAGCGCACGGGTTTTACCGCCCAGTTCGTTTTCAAAACAATTTAAGTTTCGTTGCGAATGCTTCTTTGTGCGGTGTGAAAAGCCACGGTACCCATCGTCCATACTCGATACTGCACCGCCGTGTAACCAACCGACTCCATCAGCGTCTTCAATTGCGTAGGACGAAAAAATCGCGCCACCGACCTTGGCAGATAGGTATACGCGTCGCGATCGCCTGAGAGGATTCCGCCAATTCGCGGCAACACGCCGCGAAAATACCATCTATATAGATTGCCCAGAAGGCCTTCCGGAGGTTCTGTAAACTCCAGAATCCCCAACGTCGCGCCCGGTTTCAAGACGCGCATCATTTCCCGCAAACCCTCTTCATAGTTCGCCAGGTTGCGAAATCCAAACGCTGCCGTCAGCAAATCGAATGACGAATCCGCAAACGGCAGCCGCAGCGCATCAGCCTCCAGAAAAGGAATCTTCGCGGCACTTTTAGCCATTGCTTGCAACAGCATCGGATGCGCAAAATCAGCACCCATCACTCGCGCTGGCCCCACGCGCGCCAGAGCAAGCGCCAAATCCCCGGTACCGCAGCACAAATCCAACACCAACGCGTCCGGCCGTTTCAGAATCGGCGACAATAATTTCGACGCTCTGGCGCGCCACACTCGATCCAGTTGCAGGGATAATAAATGATTGAGCAGATCGTATTTCGGCGCGATCTGCGTAAACATCTCGCGAACCCTTCGCGACGCTTCCGCTTCCGTCTGCGTTCCCAGCGGTTGTGTGCCCTTAACCGGCGCGGCAGTTTCAACCATACGATTTCCCGGTAGGATGCATTTGTTCTGCTCGCCCCAAAACCGCCGGCGTCAACTGCATGGCGCGCTCCAGCGCGTCCATTGACACCGCTTCGCTCGAACGCGCCTCGCCGATGTGCGGCGACACCACGAATCGTAATTTCCCAGCCCGGGTCTTTTTGTCGGAAAGCATCGCCGTGATAAGTATTTTGCCCCCTAGCCGAGGCCAATCCGGCATTTTGCCAATTCTGCGTATCAAAGACACAACCCGCGACACATCATCGTTCCTGGTGATTCCCAGTTCGCGCCCGACCAGTGCCGCCGCAATCATCCCCCAGGCGACCGCTTCGCCATGCAAATAGCGGCGGTACTTCGTCACGCTCTCCAATGCATGTCCAAATGTATGCCCGAAATTTAAAATTTCGCGCAACCCGGCTTCGCGCTCGTCACGGCTCACCACATCTGCCTTGATCTCCACGCAGCGCGGTATCAAGTAATCCAAGGCGGCGCGATCCTTGCGCAGCAACTTCTCCATGTTCTGCTCTAAATAAACAAACAACTCTGCATCAGCGATCACGCCATACTTTATTACTTCCGCTATTCCGCTGCGATACTGCCGCTCCGGCAAAGTCCGCAATAAATCCGTATCGATCACAACCAAACGCGGAGGATAAAACGCCCCAACCAGATTTTTTCCTTCCGGCAAATTCACGCCAGTCTTCCCGCCAAGGGAGCTGTCCACCTGCGCCACCAGCGTCGTAGGGACATGCACCAACCCCACCCCTCGCAGGTAACTTGCCGCCACAAATCCAGCTACATCGCCCACAACACCGCCACCCGCCGCAACAATCAGCGATTTTCGATCCGCCCCCGCGCGCGTCAACTTGCGGCATAGCAATTCCACCGCGCGCATATTCTTCTTCGTTTCAGCATCGTCAAACAAATGCACATTTTTCCAAGTGTCGCGCGAAAGAATTGGCTTTACTGCTTTTCCAACCGCGCGCCACACCTTGGGCGACGTCAGCACATGCACGCTCGAGAATTCGCCCAGCTTCGCAATTTCTCCGCCGGCATCGCGCAAAATCCCCGCGCCACATAAAACGGCGTACTCCCCCGCAGCCGATCGCACTCGGATTATTTTTGCTTTCATTGTGAACGGAAACGATAACAACTATTTCGAATGTAGCACACGGTCCCGGTCAGTTCGCCACTCGCCCGGGACAATTATTTCTTCTGAAGCTCGTTTACGGTTTCCAAAAATACGTGCCCGCTGACCGCCAGGCTCCGCGCGCTGATTTTATCCAGCGTATCGTCAGCGGTATGCCAGAACGGCACATCCTGCTCTCGATCAAAGTCAATCACATCCATCGACGGGACTTTGCGCTTCAAAAACGAATCGTGATCGTCTTGGGCGCCGCTCGAGGTGTTCACAAATATGTCCGAGTATCCGAGCCGCGCAGCAGTAGCCCAGGTCAAATCCACCAGCGTTTTGGTCGACGACTCCTCTCGCGCAAAGTGCAAAGACCGGCTGCCCACCATGTCCGCCAGCAAAAACGCTTTGATCTTCGAAATATCCCCGCTAGTAGCAAATCGCGCCGCCATCTGCCTGCTGCCATAGCGGCTATCCGTGTTGCTCCAGGCTTGCATCGCTTCTTCGCCATCAAAAAACGCAATCCACACCGCATGCTTTCCATGTTTCGCGCAAAGCAGCCGCGCCAGCTCCAGCATCACTGCAGTAGAGGATGCGCTGTCGTCCGCGCCCACAAACGTAATATCCTTCCGCAGCAGCGTATCGTAGTGCGTACCCAGCAGAATAATCGACGAGTCATCGCCAGGAATTTTCACCAAAATATTCTTCATTGGCAGCCGCCCGATGGGAGTGTCGGCGTTAAACGCATCCACTTCCGTCGTACACCCGTCGCTCTTCAACTGAGTCAATATGTAGTCCTGCGTTTGCGCGATCGCTTGCGAACCCGACGGCCGCGGCCCAAACGCGACTTGCTTGGCCACATGTTCGAACGCCCGCTTACCGTCGAATCCGCCGGCGCTCTGTGGAGCCGGAGCATCGTCTGCGCCGCCCTGACCTGCATTCGTCGCAGCTGCGCTCACCGCTGCGGGATTTCCCGTAGCGGCACCGTGCGTCTCATCGGTGTTCGCCTTACACCCCGTCAAACTGAAAAGTCCAGCACACAAAAAAAGCGCAACGTGTGCGCTCAACTTCCACGCGGCGCCAGGCCACATCCCAAAACGACATTTCAGTTCCGCTTTCAACCCCACTCAGTGCGCCTCCGCAGCCGAAGTTCCCGCAGCCGCCGCTGCCAGTCGCCTGTTCCGCTTACCCACCACCAGCGCCGACACGCCAACTCCAGCAAAGTACAAAAGCACCATCGGCGCCATCACGACCAACATCGTCAACGCGTCCGGAGTCGGCGTAACAATCGCCGCAATAATCGCGATCACCAGAATCGCGTACTTGGAATTAACAAACAAAAACTTCGGCGTCACAATCCCAAACAGCGTCAAAAAGAAAATCAAGACCGGTAACTCAAATATCAATCCCGCGCCCAGCAACACCATCAGCGTCAGATCAAAATATTCATTGATGCTGATCAGCGGCACCACCGGCCCCTGAAAACTGATCAAAAACTTCAGTACCTTCGGCAGCATCATGAAATACCCGAAACCAATGCCCGCCAAAAATAAAATTACCGTAGAAAATAAAAATCCCGTCGTAGCGCTGCGTTCGTGCTTGTACAAGGCCGGCGCTACAAATAGCCAGAATTGATACAGCACCACCGGAGATGCCAGCACCAGTCCCAGATAAATGGAAAGAGCAATCAACAGGCTCAGGAACCCCGTAGGATTTGTGTACACCAACTGCTGCGTCAGGTGCTGGTCCGCCAGCGCCTTCAGCATCGGCTTGGTGATCCACGAAACGAAATGCGGAGCCACGAACCATCCGACGCCCGCGCCGATCCCCACCGCAATCAGCGACGTAATGATCCGCTTGCGCAGCTCGACCAAATGCTCAAAAAATGTCATCTGCCCGCCAGGATCTTCCGGCGGTGTCGTCGGCATAATCGTTGCTTCAGGCGGGTTGCTGGTCATGAGGTGCATCAATGCTGACTACGCGGCCCTTCGTTTCAGCAGTCGTTTCAGCGGCTGGCTTTGAACCGCTTCCGTTAACGTTCGTGTTAACACCTTCGGTTTGCCCGGCTGATCCGTTCGCGCCTTCGATCGCTGTCTCCGTCACTCCCCGTGAAGTGCGCGCCACAGATTCCGCCACCGGCGTAACCACCAACTCCGCGGTTCCCTCCGTCACGCGCGCATCAATGGGCTCCCCAAAAGCATCCGCCAGCTGACTGGCCGGCGCCGCATCACCAGCCGCCGTCGTACCAGCGCCCCCGCCAACCCAGAACTCCCCCGCCCCGCTCGCCGGCGTCTCCACGCCTGCAGGCGTGGCTAGTGTTGCCGCCTGCACCGGCGCCTCATTCGCGGCCTTAGCCGCCGCATCCGCGGCCTTCGTGCGCTCCACTTCGCGCACCTGCCGCTCCATATCTTTCATCTCTTGCTCAAATGCCCCGCGAAAATCCGCCGACGCCTTGCGAAATTCCGCCATCAATTTCCCCAGGCTCCGCGCAAGCTCCGGCAGCTTCTGCGGCCCAAACACCACCAGCACAATCACAAACACCACCAGCATGTGCGGAATACTTAACATGAGCTCCTGGTAGCCGTTTTCGCGACCATCTGCATCATAGAGAACGGTGTCAAACGCTGTCAAACCGACGCGTGGCGCGTCCAACCTATAGAGTACGCTGTGTTACAATTGGTTGGATACCCACTTCCGCGAGGTCCGCATGAAATCACAGTTTCGTGGCCTGGTGCTTGTAATCACCGTCCTGCTCCTATGTGCAGTCCTCGGGGCCATTTACGGACCTAACGTCCGCGCCACCAGCTCCTCGGCCGACGATTACCAGGCCGCCGTCCGCGATTTCACTCGCGTCCTCGACGTGGTTCAGAACAATTACGCCGAGTCTGTCGATGTAGACAAAGCCGTCTACCAGGGCGCCATTCCCGGCATGTTGCGCATGCTCGACCCGCACTCCAATTTCTTTGACGCCAAGCAGTTTGCGTTACTCCGCGAAGATCAGCGTGGCAAATATTACGGCGTCGGCATGGTGGTAGCCCCGCGCGAAAATCACACCGTGGTCATGGCCCCTTACGTAGGGGCACCTGCCTACAACGCGGGCCTTCGTCCCGGTGACGTCATCGTAAAGGTCGACGAAAAAGCCACTGACGGCCTCACCACCAGTGAAGTTGCCGACCTCCTCAAAGGTCCCAAGGGCACAGTCGTAAAAATCACCGTAGCCCGCGAAGGCTATTCCGAGCCGCTCGTCTTCACCGTAACGCGCGACGAAATTCCGCGACATTCCGTGGACATCGCTTTTCTGCTCAAGCCCGGCATCGGCTACATTCGCCTCTCCGGCTTCAACGAAACCACCGACCGTGAAATCGCCGAAGGCCTCAAGCAGCTCAACGCCTCGCAGCTCGACGGCCTGATCTTCGACATGCGCGGCAATCCCGGCGGCCTCCTCAATGAAGCAGTGGCCGTCGGCGATATGTTCCTCGACAAAAATCAATTGATCGTCTCGCATCACGGCCGCAGTTCTCCAAATCGTCCTTACTACGCCGTGCGCGGCAATCAAGGCGTAACCGTGCCTCTCGTAATTCTTGTGAACAATAATTCCGCCTCCGCCACCGAAATCGTCGCCGGCGCGGTGCAGGATCACGACCGCGGTCTCATTGTCGGCGAGACCACTTTCGGCAAGGGCCTGGTGCAGACCGTCACGCCGCTCAGCGAAAACACCGGCCTCGCATTAACCACCGCCCGTTACTACACCCCCAGCGGCCGCCTGATTCAGCGCGATTACAAATCCATCTCACTGTACGAGTATCACTACGAGCGCAAAGTTCCCGAACATCCCACGGAGATCAAGCTCACCGACAGCGGACGTCAGGTGACCGGCGGCGGCGGCATCACTCCCGACATCGTCGTGGCCGCCCCCAAACTGAACAAGTTTGAAGAATCCCTTTTCCGCGCGGACGTCTTCATCCCGGTAGAAACTGGAGTCGGTGGCTTCACGCGCTATTATCTCGGCGCCAAGCCCACCATAACCAAGCAATTTGAAGTGGACGACGCCGTGATGAAAACCTTTCGCGATTATTTAACCAAGCACAACGTGCACTACACCGAACCCGAAATGGCCGAAAATCAGGACTGGATCAAGCGCAAAATAAAGCAGGAAATCTTCATGTCCGCTTTCGGCCAACAGGAGGGTTTCAAGGTGTTACTCGAAGCTGACCCCCAAGTCCAAAAAGCCGTCGACAGCATCCCCCAGGCCCGCGCGCTATACCAAAACGCCCGCAAAATCGTAGCCCAGCGCACTGGCAGCCCGATCGATCAACCATAAAGTTTTCATGCACCCGTTACGTTGCTCAGCCGTTTGCGCGATGTTGCTGCTTTGTGGCTGCGTCTTGATTCCTGCGTTCGGGCACTACGTCCCAACTTTTGACGCTGCCCCTCAGGGCACTGTCTATCCCGAAGCAGCCGAGGGCCTCAAATCCCTTATCACCGATATTCTGACAGCTATTAAGTTCGGCGACTCGCAAAGGAGTTCCCAGCTTCTTGCCACACTCGCTATTCCGAATCACCGTGAATGGTTTCAGAAATCGTTTGGCGCTACCGAAGCTCCCCGCCTCGAAACCAAATATGTCGATCTCGAATCCAAATCTACCGATTGGTTGCAAAAGAGATCGGAAGGAGTCGCAAAACACGCCGAGGCGGATGTCACTGTGAGAGTTTTCCAGAAACCCGTAGACGCCAATTTGCGCTTCTACAAAGCCGTTACCGATGCCATGATCACCAACTTCCCGATTTACGAGGCTATCGGAGGAACTGATTTTCTCGGTGATTTTGTTTATGTGGATGGTGGCTTCCGCTATCTTGATAAACAGGTTTTACTTGCGCTCAGTCACTCCCCGCCTACGCGCATCAAAATTGGCGGAAACGTGCAAGTTGCGAGGCTTGTCAACAAAGTTCAACCCGTTTATCCGCCGCGCGCAAAGCAAGATCACATCGAGGGCACCGTTGCCCTCAGCGTGGTCATCGGAACCGACGGAACCGTAGGCGAGATCTCTTTAATCAGCGGCCCGCCCGATCTGGTGCCCGCAGCCATTGACGCCGTCAAACAGTGGCGCTATCAGCCCACTTTCCTTAATGGGAATCCCGTCGAAGTCGCGACTCGGATCGACATACTCTTTTCCCTCACACCCTGATTCGCATTCAAAATGCGCCCGTAACGTCGCGTTCCTTATGTAAACGAACCATGCATGTTGTCCAGCCTCGTGAGTTTCTCCTCTCAAACATTGCCAATCCATATGGAAATACACTCCTTAACTTCATATTTCGGTATAAGCGATAAAACCTGCTTATAAATTTTCTCTGTTTTAGAAATGGAATCTCTTTGAAATAAAAAGCAATAATTTCCCTGCTGATTCCTGTCGCGAATGGTCGCCAGATTGCTCCTCCCGTGTGCCTGCTACTTTGTGTTTACGGCTCAGTTGATCGGAGACTTGTCGTGACTAAGATAACCTTCCAAATAATCGCCGTTATTTTTCTGCTGTTGTTCTTAATTTTACATACCGCCAATGCTCAGCAAGACGTGGCTTCACTATCCGGCGAAGTCACCGATTCTTCTGGCGCACAAGTGGCCGACGCCACTGTCAAAATTCTGGATACACGCACGGGCTCTGAAATCGAGACGAAAACCGAGAGCGATGGCTCTTACCGTTTTCTACGCCTGCAGCCAGGCCCGGGATACACCTTAACCGTCAGCAAGGATGGATTTCAGACCTATAGCATCACCAATCTCTATCTCGCCGTCGCCACTACCCGCACCCAAAATGTTCAACTCGAGGTTGGCGGCGTCAATCAAACTGTCGAGGTCATTTCGGAAGGCTCGGTCACGCTGAACACCACCGACAGCACCATCGGCAACAATTTCGATCTGCGAGCTGTCGGTTCCCTGCCCATCGAATTTCGTGATGACCCCTCCGCTTTGCTGCGTCTGCAGCCCGGCGTGGTCAACGCCCAAAGTGAACAGGTAGGGGCCAACAGCGCCAGCGATCCCAGCGGCAGCCGCGATGGCTCTGTAGCGGGCGCTCGCGCCGATCAAAATAACATCACCGTGGATGGCATCGACGCCACGGACTTCGCCTTCGGCCAGTCCTTCAGGACCCAAGCCGCAATCCCCGTCGAAGCTGTTCAGGAATTCAGCACTCAAGTCGCGGACATCACGCCTGCTTATGGGGGTCGCGGTGGCGCTCAGACCATCATCACCACCAAGAGTGGAACGAATAACTGGCATGGTTCCGCGCACGAATACAATCGCACCGCTCTCACCGAAGCCAATACTTTCTTCAATAACGCCGCTGGCGTTCCGCGCACAAATCTGGTTCGCAACCAATTTGGCGCTGATCTCGGCGGCCCGGTGAAACACGACAAATTGTTTTTCTTCTTCGACTATGAAGGCCGCCGCGACGCGCAGCAAATAAACGAACTCCAGCTCGTTCCTTTGCCTCACGTAAAGAACGGCCAGCTCGCTTACATCAATGCCACCAGCACGGCCACCGGTAATCCTTGCCCGACTAACAGTCGAGTCACTTCGCAGGACGTCAGCACCGATTGCGTCACAATTCTTTCTGCCGCCCAAGTGGCCGCGCTCGACCCCTGCTCACAGGCCGGCGGTTGCCCCAACTCGCCGGGCTTTACTGCCCCGGGCGTGGCTCCAGCTCTGCTGAATTTGTTTCAGAAGCGCTACCCGGCCCCCAATGATTTTGCTTCCGGAGACGGAGTCAATACCGCCGGCTTTCGCTTCAACGCCCCTAACCCCCTCGATGAAAATTCCTACCTTGGCCGCTTCGACTTCAACATAAATACCAAGCATAAATTATTTGGTCGCGTGAACTTCCGCAACCAGGATTCTATTAATCAGCTCATTCAATTTCCCGGCGACCCGCTCACCGGCCCGAACATCGTCCGCGATTACGCGTGGGTGATCGGTGAAACCTGGACCATCAGTCCGAGAACCGTTAATCAACTGATCCTCGGAGAAACCAGATCCAACCTTGATCAGCCTATTCTCTTCAATCCCTCCGGCGGCATGGTCGAGCTCAGTTTTTTCGGCGGCGCGCTGGCCACACCCTTTGCACGCCAAAGTCAGATCGGACACATCAGCCCAGTTCCAACTTTTCGCGACGACGTCACTTTGCTTCGCGGCCACCACACCATCCAATTCGGTGTCCAATTTAATCCCACAAAAGTTCGCAGCACCCTAACCAACAATTTTGACTTCATCCAGGAAGGCCTCGGCGGCAGCATTGCCAGCCTCCCTGCCAATCTGCGCCCCGCCAATATTCTTCAAGATCCCAGCGGCATCGCGGCAGCAAACTGGGACAACTTTTTCGTGGGCGCCCTGGGTATCATCAACAACGACCAAAGCGGCATCACTTACAACAAGAACGGCACGGTCGTTCCGCAAGGAACGGAGACGCATCGCCGCGACTACCGCTCCAATCTCTACGCTGGCTACGTGCAGGACACCTGGAAAATGCGCAGCGACCTGACCGTCACCGCCGGCGTGCGCTACCAGTACGCGCAAGTCCCTTACGAAGTGAACGGCTTGCAAGCTAGTTTCTCGAATACCACTCTCAGCCAGATTCTCCAGACTCGTTTCGACAATGGACTTAATGGAATCTCTGGCGCGCACGTCACCCCTGAGCTCACTTATTCGCTCAGCGGACAAGCAAATTCTGGCACGCCCGATTTGTATGATCCCGATAAGCTCAACTTTTCACCGCGCCTCGCCCTCGCCTGGAATCCATCTTTCCGCAGCGGTCTGTTCGGTTCTCTATTTGGCGACCGCAAAACCGTGCTACGCGCGCAAGCCTCGTTGATCTACGACCAGACGGTGATCAACGCCATCACCAATCTGGAAGATCAGGGCAACTACGTCTTCGGCAACACTGTGGCCACAAATTTCGGCGGTGGCGGAGCCAATGCTTCCCTGCAATCCGACCCACGCTTTAATTCCCAGAGTGCCGTTCCCTTTCCCGTCGTCGTGCCACCCTTCACCAGCACCGTTACGCCGAACGCTATCTTCAATTACGGTGTAGACAATCATCTGCACACGCCGTACTCCGAAACATTTTCTCTTGGTGTGCAGCGCGAATTGCCTGGCGGATTCCAGGTCGAAGTGGATTTCTTCGGCCGCTACGGCCGCAGACTCTTCGTGCTCGCTGATGCTGCCCAGTTGGTCGACTTCACTGATCCCGCCTCCAAGCACACCTTCGGAGGGGATACCACGACACTGGAAAAGGAGGCCCTCCAGCACATCAATCCCTCCAACGTCGCTCCTCTGCCCTTCTTCGAAAATCAGCTCCAGGCCGGAACTGGCCTGACCTGCCCGCAGATTAATCAACAGATCTTCGGCACGCCGTTCAACACCTGCACGCAAGCGGTCTACGCCCTGAATCAAACCGCTCTGCAGCAGGGCAACATCGGCGGCGTGGCTCTGGGCATCTTCGGTCTCGTGCCGTCTAACGTGGTCATTCCTTCACAATTCTTTGTCAACGCTTTGGGTACCAACAAAGGCTACTCTTCGTATAACGCCATGTTCCTGACCGTGCGCAAGCGTCTGTCGCACAACCTCCAGTTGGATTTCAACTACACCTACTCTCATTCCATCGACAACAGTTCCATAATCGCCAATAACAACGGCAATTTCGTCTCTGGCGCAACCCAGGTACTCTGCAACGCGTACGACCTCAACGCCTGCAAAGGAAATTCGGAGTTCGACGCCACTCATCAAATCACCAGCGACTTTGTCTATGACCTGCCCATCGGCCGTAAACAATTTCTCGCCCGCAATGCTCCTCGCTGGCTCGACGAAATCATCGGCGGCTGGCAAGCCTCCGGAATAATCACCTGGCGCACCGGACTGGCCTTGGATGCTGTCGGTGGCGGCAGTTCGTTCAGCCTCGCCGCCGACCAAGGCGTTAATTTCACGGGCTCACCTTCCGCAGTAAGAAGCAACATCCATACGGATTCCAGTGGTCAGGTTCAGTTCTTCGCCGATCCCATGGCGGCAGCGGCCGCTTTTTCGCCCATCACCGGACTCACCATCGGGAGTCGTGATACTCTGCGCGGGCCGCACTTCTCCAATTTCGATTTGGGCGTCGCCAAAAACTTTCCCCTCTTCGGCGAAAAATACAAACTGCAGTTCCGCGCCGACGCCTTCAACGCCTTCAACCACCCCAACTTTGGCTTGCCCAATTCTGGCGTATTCAGTTCAACCTTTGGCGTAATTACCAACCTGGCCGGCCAGGAGCCTGCCCGCGTCATGCAATTCGCGCTGCGCTTCGATTTCTAAATCGCCGCGCCACACACAAAGCAAAACCCTGGCGCGTGAATCTCGCGCGCCGGGGGTTTTCGTATCAGGACTCCATCGGGGAGGGCTCTCTTTCTTTTTCCTTTACTCGAACCTCGAATCGTCGAATCTCTAGCCTCCAAGTTCGTGTTAAAATCTCTTTACTACTCGTGGGCGAGTAGCTCAGCTGGGAGAGCGCATCGTTCGCAACGATGAGGTCGCCGGTTCGACCCCGGTCTCGTCCACCAAATTTTAGAAATAACTTCTGTTCCCCTTCATCAGTCGTCAGTTCGTTCTCACATAAATCCCCCACAACGTTTTTGACTTTGCAATTCACAGCGGCGTATAACAGCACTTTGCGTTTTGAAAGGGGATCGTCATGAACGATGACATCACCAAAGACCTGTTTTCCCGCCGCAAATTTCTCGAATCAAGCTCCGCAGCCATCGCCGCCGCAGGCATGCTGGCCTCCGACGCCGCTGCCCAAGGCGAAAAACAACCCTACCCCTCCAACGACGAGCGCAAGCCCTACCCCACCAAGGACGACCGCAGCTCCAGCGCTCCCGGCCCCGGCAATCCCGAAATTGACTCGCAAAATCCGGACTCCTTCCTCCCCCCGCCCACCGACGCAGGCGGAGTCCAAGCCTTCAAATACCCTTTCGGCATCGGGCACAAACGCATGCAAGAGGGCGGCTGGTCCCGCGAAGTCACCGTCCGTGAGCTCCCCGTTTCAAAATCCATCGCCGGAGTTGATATGCGCCTCACCGCCGGCGGCGTCCGCGAGCTGCACTGGCACACCGCCGGCGAGTGGGCCATCATGCTTTACGGCAACGCCCGTATCACCGGTCTCGACTCCGAAGGCAAAAGCTTTGTCGACGACGTCGGCGAAGGCGACCTCTGGTATTTCCCCACCGGCATTCCGCACTCCATCCAGGGCCTCAAGCCTGACGGTGCAGAATTCCTGCTGGTCTTTGACGACGGCAACTTCTCCGAATACGAAACCGTACTGCTCACCGACTGGATGGCCCACACTCCCAAGGACGTCCTCGCGCAAAATTTTGGCATCAACGAGCAGTCCCTGAAAAAATTGGTCGGCCGGGAAAAATTTATTTTTCAGGCCGCCGTCCCCGGCCCGCTCGACGCCGACCGCAAAGCCACCGCAGGCACGCTGGGCCTCTCGCCCATCGATTTCGGTTTCCGCGCCTCAAAAATGCCCGTCACCAAGCGCACCAAGGGCGGCGAAGTCCGCATCGTCGACTCCACGAAATTCAAAATTTCTACCACGGTGGCCGCCGCCATCGTCACCGTCCATCCCGGCGGCATCCGCGAACTCCACTGGCACCAGAACGCCGACGAGTGGCAATACTTCATGGCAGGCAAAGGCCGCATGACCGTCTTCGCCACCGGTGGCCGCGCCCGGACCATGGACTTCCAGGCCGGCGACGTCGGCTACATCCAGAAAACTCTGCCTCACTACATCCAGAATACCGGCACCACCGACCTCAAATTCCTCGAAATGTTCAAGAGCAACATCTACCAGGACCTCTCCCTATCCCAATGGCTCACCCACACCCCACCCGACCTGGTCATCGCCCACCTAGGTATAGACCGCGCCACCCTAGACGCCCTACCGAAAGACGAAATGGTAGTCATGCCCGGATGATCACTGGCACACCTAGGGAATCTCCGCACCGGGTGCCCCGCGTTCGCAGTTGAGTCTGAACGCGGGTCTTGGGTTTTGACTCCCGTTTATCTGCGCGGCGGTTTGCCCAGCAGTTCGCTGACTCATTGCTAAAGGCTTGGATGTCAAAGATTGACATCCGCCGATCGCTTCAATTATTCTGGACGAATTGATACGCAGCGAGGTAAATCATGGATCAAATGAACATCTCGATCACCGATGAGCTCGCTGGTTACGTCCGCAAGAAGGTCAAGACCGGACGCTACAACAATGCCAGCGAAGTCGTCCGCGAGGCTCTGCGCCGCATGGAAGACGCCGACCAACGCGCCTTGCGGCTCGCCAAACCCACCGCAGACGATATTCTCGCTGACCTCACCGAAGTACAGCTCGAGGGCATTCGCCGCCGCGTTCGCGAAGGGCTGGAAGACATCAAAGCGGGCAGATTCACCGAATACGAAGGCCGCGAAGGATTAAAGAAACTGGCTGAAGAAGTAAAAGCTGCCGGCCGTAAGCGTATGGCCGCCAAATCCTCTGTCAAGTGAAGTAATGCCTTACCGCGTTTCGCACGCCGCGCGCCAGGATCTCGAGGAAATTTTCGAATACTGGGCCACCCATGCAAGCTCGCACGGCGCAGACCGCGTACTCGATAGCATCACTGATCGGTTCTGGCTGCTCGGCGAATTTCCACGCTGCGGCAAGTGTGTCCCAAACTCTGCAGGCGGCCTTTTCTGTTTCCCAGCAGGAAATTACCTCATCTACTACCGCTGGAGTCGCCGTGGTACAGATATCATCCACATCTTTCACGGTTCTCGCGACCAGAGGCGCGCTCTTAAGCCGACCCAGAAAAGCCCCCGATAAACTGTTAAGCCAGAGCGCTGCGGCGGGTGCGTTCCTCCGCTTTATGTCCTGTCGGCCCTTGATGCCCTGAAAACAAAAATGGCCAGCGAGTCATTTCCTCGCTGACCTTGGAAGGCGAAGCGTCCCACGAACAGAACGCCTGATTGGGACCCAGCATTACCTGAAGTTCGTCCGCTGGAATCGGGCGCGGCAAACCTTTCGGGTTTAATTCACCCAGTACAAGCATAAACTGCTTTGACCACTCTGAAGTGTCGCCTGCAAGAGCATCAATGCTGGCTTTAGTTGTAGGCGGCGTGGGCTTTGCGGCCAAGAGGGGTGGTGGACGCCAGCTTCATCACCGCAGGAATAAGTTCCTCACCGAGGTACATTTTATCCAGCAGCTCCGACGCGCCATAACTTCGCGCCAAAGCCCGCGTGTTTTCATCGTTCCACACTGAAATTGCCAGCACCGCAGCTCGGTAAGCATGCAGCCCCTCGCTGACATTCATCGGCGTGAGGTAGGTACTATCCGGCATATGTAAATCGAGGATCACCACGTCGGGTTTAAACATGCGGGTCAGGCTCAGACTCTCGGCGAAATTCTTAGCCTCAGCCACTAGTTCAATCTCTGGCTCCTCGCCCAGCAAAGTGCGAAGTGCCGCACGCATCATTCGGTTGTCATCGGCTACTAGAACTTTTATACACATAGTGGAGGGACGCGTTCCACTTCTGGTATAACACCTCTGTTAGTAGCTGTCTATCTTTTGCCCGTGTCGGGCAGCCTACCCACTGACATTACTTGGTTGGAAAACCCAACGCACAAAATGAAAAAGGGTACCCCTGTTCATCGGGAGCACCCTTTACCTTGAAGACCCAACAGATTCCTGGAACGTTACCGGCCCTGATTGTGAAATGCGTCTTCGTAACCCCGCGTAAATCCTTTGCGGTACTGTTCCTTGTATAGCGCTTTATCTCCGTAGTCCTTCCGGTAGCCATGGTCGGCGTCCTTGAACGCGTCGTGCTTATCCGGCCGGTATTCCTTGTGATTACGTAGATCGTTTTGTCCGGCGCTAATCCCGTCGCGATATCCGATATCGGTCGCCACGTCGGTGTACGCCCACTTCGCGTAGGCGTCCGCATCCTCGTCCCTGCGGGGCACGTGATCGGGATCATAGTTCTCTCCCGTTAGCCCATAAATATCGGTACGCACCGGCCGGTTGTTATATCCATCGTCATACCCGGATTTGTAACCGTCGCGATAGCCATCCTGAAAATCCTCGCGCCGCCCCATGAATTCCTCATAACCCAGATCTGCGTTTCGAAAATCTTGACTATCCAGGTTGGACTTCACGTTAGCTTTCAAGTCCGCGCGACCTTGACGGAATCCGTCTCGATACCCGTGTTGGAATCCATGCTCGCGAGCTTTCCGGGACCCTCCGTAATCTTGAGCAGCGGCCACGCCTGCCAACATCAGTAAGGCTAGGATCGCAGTAGCGGCATATTTCAAATGTCGAATCACCTTTTCCTCCTTGCACAGTGAGTGCTCCCACAAGTGTCGATTGGCCGTCACTCACCGTCGATAAGGTAATCACCCTAAGGTCGTCCTTTCATCACTGTAAGTTCCGATCAATCCTCGTCGTGGCCTTGGAGGTCGCGGTTTTAGCCGCGACGAATACAGCAGCCGCTTACACGGGCTTTAGCCCCTGAAGCTCGGAAGTCCACGCCGCAGCTTTGTGTCTCAGTTTCGTAGTTCGCGGTTTTGTAGTTCGGCGCTTTGCAGGTCGCGGCTTTAGCCCCGCCGCCCTTTACCGACCGGCTGTCCGTCATCCCGTATTTTCTGTCCTTAGTACAGTTACCGTCATCGTAGCTAACCGGTAAAATCACTCGCATCGCGCCGGAGAAATCTAAGCTCCTGCCCAGTACATATGAACCGTGAACCATTCAGACAGCGCCCGCCAAATGCCCCATCCATCAACCACCCCTGTCATTTCGACCGGAGTGGGTCGACGCTTTTTCCCCACCTACGCTCCTGGGAAGGTGTCGGCCCACGCGGTGGAGAAATCTCTATTCGACCGATCATATGAGCCTGCCGTCAGCGCAACTAAAAGTTACTTTCCAGTTATAAATCCGCGCGATTTCAGACCACCGATCGCATTCAAGCGGCTCAGTCTCAGCATGTTCCAAGCTCTTGCCGCATTTGCACATTGCTGGCAGAACAGCTTTGCTTATTATCAGCAACTTACAGCCTCTTTTTTCGCCTCTTTGTCGCTTTTCACACCTCCAATCTCTTGTTTTCAACACCTTATGGACTCTTTTCTGCAAAACAGGGGTACGGGGTAGCGACGTCAAAAAAACCAAAACGAATCGCCTCAAAGGCTGCCAGCCGGCAGCGACTTTAGGAGCGAGCTGACACCATTCCAGACAATCTGCACGCCAATACACACCAGCAGGAACGACGTCAGTTGCAAAATGACCGTCATGCCCGTCGTGCCCAGCACGCGGCCCAAGCGATCGGCAAAGCTGTAGCAAAGATAAATGCTGGCAGCCAGGAGGACGCACCCGAGGAACGCCGTCAAAATGCTCCACACATGCAGCCCGTGATGATACGGAGCATTCGCCCCCAGCGTGAGCGCCACGGATATGGACCCCGGCCCCACCGTGAGCGGCAGCGTCAACGGATAAAAGGCATCGCCGTACGGATCCTGGGGCGGAACATTCTGCGCCATTTCTTTTTGACTGTAATTGCCGCGCTTCAGCAACGCCCAACCGTTGGAAATCACGATGAGTCCGCCGCCCACTTGCACCACCGGGATGGAAATTCCGAAGAATCGCAAAATGTAGGTGCCGACAAAATACGAACCGACCAACAGAAAAAAACTATTCATGGCAATCCGCCACGAGAGTTCTTTGCGAACGGCCGGCGAATAATCCTGGGTCATGGACAGAAAAATCGGGCTGCCGCCCAGCGGATCCACAATGGGAAACAATGCGCTGAGAATCAAAAATAAACTTTTCGCCGCTTCCACCATGACAAATCTCCAGCCCGCACCGAACAGTGCACCCAGAATGGCGCCACGCAAAACTGTGCCACCAAGCACAGTTTTGTTGCGCGCTGTGAACGCTCTGACGCGGCTCACATCATAACGTTGAATCGCCCAAACACCCTGAGAGGAGTAAACGCCTTTGGGACTAAAGCTTTGGTCGCAACGCGGCAGCAGCGATTGCCAGGAATTCCTGCGCGCGCACCCTATCAGCGAGCCGTCCCCGCGCCGAATCACGCGAGCCGCCGCCCTTGCCACCAACGTGCTTCAGCGCTTCGCCCAGTAAAGCGTTCATGTCTTTCTTTGCCGACGGATGCTGCGAGAAAAAAATGTGCCCACACTCGCTGCGAACAACTAACGCTACGGCGTTTTCTACCTGGGCCACTTCGCGCGCAAAAGCTTGCACATACTCCGGCGGGTCGTCTGCAAAGAGCTTGGCGACCACCCGCAGGCCGTCAGCGCCAAGTGGAGAATCTTGCAGGGATGCGCGCGCATCCATCTCGGCCAGTTTTCGCATGCCGGCGCGCGCGCTTTTGAAATGGGCATCGCGCTCCATGACCACGCGCTCAGCCGCCGACCCAGCTTCTTGCGGCGAACAATTCAGCCGTTGCGTCACGGCGCGCAACGTCGCAAAATCTTCTCGTGCTAGCCGCTCCGCTCGCCGCCCACATGCAAATTCCACGCGCCAATCCTGCCTGATCCTCGAAACACCGCGTACCAAAATCATTCCGATCTGGCCGGTGCGCTGCACGTGCGTGCCGCCGCACGGCTGCAACTCCAGTGCTTCAATTTCGATGGCTCGCAGCGTGCCGCTGCGCTCCACATTTTTGCGCACGCCGGCGGCAGCCAAGGCTTCCGCTGTTCCGTACTTCACATTCACCGCGCGGTCCGCATACACGACGTCATTCGCAGCGGCCATCGCGCCATCGAGAATTTCCTGCGTGGGCTCTTGTCCACGCAAATCGATGGTGCAAACGTCCGAACCCAGATGAAATGAAATAGTCGGCAGCGAAAATCTCGAGTGGAAGATCGCGGACAAGACGTGCTGGCCGGTGTGCTGCTGCATGTGATCGAAGCGCCGACTCCAATCAATAATTCCCTGCGCCGAACCAATTGCAATGGGCTTGTCGACAACGTGGATCACTTCATCTTCTTCGTCGAGCACATCCACCACACGCGCATCTCCCAGCCGCCCAATGTCGTGCGGCTGGCCGCCGGAGGTGGGATAAAACGCAGTGCGATCAAGCTTTGCGCGCCACAACGCTCCGGGCGGAGGGCCCTCCGGATTTTCAGGCGCGGCGGCGCCCTCTGGCTCGCAGCTCAACACCTGGGCGGTAAATTCCCGCGCAAACGCATCGTCGTAATAAAGCCGTTTGGTCGTCATTTGTGTGTTGCTGTCCGTTACGCAAATTCATCAAGAACAGTGAGGTTGAAAATTTTAGCACAGGCTAAATTGGCTGCCATTTACGGCAAAGTGGATTGTGAGCCCACCAAAAAAGGCGCGAAATCACGATATAATTAAAGGATGCCGGTGCGCCTTATCGCTCTTGATATTGACGGTACCCTGCTGGATAGCCGCTGGCAGATTTCTGAAGCCAATCGCGCGGCCATCGCAGAAGCGAGCAAACGTGGGATTGAAGTCGCGCTGGTCACCGGCCGCCGCTACGACTTTGCCCTTCCCGTCGCGCAGAAAATTGATTCTCCGCTAACCATGATCGTAAATAATGGAGCGCTGATCCGCTCGAAGGAAGGACGCACACACGTGCGGCATTTGCTCCCTCGTGGCATAGCTAAAAAAACTTTGGAAATTACCAAGCCGTGGCGAGAATGTGCCGGGGTGGTTTTCGATCGGCCCAGCGCGGAACAAGTGATGATCGAATCGCTCGATCCTGACGATTCGCTGCGTGCCGGGTATTATTCGCGCAACCGGGATTTCATCGCGCTGGCCAAACCGCTGGAGACTTGTTTGACGGAGGATCCTATTCAGGTTATGTTCTCCGGCAGTATTGCACCGATCCAGGAAATAGAGAGGACATTGCGTGCGGCGCCGTTCGCAAAAGAATTCGCCCTGGCGGTGACCATTTATGCCAAAAAAGATTTCGCGATGATCGATGTGATCAATCCGTCATGCTCCAAGGGTTCGTCGCTCGCAGAGTGGGCCGCTCTGCGCGGCATTGACCGCGAGGACGTACTGGCCATCGGCGATAATCACAACGACCTGGAGATGTTGAATTTCGCGGGAATTCCCGTGGTGATGGAAAATTGCGTCGCGGAATTGAAGACGTTCGGGTGGCACGAGACGCGCAGCAACGACAACGACGGAGTGGCCGCAGCCATCGAACTCTTTGCTTTGAAAGAGGCGCCATCATGCGCGTAAATCGCAAGCTGATTCTTCTGATAGGAGCTTTGTTCCTGGCTCCTTTGTTTTTGGCCACGGCGTTGCGCGCCGAATACGTGGTGCTGCGCAGCGGGCAGCGCCTGACCGTAACTGGCTATCAATTACTGGGCAACAAATACCGCCTGCAGATGAATGGCGGCTTTGTAGAAATTCCCAGCGAGGAAGTCGTCGCCATCGAGCCGGAAGAAGTATTCACGCCGATCGTCGTGGCTGTTAAACCTGGTGCGCTGGCACAAAATGCCCAATTCGGCCAATTCATTCAGTCTGCCGCCACGCGTTTCCACGTCGACGCGGACCTAATCTCCAGTGTGATTGCCATTGAATCCGACTTCAATCCCAAAGCGGTGTCGCGCAAAAATGCGCGTGGACTAATGCAGCTCATTCCCGGCACGGCAAATCGACTGGGAGTGCGCAACGTTTTTGATCCGGCTGAAAATATCGACGCGGGCACACGCTATCTAGGTGAGCTGCTGCACCGCTACGACAACGATTTGATCCTGGCACTGGCCGCGTACAATGCGGGTCCGGAGAGAGTGCAGAAATACGGGCGTGTGCCGCCATTTCCTGAAACCATGTCGTACGTGAAAAAAGTAAAGCACACATACGATCAACAAAAATTGCCGCCGCCAGCTACTGTAGCGCCTAAAGTTAATTCCCCTACGTAATCTCCGAAGTGTAATTTTGGAAAATCAGATTAGGTGAACAAAAAATTGCGCCTGCGGCCGCGACGAGAAATTTTTATTGCTGTGGAGGCTGCTCGGGTGCGGCCAGCGGCGGAGCCGGAGAAGGTGTGCCCGGGGCAGACGTGTTGCCCGGCGTAGCGGGCTGGCCCTGATTCGGATTCGTAGCGCCCGGCTGCTGGCCAAATGAACTTGGGTTGGTGCCGATGTTTTGACCCAAACCAGTCCCGGTTTGCAGCGGCGCCTGGCCGGCAATTGTGGTGTCTTTTGACGGGTCCCAGATAAATTCAAACAGATGATAGTTTTTGGCCTTCTCGTAGACCATGACTGAGGGCGCGGAAATTTTGCTTCCTACTCCAATAATATTTCCGCCGATGATTGTAGAGGTTTCCGTAGGAGTTATAGGTTGCGGCGTGGACATTGCGTCGCTCGATGCGGCCCCCGATGTATCCGCAGATGCCGGCTGCGAACCGCCCGGCACTGTTGCGACTCCACTCTGAGCAGGCGGTCCACCTTGACCACCACTCGGCGCACCACCTTGGGCAGCGGGGTCGCCAGACTGTGGCGTACCAGACTGGGCAGGGCTGCCACCCCCGCCTCCGGTGGGTGACGCCGCACCAGTTCCTGATGCAGGAGTTCCAGAAGTTGCTCCGCCATTGGCGGTCGACGATCCAAACGAACCAAATCCCGAAGATGAGCCGAAGGCTGAAGATGAGGAGGAGCCAAACGCGGAAGATCCTCCCGCTGGCCCGGTGCTGTTATTCGCCAACGCTGATGCGGCAGTACCCAGGCCCGCGCCGCCCGTTGGTAATTGGAGAGTTTGCGGAGGTTTGAGGCTGCCAATCAGCTGTCCGGCCGGGCCCACGTAAATGAGCCGCCAGGAACCGTCTTCAGCATTCATCGGATCTTTGTAGGCCTGCCGCATGAAACGCAGCGAGCCGGTCTTTGGCTTGGTCAGATCGTCGATGGAGGTCGGAAAGCGCCCCATCTTGCGGTAATACAATTTGACTCCGCGCACATATTGACGCCCGCGCCAAACCATTTCCTTTTCTTTTTCGCGCTTCCCTTCCTGCAGGATGCGCGGGGCGGCAACCATGGCACCTATGAGCATGAGGGCGGTGAAAAATATCACCATCATCAGCGCGTAACCCGCTTCGCGGCGGCGCGCGCGACGCGTTGAGAACTTTTGCGGTTTGAAGAAATTTTCCATCAAGCTGGCGGCGTCGCCTGTTCTTCTTGCATTGTTACCGTATTGTGGCGGCCGGTAGCGATCTCCTCGAATTCGAGGTTGGCATTGTTTATTTTGACGATACGAAAGCGGCCCAGCAAGGTGTCGCCTTCCCCGACAATATAAACCTCATCGCCATCGGACAAAAAGGCACGGCGCAAGGTTCCATTGGGAATTGTGCCGTATCCAAAAAATTTCATGTTGCCGGGCAGCGTGGGCGGCGGTGGCGGCGGCAAAATCGGAGGCCCTTGCTGCACGTGTTGTGCGATCTTGTTTTCCTTTGGCTGATCCTTTGGCGGCGCGATTTCGCTGAAGGGATTGCGGCCCAGGCTGTGATATTCGGTTTTCTGAGCAGCTTCCATCTTGTCGCGATGCAATTGGGGATTCTCAACCGCGAGTAACTGGTAATTCTGGAAAGTTGCCACACTCCCGGGGCCCGTCGGGGATGTAGTGCGATTGAAATACCACACTACTCCCATGATCAGCACCAACACGGCCAGCACGATCATTTGGTTCTTCTGGGTCATTTACGCGACTCGAAAATAGGTTTTCATATGTACGGTTACTCTAATTGGCCCGTTGGCGCCCTGATTCTGAACATCGCTGGCGAGGGCCAGCCCGTCGACCTCATACAGATTCTTGGATCGTTGCAATCCATTCAGAAATCGGACCACGGCGGTATATTCGCCGTTCAAGAGAAGATCAATATTCACTTCCTGCAAATTGCGCTTGGGAATTTCCTTTTGTTTAAAGCTACGTCCCTCGATTTGCGCACCGGCTTTTTTTGCAATTCCGTCGAGTTCCGCGGATACCGAGGAGTAGCCGTTGCTGACCGGAAGCAAGGATTGTTCAAAGCGGTCGCAGTCCCTCTGGATCGCGGGAGTCAGCTGGCGGATGGATTCGCCGCGCTTGATGTCGGCGCGCAATACTTCCATTTGCTGATTCTGCAGCGCGAGTTCCTGCTGCGGAGTGTGTGGCGCGGAGCTAAGTTGCCAACTGTACGCGGCAAGGGCCACATCGGCAAGAACCAGGAGCGCCAGTGCGCCGATGACCAAGCGCCTTTGTAATTTAACGTCGCGTTTCATCAGCTCCTCGAATAGACGGCGGTCAGCTCCACGACTCGCTGCTGGCTGCCGTTCTTGCCGGGCATATCAGTGTCTAACTGAATGTCGCTGAATTGATGAGACTCTTCAAGAGCACGAAGGAATTTCAATTTGGCGTCGTCGCTGGAAGCACCGACGGTGAGTCTTACTTCAACATGTCCCTTGGCTTGTTTCGGCTCAATGCTTACCACGCGGACGCCCCCGGGAAGAATGCGCTCCAGGTCCATAAACATTTGCGTCCAGTTGAAGCTGCGATTATCAATCAGGGAGTTGAGGAACGCCGCGCGATCATGGAGCTTGGCGTTTTCGGGTTGAGCAAAGAAACGTTCCAGGTCAGCGCGTTCGGCTTGTAATTCTCCGATTCGACGACTGGTGATTTCCGATTGGGCGCGCAGGCGCGCATCTACATTTCGTACCGAGTAGACGTGCCATCCCAAACCGAGAAATATGATGCCGGCGACGGCGGCAACGAGACCTGCCACCACCATGAAACGCCGATGCGTTTCCTGCGCTTTGGTGGCTAGATTAAGACGAACTCTCATGTGCTGAAAACTCCGAACATTTTCAAGATTCTACGCGCCGCTGATCTAGCCGCGGTGCATGGCCCAACCTACCAAACCTTCCAGTTCCCGCTCTGCAAGGGGCCGAACATCGTCGTGCACGCGCCCGCCGGCCACCGCGGAATGCAGCAAAGAACTTATTTCACACTGGAATTCTTCCCGGAAAGGCGGCACAAATTCGGGTAAGCGGGGGCCGAGTCCGGTGAGGCTCACGGCCTGCACTCCTTCCCGCCAGGTGTCCTGGTAATAGGCGGCAACCGGGTAAATTTCTTCCAGCAGCATTTGGGGCGTGAGGTCGAGGCCTTGCGCGGGCAGTTCCGTGCAGCGATACCCGCACAGGACGCCTTCGCGCACGATTACGGTGGTCAAGGAATTTTCCGACACACGGGCGAGCAGCGTGGGCTTCTGATCATCCAGCAAGGTGATGGCGGCGAGGGAAGAGCTCAGAACCACGCCGGGGCGCAATTCCACCGCTTCGGCCAACGCTTCGTATTCGCGAACGATGCGCAGCCGCGCGAGCGCGGTGACAATGTCGACACCATCCTCGCGTGGGGATTGGCGCATATAAGAGATCAAAGTCTCATCCACTTCGAAGGGGACGCTCTTCTTCAGCTTCCATCGCAACATGGGTACCGCTTCCTGGGCAGAACGCGGAAATTCGTCAAAGTGCTGGACGAAAACTCGGATCACAGGATCGGGCAGGATGAGCGCGACGTCTTCATCCTTGGCTTTTAGTCTGGTGCAGGCGTTGCTGACCGCGAGTTTAACCGCCGCAGGATTTCCAATATTGGATTCAACTGCCGAGGGCACAATCGCGCCTTGCGGGAGAGTCTCAACGGCATACCCATCCAGCGCTCCGGTCCTGCCAAAGCGCGCCGCGGCCACGCGTTCCGGGGTTATCTCCAGCGCGAGCGGCGGATGAGGTGTGGCGTCCAGCCAGCGAGTGATGCGGCGTACGAGCTCGCTTTTGTAAATTCCCTGGTGAAACGCGGTAGCGCTATTCAACGAAGGTCACCTTGTTGATTTCCTTCACGCTGGTAATTCCGTCGCGAATTTTCGCCAAGCCGCTTTCGCGCAGCGTGATCATGCCCTCATCGCGAGCGATGCGCTTAATTTCGGAGGTGGGCCGGCGATCCACAATCATTTCACGAATGCGGTCGGTCAAATCAAGTAGTTCGCAGATGGCGGTGCGTCCGTGATAACCGGTACCCGAGCATTCCAGGCACCCTGCTCCTTCCATGAGGGTGATGCCGCTCCAGGCGGCCGGGTCAAGGCCCGCTTCCTTTAATTCGGTAGCGGAATATTGTTTGGGCCGCCTACAGTTCATGCAAATGATGCGCACCAGCCGCTGGGCCATAATGCAGTTCAGAGCGGACACAAAGTTGTAAGGCTCGACGCCCATGTTGATGAAGCGGCCGATCACGTCAGTGACGTTGTTGGCGTGAACCGTGGTGAAGACCAAGTGGCCAGTCAGGGCGGATTGAATGGCGATTTGAGCGGTTTCTTGATCGCGAATTTCGCCGACCATGATTTTGTCGGGGTCATGGCGCAGAATGGAGCGCAATCCGCGGGCGAAGGTCAGGCCTTTTTTCTCGTTGACCGGAATCTGGGTGATGCCGCGAAGTTGGTACTCGACGGGATCCTCGATGGTGATGATCTTGTCCTCATCGGACTTAATTTCGTTGATGGCAGCGTACAGCGTGGTGGTTTTTCCGGAGCCGGTTGGACCGGTGACCAAGACCATGCCGTAAGGCTCCCGAATATAGCGGCGGAAGCGGCGCATCTCTTCCGCGGAAAAGCCAACGACGTCGAGGCTTAAACTCTGGAATTTTTCGGAGAGCGTTTCTTTGTCGAGAACGCGAAGAACCGCATCTTCACCGTGGCTCGCGGGCATGATGGAAACGCGCAAATCGATGTAGCGGCCCTTGTACTTGACGCGGAAACGGCCGTCCTGGGGAACGCGGCGTTCAGCAATATCCAAATCGCTCAAAACCTTAATGCGCGAAATTACCGTGGAGTGCCATTCCTTGGCGATGGGCTGCATGGCATGCTGCAAAACGCCGTCGATGCGGTACTTCACAGCGACTTCGGAGTCGCGCGCTTCGATATGAATATCGCTAGCCCGGCGTTCCAGAGCGGTGAAGATTACCGTTTCTACTAGCCGGACTACCGGGCTGACGGCGGTATCGCGGGTGAGGCGATCACCGGAAATGGTTTCATCGCTCTCCCCTTCATCCTTTGAAACTTGAAGAGTGAAAGCTTCGGTAGCTTGCTCGAGCACACGTTGGGACTGTTCGGTGCGTTTCAGAAGGTCGCTGATTTGGTGAGCGGTGGCAACCTTGATGGCAAGTTTTTTTCCGAGAAGTAGCGGAAGCTCATCGCTGAGCAGCACCTGGCTGGGATCAGCTACCGCGATGGATAGCAAATTATTGTGAACTTCAAGAGGCACGAAGTTGTAACGGAACATCAAGTCCGCTGGAATGGTGCGGAAAAGCTCGGGGTCGATGCGCTGCTCGTGAAGATCAACGAAGGTGCAGCGGTAGCGCTGCGCAAGTTTGCTGGCGAATTCGCGTTCGTGTTGCTCCTCGGCGGTGCCGGTTAGCGCTGCAGTTATAGGTGTGTAGTCTGTGGTTGCCATTACTTAACTCCGCCTGACATCGAAAGTGAGAATATAGGCAGGTAAAGTGAAATGAGTATGAATGCCACTAAAATTCCCATGAATATAAGCATGATGGGTTCGATGATCGAAACGAGCGCGCCCAGCCGCAAGCTGACTTCTTCCTCATAAAATTCCGCGATGCTGGTCAACATGGGTCCTAGCGCGCCGCTGCTTTCGCCAACTTCCACCATATCCAACGCCATTTCTGGCAATACCCCGGTGGAAGCCAGTGAACCGTGCAGCGATTCGCCTTCGCGTACCATCTGCGTGGCCCGAAGAATGGTGACGCGCAATAGTTTGCTGGTTAACGCATCTGAAGCTGTCTGCAACGCGGTTACCAAAGTTGTGCCGCCAGTCAACAGCGTTGCCAACGTGCGCGAGAATTGCGCGACTTGAAACTTCAGCAAAGTGTCCCCGATGACTGGCAACTTGAACTTGAGACGGTCAAAAGTGGCGCCCCCTTCGTCGGTTTTCGACCAGAGGAAAACCCCAAATGCGAGGACGGCCAGCAAGGCAACCGCTCCCAGCACTACAAACCGATAATCCACTGTCAGGGCCATTAAAAGTTTTGTGGAAGTAGGCAGCTCCACGCCCAAGTCTCGATACAGGACTGCAAATTTTGGAACTACAAAGGTTACCAGGTAGGTAACGATGACCGTGGCCACCACAATCAAAAGCACGGGGTACACCAACGACGCCAGGATTTTCTTTCGAACGCCCGTGCTCACCTTCTGGTAGGCAATGTAGAAATCCAGAACACCGGCAAGGTTTCCGCTCTTCTCACCGGCCAGAATCGCTGTGGAATAAACTTTGGAAAAAACTCCAGCCTCGTCAACAGCCTCCGACAAGGACTTGCCTTCGCGCACGCGATCGCGAATCTGGGTGATGACCGGACGCAGTTTCGGCGTCGTGGCGCGGGTGGCGAGCAAGTCCAAGGCGCGCAGAATTGGTATACCGGCTTTAATTAAGGTGTTGAACTGCTGATTCAGGATAAGGAAATCCGAGCCGCCGATTTGCCGCTGCTTGCGGCGATTCAGCAAACCGACCAGACTTCCACGCGTTTCTACGGAGTAAACGTAAAAACCCCGGTCGACCAGTTTCTGGCGTGCTTCATCGAGCGTGCCAGCGGCCTCGACCTGCGAAAACACCCGGCCGTTGGCATCCGCCACGCGACAAACAAATTCCCCCATAGACCCTCAGTTTACCCCAAGTAAGATGTCGGCGCGGTCAACTGGGATGGTTGGACGTTCCTTCCCGGAAATGGTACCCCTGACGGGGTCCTTTAGGGCAAGCGCTAGTTGGGATTCGCGTCTTGCGAAGGTAACTCCGCATTTACAATGGCGACTCCGGGCGGCGGTTGAAAATGAAACAGGGCTTCAGCAATTGGAGGATCATCAAGCCAGTGGGCGAAGCGGAATTCAATGCCGACGCCGCCCCTATTGCGGATTATGATGCGTACAAGCTCTCCAGATTCGCGGGCGATTTCGAGCAGCACAGTGTCTTCCTGTTCAGTTTGTTGCGGTTCAAGGCTGGCGGAGGCTGGATTGCTTCTTTCGCGTTGCTTTGTAATTTCAGCGCGGGCCTTCGCAGTGCCACGAACCGTGCACGCAAAAACGGCGTCGCTGGCGTTTTCCGGGGGCTCATCGGGCGCTAGTTCAATTCGTGCGCACACGCGCGATACTCTCGTCTCGCCGGCCAGGAGCGCCAACGGCGTTCGCCAGTCGGTGCTTTGCTTTGCAGGCACGCGCGTTACAGTGTGATCGGCGGGGACGTAAAACCAGGCCATTTTGCCATCGATCAAAAATAAATTATTTTCGGGAGCAGCGTATTCCCACCGCATTTTGCCGGGGCGCCGGAAATATGCCACGCCGGATTCTACGCGTACAGTCCGGCCATTTTCGGTGTAGCGCTCCAGAAAAGTCGCCTGCAAGGTTTTGGCCGCACGGTACCGATGCTCCATGCGGCGCACGGGTTCTAGTTGGGGTGAACTTGCAGAAGTCACGGATACCGCGGAAACCAGACACAAAACCGTGAAGACTGTGACCGCGACGACTTCAATTGCGGAGGGCGAAATGCTAGAACACGATCGGAAGTACATTATTCCGATATTATAACAAGTGCGCCTGCGAGGGTGTCCTTAGCTACGGTCAAAGCGAAACCGTTTAAATCGGCGGCAATCCTGACGTGGAGCACGCGGGTTGCACAGCTCCAGTAATATCACGGCGGATCACGCCGGACCCGTCCGAACAGTAGCTATCCTGACCGGATTGACCGGGAACCACAGGCACGGCGGTAGAGTTAAACAGGGAATTTGGACTGGCAGTCGTCCCTGCGCCGCCAGCGGCTACCGTTGTATACGTATACCCGCTCTTCGTGCCGGCGCTCAGGTTGGCATCAAGCAAACAAGCAGCCAATGAGGTGGGAGCAGGACAACCCGCTGCTGGGGTGCTCAGATTAATCAGATCTCCGTAGCCCAGACCGTAGGCCGAGAAGTAGGTCACTTCCGCGGTATTTATCACGCGTAGCGAGGCAACTGCCGATGCTTCGTTGGCGGCTATCTTCGACCGTATCAAGCTGGGAATCGCTATCGCGGCAATGATAAGAATGATCGTTACTACGATCAGCAATTCAATAAGTGAGAATCCATTTTGCTTCTTCATTACCGTTCTCCTCGGACTAACAGCGCGGGATCAGGGACGGATTCCGATCCGCACTACTCAGACTGGCCCCGATATTCTCGTCGCCCTTAGTCTGGGCAAAAAAAGAGCACGGATTTTATGCCGTGCTCTTCTCGATCAGGTGCCGGTTACAGGGTCAGACCTTACTGCAGTGGAGGCAGGCCCGACGTTTCGCAAGCTGCGTCCACCGCGCCGGAAGTATCGCGACGAATTACACCGGATTCATCAGAGCAGAAGCTGTTCTGTCCCGACTGTCCGATCGCAACCGGAACAGCTGAGGTGTTGAAGTTGGTGTTGGGGCTAGCGGTCGTGCCTGCGCCACCTGCCGCTAAGGACACGAAGGTGTATCCGCTCTTGGTGCCGCCGCCCAGGTTGCTATCGATCAGGCAAGCGACAGCTTGCGTGGCAGCAGCGCAACCTGCAGCCGGTGTGGACAAGTTACCCAAGGTGCCGTATCCAACTCCGTAGGTCGAGGAATACGTTACTTGCGCAGTGTTGATGGTACGCAGCGAACCGACCGCCGAAGACTCGTTCGCGGCCATCTTGGAGCGCAGCAAGTTCGGGATTGCGATCGCTGCGATGATCAAAATGATCGCCACAACGATCAGCAGCTCGATAAGAGAGAAACCCTTTTGCTTCTTCATCACTGTTGTAACTCCTTTAGAGAATGGTGAGAGTGTCTTTTGGTAGTGCCAGAGCACACATTGGTGTAGGCACGACGGAGTCCAATACTGATAGTTCTATACCTAGGAATAAGTGCCTTTGTTTCAATGCAGAACGTTAATTTCGGCCGCAAAACAGGCAATAGTCAGGTGATTTTGACAATTAATGTCACCGTAGAATGCCGAAAATTGTTGGTCTCGGGCACATTCCCTAGCCAGCGTTTTAGGAGGTGTGAATTGGGGAAATCGGAAGAATAAACAAAAAAGAGACAGCGCACAGTGTGCGCTGTCTCTTCAGGAGTGACGGAACGGCAGGTGATTTTGCGCGTCCCGGTTTCTGCAATTTACTGCAGCGGGGGCAGGCCCGACGTTTCGCAAGCTGCGTCCACCGCGCCCGTAGTATCGCGACGAATTACACCGGATTCATCAGAGCAGAAGCTGTTCTGTCCCGACTGTCCGATGGCAACTGGAACGGCTGAGGTGTTGAAGTTGGTGTTGGGGCTGGCTGTCGTGCCCGCACCACCTGCGCCTATGGAAATGAACTTGTATCCACTCTTGGTGCCGCCGCCCAGGTTGCTATCGATCAGGCAAGCGACAGCTTGCGTGGCAGCAGCGCAACCTGCAGCAGGCGTAGACAAGTTAGCCAAGCTGCCGTATCCAACTCCGTAAGTCGAGGAATAGGTCACTTGCGCGGTGTTGATGGTGCGCAGTGAGCCGACGGCTGAAGCTTCGTTTGCCGCCATCTTGGAGCGCAGCAAGTTCGGAATCGCGATCGCTGCGATGATCAAAATGATCGCCACAACGATGAGCAACTCGATAAGAGAGAAACCCTTTTGCTTCTTCATGACTGTTGTATCTCCTTGAGAGAGTGTTGAGAGTATTTGTAGTGCCAGAGCACACCTACACTAAAGCATCGCGAGGGCCAATGTGAAGCCGATGGAGCCCGCCCCCAAGACTGCATTAAGGTGTGTAGTATCATGGAGTTACAAATAGGCTAGGTTGGAGATTTTTTCGACGGGGGGCGAAAAACCTGGATTCTGACGCTTTTTGTCACTGAAGGTTGACCAAAACGGTCGTCAAAAAGTGTCGGTTCAGCGCCCGCTGACGAGTGGCGAAGCGGCCGACCGAAATTCCGAGGGATCAGCCTAGAGGTTATGTTTTTTCGCATAGTGCCGGAATGACCGATAGCTGATATTTAGAAGGCCCGCAGCCTCTGTTCGGACGCCCTTGGCGGCTTCCAAGGCAGCCACCAGGTAACGACGCTCCGCACCGGCAACCTCTTTCTCAAAATCCACCCCGCTCTCAGGGAAGAGAACTTGTGGGGTGCCGTCCGTCTGGCTAGAAATCGCTGACGAGTACCCGGCGATCCGGTCTGGCAGCACGCGCAACGTAATCTCTGAGGTAGTCTCCAGGGCAACGGCGCGCTCCATGGTATTTTCCAACTCCCGAACGTTCCCAGGCCAGTCATAAGATTCAAGCTTTCGAACCGCTTCGGGAGAAATACCTTCGATAGGCTTTTCCATGATTTTGCGGAATTTTTCGAGGAAGTGGCGTGCCAGCAGGGGAATATCGTCCTTTCGTTCCCGGAGGGAAGGCAGTTGGACGGGAATCACGCTAAGGCGGTAATAAAGGTCTTCGCGAAATCGGCCCTCGGCAATCTCCTTTTCGAAATTTTTGTTGGTGGCGGCAATGATCCGGACGTCCACGTCGCTTTCTTCGGTGCTGCCGATCGGCCGGATCTTACCTTCCTGCAAGACGCGATAGAGCCGAACCTGCATGGTCAAACTCATATTGCCGATTTCATCCATGAACAATGTTCCACCATTAGCGGCCTGGAATAGGCCGTGGCGATTGTCATTGGCCCCAGTAAAGGAGCCCTTCATGTACCCAAACAGCTCTGATTCCAGAAGAGTTTCCGGAAAAGCACCACAATTAATGGTAATGAAGGGGGCTTGGGCACGCGCGCTATTTTCGTGAATCGCGCGCGCCACCAATTCCTTACCTGTGCCGCTTTCTCCGGTGATTAGTACACGGCTGGTCTGCGGAGCAACGGTTTGAATTAAATCAAAAATCGCGCGCATTTTCGGGCTTTGCCCGATGATATTGTCCAGACCGGTCAGTCTGCGCAACTCACGACGCAGGTAGCCCGCTTCTTTTTTCCACCGTAGATTCTCCGAGACTTCGCGGACGGCGCGGCGAAGTTGATCGACTAACTCATGGTCTTTGATGACATAGCGGTCGGCGCCAGAATTGATCGCCGCGATGGCGGTTTCCACCGTAGGCACGCCGGTGATCAGCAGGAAGAAGCAATCCGGGGCAATTTCCTTGGTGAATTTTAGAAGATCAACGCCTCCCTCGCCGGGCATGCGGATGTCCGAGATGATGATGTCGAAAATCTGGGATTCCAGTTTCCGCTTAGCACCTTCCACGTTGTTAGCGATTTCAACGCGATAGCCTTCCTTGCGGAAAGTAATTTCCAGAAGTTCACAGATGGATTTTTCATCATCGACCACCAGGATATGCGGCATTTCCCGGGCAGTTTCTTTCGCCGCTGTTTTAGCGCCTTGCATAAGACCTCACAAGAATTCCATAAGCGATTTGTTCAAGCGACGTATTCACACAACTCGCGGCAACTCTACGATAAATTCTGCTCCGCGATTTTTTTCTGATATGACGCTGATTCTGCCACTGTGGGCCTGCACAATCTGGTAAACGATGGAAAGCCCCAACCCCGTGCCGCCTTCAAACTCGGATTGCAAGGGTTCGAAAATCTTGGCGCGCTGTTTAGCGTCCAGCCCTACCCCGGTGTCGGAGAATGCGATGCGGAGCCAGAAGGGTTTTTCTTCAATGCGCACTGTTAGAGTGCCACCGCCGGGCATGGCTCGCAAAGCGTTGTCACAAAGATTCCAGAAAACCTGCTTGATCTTGCCGGCATCGACGCGGGCACGCAGCTCCTGGCCATTAAAGGAGCGCACCACACGAAAATTTGGACCAATCTCGGGTTTCTTCTCAATCAAAGTGAGGGTCTCATCCAACAGCCAGCGCACATCGGCATCCTGAAACTCGTAGGTTTTTTCGCGGGAATACTTTAAGAAATCGGTAATGATGTTATTCAGGCGCTGCGATTCCCTGCTGACAATATTGACCAGATGCTTTTCGTCTTCTTCCAGCGGTACGAGGCGAGCCAATTCCTTTACGGCTCCGGCCATGGCGGTGAGTGGTTGGCGGATTTCGTGGGCGATGGCTGCGGAAAGGCGGCCCAGGGCGGCCATGCGTTCCTTCGTCGCTATTTCCTGCTCCAGGCGGCGCAGCTCGGTGAGATCCTGGAAATTGAAGACGTAACCGCTACGACTGTTATCGCGAGAACGCAGCGGGGAGACACTAATGCCAATGTAACGCTGCTGGCCTTCAGGGGTGCGAAAGTCGATCTCCTTCCGGCGGGGAACGTTTTCCAGGCCATGTTCGCCGGGCAGCCAGAAGTCAGGGTTGAGTTCCTGCAACAAGCGGCCGCGAAGTCCCGCGAAGCGATGACCGAGAATTTCTTCACCGGTGCGGTTGAGAAGCAGGATGCGACCTTCAAGATCGGTGGTTACCAGACCGCCGCGCATGGAATGAACGATGTCTTCGGTGAAGTCCTGCAGGTCGCGCAACTCTTCGCGCTTTTCGTCCAGTTCGGCGCCTTTGCGGCGAAGAGACTGCGCCAAAAAGCTGGCCAAGTAGGCTACCGCGAGAAAGCCGAAAAGAGTGCTTAAAAACCAGGTTCGCAGGCTTTCGCCAGTAGCAATTCCCACGAAGGTGCGCGAAATCTTCTCATTAAATGCCAGTGCCGCCATTCCGCCCAATATGACCAAGCAGAAAACCGCGGTAGCAAAGGCCATGGTGCGCGAAAATAATATGCTAGCGACAATAATCACCAGCAGATATAGCGAAATGAAGTAACTGTCTTGGAGTCCAGTGACGTAGACCAGGAGGGAAATCATGATTACGTCGCAGCCAACTTGCAGTCCACCGTGCCATGGCGCCTGTGGAAGCCATCGCAACAGGATGAGATGGAGAATGCCGAGCGTTATCCAGAAGATGATTAGAGGCAGGAAAAAGCGGCTTCCGGGAGAAGCGGGCACGTATTTTGGCCACACCACGCCCACTGCCAGGATCAGCGTGATCATTAACAGGCGTACACGCGTCAGCCATTCGAGCCATTCTTTGGTGCTGACACTTTGTTGCATCCCACGCCCCGCCGGTACTCGCCAAACGTTCAATATAAAAGAAAAAAAAGCCGGGCTGCAATTCCCCGCGGCCCGGCCAGTGATCTAGGTCCCGTGGTACGCGCGGGCTTCTAGTGCTCGGAAAGTTTTCCGATGAGGGTAAATAGCGGCAAATACATGGAAATGACCACGCCGCCGACCACCACACCGAGGAAAACGATCATCACCGGTTCCATGGCCGTCAAAAGATCCTTGACCGCCGCGTCCACTTCTTCTTCGTAGAAGTCGGCGATTTTCTGAAGCATCGCGTCCATGGCTCCAGTCTGTTCGCCGACCGCGATCATTTGGGTCACCATGCCTGGAAATACGTTGGAGTCTTTCAACGGTTCCGTTAATGATTTGCCTTCTTCCAATGCTTTGCGCACCTTCTGCAGCGCGCGTTCCACCACGGCGTTTCCGGAAGTCTTAGCTGTGATGTCCAAACCTTCGAGGATGGGTACACCGCTGGATATCAGGGTCCCAAGTGTGCGCGTGAAACGGGCCACGGCAATCTTTCTCATCAATAGGCCGAGAACTGGAAGTTTGAGAATAATGGTATCCAGAACAAACTTGCCTCCTGGGGTTCCATACCACACCTTCAGTCCAAAAATTCCGCCGATGATAGCCGCGACAATGAGGAGGCCAAAATAGCTGCCCACGAAATTACTCATGGCGATCACGATTTTTGTTGGTAGAGGCAGGGTGACACCGAGACCGGCAAACAACGTCGCAAAAATCGGAACAACCTTCCAAAGTAAGAGGAAGATCACTAGACCGGCGATGGTCAGAACTCCGACGGGATAAACCAATGCTGATTTTACAGCGCGCTGCAGCTTGACGTTCTTTTCAATGTAAGTGGAGAGGCGTTGCAGAATGATGTCGAGAATGCCGCCCGTTTCTCCCGCTTCCACCATGTTCACGTACAGCCCGTCAAACACTTTTGGCGAACTGCGCATCGCGGTCGAAAGGGTTGAGCCGCTTTCCACCATCGATCGGGTGTTGATCAGCACTTTCTGGAAGAACTTATTTTCCTGCTGGCCGCCGAGGATTTCCAAACACTGCACCAGCGGCAAACCGGCGTCGATCATGACCGAAAATTGGCGGGTGAAAATCGCCAGTTCTTTGGCATTCACACCGCCGCCAAAGGTGGGCATGTTGAACTCTTTGCCCTTTTCCGACATCTTGGTGGGGGTGATCTGCTGACGACGTAACAAATTTTGCAGATCCGCTTTACTGTTAGCGGTCATCACTCCGCTCACACTCGAGCCGGAGCGATTTGTTCCTTGATATTTAAAGTCCGGCATGTGATGCCCTCCTCAGTAACTTGATACCGTCAAAATTGTTCGTATTCATGGGGCAATCTCCGTTCAACGCTTGCTCGTCACCGGCGCCTTCACTTGCGCCTTCATGCTGCCGCCGCCGGCAGTTGGGGTAGAAACCACGCCACGGTTAATCATGTCCTGGAGTTCGTCCGCATTTGACGAACGCGACAGAGCGATTTCCAGCGTGATGGCTTTGGACAGATAGGCATTACAGAGACCCTGATTAAATGTTTGCATGCCCGTTTGTCCGGTCCCGGTTTGCATGGCGGAATAAATCTGGTGAATTTTGTCCTCACGGATCAAGTTACGGATCGCCGCGGTGGGCACCAAGACTTCCATGATCATCGCTCGACCGCGGCCGTCGGAACGCGGCAGCAGCGCCTGGCACAAAATACCTTCCAGTACCATGGAAAGCTGGGCCCTGATTTGCGGCTGCTGGTGAGAAGGAAATACGTCGATGATGCGGTTGATGGTGGACGCCGCGGAATTGGTATGCAAGGTGGCGAAGGTCAAGTGACCGGTTTCCGCAATGCGCAGCGCGGATTCAATGGTTTCCAGGTCGCGCATTTCTCCGATGAGCACCACGTCGGGGTCTTCGCGCAATGCGGCTCTCAACGAGTTTGCGAAGGAGTGAGTATCCGCGTGTACTTCTCGCTGGTTCACCAGGCATTTTTTGTGGTTGTGCAGAAACTCGATGGGATCTTCGATGGTGATCATGTGCTCTTCACGTTCAGCATTGATCTTGTCGAGCATAGCGGCGAGCGTCGTGGATTTACCAGAACCCGTTGGGCCGGTAACGAGAACGAGCCCGCGCGGCTTGTCGCACATACCGCGGACTACAGCAGGCAGGCCCAAAGCATCGAAGCCTTTGATCTCCCATGGAATGGTACGAAACACCGCGCCCACGGCGCCGCGTTGATTAAAAACGTTGCCGCGGAAGCGCGCCAGATTCTTCAGGCCGAAAGAAAAATCGAGCTCCAGATTTTCCTCGAAGCGATGCTTTTGCGCGTCGGTGAGGACGCTATAGGCGAGCGATTTCGTGTCCGCCGCAGTTAGTGGCGGCATGTCCAAAGGACGGAGATGCCCGTGTACGCGCACGCGTGGCGCGCTATTGGTCGTGATGTGCAGGTCGCTGCCACCCATCTCGATCATCTTTTTAAGTAATTCGCTTAAATTCACTCCGGCCATGGTTCACTCTTGTCCTTACAAAACAGTCTCGCGTACCACTTCTTCCATGGTGGTCTGACCCAAAGCCACCTTGGTCAGTCCACTGCGTCTCAAAGTAATCATTCCTTGCTCGACGGCCTTCTTTTTCAGTTCCAACGCCGAGGCTCCCACGAGAATTAATTCGCGAAGTTCGTCATTTATTTCCATGACTTCATAAAGTCCGGTGCGTCCTTTATATCCACCCTTGTTGCAAACATTGCAGCCTTTGCCGTGATAAATCTTGGTGGTTTTGGCTTCTTCAAGGGTGTAGCCGGCATCGATCAGGGCCTGCTCTGGAACTTCCAGCTCCACTTTGCAATTCTGGCAAATGCGGCGCACAAGTCTCTGCGCGCAGATTAAGTTAACGGAAGTGGCCACAAGAAAAGGTTCAATGCCCATATTCATCAAGCGACTGATGGTGGAAGGGGCGTCATTGGTGTGCAGCGTGGATAAAACCAAATGGCCGGTGAGCGCAGCTTTTACGGCAATTTCTGCGGTTTCAAAGTCGCGGATTTCGCCAACTAAGATAATGTTGGGGTCCTGGCGGAGAAAAGCCCGCAGCGCGGCGGCGAAATTCAGGCCGATCTGGTCTTTCATCTGCACCTGGTTAATTCCGGCCAACTGGAATTCGACGGGATCCTCGGCAGTCATGATGTTGGTGTCGACTTTGTTTAGCGTGGACACCGAGGAGTACAGCGTGTTGGTTTTTCCGGAGCCGGTTGGGCCGGTAACCAGCACCATGCCGTATGGCCTGAAAATATTGCGTTCGAATTTGGTCAGCGACTCTTGCTCGAAACCCAGCTTGGTCATGTCCAGGCGGAGGTTTTCTTTATCGAGCAAGCGCATGACGATTTTTTCGCCATACAGGGTGGGCACCGTGGAGACGCGGAAATCGAGTTCCTTTTTCTTTCCGTCGGCGCGGTACTTGATCATGATGCGGCCGTCTTGAGGCAGGCGCTTTTCGGCGATGTCCAGCTTGGCCATGATTTTGAGGCGGCTGGTAATGGCGTCTTTCAATCGCAGAGGCGGGCTCATCACCGTTTGCAGCTGGCCGTCTACACGGAATCTGACACGCATTTCCAGCTCGTAAGGTTCGATGTGAATATCGCTCGCGCCGCGCTTCACGGAATCGGTAAGAATCAGGTTCACCAATTTGATGATCGGCGCTTCTTCGGCGGCCTTCTCGAGCGTGGCGGTGTCGAGCTCCGCGACTTCCGCGGCGAGCTCCAACTCCTGGTCTTCATCGACCAGGTCCTTCATGAGGTTGCTGAGTTCTTCGTGGTTGTTGGATGAACCGCCGTAGAAACGCGAGATTGCGTCACCGATTGCGGACTCCGAAGCCACCACGGGTTCCACGTTGAAGCCGGTCATGAACTTGATGTCGTCCATGGCGAAGACGTTGGTGGGATCAGTCATCGCGATGGTGAGAACAGAACCTACGCGAGAAAGAGGAATCACCTGATAACGCAGCGCGGTGTCTTGGGGAATTAACTTAATGACGATCGGATCGATTTCGTAATACTTGAGATTTATAGAAGGAACGCCGTATTGCCTGGAAAGCACGCCGGTAATATCGTCGTCGGTAATGAAACCCATCTTGGTCAGGCAGCTTCCCAGCTTGCCACCATTGGAGCGCTGAAATTCAAGCGCTTTGGAGAGCTGGTCCTGCGTAATCAAGCTCTCTTTAACTAAGATTTCACCCAAACGGACGGACATCCGCAGTCACTCCTGGCGCACTAGACAGCCAACGCTCACATTAACAAATGCCAAAGCGCACAGTGGCGCGAATTTCGAGCGTAGTTCTGAAGTGGCTAATACCTGCACGTTAGTGCAGGTTGGTAGCCATAGGTACAGGTACGATTCTTGACTTGGTCTCACGCGGTGGCTATCGTGCCAAATAGATGTCTTCTTCGTGTTCCCATTTCGCGATTGAGCACCAGACTGAAACGTCAGGCAACAGCTGTCTGCGGCTGTTTAACAGGTGCTGGAGCGCTCTGCCGGCGGTGATTAACAACTTTGTGCTGATGCTGACGCGAGTTAACCGCACGAACGCTTTGGCATCTCACAGCGCATTAACCGGTGCGGCGCGATGAGCCGGCTTACTTCCAAACAGCGCTGGGGCTTCGCTGCCGGGGCGCTATTCCTCATCTTATTGCTCGCGGCGGTGTTTACTTTTGGGTCGCTGGGCGTCCCATTCGAACCTAAGAACTGGCGCGAATTGCTCACCCTCTACGCGGTCACCACCTTTATTACCGCGGCACTCCTTACATTTGGTTTGATACTCGTGCGCACCGCGTTACGCCTGTGGGCCGAACGCCGGAAGGATCAGCTGGGCGCGCGGTTCAAAACGAAGATGGTTGTCGGGGCTATGGCTATTTCTTTGCTCCCGGTGCTGTTCATGTTTTTTGTGAGTTATTCGTTGTTGAATCGCACGCTGGGGAGGTGGTTCCCGAGACCGCTGGAAATCGCTTCTGAGCAGACGCAGCTATTACTGAACGATCTTGGACGTACGCAAATTCCTCGGTTGCGAAATATCGCGCACCAGATCGAGCCGCTGTCAAACAAACCCGTCAATGAACTCCTGGGGCGCGCGTTTATGGCGGGTGCTGACGCTGTCTGGATTCTCGATCAAAACGGCAACGCTGTTAGCGGGGGGGTAGTTTGTGACGCCCCACCGGAGGTCCGCGACGCGCAGACTTGCATGGTGCCGGGGGTGTTGGGTAAACGGTTGCGCGTGCTTCAGAGTGGAATTGAAATCTGGGAGGCCGGCAATTTCACGTATTCTGGCGCACGTATCTCGATCCATGGCTCTCGTGGCACGTCTGGATATTTGTTAACCGCGTATCGCTCCAATGCAACTTTCCTAGACCGTCTGAACCAGATTCAAGCGCAAACCGCGCAGTACTATGCTGAAAAGCAGAGTCTGCGCGCACTGAAACGACAAATGCTGCTGATTCTGTTGTTCTTCACCATGCTGGTGTTGTTCTCGGTGATGTGGGTGGCGTTATTTCTTTCCAAACAGGTTACGGTGCCCATTCAAGCTCTTGCCGAAGGCACGCGCGAAATCTCTTCGGGCAATTTTGATTATCAAGTTCCGGATCAAGTGCAGGACGAGCTGGGCATCCTGGCGCGTTCGTTCAATAACATGACCAAGCAGTTACGCGACAATCGTTCGCAAATCGATCAGTTCACGCGCAATTTGCAACAAGCGGTGCAAGAACTGGAACGACGGCGCCAACTGATGGAGACGGTGCTGGAGAATATTCCCACGGGAGTGGTTTCTCTGGACGCCACCGGGGTAATCCTGCGCTGCAATACCGCCGTGAATGGAATGTTGGGGGCAAACTCACGCGACAAACAAACACTGGATGATTTGCTGGGGACGGAAGCTTCGCGTGCGGTGCAATACCTGATGCGGCGTTCCTTGCGTATGGGAGTAGTGTCGCGGGAAATTGAAACCGTGGCAGGCGGGCGCGTTTTACATCTGGCGGTTACGGTGAGTCCTCTGGGGCCGCGGCGCGGCAATACTGGTTATGTGCTGGTGCTTGATGACCTCACCGAAATGTTGCGGTCGCAAAAATCCGCAGCCTGGCAGGAAGTGGCGCGGCGCATCGCGCACGAGATAAAAAATCCGCTGACGCCAATTCAGCTTTCCGCGCAACGGTTGCTGCGCTTCCTTGATCGCCGGAGTACTTCGGACTCGAAGCCAGTCGACGCCGAGCTGACTACCCTCGTTCAGGAGTGTTCGCGGTTGATTGAGCGCGAAGTGTCCACGCTGGCGGGTTTGGTGAATGAGTTTTCTCAGTTCGTACGCTTCCCTACCGCCAAGCTGGTACCCACGGAAGCCAATACGATCGTTCAGGAAGCAACAGAGGTATTCTCCAATCGGCTGGATGGCGTGACCATCAAAACCATGCTGGCGGAGAATCTTCCGCAAGTGCGCGCCGACGCGGGATTATTGCGAAGCGTGTTGATCAATTTGATCGATAATGCCGCGGAATCGCTGGAACATTCCAGCCTGCGCGAAATTATCGTTTCCACCCGTAATCGCGTCGAGGCCGAATCCGTCGAGATTTCGGTTGCCGACACCGGTCACGGTATTTCGCCCGAAGATAAAGACAAGCTTTTCCTGCCGCAATTTTCGACCAAGGACCGCGGCACCGGGCTGGGCCTGGCCATTGCCGCGCGCATTATTGCCGAGCATGGCGGCACTATTCATGCAGAAGACAATCATCCGGTCGGTTCGCGTTTTCTGATTGAGCTGCCGGTAACAGAAGCAGTCCCCGCGGCTATTGGCCAGCCACACGAACCGGCGCCGGAATCTTCGCGATGATTCCCAAGCCGCACCTATTGATCGTGGATGATGAACCTGGGATTCGTGAATCTCTGGCTTCGATTTTGCGCGACGAGGGCTATCTGGTTGAAGCGGTCGGGTCGGCGGAGGAGGCGTTGGAACGTGTGGTTGGGGGTGAACTTGAATTAATTCTTCTGGATGTGTGGCTGCCCGGGATGGATGGTTTGGAGGCTTTGAGCCGCATACAGGCTGGAGCGCACCCGCCGGCGGTCATCATGATCTCAGGACACGGCACCATAGAAACGGCGGTGCGGGCTACAAAGCTCGGGGCTTTTGACTTCATTGAAAAGCCGCTTTCGCTTGAGAAAATAGTTTTGCGGGTACGCAACGCGGTGCAGCAGCGGCGCCTGGAAGAAGAGAATCAAACTCTTCGCAATCAATTGGGGCACCGCTATCAGGTGATTGGCGACAGTATCCCGATGAAAGCGTTGCGGCAACAGATCGCCGTGACTGCGCCTACGAATGGGCGGGTTTTGATTTACGGCGAGAGTGGGACGGGTAAGGAATTAGTGGCGCATGCTCTGCATGCTGCGAGTTTGCGAACCAAGGGCCCCTTCGTGGAAGTGAATTGCGCGGCGATCCCGGACGAACTAATTGAGTCTGAACTTTTTGGTCATTTGAAAGGAAGTTTCACTGGGGCGACGGAAAATAAGATTGGAAAATTTGAGAAGGCGGACGGCGGGACGCTGTTTCTGGATGAAATCGGGGATATGAGTTTGCGCACGCAATCGAAAGTGTTGCGCGTTCTGGAGGAGCAGCGTTTTGAGCCCGTGGGCTCGAACCAGACTATTACGGTGGACGTGCGGGTCATCGCGGCCACCAACAAAAACCTTGAGCAGGAAATCGCGCACGCGCGATTCCGCCAAGACCTGTTCTATCGCCTGAACGTAATTCCCTTTTTTGTTCCGCCGCTGCGCGACCGTTTGCAGGATATACCAACGCTGGCGCGTTATTTTTTGAATGAGTTTAGTGGCGCGTATGGGAAGAAAGGTCGCGAACTAAGCGATCCGGCGATGGATATTCTGGTGCGTTATCCTTGGCCGGGAAATGTGCGCGAGCTGCGCAATTTAGTGGAGCGGTTGGTGATTGTTTGCCCGCAGCCGCGCATTGAACCTCACCATTTGCCACCGGAATTATTTCGTGGCGTGGCCGAAAGCCCGCAGCAGCCCTATTCGACATTGTATGAAGCTCGTAGTGCTTATGAGCGGGAGTTCATACTTCGCAAATTGCAGGAAAACCGCTGGAACATGACGCAGACTGCGGGCGCGCTTGGTCTCGAGCGCAGTCATCTGTACCGCAAAATGAAAAGCCTGGGTATCGCCGCTCCTGACTAGTCTTGGCCTTCGAAGGATTGCTGCACTTCATCGCGGGCGATCTGTTCCGAAGTGTAATCGACCGGATCGTATTTCCAGACTGCGGTTTCACCTACGATGGCGAGGTGATACGTTTTTCCTCGACTGCGTTGAATTGTGTGGTTGGGGCGATCAAGGTGGACGACGTTGTCGGTGTCTCCAACTTTCAAAGAAAATTTGTCGGCGTTGGCATCTCGAGAGAAAACAACATATTGCTGGGCCATTTCTCTGTTTAATTCTTCAGTGGCTTTTTGTGCGGCCTGACACACTTCGGTCCACTTTTTGCCGAGTAGATGCGTCAAGCTTGTCGTCTTTAGCACGCTTCTCTTCGAGTGCCTTCTTTTTTCTTTCGACTAAGTTCTTGGCCCAATCTGAAATTTCCATGGATGCTCCTGGGTCTGTCTTTGTCTTTCACTACTTTTAAGCTCAGACGTTTTATGTTGCCAAGCAAAATCTTAGTTTCCCCATTTGAAGGTTAGGGTTGGGGCGCATTTGGCGCCTTGGAGTTTGATTTCCGTGGCGCCCCCGTCTTTGCCTCTTACGAATGGCGCCAGGGGCAGTTGATACTCGCCGTTGGCGTCAGCTTTATCTGGGGTTTCGGGGGTTTGAGTTTGTTCATCGGACTTAGATTGGAAGACTACCGATTCATTGGGCTGAAATCCTCGACCGCGAATCAGCACTAGCTCATTTTTTAGACGGAGACTTACCACTTCGAGGGTGCAACCGTTGTCTGTGACTTGAATGGGAGCGGGAATCACAGCAAAAAATATTTTTGCTTTTTGATCCTGGGAAACTAAGGCGAGGCGATAGATTTCGCCATCAAGCGGGTAGAAGACCAACTTTACAGGGGCGTCTTTTTTTTCTGGCTTGTCTGGGTGACTGCATTGGTCGGTGCCCCGGCCGGCACACACGACCAGTCCATTGTCCATAATGCTGAGGCCGGCAATGGAAGGAGAAGGATCAGGGAGGTTGGGAGGCCAATCGATTAGCGTATAGGTTTGATCCTTGGGCGCACCGGTGACGAAGATGTGATACTGGACTTCCAGTTTGCCTTTCACCTGGTCTCTTGAGATTTCTTTGAGCTGGGCGCTCATACCTGGAGTGGACATGGTACCGGCCAGCCATCTCTTCGTGGCGGTGACGGTTCGTTGAGCAGCGGCGTTACCAGCGAGTGGATCACGTTTAGAATCTTGCGGCGTGGAAGGATGGCTAAAAGCAAAAGTCGAAAAATATAAATAAACGGCGAGCAAAGTCCAGCGAACTCCCTCCAGCATTATTCCCCCGGGGCAGGACTTTCAGACGCCTGCTCCCTGTTCAGACGCTTCAAAGCCGGCCAGGGATAACCAGGCGACCAAGGTAGCGCATTTTTCGTCAGCGCTCCACGGGGTGCCAACCGTGCGGCCCATCTCGGTTATGCGAGTTTTTAACTTTGGCGCGGAAATTCCGAAGTGCTTGGAAGCCGCCTGGTAAAGATCACGTTCGGGAACACGGACGCATTGCAAATTTAAGTGTTTGGCGGCTTTGGCGATAGCGCTCCGGTACAGTTCACCTTCAGCGGTGTGCACCATAGCGTGCGAACGCAGGGTGGATTCGAGGGAAGGCAGTGCGCGGCCTGAAGCAAGAACAATTCCGCACGAGGCTACCGAGTGATCCGGTCCGCTGATGGCTTCCGCGAAAACGCGCACGGCGAGTAACGCAGCGTGGTCGATCGCAACAATCACGGCGGCAATAAATTCTTCGGCCTTCGGCAAAGCCATTGTACGGGCGGCATGATAGGGCTGGACGCGTCCCGGCGAGCCCGGCTCGATGAGTGAGATGCGGCGGCGATCGATAACCTCCGGGGAACGCGGCGATCCGCCGAGGGCCACCGCGGCTGCCCATCCGGAATGGGCCCTAAATCCGAGCGCCACCTTGTTGGCATTTTTCACAAGGACGTCCAGGTGCTGCTATTCGCCGGATTGATCTTCGGATGTACCTTCATCCGCGGGAGATTTACGCGCAATTTCTTCGCTGAGACCTTCGAGCTGGAAATGCCAGTCGAGTTCCCGAACTTTTTGAGGGTTCTCACGCCAGTCGGGCACGACCTTCACAAACAATGCGAGATAAATTTTGATATCGAAAAGTTTTTCCAGTTCTTTACGGGCTTCGGTGCCGATTTTTTTGAGCATCTCGCCCTTGTGGCCGATTAAAATCTTTTTCTGCGAGTCGCGCTCGACGTTCATGGTCACTTCAATACGTAAAAGTTTCGGCAGCTCTTCGAACTTATCGACGAATACGGCGAGGGCGTAAGGGACCTCGTGGTACATGACCTGGATAGCTTTTTCCCGGATAATTTCCGCGGCTAAAAAGCGTTCCGGTTGATCGGTGATTTGATCGTCTGGAAAATACGGAACTCCGGGCGGGAGTTCGAGTAGGATCGCTTCCAGTAATTGATCGCAGCCCGCGCCGGTGAGCGCGGAAATCGGTACGATGGCCGCGAAATCAAAGGCTTTTTGAAAGGCATCAATCAAGGGCAAAAGCTTGGGCTTAGGAAGGCGATCGACTTTATTTAATGCGAGAATCGTCTTCCCGCGGAAGCGTTCGGCCTTTTGCAGCAGCAGAGCATCGGCATGGGGATAAGCGCGGCTGGCGTCCACCATCAACAACAGCACGTCGATGCCTTCGAGGGCAGCAGCTACTTCATGCATCATCTGGCGGCCGAGCGCGGAATCGGCATCGTGCAAGCCGGGCGTATCGATAAAAATAATTTGTCCTTCGGGCTTGGTGACAATTCCCTGAATGCGGTTTCTGGTGGTCTGCGGCTTGGAAGTTACGATCGCGATTTTTTGCCCAACCAGGCGATTCACGAGTGTGGACTTCCCGGCGTTGGGGCGGCCTACGATGGCTACGAATCCAGACCTGAAGCCGGTGCGCAGTGGTGTGGCTTCAGTTGGCTTATCTGGAATTTCTTGATCTGCTTTTTTGCCTAGATGTTTTTTGTCGGGCATGGAGATTTTCCGAATGCTGGAACGATTACTTAAGTGCCCGGCGCGCCGATTTCAATTTTTCGGCACTCGGCGCGTGACTGACCTGCGCAGCAATCTGCTTGCGTATGCGCACGCGCAAAACCTTCCGCTGGTTGGCTTCCAATACCTCGAATTTGTGACCCTCGAGATCGATCTTGTCGCCGGGCGCCGGAACTTTACCCGAAACGTGGCTTAGTAGGCCAGCGATGGTGGTGACCGCTGCGTCACTCTTGTCGCCAAACTTAACGCCCAGCAATTCCTCGACGTCGTCAATGGACATACTACCGCGCATGACCAGGCCGCCGTCGGTTTCGCGCACTACGTCGGCCAGCGGCTGCTTGGCATCGTAACCGCTCTCGCCCACGATTTCTTCGACCAGATCTTCCACGGTGGCGATGCCCGCGACTGAGCCGTGCTCATCGATCACCACGGCAAGGGGCTGGCCCTTTTGTCGCATCTCGCGCAAAAGATCGGAGCCGGCTTTCGTTTCGGGTATGAATAGAACCGGTCTTGCCAATTCACGGACTTTTCGTTTGGGCAAATCCTGGTCGGCGATGTGCAACAAATCCTGAGCGTTCACCACACCGAAAATATCGTCGAGCGTTTTTTCGTAAACAGGCATTTTGGAAAATTTATGTTCCACGAACTTGGCGTGTAGTTCTTCGAGCGTGGCTTCGGCGGCGATGGCTATGATATCTGGGCGGGGAGTCATCACTTCGCGCACGCGCTTATCGCTGAATTCCACTACTTGCTCGATAAGGTCGGCTTGTTCCGGCTCGATAATGCCCTCTTCTTCGGCGGCTTCGACGAGCGCCTCGATGCCCTCTTCGGTACGCTGCTCCTCGGATTTTTCATTCTCTTTTTCGGAAATGCGCGCGAGTGATTCGGCGCCTTCGAGGAAAACGCGCACGGGCCAAACCAGCCACATGCACGCGCGAATGGCGGGTAATAAGCGCAGCAACCATCTTCCGGAGGTGCGGTACAGCAGCATGTCCGGAATGAAATGCATGGCAATGACGACTTCCAAGCTAAGGAAAACGATGAACTGCACCACCGATTCCCACGCTTCGGGAACGAAATGCACGACGCCGCGGGTAGTTTCGAGAACCAGGAACGCCAGCCAGAAATGGCCCAGGATACGGAAGGTGCGGCCGCCGCTGCGACGGTTGATATGCAGCTTGGGCTCGATTTCGGCTTCGAAAATTTCCAGGTGTTCGTGGATGCGCCCGGCGGTCATGCGACCGAGTTCGCGGTAAATGAGCGTAAGGTAGGAAAAAATGGGCAGGCCAAAGGCTAAAACGGCAATACCCAATATATATAGCCAGCTGAAGGTCACGCCAAGCCTAGCCGTCTGCGAAGTTTCTTTTCGGTGCGATCCATTTCGCCGTGATCTGCTTCGTGGTCGAAACCGAGAAGATGCAAAACGCCGTGGAGTATTAGAATTTTTAGTTCCGCCGGAAGGGTGCGGCCAAAATTTTTGGCATTTCGTTTGGCTACGGCAGGGGCAATGGCAATGTCACCGAGAGATGCATCGCTGCCCGCAGAACTGGAGGCCACGGAAGCGAGACGTCGCTTCGACCGGCTGGGCTGTCGAAGCTTCACTGCGGGAAAAGATAAGACGTCGGTAGGGCCGCGCTTCTTACGAAAGGACTCATTCATCCCCGCGATCTCCGCATCGCTTACCAGGCAGACGGTTACCTGGGCTTGCTTAAGATCCAATTCGCGGCGCACGCGAAGCAAAAATGACTCCAAAGCTCGTGTCGACAAACGTACCGCACGCTGGCGATTCAAAATCATCCTTACTTCGCGTCTGGATCCGCGGATTGATCTGAGACCCGGCCGGATTCGCAAAGTTGTTCGGAGACCAACTGTTTAGCGACTTCCGGAACGCGGCGGTCACCCCGGCCATTTGACGCGTTGGCACTAGAGTTTCTGTTGGGATGCGCGGGATGCGTGACGTCCCACTCCTCGTAAGCGCGGATGATTTGCTGCACCAGATTGTGGCGTACCACGTCCTTCTCTCCGAATTGAATAGTGCCGATGCCATCGATTTTGCCGCAGACTTCGAGGGCTTCGACGAGGCCAGACTTCTTTCCGGTGGGCAGGTCGATTTGTGTGACGTCACCGGTGATGACCGCCTTGGAATTAAAGCCCAGGCGCGTCAAAAACATCTTCATCTGCTCGCTGGTGGTGTTTTGCGCCTCATCGAGAATCACGAACGAATCATTTAGCGTGCGGCCACGCATAAAAGCCAGAGGGGCAACTTCGATAATGCCCTTCTCCAGAAATCGTTCCAGCTTGTCTGCGTCGAGCATGTCGTACAAGGCGTCGTACAACGGGCGCATGTAGGGGTCGATTTTTTGTTGCAGTGTGCCGGGCAAAAATCCAAGGCGCTCGCCGGCTTCCACTGCCGGGCGCGCGAGGATAATGCGGTTAACTTGCTTGGTGAGTAGCGCGCTTACCGCCATGGCCACGGCGATATAGGTTTTGCCTGTGCCACCCGGACCGATCCCAAACATCATGTCGTGCTTTTCAATTTCTTCCATGTAGCGACGCTGGCTGGCGTTTTTGGGAGTGACCTGCTTTTTTCCAAACGAGCGCACCTTCGTTGGTTCAAACATGGTGCGCGGCGATTCGTGCGGTACCTCAGTGGCCACACGCATCAGCGACTTCACTTCCGCGCTGGTTAAGGTTCGACCGTGGCGGGTCAGGTGGTTGTACTCTTCGACGATCTTGACGGCCTGATCGACGTTGTCCTGGTCGCCTTCGATGGTCAAGCGGGTGTCATGCAGGTGGGTGCGCACGTGCAGCACGTCCTCAAGCAGACGCACGTTGTCATCGAGCGTTCCAAAAAACGGTTCAATTTGTCCGGATATGTGTACAGTACGTCTCATCCAATTGGCAGGTTTTCCAGCTACAGGCCCGGTTACGGGCAATGATGGCCGATGGTTCCTCCGGGCTAGGATAACTGCGCAGTAACTCGGGAACACACTGCCTCCACCCTATCCCAGCCGTTCGATGCGGTCAAGGTTGACGCGTTTTGTTTGTAGATGCCTACATAATGGCGGTTTCGACGGGTATTGCGAAGCGCGAAGCCGGAAGATTGAAGTCTAGAAATTGCCGAGCTCTGCAGATTGCGAGCGCCCGAGAAGGCGGGCGCCAAGCTGCTCATATTCGGAAATGAGGAAGGAAGTGTCCTGTCCCGCTAGCGTCGCAGCGTCTATTTCAGTCGACAGCAGAGTTGCGGTCGCGATATCCGCGCTGCATCCCAGACAGTAGCGTTCGGATAGGCCGGGAAGTTCAAACAGCTCTTCAACTCGGCCGCACAGGCTACATTGCGAAGATAAATCTTCCTCACAACCCTTTGGTCCCGTCATCATTGAAGTTCCTCTCTCGCTGCCTACTGTTTTCTGCCGTCGGTCGTCATCTGTTGCAGTGAAAATGTCAGTCGGAACCTCAGCATAGAAAGCGCGGCCTAAAAAAGTCCTGAACGATACATTAGGAAAGTATGAGTACGAATGGAAGGTTTGCTTGGCGCGGTTCCGGACCGCAGGATCTCAGAGAGGTGTCAGGTCTCGAGCTTGAAGCGGGTGGACGCCAGCCGGTACAACCGGCGCCACACCAGACGATTCATGAGCACGACGATGGTGGCCATGATCAGCGTGGAGGCCAGCAGCACATCGAAGCGGCCCGAATCGCTGGCGCCACTGATCGTGCTGCCAAGGCCGGGGGCGGAAACAATGCGGCCCTGAAAATGGAAGTACTCGGCGATGATGCTGGCGTTCCACGCGCCGCCAGAAGCGGTAATCATGCCGGTGATGAGATACGGAAAAATCGCCGGTAAGGTCAGGTAGCGCCAGCGATCCCAACTCTTGAAGCAAAAAATGCGCGCGACTTCTTTCAGGTCGGTGGGGACCGCCATAGCGCCGGCGATAACATTGAACAGGATGTACCACTGGGTACCCAGGAGCATCAGGAGCATGGCGGCAATTTCCACGCCATCGCGCAGCCGAATCAATAAGAGCAAGAGAATAGGAAACAGGGCGGTCGCCGGAATGGAAGCAGCGAGCTGAACCATAGGCTGCGCAATTTTCGAAAGTCGCTGACTGGATCCGATGGCGACGCCTACAGGAACGGTCCAGAGTGCGCCGAGGAGCAAAGCCGCGTTCACGCGCAAAAACGTGAATGACGCGCTGCGCAAAAGCGCGAAGTAATCGTGCTGATGAAGGCTGGAGAGTTCGCCAATGCCGCGGAAGACAGCAAAGGCCGAAACCAAAATTACGGTTACGCCCAAGATTCCCAATAGCCACTGACCCCAACGGCCGCGCTTATGCTCAGAGATAATGGCGCTGGCTTTTCGCGCGCCGCCCGCGAATGACAAGGTGAGCCAATTGATGAGGGGGTGCACGAGAAGGCGATAGGCTCGAATGACGAATGCGGCGCGGCCGACCAGTCGAAGGAGGGTCGACGTCTTCGTTTTGGCGTCCTGCACTTGTTCGAATTTGAATTTGTCCGCCCAAATAATGATGGGGCGCCAGATCAGTTGATCCAGAAGGACGATGACACCGACCATGGCGGCCAAGCCATAGAGGACGGCACGAGTGTCACCGTTGCCGGCAGCGGTTTGCAAAAAGGAGCCCAACCCGGGCAGGCGAAAGTCGCGATCGCCAAGAACGAACATTTCGCACGCCATCAGAAAGAACCAGCCTCCGGCGACGGACATCATGGAGTTCCAAACAAGGCCAATGGTGGAGAACGGCAGGTCGAGTTGGGCAAAACGTTGCCAGTTCCCGAAACGGTAAATGCGGGCGGCTTCTTTCAGTTCACGCGGCTCGGTTTTGAGGGAAGAGTAGAAACTGAACGCAATATTCCACACTTGGCCAGTGAAGATCAGCAGAACAGAGCCAAGTTCCACTCCGATTTGCCGGTGCGGGAATATAGCGACCATGGCCAGCATGACACCCGGCAAAAAACTGAGCACCGGAATCGATTGCAAAATGTCGAGCAGTGGTATGAGGATTATTTCTGCGCGTCGCGAGTTCGCGGCCAGGTAGCCATACCCGAGGGCGAAAATCAGGCTCAAGCCGTAGGCTACGCCAATGCGCACCAGCGAATACAAAGCGTAAAGCGGTAAAGCACTCGGGCTTTGGGAAATGTGCGCGCCGGGCGCCACCGGCCCGAGCCACGAGTGGCCGATGGCGTAAATGCCAAAGACCGCAGCGAACAAGAACAACATTACGGCAATATCAATCAGAAAAGACCACCGCCGGCGGGGGCCAACCGCACGACCGGGAGCGAGAGGCAAGGAACCGAAATGCTGGGGGACCGGAGTCGTCGAGGTCACTTGAAGGTTAGACCTCGGTCAGCGTGAGTTTTCCGGTCGCGGCATCGTAATCAAAAATCTCTGCGTAACGACCCCATTGAATGGCCGTTTCCAACTGTCGCCGCGACTCCGCCTCACTGAAATGTTCATCGATCAGGTCGTGGAAGAATTCATCCGGAAGGGTGCGATCGGCTTTGGCCTTGAGGGCTTGCTCCATTTGGCGCAACAAGGGAACGTGTGCGAGCCCGGCCGCTCGAAATAATTTCTTTCGGGTTTGAATATCCGCTTTCGCGAACTCCTCGCCCTGTGGAGTGATCACCGCATCGCCTTCCTCAACGCGAAGGAAACCCAGGAGCACAGCCGTATCCACGGTGGGCAAGAGGGCATCCACTTCAAGGCTCAGATCATAAGCGAGGCGATGAAGATCGGCGCGGCCACCCTGATCTACAAGAATTTCGAGCAGTCCGGCCATGCCGCCGGGACGCGTATGCGGAAGCATGATGGGGCGATGGGAAACTGCTGTCCCGCCGTCCGCCGCGGTATGGACATGGTCTTGTTTGTCATCCGGACGAGTAAGCACCCGGTAGATGGTGTCCACCAATTCGACGAATTGAGGAGTCTTGCGGTCGCGTGGGTAAGAGAGATTGACTGCAAGATCAGCGTGAATATGAGCGGGATTACGGCCCAGCACAATGATGCGATCGGCGAGAACGACAGCCTCTTCAATATTGTGAGTGACGATAAAAATCGCGCGCGTGGGGATCTTGTTCTCAAGCCACAGTTCAAGAAGTTCACCGCGCAGAGTTTCGGCGGTCAATACATCGAGCGCTGAAAAAGGCTCGTCCATGAAGAGCACTTCGGGTTCAACTACCAGGGCTCTGGCAACCCCGACCCGCTGCTTCATGCCACCAGAAAGTTCCTTGGGATAGGCGTTCTCAAAACCATCCAGTCCGACCGCGTCGATAATCCGGAGAGCGCGTTTGTGGCGCTCAATGGGAAGCATGCCACGAGCTTCGAGCGGCGCCTCGACATTTTCCAGAACGGTAAGCCACGGGAAAAGCGCAAAGCTCTGAAAGACGATCGAAACGTTAGGGCATTCTTCGCGAACAGGTTGACCGTGCCATAGCACGCCGCCCGCCGAAGCTGGCGAGAGTCCAGTGAGCATGCGAAGCAGCGTAGATTTTCCGCAACCGGAGGGCCCCAGGACGGCCACGATCTGCCCTGGGTAGACCGCGAGGTCGGTGGGCGCAATCACTTGCACGCGCCCACCGTCAGGCTGAGTGTAGAATTTCTCGATTTGTCGGGCTTCGATAATTGGCGCTTCGACTGTGCGTGAGGTACCCATGAGTGCCGCTGGTCGACACAGAAGAAATGTCAATCCGGAATTTTAGTTTAGCAAGGTCGCCTAAGAAAGTCGTGAACGATCCCTTAGCAAATCATAAGCGTAATGATCTGAACCTATGTTCATTCTGGTCCGCCCGATAACCTTGAAGCGGAGCGCCGACCAAATACTTCAGTTCAAGTCCATCGTGCCGGGATGCCTTGGAAGAACTGGACAGTTGCGACCTCGCCGGGCGCACCGCGCGCGCCATTTGAGACCGGTGGCATCACTTGCCTTGCCGGGCGAAGTGATGCCAGCACGGGAACGAGGTCATAGGGAACAGCGACCCGAGGTTGTAAATTGGCGCTGAAATTTGGCGGTCAGGATACCGTTATTTCGGCGACCCATGAAGCCACTACGCCGTTTGGCGTACTTGGCAGACCAAAGGTCATTGACAACAATACTTTGCCGTCCAGGGTGAGTCGGCCTACATCATGGGCCGGGCCGCCCCCGTTAATACCCAGAATGACGAAAGAGTTGTGTCCGTGCTTTAGCCCGCTGGAGAGATCGACCGAATCATTAAAGGTAGGGTCGCCTTCGTTTTTACGGTCGTACACCTGCTCGGTGTTTAGATAGGTAATCAATTCATTATCTGCATTATTTATGACCAGGCCCAACTTCGAGCCCGGATGAGCCGATGCGGAGACTGGCTCGGAGATCATCGCGGGAATCAATATTTCGCTGGTGGTGGTCAAGGACGTTTTTGTCCTAGTGCTCATATTCTTGGCTCCTTTGTGGTGAAGTTGCCCCTAAATTAATTAGGGGAATTAGGAGTTTATAGAAGTATATATTACTATATTATAAACTACATTATTATGTATCTAAAGATTTCATTTAGGACGCCAGAGGGCAAACAAAGGTAAGCGCGGGTACTTCGCAGCAGCGAAGCAGAGTTGTCCTGCCCCGCTGTTCTTCAGCGCCGCCTTAGATTTAAGAACCGGCGCGGTGGCGGGCTAGCGCGCGCATGTCCAGGCTGACGCCAAATGAGAAACTGTTCAGTTGCAGCGGGACGCTGCGGCTGAAGCCCGCTTCGAGATCTACGTAGCGAGCTGGCTTCATCTCCACGCCAAAATTGAAGCCGTTGTCGCGGACAAGAGCGGCGCCGCCGGTTTGCACGCTGGCGTCCAGGTAGCCTTTGCGATTGGTGGATTTCCCGTTCGCGGAGCAAGCGGTTGCAGCGGAACAGCGGAAGACCCTACTGATGACGGTCTGTGTGCCCCAGGGAGCCACATCGTACGCGGAAGCTGTCAGGCTGAGCGGTCCGGCGTCAACTTCCGCGCCAGCTTCGGATTGAAGGTTGTAACCAAAGGTGATGAACGGACGGTGAAAGTACTTGGTGTCGCTAACGGTGTTGCCAACTCCCAAGTCAACGAAGGGAGTGAAAACTCTGAAAGGATGTTCAAGATGGTTTGCCCAATTCCAGGTAGCGTGACCTGTGCTGAAACCCTTCTTGGTTTCACCGGTCGGCGCCGTGAGGTGGATGGTGGGATCGTAGTTAACGAATTCGCCCGCGAAGTTCCACTTGAGGTCCGCGCCAAGACTGCCCAGGCCATCGCCGGAGACCGCTTGCGGATCGTTCTTCTTCACGGAAGAAGGAGTGCCTACCAAGTAGTAAGGAATGCCTAAGTCCACACCGAAATGGCGGGAAAAGTTATAGCCTACGCCGGTGCTCAAGTCGAAGATGCTGCCATCACTGCTGGTGCTGCCTTCGAACGTCACTCCCGCGTTGAGTCCCGGGGTGAAGCCCTCAGGTGGCTTTGCAAGGGGACCGGTAGCCGGAGAAGCTGGAGACTGAGCGTAATCCGAAGAGCCATACGCAAGTAAAAGAAGCGACAGAACAGAAACACATCGAAGTGTTGGGTAAACGAAGTGGTGGACCAAATTAGGATGCCGCAAATTGCCCCCTTGTGGCTTGGCAAAGAACGCCAAAGTTGCGCTCATGCGTTGGCGACTCTGAGAACTGCGGTGATTTTTACTTGCGAGAGACCGGTTGTTGGAGGCTCCCCCGATTATGAGAGAAGTTTAAAGTCGGGAGAGGCCGTGGTGAACGGCCCAAGGTACAGGTCCCCGTAAAATATAACTGTACGAAGGCTTCGGTGGCCCACAGACCACTGCCTGGGGGTAACGCCAAGCCGAAGGAAAAGCCTGAGCGTTGTTATTATCGCGCACCGCGATGTCACAATTTAACAGCGGCAGACGTTTAAGTAGTGTAAGAACGGGTGACAGTCCTTGTCAGAGAACGTGTTGGAAGGGTTTCCGGCACAAAACCACACGGTGCGCGAGCCGCAACCAGAGGCGCTGAAAGCTTGCGAACCGAAGGTCCTCATGCGGGCGGCTGGGGAGTCCAGCGTTATGAGTGAAGGGTCCCGGGTTGGAGAATTTGAGACCCTGTTCGTCAAACACTATCCGCGCATTGTAGGCATTTTGCGGCGCATTGTCGGGGATCACGGACGGGCTGAAGATTTGGCCAGTGAGGTTTTTTTGAAACTTTATCGCCAGTCCCTAGTGCAGGAGCCAGACGGCAATGTTAGCGGCTGGCTTTATCGAACGGCGACAAACCTGGGAATTGATGCGCTGCGTGCGACGGCTCGCCGGAGCCGATTCGAGCAAGCCGCAGGTCAGGATGCCGGACAGAACAAACCCGCAGAAAATGGATTTGAGCGAGTGGCGCGGTTTGAACGAGAGCACCGGGTTCGCAGGGTGCTGGCGGAAATCAAACCGGCACAGGCGCAACTGCTACTAATGCGCGCGTCAGGAAATAGCTATAAAGAGCTGGCGGCAGCTTTGGAGATTGAACCTGGATCGGTAGGCACGCTTTTGGTTCGAGCGGAAGCAGCGTTCGAGCAACGTTATCGGGAACTTTTTGGTTCCGAGGAGGACGTATGAATTGCGTTTCGGAAAACAATTTGCGCGCGTATCACGATGCTGAGTTGGGCGCGGCGCAGGATACAGAGATTGAGGCGCATCTTTCCGGTTGCGCAGAGTGCGCAAAGCGCCTGGGTGAAATAGCCGCCACCGCTGCACGAGTGGAGAAGCAAATGGTTGCTTTAGGGGCTTCTTCAGCGGAAATAAAAATTGATGCGCAAGCCGCGCTTTCTCGCTTCAAGGCGCAGCAAGATGCACGTGTAGAGACCATGCCTTCGAGGGCAGATTTCGCTGCCCATGAAAGCAGTATGCGGGCCAGGGGCAGTCGCTGGCGTCCGTTGTGGATTGGTGCTGTGGCCGCGACGATTTTGTTGTGCAGCCTGGCGTTTCCATTTGGACGCGGCCTGGCACAGCGCTTTCTTGGGACTTTGCGGGTTGAAAAAGTACAGCCGGTACGCCTGGATTTTTCGGCGCTCGATGGCAATCGGCCATTACAAGAAATGTTGCGCCAGATGATTTCCGACAAAGTGGTGGTTACCGCAGATGAAAAGCCGCAACCAGCCTCCACTGCCGCGGACGCGAGCCAGCTAGCGGGATTCTCTGCGCATGTGCTGAGTGCGCGCACGGATACGCCGAAATTTATCGTTGGGGGTCAGCACGCTTTCCATATGACCATCGACCGCACGCGCTTGCAGGATATTTTTGATCAAGCTGGGCGTGCAGACCTGTTGTTGCCCGCTACGTTGGATGGCGCAAATGTTTCGGTGAACGTACCGCGCTCGATTATGGTGGAATATGGCGATTGCCCAGAGGGGCACCCGGCGGATGCCGCGCAGACTGCTCCTGCACAAGCACACTCCGGAGCATGGGCTAATTGCCTCGCTCTGGAGGAAGTGCCAAGTCCGCTGGTCAATATGCCGCCCGACCTCAACCTTCAGCAGTTAGCAGAAATTGGTTTCCAGCTCGCGGGGATGAGCGCCACACAGGCACGTAATCTTGGACAGACCATTGATTGGAAGTCGACGCTGGTGCTGCCGATTCCGCGATTCGCGAGTTCCTATAGTCAAGTCACCGTGAACGGCGTGCCAGGCACATTGATCGAGGGCTCCGGCCGTCGTGGGCCTGACTATGTATTGGTTTGGGTAAAGAATGGGATCATCTATGGACTCGTCGGCCATGGTGATTCGAGCAATGCGGTGGCGCTGGCGAACACGCTGAACTAAATCCCGTTGGCTCCTGGAGGGGCACCTGGATCAAGCGGCCGACTTTGCCATTCAAACGGTGGGATTGCGCAAAGTATTTGGGAGCAAGATTGCGGTAGGTAATCTTTCGCTGACGGTGCGCCGCGGCGAAGTGTTCGGCTTCCTGGGCCCGAATGGCGCGGGGAAGAGTACATCCATCAAAATGCTGCTGGGACTGGTGAAACCCAGCAGCGGGCAAGCCTTCGTTCTTGGCGCGCCCTCCGACAATGTAGAAGTTCGGCGGAAGATTGGTTTTTTGCCTGAGGATTTTCGGTTTTACACCTGGCTTACCGCGTTCGAACTGCTGAAATTCCATGGCCGACTGTGCGGGATGAGTGCGGCGCGTCTGCGCGAGCGTGTTCCCGAGATGCTTGAGCTCGTGGGACTGACTCCTCATCGCGAAAAACACTTGCGTGATTTCTCCAAGGGCATGTTGCAGCGAATTGGATTGGCCCAGGCGTTAATTCACGAACCGGAGCTGGTCTTTCTTGATGAGCCTACTTCCGGGCTTGATCCCATGGGGCGGCGCCTGGTTCGCGACATCATTCGGGCGGAGCGCGAACGGGGCGCCACCGTGTTTTTGAATTCGCACATTCTCAGCGAAATTGAAATTACCTGCGACCGAGTAGCGTTTATCAAAGAAGGCCAGGTGGTCGGCAGCCGCGATTTGCGAGTGAAGCCCGAGGGGCAAGTCCATGTCGTGGCGCGCGTGCACAATGTATCCGCGGAAACGATTGCGGGACTTTCGCGATGGAGCGCCTCCGCGGCACTGGACGGGGAACTGTTGACACTTACTACCGCTTCCACTTCTTCCCTGCCGCACATTCTTCGTCACCTGGTGGAATCCGGCGGCGATGTATTTGAATTCAGACCGCAAACTGTTTCCCTCGAGGATCAATTTCTCAAGATTATGGGTGAGGATCGCGGACTTTAATGGGCGCATGGATCATGGCGGGCGTTACGTTTCAGGAAACGGCGCGGAGAAAGATACTTTGGACGGCGGTAGCCGCAGGAGCAGGATTTCTTGGGTTATTCGGCACGGGGATGCATTTTCAGGTGAAGGATCTAGCTAACCACAACGTGCCGCCGTTGATTGGCCATCAAGTTCAAGTGGCGATGCTTCAGGTGGGATTTTACGCCGTCGATCTTCTTGCGGTGGTTATGACTATTTTGACTTCCGTGGACACCCTCTCGGGCGAGATTTCCTCGGGAACCATCCAAGCCATTGCTACCAAGCCGATTTCGCGATGGGAAGTGTTGATGGGCAAATGGTTGGGCTTCGCGGGCATGATTGCCATTTATGTGAGCGCGATGTTCGGGGGAGTTTCCGCGATCGGATATTTCATGGCCGGCGTGCGCCCTCATAATATGGGCCTCGGCGCGCTGCTGGTTTTTCTGGAATGCTTATTACTTCTGACGGTTACGTTCGCTTGCGGAACGAGATTTTCGACGTTGGCAAATGGAGTGATTGTTTTGGGCCTTCACGGTCTGGCATTTATTGGAGGATGGATCGAACAGATCGGGGCGATGACTACCAGTCCGCGTCTAGTGACGCTGGGCATCGTTTCCAGCTTGATCATGCCCAGTGAGTCGATGTGGCGCCGGGCTGCATACGAGATGCAGTCTTCGCTGACGCGATCCATACAGTTCACTCCATTTTCAAACGCGTCAGCACCTAGCGCGGCGATGGCGGCTTATGCCACATTGTATATGCTCATCGCGCTTGTCGTGGCGCTCTATAATTTTCAAGAACGAGATCTCTAAATATTGATCCCGCCGAACATTTTGGCTTGGGCCGTATCTCAATGCGTTACTCCCAGGGGTTAACGGTTATACTTCTCGCGCAAACAACTGCTTAGCGAAACGAGGACCGATGGTTCGTCTTACGAAATGCCTTTTTTGGTTGTTTTTCGTGGTCGCGATGGGTATGGCTGCAACTGGCGAGGCGCGAGCGCAGGGTTCCAATAACGCGAAAACATCTGACGCAGCGGTTACCGGACAGGCTGCACCTGCGTTCGACGTCAACGCGGCGGTTGAAACCTATTTTGCGAAGATGCCGCCGGCGGAACGGGCGCGTTCGAATGCCTATTTTGAAGGGGGATATTGGCTGCAGTTGTGGGATTTTTTGTCGACGGTCCTGGTGATGTGGTTACTGCTGCGTTTTGGCGTGTCCATGCGCATGCGCGATTTAGCTGAGCGAGTGACGCGCTTTCGCCCGTTGCAAACAGCGATTTACTGGGTGCAGTTCATCGTCCTAGTGACCGTAGTGACATTTCCGCTAACGATTTATGAAGGTTATATTCGTGAACATAAATATGGCTTGTCGAACCAAGCTTTTGGTCAGTGGATGCGGGACCAAGCGGTGGCGCTGGGCGTCGGCATAGTGTTGGGCGCAATTTTCATGGTGCCGCTATTCGGACTGGTGCGACGGCTGGGCAAGAACTGGTGGGTGTGGGGAGCTGTTGCGTCCGTAGTGTTTATCGCTTTTGTTGCACTGATCGCACCGGTTTACATCGCGCCGCTATTCAACAAGTACACCAAACTGGAAGAGCCGAGCATTAAGGACCCAATCCTGAGCATGGCGCGCGCTAATGGAATTCCGGCGACGGACGTGTATGAGTTCGATGCTTCACGGCAATCCAATCGCGTGAGCGCTAACGTGAGCGGGTTCGCGGGGACATTGCGAATTTCGCTGAATGATAATCTGCTGAAACGCTGCACGCTGCCGGAGATTGCCACCACGATGGGACACGAGATGGGCCATTACGTTCTCAACCATGTATATAAAGGTTTGGTGATGAATGGCGTGGTGATCGTGATTGGCTTTGCATTTCTGAGCTGGGGAATAAATTTTGCTCGGTCGCGATGGGGAGAGCGTTGGGGCGTCCGGGATCTGGGCGATGTCGCGGTTCTGCCGCTAGCGGTGATCGTGCTGTCTGGTTATTTTTTTATTACAACGCCGATCAACAACACCATCACGCGCACCATGGAATTTGAGGCGGACATGTATGGACTCAACGCCGCGCGGCAACCCGATGCGGAGGCGAACGTGGACCTGCTGTTGGGTGAATATCGAAAAATGGACCCAGGACCGGCCGAAGAGTTTGTGTTCTTCGATCACCCCAGCGGGCGCACGCGGATTACGGCCGCGATGCGCTGGAAGGCTGAACATCCTGAGACCGCATCGGCGGAAGAGTTGAGCAGGCCGATGTTCAGCGCGCCGTAAAATTGATCAGATTGCTTGCAGGGAAAAGCAAAACGATTGTCACTCGGGACTAAACAACAGCGTTGAGGACTGGTTTGCCGACTAGCAGACGCTCCATCACGGCAAAGAGCTCCATGCTGCGGATGGGCTTGGAAACATATCCGTCCATGCCGGCGGCCACGCATCGATCTTCATCGCCCTTCAGGGCGTGGGCGGTCATGGCCACGATGGGTATGTGCTTGCCAGTGAGCTTTTCTGCTTCACGTATCGCGGCGGTGGCTTCGAATCCGTCCATTCCAGGCATTTGAATATCCATGAGCACCAGATGGAAATTCTCTTTCTCCAGGGCTTCGACTGCGGCCCGGCCGTTTGCGGCCACCACGACGGAATAACCGTGCTTTTCCAACAAGCGGACTGCGAGTACTTGATTCACCGCGTTGTCTTCCGCCAACAATATCCTGAAGGATGGTGTCTCTTCGTGAAGGGTGTGGCGGGTGACCAAGGGAAGGTCTGGGGCTTTAGGGCCGGCACCGAGTACCTGACATATCGCGTTTAACAATTCCCGCTGGCGTATGGGCTTCACAAGGTAAGCAGATATTCCCAGCGCGCGGCAACGGGCGCCGTCCCCGAGGTGACCGGCGGATGTAAGCATCATCACCACGGCGTGTATTAGAGTGGATTGTTTTTGGATTTGTTCAGCGAGTGCGAATCCGTCAATCTTCGGCATGTGCCCATCCAATAAAATAAGCCGGAAGGCATAACCTTCGACTTCGGCTTGAGCCAATGCGGCGAGGGCGGCGTGGGCGTCTTCCACTGCGGTAAAATTCATTCCCCAACGGGCCAGCAATCCAGTAAGCACTCGCCGATTGGTGGAATTGTCGTCCACGACCAATACCTGCAACCCCTTTAACTCTTCCAATTGGCGGGGTAGGCGACGCGCGACTGCGTCCTGGGCGTGGGGCTGCAAGAACGCCGTAAAATAAAAAGTGCTGCCGCCCGCCTCAGAGCTTTCCAGCCAGATTTTGCCGCTCATCATAGCGACTAGTTTGGCGCAGATGGCCAAGCCCAACCCGCTGCCACCGTACTTGCGAGCCATCGAGCCGTCAGCCTGCGAAAAGGCGTTAAATATTATTGCTTGCTTGTCCACCGGGATGCCGATACCGGTGTCTTTGATGGCAAATATTAATTCCGTGGAGTGCCTGTTCTTTTTTCCGGCTTCGACGCTAACAATGATTTCCCCGTCTTCGGTGAATTTTATGGCGTTACCGACCAGGTTGACGATGATTTGCCGCAAGCGCCCGGGATCGCCGACAAACGATTCCGGTAGATCGGGCTGCACTTCGTACATCAATTCCAAACCTTTCTGATGAGCGCGAAAGCCTAGGGTGCCCATGGTTTCGCCAAGGCTTTCTCGAAGGTCGAAGGGAATGGATTCGAGACCGAGTTTGCCGGCTTCGATTTTAGAAAAATCCAAAATGTCATTGATTACGGTGATCAAAGACTCCGCCGACAATTTCACCAAGCCGAGACTATCGCGTTGCTCGGTCGTGAGATCAGTGTCCAGCACCAGTTCCGTCATGCCCAGGATGCCGTTCATCGGAGTGCGAATCTCATGACTCATAGTCGCCAGGAAAGTGCTCTTCGCTTCATTTGCGGATTCAGCAGCCTCCTTAGCGCCCTGCAAGGCTTTAGTGGCTTCCCGCACACGGGTTCGCAACATCGCAACCCAGGCCAGCACGGAAAGAATGGCCAGAATCATGCTTCCGATCAGAGCGAATGTTCGACCGAGTGTCCACCAGGATGGCAACCGAATAACAGCGACATCTTGTATTGAGCGCAAGCGTATACGAAACCTGACCGGCTGGCGATTTTCATCGAGCTCGATGGTGCAAATGCCGGTTATTTGTAACAGCGTGCCTTCGCGCAAGGACGCAAACTGCGGGGGAATCTTTGCGTTGGAGAATTCCGCTTCGAATACCGTGTCACCGTCTTGTAAATGCAAAATCTGATGGCCGGGGTTTAGCGAATCGCCAGTCAGTTTGCCTGTAACCACGATGAGATCTCCATCGTAACTTTGAAACATAATGTCGCGCTCAAATCGGCCGTGGAGAGCGGCCGCTGCTGAGAGTATACGTGGCTTGGGCACGGCGCCTACGCCGGTGCGATGGAAGATGGCGTTTTGTAATTCTGGCTCGTAAGGGCCCATGGTGGCGAACCCTACCAGATCAACTTCATCGCCGACAGCAATCTCGGGAGTATCCTGCTGCGTTTGAGCAAAGACGGAGCCGTTTTCACTCTGGATGAAAATTGCTTTGCCGGGCCTGTACAGAGTCACGACGCCCTGCACTTTTACTCGATGTCCCAGATTTCCAGCGAGGCTAAACCGGAGAAGATCGGAAATCGCGTGTGTAGGAATATTGAAGGGTTCTGCCGGCGGCGGCTGAAGAATTTCTATTTCCGATTCATACGGAATGTTGATGAACACGCCGGTCATCTGATTGGCGGAGTTAAACTGGGAGCCACAAGTTCCGCGAATACGGACCGTGGCGTCGACTAACGGAAGCAGGGCGTCCCGTTTGTAGGAAGGCAAACGACCAATTACCTGCCCATCGGCAGTGGTCACCTCCAGATACAAGAGATTACCCTTCTTAAAAACTTTATGGACGATGCCTTCTACCTCTACGCGCTGACTGTCTTCCTGAGTGGAAGACATTTCCACAAAGGAAACGCGCCGGGCAGGCGGTAGTGGCGCTCGTCCGATCTTTTTGAAAACAGGATTGCCGACCTGGGGAGCGAAGTCTGGAGCTTCTGTCGCTCCTTGCATCTCTACAAGATCGCCTGCGCTGAGCGCCACATTCGGTTTGACGACTTCGAGGTTTATCCAGATCCCTCCGCTGGAGTCCTGGATGAAGAGGTCGGGCTCTTGAGGGTCATAGTAGGTGATCACACCGCTGAGGCGTACGGGTCTTCCCTCTTTGGCTTGCTCAATGGTTAACGAACGAATTTGGCCTACCCTGGTGATGACCCCAGGGGAGGGTCGTCGGGAAGTTTCGTTCGCCGAGGTAGGTGTCGCGGATGCTGCGAAGATCGCTAAAACAAAGCTGAAGAAGCTAATTTTAAATTGGAATGAGCGGGACTGACGGGGTAGCCGTAAGAATGTAGCTGCCAATTTGTTGAGCCGACCCATTCGGGCGCTCCATTGCCGAATTTACGCACCAAGAGTTAGCGGGGCCAACCCTGCGGCTATTGAGTCTTGTCATGCACGAAACTGCCCAACCCGACGCGATTCAGGATCATCTCGAGTCTGTAAAGGAAGGAGTTATTGGCGGCCGCAAAATTTTCAGCGGCAAACGAACGGAGCACAGTGCCGAAAAAGAACGCGGCCCAGAATGGTACCAATGAAGAGATGCCATCGCAGTGCGGAGTAACCGGGGCTAAATCGATTTAATGTACAAGCTGCTTTTGGACGCATTAGAATGCCCTTGTTCTGGAGGAAATATGAAACGAGCTTTGATCGCAGTGCTTGCAACGTTGCTGCTGAGGGCGCACGACGCGCGTGGCCAAGCGAAGCTTTCCGTCAAATGGGAAGAACTGAGTGCGGCTGATTTCAGGCGGGCCATCGAGCAGTCCAAGGGCACCTGCCTACTGCCCTTTGGCATCCTTGAAAAACATGGACCGCAACTTCCGTTGGGCACCGACTTGTTGAACGTTCGATATGCCTCGCTGCATGCAGCGGAAAAGGAATACGCGGTGGTTTTTCCGGAATATTACTTTGGCCAGATTTTTGAAGCCAAACATGAGCCCGGAACGGTGGCCTACAGCAGAGAGCTACAGTTAAAACTGTTGCAGGAAACTAGCGATGAGATGGCGCGCAACGGCTGCAAGAAAATTGTAATCGTAAACGGTCATGGCGGAAATGAAAGCCTGCTGCCCTTCTTTGCGCAATCCCAATTGGAAAAGCCGCATGACTATGTGGTGTACGTTCAATGGGGCCGTGACGAACCTAAAGGTGGCCCGCAAAAAAAGGACGCACTGGACATGCACGCTGGTCAATCGGAAACGTCCACGATGATGATTTCTCATCCGGAATTGGTACGTCTGGATCGAGCTGCCACTGAATCGGGCGCGGACCAGAAACGGCTCAACCTTCCCGCCGACGTTTACACCGGTATTTGGTGGTACGCGCGCTTTCCCAATCACTACTCTGGCGACGGCGCCCTGGCCACCAAGGATCTCGGTGAATTTGAAATGAATGCGTGGATTAATGCCATTACCGCGGCCATTCGCGCCGCCGAAGCCGACGATCAGAGCTTGCGGCTGCAAAACGAATTTTACGAGAAGAGTAAGCATCCGCTCGATACACGACCCTAGTTTTGAGGGAATAGAAAATCGGGAGGGGCCACAAACTACTGGTTGATGGCAGGTGATTTTTCTTTCTGGCGGCGTTACTTGCGGCGGAGCTGCTCAACCCAACGGAAGAGTACGTGATCGAAGGGCCCTTCCACGTCCAGGAATTCGACGCCCATGCCGACGCGCGGCTTCAGTACCCGAATTACCGCCAGGGCTTCGACTACTTGATCTTTGCGCGTGAGAGTTGCGCGAACTCGGCAACCGACTTTGAAAGTCTTACTGGAGCAGATAAATGCGCCTGCAATGGAAAGATCGGAGGTTACGCCACTGGCGGTCGTGCCCGTTTCCAAGTCCAGTAATGTGGCGTCGGCAGCAAAAGGATAGCGAATGGAATAGCGCCGGTCACGCACTGCGATAGAGCGCCACGGGCCAGTTGATGATGGGTCTTGCATGATGATTACATTACTCACAGTCGGATGAGGTCTGGGCGGCCAAAAACAGCCGCTGGGAAGCTCCCTCGCTATACAAATTGTCTCTTGGAATCGCCGGATGTGCAGCATTTTCAAATCTCATATTTGCGAAAAAGCTAATAGCTGGGCGTCTTCGCGGTGCTGGTGCCCGCGAATTTTCGTTATTAGCCGCTACGACAAAGCCTACAAACCCGAGTCGGTAGGGGCTTAAAATCGAATGCTATCCTGCACTGGTACCTCTATCTTTTCAGGCGAACCTACAAATGCGTGCGGATGGGCTGCGGCAAAGCGATCGTGTAAATTTCCGAATGCCGGTAGAGGCATCGTGGTTCGGCAACAACGGGACTACGTTCAAGCGCACCGCAACCACCATGCTGGTGAGCAAGAATGGTGGGGTGTTGAGGCTCGTGGAGAGGCTGCCTACCGGCCAGGAACTGACGTTGCGCCGCCAACAAGATGGCGAGGTGTGGAAATCCGCGCGGGCACGGATAATAGCTGAAATTGACCAGGATCCCGAAGGCTTTCTTTATGCGTTTCAAATCTTAGAGCCGCGCGCGGACTTCTGGGACATCGAATTTCCAGCCCTCAGTAAAGCCGACGACGCGGTCGCCCGGTTGTTAATGGAGTGCAGTTTTTGCGAGCGGCGGGAAGTGGTGTATCTAAATCCGTTAGAGCTCAAATCCTTTGAAATGCGTAAGTGCGTTGCACGGGTTTGTAGCCAGTGCGTAGCTCCCTCCATCTGGATCGAAGCGCAATCCGAGATGGCCACGCCGACCGTGGAAGGATACGTGGCAAACATCGATCAACATGTTGTTCCGCGGCGCAAACGCGCACGGGTTAAGACGCGAGTGCTGGCGTGTATCCGGCGACGAGGATTTGAGGAAGAAATTGCGGTGTGTGAAGATTTGTCCAAGGGTGGGCTCAGTTTCCGCAGCCGTAATCAATACGCGGAAGGCACTCGAGTGGAAGTTGCGGTACCGTTTACCCCTGGAAGCGGCGCCATTTTTGTCCCGGTTCGAATCGTGTTTTCCGTGGCACTGCCCGGCGCGGGCCTTTTCAAGCACGGCGGGGCCTACGTAAAAACACTGTCGGGGTCGGGTGCTTGAAGGTTTTGATTCGTATAGAAACGGCCAATCAATGGACTGTCGCTCTCGCAGGAAATAATTAGTCGAGGACGGCCACGGATCCTCGTTCGCTACGACGCCGGTGCAGGTAGTGCATCGCAATATTCAGATAAATCTCACCACAGGGCGTTTCCAATCCCAGGACCATGGCTTCGGTATCGGCGGTGCTCGAAAGGCCGGTTTCGTCCGCGTGAATCTCCGGCGGAAACACCTTGAAGCGAAATCCCTGGTCGTTCAACAGCGTCACGGAATTCCCAATAACCATATTGGCCAGCTCGCAAACGGTTTCGCGTACAAGTTGCTCGCTCGCGGTGAGCGCAGAGCCTGCGAGATGGCTGGCGACTTTTACCGCGACTTCCGGCGAAAGATCGAGGATTACGCGGCCTTCGATGTCGCCTTTGATGGCGATCAGCGCGGCCACACCCTTACGGCGATAGGTGTCTTCGTCCATGGTGAGGTCAATTATTTTCGCGGACGATTGAAGCAGGTCGGAAAATACGGCGTCTGCGGCATTGATAAAGGGTTGGATTAGCTCCATTCTCATGCGTGTTCTCCTGCCAGCGCGGTGGGCGCGCCGGCGGCTGTTGGGTCATCGCTCAAAACGTAACGCAAAATTTCGTACAGCACTTCCGGTTTTACGGGCTTTTGCACGAAGTGTTTGGCGCCCTTTTGCAAGGCGGCCAAGATATTTTCTTGATAGCCGACGGAGGAAACCATGACGATACGAGCGTCGCTGTGTTGGCGGACGATGCGCTCGACGGCTTCAATGCCTTCCATCTGCGGCATGGTGATGTCCATCAAGACGATATCCGGCTTGGTTCGGTTAAACTCCGCGATGGCGGTGAGACCATCGCCAGCCTCGCCGGCCACTTCCCCGCCGAACGTCTGGATCATTTTGATGAGGTTCTTGCGCGCGAATACGGAATCGTCTACCACCAGGTAGCGGACAGATTTATTATCTTTGCGTTGAAGGGCGGCAAATTGTGGCATAAGAGTCTCCTTGGGCCGGAACCGGTTCAGTTTCGATGAGAAACGGAAATGGTCTCGGCTTTTTCCAACTTATCTTTTTCCTTTTTTTCCGAATTCGTTTTTTCCGTGCCGTACTGGCTCGACAAATACGTGGCTAATCCGTCGAGCGGTACAATCCTGTTGGCGTAGCCTTTGGCAATGGCGGCGCGAGGCATGCCGCTCACTACGCAACTCTCTTCGCTCTGCGCGATAGTCATTCCGCCGGCAGACTTGATGGCGCCCAACCCTGCGGCGCCGTCGTCGCCCATGCCGGTCATCAAGACTCCGACGCCGGTAAGGCCAAATTCCTGTGCCACGGAATGAAACAGAACATCGACGGAAGGACGATGACCATTTACCGGCGCCGCATCGTTCAAGACCACCATGTCGCCGCGAGGCATGCGGCGAACCATCATGTGGCGATTACCGGGGCACAAAAGTACGCGACCTGCCAAAAGAAGATCGCCGGAGCGCGCTTCGTGAACGTTCAACGCGGAGCATTCGTCCAAACGCTTCGCAAACATTTCCGTGAATCCCTCGGGCATGTGCTGCACGATTAAAATGGAAGATGGAAAATCCGCAGGAAGCTGAGAAAGCATGAACTGCAAGGCGTTTGGCCCGCCGGTGGAAATACCGATGGCGATGATGCGATTAGGCGGCACCGCGAGGTCGGGCTTTTTCTTCACACCCACTGGAGATTCCGAGACGACTGCGGGCGGCAGGCGATGGCCGGAAGCGCGTTTGGCAACTTTGATTTTCTCGATAAGCTGATCGGCGATGCCGTCCAAATGGCCGACGGCGGCGTCCTGCGGCTTGGCGACGAAGTCGACAGCACCCAATGCCAGGGCCTTAAATGTTGAGTAGGCTCCTTCTTTCGAATGCGTGCTGAACAAAATTACCGGGACGGGCGCGCTCTTCATGATCAGCCGCAGCGTTTCCATACCATCCATGCGCGGCATTTCCAGGTCCAGGGTAACCACATCGGGGCGCAGCTCTTGGATTTTCTTGAGCGCGAAGGCGCCGTCCATGGCGGTGCCTACTACTTCGATGGCGGCATCACGCGCCAAAATCGCGGGGATGAGCTTGCGCATCAACGCGGAGTCGTCAACGACTAGAACTTTGATTCGCTCGCTCATGCTATTGCTTCCATGGGTAGGGCCTTTGAGAATCGAGATATCACTGCGGGTACGTTCAAGATCAAGACGACGGTGCCATCACCGAGTATGGAGGCACCGCTTACCAGATCACTGGATACAATGTCGCTAGGCAGGGCTTTGATTACCAATTCTTCCTCGCCCACCAAAGAATCCACGAGCAGACCGAAACGCTTTTCCGCTGCGCCAATCACGATTACGAAACGGTTTTTTTTTGCTGGCAAGGCCGGCGAAGCCGCAACGGCGTGTATGTGATCCAGACGGTTTAATCGCACCAGGGTCAGAAGCTGATCGCGAAGCCGCAAAATTTCGCGCTGATCGACCATGTGAATCTCGTCTTCGCGGATGCGCGTGATTTCCACGACAGAGGACAATGGGACAGCAAACAGGCGGCCGCCAACGCGAAACAACAAGGTCTGAATGCTAGCGAGGGTCAACGGGGCGCGCAGCTGAATGGTGGTGCCTTTGCCCAGCTGGGTGCTCACTTGCACAGTGCCTTTGAGCTTGCCCATAGCCGAGCGAACCACATCCATGCCAACGCCGCGGCCAGACACTTCGGTAACGGCTGAGGCGGTGCTAAAGCCCGGCTCAAAAATCAAATTTAAAGCTTCCTGCTCGCTAAGACGTGCGGCTTCGTCCTGGTTGAGAATTGCTTTTTCGATCGCCAGCGTGCGCAGCTTGGTGGTATCCATGCCGCGGCCATCGTCGCGTACCTCGATGACCACCTGGGCGCCTTGGTGAAAGGCGTTCAGAAAAACCGTTCCACGCGCAGGTTTGCCCGCGGTGACCCGTTCATCGACGGGGTCAATGCCATGGTCAACGGCATTGCGAACCAGATGCATTAGGGGTTCGGCGAGCGAATCGAGAATGCCTTTATCGAGATCGGTGTTTTGCCCGGTAACTTGCAGGGCCACGTCTTTGCCGCATTGTTTCGCGACGTCTCGCACGACGCGCGGGAAGCGCCGGAACAGTTGCTCGACGGGCACCATACGAATCTTCAGAACGCATTTGTGCAATTCATCGAGAACTCGCGTTTGAAAGGCCATGGCGTCGGCGAGTTTCGTTCTCACCGGATCACGGGGATGGCTCTTATCGAATTCGGCCAGCGTGCGATTGAGCATCGATCTGCCAATGATGAGCTCACCGACCAGATTCATTACCGCGTCGATTCTCGCAGCGTCGACTCGTAGGGACGTTTCGGTTATGGCTGTTACCGCGGCGCCAATCGCAATTCCCGCGGCGGTGGTTGGGTCGTCGGGATGCTCGGCATGAGCGAGATTGGACTGCACTTCGAGGAGATCGTCCAGTAATTCATGCTCGGCGATTCCCGCGCGCTCGATGCGCACGTCCGATACGATGGCAGGAATGCGGCAGCGTTGCGCCAGTGCTTCCGCCGTAGATTTCGTAGCCAAGGCGGCTTCAACAACTTCCACGGTGGCGGCGGCGATGTTGTCTTCCGGCCGCAGGGCGATTACCGTACCGCTTCCGTGAAGTACATTACGAATCAATTGAAAGGCCGCGGCGCGCATCAAGCTGTTGGGATCGACGCGCAACGCCAGGTTGTAAACTGATTCGCCGCGGTGCACAGCCTCGGAGATCATCAATTGCTCATATTCGGTCCAGGCGAATGTCGCTGCGACTTGCGGGCTATGAGCCTCGTGCGCGGTCAGCTCTTTCTTCGAAGAGAGGCCCTCGAGTAAGTCTCGAATCATCTTTTGCAGGTGGATTCCGGGTGGTGGCTCGGAACTACGCTCGTAAGCAAAGAGCATGGCGCCAAAGATGTCGGCGGCGGACAACACAATCTCGGCAATCCCGGCTCCCCGCGATTGCACCACCTCAGGCGTGAGTACTTCTTCCAGGGCATGGGCCAGCTCACTCAATTGTGCAAAGCCGCACGCAGCGGCATCGCCCTTTAAGGTGTGCACGGCGCGGCGAACTCCGCGAAGAACTTCTTCGTCGCCCGGGTGAGTTTCCAACTGCAGCCCGCCCTCATTGAGGGCTTGCAGCAATTCATAGGCGCTCTCGAAAAAAAGCGCTCGCAGTTCAGCGCCGCGATCCTCAGGCGGCCGGCTCATGTGCGAGCCTCCAGGCGCTGGTACGCGGTACCGTTATTTTCATGGATCATTTTGAACTTTTGGGTCAGGCCGAAGAGGCTCTCGGCGTGTCCTACAAACAAATAGCCGGCTGGATTCAAGCAATGCCAGAACTTGTCGATGAGGCGCTTCTGTTCTGCTTCATCGAAATAAATCATCACGTTGCGGCACAAAATAATGTCATTGCGGCGCGGAAGAAATTCGGTTTTCAAATTGTGAAAATCAAACTGCACGAGGTCTTTCAGCTGCTGCTTGACAGCGTACTTGTCTCCCAGTTTTTCGAAATAGCGCAGGCGGCAGGTGTAATCGACCGGCTCCATCTGGGGCTCGGTGTATTTGCCTTCTTGACCAGTACGCAAACTTGCATAGCTGATGTCCGAAGCTACAATCTCCAATTTCCAGGGAGGAGGAATCAGAGGCTTGGGAGTGGGCATTTCGAAAGGCAACGGATTTCGCAGATAGTAATAAGCCAGGGCATCGGCGATCAGGATAGCCACGGAATATGGTTCCTGACCGGCGCTGCAGCCTGCACTCCACACGCGAATATGAAAATCGCGGCGTTCCTGCTTGCGGCGGAGAATCTCTTCAAGCACAGATTTTTGCAGCAAATCAAGTTGCGGGCGGTTGCGAAAGAAACTTGTTTCGTTGACGGTAAGATTTTCAAGGAGCAGCGCCAGTTCCGGACGCCCTTCACGGCTGGTTAGCAGGCGGTAGTAAGAATAGAAGGAATCGAGCTGGCAAACTTTCAGGCGCCGTTGCAGGCGGTCTTTCAGGAAGTGCGAACGGCGCTCATCGAAAAACATGCCGCATTCCTGATACACAAGGGTCTGCAACAGTTTCAATTCGGGTTCCGTCAGTTGGACCGGCGGTGCGGCGATCGTTTCCATTTTCGGCTATGCCGCCTTTCTAAAACGCCTTCGTGGTTTGACTACCAAGCTACTTCGACGACATCGCCAGCGATTCCGCCGCTGCTTCCAGGCTTCGCAAGTCTTTTCGATACATCAACTTTGTTATGTCCAGCAAAATGATTAAACGGCCTTTCAACTTTCCCACTCCCGTGACGTAGCCCGATTCGCCATCTGCAAAAACCGAGCCAGGCGGCTCGATATCCGCGGGCGGAATTTTTAAAACTTCAGATGCCGCGTTGACGATGAGACCGACCAGCTTGTTATCGATCTCCACGACGAGAATGCGATTTTTCTTGTCGGCAACGGTGTACACCTGCCCGAATCTTTTGCGGAGGTCCATCACCGGAATGATTTTGCCGCGCAGATTTATGACCCCTTCGATAATGTCCGGTGCGCTGGGCACCGCGGTAATTTCAGGGACGCGCACGATTTCACGCACGGAGGAGATGCGTACTCCGTACGTTTCATTACCGATGCGAAACCCTACGACCTGTAGATCTTTTTCCATCCCATGATCTCCGGCGCTTCAGGGACGAACGGCTTCAGCGTATTCGAATTCTTCAGAACTCCGCGAGGATTCACCCGAACGTCGCGGGCCCTGCGTTTCGCCCCGGCGACCCTTGGGGTGCACAGAACGGTCGAGAACAAATCGATCCATGCTGTCTAGTAAGTTGCGGGAGAGTTTCAACATCTGCTCGGCGGCCGCGGAAAGCTCTGTGGAGCTGGATGCCGACTGCTGCACCAATTCGCGCATTTTATCCATGGCGCGAACGACCGCCTGGGCACCCGAAGCTTGTTCCTCGACTGCAGAGTTGATTTCCTGGGTGATCTCGGTGAGGCGGCTAGTGGCCTTGGCGATTTGCGACGAGCCGACGGACTGTTCGTTGGTGGCTGCACCAATTTCCTGGGAGAATTTATAGACTTCAGTGACCACGTTTTCGATTTTGTGTAATGCGGCCCCAAGATCGTTGCCCAGGCTGAGACCTTCTTCCACGATGCGGGTGCTGCGCTCCATGTTTTCGACGGCCTGGCGCGCTTCACGCTGAATACTTTGAATGAGGTCGGCGATTTCCTTGGTGGATTGCGTGGATTTTTCCGCCAGCTTCCGCACTTCGTCGGCTACCACCGCGAAACCGAGGCCGTGTTCGCCGGCTCGCGCCGCTTCGATGGCCGCGTTTAGAGCCAGCAAATTGGTCTGTTCGGCGAGGTCGTCGATGACTTCGATGATCTTACCGATGTCGTCCGCACGGTGGCCCAAAATATTGATGATTTCCGCGGACGATTGAATTGCGTGATTCGTGCGGTTCAGCCCGTCGGTAGCTTTCTCCATGGTTTTAATGCCGGTAACAACTTCTTCCCGGGAACGATTAGCGATATCCAACAGCACCTTCGCGGTGTCTGCGACCCGCTGGATGGAGGTCACCATCTGATCGATGGATGCAGAAGTCTCCGCAACACTGGAGGCCTGCACCTGGGTATTCTTGACGACGTTTTGGACGTTGATGCTCATTTCGTGCATCGTGCTGGTAACTTCTTCAATGGCCGAAGAAGCTTGCACGCTGACTTTCGCGGACTCGTCAGCGGCGCCCGCCACTTGATTCGAACCGGCAGAAACCTGTCCAGCGGAATCGCGCGTGGTGCGCACCAGATCCTGAAGGCCATGGGACATGCGCGAGAAAGCGTTGCCTAGCGTGTCGCGCTTCGAACGCGGGGCGACCTCAATGGTCAAGTCCCCTTCCGCGACCGCCATGGACACCGCGGCCATTTCTTTGAGGTAGGCGACCATATTGTTGAAGGTGGTAGCCAAGGCTCCGATCTCGTCAGTGCGATGAATGTCGATGTTTTGATTGAGGTCCCCGGAATCGGCGATCTCTCTGGCCACGGTAATCAAATGCGTCAACGGATCAGTGATGGATTTCGCGGTGTAGTAAGCAATCAGCAATCCCAGCAACATGGCGAAAAACGTACCGCCTAAGGTCGCATAGGTACTCGCGTTGCTAGCCGTGTTAGCGGACTTGGAGGTCTCGTCCAGCGACTTGCTGATTTCGTCATTGGTACGATCGAGGACCACGGACGATTTGGTGAGCCATGAACCGGGATCTTTCTGTAAATAGAAAATCTGGAGATCTGAGACGGTGGCGTCACCGGCATCCACCTGGTGGCGCTTGGCCAAGAGAGGTTTCGCAAAGTTGTCGGCCCAGCTTACTTCAGTGGTTTCCACCTGCGTGAGCGCGGACTTCAGATTGTCAGACCCGTCCTGAGCTTGGCCGCGCTTGATGGCGTCGGCAATGTCCAGGAGACCTTTGTTGACCTTTTCTTCATCACGGGGGTCGCCGCTCAGAAGATAATTATTGAGGTTCAGACGGTTCAGCATGATCTGGTAACGCACGGCTTCAATCGTGCGAACGCTGTCGAGTGCCGTCGAGGCGTCCAGCCGCGCCGAGCGCTGGCGCAAACCAGCAAAGATATTGACGACCAGCAGCAATACCAGGACGACCAACACCGCGCCGAATCCCACGTATAGTTTCTTGCCTATCTTCATTGCCAAACCCCTCCGGGTGCTCTGGCCTGTGGGCCTGTCGCTAAAGTTTCGTCTGCAGCCCGATACTTTTTGCCGTTAAGTTCCTGAATTTGTGAAACTAAATTCGACGATTTGGGTGGTTTCTTCTGGTCCGGGAACAAATTTCCATTCTTTCACGGCGTCCTGGCAGGCCTGCACCAGTAGCGGGTGTCCGCCGACGACTTTTGTGCTCCGTACACGGCCGTCAGCTGTAATCACAACCTCGATCTTCACCTTACCGCCTACGCTCATGCGTTTTGCCAATTCCGGGTAAGCCGGAGCGACCTTGGTCTTGACCTTTCGCTTGCTTTCATCAGTGGTGCCGTTTTGTGCTGACAGCCCCGCTGCGCTAAAAACAGCGAGAGCGCCCGCTGTGAGCACCAGTTTTTTCCATTGGCCCGTTGTCATGGAATATCCATCCCGTGTACGTAGATAACCCCGAGAAGAGAAAGGCACGTGCAGGGCCACGGCTTCAGGGTTTAGAGCGACTGGAGCGGGGACCGGGTCTTTCTCTCAAGTGATAGAGAACTGTGAAGTTATCTCTGGGGAACTTGGTGAAGAGGTTTCTCCGAGGACGAATGATCGTCTCAAGAGCCGGCTGACCCGTGACTGGGGTCTCAGGCTGAGACGGGTGAGCAACGGGCCCGGATGCGAAGTAGTGATTCTAGAAACACGTCTCGCCAGAATGGTTGACTCACATTGAGACTCCCCATTACGTTGGTGGTGCTTGTGAATGCGTCAAGTTGAGACGCGGGCAGTCCTCCTGAACCCATGCGCGAAACAAAGTCTAAAGTTGTAAGTCGATCTGCGCCGCGTCGCGCAGGTAAAGCTGCGGGCGTAGATTTGCCGTCGGTGCGCCACGCCGACGAGCTAATGGAGCTTGCCGTCGATGCCGCGCAGTCGCGTCAATTGCCTGATTTTCTACACCGTTTCGCGCAACGCTCGGCGCGCATGTTGAACGCCGCCTGGGGTGCGGTGCTGGTGTTTCGCGGCCGAGAAACCGACTCTTTCGAAACTCCACAAAGTAAACCGCTCTTCTCGCACGAAGGACGCGGCTGGTTGATTTCCGCAGCCAGCGAACCGCGGCTGGGCATCGAATTTCGCGACCTTCCAATCGACGCCACGAGCTATACGGCGAGCGAGACGAACCGACCTACGGTGGCATTTGTCTCCATTGCCGCTAGCGATGGCGAACGCCTGGGAACACTGTGCCTTATCCGCAAGAAAGCACCGTTCACCAGCAATGAGAACCGGGTGTTGCAGGCGCTGGCCAGCCACGCGGCGCTATCACTCGAAAACTTTCGCCGGTTTTCACAATTGGAACGATCGAAGCGCCAATGGGTCGAGGATATTGACGCCATTAGCGATTACATAGTGGTTCATGATCGCGGCTGGAACATCGTGCGCACCAATCGCTCGTTGTCATCGCATCTCGGCGTGCCACCGGTCGCACTAGTGGGCGAAGCCATGGCCAGCTTGCGGCAAATCGTGGAGGCGGGCAGCGATCTGCCGTGCCCATTTTGCCGGGACACCAAGCGGGTGCGCGAAGAATACGTCGCGGCGTCGGCCGACCGCATTTTTTTGATCTCCACCTCACGGACCCCCGGCCTTACCGACGATGACATCCGCACGATCCATGTGCTGAAGGACATTACCGACCGGCGGGAAGCGGAGCGCCGGTACCGGGAGCTTTTCGACAGCATCCAGGAAGGACTGTTCTTCGCTACTCCGGATGGGCGGTTTATGGACGTAAACGACGCGATGGTGCGGATGCTTGGTTACGCGTCGCGAGACGAGTTGCTACGCGCCGACGTGGGCCCTCACTTGTATCCCGCGCCTGCTGCGCGGGAGCGATTTCTTTCGAAGCTGGCTCAATACGGTGTGTTGCGAAATTACGAAGAGACCCTGCGGCGAAAAGACGGCACGCTGCTGCACACGCTACAGAACATCACCGCTGTGCGCGATGCCAGCGACCGCATTGTTCAGATTCGCGGCTTGATGCTGGACGTCACTGAACAAAGAACATTTCAATCGCAATTGCAACGCGAGCGCGATTTCAATCAGAAGATTCTGAACACCACGCAAAGCATGATCCTCGTGCTGGATACCGCCGGACTCATCAGCTATGCGAACCGCCGCTGCTATGAAATGGGTTATCAGGAAAGCGATCTTATTGGCCACCGATTGGTGGACTGGATTGAGGCGAGTCATCGCCAGGATTTTGAGGACGCCCTGGATACGACTGCGCATGGGCAGCAGGTTGAAAACATCGAGCTACGTGTGCGTCGCAGCGATAGTTCGATGGGACACTTTTCCATCAGCTTGAGCCCCATGCGCGACGAGCAAAAAACGGTAAACAGCGTCGTGGTGGTGATGACCGACATAACCGACGCGACGTTGCTGCAGGCCAAACTGGCGCACAGTGAAAAAATGGCCACCATCGGGCGCCTGGTCTCCGGCGTAGCTCATGAGGTGAACAACCCGCTGGCAGCGATTCTGGGATTTACGGATTTGCTGCTGGAGAATCCGGAAATGCCGGCCTCTGCTCGCGAGGATTTACAGATTATTTTGCAGGAGACGCAACGTACCAAGGACATTGTGCAGGACCTACTGAGTTTTGCGCGGCAGCGTCCGGTACAACGCGAGCTTGTCAGCGTGAACAATGTACTGCGCCAGACTATCAAGCTGCGCAGTTACGATTTTGCGAGTCACGGCGTAGAAGTGCTGGAAGAATTTGATGAAGCGCTGCCCCCCGCACTCGGAGACGCGCAGCAATTGCAGCAGGTTTTTCTGAATATTTTGAATAACGCCTACGACGCCGTCCAGGAATCGAGCGAACGCGGGCGGATCACTATTCGAACCTGTCATCACGATAATGCCATCGAAGTGAGCATCGCCGACAACGGCATTGGCATCGTCGATCCTCAACGCATTTTCGATCCGTTCTACACCACGAAACATGCGGGCAAAGGGACGGGCTTGGGGCTGAGCATCTGCTACGGGATTGTGCGCGCTCACGGGGGCGAAATTCAGTGCTGGAACAACGAAGCAGACACTGGCAGCACATTCATGGTTCGCATTCCGCTAGCGGACACGGAATCGGCCGCACCAACGGTCTCCGCGAAAGAGGCCGGTCGATGAGTTTGCAAGACACGCTGTGGACCGGTGGGCCAATTCTGTTAATTGAAGACGAGCCTTCGGTGATTGCATTTTTGCGCGCGGCGTTGGAGCGGCGAGGATATTCGGTGGTCAACGCTGGGTCCGGCAGTGAGGGTTTGAAACGCCTTTCCGCAGGCAGGTTCGCGGGCGTAATTTCCGACATTCGCATGCCTGGAAAAGTGAACGGCGCGGACGTGCACGCCTGGATTCAGAAAAACCGCCCGGAGCTCCGCACGCGCATCATTTTGATCAGCGGAGACACGGCCAATAGCGAAACGCAAACTCTCCTGGCTCAGAGTGGCACGCCATGTATTGAAAAGCCTTTCCGCGTTCAACAATTAATGTCTGTAGTGGAGAAAACCTTCGGGAAACCATGAGCGACGAACTGAAAACACGTTTATTAGTCGTGGATGATGAGCAGAGCATTCGCCGGCTGTGTATGACCATCGGTACAGCGCTGGGTTTTTCCTGCACCGAAGCGGAAAGTGCGGAAGCCGCGCTGCCGCGCCTGGAAGCGGACACACCCGACCTGGTGCTTACTGATTTGAAATTGCCTACGCAAACCGGAGTGGCGTTGCTTAAGCAAACCAAAGCGATGTTGCCACGCACTGAAGTTGCGATCATGACCGGTCACGGATCGATTGAATCAGCCGTGGATGCCATGAAACTGGGCGCTTACGACTACATTGAGAAGCCTTTTCGTGTTGAAAAAATGCGCATGCTACTGCAACGCATGGCGGAAAAGGTTCGCCTGGTTACCGAAAACCAGTTCCTTCGCGAGCGGGTCAACACGGAAGAAAACCTCGATGGCATCATCGGGACGTCCGCCAACATTCAAGATGTGCTGCGTATGATTTCACGGCTCAAGGATACGCGCACGCCGGTGCTGGTGTCTGGCGAGAGCGGCACTGGGAAGGAACTAGTGGCACGCGCTATTCATTTTCGCGGGGCCATGGCACAGACCGCTTTTGTGGCCGTGGATTGCGGTTCGCTGGTGCCCACTTTGATGGAGAGCGAGCTATTCGGCTACGAAAAAGGAGCGTTCACGGGAGCGATGAAAACTAAAGCGGGACTCTTCCAGGCCGCCAATGGAGGCACAATTTTTCTGGATGAAATTGGCGAGTTGCCGTTGGAGATGCAGGCCAAGCTGTTGCGGGTGCTGCAGGAGAAAGAAGTTCGTCCCGTGGGCAGCAATGAAAAGGTGAATGTCGACGTGCGGGTGATCGCGGCGACCAACCGGGATCTGGAAGCGGCCTATCGCAATGGAACGTTTCGCAAGGACTTATATTTTCGCTTGAACGTGGTCACGGTGCACATTCCGGCGCTGCGGGAACGACGTTCGGACATTCCTATGCTGGTGCATCACTTCCTGGATCGTTACGCGCACGGAGCAAATATTCAAGTGACTGCGGCGGCGATGAAAAGCCTGCTGCATTACGATTGGCCCGGTAATGTTCGGGAACTGGAAAATTGCGTGGCCCGCGCGGTAACTCTCGGAGATCGTCAGACTATCGACGTAGCGGATCTTCCTCCGTCGATTCGCACGGAGCAATCCGACTCCGGGACGGCATTGGCCCAAGATGGGGGCTCCGTTTCCACTACAGCTTTGGCGGAAATGGAGCGTATGACAATTCTCCGGGTCTTCGAACAAGCCAACGGCGACAAGGCCCTCGCGGGGAAGATGCTAGGCATCAGTCGCGCAACACTGTATCGCAAACTCAAACGCTACAACATCGCCGTTAGGCCTGAATCTCACCTTGACGAGCCGCAAACGGTGTCTCAGTAAACAGTGTTTGTTGGAGACAACAAATGCGAGGCTGAGACAGATTTGTTGCAGCCTGAGACGGATGAGCCTACCGGCCATTTTTCCAAATCTTAACTACCATTGATTGTTAGTGATTCGCGGGAAGCGACGGGTACGTTTTTTTGGTGCCAGGCGTGCTTCTCTTCCCTGGGGACTCTTTCGTGTACCTGCGTCTGGAGGGCTGCGAGAGACCCCTGACTATGCAATCGAGCACTGGTGAGCCTACGTGAGACGGTTTGACGAAACGTCGCTTGTCGCGGATGAGCAAAGCTGCACGGAACAGTTGGCACGATTTTTCCCTGGAGTTGCGGCCGTTCGCTTGCCGGTGCAGGTGACCGCGCTGCGCGGCGGGACCACGCGTCTGCGAGAATCCAGCGTAGTGGAGTTTGCAGGCCTGGAGCACGCCATTCTGATTTCCAGCTTGCCGCTGGAATTCGACGATAAGGTGCGATTGGAAGGAAGCCGTAAAACTGATACCGCGGACGCCACTGTGGTTGCCGTGCAATATCATGGTGGGAAAAAAGCCGTGGCAGTTAAATTTTTGCGCGGTCCGAACCACTGGATGATGCACTCATGAGCAATCTGACTTCACCTTCGGCGCCCGGAACTGCCGAAACCAGTCAAAGCCGTTGGGCAGAGACGGTGTCGGTCTTCCCGATTTACCTGGCTTTGGCAAAACAGTTAGGCATTGCCATTCCCTTCACGCAGCGAAAGTTGCCGGATACGCCGGATGCAGAGCTCTCCAGCCAAGTGCAGACCTGGCTTGATGCCATGGACCTCCGGGTATTGGTGTACCAATTACGCCATCTTTTGCAGATGACGACGATGAACGCCAGCGAGAGCAGCTTGAAATCGCTGATCGAACGGCACTTGCGGAAACCAACGAAAAGTACGTTCGACCGCGACAAAATCGACTTCCTGCTGGTGCAATACTTTGCGCTCTGCGCACCGGCGAAGATTTATCACAAACGCATTGAACTTGCAGATGTGGCGGAGGTCATCAAGCCCATTCTCGGTGAAGTAGCGCCTGCAACTCTGACGTGGTGTGAACCCTTGGAAGGCATGATCAAGTCCCTGCACGGTTTTCGAAGCCTGCGGGAAATTCTGAAAACTAGTTTCATCGAGCAAGGGCGCAAGGTCAAAGAGGCCGCCGGGGGAATGTTCTACGACCCGTCCGCGCTGCTGGCGTTTATCCGGTTTAATTTTATTTTGCGCCGCACGTTTATTGAGTTGATGCATGCGGACCTGATCGCCACACGTGCTGGCATAGCCAAGCTGGAGGCATCGGATGTCCACGTCATCGATTGCCGCAATACCGGTTTGTCCGGGGCTGAACCGCTGACCAAAATAAAGAAACTGGCAGACGAATGGAAACAACCCTTCCAGAAAGAATATACGGAACGATCCGTTAACCAGGCTTTTGAGAAGTTGCTCGGGCTGCGCGCCGATGTGGAAAATGCGCTGGAGAAGAACGCAGCAAAAATGTCCGACCGCCTGGTCATCGAATCGGCGAAGGGATTTAGCCCTGAATCCCAGAAAAAGGCAGCCAGCTCGCCAACCGCCGTATCCGCCGCTCTGTCTAAGGGAACCGGTAACGCTTCGCAAAAGATTGAGTCGGCGCAGAAAGACCAACCGCCACCCGAGGCCCTGGATTTCGAAGCTTGCATGGAAAAGATCTGGGAGCAATTGATCGCCACACCGCCGTTGCATGGCCGGTCGATGACTACCGTGAAACTCGGCGACACGCGCATCCTGTTGTCATCCTGGGAAGTGGCCGCATTCGTCAGTGAAACGGGGACCGCCGCGGAAGACCTGCGCCGCGCTGTGGCTGCGCGAGCGATGGTTTCCACTGCTACCACCAACGCGAAGGACAGAGGTCACACTTTTGCCCTGGATAAGGCGCTCGCGGTTGGGCGCGTAGAGGCTTCGCGGCTCCAGGAGCGCGTGGACGTTGCCAAGCAAGCCAAAGATACCGAGGCCGCCGTCAATCTCGGGATCAGCACCAAGCGATTGCTGTCCGCGCTGGATGAAGCAGAAAAATTGTAGCGTGAACATAATTTCCCCGGCCTTTGCGGGTGAATACTACTGGGATGGACTGTCCTTTGCCGAACACCAGCGTCCTGATTCTGACTGATGAAACCGAATTCGCGCGAATGGTGGCCGGGTGTTGGCAGGCGCAGCGCAAATCTCCCGACATTACGGTTTTGAATAGCAAGCTATGGCGCAATTACGACGCGGCGGCGCACGACCTCATTGTGGTTGGCCCAATCAGCGGCCGGAGGCATCGCGAGATTCTTGGTTCGCTCAATCGCCAGGCGGCTGTCATTCTGTGTATTTCCGCGGATGCCCGCGAGTCGGAGGAATTGCGCGTTCGCTACCCGCGAGTTCTTCACCTGCAGCAGCGAGAAGACTGGACAAGCACCCTATTGCTGCTGGCTGGCGAAACATTGCGGCGTATGGAGGCGTTGAATGCCGCGAGACAGGCAGAACGCGAGGCCGCTAAATGTCAGCGCCTGGCCACTCTCGGACGATACATGATAGACATGAAACACAGCGTGAATAACGCCTTGACCTCCATGCTCGGCAACGCCGAATTGCTATTACTGGAACCCGGCCAGCTTTCGTCGCAATCCTTGGGGCAGATCAGGACCATCCACAGTATGGCCATGCGCATGAACGAAATCATGCTGCGATTCTCATCGCTTGCGAGCGAGATGCGCGAGGCTGAGAATGCTTCTCAAGCTGAGACAGAAGCGGCGGATGCTTCGGTGCCGTCCAGGCAATAGAGCCGCATACCTCGCCGTAACCCCTTGTTTTACCGGCCCTTACTCGATACGCAACATTCCCTTGGCCACGCTTAAAGCTGGCCGCTGGCGTGCACCTTTGTTTCCCGGATAAGTCCGAGGTTTTAGCGGTGCCGAAAAAAGTGCTCATTGTCGACGATTCACCGGCCGAAGTTCTGCTTATGCACGGAGTCTTGGAACGCGAAGGTTACCGACTTGTCGATCTGCATGACTCTACCCGTGTGGAAGAAACGATTGCTTTCGAACAGCCCAATGTGATTCTGCTGGACGTGGTAATGCCCGGGAAAAACGGCTTCCAGGTTTGTCGCGAATTAAAAGGTCACGACTTATACAAAACTATCCCGGTCATTCTGGTCACTTCCCGGGACACCGCCAGTGACAAATTCTGGGGTGAACAGCAAGGCGCGGACGGGTATGTCACTAAGCCTTTTACGTCCGAAGAACTGTTACGAGCTGTACGGCGGTTCGCATGACAATTTTTATGGAGATTTACTAAGGCGCGATGAATCCCTTTCTTCACCTAGAGCCGCTAGCGGCGGACGAAAGCACCGGCAGCTTGCTGGAAGCTCTCGGTCCTATGGAAGAGCGCCGGCCGCAGTCGCAGTACTGCGTGTTTCGCAGCGGGCGCGAACGTTTGTGCCTTCCCGTTTTGGACGTTGAGGAAGTGTTGGATTGGCCGATTTTGACCAAAGTGCCGCTGAGCCCGGCCTACTTGGTGGGTATTTTTAATTTGCGCGGCACCATCGTGCCTTTGATCGACATTGCCATGACCGAAGGGCGGCGGCCGGGACTCTTGCCTCGCCATGTTGTGGTGGCATCTTTGCCTGCCGACGGTCATCACGAAATTCTTCGCGTAGGAATAGCCGCCGACGAAGTGATCGGCACTTATTCGGTGAATAGCGAAGAGGTGCTGGAGCAGGCTCCTGAAAATGTTCCGCATTGTATTGGAATGCTGCGGCACGACGACCGGCTAGCATTGGTAATTGATTTACGCAGACTGTTGGAGGCTTTTCCCGGACCAAGTATTTAGTTTTATGTGGGCATGATCCGTCGATCGCTGACGGAACGGCGAAAACGAATTTGGAGGAAGTATGAAATCGCGACTGAGTTCTACCATCTGGACGCTGGTGGTGTTCAACGGCATCGTGCTGGGCGCCGTTATCGCACTGGCCTATAACGCTGGGCACCAATCCGGCAACGCATCCATCTTGGACTTCGCGGCCTTGCCGAGTGGTGCAGTCGGCAGTGTCGCGTTGGCGGTAGGCCTTGCGCTGCTGATGACCATTATCATCGCCTGGAAACTTGGCGGGTCACTGCTGGCTCCCGTCAGCGATTTGGCCAAGTTTTCTGAACGCCTGGCCGTCGGGGATCCTAAGGCGCGCGCGGAGGTCACTTCCACCAACGAACTCGGCTACATCGCAGACAATTTGAATCGCGCCGTGGCTAAGGTGTCGAAGGCTGCGAACAATCAGGAGTCGAGCGACGCGTTGCAACGCAGTATCACGGAACTGTTGACGGTCATCAATCAGGTTGCGCGCGGAGATTTGTCACTACGCGGAAAAGTAACCAATGATGCGCTAGGCAACGTTGCTGATTCCGTGAACTACATGCTGGACAATTTCACCAAGGTTCTCGAGCGCGTCCGCAAAGCGGCTATGGAAGTTACGGCGTGCTCTAACAACATTCTGGTCGCAGCGGATCAAATGCAGGCTGGCGCAACGCAGCAGGATCAGGAAATTACCAATACTTCGAGCGCCGTGGAAGAGCTCACGGTCTCCATGAAACAGGTTTCCAACAACGCGGAGGCCAGCGCCGAAGCGGCGCGCCGCGCTTTGGACGCCGCGGAGCAAGGCAACCGCGCCGTTCGCGACACGCTCGAAGGCATGCAACGAATTCGGTCTTCAGTGCAAGCCACGGCTAAGAAAATTAAATCGCTCGGCGATCGCTCGCTGGAAATTTCGGAAATCATCAACGTGATCAACGACATCACCGAGCAGACTAACCTGCTGGCTTTGAACGCGGCCATCGAAGCTGCACGCGCAGGCGACGCCGGCCGCGGATTCGCGGTAGTTGCCGATGAAGTTCGCAAGCTCGCGGAACACAGCCGCAGCGCCACCAAAGATATTGCCGCACTGATCAAGGCCATTCAAGCCGAGACCAACGAAGCGGTGGTGGTTATGGAAGAAGGCACCAAGGAAGTGGAAAGCGGTGCAACCCTCGCGGATCAGGCGGGCCGCGCTCTCGACGCGATTTCGAACGTAGTGCGTCAATCGGCCGAACTCGTACAAGAAATTTCCCTGGCTTCCAAACAACAGGTGCGTGGGACAGAAGGCGTCGCGCATGCGATGCAAATCATCTCCAACATTACGCGGCAGACTTCGCAAGGGACCCGCGGAACGGTGGCCACGGTCAGTCAGCTTGTAAAGCTGTCGGACCAGCTGAACGACGGTCTGGCACAATTCCGCGCGTCTTCCAAACAGGGCGGCACTCGTCAGGAAGAATCCGAGCGCGTTCCAGTAGGGGCGTCGCGGTAGAAATTTCCTGAATAAGCTAGTTAGCGAGTTGCTGAACGATTTCTAGCTTTGGCAAGGGCCGAAGCCGAACGGAATAACCAAGCGTGAGAGCCGCGAACGAGCGCCAGGTAACAGAGCTCGAACTTAGTGAGCATGAGTTGAGCGAGATCCGCATGCTGATTGAAGAGCGTACGGGAATTTGTTTCGATCAGTCGCGTGAGCGATTCCTGGTTACTCGTGTGCGCGAACACTTGCAAGCTCGGGGCTTCGAACGGGGCACGGATTTGCTGCGGGCCGCTCGAAAGAGCAACGTGGAATACGAAGCGCTTCTGGAGCGGTTGCTTACCCAAGAAACCACGTTCTTCCGTTACCCGGCGGTTTACGAGGCCTTTCAGAAGCGTGCTTTGCCAGAATTGCATATAAAAAAGTTCTGGAAGAATCCGCGCACCCTGCGAGTCTGGAGCGCAGGCTGTTCCACCGGCGAAGAGCCTTATTCCATTGCCATCACCATCGCGGATACCTTGTCATTTGCGGACGCCTGGGATGTGCAGATTCTGGCCACCGACGTCAGCCGTGTGGCGCTGAAGCACGCCGAAAATGGCAACTATTCTGGACGCAGCATTTCCTCGGTCGGCGAGGCGCAATTGGCTGCGCACTTTAGCCCCGGCAAAAATGGGCAGCAGATCAAGCCGCGACTGCGCAAGATGATCAATTTCACGCAAATGAATTTGGCTTCCGCTGTTTACGTGGGGCGCATGGATGTAATTTTTTGCATGAACGTGCTGATTTATTTTTCGGAACAGCGCCGCCGTTCGCTGGTGCAGCATTTTTACGACACCCTGGAGCCGGGCGGTTATCTCTTTCTGGGGCATTCGGAATCCATCTCCAAAATGCCGGTGAAGTTCCAGGCCATTGTGTTGAACGATTGCATTTTGTACCGCAAGCCTACCACCGAAGAATTGCAGAAGCCGGACGTGCCGACGGAGGGACGCTCGTGAACTCTCCGCAACGCGAAGGTATGGAGCTGTTCCTTCAGGAAGCTTCCGAGCACCTGCAGTACCTGCGTGAGTATGTCGGGGTGCTGCAGGAAATTGGGCCGCGCCACGAAGACCTCGAACGTTTGTACATCGCGGCGCACACTCTGGGAGGGACCTCCGCCAGTTACGAATTCCCGGGATTTGCGGAGATTGCTTCCAAACTGGCGCACGTCTTTCAATACGCTATGAACGCTCCGTTGGGGGACGATCTTCATGGCCCACTGGCGGAATTTCTGTCCGATGCGATTTCTCTGCTCGAAACGGACTTGCTGGAGATCAGCGATAAGGGCTCTGAAACGATTGACGAAATACACGCGTTTAAGGAGCGCTACAGCTTCGCATTTCCGGAATCGGCACCGAAAACCACTTACGCGGCACCGGCGCAAACTGAAATTCCTTCCGCCACAGTTGCGCAAAAGACGGCGATTTCCGTTACTGGCTCATATTTTGACCTGTTGCCGCCCGACGATGAGGTCCCCAACGAGATTCTGGAATTTTTTCAGCCCGAGGCTGAAGAGCACTTACAAGTCGTCAGCGACTGTTTGATTTCGCTGGAGGGCAACAACAATCTTGAAGAAATTAACAAGCTTTTCCGCGCTATCCACACGCTAAAAGGCTCGGCGGCTCAGGTAGGTTTGAAACGCCTCAGCGCCATTGCCCATCGGGTTGAAGACCTTATCGGCCGGTTGCGCGACGGCGAAATTGAACCCTCTCCGATGGTTGTCGATGTTTGCCTGGAATCCATTGACACATTGAAGAAAACGCTGCACAAACAGTGGGCCGATGAACGTGAAATGCGCGCCGGCGTCGATTCCCTGCTCGGCCGTATCGCGGAATTCGCGCCGCTGGACTCCGAAGATACGGATTTAACGGTGCCCGCAAATACCGCCACAACAAAAGTCGCGCCGAATCTTGCACTGGAAGAAATCAAGCCCGACGTAAAAGCCATGATTGCCGCGAAATTCCAGGCGGGCCCGACCGCGGCAGTCAAATCGGTGCGCATCGCGCTGGATCGTCTCGATCGCATGATGAACACCGTAGGCGAATTAGTCATCAACCGTACACGGATGGTCGGCCGCGTGTCGGAACTCGAAAAGCTGGTCGATACGCTGAATTTCTCGAAAGAACGGCTGCAAGGCAAAGTTTCCGAATTTCAGGAAAAATACGAGTTCAACCGCGTCAGCTCCCAAGCCAAATCGGCGGACTGGAATACCAATACAACTTCGCAAAGGCTCACCAGCGCGGCTGCCGGCGACACTTCTTTCTGGTCCGATTTCAGTGAACTGGAAATGGACCGCTATGACGACTTCAACATTTTGTCGCGTTCCATGGCGGAAATCTCTGCTGACGTCAACGAAGTGCTCTCGCAACTGCAGGGCTATATCGGACGGGTGGAAGGCGACATCGACGAGTTCACCAAGCTAGCTCACCATTTGCAGGATGAATTTACTGCTGCGCGGATGGTGCCCATCGGCACATTGTATTCACGGTTGTCGCGGGCCGTTCGCGACGCCGCAAAGTCCGCCGACAAACAAGTGGAACTGGATTTAGGCGGCAGTGAAACGGAATTGGACAACAGCATCATCCAGCAGATTTCTGATCCGTTGGTTCACCTGGTGCGCAACTCGGTCGCACATGGAATCGAATCTGCCCCGGATCGTGCGACTACTGGGAAGCCGCAGCTCGGGAAAGTGAGCTTGCGGGCCTATCACCGCGGAAATCATATCTACATTGAAGTGCAGGATGATGGACGAGGCATCGATTATGACCGCGTGCGGCACAGCGCCATTGAGCGAGGCCTGGTCTCCCCGGAAACGGCTGACCGCCTCACCGAGCGCGATTTGCGCGAAATGCTTTTCCATCCGGGATTCTCAACCGCTCCGGTGAAGACCGAGCTTGCTGGGCGCGGCGTTGGCCTGGACGTAGTGCGCGCCAATCTCAACACGCTGAACGGCGAAATCGATATTCAAAGTACGACTGGAGTAGGCACCACCTTTACTCTGAAAGTTCCCCTGACGTTGATTATCTCGCCTGCTTTATTCGTGCGGTGCGGAGCCACCAGCTTTGCTTTGCCCTTGGCAGTGGTCGAGGAAATTCGGCGGCTGCGTTCCGACGAGATTGAAAATGTGGGGGGCAAGCTGCTCACCAAGGTTCGCGATGTGGTTACTGAAGTTGTGCGGCTCGACGGGTACCTCGGCTTGCCTCCGCTGGAAGCTATCAACGGTTATTTCCACATGGTGGTCGCCAACACCGGTAATCGGCAGATCGGTTTGGTCGTTGAAGAAGTAATTGGCAAAGACGAAATTGTGATCAAGAATCTCGGCGAATACCTGCGCCGCGTAAAACTTTTCCCTGGAACCACTATTGCTCCCGACGGCAGCTTGATCCTGTTGCTGGATTTGAACCGCATGGTCGCCACCGACCCGACCGAGCGCCGTACTTTGCAAGCCACAGCCAGTGCTGCACGCATATTTGCACCGGGCTCCGCAGCCGTCGCTCACGGCAGCATTCCCGCGGAGGCTATCGATCGCGTCACGCACGAGCGCCTCATTGTGGTGGCCGACGATTCCATCAGCGTGCGCAAGTTTGTTGGGCGCATGCTCGAAAAGAATGGCTATGTTGTGAAACTAGCAGCCGATGGATTGGAAGCAGCCGAACTGGTCACGCAACATGGCTGTCACCTGGTCATCACCGACCTCGAGATGCCACGGATGACCGGTTACGAATTGATGGTGCAACTGCGCCAGAACGCCAGCACCCGGCGAATCCCGGTGATGGTAGTGACTTCGCGTGCTGGGGCCAAGCATCGAGATCGTGCCTTGAAAGAAGGCGCTGCCGCTTTTCTGACCAAGCCGGTGCAGGAAGATCAGTTGCTGGCGGCGGTGGAACAGCTCATGGGGAAGGAAGCGGAGCGGCACCTCGTTCCGGTTAGTTAAATGACCATGGCCGCCAACACCCTCAAGAAAATTCGCGTGTTGATCGTGGACGATTCGGCGTTCATGCGAAAAGTGTTGGAGACCATTCTAATCACCGACGAAAACGTGCAAGTGGTCGGGCACGCCAAAGACGGCCGGGAGGCTGTTCGGCTGTCGGAGTCACTGAAGCCAGACGTCATCACCATGGACATTAATATGCCGGTCATGGATGGCTTGCAGGCTACCGCCGAAATCATGACCACCAATCCGCGACCCATCGTCGTGGTCAGCTCCGAATCTCGTCAAGGAGCGGCCAGCACATTGCGCGCGCTGGAACTCGGGGCTATCGAATTTGTTGCCAAGCCTTCTAGTGGAATTGATCTGGATATGCATAGCGTTCGCGAAGATTTGCTGCGCAAGGTGCGTCTTGCCTCGAAAGTGCGTGTGGTGCGCAGCGCTTCGCGAATCGCATCCGCAATTACAAATGGTGACGGCAAAGCACTTTCGGCGCCGCCCGCTCCTGCAAGCAGGCCAAGTGCCGCAGCGACAAATGATCAACGCTTTCCGGTAGTGGTTCTCGCCGCATCCACGGGCGGGCCCGCCACGGTGATGCGTTTGGCGCCCGGGTTCACGCGAGATTTTCCTGCGGCCGTAATTCTGGTGCAACATATGCCGGCGGCGTTCACCACACAATATGCAGCGCAACTGGCCGAGTTCACAGGCGCGCGCGTTAAAGAAGCCGAAAACAATGAAACGCTAACTCCCGGAACATTTTACATTTGTCCCGGTGGCCAGCACTTGCGGGTGATGAACACCGGCCGTATTCAACTAGATGGCAGCAGCGGACGCATCAACGGTTATCTCCCAAGTATTGACGTTGCCATGGAAAGCGTGGCTGCCTTTGCCGGGGCGTTGAGCATTGGCGTAATTCTAACCGGCATGGGAAATGACGGGGCGGCCGGGGCCAGCGCAATAAAATCCGCCGGTGGAATGGTGTTGGCGCAGGATGAAGCCACTTCGGTTATTTTTGGCATGCCTTCTGAGGCGATTAAAGCCGGAGCGGTGAGCCAGGTTCTGGGCATAGACGATATTTATGCCGCGATCGAGAAGCAAGTTTTGGCGATCTCCCGCATCGCTACAGTGGGAGTGCGCTGATGCAATTTCCTGCTCCCAGCAAATCGCCGGCGCTGCGCACAGAACAAATCATTTTGTTTCGCGTTAGCGGACAACTCTTCGCGGTGTCCTCAGGATCCGTGCAGGAAGTTCGGAGCGTGGATAGCCTGGCTGGTTCCGCCGCGGAAATCACCGGCGCGGGTTTGAAAAAGGTGCGGCACATTGTGCGCCGCGGCGATAAATCGCTTTTCGTGGTGAACGCAGCTTTACATTTTGGATTGCCGGTTACCGCCGGGCTGCTGGTATTCGTGCTGCGCCGCACGCGCACGGCGCTACTCGTCGATGGCATAGAAAAAATGACCACCATGACGCGACTGCAGGCGCTTCCACAGGCGTATTGCAACGAGGAACGTACCTGGTATCGCGGTGTCACGGCGTTGGAGCAAAATGTTATTCCGGTCGTGAATCCCGAAGGTTTTTTGACCTCTGAAGAAATCGCGTTACTCGAACAGTCCCAGCCCCCCACAGCCTCCGGCGTAAAGGCCGCCGCAAGCTCCAAAGGATCGACCCATGAACCCGCGTAATGAACAGGGTTCGCAGTCCTTCGTGCTGCTGCGGCTCGGAGACCGGCGCTTTGCGATGATCGCCAGTCAAATTGCCGAGCTGGTGGCACCCAGCCGCGTATTTCGCTTTCCGCACCGAACCGAGAATGTGGAGGGTGTAATCCTTCGTCGCGGCCGCATCGTGCCCGTCTGTGATATGGCCGAAAAATTAATCGGTAAGAATCTTCTTACGCGCCGTTTTTATTTGATCGCCGTGCGCAATTATGGAGAAAAATCCGAGTGGGTCGCGCTGCCGGTGACCGGGGAATGTGAATTGATCGCCACCGAAATGTCTCCCGCAACAGAAGCCGATGCTCCATACGTGGCAGGTTGGATTTCCTACGACGGCAACGTCATCGAAGTCTTGAATATTGACGCGCTCACGCCTGGGCCAGTTACCGCATCTGCGGTTTGCGTGCCACTTGAAATGCAGGAGGCCACGACATGATGGTCGGCGGCCGCCCTGCCAAGATTTTGCTGATTGACAGCAACGTTTACTTTTCGAAGCGCCTGGGAGATGCGCTGCGCAAAGAAGGTTTCGAAGTGATTTCCGCCAATCAGGCAGCCTTTGCCTTGACCACCCTGGAATATGACGCGCCAGTAGCGATACTTTGCGCCACCAACATGCGCGAAATGAATGCTCTTGAAATCGCCAGCATTGTCCATGCCGACCCCAAGAATGCGGCTCTACCGATCATTGCTATTGGAGATGGCAGCCAGCGTGCCTTGCTGGAATCTTTTCAGGCTGGGTGCGACGACTATATCGACAGGCACCGCTCCCCAGCGACAATCGCCGCGCATGTGAAACAAATTGTCATCAGCAAGGCCGAAGGCTTCCATCCCACGCAAATGCTCGATCAGTCCAACACCAGCCTGAGCGGAAGCCTGGCTCACCATGACCTTCCCGGTGTGATGCAGATGCTGGGGCAGGCGCGCCAAACCGGCGCTTTGCATATCAATGCCGGAGAGATTGACGCCTTGATGTTCTTTGATGCTGGAGAAATAACTCACGCGGAAAGCGGCAATTACTTTGGCGACGAAGCGGTCATTCACATTCTTAAGAGCGTGCACGGCGGCGACGGCGTCTACAAGTTTGTCTACGGAACGACTTCTCTGCAGCGTACCGTGCTGCGAACCGCTACCGACCTGATGCTCGATGCCATGCGCGAATTTGATGAAACTACGCACGACATGGCGGATAGGAACGCGCCATGAGCGAAGCGCTCATCATGCCGCCGGCCGGCGAAGTTGCCGTGAAGCGCGCACCCACGGTTTATTTCATCGATGACAGCGCCACCATGCGCGAAGTCATAAAGATTGCGTTTCGCCGCGAGAATATTAATGTCATCACCTGTGCCGACGCAGCTTCCGCCCTGGCGCAATTCGAACAGAACCGTCCTGACGTGGTGATTACCGACGTGATCATGCCCAACCAGGATGGCTATGCGGTTTGCAGTCAGATTAAACAGCATCCGGAATTTGGCAACATACCAGTGGTCTTGATGTCTGGCGTGGTCAACAAGAGCGTCGCCGACAAAGCGGTTGCCGTGAAAGCAGACGAACTGATTCGCAAACCATTTCAACCGCAAGAGCTCATCGGGCGGGTAAGAACTTTGCTGGCTCCCAAGGCATCGGCGGCGACCCAAGCGACCCGCGAGCGGGTCAATTCGAACGCCCTTCAGAGTTTGTTTGCCCCAGCGCCCCCGGCGGTTGCCCCACCCGTGTCGCCCGCTATGAATTCGGCAGCAACGGAAACGAGCAGTGAGCCGGCGTGGCCGCGCGCACTCGCCGAGGCGTTTTCGCCGCTGTTACCGCCGTTTTCGGGCAGTGGCGCTCAACAAGCCCAGAATCAGAAGGCGCCTCAACTCGCCGGCACGCCGCAGCCAACAGTTCCGCAAACAAATCAGCAACCTTCCGATGCACCATCTTCGCGAGAGATGGCAATGCTCCGTGCAGACGTCGCGCGGCTGGAGTTGCTGATTAAAAAAGTGCAAACCGAATTGCAACTCGAGCGCGAATATAATCAGGCGCTCGAAAAACAAATTCACACACTAATCAATTCACACTAACGTCGCTTGGAATAGTTACTAGGAGGCTTATTTCTAGAGGATATCTTGGGCTTGGATTTTTAAACCCCTGCTTAGCCCTGGACTGACTTAATTCAGTCGCACACCCTTCAGCATGTCTCTCACGGCGCGCAAAATCACCGCACGGCTGAACGGTTTGGTAAGCAATCGCAACGCAGGATCGGAATGCGCAGCTTCCCCAGCGGCATATTCGCTGTAACCGGACATGAAAATTACGTGCAAGCCTTTGCGCTTTTCCTGAATGCGCGTGGCTAATTCCTGACCGGTCATCCCGGGCATCACCATGTCGGTGACCAGCAAATCGATTACGCCCGAGTGTTGTTCCGCGAGGCGCAAGGCGTCGGCGCCGTCACGAGCCTCCAAAACCGTGTATCCGCCGGATTCCAGAAATTCGCGCGCGACCTCGCGGACTTCCTGTTCATCCTCGGCTAGCAAAATTGTTCCTGCACCGAGAGGTGCTTCGGACGATGGTACCGGCGAAGCTTCGTCTTCGGCCTGATCGACACGCGGTAGATAAATTTTGAAAGAGGTTCCCTTGTTGATCTCGCTGTAGACCCACACGTAGCCGCCGCTTTGCTTCACAACTCCGTAGACCGTCGAAAGCCCTAAGCCAGTTCCCTTTCCTTGACCCTTGGTAGTGAAAAACGGCTCGAATATTCGCGCTTGAGTTTGCGCGTCCATGCCCGTCCCAGTATCCGACACCGCCAGCAGCACGTAGCGGCCTGGCTGGACCAGCGGATGCACTGCGCTGTACGCGCGATCCAGATCGGCGTTGGAGGTCTCAATCACCAGCTTGCCGCCCGAGGGCATCGCGTCGCGAGCATTCACCGCCAAATTCATAATGACCTGTTCCATCTGGCTGGCGTCGGCCCGAATGACTCCCAAGTCCGGGCTGGTTCGGAGGATGAGTTCGATGTCTTCTCCAATAAGCCGCGGCAACAGCTTGCCCATTTCTTCGACCACACCGTTAATGTTCATCACTCGCGGCTGTAAAACTTGCATGCGGCTGAAGGCCAGGAGTTGGCGGGTTAGCGCAGCAGCGCGATCGGCGGCTCGATCAATGTGTTCGATTTTTTTCAACATTGGCTGCGGCACGGGAGTTACATTCAACAACAGCTCCGTGTGACCCTTGATTACCATCAGCAAATTGTTAAAGTCGTGGGCCACGCCACCCGCCAGCCGGCCGACTGCCTCCATCTTTTGCGCCTGTCGCAGCTGCTCTTCCAACGCCTGGCGTTCACTAATGTCCTGCGCGACGACCATGCGTACCTTGCGACCGCCGTATTCCAGGGGGTGAGAAATAATATCCGCTTCGAAAATCTTGCCGTCCTTCTTGCGATGCTTCCATACCCCGTGATACTCGCCAGGCGCGTCCCAGTCTTTCTGATGATGCTCGCGGAGTGCGGCGTGTTCTTCAGGGGGGCGTATGTCAAAAACGGTTATGGCCGCGAATTCTTCCGCGGAGTAACCGTACTGCCGGACCGCAGCGTCATTCACCTGTATAAATTTGTATGTTTCGCAATCGAAGACCCAGGTAGGCAGCGGATTGTGCGAAAAGAGCAGCCGGAAGGTGGATTCGCTTTGACGTAGTGCGTCTTCCGCGCCGCGTCGCTCGATGGCCAGAGCAATGTGTCCGCCCACCGAATCTAAAAACTCCAGATCGCGAACGTCGTAGGCGTTCTGATTTTCATAATGCTGGACGACCAGCACGCCAATCGTAGCCGTAGGTGTTTTGAGCGGCACACCCAGCCAGGTGGGCGAAGGCGAGCCTACCAATTCCACATCCCCATTTTCAGCCAGGCGGTCGAATTCCGGCTGCGGGATCAGCATGGCGCGCCTGGTGCGAAACACGAAAGCGGTGCAGCTCCTACCTACCTTCTGAGGCGGTGGGGCCACGTCAAAGCGGTCTACGAAGAATGGAAAATGAAACGAATCCTTAACGACGTCGTGCAACGCGATAAAACAATTCTCCGCATACAAAACTTTTTTGAGGGACTGATGAATGTGTTGCAGCAACTGGTCCAGGTTGGAGGTTTCATTCAGGGCATGGACCACTTCGATAATTACCTGGCGCTCGGATTCCATGCGCTGCAAATCCGTAATGTCTAACAGGCTGACCGCGATTCCTCCCTGGTCAGTGCCTGGATTGCGGCGTGCTTCGGCGTCAAACCAGCGCCAGACACCGTCGGCGCTGCGCAGCCGGCACCTGACATTCACGGTGGTTTCCAGGTTTGCGTTTAAGCGCCGGAGCGTTGCAAGAAATAAATCAAAATCGTCTTCATGGATCAATTCGGCGACAGGTTTGCCAACGATCTCGAGCGGCGTATGGCCCAGAACAGTGTGCAACGCGGGATTGACAAAAAGTATCGTGCCATCAGCGTCGAACACGGCCAAAAGCTCACGCACGCATTCCAATAACGCCGGAAGCTGCCCGTTGGTGTTCATCAGGACGAGATCCGGAGATGGCAGCTGGGACATAGAGTGTCGTTGATGGTGTATTTTCTCGCCTTAGCAAAAGGTCACAGAAGGGCGGGACGCGCAAACACACTTCTTTGATGATAGACCCTGTTCCAGCAGTGGGCGGAAACAATAGTGAATCTTCATGCGAATTGATGACTGTCCCGAGGTACAGGCGCGCAGCTTCGCGCGCGTAGCGCGTGAGGCTTAACTTGAGTAATCATAACGGTCTAATTTTCTGAACCAGAGGAGCGCGAGAAATGCATGACACCTGGAAAGACATGTTTGTTCTGGGCCTGCCTTTAGCCGAGAAGATTCTTCGACCCATTTTTGTGTACGCTTTTCTGGTTATAAGTTTGCGGCTCTCCGGCAAACGTGAGCTCGTACAGCTGAACCCTTTCGATTTGGTGGTGTTGCTGACGCTTTCCAATACCGTGCAGAACGCCATCATCGGCGACGATAACAGCGTCAGCGGTGGAATCATCGGCGCGACCTCCTTATTGGCGGTCAATTATCTGGTGGTTCGATTTCTTTATGGTCACAAGCGGATCGACCAACTCGTGGAAGGCGATGCTGACGTGCTCATCGAGAATGGCGCTGTGCGTTTGGACCGGCTGAAGAAAGAGTTGATTAGCCCGACGCAATTGGAAGCAGCCGCGCGTAGGCAGGGCTTTGAATCGTTGAGCGATGTGCAGAAATGTATTCTTGAACCAGGAGGAAACTTGACCTTTATCGGCAAGAAACCCGCCACGGATGATATCCGCCATCAGGAAGTAGTTGAGCGGTTGAAAAACTTAATGGAGGAGGTTGTTCGACTTCGTGGCGAACTACCGCCCGCCAGCGCCTAGCAGATTCAACTACTGATATGCACTAAGAAGCCTGTCGCGGCGAAAACAAGGCCCCCGATTGCCACCACTATTCCGGCTATCCAGAAGGCTTTCCGCTTAGTCAACAGAGTAATAGAGCAGATTACCAGACCGACTTCCAGCAGGGCCTCGCCGCCGTCAAAGCGGTCTGCCCTGCGGCTGACAGTATCGCGCTCTTTTTCCAGATCCTTGGCTTTGTCGCCGATGTTTTCCTTGTCATCGTTGTAGCGTTCCACTTCCTTTACATATTTTTCGCGCAACGTGGCGTTCTTCCCCTTGTCCACCGGCGTGATCGTCTCTAGCAGGTCCACCATGCCCTGCATTTCATGGAGGCGAATATTCTTTGCCTGGTAAAAGGCCCATTGATCGGTGGCTTGGGACTGCAGCAATAACTCTTCGGTGTGCGCTCGATGTCCCAACAAAGTCACGGCGGCTACCAGCACCGCCAGAATTGAAATCGTCAAGGAGACAGGCAGCACATGCGCATTGTTGCCGTGCTCTTCTGCTGTTTCCGGTAATTCAAAATCCTCTGCCATTCAATGATTCTCCCAGTTTAGTTAATTCTTCAACGACTCACTTGCCGCTCCCAGCGTGCGATCGATTTCCGAGTCGGTGTGCGCCGCGGAGACGAAGGCCGCTTCGTATTGCGATGGAGCCAGAAAGATTCCCCGCTCCAGCATGTTTCGAAAGAATTCACCGTAGCGTTTCGTATCCGATTTCTTAGCGTCGCTATAATTGCGAACCGGTTGTGACGCGAAAAACAGCGTAGCTAGTGAGCCGATGGCGTTCACCTGCGCCGGCACTCCGGCCTTCTCCGCTGCAGCGCGCAGCCCGTCCGCAAGCCGCCGCGCCCTTTTCTCGATTGCCTCGTAGAAACCGGGAGCCGCCAATTGTTTCAGCGTCGCAATTCCGGCGCTCATCGCCAAAGGGTTCCCAGCCAACGTTCCTGCCTGATACACCGGACCGAGCGGCGCAACGTTGTTCATCAGTTCCGCGCGTCCGCCGTAAGCCGCGACAGGCACCCCTCCGCCGATAATTTTGCCAAACGTGGTGAGGTCCGCCTCTATTCCCATCAGCTGCTGCGCTGCGCCGTTATGCAGACGAAACCCTGTGATGACCTCATCCACGATCAGCAATGCGCCATTCCTTCGCGAAATTTCTCGTAGACCCGCAAGAAATCCCGGTTCTGGCAAAACCACACCCATATTTGCAGCGACCGGTTCAACGATAATCGCCGCGATCTTATTTTGGTTGTGCTTGAACAGGTGCTCCACCGCATTCAAGTCGTTGTATGGCACATTTAACGTCAATGCAGCCAGTGCTTCCGGGACGCCAGGACACTCCGCGATGCCCAAAGTTGCAAGACCCGAGCCCGATTGCGAAAGAAAGCTGTCCGAGTGCCCGTGATAGTTGCCTTCAAATTTAACGAGCAGGTCCCTCTTGGTCACCCCGCGCGCCAGCCGCAGCGCGCTCATGGTGGCTTCCGTTCCACTCGAAACGAACCGAATCTTCTCAATGAATGGAACCGCGCTGGTGATCAGCGTGGCCAGCTCAACTTCCAATTCCGTGGTGGCACCAAAGCTCGTGCCACGCTCTGCCTGTTTAGAAATTGCCGCGGTTACCGCCGGATGCGCGTGCCCCAATAACATTGCGCCCCAGGAGCACACATAATCGAGCAGTTCATTTCCGTCGGCGTCATAAAGAAATTGTCCACGCCCACGATCGACGATGAACGGTTCGCCGCCGACAGAACGAAACGCGCGCACTGGACTATTTACGCCGCCGACTAACACTTGTTCCGCACGCTTAAAGATCTCTCGCGAGCGCTTACCCTCGCGTTTTGGTCTAACCTGCGATTGTGCGGGATTCATTCCTGTGCCTGGGGGAGGCTCATGCGCGTAGCCACCGCGCGGCGTCCTTGGCGTGATAAGTCAGAATAATTTCCGCTCCAGCGCGTTGAATGCTGGTCAGCATTTCCATCACCACACGCTGCTCGTCGAGCCAACCCTTTTGTACCGCCGCCTTCACCATCGAGTACTCCCCGCTGACATTATAGGCCGCCACTGGCACATCGAATTCATCCCGCACGCGCCTGATAATATCCAGATACGGTAGCGCCGGCTTGACCATCACCATGTCCGCGCCTTCGTCCAAATCCATTTCCACCTCTCGCAATGCTTCGCGCGCATTTGCGGGATCCATCTGGTAACCGCGGCGGTCGCCGAACTGCGGCGTCGACTGTGCCGCTTCACGAAAAGGCCCGTAGAATGCGGAAGAATATTTCGCGGCGTAGGCCAGAATCGAAATGGTTTCGAACTTATGTTCGTCCAGCGCTTCGCGAATAACACCGACGCGTCCGTCCATCATGTCGGAGGGAGCTACGATATCTGCACCTGCCCGGGCGTGCGAGACGGCTTGCTTCGCCAGAATATCCAACGTGGCGTCGTTGGCCACTTCGCCGTCTTCGATTACGCCGCAATGTCCGTGGTCGGTGTATTCACACAGGCAAACGTCGGTGATCACCAGCAACTTGAGTTTAGCCTTGCGGATAGCCTCTATGGCGCGCTGCAGCACGCCATCGGCGGCAACAGAGCTCATGCCCCGGGCGTCCTTTTTCTCCGGAAGCCCGAACAGAATTACTCCCGGGATACCCAGCGACTCGACTTCGCGACACTCTTCGACAATCTGATCGGCCGATTGCTGAAACACTCCAGGCATGGAGCTGACTTCCTGCCGCACCTTTTGCCCCGGACAAACAAACATCGGATAGATTAGCCCTGCAGCGCTCAATCGCGTTTCGCGAACCAGTCCGCGCAAGGCTTCATTGCGGCGCAATCGCCGCCCCCGGTGCGTCGGAAAGCTCATTCCTGAACTACTCCGACAGCGGAAGCCTTTCGCTCACCTGTAAAGTGTTGATTCAATATCGCGATGACGGCGTCCGTAGTGGTGTCCGCGGCCACCAGCAAAGTATCCACACCCGATTGGCGCAACGCGTTCGCGGTTATAGGGCCGACGGCGGTAATCGCCAAGTGGTTTTGCAAATCACGGAGCTTTTCCTTGCCCAAAATTCCGACGAAGTGCTCGACTGCGGTGGGGCTAAAAAATAAAACCGACTCGACTTCACCATTCACGATCGCCGCGATTTTGTGATCGTCGAGATTAACTGGCGTGACGGTCCTGTACGCAATGACCTCCGTGACCTCCGCGCCATAATTTCTCAAAAGTTGTGGCAAATCCGGATTGGCACGGTCGCTTCGCGGTAAAAATACAGTTTGGTCCCGCAGCTTCTCTCCCAGTTCATTGGCGAGCGCTGCCCCGCTGTGCGTTTGGGCCTGGTAGTCGACAAAAAAGCCCGCGCGTTCCGCCGCGGTTGCTGTGGTCGGTCCAACGGCTGCGGCGCGCGAACGTCGTCCCGCCACATTTCGCAAATTGCCGCGCACCTCAGCGCGCTTAACTACCGCGCGCACCGCGTTTTCGCTGGTAAAAATAATCCAATCGAATTCTTCCAATCGATCTAGCGCTGCGTCCAACGGGCCAAAGTTCTCTGGAGCAGAAAAGGCCACCAGCGGCAGCAAAATCGGCAGGGCGCCGAGCTTGCCAAGTTTCTCGACCAAGTCAACACTTTGGCGCGCCGCGCGCGTAATCACTACGCGTTTGCCCGATAGCACGGACTCCGATGTGACGCCGATTCTATTCACGTAGTCGCCCCACTTCCTCGAGAATCGTTTGCGCGCCAGTTTCCATGAGCAGCCGCGCCATCTGTTCTCCAAGCTGGACGCCTTGGTCGGCCGCGCCGGTCAAGCGCTGCTTCACATGTTGCTGGCCATCCACCGAGGTGACGCATGCCTCCAGCACCATTTCGCCGCGCTCGATTCGAGCCCAAGCGCCGATGGGCACCTGACAACCGCCCTGTAGCGCGGCTAGCAAAGCGCGTTCGGTAATAATTGCGGCCCGCGTTTCTGGGTCATCCAACTTGGACAGAAAATCGCCGGTCTCATTGTCGTTCAGGCGCGTTTCGACAGCGATGGCGCCTTGTCCCACGGCGGGCATGAATACTTCCGGCGCAAAAGTCTCCGATATTCGCTGGCTCAATCCCAGGCGGTCCAAGCCTGCCTTAGCCAATACAATGGCGTCATACTCTCCGTCGCCGACCTTGCGGAGTCTGGTGTCGACATTGCCCCGCAATTCGCGAATATCAAGATCCGGCCGCAACCGCAGAAGCTGCGCTCGACGGCGCAAGCTGCTGGTGCCCACTCGCGCGCCTTGCCGCAAATTTTCCAGCGTTGATCCTGTCGGAGAGATCAAGCAATCGCGAATGTCGTCGCGCCGGCACACCGCCGGAAAGCTCAATCCGCGGGGCACTTCCGTGGGGATATCCTTGACGCTGTGCACCGCGAGATCGATGGATTCGTCCAGCAGCGCGTCTTCCAATTCCTTAATAAAAATGCCCTTTCCGCCAATCTGCGATAGCGGCGCTTGCTGCATTTTGTCGCCAGAGGTCTTGATAATGATTATTTCCGCCTCTACTCCCGCGAGCGCAAAAAGTTGCTTGCGCACCGACTCCGCCTGCCATTTCGCCAACAGGCTTCCTCGTGTTCCGATGCGCAAATGTTTCATTGTTTCTCCCGGTTCGAAAGAAACAGATCGCGCAAGGCTTCCACGTTCTGGATTTTTCGCCGCAGTTCTTTTTCGCCGCGCAAGCGTTCGGCGGGTTCCAGCAATAATTTCTCCAGCAGCTCGCCCATCAACGATTCCATCTGCTGGCGGTCTTCCGGGCTTAGGTGTTTCATCGTCTCCATGCGGTCGTGGATGAAAGCGGTGCGTTCATGCTGCAAACGCGCGCGCAGCTCGTCGACCAAGCCCACCAGCTCAACGCTAGCCTGCCAGGAAAGAAATTTGCCGACATGCTCGTCGACAATCGTCTCTGCGCGCGGAATTTCGTTTTCTCGCATGGCTCGACTTTGCTGCACAATGCCACCGAGATCGTCCAGGTTGTACAGATACACATTGTAGATTTCAACTGCTGCCGGCTCGATATTGCGTGGCAACCCGAGATCCATGATAAACAGCGCGCGATTGCCACGAGCCGCCATAGCTAGCTCTAGAGTGGCGCGCTCCAGAATTGGCTCCTCGGCGGCGACCGACGAAACAATCACGTCGGGGGTCCGCAGTGCATCGCTCCATTCACCCCACGGCACCACCGTCCCATGAAATTCCGTCGCCAGTTTCTCGGCGCGCTCCAGCGAACGGTTCATCAGCAACAATTGCCCGATGCCGCGATCGCGCAGTTGCAGCATCACTTGCTCGCTGATCGTTCCCGCTCCTAACACCAACGCGGTGCGTTGAACGAGCTTGCCAAAGATTCGTTCCGCCAATTTAACGCCCGCGGAAGCCACCGACATTGGCCGTTTGGCCAGCTCAGTTTCCGACCGTACCCGCTTCCCCACTTCTAGCGCGGCTTGAAACATGCGATTTAGCACCGGTCCGGTGGCGCCTTGTTCATGCGCAAATCTATAGGCCTCGCGAACTTGGCCCAGAATCTCCGCTTCACCCAGCATCATCGAATCCAGTCCGGCGGAAACGCGAAACAAGTGGCGCACCGCATGGCGATCATAGTGGTGATACAGCGAGACGCTCAAAATATCGGGCTGCACCTTGTGAAATTCGCTTAGAAAAGACGAAAGCCCGGCCGCGCTGTCATGCGCTGTTTCCGGCGGCACACCATAAACCTCGCTGCGATTGCAGGTCGACAACACCAAAGTCTCTTCGAGGATTCCTCGTGAACGCAGCTCACTTGCGGCCCGGCTGGCCTGTTCCGCGGTATACGACACACGTTCCCGCACCTCCACCGGAGCGGTGCGATGATTTAATCCGACGAGAACAATTTCCATCAGGCTGGCCACTTATCCAAGCACTACTCCCTAGAAATACCTGTGGCTATGCGATAGATACAGGTTCACAATCGTGAAGCTCATCACCACCACGAAAAAATTGAATACGCACAGCTTTGAAGCGCGCGCCCCGCGCCATGCGGTGCTGCGCGCCAACTGGAAGTACAGCAAATAGAGAAACAGCACCACCAGCGTGATCACATATTTGGGATCGTAAAACCAATATTGGCCGGTGAGCCGGTCGACCCATATGAATCCCAGCACCGTGCCAATGGCGATGGAAATCACCCCTACGAGGACGCTGGAATGGCTCATGCGCTCCAGCAATTCCAGTGACGGCAAGCGCCAAACTACGTTGCTGAGCTTGTGGTTTCGCAACAATCGCTCTTCCGCGAGATAGATCACGCTCAACACGAACGACAGCGCGAAGGCCGCGTATGCCAAAATACTGAGCGTGACGTGCAATGCGAAAACCACGCCATGCGCCACTGTCGGCGATAGCCGGTCCGCGGGCGCCAGGTGCGCAATCAAAAAAAATCCAAGAATAAACGGCACCGCGAACGCCCCTACCGAGCGCTGCTGGTGATAAAACTCGAGAGCAAGATACGTCAGCGCCAGCAGCCATCCGAATAACGACATCGAGCCGTATAGGTCGTGATAAGGAACGGTGTGCAAGCCGCGCGACCGTTCCAGCAACGCGAAATAATGCGCCACCAGCCCAAGGCCCAATAGCACTGACCCGCACCGTCCCAACAGCTCCCTGCCGGTATTCAAAAATGCCAGGTAGCAACCCCAACTCAGCGAGTACGCCGTCAGTGTCAGTATGAAATAGAGATGGCTCATCTTGGTTCTATGCCAGCCGCGGCCCGTACTCTTCCGGCGTCACCTCTCTGAGGCGCGCAGAAATGTCAGGAGCCCTGTATCCTGAGTATAGCCCACGGGAACAACCACTTACATAGCGTACGCAGCCGCCCCGCAGCAAGGATGCGCCGGATTTGCTATTCTCTCTGCGGACCCCAGGCAAGCCGAATCCAGGTGATATGCCGCCACTAAACACACTTACGGCCACCGAACGCGATGGGATCGACCGCAAGGACCTCTTCCTCCGCGCTTGCCGCGGTGAAGCCCTAACTCGCGTCCCTGTTTGGATGATGCGGCAGGCTGGTCGTTATCTACCGGAATATCGCGCCATTCGTGCCACACGCCCGTTCCTGGAAGTTTGCAAAACTCCCGACCTGGCCGCCGAAGTCTCTTTGCAGCCGTTTCGCATCTTGGGGGTCGATGCCATCATCGTTTTTTCTGATATTTTGATTCCCGCTGAAGCCATGGGCATGCATCTCGAACTAACTGACGCCGGCCCAAATCTTCCCAGTCCGATCCGAAGCGCGGCCGATGTCGCCAGCCTTCGCATCTTCGACCCAGAGATGGAGACTAAATTCCTGCCGGAGGCCATTCGCCGCATCATAAAGAGCGTCGGCCCGGATGTGCCGGTCCTGGGTTTTGCCGCCGCTCCGTGGACTTTGGCCTGCTACATGGTCGAAGGGAAAACTAAGGAGGGCTTCTCGACGGTTAAGAGCCTTCTCTATCATGAGCCTGAGACTTTTGGACTTCTTCTGAACAAAATCGCGCAGGCCACTATCCCCTATCTGCGAGCGCAAATCGACGCTGGTGCTTGTGCCGTACAGTTATTTGATACCTGGTGTGGAGAGCTCAACCTGGAAGACTACGAAAAATTCGCGCTACCCGCGGTTCAACAGGTCATCGCAGGGATCTCTGGCAAAGTTCCGGTCATTTACTACACCAAGGCTTCTAATCACCTGATGCCAGCGGTAGCCCGCGCCGGAGCCACCGTACTGAGCGTCGATTGGCGTATCGATCTGGCCCCGCTGCGAAAAACTCTCGGTCCCAAAATCGCTCTGCAGGGAAATGTGGATCCCGCTGTTTTGCTCGGGCCGACCGGCAAAATCCGTGAGGCTACGCAACGCGCCCTTTCACAATTGAACGGAATAGGCCACATCCTTAATCTCGGTCACGGAATCTTTAAACAAACACCGGTAGAGAACGCGCGACTTTTTATCGAAACCGGCCAGCAAACGCTGATCGGCTCGGCGGGCAAAATGAATCAGCCAACTTCCGCTGCGTATTCGCGCTGAGGACATGACGTGACGCTCACCACTCCCAGCCTCGAACGCATGCGCAAGGAATTGCAAATCAGTGAAGAATTTCTCGGCCGCTACAATCGCCCTGGACCTCGTTACACAAGCTACCCCACTGCGCCAGTCTGGAATGACGCGTTCGGTCCTGATGATCTCGAATCCGTCCACTCCGAAGCGCAAAGGGCACAGACACCCATTTCGCTGTACATGCATCTTCCCTTCTGCGAAAGCTTGTGTCTTTTTTGCGCTTGTAACGTAATTATTCAAAAAGACAAACGCGTCGCGATACCGTATCTCGATGTACTCAAGCGCGAGATCGAACAGGTGGCGCGAGGAGTTTCGCGCGATCGCCTCGTAGTGCAATTCCACTGGGGCGGCGGTACCCCTACATATTTGACTCCGCAACAACTTGAGGATTTATTTAGGTTCGCGCGCGAACATTTTAATTTTTCTCCCGACGCGGAAATCGGCATTGAAATCGACCCGCGGGTAACCGCCCGCGAACATCTCGAAACTTTGCGTCGCCTGGGATTCAACCGTCTCAGCATGGGCATCCAGGATTTTCATCCCGAGGTGCAGGCAGCCATTAACAGGATCCAGCCATTCGAATTGACGCGCGATTTGCTGCTCGCTGCGCGCAAGCTGCACTTCGACAGCATCAATGTCGATCTCATTTATGGTTTGCCGTATCAATCGCCGGAACGCTTCAGCCACACTGTAGACCAGATTCTCGAGCTGCAGCCTGATCGGATTGCGCTATTCAGCTATGCGCATGTCCCGTGGCTCAAAAAGCAACAAGGCGCTTTCGCCACGCATTTGCCGGAAGGCATGCAAAAATTTGAAATTTTTCGCTCCGGCCTGATGAAATTTATTGAAGCCGGCTACCTATACATCGGCATGGACCATTTCGCCAAGCCCGGCGATGAGCTGGCCGTTTCGCAACAACAGCGAACTTTGCACCGCAATTTTCAGGGCTACACCACCAAGGCCGGAGCCGATCTCTATGGCATGGGCGTCACCGCCATCAGCGCGTTTCAGAATGCTTACGCGCAAAATCATCGCGACTTGCCAAGTTGGCAAAAGGCCGTGCAGGATCGCGGCATCGCCACCATGCGCGGCTATCGTCTCTCGGACGAGGACCGTCTGCGGCGTGCGGTTATCAATCGGCTGCTCTGCCACACCGTAATCGTGAAAGATGAAATTTCCCGTGAATTCGGCGTCGACTTCGATCAATACTTCGCCGCTGAACTGAGTCAGCTTGACGGGCCCCGTGAGGATGGCTTGGTGATGCTGGACGATAAGGAAGTGCGCGCCACCTGGCTTGGCAGAATCTTCATTCGCAATCTTGCGATGATTTTCGATCCGTATCTCGAGAAGCAGCACTTGAACGCCATACCATTATTTTCAAAAACTCTGTAGCATCAACGTCCATGCGCGCATCATTCCCGTGACTGCTCACGTCCCAACGATGGTTGTTGGCGCGGGAATTTCGGGCTTGGTGTGCGCCTACGCGTTGCGCAAGGCGGGCGTTGATGCACAAGTAATCGATTCCAGTGTGACCCCCGGCGGAGTGATACGCACCGAGCGTCGTGACGGTTATTTGCTGGAATTTGGTCCGCAAAGCTTCAACGCTACGTCCGCGCTGCTCAATCTGTTTCGCGAATTGCACATCGACGATCAACTCCTCCCCGCCCCAGCTAATGCGCCTCGTTACGTACTCGTAAAAGGCGGCTTGCGGCCAGTTCCACTCAGCCCACCGGCATTCATCGCCTCATCTTTGTTTGGTCCGCTCACCAAGCTGCGAGTCCTGGGCGATATTCTCGGTCGCTCCACGCCACCTCAGAAGGACGAATCCGTCGCCGCCTTCACCCACCGCAAATTTTCACGTGAACTTCTGGATAAGCTGGTAGGCCCGTTCGTCTCCGGCATGTATGCCGGAGATCCAGACAAGCTAAGTGTGCGAAGCGCGTTTCCTCAGTTATACGAGGCGGAGAAATCCGCAGGCAGCGTCATCCGGGGTTTATTGTTCTCAGCAAGAAAACGCTCTGCGTCGGCCGAGAAACCTACTTTACAAACCTTTCGCGAAGGCAATCAAACATTAATCCAGGCCCTGGCTGCGAATCTGGGATCCAATCTCCGTTGCGGCGTCACCGCCCAACGCATCAGCCCCACTATGGCATCGTCAGGCACACCGACCTTCGAAATAACGGTCATAGCGAACGGCCGGGAAGAAGTTCTCATCACAAATCGCCTGATCATCGCCACACCAGCTCAGCAAGCCGCCACGTTGCTACGCGATATTGATCCGCAATTCGAATCTGCACTATCGGCGATCGCTTATGCACCAGTTGCCGTGGTCTCGCTGGGCTATCCCAAGAGCGCAATTCACCATTCGCTCGAGGGATTTGGTTTTCTCGTGCCGCGCTCTTCCGGATTACGAATCCTGGGCACAGTTTGGAACTCCTCGCTGTTTCCCAACCGCGCTCCCGATGGACACGTTTTGCTCACAAGTTTCGTGGGTGGCGCCACGGACCCGAGCGCCATCTCGCTGTCTGAATCCGAAATTGTGTCTATCGTACATCGCGAGCTGGCATCCGTACTTGGCATCTCCCAGCCGCCATCGTTTTCGCACGTCCAAACCTGGCAACGCGCCATACCGCAATACAACCTCGGCCACATTCAGCTTATCGGTAGGCTTGATAAAATGCAGAGGGAGTACCCATCGATCCGGCTCATCGGCAATTATCTTGGCGGCCCTGCATTGGGCGCTTGTGTCGAACAAGCCTTGACCGTCGTGCAGGGACCAATTAAAAGAGATCGAGCGACATGTAGGGATACCCGCGACGCACGCTCATCCAGTTAATCGGGTATCCCGTATTCTCAGGTAGGAGTAGAAGCTAGACCTCGTGTTCCTTGCGGCATTTAGCCCAAAGGATGATCGCGAAGCGTCTCCCGACGCTACGCTGGTGCGTCTGCTTCTTCAAAACGACGTGGGCGCGTTCGAGAAAATTTACGACAAATATTCCCGCATCGTTTACTCGCTCGTTCTAAGAATCGTTCAGCAGTCAGGGCCTGCCGAAGAAGTTGTGCAAGACGTCTTTTTGCAACTATGGCGGAATTCCGCGCAGTACGACGCCGCTCGCGGCCCGTTCGTACCTTGGCTGCTAACCCTGGCGCGAAATCGCGCGCTCGATACCCTTAGACTTAAGAGCGAGCGCCAGCGCCGCCTGGAAAATCAGACCGACGAATTGTTTTCCGTCGTGGTAGCGCCGCAATATGAAAAGGAGTTGGACGAAAAGCGCCGTGCTGAACGTGTTCGCTCTTTGGTCGGCCAATTGAATCCGCAGCAAAAACGCGCTATTGAACTAGCCTACTTTCAGGGCCTGAGCCACAGCGAAATCGCCGCGGAACTAAAAGAACCGCTCGGCACTGTAAAAAGCTGGATCCGCAATGGGCTGATACGGCTTAAGGAAGGATTGCACACCGCGTCGTGAGCAATTGCGACCAATTCCGGGAGATGTATGAAGCCTACGCGCTGGGCGCGCTTGATCTACCTGAACGCGCCGCGCTGGAAGCTCATCTCGGTACCGGCTGCGCGGAATGCACAAAGTCAGTGGCGGAAGCACGGTGGCTCGTCTCCCAGTTGGCCTACTTGGCGCCCGAGGCTGCGACTTCGGACATGTTAAAGGGCCGCCTGATGCAAACCGTGCGGTCAGAGGCAAAAGCAAAATCATTATCGCCAGTTGCGACTGGACCAACCACAACGCCCACTGGCATTCCCTATTGGCTATCAGCGGGAATCGCGGCGTTGTTGCTCTTGACTCTGTATTTCGCCTGGGACGCACATCGCCTCAAGCAGGAATTGCGTGCCGCTAACGAACAAAATCAACGAAACGAACAAATGGTCGCGAGTGCGCAAAACGAGAGCGCCGTGACTCAGCAAAAGCTCGCCGCCATGGAAGAGCAAATAGCCAAAATGCACCGTGAAACCACCATTTTGACTGACCCTGCCTCGGTCAAAATAATGCTGGCGGCGCAAAAAATTCAAGCCCCCCAGATGGTCGCCATGTGGCACGCCAAATATGGCATTGTGCTTACCGGACAAAAGGTCCCCATGCCGTCCGGCAACCGCGTTCTGCAATTGTGGTTGATACCAAAGACACCCGGCGGCAAGCCTATGCCGGCCATGACGGTGCGCCCGGACGCCAACGGAAACTTCGTAATTTTGGTTGCCAATCCGCCCGTTGCCGGCAGCGACACCAAGGCGCTGGCCATCACCGAAGAACCGGCTGGCGGCAGCGCTGCGCCCACCACGACGCCAAAGTGGGTCGGAGCCATGACTTAGAAGGTCGTTTAAACTGTTCCGCTGGAATTATTTTCCGAAGCGCAGGCGCAAGCGCGTTTTCCTACGCTCCGCTGCTTCTCGGAAGCGCCGCTTTTCTTCCGCAGTTTTTAGCAGCAGCGGCCGCACCGTTTTAGGCTGCTTGGTGTATTCGTCGATGGCCACAAACGTCACATAAGCGGTCGTGGTGTGCTTGCGCTGGCCGGTCAGAATTTGCTCGGAAAAAACTTCCACACCAACCTCCATCGAGGTGTTAAACACGCGGTTTACTTGCGACTTCAGGATGACCAATTCACCGAGATTCACCGCGTTGCGAAAATCGATGTAGTCCACTGAGGCCGTCACCACATAGCTGTTGGAATGGCGGCTGGCAGCCATCGCCGCCGCCATATCCACCAGGTGCATTACTTGCCCGCCCAAAAGCTTTCCCAACGGGTTCGTCTGCGCCGGCAGCACTACTTCCGCCATCTCAGAGCGCGAAGCGCTCACCGGCTTAGGTTTCAACTTTGAATCTTGTGCCAAATTTATGGTCCTATTTTTTTCTCGCTTCATTCGTCCCCGCACAACGCAATTTTAAAACCGCGCGTCCCATCCGTATACTATGGTAGCCATCATGACAGACCAAAAGAAAACCCGCAGGCAAGTGCTGGAAGAATTTGTGCAGAAGTCTCCGGGCGACGCCTTTTCGCGCTACGGACTCGCTATGGAATGCATGAGCACCGGCGACGCCGCAACAGCTATTCTCAACTTCGATGTGCTACTCAAGCAAAACGCCGACTATATCCCCGCTTATTTAATGTACGGTCAGCTGCTGGTCCGCGAGTCGCGGCCCGATGAAGCTAAACACATCCTTACAACCGGCATTACTGCCGCGGGCAGAAAGGGCGATCAGCACGCCGCGTCGGAGATGGAAGCCTTGCTGGCCGACATCAGCTAAACAGGTGGTTACAGGGGAAATTGAGCTCTACACAATTCCCACTGCATGTACGAATCTGCGCGTAATCAGCAACCCTTGACTCGCTCTGGTATCATCTCCTATGGTGCTAGTGCGGCCAGATCGCATCCCGCTTTTTCCGCTTAACGTCGTCCTTCTCCCCGGCGCTGAACTGCCTCTGCATATTTTCGAGCCCCGTTACCGGAAAATGGTCAATCAATGTATGAGCGGGCGTTCCGAGTTTGGAATGTTGCTTTCCATGCCCAACGGCGTCGCGAGAGTCGGTTGCACCGCTGAAATTATGGAAGTGCTCCAGCGTTATCCTGACGGCAGGATGGATATTATTTCCGTTGGGCGCGTTCCTTTCCGCGCCGTGGAACTTTTCACCGATAATCCACTGCTCGAAGGCCAGGTGGATTACCTGGAAGATCGGGAAATTTGCAATCAGCCTCCCAAGCCCGAGTTGATCGAGCTTTACGAGACTTGCCATACGCTGATTTTCGGTGATTATCCAAAAAATCTAGCCGCCGACCCCGCGGCATGTTTTTCTTTTCAAGTGGCCGCGGCCTTGCCCATGGATTTGATGTGGAAACAACAGCTCCTGGAGCTTCGGACCGAAACCGAACGCCAGGAAAGATTAATAGGCTACCTTCGTGGCTGGGCGCCGCATCTACAAAAAGTAGGGTCGGTGCGCGCCCAATCGGCCGGGAATGTGCACGGATTGAATTAATAATGGTGGGAGAACTCTTTTCATCTCTGAGCTGAATCGATTTTCCTCCAGCAGTAGCAATCGTATCGAAATCCATTTGGGGATCTAATGACCGCTAGCACATCGATGAAGTCTCACTCGCAACACCCGAAACCTCGTACTCTTGGAGAATTGAAGGGTATTCCCGATTTTGATGCCGGGAGTGTCTCGCGCTCAGTGAAAGATGAAATTCGCGGCAACCTCTTGCGCTTGATCGAACGCGGCGAGCCGCTCTTCCCTGGCATTCATGGCTATGAAGACACGGTTGTGCCGCAGATCGTCAATGCGCTGCTTTCCCGTCACAATTTTATTTTGTTGGGGCTGCGCGGCCAGGCCAAGAGCCGCATTTTGCGCGGACTGATCAATTTGCTCGATGCGGAAATTCCTGTGGTGGTGGGTTGCGAAATTAACGACGATCCGCTGAAACCCATCTGCCGCTTCTGCCGCGACAAAATCGCTGCTGAGGGCGATAACACCCCAATCGCCTGGATGCCGCGCGATAGCCGCTACGTCGAAAAGCTGGCCACGCCTGACGTCACCATGGCAGACATCATCGGCGACGTTGACCCCATCCGCGCCGCTCGGGGTGGCCGCGATCTGTCCGATGAACTGACTATTCACTACGGTTTGCTTCCCCGCGCCAATCGCGGAATCTTCGGCATCAACGAACTACCCGACCTGGCGGGTAAAATTCAGGTCGGACTTTTCAACATCATGCAGGAAGGCGACATTCAGATTAAGGGCTACCCGCTCCGTTTACCGCTCGACCTGCTGCTGGTCTTCACCGCAAATCCCGAAGACTACACGGCACGCGGAAAAATCATTACGCCGCTGAAAGATCGCATCGGCGCGGAAATTCGCACCCACTACCCTGCCAGCGTCAAGGAAGGCATGGTTATCACCGAACAGGAAGCCTGGGTTCGCCGCACGGCCGGCCGCGCCATTGAAGTGCCGTCCTACCTTCGCGAGACCGTAGAGGAAATAGCCTTCCAGGCCCGTGAAGACAAGCGAGTCGACCGCCGCTCGGGAGTAAGTCAGCGCTTGCCAATCACCACGCTGGAGAGCGTGGTTAGCAGCGCCGAACAGCGTGTCGCTCGCACCGGAGAAGATAGCTGCTACGCCAGCGTCGCGGATATTTATGCTGCTCTCCCCGCTATCACCGGGAAAATGGAGTTGGAGTATGAAGGTGAATTAAAAGGTGCCGACACCATCGCGCGCGAATTAATTCGCACCGCGGTCGGTCGGGTCTTCACCAAATATTTTGGCGAAGTGAACTTTCAACCGGTGATTCAGTGGTTCGAATTGGGAGGAGAACTGAAACTTCCTGAGCTCGCCACCAGCGATGAACGTTACCGCCAATTATCTAAAATCCAAGGCCTCAGCGAGCACGTCGGCCGAATTGGCGCAACGGACACCACAAATCATGGCGCCGTTGCTGCCGCTTCAGAAATGATCCTGGAAGGCCTGTGGGCCCATCGCCGGATCGGACGCAGTGAAGAGCGCGGGTATTTCGCCGAGAAGCAAAAGCCGCAGGAGCCACGCGACACTCCGTCGTCGCGTGGGCCGCGACGCCAATTCAACTAAGCTAGTCGCGCAACAAAGGTAGTCAGCTGGACCTGGGGAACATTATGAAAGTTATTCGTTACGGAAAATATGTTGGTGAACCGGCCGACGCGGTCGACCTCGACGAGCTCGTCAAGCGCATGGGCGACTTCTTGCTGCAAAGCGGCTTTGAATCACAATTTTACGGCGTCTCGGAAATGGACAACCAACGTTCCATGGAAGCCTTGAAGGACGCCATCTTGCGCGCCTTGCAGGAAGGCGACTTGTTGCCCGAATACGCGATGAGCGAAGAGCTGCGCAAGATGCTGCAAAGCCCCGAAGCGCAGAACAGCCAGGCGGTGAAAGATTTGCTGGAAAAATTGATGGACCGTCTCGCGCAAGAAGGCTTCATCAATCCTCAACAGCCTCCGCAAGTCACGCCGCCGCATCAGAATTCTGCGCGCGGCAGCCTCGGTCAACCACAAGAGCGTCAAACCGAAGCGCGCTTCGAAATCACCGACAAGACCATCGACTTTCTTGGTTTCAAAACCTTGCAGGATTTGATGGGCTCCGTGGGACGCAGCAGCTTTGGCCGTCACGATACTCGCGATTTGTCCACGGGGGTGGAATCCGGTGGCGTCTCGCGGCCTTACGAGTTCGGCGACACTTTGAATATGGACGTGAGCGAAACGTTGTTCAATGCGGTGCGGCGCGAAGGCGTCAAAGTACCCATCGAGATGACCTACTCGGACCTGATGGTTCATCAGTGCGAATATCACAGCTCCTGCGCAACGGTACTGCTGCTCGATTGCAGCCACAGCATGATTCTTTATGGCGAAGATCGCTTCACACCGGCCAAGCGCGTGGCCATGGCGCTGTCGCACTTGATTCGCACGCAGTACCCGGGCGATACGCTAAGCTTGGTCCTGTTCCACGATAGCGCCGAAGAAGTACCGCTTGGCGAGCTAGCCCGGGTGCAAGTCGGACCCTACTACACCAACACCCGTGAAGGTCTGCGCATGGCGCAACGCATTTTGCTCCGCCAGAAAAAAGATATGCGCCAGATCATCATGATTACTGATGGAAAGCCTTCGGCGCTCACTCTAGAAGACGGCCGCATTTACAAAAATGCCTTCGGTCTTGATCCTTTCGTAGTCGGCCAAACACTCGAGGAAGTAAACAAGTGCAAACGCGCCGGCATCCTGATCAATACGTTCATGCTGGCCACTGATTACAGCCTGGTGCACTTCGTGCAAAAAATCACCGAGATGTGCCGTGGTAAAGCCTACTTCACGACACCTTATACCCTTGGCCAGTACCTGCTGATGGACTACATGCAGCGCAAAACCAAGCAAATCCATTAAAACTCAGCGTAGCGCCTCCCGCGCAACAAGACTTGCGATAAACTATAAAGATGGGAATCTTGCAGCGGCTTTCGCGCTGGGTAGGTTCAAGCGAAAAAATGACCACTATCGTTGCCGGCCAAACGGCGCCAGATTTTTCATTGAAATCAATCGACGGAACGGAATATTTGCTGTCAAAGCTTTTAACGCGTGGTCCGGTATTCGTCTCGTTCTTTAAAGAGTCCTGTCCCGTATGCCAATTTACCTTTCCATTTTTGGAGCGCCTCTATAAACGCTACGGCGGAAAAGACGTCACCTTCCTGGGTATTTCTCAGGACAACGCTCGCGCCACCAAGGAATTTGCCGATGAGTACGGCGTTACATTTCCAATTGCGCTCGACACCGAAGGCTATCCAGCTTCCAATGCCTACGGTTTGACCAATGTGCCCACCAGTTTCCTGGTCGACACCTACGGCTCTGTGAAAATTGCGAGCATGGGTTTTAATAAGAAGGATCTGGAAGCCGTCGCTGCGGAACTTTCCGAGCGCCGCAAAATCCCACTCTCAGCGCTTTTTCGCCCCGACGAATCTGTGCCCACCAACCGACCTGGTTGAGGATCGAAAAACTAGGTTCGGTCTGAACCTACAAAATAAAAAGTTTCACGAGGGCAGGTGTAGGGTGCCCCAGATTCGCAGTTGAGGTGTGAACCTGGGTCTTGGGCTTTTCTTTGGTCTTGGGCTTTTCTTTGGTCTTGGGCTTTTCTTTGGTCTTGGGCTTTTCTTCGATCTTTAACTCTTCTTCGACTCGGTTCTCCTTCGATCTTCACTAAAGTAACTAACTACGAACTATTTCCACTATTTCCTTCTCCAACCACTTCTTCTTATGCTTCGGCGGGCGCTTCCTCTTATCTTCGATCACACGCGTATTTGCCGGAACGATTCCTGACTTTCGCGCCGCGCGTCGCGCTTCCGTTCCCTTCTCAAATTTCTTCTTGCGCACTTTTCTCATATGCCCCGCCACCCACAGCACATCATATTACCCGCTTGCGTTCCGTGCCCTTCGCTTCGTAAGCTCTTGCCGGACGATTCTACGACCCCGGAGCCCAAGTGAAAACTAGCTTAAGATTTCCGATACTCGTCGGCACATTTTTTTTGATCAGCTTTGGCGCCATCAAGGCGCAGTCACAGTCCGTGCCGGCAGCAACGACCGCGAGCCTGCAAAATTCGGCACCGCCTGTCGCGATCTTAGCAGGCCGCCTCATCGACGTGCGTAGCGGCCACGTAACCACCAACGCCTATATCGTCGTCGAAAAGGATCGCATATCGCGCATAATCGCAACTGCTCCAGCCGGCATGAAACTCATCGATCTCTCTAAATATACGGTCGTGCCCGGACTGATTGATTGCCACGCACACCTGCTCGGCAATCCCAAGGATCAATCTGCCATGTCTGGCTTGCGAATGTCCTCGGGGCAAGCGGCTATCTGGGGGGTGCACAACGTAACTATCTGGCTCGATCATGGCTTTACCTCGCTACGCGATGCGGGCGAGTCCGATATCGGTTATGGCCAACTGGCACTGCGCAACAGCATTGAACGCGGACTGATTCGCGGTCCCCGAATCGTTTCCGCCGGCAATTTCGTCTCGCTTACCGGCGGTCACGGCGACGCCGATTTACTCGCCCCAGATAAATCTCTGCCGCGTGCACCAAACATGGCCGACACCGTCGACCAGGTGAGCGTAGCCGTTCGCCGCGACATTAAATTCGGCGCAGACTGGATCAAGCTGATGGCCACCGGTGGCGTCATGGATCCCATCAGCGACTACACCGTGCAGGAATTGAGCCAGGAACAAATGGCTAAGGCCGTTGAGATTGCTCACCGCGCCGGAAAAAAGGTTATGGCTCACGCGGAAGGCTCCGAAGGCATTAAAGCCGCCGTTCGCGCAGGCGTGGATTCCATCGAGCACGGCACCGTACTCGACGAAGAAGGCGCGAAGTTAATGGAGCAACACGGCACTTGGCTGGTCCCCACGCTGTTTTGCTTTCAACACGACATGGAGACGGGGTTATCGCAAGGCCGCGATCCAGCGAGTTTTGCCAAAGGCGTCGCCATCATTAACGAGCAGGGCCCGGCATTTAAGCGTGCGCTAGGCCATCATCTGAAAATCGCCTACGGCCTCGACGACGATCCCGATTTCGTTTCCAAAGAATTTGGAGCGCTGGTTCGCGGAGGAATGACTCCCATCGAGGCCTTGAGAGCCGCAACGATTAACGGGGCTGAATTAATAGGCCGGTCTAAAGACATTGGCTCCATCGAGCCCGGAAAGTACGCGGACATCGTTGCCGTGGACGGCGATCCGCTTTCCGACATCACCGTGATGGAAAAAGTTGCCTTTGTAATGAAAGGCGGAGAAGTTTATAAGCCCGTAGCACAGTAATTTTTGGGCAGAATTTATTCTAGAAGTTGAACGACACCTGCAAATCGATTTTTCGATTGGCCGATGCGCCACCAGGCCCGCCGCCGGCACCGCCCCCACCGAACCCGGTCACTATGCCGTTCGATTGTCCAAATAATGGGGATCCCAAATTGCCGACGGGCGTGGTGAGATTCACATTGTTGAAAATATTGCGCGCGGCTACGCTGAACGTGAGGCTGTAGCGATGATTCGTGGCGCCCGCGTCGGGCCCGCCTCCACCGCGACCGCCAAATCCGCCTCCACCGCGACCGCCCGGCCCACCGGGGCCGCGCCCAAATGTCCCACCAGCAGCTTGGCCGCCCAAAGTATTTGTGGCTTCGGTCTTCTTGCCGAATCCAAAACTCTTGCTCAATCGCAAATTCATCGAAAAGCGTCCCGGCCCCGTTAAGTAATTAATTGGAACCCGGAGATCGCCGGGTTGTGGAACCACATCGAACGATCCGAAACGGTTGGTCACCACATTAGCGGGAATTGAATTCGGAGTCGCAAATGACGGCCGGTCATTAAAAATTGAATCGCCATTCAGATCCTGCCCGGTCGTAACGTTGTACGGTGTGCCGGAGCTCGCCATCATGAAAGGGCTCAAACGAAAGGCATACGGCAGCCCAATCGTCCCGCCAAAAAATAAACGATGGCGGATATCGAAAGACGATCGCCCGTAATCGAGGCTAATATTATTGTTGATGGAGGGGAAACTATCCGCCCCGGCGCCGGTGTCGCTGTTGGCATAGTTCAGGGTGTAATAACCGAATAGCGAAAGCTTCGATCCTATTCGCACGCTGCTATTCACAATCAACTGATTCTGCTTAAAAATGCCCTCCGATTGGTACTGGTAAATATTGTCCGTCGAGGCCAGGGGCCGGGGCGCGGAGCCCGGATTGCACGGAAATGCTGAGCATTCCGGAGCATTAATATTTTCCGTGAAGAATTCGTGGACGCCCCGGGAGTTCAGATAAGTCACCGCCAAATTGGCATTCTTGGTCAGTTGCCGCTCCACGCTGATTCCCGTCTGCATAATGTAGGGAGTTCTCAAATTTGGATTCGGGCTATAAATCGTAGGAGCCGTTGCGCTGGTTGGCAGCGCGCCGGGCTCGGGAATGTTATTAAGAAAGAATTCTGGATTGGTGACCACGAATTGCTGCTGCGTCAGGCCGTTCAGCCTTTCCTGCTGTAGCACCAAATCATAGGTGAAGCGCTCGTAAAATATTCCGTAGCCGGCGCGCAGCACAATCTTCGGAGCGCTCTTTTTTGCGCCCGCCCCCAAGCCCCACGCGAATCCAAATCGAGGCGCGAAGTCAGCATGATCGCCAAGGTTATTTTGGCTTTCAAATCGCAAACCATAGCTCAGGGTCATGTTCGGCCGCAGATGAAAATCATCTTGCACATACAGTCCGGCATCGAAATACGTCACGTCTGCGGCGGCGCTTCCAGTGGTCACCGAGTATTGGCTAGCGCCACCGCCCATGGCCACAATTTGCGGAAAAGTAAGCCCAGCGGCTAATCCCTGTTGCGTGATTTGATATGCCTGCAGGCCGCTGATAAACGGGCAAGTTGCGGGCGTGGCATTCGCCGGGCAACCGGGATTCTGCCGCGACCCAAATGTGAAGTCGCCGTTGAAATTGGAAGTCTCCACACTCGCGTCGCGGTTAGCGCGCAGCCGTACGCCAAATTTCAGAAAATGTTTTCCCAGCGCCATGGAAGTGTAGTTCTGAAATTCATAGCGATCGAGAACGTTCTGCACCGTTCCCAGCGTGCTGCCCCCATTTACGAATGCTGCTTGCACATTTACTGTCGGCGCAAGACTAGCGGGAGTTTGGTTGGTGGTCTCGCGGATGAACTGAAAACGCGTCTCGTTAATAATCTTGGGGCTTAAAATCTGTGTGTCGCTGACTTGCAGAGTTTGCTCGGTTTCGAGGCTGTTGTACCCCGTAGACGGGAGATTGAAGAGTCCGATGCCGTTGTTGTCCTGCCGATTATGCTCGTACTGATAGCGCACTGTGAGGGTGTTATTTTTGTTGACCTGGTAATCAAATCGCGGGCCCAGATTCATGCGCACGCGTGGGTTGGCCACTGCGTCGCTAAAGTTCGTGATATTAAAAGCAGGATCGAGAATTTTTGCGCTCACAATGGAAAGGTCGTTAATGTCCCGGCGTTCGAAATTAAAGAAAAACGACGCCTTCTTGGTCAATGGACCGCCGATGCTGCCGCTGAATTGCGTGGACTCGTAACCCGGGGGCTGCATGCCCGGCGGGGTCACTTCGAACGGGTTACGGGAGTTGAATCCCGCGGTGTTTCCGGTCAGAAATAACTGCCCGTGAAATTTATCAGTGCCTGGCTTGGTAAAAATCTCGATTCGGCCGTAGCCGAGTTTGTCGTACTCCGCGGAAAACGGATTCTGGTTGATTCGAATTTCGCGAATTGACGCTTTTGGCGGAAGCTGCCCGGCCGTAAATCCATCGATATAAATTTGGCCGCCGTTAGGCCCGGCGGACGGCCCGGCCAGCGCTTGCAACTCGTCCATCAATTCGTCCGGATCATCCGACAACGCCTCCAGATCTTTATCTTTCAAAATAATGGCACCGGCGTTGTTTTCAGGATTCACATCCAGTTGTGTTGGCGAATCCTCGACATGTATCTCAAGTTTTTGCTCTTCCAGCGTCAGCGCAATTTTCAGTGTTTGTGTCTGTCCTGCCTTCACCGCAATATTCTGTGCCGTGAATAAGCCGAAACCCTCCGCTACAACTTTAACGGTGTACGTCCCGGGAGCCAGCCCCGTCAACTCATAAGAGCCGTCCTTACTAGTAACCGCGTCCACCGAATTCCCATTCGGGGCCGTCAGTAATACCGCTGCTCCGCTAACCGTGGAGCCCGAAGGGTCGGTCACTTGTCCGCGCAGCGTTCCGGTCGAAGGCGCCTGTGCTCCGGACGCGAGGTTGACGCCGAAAACCATTGCGAATAAAAATAAAATAGCTATGTATATCGCCCGAACTCTCATCCACTCTCCACAATGAATTGCCGCAGGTGAGTCTGCTATAGCGGTGCGGCCTAAGGTGTCCCTGCTTCTCCACTGGGCGCTGCGCTCAGACTCCAAGGCGAGAGAATTGACGATGCTCCGCCATTTGGCGAGCCTTGTAAAATAGGTTCGACTCCGGCAAGCAGCGTTATCGCCGTCACCCCGTTGCTGCCGCTTGCGTCCGTGCCCACCAGCATCACCGCGTCGCCCTTCTGTAAATCCGCGATTGTAGACGCCGGCATCCGGCTGATCATTTGCTGCAAATCGGCGCCACCGCCCCCAGCCCCGCCGCCCATGCCTCGTCCGCGTCCGCCAAAATCTCCAGGCGCTTGTCCCGAAGCCGCAGCGGGTTCCTTGCCCGCCGGCGCACCGGATGTTCCGGACATTGCGCCGGGCCTTGTGGAACCCGCCTGCCCAGAACCCGGTTGATCCTCGGTTGCACCGCCATTCGCGCCACTCGATCCATTTAATCGTTGCGCGATACGTTGGGCTATCGGCGCCGGCAATTTTCGAAGTTGCGACTCAGAAGTAATTTTCACCGCAACGTTTTTTTTGGTGGCCAGATCATGCACAGTGATGGTGCTCTGCGCATTGTCCAGCGATGAAATCGTGCCGGAAATATTTCGGAAGCTGCCAGAGACAATCTCTTGAGCGGTTAGCTCGCTGCCATCCGTGCTTTTTTCACCGCGCGCTCGCAATTGATCGCCAGGCCGGATTTCAGCCAGCGGCGCCAGCTTGGCATCGTCAAACTTTACCGAGCCCGGTGCGTAACGCCGCAGGACGGTATCTTTTGTTACGTGCACGGCGACGGTTTTCTTTTCCCGCAACGTTGGTGTGGTAATGCTGATCACCCCGGCGGCCGCATCCACGTTATTTACCAATCCTCCCACACCGGATTTTTGCCATTCGTCCCTCTCGCGGTTTTGTTTTTCCGCGATGTCCCCCTTCTTCATCGCAACAATGGAAGTCGCCGAGAAAGTCTTATTGTCGTCGCCGGCCTTTCCGCGCACCAAAACGCGGTCCCCGATTTGAAGATCTGACAGTGCGATGGGTTGTGCGTCCCTCAAATCTTTTTGACCAGGGGCGATGCGAACGATTTTTGTGGCGTCCCGAACGTCAACATTGATTTCAGCGCCCGCATCGCTGGTCAATGTCAGAGTATTCCCCGAAATCGATTTAATGGTTCCCACCGCTCCCTGAATAACTTGTACCCGCTCTTGGGTCGCCGCGCCTCCGCCGACAACCGATCCGCCGCCATACGCCACCACTACTGCTGCAACGGCCACAACACAACGCACTAACCTGGGGCTGAGTTGCTTCAGGAAAACGTACTGGTCCGAGAACTTCATGAATCCTTCCTCGATCTCGTATTTTCGCGCGAAGATACACCTATATCGTCATCGATTAGACGTGCTCGTTGTCCAAAATCGTTTCACGGTCTTCCCAACATCGCACAAAAAGTTCTTGCCAGTGTAGGGATATTTTTCCTGTCAATTCCAGGCTTCTCAGGCGATTTATTGAAGATCGATTCTGACCACCTTTAAATTATTTTTGCAGGAACGCGCTCAACAACTGTGAAGCCTTCAGCGGAGCTTAGGGGCGCGATCCGCGCAGGGTAGCTTGTGTCACTCGCACTTCCGAATTGCTCATTTTTAGGGGGATAGTCACTTCGATCAGTGTGCCCGGATCGGCATTTTTCAATCGTAACTCGCCGCCAAATTCCTTAGCGCGCTGCCGCATCCCGCCAAGTCCGATCCCTACGCTGCCTGGGCGCAACTCCACAATATGTCCGGCGATCCCTTTGCCAAAATCGCGCACGCTTACTGAAACCTCATGCTCCGTTTTCGTCAAGGTAATGCAGGCCTTCATTGCGCCTGAATGACGAAAAACATTCGTAAGCGCTTCCTGCACAATACGAAAAACCGCAGTCTCGACTTCCGGCGCCAGTCGCGGAAATTCCTGCGGTTGCACGTCGAAACTGGTCTCGATTCCGCTTCGTTCCGTTAACCCATCGAGATACCAGCGCAGCGCCGATTGCAAACCGATTTCATCCAGCAACGGTGGGTGCAAGAGATGCGAAATGCTACGGACTTGCTGCATCACCCGCTCCAGCAATCCGCTCGCTTGCAGCGCGGCCTGATTTTTCGCCTCTACCGACTGTTGCCCCATATGAATTCCGTCTACCAGCATTTTGGCCGCGCTCAGTTCCTGGCCAAGCCCGTCATGCAGGTCGCGCGCGATACGTCGCCGTTCTTCGTCCTGAGTGCTCAGCAATCTTCCCGAAAGTCCGCGTAATTCCGTGTTCAGAAGCTCCAGTTGTTGTGCGTTGCGATGCAACTCCGCGAACACAGTTACCTTTGCTCGTAGCAGCTCCGGAACTACTGGCACAGACAAATAATCCACCGCGCCACGCTGGTAACCCTTCAGTCTGTCCAGGTCCGTCAAATGCACCGCGGAAATAAAAATTATTGCGGTCTTTTGAAACCGGGGATGCTGCCGGATGATTTCCGCCAACTCGAATCCGTCCAATTCCGGCATGCTCACGTCCATCAGCACTACCGCAATGTCCATCTTCAATAGCAACTCCAGAGCCTCGCGTCCGGAGTTAGCCTTGACCAGATTTTCGCCGAGTTCGGCGAGGATAGCTTCGTAGGTCAAAAGCTTGGAAGGCTGATCGTCCACCATCAAAATGTTTACTTTGTCAGGCACGATCATATTTTATCTGCCAGGCTCCCGAATTTATACGCAAACCGCTTCCTGCTCCAAAAACCCCACAATCATACTTACCGCGTAGCTCATGAATGATTTCACCAGCTACCGGTGCAGCCACATGCGTAACGCGGAAAGCAGTTGGTCGGTATTCACGGGCTTGGCAAGATATTCTGAAGCGCCCGCTTCGAGACATTTTTCGCGGTCACCTTTCATGGCCTTGGCGGTGAGCGCGATGATCGGCAAGCGTCGCAGCGCGGCATTCTGCCGGATCACCTGCATGGTTTCGTAGCCATCCATTTCGGGCATCATGATGTCCATCAACACGATGGCCACGTCTTTTGTTGATTCCAGTGTTTTGATCGCTTCCCGTCCAGTGCCCGCGGTGAGCACCATCATGCCGCGGCGTTCGAGGACACTGCTTAGTGCGAAGATGTTGCGGACGTCATCGTCTACTACCAACACCTTCTTGCCCACCAGCGCTTCGTCCGAGCGGTGCAACTTCTCCAGCATTCGTTGTTTCTCGGGCGGCAGGTCGGTGACCACGCGGTGCAGGAACAATGCCGTTTCGTCGAGCAGCCGCTCCGGAGATTCGACGTCCTTGACCACCACGCTGCGTGCCAGCGTGTGCAGGCGCGCGTCCTCTTCGGAGGACAAGTCTTTACCGGTAAAAACCACCACAGGTAAATCGCTTAACGTCGGGCTGTTTCCGATGCGCTCCAGCACGTCGAAACCGGACATATCCGGCAACCGCAGATCCAGCACCACGCAATCAAAATTGCCTTCAGTCACGCTCATTAACGCTTCCGTGCCGGTCTCCGCCACGGTAACGTCAATGTCTGTGTGCGTCAGCAATTCACGAATACTCAATTGCTCCGCGGGATTGTCTTCCACCACCAGCAAACGCCGGCGGCGTGGCGCGGAATACGTTTTGATTTTTTCCAGCGCCGACTCCAATCCCTCCGGGGTGGTTGGCTTGGTCACGAAAGAAAATGCTCCGCGCGCCAACCCGTGATGACGATCCTCATCCATAGTCAGCATTTGCACCGGAATGTGTCGCGTAGCCGGGTCCTGTTTCAGGTGATTCAGCACCGTCCAGCCCAGCATGTCCGGCAGAAAAACATCCAGTGACACAGCGGTCGGATGGTACTCGCGCGCCAGCGCCAATGCTTCCGCGCCGCGCGAGGCCACGAGGACCTTGAATCCTTTGTCCCGCGACAGATCCGCCAGAACACGGGCGTAATGCGGATCGTCTTCGACAATCAGCAGCAGGTTATCGCCAGGCACGAGGCTCTCGCGATCGTCGGGAATGGTCTCCGCAGGATGCTCCAGTAAGGCTGCGCCCGCCAGGTGGATAGCCGCCGCGCTCGCCGACGCTTTGCGCTCAGTGAGCGTGCCTGTCGCGTTCGACGGTCCAACGTAGGTTTTTGGCAAGTACAGCGTGAACGTGCTGCCTTTGCCCGCTTGACTCCGCAGTTGAATTTCTCCACCCAACAAACTGGCCAATTCGCGGCTGATGGCCAATCCTAAACCGGTCCCGCCGTACTTGCGGCTGGTCCCTGCGTCCGCCTGTTGAAAGGCCTCAAAAATAATCCTCTGCTTTTCAGTGGGTATGCCAATACCGGTATCGGAAACTTCAAAGGCGATTACTGACGCAGCCCCGTTCAGAATCGGATGATTTTCGCTCCATCCGCTATCCACGGGGGCAACCGACAGTCGCACGCCGCCGTGTTCCGTAAACTTGAACGCGTTGGATAGCAGGTTTTTCAGGACCTGCTGCAGTCGCTTTGAGTCGGTAACCAGGCTACGCGTCAGATGTGGATCGGCGGCGATCTCAAACGACAACCTGCGGTTCTCTGCTTCGTGCTTGAACGGCCGACCAATCATTTCCAGCAGACTCGCGAAAAATACTTCTTCCGCTTCGACCGAGACCGTTCCGGACTCAATCTTCGACAGGTCCAGAATGTCGCTGATCAAGTTCAGCAGGTCGGTGCCGGCGCCGTGAATGGTGCGTGCGAACTCCACTTGCTTGGGGGTCAAATTGCTGTCGGCGTTGTCGCTCAACTGCTGGCCCAGAACCAGAATGCTGTTTAACGGGGTGCGCAGCTCGTGCGACATGTTGGCCAGGAATTCCGATTTGTACTTGGAAGTAAGCGCCAGCTCCTTGGCTTTTTCTTCCAGTGCTCGGCGGGCCTGCTCGATTTCCTGATTCTTGCGTTCCACTTCGACGTTCTGTTCCGCGAGTTGCTGCGCTTTCTGCGCCAGTTGCTCGTTGGTCTGCTGCAATTCCTTCTGCTGCGTTTGCAGTTCGGTCGCTAATTGCTGCGATTGTTTCAGCAAGCCTTCCGTCTGCATCGTAGCTTCAATACTGTTCAGCACGATGCCAATGCTGGCCGTCAATTGCTCCAAGAAAGCCAGGTGCGACGCCGTGAAAGCACTAAGAGAGGCCAGTTCGATGACCGCTTTAACGCGATCTTCGAACAACACCGGCAGCACAATCACATTTTTTGGTACCGCTTCGAATAATCCGGATCGCACCGGCACGGCGTTCCTGGGTACGTCCGAAATCAACATTCGCCGCTTCTCAGCCGCGCATTGTCCAACGAGGCCTTCACCAATGCGTAAGTGTTGCCGGTGTCCCTCTTGGCCGTCATCCGCGAACGCCGACAACAGCACCATGCCCGCCGAATTTTCTGTTTCCATCTGGTATATAACGCCTTGCTGCGCATTCACTAGCGGAGCCAGTTCCGAAAGCATCATGCGTCCCACCGACGTCAAGTCGCGTTGCCCCTGCAACATGCCCGTAAACCGCGCCAGGTTCGTCTTCAGCCAGTCCTGCTCGGCGTTGCGGTCAGTGGTTAAGCGCAGGTTGTCGATCATCGTGTTGATGTTGTCTTTCAGTTCCGCAACCTCACCGCTCGCTTCCACCTGAATCGAACGCGTCAAGTCGCCCTTGGTCACCGCCGTCGCCACTTCCGCGATGGCGCGCACCTGGTTGGTCAAATTGTCCGCCAACAGGTTTACGTTGCCGGTCAAGTCCTTCCACGTTCCCGCAGCGCCGGGCACGTTCGCTTGTCCACCGAGGCGGCCTTCCACACCAACTTCGCGCGCCACGGTAGTCACCTGGTCGGCGAACGTCGCCAACGTATCCGTCATGTTGTTGATGGTTTCAGCGAGCGCGGCAACTTCGCCCTTCGCGTTTACCGTCAGCTTCTGGGTCAATTCTCCATTGGCGACTGCGGTCACGACTTTCACGATACCGCGGACCTGTTCGGTCAAGTTGCTGGCCATGAAGTTAACGTTGTCGGTTAAATCTTTCCACGTGCCGGCCACGCCGGGTACCTTCGCTTGGCCTCCCAGTTTTCCTTCCGTGCCAACGTCGCGCGCCACGCGCGTTACTTCGCCAGCGAACGCGTTCAACTGGTCCACCATGGTGTTGATGGTATTCTTCAACTCCAGAATTTCACCCTTCACGTCTACAGTGATTTTGCGTGACAGGTCTCCTCGCGCCACGGCGGTAGTGACTTCCGCAATGTTTCGCACCTGGCCGGTCAAGTTTCCGGCCATGGAGTTCACCGAGTCCGTCAAATCCTTCCACGTTCCTGCCACTCCAGGCACGTTCGCCTGTCCACCCAAGCGCCCTTCGCTGCCGACTTCGCGCGCCACGCGCGTGACTTCCGCGGCGAACGATCGCAGTTGTTCCACCATCGTGTTCAGTGTTTCTTTCAGCTGCAAAATTTCGCCGCGCACGTCCACGGTGATCTTGCGGGAAAGGTCGCCGCTCGCAATCGCCGTCGCCACTTCGGCGATGTTTCGCACCTGGCCAGTCAGGTTGCTGGCCATGAAGTTCACGTTGTCGGTCAAGTCCTTCCACGTGCCGCCGACTCCAGGAACCTGGGCCTGCCCTCCAAGTTTCCCTTCGGTACCAACTTCGCGAGCCACGCGCGTTACTTCGCCGGCGAACGCGTTCAACTGGTCCACCATGGTGTTAATGGTGTTCTTCAACTCCAGAATTTCGCCTTTAACGTCCACCGTAATCTTGCGCGACAAATCGCCTCGCGCCACGGCGGTAGTGACTTCCGCGATGTTTCGCACCTGACCGGTCAAGTTTCCGGCCATGGAGTTCACCGAGTCCGTCAAATCCTTCCACGTGCCTGCCACTCCAGGCACGTTCGCCTGTCCACCCAAACGCCCTTCGCTGCCGACCTCTCGCGCCACGCGCGTTACTTCGCCCGCGAACGCGTTCAACTGGTCCACCATCGTATTGATGGTGTCTTTCAACAGCAAAATTTCTCCGCTGACGTTTACCGTAATCTTCTTCGAAAGGTCGCCGCTCGCGATAGCCGTCGCCACTTCGGCGATGTTTCGCACCTGGCCCGTAAGATTGCTGGCCATGGAGTTAACCGAATCGGTAAGGTCCTTCCACGTTCCCGCCACGCCAGGCACCAACGCCTGGCCGCCCAACTTACCGTCCGTTCCAACTTCGCGCGCCACACGTGTGACTTCCGAAGCGAACGACCTCAATTGATCCACCATCGTGTTGATGGTGTCTTTCAACTCCAAAATTTCGCCTTTCACGTCCACCGTAATTTTGCGCGACAAGTCACCGCGCGCTACGGCGGTTGATACCTCCGCGATGTTTCTGACCTGGCCCGTCAAGTTACTGGCCATGAAGTTCACGTTGTCGGTCAAATCTTTCCAAGTACCGGCCACGCCAGGAACCTGCGCTTGTCCGCCAAGCTTTCCTTCCGTACCAACTTCGCGAGCCACGCGCGTCACTTCGCCGGCGAACGCGTTCAACTGGTCCACCATGGTGTTAATGGTGTTCTTCAACTCCAGAATTTCGCCCTTCACGTCCACGGTGATCTTGCGCGACAAGTCGCCGCGTGCCACTGCGGTGGTAACCTCCGCGATGTTTCGCACCTGGCCGGTCAAGTTTCCGGCCATGGAGTTCACTGAGTCCGTCAAATCTTTCCACGTTCCCGCCACTCCAGGTACGTTCGCCTGCCCTCCCAACCGCCCCTCGCTGCCGACTTCGCGCGCCACGCGCGTTACTTCGCCGGCGAACCGGTTGAGCTGGTCCACCATGGTGTTGAGGGTTTCTTTCAACTGCAAAATTTCGCCGCGCACGTCCACCGTGATCTTGCGCGAGAGGTCCCCGCTCGCAATAGCCGTCGCTACTTCCGCGATGTTTCGCACCTGACCAGTCAGGTTACTGGCCATGAAGTTCACGTTGTCGGTCAAATCTTTCCACGTGCCGCCGACTCCTGGAACTTGCGCTTGCCCTCCCAGTTTCCCTTCCGTGCCAACTTCGCGCGCCACGCGCGTTACTTCGCCCGCGAATGCGTTCAGTTGGTCCACCATGGTGTTGATGGTGTCTTTCAACTCCAGAATTTCGCCCTTCACGTCCACCGTGATCTTGCGCGACAAGTCGCCGCGCGCGACCGCCGTAGTAACTTCCGCAATGTTGCGGACCTGCGCGGTTAAGTTGCCGGCCATAGCGTTGACCGAGTCGGTCAAATCCTTCCACGTTCCCGCCACGCCCGGCACTACCGCCTGCCCGCCCAGCTTTCCGTCCGTGCCAACTTCGCGCGCCACACGTGTGACTTCCGACGCGAACGACCGCAACTGATCCACCATCGTGTTAATCGCTTCTTTGAGCTGCAAAATTTCGCCGCGCACGTCCACCGTAATTTTGCGCGACAAGTCGCCGCTGGCCACTGCGGTCGCTACTTCAGCGATGTTGCGCACCTGACCAGTCAAGTTGCTGGCCATGGAGTTCACCGAATCGGTCAAATCTTTCCACGTTCCCGCGACGCCCGGAACCTGAGCCTGTCCGCCTAATTTCCCGTCAGTGCCGACTTCGCGCGCCACGCGCGTAACCTCCGCGGTGAATACCCCCAACTGTTGAATCATGGTGTTTACGATCGTCGCCGACCGCAAAAACTCGCCTTCCAGCGGACGCCCGTCCACGTCCAACCGCACCGTCTGCGTCAAATTCCCTTGCGCCACCGCCGCGATCGCGCGCGTCACTTCTGTGGTCGGCCGCAGCAAATCTTCCACCAATGTGTTAACGGACGTTTCCATCTCTCCCCATGCGCCCTTCGATTCATGGAAACGCGTGCGCTCCCTGGTTCGCCCTTCCTTACCGACTACTAATCCCACGCGCTTAAGTTCGTTGGCCATGTGTTGATTGGCCGCCACAATTTCATTAAACGTGTCCGCAATCTTTCCCGGCAACCCGGTCCACGCACCGGGTAGCCTCACGGAGAAATCGCCATCGCGCATCGTTTGCAAACTTGCCAGTATCGCCGCCAACTCACCAGAAGCTTGCCCGTTAGAGTGCGTACCGTTGCTCTTGCCGTCTCCCAGATTCGTCACAGTTTTCGCATTGGGTAGTGCGCCGCCCTTGGTGCTTCCACCAGTTTTCGATGTCGCAGTAGTCCTTGCGTTCTTCCCGCTAGTCCCATCGGAGTTACTTTTTAGTGCGGCGTTACGTGGCTCAAGGGTCTCTGTTTTTGTCGGACCCAAATCTTGCGTGGTTCGCTTCATTCTGATTCTCCTAGCCCGTTGTTCGAATCCGATACCATGACTCGACTATATCGCGCTGCCTCCGCGACCGCGCCTAGCTCCGCACTCTACCAAATGACCATATTGCACTCCGATGAAACAGCTTAGTTGTCTCTAATATCTAACACGGGTGCCGCATTTGTGTGCCTACGGTATTCACTGTAGAGACGCCTCGGAGTTAAGTCACAGCGACAGGGTTGGGCACTCTTTTTTCGAACCTCGACAACGACCGCGTGATGTGCCTTTGGAAAAAAACAACGCGAGCCGCTGCAACCAACTGCTCCGAAGGCTCGTCCTCAAACCACAGCACTAACCGTCGGGCCACTGGAAGGGAGAATCACCGTGAAATTTGATCCGACCCCGGGCGTGCTTTTACATTCAATGGAGCCTTTCAAAACTTCCACGATGGCACTGGCAATGGCCAGCCCCAGCCCGCCACTCTGGTGAGGACCTCCATTGTTCGATGACGAGTTCGCGCGATAAAATCGCTCAAAAATAAATGGCAAGTCCTTGCTGGATATCCCGATGCCTTTATCTTCAAAATGAAGTTTGATTGCGCGGTCGTCTTTTTCCAGGCGCACCCTGATCGAAGTGCCGCTATCTGAATACTTGATCGCGTTATCCAGAAAAATCAAAAAAAGCTGACGCATAAATGCCTCATCGCCCACATACGGTACATCCGGCCTGAATTCTCGGACCAGCGCAATATTCTTTGCGTCCGCGCGCGATTTGACCAACGCGCATGCCTCCTCCAACACTTCGTCCAGATACAGCGGCTCTTTGGCCAAGCGCAATTGCCCCGCATCGGCCACCGAAAGGGTGAACAATCCCTCGACGATATGGGTGAGCTTCTTGAACTCTTCATCAAACTCGCAAAGCGTTTTTCGATACTCTTCTGCGCTGCGCGGCTTGGACAGTAGCAATTGAGTTTCACCGTGAAGAACAGATAAAGGAGTGCGCAATTCGTGTGATGCATCGGTAACAAATTGGCGCAGCGGGCGAACTGAGGAATCCACCCGTTCCAACAGTTGATTAATCGTCTGAGCCAGCAGGTTTAGCTCGTCGTGGCGGGGCGATACCGGCAGCGGCGTCCAGAAACCTTCGCGATTAGTTACGCGTTTCGCCATCAACGCGGCGTGATTCGTGAGCGCCGTAATGGGCGCCAGACTTTTCCCCACATAGAAAGTCGAAATACCCGCGGTCAATAGCAAGCTCAATGGAAAAATCAGCAAGGCGACACTGCCAAAATTTTCAAGCGTACTGCCAAACCTTGAGGTTCGAATGGCCACCGCCAGCACCCGCGGCCCGTTAACCATTTGAAATGGAATCAGCGCCACCCGCACGTGGCGTCCGTCATCCAATCCCCCCGCGCCGAATGTCGGTTTAGTGACCCGCGGATTCATTCCTCTTAAATTGAGCGGCGACGACAGATTTTTGGAACGCTGCAAAACCGCGCCGTCAGCATTCAGCAGCTCAAAAAATTCATCGGGAATGTTGAGATTGTTCACATCCTCAACATCAGGTTCGGCAATTAGGTCCGCAATGATCGGACCAGCGGTTTGCTGCAGCTGGTTATTAAGTTGAGCTTTTACTTCGCTACTTAATAAGGCCCAAAATGCCAGATAGGAAACCGCGAGAAGCCCCGCGACTACGGAGCAAAACAAAATAATCATGCGAAAACGTAGAGTTTTCGGCTTCATCATGTCCAGCAAGCCCAAGTCGGTGCCTCGCGCGCTATCGACCATTATATAGGGCCATATATAAGGATGGACAACGTTCCAATAAAGAGCGGTTATTGATGGCCAAGCAGGCTTAACGGAGAGAGAGTCCCGGCGCATTGCGCTGCGGCATCGAAGTTCTAACCGGCTCGGCGGCAGTCTTCGGCCGCAAGTAGTAATTAATAGCCGGCGTAAAGACCAGCGACAACACCATCGAACTCAGCAAACCGCCCACCACCGCGATAGCCAAAGGCTGCAACATTTGCGAACCGGCCCCGATTGCGAAAGCCAACGGCAGCATGCCCGCAATCGTCGCAAGCGCGGTCATCACAATGGGCCGCAGCCGGCGCCGGCCCGACTGAATCATGGCATCTTTTGAGGAAAAGCCCAGTTGCTGAAAATGATGCTCGGCGTCCAGCAGCAAAATACCGTTTTTCGCCACAATACCAATCACCATGATCATGCCCATGAAGGAAGCCACATTGAACGTGGTGCGCGTAACCAACAAAGCGAGAAAGCCGCCAAACGTTGACAGCAAGGCAGAAGAAAGAATCGCGATAGGCGCGGAAAAAGTTCGAAACTCAAACAACAACACCACAAACAAAAGTAAAAGGGCCAAAAACAGCACCATCAGCAGGTCATGGAATGATTTCTGTTGCTCTTCATAAATGCCTCCATACTCCACCCGTATAGAGCTGGGAAGGTGCATGTCTGAGACCGCTTTTTTGACTGCTGAAATTCCTGTCCCTAGATCTACGCCTTCAAATCGCCCAGTAACTTCCACAAGTCGCTGAAGATTCTCGCGCCGGATTTCCGTCTGCCCGGCTTCCTGCACTACCGTTGCCAGCGATCCCAGCGTAGCTGTGTGCCCCGCTGAACTTGCCACTAAAGTGTTGCTCATGCTTTCCAATGAAGACCGGCTGGATTCGGGAAAACGTACGCGAATCGTATACGGCCGGTCATTCAAAATAACTGGCAGCGCCGCCGGCTCACCCTCCAGAATCGCGGAGGCATCCATGGCTACCTCTTCGGGGGTAAATCCCGCACGCGCGGCCACCGTGGGATTCACTTGATACGTGACCGCCGGTCCGCTGATGGTATTTTCAATCCCATTGAGAACATCTACGACGCCGTGAATTTTGGTGATCGTATCCGCAACTTTCGGTGCGGTCTCTTCTAACAACTTGGCGTCTTCGGAAAAGAGTTTGATGACCACCGGTTCGGGTTGGCTGGTCAAATCCCCAATCATGTCCTGGAGCTTCTGAATGAATTCCACCTTGGCCGCGGGTTCGGTTTCCTCAACTTGTCCGCGGATGTCGGAGATAACTTCATCGATGGCGCGTTTACGGTCGTTCTTCAGCTTCACCGTAAAGTCGCCGCGATTGGCCTCCGTGACTGCGGCTATCCCTAATTCAAGCCCTGTGCGCCGCGAAGTATTTTCGACCTCCGGCGTGGCATGCAGAATGGCTTCAATGCGCTGTAAAATGGCATTCGATTCGGCGAGCGAACTCCCTGGGGGAGTGAAGTAATCCAGACTAAATCCGCCTTCATCCATCTCGGGCAGCAGGTCAGTGCCCAAAAAATTGTAGCAAAGCGCGGAAAGACCGACGATCAACACAGCGCTGATCACCAGAATCAAAGGACGGCCCAACACCGATTCCATGACTTGCCCATAAGCCTTTACAATCCGCCCAAAAAATCCCGATAGATGAGCCTCTTCTGCGGCAAGTAGTGACGCGACATCGTCCCCGTGCTCCGCACCGCTTGGCGCATTCGCCGAATCTTTGCGCCTCACTAAGTATTGGCTTAGTGTCGGAGTCCAGGTCAGCGCGAGAAGGAGCGAAGTAAATAGTGACACGGTCATAGTCACCGCCAACGCTCGAAAGAAACTTCCCGTGACACCGGTAATCGAAATTAGCGGCAGAAATACGACGATGGGAGTGATCGTCGAACCGATAAGCGGGATGGTCAGTTCACGAAGAGCGCTTGCTATCGCTTGGAAGCGCCCTTGCCCGGCGTCCCGATGTAAAACGATGTTCTCAAGCACCACGATCGCATCGTCGATCACCAGCCCTACCGCCGCGGCAAGCCCCCCGAGGGTCATGAGGTTAAAACTCTGGCCGGTCAGTTTTAATACGATAAAGGTAATAAGCAACGTCGCGGGGATAACCAGCCCCGCAACTAGCGAAGTCCCCCAATCGCGAAGAAACAAAACCAAAATGATAGAGGACAGCACCAATCCCAGCAGTACGGCATCGCGCACGCTGGCGATTGAGTCGTGCACGATGGTGGACTGGTCGTAAAACGGCTCTACGTGCACTCCCGGTGGCAACGACGGCAACAGATCGCTGATCTGCTTGTGGACTTCGTTCGCCACATCCATCGTGTTGCTTTGCGGTTGCCGGTTAACGCTGAGCAGCACCGCCGGCTTGCCATTCGCGGTCACCACCGTATAAACCGGCGCTTCCGAAGGAGACACCCTGCCAATGTCTCCGATACGGATTGGTATTCCGGCAGCGGAAGTCTTTATCACGATCTGGCCAATTTCTTCGGGACTGCGCACCTGTCCGCTTACCAGCCCCAGAACTAGCTGGTGGTTGTATTCCAACAATCCCGGAGAATCGACCAGATTGGTGCGTTTAAGCGCATCCAATATTTCGGGCACCGTTACGCTTGCCGCCAGCAGACGCGCTGGATCGGGTGTGACTTGAAACTCCGGTACCCTCCCGCCTTGAACCAGCACCGAAGCCACACCCTCGAGCCGATTAATGCGGGGCTTCAGATCGTATGTAGCAACCTCCCACAACTTTTTCTGTGGCACGGTATCCGATGTCAGGCTGTAACCGATGATCGGAAAGCTCGCAAAGGTCATTCGGTGGGTATCCACCTTCGCTGTTGTCGGAAGTTCTGCTTGTAACCTCGCCACCACCGCATCCACACGCTGCAGTGTGAGAATCATGTCCGAACTCCAGTCGAAAAACAGATCGATTTCCGCCGACCCTCGACTGGTGGTGGACGTGACCTTGAGCAATCCGGGGACGCTGTTTACGGCTTCCTCAATGGGGCGCGTGATAGTGACCAGCATCTGATCAATGGGCATCACGCCGTTATCGATGCCCACCACAATGCGTGGAAAATCCGTCTCGGGAAACACGGCGACAGGAATTGTAAACGCGTAATAAACTCCCACCAACGCCAGGCTAACAATTAGGAAAAGGATCGGTCGAGACAGCCGATGAAACCAGGGTTGCTGCTCCTGCTCAGCCAGCTCTTCGCCTCGCGGTGACGATGTCCGGGGATCCATGCGAGGCTACTCCTTTTCCTTCTCGGGTTTTGCCGCTGCGCCGCCTTTTTTGACGTCTTTCTTATCTCCGCTATCCTTCTTATCCTTATCGTCGGGATCGTCCGCATCCGTCTTATCTGCTCCTGCTTTGTCCCCTTCCGCTTTTTCCGGCGCTTCAGGTTTTTCAACTTTGATTTTCGTCCCGTCTGGTACGGCGTAACCGCCGGAGGTAATCACCGGATCCCCCGCGTTGATGCCGCTCGCAATTTGCGCATCTTCGCCGTTACGAATCCCCACCTGAACAGGCTTCACATGGGCCTTGTCATCCGTGCCCGCTACCAGCACGTAGTTGCCATTTCCTTCAGGGTTTTTGTACACGGCCGCTGCGGGCACCACCACCGCTTCTTTTACTGTTTTTGCCACCATCGCGACTTGCACCGTTATGCCCGGTCGCAAATTCGGATTCGCTTTCTTTGCTTCGACCCATACTTCAATGGTGGTGCTCCCGGGATCTAACGCCGGACTCACCAAAGTCACTTTGCCCTCAATCGGATCATCCATGCCCGGAACTTTCAATTGCGCCGGATTCCCGACCCTTAGTTGCGCCGCTTCCGACTGCGGAATATGTCCCTTGGCAATCAGCCTTGAAATATTCATCACCGTCAAAAGCGGCTGATTGGCCATGGCCAGATCTCCCACGTTAAGCGGCCGGTCCGTGACCACTCCGTCGATGGGGCTCTTAATCTCCGAATAACTGAGCTGCGCCGCCGCCCCGCGGTACTTCCCTTCTGCAGACAGCCTTTGGGCTTGCGCCGATTTGAGCGCCTGTTCCTTACCCACACGCTGCAAGTCCGCAAGTTGCTTTTGTGCTTGCTCGTTCTGACTGCGCGCCGCGACTAAGGCCACTTCCGCCGCGTCCAGCTCACGACGAGGAAGTGCCCCCTGTTGAAACAAATCTTTGCGGCTGTTGTAAACCTTATCGGCCGCCTCATATGCGGACTTTGCAGAATCCGCATCCAGTTGCGCCTTCTGAATCTGCTGCGGCAAGCTCGAAGTCACCGTAGTTGTGTACGCGGCTTCGGCCTGTTCAAAATCCCCGCGGCTGGATTCCGCGGCCGCTGACAGGTCGGCATTTTCCAGCACCGCAAGCAATTGACCCTTTCTCACTTTGCTCGCGCGTTGCACCAGGAACTGCTTGATCGTGGATGTAATCTTGGGCGACACGGTGGCCTGTTGCAGCGGAAAAATCACTGCTTCCGCGTTCACGATCTGCGAAATATCCTCTTTCTCCGCTGGCGTGGTTTGCACACTTACTTCCGGCTCTTTTTCCTTTTCTTCCTTGGCGCAACCCGACCCAAAACCGAACACCACAGCGATACCAGCGGCCATTGCCGCGTGTCTAAAACATTTTAGCGTGCCGAACGATGATTTTATTTTCATGGATTCGTCGATACACCCGTTAGAGTTTGTAAGCTTGCCAATGCCACGCGATAACGCAGCGCCCCATCCTGATAAGCGGCATTTGCGGTGGTAAAAGTCGTCTGCGCGTCCACCACTTCCAGTACCGTGGATTCGCCGTTTTGATAACGAAGTGTGGTCAGCCTCAGAGCTTCCGCCGCCAGCTCCCCAGATCGCTTCAAATCTTCCAATTCGCTCAACGCCGTGCTGGCCTCGGCGTATAGCGATTGAATTTCCGCTATGAGTTTTCTTTGAGCCAGCGAAAATTCCCGCTTCGCCTGAGCCTGCTTCAATTCCGCCTGCTTCACTTTGCTCTGCGTCGTCCCCCAATTCCAGATGGGAATATTCAGGGTGGCCAGCCAGGAATAGCCGACGTTGGAATACTGCCTGCCGTTCCCCAATTCCGCGTTCACCGCAAAGCGCGTGGCATCAATCCCGTAAAAATAATCGAAACTAAGTGACGGCAGGTAACCCATCCGCGCGCCAAAAACGTCGTATCGCGACTGCCGCACCGCCTCCAGCGCCGCGCGTAAATCAGGATTATCTTTGGTCCCCTGCTGCTGTATCTCTTCAATGCTCGGCAAGGGAGCCGCCGCATGTATGTCGTCCGCTACCTCGAAGTTGTCGTTGAAATTTGGAAAGATCAAAACCGCCAAATCCAGCCGCGCATTCAGCAACGCCAGCTGTGCTTCTTGAAGCTGCCGGCGCCGATCCCGCATCTGCAGCTCCGCTTTGATGACATCCGCATGCGCCACTTCGCCGCCGCCCTCCAGCTTTTGTGTAAGCTGGAAAAATTTATCGCCTTCTCCCGCGGCAAGCTGTGCGGTTTCCAATTTGTGTTCCGCCGCTCCCACCTTGTAATAATTTTGCGCCACGGTAACTACCAAACCGCGCTTCGCGATTTCCATCTGCGCTCGTGCCACCGCCGCTGCCGCCGAGGCACGCCGCCAATTCGACAACGCCGAGATATCGATTGATTCGTGTATGTCTGCCTGGCTCGTGTACTCGTGTGGCGCATTGTTCGCAATATAAATCACCGGCGGCGCTGCCACCGGTTCCGCCCTTCCTGCAGTGCTTACCGTCTCCGCACCCGGGATGCTTTGGGTGTACAACGCGGAATTGTTGTATGTCACGGTCGGCAGCAACGTGTTGCGCGCCTGCTTAGCGTCTTCGTGCAAAACGCCGGCGTTCACCACCGTCGCCTGAAATTGCGTGCCGTTTTTTCGTGCTAGATCCAAAGCCTGCTGAAATGTTAAGTGTAATAACTCTCCGGTTCGGGGTGGCGCCGCTTGTCGAGCGGTTGCCGTTGCATCCGTCGGCGCCGGCAGCGGTTGAATTTCCGACCCGTTCGTTTTCGGCGCAGGAGTTTGTACCACAGGAGTTTCTGCCGTGGGGCTTTGTGAGGACGGATTTTGAGGCTGAGGCTCTTGAGCCTGCTGACCCTGCGCCGGCCCACTCACACGCGTTGCGCCTAAATCAGTTTTCGCCTGGGGCGAGGCGGGCATACTCCACGCCAACATCATCAACGCAATCGCTGCTTTATTGACGAATTTCGCGCAAAAAAATCCCATGAACTCCATCCGATTAAATGATGACTTCACCGTGACCTTAATTCCTTGACCGGACCATCTCCGTGCGGCTTATTGGCATCTATCGTGACGACGTACCCAGCGGTTTCTCCACGCATAATACTTCCAGAGGCGGTTAATTCTAAATTAAGTTTCTTTTAGGTCGAAGCGGTACCGCAGCTGTTATGACGTGCTGTCAGCTCCTTTTGGCGACAGCGTCTTGCGGAAAAAATCCTTGCCCTTACGTTCCGGCCCCAGCGCAAACACAATCACCAGCGCCACAATCGTGCACCCTTCAAAAATCGTTAATGCCCATTGATACCCAACCCGATCCCGTAACGCATATTCAATCGTGTTTGTCGGTGAACCGAACAGCACTCCCAACTGATAGATAAAACCCGGAAACAAGCTGCGAACTGCGTCTGGCGAGAGCTCGTTCAAGTGCGCCGGAATCACGCCCCACGCTCCCTGCACTCCTACCTGCATTAAAAAAGCACCGGCAGCTAAGATTGCCAGTGAATGTCCGAAAGCCCAGAGCGGTATTACAAGCGCGCATATCCCCAACGAAGCAATGATACTCAGCCGTCTTCCCAGCCGCTCGGAAATCGCGCCTACGGAAATCGTGCCCAGCAGGGCGCCGACGTTATAGAACATCGCCAGGTACGCGACCACATTCGGCGAAATATGACGCGCGGTTTTCAAAAAGTCAGGATAGAGATCCTGGGTGCCATGCGAGAGGCAGATCATCAATGTCAGAGTCAGCACCAGATACGCGAAGCCCTTGCGATGCTCCCACATCACCCGCGCGATTCCGCTCACGCTGGGAACCTGGTGTTGTTTCCACGCCGCCGACTCCGGCGATAGATATGTCACAAATATCGTGATCACTGCTGGGACTAGCCCGGCCCAAAACATCGCCCGCCAACCCCACGCCGGTAAAATTAAACGCGCCGCCACTGCCGCCAATAAATATCCCAGTGGATATCCGCCCTGCAACAACCCAGAAAGCAAACCTCGCCATCGCGTTGGCGCGCTTTCGAGCGTCAGCGATGCGCCCACTCCCCAAAATCCGCCCATGCCAATTCCGTAAAGCAACCGCAAAATCAGAAACATCGGGTAGTTCACTGCCAGCCCACTCAATACTTCGATCAGCGAAAAATACGCAACCACCGCCATCAGCGGTTTTCGCCGCCCGTAACGGTCCGCCATCATCCCAAATAGCAGTGCGCCCACAGGGCGCATCGCCAGTGTGGCCCCAAGCGTCAGCACGATGGAGCTCTTGCCCACCTGAAAGTGCGTCGCTAGAGTATCGACCAGAAAAACCACTACAAAAAAATCAAACGCATCCAGCGTCCATCCCAGTATTCCTGACGCCACCGCATACCCGCGCCCCTTTTGTCCGACATCGCTATCTCGCTGGCCGCTGATTTCAGTGATCATATCCGCCCTTCAGCTCGGTAAAGCCTTACCACGCGTCTCTTGCGCAAACGGAATGATCAACAGCCCCAGTCCAAACGCAATCGCCGTGTAAGCAACAGGCTTACCTATCGTGCCCGCGTTACGCACCATTGCGCCAATCATGAAATTCACGCCCGCCCCGATGAACCTTCCAAAAGAAGTTGCAAACGCAAATGCCGTAGCTCGCACGGATGTCTCATATTGCTCGGGGAGCCATAAGGTGAACAAAGTAAAATTCCCGCCAAAAAATCCCAGAAAAAATAAACACCCGATAAACGTCGTCAGGCCATTCTCCAAATAAAACGCCCATCCAAAACTCAACCAGATGAACGCGCTCATGCCCAGAAAATAGATAGCCAGCGTAATTTTCCTTCCCAGTCGTTCCGCGAGGATCGGCACCATCAAACAACCCAATATCGTTCCGATGGAAAGAATCGCCGTCCCGATGGAAGCCGTCTGCGACGCTTGCGCCACTGACTTCCCAGCCTTTTTCGCAAGAGTGATGATTGCGGTCGGTTCGTAAACCGCTCCCGCCCAGAGACCAATGATCGCGACCGTCAACAACGCCGCGTTGACAATCGTCTTTCGTCGATACTTAGGCGAAAAAATTTCCGCGAGTGACGCCACCCAGCGCTGCGGCTTACCTACTGGCCCTGGGAGCCCTGCCTTTTCCCTCCACCGCTCAGGCTCCTTGACCCGCGTCAGAATCAGCACAGAAATAATTACCGGCGACAATCCGCAAAGAAACATCGCGCGCCACCCAAACCGCGCCCCCACCGTATAATTCAGCGCCGCAGCCAGAAAAAATCCAAAGTAATAACCGGTCTGCAAAAATCCGGCCCCCATTTTTCGCCGGTCCTCAGGCCACGCCTCCGCGACATACGTTCCAGCCAACGCCCACTCGCCCCCAATGCCAATGCCCGCCAACAACCGAAATAATGCTAATTGCCACACACTTTGCGCCAACGCCGCCGCGCCCGTAAACACCGCATAAGCCAGAATCGTCGCCGCCAGCACTCGCGTGCGTCCGAATCGATCGGCAATCGGTCCCCACATAAACGACAGCCCCCAACCAACCAGGAACAGCGCGAACAAGATCGACCCCGCGAGTCCTACGTTTGCCGGTGTCTTCGCATAGCCCGACTTAGGCAAGAGCTCCGATAGCGCCGGACTCAACACCAGAGCATAGATAAACGAATCCATCCCATCGAGAGTCCATCCCGACCATGCTCCCCAGAAGCCTGTGATTTGTGACGATGTAAGTTTTGTGTGTGGCATGCCGCCCGAGACAGCGGGGGACAATTAAGCACAAGTACCAGCTCCACGGCAATTAATAATCGCGCTTCAAAAAAATTTCCGCCTCAACGCTGCCGATTATTTCGACGTATTGGATTGCAATCTCCTGCCGCCACAAGAGAGAATCCCCTGCCACCTCGAAATGTCCACGCCACCATCGCCGTCGCAGCCGCCATCGCAGCCATTTACCGGCAAACTTTGGGGCGTTCTCATTCTGTTAGGCCTCTCCATCTTCATCAGCTACATGGATCGCTCCAATCTCTCCATCGCCGCGCCCCTGATAAAAGACGAACTACACCTCTCCTCCTCGCAGCTGGGCCTCTTGCTCTCTTCCTTTTTCTGGACCTACGCGTTCTTGCAGCTTATTTCCGGCTGGCTCGTCGACCGGCTCAACGTGAACTGGGTTTTTGCCGGCGGTTTTTTTCTGTGGTCCGTCGCCACTATCGTCACTGGCCTCGTTCACGGATTTTTCTTGCTGCTGATGTTGCGTCTATTGCTCGGCGTAGGCGAATCCGTCGCCTATCCTTCTTACTCAAAAATCATCACCCTTCACTATCGTGAGGAGCATCGCGGCATCGCCAATTCCATAATTTCCGCCGGCTTGGCGCTGGGCCCGGGATTCGGGCTGTTGGCTGGAGGATTACTGATCGCCAGATTCGGATGGCGCGGTTTCTTCGTGGTTCTCGGTCTGATCAGCTTGTGCTGGCTGATTCCGTGGCTCACCTGGATGCCTCCAGCAAAAGCCGCCATTCATCTGGACAAAATTGCCGCGCCAAGTTACGCAGCCATCCTGCTGCAGCGTTCCGCATGGGGCACGATCTTCGCCCAATTTGGCTACAACTTCGTGAGCTATTTCCTGCTCACCTGGCTTCCATTTTATCTTGTACGCGACCGGCATTTTTCCATCGTCGACACCGCCAAAATCGGCGCCACCGGTTATGTCCTCAGTGCTCTGCTCGCAATATTTTCCGGCTGGCTCTCCGATCGTTTAATCCGTTCGGGAGGCACACCAACCCGCGTTCGCAAACCTTTCGTCGCCGGTGGCCTGGCCGTCGCCGGTGTATTACTTTTTCTCTCGGTCGTCGGTCCTCCAGCGTGGAATGTGCCCCTATTAATTTTGGGCATCGCGTGCCAGGGCATCTGTTCATCCAACATTTGGGCCATCTCTCAAACGCTCGCGGGCCCGTATGCCGCAGGACGGTGGACCGGTCTGCAAAATGGCTCTGGAAACTTAGCTGGGATCGTCGCCCCGGCCCTCACCGGACTTATTTTGGATCGTACCGGTCACTTTCAGTGGACTTTCGCGCTCGTGGCTCTCGTTGCTCTGGTCGGCGCTTCGTCCTGGCTTTTCATCGTAGGTCCGGTGCGCCCAATCGCCTGGCCCAAACGCCCCGCCGCACTCGTCGCCGCTTTGTAGGTCGCAGCTTCAGCCTGCCCACCTAGGTGGGCCGCGACACAAACGCTCAGCAAAGGCCGGGGCTTTAAAATCCGCTGAAGGATGCGACCATTAACCTTAACGGCGGCGGTTTTTCAATTCCTAAATTAGTCTTAATTTTCATTTATCTACGTCATCTTCGATAGGCAGAACGCCAATCACCTGCTAGCCTCTCTCCGCGGCAATCACCGCGACGCTCTTACATCATGACGGCCAGGTCGCCAGAACTTGCCCTGGCACGCCAAACGAGGAAATAGACATGCATCGATTCTTGCGAAATTCGGCTCTGATCTTTTCCGCCGGCGCAATCGCGTTAACACCCAGCGCCTTGCGCGCCGGTGATGACAGCGGCAAATTCAAAATCGTGAAAAAGATCCCTCTCGAAGGGGGCGGGCGCTGGGACTACGTCACCGTCGATCCAGAAGCGCACCGCGTTTACGTTGCGCGCGCCACGCATGTGACCGTATTGGATTCTGAGAGCGGAGCCGTCGTCGGTGACATCCCCGACACGCCCGGCGTACATGGCGTCGCTGTCGCTCCGGACCTCGGCATTGGTTTTATCAGCCAAGGCGGGGCTGCCAAGGTTGCCGTCTTCGATTTGAAAACGCTGAAAGTGGAATCTCAGATTGCTACCGGCGAGAATCCTGATTCCATCCTGTATCACCCCGCCACTCATCAAGTCTTCGTCCAAAACGGAAAAAGCAAATCGACGTCGGTGATCGACGCTAAAACGAAAAAAGTCGTCGCCACCATTCCTCTCGACTCCAAGCCGGAATTTTTCGCTTACGATGAGAAGGGCAACGTTTTTATCAACCTGGAAGATAAGCACGCCATCGCGGTAATCGATGCGAGTAGCAAAAAATTAAAGTCGACCTGGGTCATGGAGGGTTGTGAAGGCCCGTCCGGACTGGCCATCGATAATAAGACTCACACTCTGTTCTCGAGCTGCGATGGAAAACTCATGGTGGTCGATAGCAACAGCGGCAAAGTTCGCCAAAGCGTCGCCATCGGCGATGATTGCGACGGCGTAACCTTCGATCCTGGGACCGGTTATGTCTTCGCGTCGCCGAGCACCGGGAAATTTCAAATCATCCACGCGGATAAATCCGGCAAATACTCCGTCGCCCAGGAAATCGATACTCCGGTGGGATCAAAGACTCACGGCCTCGACCCCGCAACTCACAAGGTCTATCTGCCTTCAGCTAAATTCACAGGCGATCCCTCCAAGCGTCCACGCCCGTCGGTGGTAGAGGGCTCAATACAGGTGCTGGTAATCGGCGAATAAGCCTCGCTGACATACCAAGGACGAAGGCCCCGTAAGCGCCTGAACAGAAATTTGTTAGCGCCTTCCGGGCCTTTTCTTTCCCAAGACCTAAATGAAAACTAATGCTCGCTTAATTCAATTCCCTGTATCTAGCGCTAAAATGGCAAAAGTCACGATGGACAGGTTCTCACATGAAACCCTGTTTCAGCCCGGCAAAGCGGTATTCTAGATAGTTCCAACCGCTACTCGTCCGGCCAGTTATAGGAGCCACCATGGACTATTCCGCACTGCTTCGCTCCGCGCTCGTGGCGTTGCTGAGAAACAAAATGCGCAGCATGTTGACCGTCATGGGCATCACGATCGGCATCGCTGCAGTGATCTGCGTGGTAGCCATCGGAAAAGCCGGCCAATCGCGCGTCGAACAACAAATGAACAACCTCGGCGACAATTTCGTGTGGATCGAAGCAGGAGGCCGCTCCGTCAGTGGTGTGCGCACCGGCACTCACGGCTCCCCTTCTCTTTCCATGGCTGACGCCGCTGCCATCAAAAACCAGATCGCTCTCATCAAAACGGTTTCGCCCAATGTCGATGATCACGTGCAGGCCATTTACGGCAATCAAAACTGGTTTACCGCCTATCGTGGCGTGTCCCCGGAATTCTTCGACATCAAGCGTTGGTACGCGGACCAGGGCGCCGTCTTCACCAACGAAGACGTCGAACGTGCCGCGGACGTCTGCGACATTGGCGTCACTGTTCGCGAGCAACTCTTCGGTGCGGAAGATCCCATCGGAAAAGTTATCCGCGTAAAAGATCTTCCCTGCAAAGTAATCGGCATCCTCCACCCTAAAGGCCTCTCCATGTCCGGGCAAGACCAGGACGACAACATCATCTTGCCGTACACCACCGCCCAGAAAAAGATGAAAGGCAATCCCTGGCTCGACGATATTCTCTGCTCCGCCGTCTCCCAGGACTCGGTAAAGCTTGCCGGCCAGGAAGCCGCTGCGATCCTGCGCGACCGCCATCATCTGCGACCTGAAGAAGACGACGATTTCAACATCCGCAATCCGGAAGACATTATTCAGGCGCAGATGGAAGCGAGCAAAACTCTCACCGTTCTGCTCATCGCCATTGCCTCCATCTCCCTGATCGTCGGCGGAATCGGCATCATGAACGTCATGCTCGTTTCCGTCACCGAACGCACCCGCGAAATTGGTGTTCGCGTCGCCGTGGGAGCCACTGAGCAAGCCATTCAGCTGCAATTTCTTGGGGAATCCGTGATGCTGAGCCTGGTTGGCGGCTTCGCGGGCGTGTTATTCGGAGTTCTAGGCTCCTACGTTGTCGGCCAGACTTTAAAGTGGCCCATGGAAACCTCCATGCAGGCCATCGTCGTAGCTGCACTGTTTTCCATTGCTGTGGGAGTTTTTTTCGGTTATTACCCCGCGCGCAAAGCTTCGCTGCTCGATCCCATTGAGGCGCTGCGCTACGAGTAGACTGAGCCAGCGAGCTACGCTGTGATTTTAAGCTGCGTTGTAACAACCAGCATGAGTTTTCATTTTTTTCCGGACTGTGAATGAAGAAGAATCTTAAATGGGTGATTTTGGCTGGCGTGTTGGCGGTGGTAGCCATCTTGGCCGCCTTCGGCTTCAATGCCAAATCACAAGACCAGAACTTTACCGCCAAAGTCGAACGCGGCGATATTCATGACGTCGTGGAGGCCACCGGCACCATCAATGCCGTAATCACCGTGCAAGTCGGCTCGCAGGTTTCCGGCGTCATCGCCAAGCTCTTCGTCGATTTCAACTCTCGTGTACACAAAGGTGACCTTATTGCCCTGATCGATCCCGCCCTATTCCAGGGCGCTGTGCAGCAAGCCGACGCCGATCTGAATAGCGCCAAAGCCAACTTGCTGGCCGCGCGGGCAAATTTAGAGAAGGCTAAAGCCTCCATGGTTCAGACCAAGGCTGATTACGAACGTGCCAGTCAGCTCACTCGAGAAAACATTACCAGCCAGCAACAGCTTGATCTCGCCAAGGCTAATTACGATTCCATGAACGCCAGCGTAGGCGCCGCCGTCGCTAATGTCACTCAAGCGGAAGCTCAGGTAAATCAGAAGGCCGCTGCGCTGAGCGTCGCGCAAACCAATCTCAACTACACGATAATCCGTTCCCCAATCGACGGCACTGTTGTGGCTCGCAATGTTGACGTAGGCCAAACCGTTGCCGCCTCGTTGCAAGCACCGACAATATTCACCATCGCCCAGGATTTAAAAAAGATGCTGGTCTATACCAAGACTGACGAGTCCGACGTTGGCAACATCAAGCCCGGCAAACAAGTCACTTTTAAAGTCGATGCGTTTCCCAAAGAAAGTTTTCATGGCACGGTCTCCCAAGTACGCATGAATCCCACCACCGTGCAAAACGTGGTCACCTACGACACCATGATCGAGTTTGATAATCCCGAACTTAAACTTTTTCCCGGTATGACCGCGTACGTCACCATCCCCGTCGCTACGGTGCAAAATGTCCTGAAGCTTCCTAATACCGCGCTGCGCTACAAGCCCCCTATGTCCCCTGAGGACGTGATGCGACTGTATGCGCAGTACGGCATCGACGAAGCACAACCCGAAAACTCTTCACAAGGCGCGCAATCCGGCGGCACACCCGAATCGAATATAACTCGCGTTCCCCGCGCTACCACTGCTGTGGTTTGGAAATGGCATCCGGATAACACCATGGAGCCCGCGAAAGTCTCTCTCGGAATCACTGACCACGCCTTCACAGAAATTACTGTCGTCCTCAAAGGCAGCTTGAAAGAGAATGACGATCTCGTGGTTCGCTCCATCAGTTCGAAGCCTGCTGCTCCCGGAGCCATAAGGCGCTGAGTTTCTACGACGTTAAGAACAGAGCTTGTGAAAAATAATTGAATGGCCGCTGCGATTCCAAGTGAACTCCAGTCTGCTGCCCCAGCCGACGCGGTCATCCGCGTGGAGGATGTTCACAAGTATTACGATCTGGGCGAAACGCGCGTGCACGCCTTGCGGGGTGTCAGTCTGGAGATCCAGCGTGGAGAATTTCTCGCCATCATGGGTGCTAGCGGCAGCGGCAAATCTACTTTCATGAATTTGCTTGGGTGCCTGGACAAGCCTACTTCCGGAAAATATCTCCTCGACGGCATTGACGTCTCCGAGCACGACAAAAAAGCTCTCGCGCACATTCGCAATCAGAAATTAGGCTTTGTTTTCCAGGGTTTCAATTTGCTGGCGCGTACCACCGCCCTCGAGAATACCGAACTGCCCACGCTGTATACTAAAATTCACAAGTCCGAGCGCACCAAACGCGCCACCGAAGCGTTGGCTATGGTCGGCCTTGCCAACCGCTCTGAACACTTCCCTTCACAAATGTCCGGAGGGCAGCAGCAGCGCGTCGCCATCGCCCGGGCCTTGGTCAATCGCCCTTCGATCCTTCTCGCCGATGAGCCCACCGGCAACCTCGACACGCGCACCTCGGTGGAAATCATGGAGATCTTCCAGAGGCTCAACGATCAAGGCTTGACCATTGTTCTGGTAACCCACGAGCTCGACGTCGCCCACTTTGCGAAACGTACTCTTATCTTTCGCGATGGCAAGATTCGCAAGGATGAGCCAGTGCTCAACCGCCCAATCGCAACTGAAGTGCTAAAGACGCTACCCACTCTCGAAGACTGACCTGCGCCGCTCTCAACCTAAGCTGCCATAGACCCTTATTGACTTAGCTCGGAACGCCTTGCCTTCAACTTAGCTCTTGACACAAAGAGCTAAACCGTTTATTAAATCGTTTTAAAATCAGTTGTTGCGGGTGTTCCGTCGCCGAATTCGGCCTGCGGTGATTTTCTGTCGAGGAAAAAGAGGAGGTCATTGTGTCCCAACTCGACCGGGTGTGCAATATCCCCGAAGCTTACGCGATTGGCAAATCAGTACCGCAGCAACAACGCACAGCTCGCATTTCTCCATGGCGAGGAAGTTACTGGCTGTTCCTTTCACTCCTCGTTGCGCTTTTCTTTGCCCCCCTTCCGGCACCCGCCCAACTCTACACCGGCTCGGTCACCGGTGTTGTCACCGACTCCTCCGGTGCCACTATTCCTGCTGTGAAGATCACCCTCGTGGACCAGGGCAAAGGCTTCTCGTTCACCGCCACCACCGACAACACCGGAAGATATCTTTTGCGCTCCATCCCGCCAGGTACCTACACCATCACTGCGGAAGCCGCGAATTTTGAAAAGGAGACCCAGGAGAATATCAAGGTCGACGTCAGCCAAAACATCTCCGTCGATTTAGCTCTAAAGGTCGGCTCCATCAACGACGTCGTCGAAGTAACAGCCAGCAGCGTTCAACTACAAACCGAGGACGCCGTCACTGGTCAAGTCGTCAATCGAAAGTTTGTGAATGACTTGCCGCTGGTCGATCGCAATTTCAGCAATCTCGCATATTTGGCACCGGGCGTAACGGAGACCAACGCCCCGGGCACAAAAAACGCGCAAGGCGGCATCAACTTCAACTCCAATGGCAGCCGCAATTCCACCGCCGACGTTTTAATTGACGGCGCCACCGCTTCAAACTTTGATCAAAATAGCGGCCTCAATAACGTGCTCTATACCCCCTCCGTCGATTCTGTGGAAGAGTTCAAGGTCCAGCAAGCAAACTTCACCGCCGAATACGGATTTTCCGCCGGAGCGCTGATCAACGTCGTAACCCGCTCGGGGACCAACAAATTTCACGGCAGCGTCTACGAATTTTTCCGCAACTCCGTGATGGATGCCAACAATTGGTTCAACAACAAAAACAGCCAACCTATCGCCGCTTTGAAACGCAACGATTTTGGCGGATCTATCGGCGGCCCCATCCGCAAAGACAAAACTTTTTTCTTTTTTGATTACGAGGGATTGCGCGAGCGGGACGCCACTAACGCCGTCGCCGGCGTGCCTACCGCCGCGGAAAGAACCGGTGACTTCGGTGTTCTCTGCGGAGCAAACGGCGGCACCTTTGACGCCACCGGCCTCTGCTCCGCCCCCGGCGGGCAACTTTGGGATCCCTACAGCGGCAGTTTTAATTCAACTCCCGAACCCGCAAATCCAAACATCGGCCCGGGCGCCCTTCGTCAAAACTTTATTCCGTTCAATAATCTTGCCACTTACACCAGCCCGGGAAATCCAAATCTGGTCGGCACGCCCTTTCAGCTTCCCGCCGGCCCTGGTAATCTCATCAACCCAGTCGCGGCAAAACTGATTCAGCTCTTTCCCATGCCCACGAATCAGGCCACGGATTTGAGCTCTCTCCAAAACAGCAATTGGTTTGGTTCCGGCGTTAATCCTTCATCGAACAATCAGTTCGACATCAAGATTGACCAGCGCTTCAGCGAGCGTGATTTATTGAGCGCCAAGTACTCGCAGCAACACGCCAGTAGCAATAGTTTCGATTGTTTCAACAACATCGCCGACCCCTGCACCGGCGGTCCAGTCATTACCCACCGTTATATTTTCTCATTGACGCATACCCACACCTTTAGCAATACCCTGCTATTCACTGCCACGTATGGATTTCAACGCGGATTCGACAATCAGCAAGGCGTCAGCGGTAACACTTCTGCCGCCCAACAAGGCCTCGCCAGTTTAGGCTTCCCGTCGTACCTGAACCACGGTTTCGGTACCCTTCCCACCATCATCATCAATGGATACGCCTCCGCGAATCAAACCGGCAACAACACCAATATCGGAACAAATCCCTTCAGCATTCTCAGGGAAGGTCAGATCGTGCACTATCTTACCGGCGCGGTTAGTTGGGTCCACAACAAGCACGAACTCAAGTTCGGCGGTGAGTGGCGCCTGCATCAAATAAACTTTACCCAACCCGGATGGCCCTCCGGCGCTTTCAACTTCGACTTTAGCGGCACTTCCCAGGTATCCAGCGACCCGGGTTCCGGAGGTGACGGGCTGGCCAGCTTCCTCATGGGTGTGGGACCTCCGTCACTCGGCGGAGGAGGATGCACGCCATGCCAGGTTGGATTCGTGAACTTTGTTAGCACCGAGAGCTTTCAATACGCGACTTTCGTGCAGGACAACTACCGCGTAACTCCCAAGCTCACCCTCAATCTAGGTTTGCGCTACGAGTTGAACATACCTCGCACCGAGCGCTACAACCGCATGAATTCTCTCAACCCCGCAGCGGTGTCTCCGCTCCAACTCAGCGCCGCTCAAATATCGCAGGTTCAGGCAATGGCACTGCCGTTGCAAGCGACCGAGACGCTCAGCAATCTGCATGGTATCGAGGTCTTCGCCAGCCCCGCTGATCGCTCAAATTACTATACCGACTACAAAGATATCCAACCTCGCTTTGGTTTCGCTTATCAAACCTGGGGCGGATTTGTACTCCGTGGCGGCTACGGTATTTATTTCTCGACCCCGCGGAGTTCCGCTTCCGGCACCGGACCTTGGGGCTTCGAAGGCTTCGATGTGCAGCCGCCGTGGCTAACAACTCTGAATCTCGATCACGCCACCCCTTGGAATACCCTGAGTAATACCTCATGCCAATTCAATCCGCCATTCACGTGCGGTGTCGCCCCCCCTCCGGGAAATTCTTTGGGAGCCTTCAATGACATAGGTTTCGCCGCGGTAGGCCCCATAAAGAGCCGCAGCCTGAATACGCCGTACGAGCAGGCTTGGAGTTTCGGATTCCAGAAGAAGCTGCCCGGCAAAATTCTGCTCGACACCAGCTACGTTGGTAAGAAAGGAACCCATCTATACCTTGGCGGATTCCGCGAAAATAATATTCTTCCTTTCGCGTCCATCGCTGGTCTCACGCCCAACCAGATTGGCAACCTTACCAATCCAGTTGCGAATCCGTTTTTTGATCCCAATCCGGGGCCATGCGATCCCACTCACTATATCTGCAACCCAAACAGCGCCCTTTCCCAGCCGACCGTGTCTGCCTTTCAATTGCTGTTGCCGTTTCCCCAGTACACCGGCTTCCAGGCCGACTCGCCACCAATCGCCAACTCCATCTATCACGCTCTGCAAATTCGCGCCGAGCGTGAATTCTCCAACGGCTTGCAGTTTCTCGTTACCTATACGTGGTCAAAGTCCATCGATGATGCCTCGGCCAGTGACGACAGCTTCGTATTCTTGGGTGGCGGCACCACCGGTGGTTCCACACTTAACGTCCAGAATCCCTATGACCTCGGCGCGGAACGCGCGGTCTCCGTATTCGACATCCCCCATATCTTTCAAGCCAGTTTCGTCTATGAATTGCCCGTAGGCCGCGGTCGGAAATTCGGCAATGAGATGCATCCGGTCCTCGATGCCGTCGTAGGGGGTTGGCAAGTCAACGGTATTCTACGCATTAACAGTGGGAGGCCACTCATCCCGCTGCTGTTGAATACCAACGCCATCCCCACATTTGGCCAACGTCCCATTCTGACCGGCACGCTGAAACGCGCTTCTGGCGCGCCTGAAAATTTCACCGATCCGGGCACCAGTTATTTTTCCAATGCCACCTTTGACAACACCGTTGGCGACAATGTCGGCGTCTTGCAAGACACCGCTACCGTCGCTCCATTTACCTTCGGAAACGCGCCGCGCACCATCACGAGCGTGCGCCAGCCCGGCGCTGAAAACATGGACATTTCTCTCTTCAAAAATTTCAACTTGTCCAAGCGCAACGAGGGGATACGCCTCCAATTTCGCGCCGAAGCTTTCAACGTCTTTAACCATCCGCAGTTTCAAGGGCCGGACACCATCGTTGGAGACAGCAATTTCGGCGTGATCACCTCGACGGTGAATAGCCCTCGCCAATTGCAGCTGGCTTTGAAGCTCTACTTCTAGTCACCGAGCGCAAGGGGTTCTGTTGTCATTCATGAGGAACAATCGCGCGCGGCCATGTCAGCAGGGTGCCCCAGGTTCGCAGTTGAGGTATGAACTTGGCTCCTATATCAACGCCTGCAGCGTAGTTATTTTCACCGCGAACTTCCACTCCCTCGAGAGGCGCTGATGAACGCGACGCTTGCTCCACTGAAAATGACTCGGCGTTGGATGCTCAGGTTGCTCGACTATTTACTTTTGTTGCTCAGCCTGGCTCCCAGCGGTCAAAGCCAAACCATCCACGTGGACGCCGCGCCAGACCACGCCGTCAACTCTTTTCGTCCCACTGAAGCATTGGGCGCTGGCCTTGATCGCATTTCGCGCGCATCCACCGACAAAATTTTTACCGATGCGATCCTCAAACCGATGCTTTCAGCCGGCTGGCAAACCGTCACCTACCGCCAGAACACGGAACTCCACGTAGAAGCGTGGCACTGGAATCCCTCAGGCGCCTGGAGCGACGGCGACAAAGGCTACTTCGTCGGGAACTCCACCCTCGCTGAACCCATTCGTCACTCCTTCGGGTATCCGCTGCCGCACGCAGGTTTTTCTCAACCGGACGGCAATAGCTACTCGCGCCTCACTGACGGTGACACCAACACCTATTGGAAGAGCAATCCCTACCTGACCAAAGCGTTTACCGGCCAGGATGATTCGGTGCACCCGCAATGGGTTGTCGTCGACTTGGCCGCCATTCAACAGATCAACGCCGTTCGCATCGATTGGGCCGACCCTTACGCGCGCAAATATCTCGTGCAGTACTTCACCGGCCCCGACCCCATTCGGCACGCCGCTGAGGGCAGCTGGGTTACTTTCCCAGGAGGGAGCATCGCCAACGGAACAGGCGGCAACGCTACGTTGACGCTTTCGCATTTGCCCGTCGCCACCCGGTTCCTGCGCATCTGGATGACCGAGTCCTCCAACACCTGCGACACCCACGGTTCTGCCGACAAACGGAATTGCGTCGGATATGCGATTCGCGAACTATATGCCGGCACCTTAAATGAAAGCGGCTTCCACGACGTGGTGCATCACACCGCCGACCGCGCGCAAACCAACACCATCTGCTCCTCCGTCGATCCCTGGCATACCGCGTCCGTCGTCAACGATCGCGCCGACCAGGTAGGTTTCGACCTTTTCTTCACCAGCGGCATCACCCGCGGCCTGCCCGCCATGATCCCCATCGCCATGCTTTACGACACCCCGGAAAACGCCGCCGCCGAAATCGCTTACATCGAGAAACGGGGCTACCCGATTTCCTACGTCGAGATGGGCGAGGAGCCCGACGGCAAACATTGCCTCCCGGAAGATTACGCCGAACTCTATCTGCAGTTCGCCACCGCCCTGCATCGCGTGGATCCAAAATTGAAGTTGGGAGGCCCTATCTTCGAAGGAGTAAATGAAGACATCCAGGTATGGCCCGATGCGCAGGGGAAAGTTTCCTGGATGGGCCGCTTCTTTGGCTATTTGAAATCCCACCAACGTCTGGCCGATCTGTCCTTCGTTTCCTTCGAACACTATCCCTTGCGAGAGTGCGCAATTAAGTGGAGCGATCTATACGACGAAGCAAAGCTGGTAAGCCACATACTGCAAGTGTGGCGTGAAGACGGCCTTCCACCGGGCGTCCCCATGTTCATCACCGAATCCAATATCGCTTCTGGCTCCGACGAATCCTTTGTCGACATCTTCGCGGCGCTCTGGTGGACCGACTATATCGGCGCCTTTTTCGAAGCCGGCGGCAAAGCGGTCTATTATTTCCATTACGCGCCGGAACAGCTATCCCTCAGCTGCGGCGGAACTTCTCCCGGCACCTTCAGCATGTTCACCATCACTCCGGACTTTCAAATCAAACAGCCCGATTCCCAATTTTTTGCCGGACAAATGATCAACCTTGAATGGGTCCAGCCAGGTAGCGGCGAGCATCAGGTCTTCTCTGCTGCTAGCGATATTCATGATCTCGTAGGAAACACTCTTGTGACCGTCTACGCCGTTCTGCGGCCCGACAGGCAGTGGTCACTGATGATCGTCAATAAAGATCAGGAAAATGCGCACTCCGTGCAGATCTCCTTTGATGGCCTGGGTGTAAAACAGAGCCATTTCCACGGCCCGGTCAGCATGGTCACTTTCGGCAGCGAACAATATCACTGGCATTCCAACATCAATGGAGGCACCGCCGATCCGGATGGCCCAGCATCCCGGTCAACCATCACTGGCAACGCGAGCACAAGGTACACTCTCCCGAAGGCGTCCGTTACCGTGTTAGCAGGCAAACTCGGGGACTGATCGCACACTCACCACGGAGCGTTCTTGTCTTGTAGGTCGCGGTTTGAGCCGCGACCTCAACCGACTCTCCAGACGCGGGCTTTAGCCCCTGACGGCGCACATCCACGCTTTTCGGCGCGTAAACTTTTTGTTATGTTTCCTTCAAGGGCCGGTCCCGCCCGACCGAGAATACCCTCGAGCCACTAGAGGATGCCATGAACTACAGAAAAACCGGAACCTATGCAGCGGTCGTCGCAATTTTAACCGCTTCTCTAGCCCTGACATTGTGGGCCGCAGCGACACTCGTTACCGATTTACACGTGAGCATCCGCGAGTGGGATGTCCCCACCAAGGGCGCGCATCCTCACGACCCCGCGGTTGGCAAGAACGGCGAGCTGTGGTTCACGGAGCAGATGACCGACAAAATTGGCCGCTTTGACCCAGCGTCACAAAATTTCAAAGAATATCCCATCACGGGAGAGAATGCTGGCCCTCACGGATTGGTTTCCGATAACGACGGCAACATTTGGTTCACCGCGAACTTTGGCGGATATATAGGAAAGCTCGACCCGCAAACCGGAACAGTCACGCAATACAAAATGCCGGTCGAGAAAGCCGACGATCCGCACACTCCGGTCTTCGATAGTCATGGCACTTTGTGGTTTACCGTTCAGGGCGGAAATATGGTGGGGCGCCTCAATCCCAAGACCGGACAAATCGAGTTGAAGAATGTTCCCACCGAAAACGCATTACCCTACGGAATCGCCATCAACAGCAAAGGTGTGCCGTTCTTCTGCGAATTGGGCGCTAACAAGATGGCCAAGATCGACCCAACCACAATGGCCATCACGGAATTTAAGCTTCCGGAAACCGCTCGACCGCGTAGGCTGGCGATCGCCTCCGATGACCAGGTTTATTTCACCGATTTCAAAAGCGGCAATCTCGGTCGATTAAATCCAGCGACCAGTGCGGTAAAGATGTGGCCGTCGCCCGGTGGATCCGATTCCGGCCCGTACGGAATCGCCATCACCAAGGATGGCAGCGTGTGGTACAGCGAGTCCGGCGTTAAACCCAACACCATAATTAAATTCGATCCATCCTCCGAGAAATTCGCCCGGGCTACGATCCCATCCGGCGGTGGAGTGGTTCGAAATATGGCCGCTACGCCCGACGGCCGCATCTACCTGGCGTGCAGCGGCGTGGACAAAATCGGCATCGTGGACCCCAATCTTAAATAGCCACCGCAAAAGATTTTAGACATGGCTGACGCTTCAGCGGTGCTTAAAAGCTTCTGTTGCAGCTTGCACAGCAGTTCGCGCCTGATTTCTTGACGCCAGCCCCGCCCTTCGATAGCGTCAATGACAGGTGTCACGCTCACTACATCTTTTTTTGAGCCAATGAAATCAGTAACCCTACAGATCAATCGGGAGAAGCAGTGGCTAATCCAATCATTACCCTGACCACCGACTACGGCAGCAACGACCACCTGGTCGGCACGCTCAAGGGCGTTCTGCTTAAGATCAATCCTGAACTCACCATCGTCGATATCACTCACCACGTGAATCCCTATGACCTGCTTGACGGAGCCCTCACCATCGGGTCGGCATACTCCTATTTCCCGCCAAGAACAATTCACATCGTGGTCGTGGATCCTGGCGTGGGCACGGCGCGCCGCCCGCTACTGGTCACTGCGCAAAATCAATATTTCGTAGCTCCAGACAATGGCGTTCTTTCTCTGGTTTACGAACGGGAGCGAGACAATTTAGCCGTCCGTCACGCCACCGCCGAACATTACTTTCTGCAACCCATCAGCAAAACATTTCATGGACGCGACATTTTTGCCCCGGTAGCGGCGTGGTTGTCGAAGGGCTGGCAAACTTCGGCCATGGGTGAAGAAATTCAGGATTTTCAGCGCTTCACTCTTCCCCGCCCCAAACCAATCGACGGCGGAACGCAAGGTGTGGTGCTGCGCATCGACGCGTTCGGCAACGTAATGACCAATTTTCGCGCCGAAGACTTGCCGGAATCCGCAAAAAACGGTGGCGGTCTGAACTTAAAGGTAGGTACCCACACCATAGCGAAGTTGGTGGACACCTTCGCGAATGGCGTAGCGGATGAGCCGATTGGCTACCTGGGTTCGAGCGGTTATCTCGAGATTGCCATCAACAAAGCGAACGCCGCGCGAAAATTAGCGATTGCTCGCGGCGCTGCCGTGATTCTTCCCAAGAGTTAGTTACCGCCGACTCACTTTCGCTGGCATCGAGGCGCATAGGAAATATTCTCCGGCGGAAATAAATTAGCGAGAGCTTTCCAGCGCAGTCATTTGCGAACGGGTGCGCGGATCCAGCCAGTCCCGCCACGCATCCCCCAACAAATTAAAAGCCAACACCGCGGTCATCACGGCCAGCGCCGGAAAAACCACCATATGCGGCGCGTCAAACAAGTGGCTGCGCGCATCATTGAGCATCGATCCCCAGCTGGGCAGCGGCGCGAGCACGCCGAGTCCCAGGAAACTCAATGTGGACTCCGCCAGAATTGCTCCGGCCATGCCGATGGTCGCCTGAATCAAAATGGGTTGCAAAATATTTGGCAGCAGATGACGCATCAGAATTCGCCGGTGTGAAGCTCCCAGCGAACGCGCCGCCAGCACAAATTCCAGTTCTTTGGCTTTCAAGACTTGCGCGCGAGCCAGGCGTGCATACCCTGCCCATCCGGTGATAATCAACGCGAGAATAACTTTCCCAATCCCCGGCCCTAGGAAAGCCGCAAACGCGATGGCCAAAAGTATCCCGGGAAAAGAAAGAAACGCATTAATCAGCAGCAGGTTCACAAAACGATCGAACCAACCGCCCGAATATCCGGCCAGCATCCCGATGATCAGCCCGATGGAGCCGCATCCGCACACCACGGAAATCGCCACCAGCAAAGAAACCCGCGCCCCAAAAATCGTGCGCGACAAAATATCTCGTCCAAGCTCGTCGGTTCCCATCCAGTGGGCGTGCGACGGAGCCGAGAGCCGAATGGGCAGATTTTGCGCGGCCGGATCAGCGGGAACAATCCACGGCGCCAGCAAAGCCGCAAGAATCAAGATAACAGCGGCAATAAATCCTGCGCGAGCCAACACGCTTTGCCGCAGAAATTGCCGCAGCGACACCCAGAGGCTCAAGAGAGCCGCACCCGAGGATCGATCAACGTGTACAGCAAGTCAGTGAGCAAATTTACGACTACGTAAGAAACGGCGATGACCAGAATGCAGCCTTGCAGCAGAGGATAGTCTCGGGAAGAAATCGCCTGCACCGTCAGCCGGCCAATCCCCGGCCACGAAAAAATCGTCTCTGTCACAATCGTGCCCGCCAGCAAAGTACCAAACTGTAAGCCCAGAATAGTGATAATGGGAATCAGCGCGTTGCGAAATGCGTGGCGAAACAAAACCGCACTGGTAGACAATCCTTTGGCCCGCGCGGTTCGAACGTAATCACTGGACAACTCCTCCAGCATCGACCCGCGCACCATGCGCGTAAGAATCGCCGCCAGTGCAGCGCCTAAAGTCGCAGCGGGGAGAATGTAGTAAGCCGGCCCACCCCTTCCGGAGACCGGCAATAACCCCAGCTCAATAGAAAAAAGCAAAATCAGTAAAGGCCCGAGGGCGAAATTAGGAATCGCGAGTCCGAACAGTGTAAACACTCCGACGGCGCGGTCGGCGCCGGTCCCTCGGCGATGCGCCGCGAGTACACCCGCAGGCACAGCAATCGCCGCGCAAACCAGCAACGCCAGGAACGCCAGTTGTAACGTCGCAGGATAACGCTCAAAAATAATCCGCCGCACCGGTGCTTGAAATTTCAGCGAATGTCCCAGATCGCCGTGCGCGAGTTGCGACAGGTAATGCCCGTATTGCACGGGCAGCGACAAATCGAGACCCAAAGAATGCCGCAGTTGCGCGAGTTCTCCCGGAGCAGCGCCTTCACCCAGCATCTGCTCCACCGGATCGCCGGGCACAATGTGAATCATCAGAAAAACCAGCGTCAGCACCAGCCACAGCGCTGGCAAGGTCATCAGAAAGCGTTGGAGAAAATAGCGCAACATTTTTGAATTTAACGATCCAGTGCCGGTGCGAACTCAGGAATCGGTATGCGCAATTCGTGGTTCCTTTGGTGGACGAGCCGTCCCGTCAGATGCGTCGCTGACTTTGACCGATTCAGATATAGAACGAATACGTTGGATCTTGACTCGTGCCACACGCTTACCGTCCATTTCCGCAACCGTAAAACGCCAGCTCCCGTATTCGAAAGTCTCGCCGCCCTTGGGAATAAATCCCAACTGCGCGAGAACGAATCCTCCTACCGTGGCATAAGCCGGGTCTTCCGGGAGTGAAATGTTGTACTGCGTGTCTAAATCGCGCACGTTCAGCGCCGCATCAAAAACAACCGCGCCATCCGCCAACGTCAGTGGCTGCTCGACCACGTCAAATTCATCATGAATCTCGCCCACCACCTGCTCGAGGATGTCTTCCAGCGTAACCAATCCCAGTATGCTTCCGAATTCGTCTACCACCATGGCCATCCCGACATGGCGCGCCCGAAGCTCCGGCAGCAGTTCGCTAGCGGGTTTGGTCTCCGGCACGATCAATACTTCGCGCAGCACCCGCCGCAGATCAAATGCGGGCGGAGGCAAATTTTCCTCGCTGCGGCGCTCGCTATCGAGGAGCACCCACAACATATCTTTAATGTGGACGAATCCCAGGATGTGATCTTCTGATCCCCGATAAACAGGAATTCTCGAGCGTTGCGTAGTGGCGAATGCGCGCATTGCGTCGTCAAGCGAAGCCTCCACCGGGAGCGTGTGCATGTCTGGCCGCGGCACCATGATTTCCCGCACCTGCACTTGTGTCAACTCAATCGCGCTAACAATAAATTTTTCTTCTCCCACAGCCAGAAGGCCCCGCTCCCGCGCCTGCTGAATCTGGATTTGCAGCTCCTCCGTCGAATGCGCAACGCCGTGCCCGGGCGCCGCCGTCACACCCAACGCCCTGATAATCCCGTTGGAGGTAGCCTCCAAAAGATAAATCGCCCAGTAAAAAGTTTTTAGGAACCAATGAAACGGCAACGCAATCAGCAACGCCACCCGTTCGGCACGCGCGAGGCTGATGGTCTTCGGAACCAGTTCTCCGATGACTACGTGCAGCGCACTCAGCAGCGCAAATGCAACCGCCAGCGCAATGCCGTGCGCAACTAGCGCCGAGTGCGCGCCCAAGGTGCGTGGCCAGATCTGCTGAAACAATTTCGCCAGGCTGGATTCGCCAAGGGCGCCAATGGCTAAACTGGAAAGCGTAATCCCTAGCTGCACACCGGAAACCACCCGGCGCAGGTCGCCCACCAGAATTTCTACCACCCGTGCCCGCAGGTTTCCTTTAGCGACCAGTTGCCGCACTCGGGAAATTCTCACCGCCACAAGCGAAAACTCCGCGGCAGCAAAAAATCCGTTCAGGCCAATCAGCGCCAGCACCCCGATCAAGCGCAACACAAACATAGACAATCGGTCCCCTGCCGCATTGTAGCAGCAGACAAATGCCAGCCGCTGACCGTTGCTTGAGGATACGCCGTCTTTTACACTCGATTGGAGACGTGTAGCGGCTAAGGAACAATTTGCGCAGCGTTCGACGAGTCTTACTCTCGATATTTTTAATTCTTCTAATTGCCACCGGCACCGCCGTCTGGTGGTTTGTCTATCGCCCGCTGCCGCAGGTCGACGGAACCATAGCTGTAAATGGCTTGCACAGTGATGTGACTGTCGAGCGGGACCGTTGGGGCATCCCGCACATCCGCGCAGGGTCCACCGAAGATATGGTCGAGGCCCAAGGCTACGTGATGGCCCAGGATCGCCTTTGGCAGATGGATCTCCTGCGGCGCGTTGGCCGCGGTCAACTCTCCGAAATATTTGGCCCCGCGCTACTATCTGTCGACAAAAAATTTCACACTCTGGGCTTCGGTCCCGCCGCTGAACGTGAGGCAGCCGCAGCCACCGGCGAGCCCCGCGCGATCGTCGAAGCTTATGCTCGGGGCGTAAACAGATTTCTCGAGCAACACCAAAGTCAGCTTCCGCTGGAATTTTCCCTTTTGCATTACAAGCCGCAACCATGGGCCCCCGCCGACACCTTTGTCATTGGCGGCTATATGTACGCGACCCTTGCCGACACCTGGGAACGCGAACTAGATCGCGCCAAAGTAACGGAGCGTGTCGGGCTGGATCGCGCAAAGGATCTTTTTTCCCAGGAAGCCGCCATGGACCATTTTATTGTCGGCGATCCGAACGACAAGCAAGACGGTTCCCAACACGCTCACAGCAACGACGATGAAGACGATGATGACGACGAAATGGACTCCGATGACGTCATCAAGGCGCAAAATCTTAAACCTGGCACCTCCGATGACGATGAAATCCCGCCGGACATCACCTCGATACTGTGGCCCGCCGCCCGCGATTTTCTGTCCGCCACAAATCGTGAAATTAGACAGTCATTGGGAAGCAACAATTGGGTCGTCAGTGGCGCGCACACCGCCACCGGAAAACCGTTGCTAGCCAACGATACTCATCTGGAATTGAGCATTCCCTCGATCTGGTACCAGGTCCATCTCACCGCGCCGGGCTGGAATGTTGCAGGCCTCACGTTCCCCGGAGCGCCGCTTGTGGTCATCGGTCACAATGACCAGATCGCCTGGGGATTCACCAACAACGGCGCCGACGTCCAGGATTTATACATCGAGACCTTCAATCCCGCAGCCCCCGACGAATACCGCGTAAATGGCGCTTGGAAAAAAGCGCAGACCCTCGATGAAGTGATTCACGTAAAAGGGCAACCCGATGAACATTTCGCCGTTGTGTTAACACGTCATGGCCCCGTCGTTCGACGGGACGGCACTAAAGGGTATGCCCTGCGCTGGACGGCTACTGAACCAGGCGCTCTCTCAAATTCCTATAACTGGCTGGGCGCCGCAAAAAACTGGGACGAGTTTCGCAAAGCGATCAAGCAGTCGTGGGGTCCGGCACAAAATGCTGTATACGCCGACGTGGCTGGAAATATCGGCTACGTAATGTCCGCGAAGGTTCCTATTCGCAAGAAGGGCCACGGCGAAGTGCCGGTGCCAGGCGATACCGACGAATACGAATGGACCGGATACATTCCCTTCGACCAATTGCCCCAGGCTCTCAATCCGGATAGCGGCCTGATTGTCACCGCCAATGCTCGAGTCGTCGGCCCGGATTACAAACCTTATTTGACCGATCGATGGGAAGAACCATACCGCACGGCAAGAATTTTTGATTTACTGCAAGGGCGGCATGATCTCCGCCCTGAAGACATGCTGAAAGTCGAGAACGACACTTATAGTTACCCGCACATGTTCCTGGCCGAACAATTATCAGCGGCGGCCAAGATCGTGCCGCCTAAGGACCCACGGGCCCAACATTTGATTCAGCAATTAAAGGACTGGAATGGCCTAGCCGGCCCGGATTCGGTGGACGTTTCTTTCTTGCAAGCGGTCCGGCGGTCACTGCTGCAAATGATTCTTGAGCCTTATCTCGGCAACGATACTGACCTGTACAACTGGCGCAGCATGACGTTTCTGCAAAGAGTTCTGACTGAGCGGCCCGCAAAGTGGCTTCCGTCTACGTACAAAAACTATGATGAACTACTAAGCGCCGCAGCCGATCGCGCGGTTTCGAAACTAGCGGAGCAAACAAAGAGTCAGCGGACTAAAGATTGGCCTTGGAAACGATTTAATTCTCTTCAAATGCTGCATCCCATGGGGCGAACCGGAATTCTCAAGTTAATCTTCAGCATCAGCGACAAACCACAATCTGGAACAATTTACAGCGTGCGCGCCGCAGGCAAGAGTCACGGCCCTTCAGAGCGCTTCGTGGCCAACACTGCCAACTGGGATGACTCGATACTGTTAATCACCTCTGGGGAGTCCGGGCAAGTAGGAAGCTCGCACTACACCGATCAGTTTTCTTATTGGTATGAAGGAAAACCTATTGTCCTGCCCTTCAGCGATACGGCTGAAAAAACTACCCGCAAACACACTCTAACCTTAAAGCCGGGATCATAACTGGCGACACGAAAGGCCAAGGTCAAAATGCTTTCGATAATGGTCACGCCGTAGCCGAACAAAATCGTTGCTACTCCATAAAGCGATTGTGTCCGTTCTCGCGCGTGCCTTAGAATGCTCACATGTTGCCTGCATGCGGATTACAAATGGCCGGCGTTAAATCACCAGAGTTCTTCCATTCGAAAGACAAGGCTAACGCGTGAATTCTCCTGCTCCTAAAAAACCAGAGGCACCCAAGAAACCTGATTTCGAGCGTTCTCTCGCGCGACTGGAAGAGGTGGTTCGTCGGCTTGAGAGCCCGCAACTCTCGCTCGATGACGCCATGCAGCTTTTTGAAGAAGGCGTGGCGCTTTCTCGCGAGTGTCAGAAACAGTTGGAAGAAGCCGAAGGCCGTGTTGAGATTCTCCTGAAGAAGGGCGACGGAAAACTGGTACCCGAGCCATTCGAACTCGAAACCGAGAACGAATCTTGAGGTCCAGTACCCTCCCGCTTGTTCCTGTGCCCTCGCGATGAACCTTCCCGATTTTTTTGAACAGGATCGCCTGGCCGTTGACGCCGCGCTCGATTGCTTGCTTCCCGCTCAAACCACGGAGCCAGTCTCGATCCATACCGCCATGCGCTACAGCGTCTTCGCCGGCGGCAAACGCATTCGCCCGATTCTTTGCCTCGAAGCCGCTCGAATCTTTGGACCCGATATTCAGCCTGACAATTCCCCCGCCATGCATGCCGCCTGCGCCATCGAATTCATCCATACTTATTCTCTAATTCATGACGATCTGCCCGCTCTCGATAACGACGATCTGCGCCGCGGCAAACCCACCTGCCACAAACAATTCGGCGAAGCTACCGCCATCCTGGCCGGCGATGGATTGCTTACTCTGGCCTTTCAAGTCATCGGCGAAAGTCCAACATCTGCGGAGCGCACTCTCGCCGCCCTGCAGGAAGTCAGCAGCGCAGCCGGCACGGTGAACGGCATGGTCGGCGGGCAAGTTGCTGACCTCGAAAGCGAAGGCAAGCGTGTCGAGCCGCAAACGCTGGAGTATATTCATCGCTCGAAGACCGCTGCGCTTATCCGGGCATCGGTAAGCACTGGCGCAATTACCGCGGGCGCAGGAATCGCCGATGTCGTGCGACTTCGCAAGTTTGGCGAAACCATTGGCTGGGCCTTCCAGGTAACTGACGACATTCTGGATGTGGAAGAATCATCGGCAGCCCTCGGTAAAACCGCTGGCAAGGATATCGCCCAACAAAAGGCCACCTATCCTGCGGTATTTGGTGTTGCCCAGTCGCACGAAATCGCTGCAAAGTTGGCCAAAGACGCCATTGCGCAACTGGATTCTTTTGGTGAGCGCGCCTCGCGGTTGCGCGCTCTAGCAGAATTTCTTGTGCACCGTCGCGCCTGATCTCTTGATTTTTGAACTCCCGGCCCTCCATGAAGAGAAAGACCCCACGGACGCGCCTCGATACCTTGCTAATCGCGCGTGGCCTCGCCGCGAATGCCCAAAAAGCTCAAGCGATGATTCTTGCCGGCGAAGTCTTCGTAAATGGAGTTCGAGTAAGCACGTCAGGAACGCCTGTTGCCGAAGATGCGTTGGTGGAAATAAACAGCCGCGAGCAGCGGTATGCCAGTCGCGGCGGGTTCAAACTTGAAGGAGCCCTGCGAGATTTTCACGTCGATCCCGCCGGGAAAATATGTCTCGACGTCGGATCTTCCACTGGCGGATTCACCGACTGTTTGCTGCAACACGGCGCAGCCCGTGTCTACGCAGTTGACGTTACCGTGGATCAAATTGCCTGGAAATTGCGTCAGGATCCCCGCGTCCTGCGCATAGAACGCAATGCCAGAGAGCTTACCCGACTCGACATCCCAGAATCTGTGGACCTCGTAATCGTGGACGTATCCTTCATATCCGCCGGCAAAGTGTTGCCACCAGCAGCAGCCGTCGCCAACGAAGGCGCCACGTTTCTAATTCTAGTGAAGCCGCAATTCGAACTCGGTCGCGAGGAAATAGGCCCCGGCGGTATCGTCGCCGACGCGACCCTGCACGAAAAAGCCATTTCAATCGTTAAACACGCGGCCGCATCAGCAAGTTTGGATTACCTGGGCCTTCAACCTAGCCAACTAACGGGCGCAGAAGGTAATCAGGAATATTTTCTGTACGCACGCAAAAATTCGCTAAGGTAGAATCGCTCTCACACATGCAGCCAGCACATACTTTTCGAAATATTGGCATCATTTCTCGACCGCGACGCTCCAATCTTTCCGAAGTGGTACCCCCATTACTCTCATGGCTGCAAGGCCATAGCATTCATGTTGCCTATGACCAGGAAACCGCCAGCTCCCTGGCAGAACCATCCGAAGGCCGCAGCCGCGAACAGGTTGCAGCCGCGTCTGACCTCCTGCTCGTTCTCGGTGGCGACGGAACGTTATTGGCGGCAGCTCGCGTGGCCGCGCCCCGGGGCATTCCCATCTTGCCCATCAACATGGGGAGCCTCGGCTTTCTGACCAGTTTTATGTTGGAAGAACTTTATCCCGCTCTGGAAGACATTCTTGCCGGCCGCTTAACCATCAGCGAACGGGTCATGCTCCACGCCGAGCTTAAACGTGGCGACAAAATTCTCGATAAGCAAACCGTGCTGAACGAAGTCGTCATCAATAAAGGCGCGCTAGCCCGCATGATCGAATTGGAGTTGAGCATCGACCAGGATTTTGTCTGTCGTTATCGCGCCGACGGCTTGATCGTCGCGTCCCCAACCGGTTCGACCGCTTATTCTCTCTCCGCTGGCGGGCCCATCGTGCATCCCTCCGTCGAATCATTTCTCATCACGCCGATTTGCCCGCATACTCTGAGCGACCGCCCAGTAGTGGTCGGCGACACTTCCATCATTGAAGTGAAATTATCGGCAGGCACCGAATCCGTTTTTCTAACCCTTGATGGCCAAAAAGGGATTCCCCTGCAGGCCACCGATCGAGTGCGAATCACTCGCGCTCAGCAACTTCTAAAGCTTATTCAAACTCCCAATAAATCGTATTTCGAAATTCTGCGCAACAAGTTGAAGTGGGGAGAAGCGTAGTCGAATCAGATCCTAATATGCCCATTAGGTAAGAACGTCGGCTATCAACAAATCCTTAACCGTTTCACGTCGCCTGATTAGCTGCGATTTTTTCCCTGTAATCAAGATTTCCGGCGCGCGGCACCTTCCGTTGTAATTCGACGCCAGCGACATCCCATACGCTCCCGCCGCCCAGACAGCCAGGACATCCCCCGTTTTGACCGATCCAAGCTGCCAATCATGCAGGAAACAATCCCCGGTCTCGCATACCGGACCCACGATATCAACTCGCTCGCCGTTCGAACCCGATTCGTCCCGGCTGCGCATGGTCCGCGTTATCGGATGCACCGCGCCATAAAGTGACGGACGCATTAAATCATTCATGCCGGCATCCACGATCACAAACGTCTTTCTGCCATTGCGTTTGTTGTACAGCACCCGCGTCAACAAAACTCCGGCCGGCGCAATGATGGTGCGGCCCGGCTCCAGCAAAAGATGCACACCCAGAGGCCGGACCAAGTTCGCAATCATTCGCGCATACGCGCCACGAGAAGGAACTTTTTCATTCGTATACCGAATTCCCAATCCGCCGCCAAAATCCAGATACCGCAACTCAATTCCATTTTTTTTCAATTCCCCAACGAAGCCGATCACCTTTTTCAACGCCTGCTTGAACGGCTGCGGGGAAACGATCTGAGATCCGATGTGCGCGCTGATCCCCTGCCAGCGAATCCATTTCGAGTCCCGGTGCGCGAGGTACAACCGCCGCGCTTCACGCCAACCGAGCCCAAACTTGTGTTCGTGAAGTCCGGTCGCAATATGCGGATGCCCGCCCGCCAATATGTCGGGATTCACACGCACCGCCAGGCTAGGGGGCGTGCCACCGCGGTCTACATGGCGCGTAGCCTCTTGCTCTAATACGTCGAACTCCGCTTCCGATTCCATATTAAATAGCAGGATCCCTGAACGTCCGCGGCTTCGCGTTCCGGGATACTGCAACGCATCTCGAATTTCCTCGCGTGTCTTGCCCACACCCGAATAAACGATGCGGTCACCACGTGCTCCAATGCGTCGAAGGTGTTCAAGTTCCCCGCCCGAAACAATATCGAACCCGCTGCCCAGCTTGGCCAGGTTCTTGAGAATGGAAAGATTGCCATTCGCTTTCATCGCAAAGCACAGCGTATGCGGAACGCCGGCCAGCCCACGATCCAGTTCGCGAAATGCGTCGGTTATCGCTGCGCGGCTGTACACATAAGCAGGCGTTTCGAATTTCGCCGCCGCGTCGGCAAGAGACACGCCTTCACAATAGATCTCTTCCCCGTGAGCAATGCGGTCAGATTTTCGCTTCCAGCGAAAGTGCGGGCTGAATGTAGTCGGATCTACAGCTTTCAGATTAGAACGCGAATTGGTAACGCTCATCGAACTTTGGCGATCACCAGCGTTCGATCATCCGCCAGTGGGGCATTCTGCGTAAACCAATCCACTTCGCGCAGGATCAAGTCGGCCAGCTCGGTGGCCTGTAACTCATGGTGCTGTTCGATCAACTTGCGCAGTTTCTCTGTACCAAAGAACTGCCCTTCGGGATTGGTGCTCTCGGCAATACCGTCGGAATGAAAAACCAATATGTCTCCCGGCTCCAGAACGCCGTTCCACTCGTCGTAATTCACTTCCTCAAATATCCCCAGCGGAAATCCGGTCAACTCTATTTTTTCGCAGTGTCCGTCTTTATAGAGCAATGGCTGCGACTGCCCGGCGTTCGCCACCCGCAATTTTCGCTTGCCCTTTTGCCAGGTCGCAAAACAAGCGGTCATGAAGCGACCTTCAATACGCCGCTCGCCAACAATTTGATTCATTTGCTTGAGTATGTCCGCCGGTTGCAATTTCTGCGGCGCCAAACTTCGCATGATTCCAATCGCTACGGCACCATACAGCGCGGCAGCCGTTCCCTTACCACTCACGTCGCCTAGTGCTATCCCCAGTTGCTGGGGTCCATAGCGCAAAAACTCATACAAGTCGCCGCAAACTTCCCGCGCGGACAAATATCGCGCCGCCATATCAAGTCCATAATCTTCGCTTGGCACCGGCTGCAACAGCGCGCCCTGAATGCGCTTGGCGGCTTGCAGATCCCTTTCCAACCGCGCTTCGTCGCGCGCCAGTTTTTCGTACAACCGCGCATTTTCCAGCGACACTGCAAGGTTCGCCGCCAAAATCGAAAGCGTTTGAACGTGGTCCTCGGTAAAATAATTCAGCTGCGGACTTTCCAGATCCAACACCCCAATAACCTGTCCTTTGTGAATCATCGGAATCGCCAGTTCCGATCGGGTTTCAGGATTGACCATCAGGTACCGCGGGTCAGAGGAAACATCCGGCACACGCACCGGCGCCTTCAACGTCGCGGCCGCGCCCACGATTCCCTCGCTGACCGCCACGCGTAATTTCCCCTGCACATGCTGCCCATGTTTCACATCGATACGATGCCGGAAAACCTTCTGTTTCTCGTCGTACAGCATCAGGCTCAGTATCTGGTAATCAATCACGCGCTTGATCTGTTCGGCCGCGCGACGCAGCAACTCCTCCACATCCAGAATGGAACTGGTTTCGCGGCCGACCTCGTTGAGCAGTAGAAGCGTTTCAGCCTGAGCGCGTTCTTTTTGATACAAGCGCGCGTTTTCGATCGCCACCGCCAGCCGGCCAGCCAGCAAAGTCAAAATACTTTGCTGCTCGGGCGTGAAGTAATCGGGGTGCCGGCTCTGAATATCGAGCACACCAACCGGTTTCCCTTGCAGCATGAGTGGCACGGCCAACTCGGAGCGTACATTTTCTATCGCGGCGATGTAGCGGTCGTCTTTGGAAGTATCACTCACGCGAACCGGATGCCCAGTGGCCGCCGCCGTTCCGGTAATTCCCTGCCCGATCGGAACGCGCAAATTATCAACCAGCTCACGCGGGTAGCCGATCGAGAAATAATGCTTCAGATAAGCGCCGCCGCCCTCGACCATCAACACGCCAAAAATTTCGTAATCAATGTGCCGCTTGATCAGCGCGGCGGTGCGGGCCAGCACTTCGTCAAGGTCCAGGGACGAGTTGACGCCTTCCCCAATTTCAGTGAGGGTTGCCAGCACTTCGGCGGGAAGCGGGGTATCAGTCGTTTCGGGCGCCACTTCAACCCGTGCCTGTCCTGGATTCATTGCGTGTCATTATTATAGCAGGCAGCAACGACCGTCCGGCGTGGCGTGTGTTCACAGTAAATTATGATTCCGTCGCTAGCTTCCGAATTTGGCCAGCGCTTCTTCCATGATCTTTACGCCATTGCTCGTGCCAATGCGCGTGGCCCCCGCCTCCACCATTGCCAACAGGTCATCCAGTGAGCGAACGCCGCCCGAGGCCTTTACGCCCATTTCGCGTCCAACTTCTTGCCGCATCAACTGCACATCCCCGATCGTCGCTCCCGAGGTGCTGAAACCCGTCGACGTTTTTACGAAGTCCGCGCGCGCGTCACGCGCCGCTCGGCAAGCGCGCACTTTTTCTTCCTCAGTCAACAACGCCGTCTCGATGATGACTTTCAGGATCGCCCGGCGTTCGTGAACCAAGCGCGACAAACTTTCAATCTCGCTTCGTACCGCCGCATCGTCACCGGCCTTCAGCCCTCCGATGTGGATCACCATGTCGATCTCTTGCGCTCCTTGTTCGAGAGCCACACGCGCTTCGTCAAGCTTTACCTGCGGCAAATTAGCACCTAGAGGAAATCCGACCACAACACACGTTTTAACCGGTGAATTGCGAAGTGCTTCGAAAACCTGCTTAACGAACACTGAATTTACGCACACCGATGCAAAGCGATATTGCAGTGCTTCCCTGCAAATACGCGCAATGTCACTTCGCGTTGCTTCTGCTTTTAACAAAGTGTGATCGATCAGCGCGGCTACACTGCTGGAATTTGTAGGCTGCCCACTCACTTTTTGGAGCCTTTCCGCTTCTTCTCCGCTTTCCCGATAGTCAATACTCCAACATCCAGCAAATTGCGATAACGCTCGGCATAATCGAGCCCATAGCCCACCACAAATTCGTTGGGAATCCTGAATCCCACATAGTCGGCCTGTACCGCGGTTATTCGTCTTTCCGGCTTATCCAGAAGGGCCGCTACCCGCAAGTGCTTAGGCTTGCGCTGCTGAAAAATACTTAGCAAATAATGCATGGTCATGCCCGTATCCAGAATATCTTCAACAACGATAACAATTTTTCCTTCGATACTGGAGTCCAGGTCGCGGGTCAGCCGTACTTGACCGGACGAATGCATTTCGTCTCCATAACTCGATACCGCGATGAAATCAAAAGAAACTTCCCCCGGTATTTGCCTGGCAAGGTCGGCAAGAAAAAATACCGCTCCCTTTAAAACGCCCACGAGGTGCAGCGGTTGGTCCCCAAAATCCCGGCGGATTTCGTGCGCCAGTTGCTTAATGCGCTTTTTGATGCGCTCCCGGGGGATAAGCACCCGCACGCTTTCGTGCACATTCTCAACTTGACGCGGCGCAGCATTGGTCTTCAGTTGTTTGGTAGTCATGGATCGGATTCAAACCGAATCGAGACTCTAGCGCACGCCTCACTGTCAGAGCAAGCCGCAACCAGGTTCATTTTGTTTCATTCTGTGCTCAAGCGACCCGGAACGCAGTTGGGCGATGTTTCTGAAAACTGTAAGATACGCTGCAGGAAAAACCGCCGCGAGCGTGAGCCATGCAAAAATCCCAGCGTGAACCGTGGTTGCGAGGCACTCATTTGGAAATCCCTGCTGTACCTCGCGCGGTGCTCCACGCTCTCGAACTCTCCCAGGAAGACCTAACCTTTTGGTGTGGCGAATTGAGTGAACCGGAATTGATGGCCAGGCCTTCGGGCCTGCCGTCCATCGCGTTTCATCTTCACCACATAGCGCGCAGCCTGGATCGCTTATTGACGTATGCAGAAGGGCGCCAACTTACCGAACGTCAACTCCAGGCACTAACCAACGAGGCAGATGTTCCGTGTTCGAAGACTGCAATCTTTAAGGAGTTATTGGTAGCCATAACAGTGAGTTCCACTAGAATTCTTAAGCTGGGTGAACAGCCCGATACTCTGAATCAACCGCGCACCGTCGGCAGAAAGAATCTGCCCACCACCGTTGCCGGCCTTCTCGTACATATCGCCGATCACACCCAAAGGCATGTAGGACAGGCGATAACAACGGCAAAGATTCTGGTCGCGCGGCGTGGACCAGCCCTTTGACCATAGATCGGTTCGACAGCAAACGCTGATAGCACCGTGGTTCAAGAGCATTGCGAGATTTGCTCACAGGCAACCTCCACAGATAGAATCGAATCACGATTGATCTTCTGCAATACCATCACTGGCAGAACGATCGCCGATTCGCCAAACACCTCCGAACACCGTGGGTTTGGATGAAGCCGGCCAACCGAGACATTTGTCCGTTGTCCATGAGAGGCCTCAGAATTTGTGTGGAATAACCGGCTTTACCAGTAAAAATTGGGAACCTCCCTCGGATCGCATTAGAGCCGCCACCAGCACGCTGATCCATCGCGGGCCTGACCAGACCGGTGTCTTCGAGTCCGAATTATTTTCCATGGGCGCCACTCGCCTCAAAATTATTGACCTGCACGGAGGCGATCAGCCCATCCTGTCCGACGATGGTGACACTGGAATTGTCTTCAACGGGGAAATTTACAATCACCTGGAACTGAGACGCGAACTCGAGGAGCGGGGGCATCGTTTCACCTCACACTCCGACACGGAAACCGTTCTGCATGCCTTTCTCGAATGGGACAAAGATTGCTTTTCTCGCCTGCGCGGCATGTTCGCGATTGCATTATGGTCTAAATCCGAGAAGCGAATTGTTCTGGCACGCGACCGTATGGGTATTAAGCCGCTGTACATCAGCCATCAGGGCGAAGATCTATTCTTCGGCTCGGAACTGAAAGCGATTTTCGCTCACCCGGAAATCGAACGCAGCATCAGCCTTGCGGGCCTGGATTGTTATCTGTCTCTAAACTATGTTCCCTGTCCGTGGACCCTGGTCGACGGCATCGACAAACTTCCACCTGGTTACTGGCTGGAATGGCGCGATGGCCAGGTAACTTCGGATTCGTACTGGCGTTTGCCATTCGGCCCATCGAACCACTGGACCCTGGATTCCGCCAAAGAGGAACTGGATGGGCTGATGCAAAGCGCGCTTCGCGAGCATTTGCTGTCCGACGTTCCCTTGGGCGTGTGGCTGAGTGGAGGCATCGATTCCTCGGCAATTTTGCACTATGCCGCACAAGCCTCAAGCTCTCAGCTCAAAACTTTTTCCATCTCCTTCCGCGGCCGCAGCTTCGATGAGACGAAATATATCCATCAAGTTGCAAAACAGTACGGCACTGACCACCACGAAATGGATTTGCCTCCTGAGACTAATTTACGCGGTGCGATCGAAGAATTTGCTTGCTACGCGGACGAGCCAACCGCGGATGCTGGCGCATTGCCAGTGTGGTTCTTATCCAAGCTGAGCAAAACGCGCACCACCGTGGCGCTCAGCGGAGAAGGAGCCGACGAACTTTTTGGCGGCTACCTTACCTATCGAGCCAATCATCTTGCGCAGCATGCGCGCGCGGTCCCTGCTATTGTGCGGCGCCTGGCGTTGGCGGCCATTCGCCAGTGGCCCGTTTCAGACGAAAAAATCGGCCTCGAATATAAACTTCAACGTTTTCTGGAGGGCAGTCTGCTGCAGCCCAGACGCTCGCACACCTATTGGAATGGAACGTTCTCAGATACCGAAAAAGCCACCCTCGTGCGCGCGCGACTTCCCCATTCGCTCCGTCAGATTCTGGAGGAAATGTCTAAACTGCCAGCCGGCAAAGACCCCTTGGCTGCATTTCTTTGGCTCGATCAAAAATACTTTCTGGCCGACGATATCCTCACCAAAAGCGACCGCATGAGCATGGCCCATTCTCTGGAGGTCCGCCCTCCTTTTCTGGATCACCGCATCGTGGAATTTGCCGCATCGTTGCCCGCCGCTTTCAAGATCCGAGGCTCACAGCAAAAATTCATTTTGCGCGAGCTCATGCGCGAAAAGCTGCCGCAGGCCGTCCTCACCCGTAAGAAAATTGGTTTTGACATTCCAGCTCATGACTGGCTTCGCGGCCCGCTTCGCGACCTCTTGGTAGACACTTTGCAAGCTGGTGCCACTGAGCATGCTGAACTTTTTAACTCTGAAGTCCTTCTGAAATTTGTTCGTCTTCATCTGGAAAGAAAAGCCAATATCGGTTACCACCTGTGGGGTTTACTGATTCTGTTTCTGTGGATGAACAAATGGCAGATTCAAACCAGTCCGCGCGCGACCCAGAAAGTATTGGCTTACGCAAAAACTGGCTCATCTATCTAATAGTTTTTTTGATCGCCGGCACAATCTATCTGGGATGTATCGTCTCGCCCCCCTCCCTGATGGACGACGTGGACGCCGTGCAAGCGCAAATTGCCAGGAACATGCTGACCTCCGGCGATTGGGTGACTGCACGCCTGGACGGCGTCATCTACCTGGAAAAATCTCCGCTCCATTATTGGATCAATGCCGCTTTTTACGAGCTGTTGGGAATTTCCGATTGGGCCGCGCGAGTCCCTTACGCACTTTCCTCCATTGCGCTGGCATTGCTCACCGCTGCGTTCGGTATTTGGGCGTTTGGAAAGAAGGCCGGCTTTTACGCTGGTCTGTGCATGGCCACTTGTACCGGATTATTTCTATTCACCCGCATTTTGATTCCAGATGTAATGCTGACTTTTACGATTGCATTGGCGATGTGGGCATTCCTTCGAGCCCTCGATCCGCAGGAGACCAATCCTCGCTTATGGGCCATCACTTTAGCGGTAAGCCTGGGTCTTGGCTTGCTTCTGAAAAGCCTGGTAGCCATCGTCTTTCCGGTGTTCACCGCGCTGATTTATTTGGCAGTGACGCACCAATTATTCGTTCGCCAAACCTGGAGACGTCTTCATCCCCTCAGCGGCACGCTTATCGTGCTGCTAGTCGCGGCACCATGGCACGTGCTGGCTACACTTCATAATCCTCCATATTTTTCTTTTTCACTCCATAGCGGACCTGGCGAGTATCACGGGTTCCTGTGGTTTTTCTTCATGAATGAACAGTTCCTGCGATTCCTCAATCTTCGTTACCCGCGCGATTACAACACTGTCCCGCGTCTCTATTTCTGGCTCTTCCATCTGATATGGCTTTTCCCGTGGAGCGTGTACATCCCGGCGATCTTTAAATTGTCTTTCAGGCCCGTTGATCGCGCCGGGCAAACGCGCCTGCTGGCCTTATGTTGGATCGGCTTTCTGCTGATATTTTTTTCCTTTTCCACCACGCAAGAATATTATTCCATGCCCTGCTACCCAGCGTTCGCGTTGCTGCTGGGCTACGCCATGGCTACACATGACAAATGGATCCAGGTGGGCAACCGAGTTCTTGGCGTGCTGGTCACCTGTTGCGCCGCGGCGGACATCGGCATTCTGTACGCTGTGCGACATGTTCCCACACCCGCAGACATCTCCGTAGCGCTCAGTTACAACCCGGAGGCTTACACTCTTTCGCTGGGTCACATGGAAGACTTGACCTTGCGTTCGTTTGCCTATCTCCGGCTTCCGCTAGCCTTGGCTGTTGTGGCCTTTCTCATCGGTGTGGTTGGAAATCTTAAGTGGAAGGGCCAACGAGCATTTCTAGCCACTGCAGTTATGATGGTGGTATTCTTCCACGCCGCGCGGTTGGCTATGGTGGCGTTCGATCCCTTTTTGTCCACCAGGCCGCTCGCCAATGTGATTCTGCGTTCTCCCCCCGGAAAGCTAATCTCCGCGTACCCGTACTATGAATTTTCATCCGTGTGGTTCTACACCAACCGTGACCCTTTAATCTGGAACGGCCGTTATAACAATTTGGAATACGGCTCCTCCGCTCCGGGAGCTCCAAACATTTTTATCGATGATGCGTGGATGCAATCGCTGTGGCGCGCTGCGGACCGTTATTACCTGGTCGCGGAAGATGGTCAACTTCCGCGTATTAATACCGTACTCGGGGAGCAATTAAGTCCCGTGGCACACAGTGGTGGCAAAATCGTGTTAACCAATCATCCTTTGCCAGACAAAGCGGCGTTTTCCGTCCCTAAATAATTCTTTGCGATTTTGATATCAAGTGTTTACACCTTGGACGAATAACCGCAATAATAGTTGTGTTCGTCTCGAGCCAAGCTTTCAAACGTTATATTCTTGATGCCATATTTTGATTTCTAGCTTTAGGAAAAATCCGGTACACGGCCAGCGGGTCTAAGTTGAAAACACAGTATTAGGAGCCATATGAAAATCGCCGTACTCGGTGGTGACGGATATTGCGGTTGGGCCACAGCTTTATATTTGTCGCAAAAAGGCCATGCCGTCGCCATTGTCGACAATTTTTTGCGCCGCCAGTGGGATCATGAACTCGGTGCACAGACTCTTACTCCCATCAGGCCGCTTTCCGACCGTCTGCGCATCTGGCAAAAAATAACTGGTAAGACTATCGAACTATTCGTCGGCGACGTGGCCGATTACGATTTTCTGGAATCTACCATCAAAGCATTTGAGCCCGACGCCATCGTGCATTTTGCGGAGCAACGCTCCGCCCCCTACTCGATGATCGACCGCAAGCACGCCATCTTCACCCAGGTAAATAACGTAGTCGGCACCATGAACGTGCTCTTTGCCATTCGCGAGCTGCGCCCTCAATGCCACCTCATTAAGCTCGGCACCATGGGTGAGTACGGCACTCCGAATATCGATATCGAGGAAGGCTACATCACCATTGAACACAACGGCCGCAAGGACGTGTTGCCTTACCCTAAGCAACCGGGCTCCTTCTACCACCTCTCCAAGGTTCATGACAGCCACAACATCATGTTTTGCTGCAAAATCTGGGGCATTCGCGCCACGGACCTGAATCAAGGTGTGGTGTACGGAACCATGACCGAGGAAGTCGAACTGGACGAGACCTTGATCAATCGCTTCGACTATGACGATGTATTCGGCACGGTATTGAATCGCTTCTGTGTCCAGGCCGCCATCGGTCAGCCGCTGACGGTTTACGGGTCAGGAGGACAAACTCGTGGCTTCCTGGATATCCGCGACACGGTGCGCTGTATTGAAATTGCCTGCGAAAATCCTGCGAAGGCCGGCGAGTGCCGCGTCTACAACCAATTCACCGAGCAATTCTCGGTATTAGAACTGGCTCGCATGGTGGAAGCCGCAGGCAAAAAGCTTTCCATGAACGTAGAGATTGACCATCTGCCTGATCCTCGCGTGGAGTCCGAACAGCATTACTACAATGCGCGGCACTCCAAACTAATCGACTTGGGCTTACAACCACACTTGCTCTCCGACTCTTTGCTGGATTCTCTGGTAAACATCGCGATGAAGTACCGCGACCGCGTAGACGCTTCGCTAATGATGCCGCAGGTAAATTGGCGGGAACCGCGCAATGACCGCCGCCTGCAAAAGAGCATGACCGCCCGTGCCACACTCGGTGGCGCGGAAAATAGTGGAGTTCAGACCGACAAGGCCAAACGCTAGCCACTGCTTAACGCAGAGTTTCGTTCACGCGTTGAGCGAAGTTGAAATCAAACGGGAATGGCTTCCCGCTCATACTATTCTCAAACCGCGCCAAAAAGCGTTGCACGATAGGCTCCTTGCTGCCTAGAAAATCGATGACCGCGACACGCTTTTTGTCAGAGTCGAGCCACGCCATTCGTTGATCCGATAACTCGTAGCCGCAATGAATTTCCGACAGGCGTGAATGCGGAACGGCGTATTCGCGCATGGCCATGAGATGCGATCCGAGATTTTGCATGGCCGAAATCCCTAAATGATCGGCGGCCTGTACATTGAATATGCCGCCAAATTCCAAGTGATCCTGTTGCTCGTACTGCCGCCGCCAATTTTCAATTTCGGATAACAGACAATACTCGAAATGAACGCCGCCCTTTAACCCTGCTCTGGTCGCAGCGTCTTGTAACTCCGTGGTTTCTGCCCGCGTATATACCCACGGCTTCTCGACAATTACGTGTAAACCCGCGGCAAATGCGGCTCGAATCAAAGTTGGCACGTGCGCTCCGGGAGGCACACAAAGCCACGCGATCTGCGCGGAGCTGCCTGACAAAGTCTGCGCTAATCGTGATTCGTACGCGCCGCTGCTCTCGTTGCTCTGCCTGCGCAGACCCGATGCGAATTCCGCGCGTCGCCCTTCGCCGGTCAGCATGGCATGCATTCGGGCGCCCCAACGGCCTCTACCAACGATGAGATACGGCGGACTGTTGGCGTTAGCCATGAGCGGCGATCTTGTCGCAAACCATTCTGGCCGCCTTCGGCGCACCGACCACCTTGCCGGAAAAAATATGGATCTCTCCCGGCAGACCATCGCGGACAAATAAAATCCGCCGATCCTGTTCCGGATTATCTTCCACCACTCTCAAAGTGAACCGTGAACCAATGTACTTCGCGCGCTTTGCTGCCGGCACTGTCAGGCAACAATCTTCTTGCATAGCTTCGAATCTGGTATTTACAAATGGCACAAATTCACGTTGGTTCAATACGCCTAAATACCTTTCAGGGATCGGCTCTTCCGGATTGGAGGTAGTCCAATGATTTGTATTCTTCGCCGAACCGAATAATGAATGATGCGAACCACCGTAAGGGTCAAATGCCGTAAAGGGCCCGTCGACGACCACCAAGGCTATCCCCTGCAATTCAGCCGGCAACGTGATCAGAATTTTCTCTGCCACTTGATATTTCGCAATCCTGAAGACCTCGCGGCTCGGCCCCATTCCGTACGTTGCCCACACCACGAAATCGTAATCGCCCCGCATCTCCCGCAAAAAAGAGCGCTGTTCAAATTTTATTCCCAGGCCATTTAATCGCGACTCGATCACCGAACGCAGCAGATCGGGGTCGTATATGTTTTCGTCGACCTCGTAACACTGATCGATGTAATCGAAATCCATCCATTCCGGGCGACAAGCCCGCAGCGGGAGCCCGTGTGACCGCATGATTTGCTCGTATTCCTGGGGGCGCGTGCGCGAACCTTCGCGTGGAATGGCATAGTAATGGCGGCTGTTTTGAACGATGGCCGGCGCGAATTCTTGAATAAATTCACGCCTGGCCTCCAGAGTCTCGGCGATGGTTTCTGGACTTCGCGGGTAATGATAACCGGAGTGAACACGATACTGATTGATGGCCGATGCTGCACGCATAACGCCCAGAGGATCGAACAGCGTGACCCGATGCCCCCGCTCAGCTAACCAGATTGCCGCCGTTGCTCCATAAATCCCGGCCCCAGCTATAGCGATTTTTGCGCCCATCTCTATGAGGGAATGAATTGCACATGCATCGTGGCTTACTTTATCCGGACGCCAACCTCATCTAGCTTTTGCGCCGGCTGCCGACCCGGCACCAGCATCCCGCCCTTAACAATATAATCCACGCCTCGCCAACGAATCCCGCGGCGCACGAAGCTGGCCAGCCAGATAAAAAATGCCGTCGCATCCCAGGTCACGAAAAGCGGCAATGTCTTCCACAGGTTTTTCTCCCGCAGCCCCCAGGTCCCAACGCACAAAGTCATCACCGTACGCAGCAACAAATACAATCCAAAATAAAATGCTGCAACCGCCAGCGTTGGATGCACTGCCACCGCAAGCAATGACCACGCCAGCCCCTGCGTGAAAATCAAACCAGCGTGCCCCCATGGCCGCATGTGGCGCATCACCGTCATCCAGCGCAGCCGCTTGATCAGCAGCCCGCCCAGCGATTGATAATCCGCCACCGTCTGCACCGCATAAGGAAGCATCTCCACCCTTACGCCTTGCGCGGCAATCAAACGGCCAGTCAGCAGATCGTCGGCGGGCCGGTTCTCCAATGCCTGAAATCCACCAAAACCTTCAATCAGTTTGCGGCTGGTCACGATGGTCTGGCCAAAGGCGAACTTCACACCATCAAGCAACCACGCGACCATGACCCCCGGATAAAAATCAGAAATCATCCCAATGGATTGAAAACTCTGCGCCATGGTGGTGTCATCCACGGAAACATACAGACAGGTCACTCCGCCCACTTTCGGATCCTGTAATGGCGCGACCACCGTCCTGAAATAGTCCGGCTTCACCCGCACATCGCTATCGTTAATCACCAGCACTTCGTGTTGCGCCTCGTTCACGAGCCGCACCAGCTTGGCCACTTTGTCATTGATAGCATTGCGCCCCGAGCCATATAAAATCTTGATTTTGCACTCCGGAAAATCGCGAGCCAGTTTCTCAAGTACGGGGACGGCCGGATCAAGCTGATCGTGCACGCAAAACAGGAGTTCGTAGTCGGGATAGTCCTGTCGGCAGTAACTTGCAAAGTTTTCGTAGGCTTCCGGGTCCAGTCCGCGAACCGGCTTCAAATTACTAATGGGAGGGGTGAAATCGGGTGCTTGGGTCTTATTGCGGGGAACGCTTTTGAAAAACTTTATAGAACTATAAATTGCAATCAGATAATAAATAAACGGAATGGCCGCGAAGGCCAGAACGAAATACTTGAAGACTGGCGAAATTATCGCACCTCTCGCATTTCGATTCCTTCGCGACCAGGCTGTCCTGGTACGTGACGCCGGCCGTTCTGGTCAGACCCTAAGAAAGAATATCAAAAAAAGGGTGTTCTATACCGCCGAGACTGCATCCCGCAAAAACGACGCCGAGCGGAGGAATGCGTTTCGAAGATTGGGGAGATTCAGGAACATCAAGTAAACTTTAGACTCTTACATTTCGGAGCAATCAAAGGCATCGCCCATCAATGACCGATTCACCTGGCTTACATTTTAAGACTTTTCTGCTGATTTTAATGATTGTAGTGTTCGCCCCGCTGGGCAATGTATTGCTCGGCAAAGGCATGAAAACCGTCGGCCCGGCGACGCACTGGACGGTGGCTGATTTGTGGACCGTTTTCGTCCGCATATGCTCCTCCGGGTACATCTGGCTCGGCGTTGCGTCGTTAATGACGTTTTTTGTGGCTTACATGCTGGTGCTAACCTGGGCCGATTATAGCTATGTACAGCCGGCTTCGTCTTTTTCCTATGCCATGGTCGCGCTACTCGGCTATCTCCTGCTCGGTGAAGTGATCTCGCCACTCCGTTGGTTCGGGATTGCCATGATTTGCCTTGGTGTACTGATCGTGGGGCACACTCCACCCCGAACCACCGCGGTCAAAGGCTGACGTGCGCGAATTCCTTTTACTCTGCGTCATCGTTGTGGCCGGCACCGGCGGCGAGCTTTGCGTGACGCGCGCCATGAAGCAAATTGGCGAGGTCACCGATTTCCGGCCAGTGGCGCTAGTGCGGTTTATTATAAAAGCCCTAACGGTGGCATGGATGTGGATCGGCATCGCCATGATGACGGTAGCGTTTTTCGCGCTTTTGGCGGCGTTATCCTTCGACAACGTGAGCTTCGTGGTTCCAGTTACTGCCCTCAGCTACGCAGCCGGTGCAGTGGGCGCGGTGCTATTCCTGCGGGAACGGATCAGCGCTCAACGATGGATCGGTGTGTTGATCGTGTGCGCTGGTGTGACCATCGTGCTGCTCAGCAAGCATTAAGACGTCAGCGCATCGACCCGATGCAGATGTAAATTGCAGGAAACTTACGGGTGCTCCGGCTGTACCTGTATTGGAGCTCCAACCTTGATAGTTACTCCGAATCGTTTGTAATTCGCGTAACGCACTGTCATGCGAATATGCACTGGCCCAGTGCTGAATTGCAGCATATCGTCCGCTCGTGTATAGGTAGGAAACCAGTAGTGCCCCTCGATGTTTTCGCGAAACGTCTCAAAGCGCGGAAACACATTTTCCTGCCCGTGCTTCTTGATGTCCGGAACCGCTTTGCCATCGGTCTTTACGATCTCAAGATCGGCGTCATCCACCCAGATGCGCCCCTGAAAATATCGCTGGTTCTTCTCCAGCTTCTTGGGGCCGACATCGAAAACGTAGGTTCTGAGTTCATCGACGGTTTCGCGTCCCACATATTTGATATCGTATTTTGGCAATTCTTCGGTGGTCAGCACGAAGGGCTGCACGTGCTCCAGGTCATCCAGGTCCTGTTGGGACATCTGAATTCTCTGCAGCGTCGAAGCGGGCGCATACGTCACTTTCTCGTAGCGTTTCCCGTCGGGCGTAAAAAGAATATCGCTCCTCATCTGGTACTCGCCGTCGGCCATCCCGTCACCATCGATGGTTTGTATTACGAACGTTTGCGTATACGTGTAGTTATCTCGTTCCTTCTTAAACTCCGCCTCGCGCGCCGCGAAACGTTGAATGATCTGGTCTGCGGGCAGCGCGGGCGGTTGATTGGAAATCGTCGACGGCGCGCCTTGGGATGTCGTCGCCGGTGCGGGGGTCGTAGCCGCCGCGTCGGGCTTGTTCTGAGTCCCGCTGGAACCCGGTGGAGTCGGCAGAGGGCCTTGTTGCTGCGCTCCAAGCGACATACAACATACCGATGACACGGCCAGCAACGCAGCCGTAGCCACACCTATCGCATAAGTCTTCGCCTGGCGCATTTGAAGGTCGCAAAGCATCCGCCCACACTCCTTATTGGTAATCACTGAATCAGATGCATTTTTCTAGGATAACGCAACTTCGCAAGGGAAAAGCCACACACCTGCGAAACCGTTGTGCAGAAACTGATTCGTAACATGTGGAGGAAGATAAGAAGAAACCACTCGATATCAGGCTTCGATAATTTGATTCTTTACAGCGTAACGCACCAATTCGCTGACCGAATGCAGCTCCAGTTTCCTCATAATATTGGCGCGATGCGTTTCCGCCGTCTTCACGCTGATATTTAGCGAAACCGCGACTTCTTTGCTGCTTTTCCCTTCCGCGAGCAACTGCACAATTTCGCGCTCTCTCGGCGTCAACCGGTTTCGTAGCACCGTTCCTGGGTCGGGTGCGTGGCTTCCCGCGTTGAACCCGTTCAAAACCATGTCCGCGGCTCGTGCCGTGAAATAGGACCGATGATTGGCGACCGCTTCCACCGCCGCCACCAGGTCCCGGTCGGCGTCCGACTTCATAATGTAGCCGCGGGCGCCCGAAGCCAGGATTTCGCGCACTAGCTGATCCGAAAAGTGCAGCGTCAAAATCACAATTTCCGTCTTGGGCAAAATCTTCAAGATCTTTCGCGCCGCTTCCAGTCCGTTCAGTTCCGGCATGCTGATATCCATCACTACCACTTTGGGCTTCAGTTGCTCTGCGAGGGTCACAGCTTCGCGACCGGTGCTCGCTTCCGCACAAACTTCCCAGCCCGGCCTGGAATTTAGTAACTGCTTTAACCCGCGGCGAACAATGTCATGGTCATCAGCAACCAGGATCTGCATCGCGTCGCCACGCGGCCTGAGCGACTTCTGTTCGCTTCCAACAGGTGGTTTATCCACGGCTAAAAACCTGGCCTTTCAAGTTAAGTACCCTACTAGGTCCCGTATCCCGTTCTGTTATAGCACTTAAGTGGGCGTTGACCAACCGGAACGCGGACAATGACAACGAGGTATTTGGCCTAGACTGCTTGAACCGCTGACTCCGAAAGAACAAGCCGCTCTGGAAAAAAAGTTTCGTGACGCAGTAACCTATCCACCGCCTCTAATAGCGTGCTCCCTACCTGAGTCTTTGTCACGTATCCCTGGACCCCTATCTTTTTGGCTTCGCCGACCAATTGGTTGCTCTCATGCATCGAAAGAATAAGAATCGGCACCTTTGGCAGGGTTTTTCGAATTTCGCGCGCGGCCTCGAATCCACTTAATACCGGCATCGTTATATCCAGAATAATCAGGTCTGGTTTAAGCGCATTGGCCTTTTCGATTGTATCCTTGCCGTTCTCGGCTTCGCCGCAAACCTCCACGTCCGCCCGGGAGGATAATATCGCGCATACTCCTTTTCGAACAGCTTCGTGATCATCCGCAACAAGTATTCGCAAGAATGGGGCCCCCTCCCATTTCGGGACCCGATAGGGTCCTACTGATTTACATCCTATGTTACCCGCTTTGTAACTCGCATGCAGCGATTTGCGTGTTGTAAACGCTAACTACAAGTTAGCCCACATCTTCGCGCTGCCCGAAACTCGTCCGCTTCCCAAATGCGACTTTCGGCGCTGGTGGGGGTTTATCTTTACAGTGCTGTGGCTTCACTTCTTTATAGAATCATTCGCAGCCGAAAGCATACTTAGGAGAGAGGACTACTATGCGCCATTCGATAAGAACGGTCGTACTTGCTGCCGTCATGTTCGCCATACCGGCGGCCTCTTTCGCGCAAATCAGCGTGGGCATTGCGGTGCGGGTTGCCCCGCCAGTATTGCCGGTTTATCAGCAACCGATATGCCCCGGTGAAGGTTATATCTGGACGCCTGGTTATTGGGCCTACGGAGATGATGATTATTATTGGGTTCCCGGCACCTGGGTGTTGGCTCCCCGCGTGGGGGTTCTTTGGACTCCCGGCTACTGGGGTTGGGGCGATGGCGGCTACCTCTGGCACGCCGGTTACTGGGGACCGCACGTCGGATTTTACGGCGGCGTGAATTATGGATTTGGATACGTTGGAGTTGGCTATCTCGGCGGACGCTGGGAAGGCGGGCATTTCGCTTACAACCGCACCGTGAACAACGTCAATGTGACCGTCATTCACAATACCTATAACACCAGAATCACCAACAACTATAACAATTCGACCCGCGTTAGCTATAACGGGGGCAACGGCGGCGTTCGCGCGCAAGAGAGCGCGCAGGAACGACAGGCTGCCCGAGAACAGCATATTCAGACCACTAGTGTGCAGGCGCAACACGAACGCGCCGCGCGCTCGGATCGCTCCCAATTCGCTTCCGTGAATCACGGCCACCCGAATGTTGCAGCCACACCGAGGCCAGGCGCTTTCAACGACCGCGGAGTGGTGCACGCCAATGCAGCCGGTGCGTCAAATGGACACTCCGGGAACTCCGTGAATTCAAACAATACGCGCGGCAACGCCACTCCCACCGATCGCCCAAGCAATGCCAGCCGTGCCAATGCCACGCAGCCAACCAATACTTCGCATTCCAACACGCGAAACAGTTCGTCAGACCGGGCCTACAATCCTCACACAAATACAGCCGATCACCAGACCGCGCAGCACTCCAACGCCACCAGGCCAGCTCAAACTTATGAAAAGTCCGCGCCTCCGCAGCAGCACAACAGCGCACCCCGACAGGAGAGCAGGCCTCAACAAAAGGAAAAGGATCCGCACGGAAAACCATAATAGCCGCGAACTGCACTTCACGGGGGCCACTCGATATTCGAATGGCCCATTTTTTTGAGCGATGCCCCTTCTAGGCCTCCAGCCTGTGCGTCCCTTGCCCTCCGCTACTCCTGACGTATAATTTCTGTTCCACAATAAATCGCTCTCATCCACGCGAGGCCGCATGCAAGATCATTACGTCGAAAGGGTTGTGGATTTAACCGAACCCGAAGCCAACCAACTTTTTGGGATGACTAGTGACGCGGCGCGACAAATCATCCTCAATTCGCCAGCTCATGAAGTAAATAAAATCTTAGGCTCGTTTGCGCTGGTGGGCTGCTGCGGCAAGACCGTAAAAATGGCCCGCTCCTTGGATCGCCCTATGCGTTATTTTTTGGCGAAACGGCAGGAAGGCCCAGTCCTCATCGTCGCCCATCGCATCGACGCCATCTACAGTTGGCTGAAAAACGAGCGGCTCGATGGGCAATTTCATCCCAGCTATACGAGGATGGTTCCCGCGCATCACGTCGTCGAACTTCAATTGATTGGTTGCCCGGACCCAGATCCGGTTTATACCCGCTTCTTCACGCCGCAAAGCAATTCCCTGCCGGCGAATGTGGATGAAATCGGCACGGCTTACATTTCCGCGCTGGCCGAAGAAGTTTCCCTTTGGCTTCGGCATGTGTCTGCCAGCGAACCTATAGGTGTGTGCTTTTCCGGCGGAATCGACAGCGGCAGTGTATTTCTAACCAGCTATCACGTGATGCGCAAACTGGGCATGAATCTCTCGCGACTAAAAGCCTTTGTTTTAGATTTCGGCTGCGGCCCCGATCTCGAGCAAGCTCGCGCATTCCTTGAGTCTCTAAACCTCGGATTGTTTCTGGAGCCTATCGAAGCTGATCCGTCGGCGCTGGACGCTGGAGAAACGATTCGTATCATTGAAGACTACAAAGCTCTCGATGTTCAGTCGGGCACGATGGCATTGGCGCTCTGCCGCGGCATTCGCGAACGCTATCCGGACTGGCGTTATCTCCTCGACGGCGACGGAGGAGACGAAAACCTGAAGGATTATCCCATCGAGGAGAATCCTGAACTCACCATCCGCAGCGTCGTGAATAACCAGATGCTTTATCAGGAAGGCTGGGGCGTGGGCAAAATAAAACATTCCCTGACCTACAGCGGGGGGTTGAGTCGGTCGTATACGCGTACGTATGCACCGGCGCATCATTATGGCTTCTCCGGTTTCAGTCCGTTCACGCGGCCCAGCGTTATCGCCGTAGCGGAAGCGATTCCGTTTATCGATTTGACTGGCTATGACGTGGCGCGTCTGTACGAACTGAAGGGCGAGATCGTCTCGCGCGGAGTCGAAGCCGTAACGGGCATGCGCATGCCGGTGTTTCCTAAGCGCCGGTTTCAACACGGCGCGCTACCGGAAGCCGATATGCGCCGCCAACTACCATCTCAGGAACCAGATTACCGCAAACAATTTTTGTCGCTATATTTGTGAGCGCCTTGTCTTCCAGCGAACTGACATCGTTTTATCCCGCAACCAATCTGGAACGCGACACGTGGGTTCTCGAGCGACGTGCCGGACGTAAAACCCTGGATCCGCAGAAACCATACTTGTTTTTTGTTGAACAGGAATTATCCGCTTCGGGCGACATTCTTCCCGTGGCCACAATTTTTTTGACCAATCGAGAATGTCCGTGGCGTTGTGTGATGTGCGATTTATGGCGCAATACCTTGACTACCACGGTTCCGCTAGGCGCAATTCCTTCGCAGATCGATTTCGCCTTATCGCAACTTCCGGCAGCCCGCGTATTGAAGCTTTACAATAGCGCAAGCTTTTTTGACGCCCGCGCGATTCCTGTCGAAGACCATCCAGCAATCGCTGACAGAGCCAACAATTTCGAGCGCCTGATTGTCGAAAATCACCCCGCGCTGGTCGATGACCATTGTCTTCGCTTTCGGGATCGCTTGAAATGCCGCTTCGAGATTGCCATGGGCCTGGAAACGGTACACCCCGAGGTTTTGCCTAAGCTCAATAAGCGCATGACGCTGGAGCAATTTGCAGCAGCCGCAGCTTTCTTGCGCGATCATGAAATCGATCTCCGTGTCTTCGTCCTTGTGCAGCCGCCATTCATGCAACCTGAAGAGGCTGTTCTTTGGGCGCAGCGCTCAGTCGACTTCGCTTTCGATTGCGGCGCCACCGCGGTCACGCTCATTCCGACTCGCGGCGGCAACGGCGCAATGGAAGCTCTCGCTGCGAACCAGCAATTTTCACCGCCTCGACTGGAAACACTGGAGAATTCCTTCAATTATGGTCTGGGCTTAAAGCGCGGACGAGTCTTTGCTGATTTGTGGGACGCCGACAACATTCCGCCCTGTCCCGCGTGCAGAACCCCGCGCATCGCACGTCTGCGTCGGATGAACCTATCCCAGGCTAATCTCTCGCCCGTGCGCTGTCAGAGTTGCGACTCCGCAAATTGAACGACACCTACGACATTGCTGTAGTTGGCTCGGGCTTTGGCGGCAGCCTGCTTGCCATGATCGCTCATCAGCTAGGGCGCTCGGTTATTCTCCTGGAAAAAAACAAACACCCGCGATTTGCCATCGGCGAATCTTCCACGCCGTTATCTAACATCCTGCTGGAGAATCTGGCGACTCGTTATCACCTGCCAAGTATTGCGCCGTTATCCAAATGGGGCAGTTGGCAACAGACGTATCCGCACGTGGCTTGTGGCCTTAAACGCGGCTTCACCTTTTATCACCACATCCTCGGCGTACCAGCAACGCCCGATCCGAAGCATCAACATCAACTGCTAGTCGCCGCCAGCCCACATGATCGAATCGCCGACACCCATTGGTATCGCGCGGAAGTCGATCATCTGTTCGTCAAGGAAGCACAAAAACTTGGAGTGCAATATCTGGATGAAGTCGCGTTGCACAGCGTCTCAGAATCGGAAAACGAGATCCGCCTGCAAGGCCGCCGCCACAACGAGGACTTGTGTGTTCACGCGAAATTCCTGGTCGACGCGACTGGTCCACGTGGTTTTCTACACCGTGCTCTCGCACTCGAAGAGTCGCCGCTCCAGGAATTTCCTGCCACACAAGCGCTTTTCAGTCATTTCACCGGCGTCGAACTTTTCGCCGATCAAATATCAGACTCCGATTCGGAGCCTTCACCTTATCCGGTGGACGACGCAGCGGTTCATCACATTTTCGACGAGGGCTGGATCTGGGTACTAAAACTCAACAACGGGATCACCAGCGCCGGTGTGGCCGCCACTGACACGCTCGCTAACCGACTGCGCTTGTCAGAAGGATCAGCAGCCTGGCAACGGCTTCTCGATTTAATTCCCACTTTGAAAAATCAATTCGCGAATTCCCAAGCGGTCCAACCGTTTATCTACATGCCTCGAGTTTCCTTCCGCAGCAATGTTATCGCCGGTAAACGTTGGGCTCTGCTCCCGTCAGCCGCTGGATTTGTCGATCCCCTGCTTTCCACCGGCTTCCCACTTACCTTGTTAGGAGTGTCACGGCTCGCCGAAATCATCGAACGCGACTGGCACAAGCCCGAATTCGCCGAGCGATTGCAGTCCTACGCCTCTCATACGGACAACGAGTTACTTGCTGCGGCTGATTTGATCGCGGCTTTGTACGCCACCATGGATCGGTTTCCAGTTTTCGCATCTCTCTCAATGCTTTATTTCGCGGCAGCCAGCTTTTCGGAATCGGCCAGTCGACTCGGCAAAGCTCACCTGGTTTCATCATTCCTTTTGCACGATGATCCGCACTTCGGCGACGCGATGCGTCGATGTTATCAACGCGCCGAAAACGCGTGCACGCAACCGGAAATCGACGAACTAACCAAGGAAATCGCGCAAGCCATCGAGCCCATCAACATCGCAGGTCTCAACAATCCTCAGCGCCGCAATTGGTATCCGGTAGACGCGAACGATCTGCTGAATTCTGCGGCCAAACTGGGATCAACAAAACGTGAAATATCGCAGTTACTAGATAAGTGCGGTTTCTGGAAATAGCAACCAACACAAATAGTAGGAGGGTGCCCCACCCTCGATTTTTAGGGTGGGTCCTTCTTTATTCTGGCATTTGATTTCCAGAATTCTCTAATCACTCTGCTGGCTGTTTGCACCGGTAAACATTATTTTCCGTCCGGGGAACTTGCTCGCGCAAAACTAATGGGTTGAGCCGAAATGATCCCCTTCCCTTCCTGAACAGTTATGAACTGATTCGGCTTGATCCCGGCCACCGAGTCGGTTTTCCCACTGGGCCAAACGATTTGCAGCGCTAAAGTTTTACTTTCTTCAGGCTTCCCCAATCCAAAGGTCAGCGGCATTTCACTTTGAGATAGATAACTCGATCCCGATTTCACCATCCGCATCTGCGAGATCCCATTTTTGGTTTTTATCGTAACCTTCGCGCCAATTCCGTCGCGGTTCGAGCGCGTTCCGACCGTTTTCACACGCAGCATATCGTTCTGATTTCCATTATCATTACGCAACAATCGCGCCACACCATTGTTCGAAGTAATCACCAGATCGAGATCGCCATCATTGTCGAAATCACCGTATGCCGCTCCGCGCCCAACAATCTCCGTTTGCAATGCAGGCCCCAGCTTGCCGGACACTTCTTCAAATTTCGTATTGCCCTTATTACGAAAAAGGCTCGGCCGCTGAGCATATTTCACATTGGGCTGCACCACGTTAATGTCATCCGAAACATGCCCGTTCACCGCCAAAATATCGAGCAAGCCGTCCAGGTCATAGTCAAAAAAGAAACACCCAAACGTCAGCGACTGAATGGACATCTGTCCAATCCCTGACGACGTCGCCTCATCGGTATAGAGGCCGCTTCCATCATTGCGATACAGCGACATACTTTCATTCGTAAAATTGCCGATGATCAGGCTCTGTTGTCCGGAGCCATCGTAATCACCCGCGTCCACGCCCATTCCCGCACGCGCTCGTCCCGTTTCGCTCAACGCCACACCGGACAATATCGCAACATCGGTAAAAGTGCCGTTGTGATTGTTGCGATACAATTTGTTCGGCTCCGTGTCGTTTGCCACAAAAAGATCCAGCCAACCGTCATTGTCATAGTCCACCAGCGCAATGCCCAATGATTTGCTCGTCGGATCGTATAGTCCCGCTCGCTTGGTGACATTCTCGAATGTTCCATCTCCCTTATTGTGAAAGAGCGACGAACTTTGCCCCTTATAGGCCTGCGGCGTGCAATACGATTTATTCTTCCCGTCCAGCGAACAATATTGATCTTTAGCAACCGACCAATCCACGTAGTGCGACACAAATAGATCCAGCTTTCCGTCATTATCGTAGTCAAACCAAACTGCGCTAGTGGAAAAACCTGGGTCGCTTAAGCCCGCTTTGGCCGTAACATCGCTGAATTTTCCATTCCCCAAATTGTGGAATAAATGATTCGATCCGACCGCGGTTATATAAATATCCGGATACCCGTCATTGTCGTAGTCCCCTATCGCGCACCCCATCCCATATATTTCTATGGCGAGCCCTGCTGCGCGCGTCACATCCGTCAACGTGCCATCGTGATTGTTGTGATACAGCGCCGGAAAAGATTTGCCAGTCTTGTGTTCCGGCCAGTCCATGGAGTTCACGAATAAAATGTCCTGCCAGCCATCATTGTCGTAATCCAGAAAACAGACTCCGCTGCCCATGGTTTCCGGCAAATACTTTTTTCCAAACGCTCCGCTGTTGTGTTTGAAATGAATGCCTGCCTGATCGGTAACGTCGGTGAATTGTATAGGACCGGATGGACGTTGCTGTGAACGCAACGTGACCGGCTGCTGTGCGTCTGAACGAGGCGCTTCCCAACCGGCGACCGTTACGATTGACGCAAGGAAGAAAGGCAACGTAAGGCGGGCTGCCCGAATCAAGAACTGTTCACGCAGCAACGGTGGCACCGGCAGCACTTGCGCGTCGCGAATCCAGCCACATTTCGATCAGCATAGCCGACGGTCCAACGATGAAGAGCGCATAAAATGGCGCATACACCACCTGATTTAGCCTCAGCACCATTTCCAGCAAAGCAACACAAATCACCGTAATACACTGACCAGTCTTTGAACGCACGGTTGTTTTGGGGTCAGTGATCATGAAAAATATAAAAAGTTGATACATGGGCCCGGTGATCGGCGCGATTTCCGACTGCCACGGACTGCCCATCAGCCAACTGCGCAAAAAAGCAAATACCAGAAACGAAGCAACGTAAAGCCCGCTAATATGGAATCGCCTCAGCCGATAAATAATCACCGAACCCAACACCCAGATCACCACCATCGGTAACAGGTAATTTCCCCATTGAATGCTCAGGCTGGCCACCGTCTCGGGCGCCAGGAACAACATCACCGAAATGCCAAAATTCGACGGGTTCCAGATGTGCCGGCCCTTGACCCGCAACACATACTTCGAGGCAATTGAAACGATGCTGCACACCGCGTAGGGCCAGTAGGCCGGCGAGCGCAGCAAAATGCCAACGCTGATGCCGGTGATATACGCGCTGGCGATATTCGGCCACTTCCCGAAAAATAAACGAGAGAGAATCAGTTCGGTCCCGATGCTGGCAGCGATCGCCAACAGCGTCTTCTGATAACTCTCGAGAATCCCGAACGACAAATGCCCAACCAGCAATATCAGAGTGATGAAAATGGGCGCGATATAACGATTGTCGAGGCTGAAGAAGCGCTTCCACTGTGGCGCTTCCATAGGCCGTGCCGCGGAGGCGCTCAAGCGGGCTCCTTCACTTTGTGAATTTCATCCACGCTGGGCTTCTCGATGGTTTGTACTTTCCCGGAAGGCCAGCGAATAACCGCTTTTTCAACAATAGCCGTTTTTCCCAAGCCAAAATGCAGCGCTCGTTGATTTTGCGCGCAAAATCCACTACCACCGGAAACCTCCTGCACCTGCCGCTGTCCATTCCAGAACACCGTCACCTGCGCTCCGATCGCAGAGCGATTGCTCTTCGTTCCGGTAAGCTCAAACTCAATCCACTTATTTTCGGGCGCTACCGTATTTTTATAAATCAGCAACGGGCCGCGTTGATTGGCGACTACCACGTCCAGCACGCCACGATTCCACAAATCGGCCATCGCCACAGAGCGCCCATCATAGGTGTCCGTTACTCCCACGGCTTGGGCCACATCCACAAATTTCCCAGCGCCATCGTTTATCCACACGCGCTTTTGTTGATAGCCCGACAAACTTCGTCCTTCCATCGCCGGCCAGTTTTTAGCGTCGCCAATAATCGCGGTGTTGCCACCGGCAACTTTGGAAAAGTCATACCAATAATTCCGGGAATGATCGAGAGACACGTTTCCATTGGTCAAATACAAATCCAGGTTGCCATCGTTATTCAGGTCCGCAAACTGCGCGCCAAAACTCCATCCCCCAAGCTCCACGCCCATGTCGCGCGCCAGATTTTCGTATTTGAGCTCGTCTCCGGCCGATCCTTCTTTGGGCACCCACAAATTATTGCCCTGAATCAGCACGCCTTCCTCGGAGATATTCGACACGTAAATCGCATACTTTCCCTGATTGCCGATGTCCCCAAAGGCCACGTTCATTCCGCTCTTTGGCGCGAAGCCGACGCCCGTCTTCTCGCCTACTTCACGAAAGCGTTTCCCGTCGTTGAAATACAATTCAGACACGCCATAGTCGTTAGCCACAAACAAATCGGGCCGCCCGGTACCGCGCAAATCCGCCGCCGACGTGGCCAAAGTCCATCGCCGGGAATTAATCCCCATTTTCTCGGTCACATCTTCAAACTTGCCGTTGCCCAGATTGTGAAATAAATATTTCCTTCCGCCATTTTTGGCGTATTCAAAACTTTCCGGCATGATGCGCGTGTTGTTCAGATGCCACAGATCAATATCTTCCGAATAATATCCGCCGATAAAAATATCCAACAGTCCATCGCCATCGTAATCAAGCCAGATTGCTGAATTCGCGTTTACCCACGCGGGTAGCCCCGCATCGGTCACCCGCGTGAAACCGTGGCCACCATCGTTGTGGTATAGCTCCGGGCGGCCCCACTTCACCAACAGCAAATCCTCATAGCCGTCATTGTCGTAATCGCCCCATACCGCCGCCATCGACACACCGGTGCCAGGCTTATTTACATCCGCGATACCCATCTCTTCAGCCACATTTTTGAATGTTCCGTCGTGCTGGTTACGATAAAGCGCGTTATGACTGCCTTCCGCGCTGTTGGTGACATAAATATCCGGCCATCCGTCGCGATCAAAATCCACAATCGAAACCGAAGCTCCCATGGAGGCCACTTCCGGCATGATGTGATCCAGCTTGCGGTCGAGCGTTGGTCCTTGGTGAATGAAATTCACTCCGGCGGCGTGTGAAACTTCCTGGAGATAAAAACCATGCCGTGCCAAGGCTGTTTGGAGATCAAGTCTGGACTTGGCGACCTCCCGCCGGGCAGCCATGTGCTTGATAAACAGCGGGCTGACGACCATGGCCACAAAAAATATCACCAGAATTATGCGTGCTATTGGTCCGCGTTTCATTGCTGGGTTTCGCTTCTCAACGCGTTTTGAAAAATCTCAGGCGTCACATAGCGCGTGTGATAGTTTTGCCAGTCATCAGGATGCTGTCTGTACACCCACTCATCTTCCAGTCGCCCCGGCGGCGTCAGATATTCTTGTTTGGCGTGATACGGCAGCGGCGTGACGGTCTTCGAAAATGTTGTGTTGTAATCGCCGTCCTTAATCCACCCGTCGCCAACAATCACAAAGTCGCGTTTCCAGCCCGCCGGCGGTGGCGCCTGCTCCGCAAATCGCAAAGTCATCTCATCGCCGGCATTCATGATGATGTAACGGTCGTCTATCTTGGCCAAAAGCTCTCGCACGTCGCCGAATCGCGTGTAATAGCCACGCAGGTCGCGCCATTTTTGTTTAGATGCTTCCAACTGATCGTAGTCGGGAATTTCCGGCGAAGAGTCGTTGGCCTGATGAATCGCCGAGTAGCCGCGATAATGTAGATCAGCATAATCAGGGGCTAGACGAGTAGTCTTGATCGATGCGCCGCTCACACCTCGCGCCCACTCAATGCAATCCCAATAAATCTCCAGGTTCGTTCTCAAGCGCAGCTTGCGCGGCTGCCCTGCACGAAACACATGGCTAAGATCGATGAGGCAAATCTTTTTGCGCCCGGCAGGGAAACCCAAATTGTCACGAGCAACGACCCAGCCGCCATGGCCGTCAGGCACCTCCAGGCTTAATCCTCGACCAGGCTCGTGGTGACCCTGCGTGATGGCCACGTTGATGGACGAATCGCTCGGATGCATCCAGCCCTGGGCAATTAAATACAGCGGGCCATCGATAGGAGCGTCGTCGCCAAGATCAATCTCCACGTAATGATCCCGCGTCACACCCTGATATTGGCCGCGCGAAAAAGTATCGAGATATTTCCCGTCGAGCGTGGAAACGATGTCGGTCGCATCGCGCCCGCGGTCATCCGTTGCTCGGGCAATCTTGTGCGGTTTCCCGACCGTCGTGATGGCCAGCTTCGAAGGCGGCACCACAAAGCGCTCATCCACAAAAATGTCCGTGTCCGCTGGATGGTCGACGGTCATGAGCGCCAGATAATCGTAGTAATACGTTTCCCAAAGTTCCGCGGTGATTCGCAAATCGTAGACGCCGTCGTGAGGAACAAGTTCGTCCGCGCCAATCCTGTACCACTCCTCGGTGGCCGCGATGCGCGCCGTTCCGGTGTTGTTGATACGCAAGCCCAGTGCGGAGCTCCATGGCACGGCGTCTTTCACGAAACGCATCCCGTGCCCGTCAAACGCAAAGAGAAATGGGCACGAACCTTTCAGCCGCTGCTCGGTCACCACTTGCTGATCCGCCTTCAGATCAAATTCCGCTCGCACCGATCCGTTGGGCCACACGATCCGCGCCACATCCACGCCGTTCTGATCTCCAAGGCCAAAGTGCAGCTGCGGTCCGGTGATGGGCTGCTTTTGCACTAACAAACCCGAGCGAATCTCCATTTCCCCGCCAACGCCAAAGGGATTAATGCGCTGGTCGCCTGTAGCTTGGTGCGCGCGCGGCCGAATTGCTTGCCAATGATAATCTCGCGTTCCGCGATTTACGCCGCGCATGGCTTGCCCATCCGCGGAAAGGCCCAAAAAATCCATCCGCCCTTTGCCATCCAGGTCTGCCGCATCAAAAACCCTAGCCGGCCCCATCGGCTTTGCCATCAGTTCAAATTTGCCATTCTGATCCGCCAACCACACCAGCACGCCAGGATTTGTCTTGGCGGGGTCAATGGAAGTCCGCGCCAGCCATAAATCGAGTGCCCCATTGTTGTCCAAATCCGCGACCCGCAATCGCACTTCGCCCGCCAAATTGCTCCCCGGCTCGGGCACTTGCGCGATCACTGCGGAATCCCAATCCGATCCATCATTGTTTTCGGAATCGGCCAGTTTGTCTGCCAACCGGACAATGTTTCCGTCCTCTTGCACAGCCAACAAATCTAGAACTCCATTCTTGTTGACATCCCCGACATTGATCGTCTTGATGCGCGGCAAGTTACCGGGCAGTGCTCGCTCGTGAAATTTTCCCGCGCGATCGTTCATAAACACATGCAATCTGCCGGCCCCATCGATAATCGCAGCGTCAGGATTCCCGTCACCATTGAAATCCGCCCACGCAAAACCTTGCACCCCACTCACGCCCGCAAATGGATGAATCGCGGTAAACGTGCCGTCCCCATTGTTTCGCAGAACCAACGACGCGCCCTCTTTCGAGCCCATCACCACATCTAGGTCCCCATCAGCCTCAATGTCCACGGCCCATGCGCCCAAGTACCGGGCGTTGACGATCGCACTCGGCAATTTTGTTTGTGCCGTCACATCGGCGAACTTCTCGGGACTGTCCTGCCGCCAGAAGCGCACTCCACCCGTGCCCGCAAGCACCAGGTCAGTCTTAAAATCATAATTAAAATCCATCGGTAAAATTCCTTCGGCAAGCGGAGGCTCATTAGACGCGCCTCCCGGAAAAGGGAATTTTGCTCCGCTGGATAACCGCACTTCCCGCCCATTCGCCACGACAACGGTTGGAGCCGCTTCACTGCTCAGGCTCACCGCTCCGATCCAATCCCATCGCCCTGCAAGGCCTTGATCCGAGGCGATTTCCAGTGGTTTCGTTTCGAACGTCAATGCCGTATCCGCAGCAGCAGGCCTAAACACTGGCGTTTCCAAACGCACAAAATGCGTGAATGGCTCGGCCTCCTCTCCCGCCGCCGCTTTAATGACCGCCAGGCTTTGCCGGAAATTCGAATCGCGCATCAAAACATTTCGCAAAAACGCAGTGCGCGTCGCCGCCGGACGAGTGTCCTGGCCGGCAACCGCCGTTTGCAATGCGGCCAGTTGTTGTTTCGCCTCGGGCGCCCAAGCGGCAGATTGTTTGTCAATCCGATCGACTGTGGCCTTTAGTGTCGCCGCGTCGCCGCGCTTTGCCGCGACCCGGCTCAATTCCAGCAGTGCCGCCAGGTTATCCGGCTGCACCGCCAGAATTTTTTCCACCACTTTTTGAACTTCCTCGGCGCTACCGGCGTCACCCTGGCGTTCAATCTCTTCCGCCAACTGATACGTCGCGCGCAGATTCTGCGGATTGAGCTCTATAGCTTTTCGCCAGTCAGCGATGGCTTCCGCGGAGCGCCCGCGATTGCTCTCTAAAAGTCCGAGGAGGTAATAAATGTGATCGTTCTTAGGCGCCAAGTCGCGCGCGGTACCAAGCCGTTGGGCCGCCACGTCAAAGTTTCGCTGCCGCAGCTTGAGTATTCCCCAATCAGCCCACCCCGCTGGCTCACCAGGCGCGATTTGCGTGGCCTGCCCAAGTTTATTTTCAGCTCGAACATCGTCGCCCACTTGCAGCGCGGCCAACCCGGTATAAAAAGTGGACACAAACGCGACGTATTCTTTCGAAGATTTTCGCGGCAACTTGTTCTTTCCGCATCCGGAAGAAAGCATAAAGCTCGCGCCGCATAAAATCGCCAGGACGCAAATCGCGACCGGCGGCTTCCCGACTTCCAATTGTTTTTTTCTGTAGCTGCGCTTAGCCGTAACAGCCTTGAACCATAAAAATCCCGCACCCGCAAAGGGAAGCAGGTACAACAGCAAGTCCCAGCGGCCGAATCCTAACGGCGTGGCCTCCACACTGGCGGTCGCCTCGCCGCCACCTTGCGAGCTATGCAAAATCAGTCGCGCGCGCCAAAATTCTTGCCGATCAAAATTCACTTCAGTCTTGTATTCAATTTGCCCACGCAAATTCTCGCGCCGCGTCGCGTAAATCACTTCTGCGAGCCGCCCGCTCACCGGCTGTATCCCGAGATCGATCTTCAAATCATTGGGAATCGTAGTTCCCTGTGCTGCATCCACCATGACAAAAAACGTTCCGAGACCAATGTCCGGATGCGTCCACAGCGAAACAATGCACGGTCCAACGCGCTGATCCACGATGATCGGAAATGGCGGACCATTATGGGCACGCACGGATGGCGCCAATGGCAGGGACAGCAAAGTGAACGCGACAAACATCGGCTTGGGAATCTTGTAATGCTCGCGCACCCTTGCTAACAGTTTCGCCCTTCGCACCTCTGTCGATAAACTGGTCATCACAAAGCTTTTTACCTTAGCCGCCCATCAACATCGCTCGCATTTCCATCGGCTGATACATCAGCCACACAGAAGCGAGCCAGATAATCACGCTGACCGAAGCCCATGGCACGAACGCGCGCATAGCTTTCCCCGGCGAATCTTCTTCGGCCAGCCGAAATGCCACCAGCAGCGATCCCGCCAGCCCGAGCAACAAAAATCCCAGCTCCATAGGCTGAATAAATCGTCCTGGTATGCCAGTCAACCGCCAGGCCGGAGTACCCAGGATCGGCCAACCCAGACTCGCTACGGCGTTTTGCGCTACAGGAATAAACGTATACAGCCCGCTAAAGAAATGAAAGCCGTAATGCGCGAGCCACATACCAAATCCGAGCGGCGCCAAGGCGTACGAATACCTCACTACCAACGGAAGGATTGGCCGCGAACTACCTGCAAATAGTTTGGTAAGCCAACCGGCGAGCCCCAAAAGCAGCAGAGGCTCGACAACCAGAAAGAATACAAAGATTGCGCCAAGGACCGGCGCTTGCGCCTGCACGTGAAGCACTCCGCCCAGCCATTTTTCTACTACATAGGCCGGACTGACCATCCCGAACGCATTTACTAACGCCCCAAAGCAGAACACCATCGCCAATGCCGCTATATCTGTCCTGCGCGAAAATAAACCAATTCCAGAACGCATCGGGTCGGTCATCAATTCCGCGGCGGGCACGCGACTGAGTATTCCCACGTTGTCGTGCGGACAAGCGTGCACACAATCGAGGCAAAAGGTGCAGTCCATATTGCCCACTTTAAGTTCTTGAAAAAGAGCCAGCTCGCAACCACGTTGTAGCACTACAAAATCGGGCCTAGTCGGCCGATTGCGTCGCCCACGAATGCAATCTTTAGTATGGCAGTGCACGCAAACGTCACGGTCGCGCACTTTTACTTCCAGAGGCGACACCGTGGAAGCCACAAAATTAAATTGCCCGATGGGACAAACAAATTTGCAAAAGGTGGCGTGTTTAAAAACACCGTCAATGACCAGCGCGGCGACGAAATAGCCCGCAATCAGCCAAGCCGTCCACCACGGCGAATTCCACAAACCAAATAGCTCGTACAGAAATAAAATGCCCACAAATAATCCGATGGAGGCCCACTTATTCCGCAGCACACGCGGCCAATTCATCCAGGGCTTAAAAAATCGCCGCGCCGCGTTGCGTACCAACATGAACGGGCATGCCAGGCAAAAAAGATTCCCGGCGCAAAGCAGCACCAATACGAGCGCACCGCGAAAGTGCACCCAGCTCAAGACCGTGGCAAGATTTTTCGGCGCCAGCGTCGGCCCGAACAATCCCTGCACGATCATAATCACGCTGATCAGGAACAGCGGAATCTGCATCGCCGTGCGCGAGTGCCGCCATTTCAAAAAACGGCCCAATCCGGGCACTCGCAATAAATCGAATTGAGAGGGGAGTGGGAGAGTTGCTGCAGAGTCGTGGGTAGGAGGGGTAACCAACGTGTTGTTCCGCCCGTATAACTTCAGGCTAATTTGCCCACGCGGCTCGCCGCCGAGCTTTCATTAGACGGCTCGCGCGTCGACGAAACTATGCTGATGCAGCGAACAGTTGCACGCCGCTTGCTCTTCACCTACCGGCGGAAACATGTGGTAATACATGCCGATCACCATCGGCACAAAAACGACGGCATTATAGAAAAGGTGGAGTTCAACGCGCGGAATTACTAACTGCAGAATACTTACCGGAACGGGCTTGCCCCAAAAATTGTGATGCATGGTCGCTTGCGTGATGAGCAGAAGGTGTTCAAAGTGATGCCAGAATTGAATAACCAACGCAGCGGTCCACCACTTGCGTGAGGTTCCCGTAAATCCTTTACGCAAAACCCAAATGCCAATAAGCATCACCAACGCATAACTGTAATGCAATACTTCCGACTTGATCAGCCACGGATACCACAAGCCTAGAATCCCGCCTGCCTTTGCCGGCGGCCAGCCCATCACATAAATTTGGTAAGCCTGTACTAAATGCTCACCCCAGTGCCCCAAGACGATAGCCATGAACACCAGTAGCGCCGGTTTATGCCACTTGGAATTCAACTTATCGTAGATCGAGTCACCGGCAACATGCGCGTGACTACTCGTGAGGCTCGGAGCGGACACCGCCATGAACAGTCCCCTTCAAACAGAAAACACTTAACTTACGTCGGTTCCGGTACAATCCCACGCGAACCGCCAAAGGGTCAATAGTAGATTTGCATTAGGTGCCGATCACGTCGGGGCCGGCGCACTATCAAGAAATACGACCGGTCCCGCTACGCGGAATTCAGTAATTCTTCCGAGGGTCGATTTCTCGTCGGGAACGCCCGATCCGCTGATTGGTACCTTACGATTTCGCGTACGACCCTGATCCTGGAACTACAACAACTCCGTATCCGCTCTCCACGATTCTGCTGAAACGATTATTTTCTCGCTGCGCTACACTCAACCCACCCCGAGCCCACATCCTAAATAGTAGGAGGGGGAAATGGCAGCCAGTTCGCGAAGCAGATCCGGTGGCCGCAAGTACGGCAAAGCCGCCGGGAAGAGTGTCAAGAGTGCTATGCACCGTGAGAAGCGCGGCACCCTGAAATCCGGGAAAGGCGGGAAAGGTGGCACGGTGAAGAGCCGCAAGCAAGCCATCGCCATCGGTCTCTCGGAGGCACGCAAGAAAGGCGCCAAAGTTCCAAGAAAATCCAGCTAGCCATTCAAATAATATTTTTTAGCAAGTCGGGCCGCCCGAACCATTCGAGCGGCCTTTTTTTGCAATCTAGTTTCCGAAGGTTGCTAATTAAACCGCACATATTCAAAATTCAACGGCTGCCCATTAATCCCGCGGATCGGCGGTGCAATCCAATTCGCAAATTTCCCCGGTTCCACGACACGCCCGGTCATCAACGATTGCACAAACGCATGATCCTCAGGCGCTGGCAACCAATCCCGCTGGTGATTGTGCCAGGCCTCTTTGGTCAAAACTTCGCCGTCGGGACTGATAAAGTGCCCAGCGAAATTTCCAATCGCCCGGTGAAAACCCTTATGCGGCAACCGCAGACGAAACGAAATGCCCGCATTCTCAATCACCCGGTTCCAGCGATCCACTCCCGCTTGAATCTCATGAATGTAATCGTCACGCAACCGCTCGTTCAACGCGGTCAAAGCGGGCACTTTTTTCTCCACGATCTTGTTCCCCACCACCTCGAACACCGGATAAACCTCATCGGCCAGCACGTGATCGTCTTCGATCTTGGTTTCGTCGTAGCGGCCCTTCAATCCCGTGGTGTAATACGTTGCCGCATTCGAAGACGCGTCTGACCCAAACAAATCGATGGTCACGCTGTAATGAAAATTCAAATATTTTTGCATCGTTTGCAGGTCGATCACTCCTAGAGCGCGCACATCGCCAGGAGTTTCCACTTTGTGCTCGCGCATCACTTCACAGGTGCGTTGCAGAATACGGCTCACTCCGGTTTCGCCCACAAACATGTGGTGCGCTTCCTCGGTCAGCATAAACCGGCAAGTACGCGCGAGGGGATCGAATCCCGATTCCGCAAGAGCACTCAATTGAAATTTGCCGTCACGATCGGTAAAAAACGTAAACATGTAAAATGCCAACCAGTCGGGCGTGGGCTCATTAAAAGCCCCAAGTATCCGCGGATTATCAACGTCCCCCGACCGCCGCTCCAGCAGCGCCTCGGCCTCTTCACGGCCATCGCGGCCAAAATAGCGATGCAACAAATACACCATCGCCCACAAGTGCCGCCCTTCCTCCACGTTCACCTGAAAAATATTTCGCAAGTCATACAACGAAGGACAGCACATCCCCAGCATGCGCTGCTGCTCCACGGAAGCAGGTTCAGTGTCACCCTGGGTCACGATTACGCGCCGCAGCGTCGACCGGTATTCCCCCGGAACTTCCTGCCACGCGGGGTCGCCTTTGTGCGTTCCAAAATTTACCGCGCGCTCGGCACTCCGCGGCTGCAAAAAAATCCCCCAGCGATATTCCGGCATGCGCACATAACCAAATTTCGCCCAGCCATCCGGTTCCACGGTTATCGCCGTGCGCAAATACACTTCGTAATTGTGGCTCTCCGTCGGGCCCGCGTCGTACCACCAGCTCATATACGCCGGTTGCCAGTGTTCCAGCGCGCGCTGCAACACCCGGTCACGCCCCAGGTCCACGTTATTGGGAATTTTTTCCGTATAGTCGATCATTGCTGCTCTCTCCGTATCACTAAACTGCCCTAAACTTTTTCCCAGTTGAATTTCACCGGCGAACCGCTGCCGTACACTTTCAAGGCTCCGCTCGACCCCACCGCGTTCGGCCTGATAAAAATCCAGTTCTGCCACGCCGACAGTCTTCCAAAAACGCGTGTTTCCATCGTCTCCGGCAAACCAAATCGCAAATTTGCTTCCAGCCCCGTCAATGCATCCGGCGAAAGCGCCACGCGCGACTCGATCGCGGTACGCAACTCATCCTGCCAGTCCAGATCATCAGGTGCGGACGTGACCAGGCCGGCTTCCATTGCTTCAGCGGGCGCAAGTTGCTTGCCGACATGAGCGCGCAATTGTTGGATGCGCCCTTCATCCTGATAGAAACGCGCTTCTAAGCGCGAAAGGTGATTAACCATCGGCAACGGCGCAAAGTTAATCTCCGACAACATGACCGTCGCGCGCTCTTCACCCTCCTGCGTGTCCAGCATGTACACACGGTCCGCCGCCATCGCCAACTCCAGCAACGTACCCACAAAACACGAACGCGGCTCAATCACCGCGTACATCGACCGCGAAGTCACATCCAGTCTCGCGAACGTCCGCCGCATCATTCCTAGAACTTCGCGCACAAACCAGTTCTGCGCATTTTTTAAAATGAATTCATCCATGGCCAGCATTGCTTTTGCATCGCCGCTGGTTTTCAATATCCAAAGCCCTAGCTCCAACTCGTTAGTGCGCAGACTCAAAATCGCATCATCCAGTTCGCGCGCCATTTTAAGCGGCCACCACTCGGCCCCGAGTTCGGTGACCCCTTCGACGGTTTGCGACGAAACCCGCTCGGGAGCCTTCACAGTAATCGTGACTGTTCGGCTGCTGCGATCGACGACCGCGTCGACGATCTCGTAGTGCAACCCATCTTCATCGATCGTCCGTTTCAAAGGCGAAAGAACAACACCTTTAGCATCCGCCGGGCGGTCACTCCCTTGCGCCAACTCCGCTGCGCGCTTTTTCACGTGCTCCCCAAACTGCTGGGTCTTGACCACCTCATCCACCAATCCCCAGTCCTTGGCCCGCTGACCGCGAATTCCATCCGAAGTAGTGCAAAAAACGTCAGCCAAGTCCCGACGCACTCGCCGTTTGTCCGTCACCCGCGTTAATCCGCCGGTACCCGGCAACACGCCCAGCAGAGGTACTTCCGGCAAACTGACCGCGGAGGAGCGATCGTCCACCAACACAATTTCATCGCAGGCCAGCGCCAATTCGTAACCGCCTCCGGCTGTCGTGCCATTCAGAGCCGCCAGAAATTTCAGACCCGAATGCCGGCTCGAGTCTTCGATTCCGTTGCGCGTCTCGTTGGTGAACTTGCAGAAATTTACTTTCCACGCATGCGGCGATTGCCCCAGCATATAAATGTTCGCGCCAGAACAAAAAACGCGTGGCTTGGCGCTGGTAATCATCACCGCACGAATCTCGGGGTGCTCGAACCTAATCCGCTGCAGCGCGTCGTGCAGCTCAATGTCTACGCCCAAATCATAGGAATTTAGTTTCAGCTTGTAGCCCGGCCGTATCCCGCCATCTTCGCTTACATCCATCGTCAATGTAGCCACTGGCCCATCAAACGACATACGCCAGTGCTTGTAGCGCGACGGTTCGGTCTGGAAATCCACCAGCTCCGGCTTAACCTGCACATCCTGACTTACAGCACCGTCCACAAGTTTCTCCTGACAATTATCCGGGGACGCCAATCTCATAATTGGTGGGTCCCTGAAACCGCTGTCCTGCAGTTCTTAGTTTACTGCATACCGGAGGGCTTCGGCGGTAGGGCGTTTACATCAGAAACGATAGCTGTAGAGGTATCCCACGCCGGTTCCTACCCCGAACGATTAGAGGGTCTCGTTACAGGCTATTCTGATTGTCGAGGCAAAATAATTTCCTTGGCTCCAGCTTGAAGATTGGGTACGAGCCAGCGGAAAAACAGCGTCGCCACAAAGGCGCCCAGAAATTGCGCGCCTATAAACCCCGGCACATCGATTGGCTGAATTCCAGCGAAGGTGTCGCTAAGAGACCGCGCGATCGTGACAGCCGGGTTCGCGAACGACGTGGAAGCCGTAAACCAATAAGCGGCGGTGATGTACGCGCCGACCGCGAATGGAACGGCGTTGGACCTTAAACGCGAGCAACCCCAAATTACGGACATCAGGCCGAACGTTGCCACAGATTCGCTAAAAACCTGCGAGCCGCTACTGCGTGTGTGATGCGAAAAAGAAGTCGGCGGGAGTCCAAACATCAAATGTGCGACGACCGTTCCGGTTATCCCGCCAAGTAATTGCGAAGCGATGTAGTGAGGCGTTTCTCGCCACGGCAAACCGCGCTCCAGGGCATCCATGACCGTAACGACAGAATTGAAATGCGCGCCGGAAATTCCGCCAAACGTGAAAATGAGCGCTACCAGAACCGCGCCTGTGGCCGTGGTGTTTGCAAGCAGTGCCAGGGCTACTTTGCCGTTTGCGAGACGCTCTGCCATCACCCCCGAACCGACCACCGTAGCTACAAGAAAAAGCGTTCCGGTGAATTCCGCAACGGCCCGGCGCGGGAGTGATTTATTCATTCTTGACCGATGCAGTCGATTTCTTTCTTTATGGCCAGGGTGTCGAGACTGGCGAGCGGGAGGCAAAGCAGAATGCTGATTCTTCTGTCGAGCATAAAGAACGCTTCACGAAATGCTTTCTCGATTTGTTCCGGGGTGCCCCCGGCGGCTGCAGGGTCTCGGATGCCCCAGTGCGCGGTCATGGGCTGACCAGGCCAAATGGGACAGACTTCCTTGGCGGCGTTATCACAAACGGTGAAAACGAAATCCATACGTGGCGCTGTGGGTCGCGCTAATTCTTCCCATGGCTTGCTGCGCAACTCCGCAGTCGGAAGTTTGGCAAGTTCCAGTTGCCGGAGCGCGCCGGGATGTATTGCGCCTTTCGGCTGGCTCCCGGCACTATACGCCGTGAAGTTTGGCGCACCTTTGCGATGCATAATGGCCTCCGCCATGATGGAGCGCGCCGAATTTCCAGTGCATAAAAACAAAACGTTGTAGTGCCGTGGCATGGGAGTTGTCATCTTCGGGATGGGATCTTCTTCGCCACCGGCTCGCACCCGCCTCGTCCACCACAGCAATTTTCCGTAAGAAACTCGGTGAGGCGGTTCACCACCGCCAAGTCAGCAAAGTAAGAGATCGACCGTCCGTTTTTTTGCGCCCGCACCAGGCCTGTCGCCGCCAGGACATTCAGATGAAACGACAGTGTTGGACCGGGTAAGCGACGTCGGCGGGCTATCGTCCCTGCCGGAAGGCCTTGGGGGGCGTGTCTGACCAGCAAACGAAAAATGTCGAGGCGCGTGGCTTGCGCCAGTGCAGCGAGCGAATCGATAGCGTCTGATGTCTTCATATTTCCAAAGCAATGGAAATATAAGTTACTCAGCCGCCACAAATCAAATTGCCACGACGCCGGAGGGACTTATGCACGGAGGACAGGGCGTACCGGTGCGTATCCCTTCCACGCTGCCTAAGAGTCTAGTTTTTTGATTGTCCCGAAATAGAGCGGCGCCTCACCCAGTAATTTGAGATGAGGCGCCAACCTGTGAACTGCTTGTGTTCAGTTTTTCGTTTTGTTAATCAGCCGCCACAAACTTATCTTCGGCGCTGTTCGCTTTTGCCGTGCTCAGGCCCAACGCATTTGCTACGCCAGCGCCATACGCAGGATCCGCCTGAAAGAAGTGCTGCACCTGCAGCTCCTGAATTCGCCGCGGGGCGTTTTTCAGACTCGCCGCGATATTACCGATCAACCGTTCGCGAGCATCAGGCTTCATGAGGCGGAACAGATTGCCCGGTTGCGTGTAGTAGTCAGCGTCCAGGCGGTGATTGTGCCGGTCAACAGTCCCGCTGACAGGCCTAGGACGCTCCCGGAATGCCGGGTCCTGAGTGGGGCCGCCGAAACTGTTCGGTTCGTAGTTCACGGATGCGCCAGAATTCCCGTCGAAGCGCATGGCGCCGTCACGATTGTAGGTATGAAATGGACATTGCGGCTTATTGACCGGGAGCGAATCGTAATTGACACCCAGGCGATAGCGATGCGCGTCGGGGTAAGAAATCAAGCGCGCCTGCAGCATTTTGTCCGCTGAATAGCCCATGCCGGGCACAATATTCTTGGGATCAAACGCTGCTTGCTCCACTTCCGCGAAATAATTTTCTGGGTTGCGGTCAAGAACCAGTTCACCCACTTCGATCAGCGGATAATCTCCGTGCGGCCACACTTTTGTGAGGTCGAACGGATTGACGCGGTAAGTGTCGGCATCTTTTTCGGGCATAACCTGCACGCCCACGCGCCACTTCGGGAACTCACCATTTTTGATAGCTTCGAAAAGATCGCGCTGCGCGTAGTCCGGATCCTGCCCGCGCATATCATCGGCGCCTTCGCGGGTAAAATTCTTGATGCCCTGCTTGGTCTTGAAGTGCCATTTCACGTAAAACAATTCATTCTTCGCGTTGATCAAGCTAAACGTATGGCTGCTGAAGCCGTCCATGTGCCGGTAACCATCGGGAGTGCCGCGATCGGAGAACAGGATGGTCACCTGATGAAGCGATTCAGGAGACAACGACCAGAAATCCCACATCATCGTGGGAGACTTGAGATTGGTTTGCGGGTCGCGCTTCTGGGTGTGGATGAAATCGCCAAATTTCAGCGGGTCGCGGATGAAGAAGACCGGTGTATTGTTTCCCACCAGGTCCCAATTCCCTTCTTCGGTATAAAACTTCAGGGCAAATCCGCGAGGATCTCTTTCGGTGTCCGCTGAGCCTTTCTCGCCGCCTACGGTCGAGAATCTCAGAAACGTCGGGGTTTTCTTTCCGGCGCTGGAAAAAAGTTTGGCAGTGGTGTATTGCGTCAACGGATTGGTGCAGACAAAGTGTCCGTAAGCCCCCGAACCTTTGGCGTGCACGACGCGCTCGGGAATGCGTTCACGGTTGAAGTGAGCCATTTTCTCGAACAATAAAAAATCTTCGAACACTACTGGGCCACGCGGCCCCACAGACAAGGAATTCTGATTGTCGCCTACCGGGCGTCCTGCGTCGGTGGTCATTCTTTTGTTTTCTGACATTGTTTCTCCTTCCGCCTGCATAGTAGGCCGTGGCGATCTATACATCCAATACATTGTTCACATAGAATGGATAGGTATTACCTATAGGACTGTAAAGTGGAATTTCACCAACTGCGATACTTTTGCGCCATCGCGGACAGTGGCGGCTTCAGCCGCGCGGCACGTCTAACACACGTGTCGCAGCCTTCGCTTTCGCAACAAATTCACAAACTGGAAGAGGAGCTGGGAGCCCAGCTTTTTGATCGCATCGGGCGCACCGTTCGCCTTACGGAACTCGGTCGGGCGTTTCTTCCGCGCGCCAGGGCATTGTTATCTGACCTGGAAGCAGCGCGCAGCGCTGTCGCGGAAAGCAGCACATCGATCACCGGCTCAGTGTGTGTGGGCGTGATCCCCACCATCGCGCCGTACTTTCTGCCTCCGTTGCTGGCTACATTTTCCCGGAGATATCCGCAAGCGCGGGTAACCGTTGTAGAAGAGATCACGCCGTTATTGCTGGAGAGAATGCGAAGCGGGGCCATGGATGTAGCAGTCGTGGCTGTGCCGCTGCAGACCCGTGGGCACGAGTTTCAGACTTTTCCGTTGATCGAGGAAAAACTTTACGCCGCGCTTCCCAGGCAGCACGCGCTGGCCAAGCGGCGAAGCATCACGCTCGGAGAGCTGCATGACGAACCTTTTCTATTGTTACGCGATGGGCATTGTTTCCGCGAAACGGCGGTGGCGGCGTGTAAGCGAGCGCGGGTACAACCGAAGATCATTTTTGAAAGCGGACAATTCAGCAGCATACTCAGCATGGTATGCGCCGGACTGGGTGTATCGATCATTCCGGCCATGGCGCTCGAAAAACGAAATGGCTGCCAGTTCGTTCCGCTCGCCGACGATCGCGCCACGCGGGCAATCGGCGCGGTTACCTTAAACGGCCGGTCCCTCAGCCGCGTGCAGCAGGCATTCCTGACGCACCTTACTGCAAAGATCGCCAGCAAGCCCACGCACCTCTCGCGGTGAAGCTTTGGCAGCTAAGCGGCCATCGCGTGCCTTGGCGCGCTGAAACTCATGGAGAAAGTCGCGCAATTGTGCGCGTGCTTTGTGTAACTGGGATTTCGAATCACCCACCGAGCGTCCCAGGATGTCTGCAATCTCCTGATGCTTATACCCCTGCACGTCATGTAGAACAAATATGGTGCGATAGCCGGTCGGCAAGCGCTTGATGCAACGCTCCAGATTGATGCGGTCCAGCGCTCCTTCCAGAAGTGAGTCGCGGCAACCAAGGTCGATGGCCGGCGGACCGCTGAGTTCGTTCGCATCCAGTGGCTCATCAAGTGACACCGCAGGAAGTGACTTCCTGCGCAAGCACATCAACACGCGGTTGACGGCTAAGCGGTGCAGCCACGTGGAGAAAGCCGATTCGCCCCGAAACGTGTGAATCTTGCGGTACAAGAGCATGAACGCCTCTTGCGTGAGATCTTCAGCCTCGACGGAATCTTTTACCATGCGCACGCAAACGGCATACACACGCCGGCTATGCAGCCGGTACAGCTGTTCGAACATGGCGTGATCGCCATTCTGGGCGCGTTTGATAATTTCTGCTTCAGTCAACTTGTTTTTGTCTGTGCCAGAAATGATCGGCGCAGACTTCCTCGAGGCCGGTTCCGCCGCGGAACGCGTGCTCCCGTTGAAGCTGCGCCGCTTTGGTATAGTGTGCGGCGCCAGCGATTGCGCTGTTGTATTCCTGCACCTGGCGTTTGCAGTAGCTGGCATGGCGTTTTCTCAGCGACCTGAGGATTGAACCGCGATAGACATTTTGTTTTGGCTTACCTGTGTTGCGGGTTCCGTTTGTGACAGGCCCTTGTGACGTACTTCCTTGGGCGCCATATGCTTCTCTTTAGGAGTGTAGTAGCTGAAAGTAACTCCCAGTTCCGGCGCTTCGAAGTTCTTGATGGTATGCACATCCCCGATGTCCACCAGATCCAATTGCGCACTGCTTGCGACAACTCCAGTGTCGGCTGAAGTAGCCCGGATAATGGCATTGGATTTTTGGCCGTGAATGTAAAGCGTATAAGGCGAACTCTGCGATGCCAGCTCAAAGGTGTAGTCGCCAGCGGGTAGAGTGGAACCTGCCCAGTACACTTCAAATGGCAAGGTGAACTTGCCCTGGTAGGCAGTTGCCGCATTTCCACCACTAGCCACAATACCCAGTGCCAGCGCGGCGAGGCCTAACTTCGAAACCACTTTCAAATAGCGAGCCGAACTCATGTGCGATCTCCTTGTTCCTTCGTATTTAGATGTCAAGACATTCTCGTGTCTTCAAGATGTAAGACCGGAGAAGTCGCTGGATAATTCCGCGATCAGGGCTTTTTTGTGGGGACAAATAAGTTTTTGGGCAAGACGTGAAGAATACAAGTCAGCTAACACGCCAACTATTGCACAGCCTAGAAGAGTGCAATATGCGTGTGTTTGTGAAGACTCAACTTCGTCCGCTGTGAAACCGAGGTTACTGCGACGTAACTGTCAACTTATAACCGGAAGTCTGAGTGGTGGTCGGCTGTTGGCTGAGCTGCCTGCGCAGCGCTTTCGTATGACTTGTAGTCGCCAAACTCTTCAGTCTTTATATCGTCTTCGCTTACACCGGCGCCGTTGAGCAGACTGGTCATGGCGGTGACCATTCCCGAAGGCCCTGCGATGTAGTAAACAGGTCCCTTGAGCCCTACCAAATAACGCTTCAGCATTTCATGGTTGATGTGGCCTTTCTCATACGGCCAAGCCAGCGTTCTTTGTCCAGTGACGGTCGGAACGAAGATGAAATTGCGATTCTGTGCGCCGAGGCTCTCCAACTCTTCCAGGAAAGCCGCGCCATCAGTGGCTCGATTGGAGTAGAACAAATATAGTTGGTGCCCCCAACGTTCCTGAGCGGCATATTGCAGAATGCTTCGAATAGGAGCTATTCCAATGCCGCCAGCAAGAAATACCGCGGGCCTGGTCACGTCTTTGTGCAGCGTGAACGATCCCCTGGCGCGGCTTACCACGAACTTTGTACCAAGAGCGGCAGCCTGCAGAGCGTTTTTAAAGACCGTCTTTCGCATACGCGTGACGATCATGATCGATTTCTTTTCTTGGGAGCGGCTTGCCAGAGAGAAGGTCCTGAAATTGTCGTTTTCGCATCCTTGCTGAGGCTGAGCAAAGACAAGATCAACATGCTGCCCGGCTCGGAATTCAAAGTAGCCGTCGTTGGGTTCGAACCAGAAAGCCATGGTGCCCGAAGCAATTTGTTGACGGTCAACTAAAGTCATTCGATATTCGGCCATGGATTTCGTCCCCACTTCCGTGTCCGGTTTAACATCCGTTCTTCAGCTACATAGACCAAGTTCAGCGCGATTTATTCCGCTAAAGAACGACAGCTTCTATCGTTCGCGCGACGTGAATGCGACGGCAGAACAAGCTACAAAGCCTTATTGCCCTACGGTTCGACAAGCAGTTGACCTTTCATTCCGCCGTGACCGAGTCCGCAACGGTTGCAACAGTGGAATGAATAGGTTCCTGCCGTGCGCGGCACAAATTGCACTACGGTGGGAGTTCCCTTCTCGAGTTTGAAGCAGTCTTCCTTCGAATTAAAAACCAGCCCGGGCTCACCCTTGGTGTCCGCCCCGTCGGGGTACAGGTTAATCTTGAAGCCGTGAGTCTTATCGAGTGATGTGAACTTCAGCTGCACTGGCGAACCCACTTTCACGCGGATCGGCGCGGGCGAATATTCATACTTCTTCGCGGTCACTTCTATAACTTGTACGCTCTGATCCGATTGGGGGCCATTCGGTGGAGTGGCAGAACCTGAACTGAGTGCAAACGCACTCAACATAAATAGAAATGTAATTCGCAATGTGCTATTCACCTTGATCTCCTGAGAATCGAATTTGTCGGCGGCCTGCTGTCAAGCGACGTGTGCGAATAGCGCGGGCGCGCACCAGCAGTAACCCCACCTGCAGTGACATAGACCAGAACGGCGCGGATTTATTTCAGTTCAGAGTCACAATTAGGACCGACCTGTATCGCCACGGGTGTTCACGGATTATTTCCGGAACATATGCGGAACGTACCAGCGGACGTACGTTGCCACGCCCAACACTAGGACTGCCCACCACAGCGCTAACACCGTTCGCATCCACAGCTTGTAGTTCCTGATGCATAATCGCGCCGGCAACAGGCTCGTGCCCACGGCCAGCAGGATGTACAAACCTCCGCCTTCCGCCAAGGTTCCTAAGGTGGCATGCGCAGTCGCAAGGGCGTAATATGCCTTGCCAAGTCTCAGGGGAATACGCGGAGCGACGTGAGCACGAAATGACGGAAGCATCGTGAGCACAATCAATAAAAGATTGACGAGCACGATGACCGACTGACACCACGCGTGTTGCGTGAAGCGCTTCAGTCGCGCCAGAATCGCTCCAACAAGCAGTCCAACGCCCATCAGCAGTTCCAAAAACAAAACGAGATTGGCGTACGGAGGAGCGACAGTTGACAGGCCGCTCAAAGGACTATTCCGAGTCTGGCCGCGGTTAGTCCGATTCGAATATCGCGAAACCTGTGCCGGTGTCGATCGCGAAATCCCTTAATCTCCGCCGTACGCATCGGCCGTTGAATCATGGTCCGTCCCACCCGTCACAGGGCAAGCGTCAAATTCCTTCCACGATTCCCTGCCCTTTAAAAGACTGCCTGAGTTCTTCAGCTTTACCAGGAACACCCGCTGAATCTTGCCGCTGCTGGCGTTCTCGCCCGGGCCGGCAACGCACACGTAGACTCCGGAGGATTTCTGCTCCAAAAGTTTGATGTTGATTTGCGTTCCCGCCGGAGTGGCGACAACCGCCTGATTCTCGTCCAGCGAGTTCGTCATGTAGCCATAGTCGCTAAAGGTTTTTTTGTTGTGATCGCGTTTTGGTCGTAACCCGGATGGCAAAGTAGTTACATCTAGCTTTTCAACTACAAGCTTTGTCACCTCGCCTTTGGAATAAGACGCCGTATTGTTTGCTACCGCCGCGGAAGCAGTGACCAGAGCGATCATTCCACATAACATTTTCATAACTGTTCTCCTTTACTTTTAAGTTTCTGCCGACACTTGTAGCTGTAAACGAATTCCTCGATGCTTAAAGCCGAATAGTGAGTTTTACGTCTCGCAGAGCTAGCCGGGCCCATTCACGCCGCTGAGAAAGCCGCCGAGATGCGCGGTCACCACCACCAGAAGGACGGCGATGGCTTCCAGCGATAGGCGATACGTGGGCAAAGATTTCTCGGGAGCGCGCCGTGCCCGCAAGTGAATCAGGAACACCACCCAGATAACCACCGCGGATATGCAACCGAGTACCAGATGCATAAGCAAAATTCCTTTTAGCTTTTGGCCCTCTAATGCGAATTGCCAAGCGGCTAGGCCGCTCGCTACCACCGGGATGGTAAAGCCCGCGGCCAGCAACAAATTGAAGTACGCCGCTGCGGCCAGGCTTCGACTCTTCGCCCACTGAGCGAGAAAGTCGAAGGCCACGGCCACGGTAAACAGCGCGATGGGAAAATGAATCAGCACCACATGCTGCGCATGCTTGGCCAGCAGAACAGTCTTGAGGTCGAACGGATTTACACTCATCGACCCCTCACTGCACTACGACTTTGCCGGTCATCTTTGGGTGAATGGAGCAGAAATATTCGTAAGTGCCGGGTTTGCTGAAAGTGAACGAAAACTTCTCGTCGGTATCCAGCACTTTGGATTTGAAACTTTTGTCGGTACTGACCGCGGTATGCGGAATATCGTCGCGATTTGTCCAGGTGACTGTTGTCCCCACTGGAACCTTCAGCTCCGCGGGTCCGAAGCTGAAATTGTCGATCTTTACTTCTGTCGCATCGGGTTTCTGCTGCGCGGCGGCGGCAGGTAAATTCCTTTCTCCAGCGCGCAGACCCGCGAATGCAACTCCAAACGTGGTCGCAAATAAGACTGCAGTAGACACAATTCTCCTCATGTTTTTTCCTCTCTTTTATTTAGCTACTTTTCTGGAACTTTTTTGTGGTGCTTCTTATGCCAGCGAAGAATCCACTACCGCCAACGCATGCTGGCCGTGCACGTAACTCACATCTGTGATTCCCAGCACGCTTTTCAATTGCTCGGCAGGTACTTTCATCGGTCCAGGTGACGGCGCCTTGCCAGGTTCCGGCTGCGGAAACGCGGTCGATGCGGCAGTGTGAAACGTTACGTTGCCTTCCACCTTTTGCATGGTCTGGTGGATGTGTCCATTCAGAACGGTCACGGATCCAAACTTCTTCAGATACGCGAGGGCCTGTGCGCTATCTTCCGTCCCCCAACCCCACTCCGGATAAACGGACCACAGCGGAATGTGCGCGAACACCACGATCGGCGTGCTGCTCTTCAGATGCTTGACGTCGTCTTCCATCCATTCCAGTTGATCGTGTCCCAGCGTCCCTAGGCCGCCTGCCTTCAAGTTCAGCACGTTGACCAGACCGATAAAGTGGACACCCTTCTTGTCAAAGCTGTACCATCCAGCGCCCTTGGTGTTTTTTCCGTAGCGCTCCATGTATTGCTTGCCGTCGTCGTTCAACATGTCATGCTCGCCGGGGACGTAAAAAATATCTTTAGGAGTGGCGCCTTTCAAAATTTGGTCCACGGTGTCGAATTCTTCCGGCTTTGAGAGGTGGCTGATGTCGCCGGTATGCAACATGAATTCTGCGGGTGTCGACAAGGCATTAACTTTGTCCACCGCGGTCTTGAGCGTCCCCACTACATCCGGATTTGCGGCCTTGTTAAAGCCCATGTGGCTATCGCTGATCTGCACGAAGCTCAGCTCGCCCTTTCCTACTTTGCCGGCCATCTGCGACATCTGACTCATGCTATAGGACTTCAAAACACCACCTTGCATGATGCAGAAGGCGCCTGTTCCCGCCCACGCCATGCACTTCAAGAACCCACGCCGGTCGACGCCATCGTGGTTGTGATCGTGCAGCAGTTCATCTTTAGACCTTGCAGTCATCAATTCCTCCTGGACCTACGTTTCTATAATTTTTTTGGTCTTGCTCAATTTCGGCATCGTCCGGTTGCATCGCTGTGAAACGAGCGGCGCAGGGTTCTGGAATCGAGGGGTTTTCTGCGCCGCCCTTGGACGTGTTTCATGTATGCAGACCTGTGAGGTCCGCCTTTTATTCCATCGACGCTCTGGTGATCTTTTTTGCAAAGTTCAAGAAATTTCAAGAAATGATGACGAAATGGGAATAAAGTCAGGGCTCGGGGAGTTCCTAATAGTGAGCAATCCTGTCCAAGGGAAAGGTTCGGACGTGCTGGACTCACAGGAGCAGGTGCGCTTCGAGACGTTGGTGCTGCCGCATCTCGATGCCGCTTTCAATCTGGCCCGCTGGCTATTGCGCAGCCGCGCCGATGCCGAGGACGCCGCGCAGGAAGCGCTGTTGCGGGCGTACCGGTTCTTTTATGGTTTTCATGGCGGGGATGCTCGGGCCTGGCTCCTGCAAATCGTCCGGAATACTTGTTACACCTGGCTAGACAAAAATCGTAAGGTCAAAGATATGACCGAATTCAATGAAGAAATGCACGGGCTGCCAAGCCCTTCACCTGAAAGCTTGGCCATCGCCAGCAATGACCGCGACCGCCTGTCTGAGGCGCTGAAGTCTTTGCCGCCGCGGTACCGCGAGGTCATCGTGCTTCGGGAGCTCGAAGGATGTTCCTACAAAGAAATTGCCTCGATCACTTCGATTCCCATCGGAACGGTAATGTCCACGCTTTCGCGCGCCCGTAGGCAGCTTCAGCTGGCACTAAGTAATGTTGCGCCCAAGGAGGCCACCCATGGGGTGTGAACGCGCCGATACCTTGGTTCACGGTTACTTCGATAATGAATTGGACGCCCTCAGGGCCGCCGAATTTGAGAGTCATCTCGAACAGTGCCCAGAATGCGTTGCCGCACTGGATGCTCTGGAGTCTCTGCGCTCCACCATAAACGTCGCGCAACCCTACGAAAAGATGTCTCCGGCGTTCCGCAAGAAGATTCTGGCCGACCTTCATGTCAAGGCTGCGATGGGGTCGTTCCCGGCGCGTGCGAAAACGGATTGGCGATGGCTAGCCGTTGCGGCCGCACTTCTCTTGTTGATTTACGGCGGGTGGCGAGTCGCATCTCTTAACCGAATGGATAGCCGTGAAACCCTGATGGCCAGCAAGATTGTCGATGCCCACTTGCGATCGCTGCAACCAGGCCACCTGGAAGATGTCATTTCCACCGATCAACACACCGTAAAACCGTGGTTCGACGGTAAGGTAGACTTTGCTCCGCCGGTTCGTGATTTTACCGAGCAGGGTTTTCCATTACAGGGCGGACGTCTCGATGTGGTGGACAACCGTACCGTTGCGGCGCTGGTGTACGGCCGTCGCAAACATGTCGTGAACGTTTTTATTTGGCCTACTTCTGAAAAGGACGCAACTCCGCGTTCAGGCTCGATACAAGGCTACCAGTGGATCGATTGGCGCAAGCAAGGCATGGAATTCTATGCCGTCTCCGACGCCTCAACCCCTGACCTCCAACAGCTTCAGGGTCTCTTCTCTAACTAATCCTGGCGGCCGTTTCCGGACGCAACTGAGTTGGTAACAAACCCCCGACCTAGGAGTTTAGCTCCTAACAATGTTGCGGATTGTACTGCCCACCCGCAACACATTTGAACTCACTCAGCGTGCGGAGTTCGCGAAACACGTTAAACCTGTAATTCCAAGCCAACCGATAAGGAATTGCCAGCAAATAATTGCAAAAACATTGTCACTCCAACGCACTTAAGAAGTTACAACTTCGCACTGGCAGTACTCTCCGCAAGCTTCGATCATCGTAAAGGTCCCGATTTGCATCGGTACATCGGATCGACGCAGTGCGTGAAAGTTCGCTCAGGTCGCGCGTCATTCACGCGCGCCGCTAGTTCCCTTATCCAGCGAGCAATCCTCAAGCGTTAGCCACGCTTACTCGATGCAAGCACGGACCATCGATCCCAAGGTTTTCGCGATCCAACATCTCAATCAGGAGGCAACACCAATCATGGAGTTTATGTTCCGATCTATGAAAGTGCTGTTCGTAATGGTTTCCGCTGTACTGCTGTATCCAGGTAACGCTTCTGCGCAGCATTACATGCAGACCAACCTGGTTTCCGACATCGTGGGCAACGCCGCAGTCCACGACCCCAATTTAATCAATCCCTGGGGTATCACTCGCAGCACCACCACTCCTTGGTGGGTCAGTGACAATAATGCCGGAGTCTCCACGCTCTACACCGGAACGGGTCAAATCATTCCCATCAACGGGAACGGAACCGTAATCATTCCGCCCCCTAAGAAGGCGCCCGCAGGCACCCTCGCGGCTCCGACAGGCGCGGTGTTCAATGGCAGCGCTGATTTTGTGCTTTCCGATGGGAAAGCAGCACTGTTCATTTTTGTCACTGAGGACGGAACCATCTCCGGATGGAATGGCGGACCGTCGGCCCTCCTCGCGGTGGATAACAACGATAACGGTTCTGCAAACGGAGCAGTCTATAAAGGCGCAACTATAGCGGTCAACAATGGAAAGCGCTTCCTGTACGTTTCAAATTTTCGTGCCGCCACTATCGAAGTCTACGACGCCAATTTCAATCAGGTGCATTTGCCTTCTGACGCCTTCACTGTGAACGCTGACCATGACGGCGACGACGACGATGGCGCCGATCGCATTCCCAAGGGATTCGCGCCGTTCAATGTACAGAACATCGGCGGCAGCTTGTTTGTTACTTACGCCAAGCAGACCGCCGATCGGCACGATAATGTGCCGGGCGCCGGTTTGGGCTTCGTTGAAATTTTCACACCTGCAGGAAAGCACATTGGCCGCCTCCAACACGGCGATTGGTTCAATTCCCCGTGGGGAGTGGTGTGGACGCCGCGAGATTTCGGCGCCTTCAGCAACTCGATCTTGGTGGGAAACTTTGGAAGCGGTTGGGTCGCTGCGTTCAACGGCTTCGACCACAAGTTTGAAGGTTTCGTCAAGGCTCCCGACGATTCCCTGCTGTTCATCGACGGACTTTGGTCCTTGACCTTCGGAAATGAAGGAGCCGCAAGCCCGTCGACAACCCTGTTTTTCAGCGCTGGGCCAGACCATGAGAACCATGGACTCTTCGGAACGTTAACCCCCGTCCCTGCGGAGCAGGACGGTTCCGTAGAATAATCAGACGTACTACTCAACGTGTACGGACGGCCGGGAGAGTCTTCCCGGCCGTCCATTTTTTTGGCCACTGAGCGCACCGCTAGTCAGCGCCTTACATATCAGGTCGCCCACAGAAAAGCATGAGGGGAATACTTCGACGGAACTGGAGGATGGTATGAGTGAGTATGCGGAAGAGAGAGTGAGTGCCCGGTTTGGAAGAAGAGTAAAAACAATACGACTGTCGTTCAGGAAGGATGGACTTAGATAATTATTCTAGATCCATCCCTCTCTGAAGAACAGTCGATGTGATACACAGGGCAGGGTAAAACTTGCACTATGATCGCTGCCGTTACTAATTCAACCTTGACGCCAATATGCCCTTGTCGTCGCCGGTTTTCTGCGCGACCACCGCGGACGATCCGCAAGCTCCGTAATTATCGACCAGCTGATGAACGCTGAAGGCGTTGACACCAGACTTTTGGTTTAACACCGCGCCCTGCAATTCAACGCGCTGCCCAGGCTGCACTTTCGTGCTGCCACTGGAAAGAATGGTGTAAGTCAGATTGTCATTTTCGTTCTTCAACGTGACTCCAGTTAGCGAAGACTGTGTGCAGCCGATGATCGACGCTTCGGACTTGGGTGATTGAACGCCCTGAGCCGCTTCGTTAGCCTTGACGTGGCGGTGATGGATGTACAACGCGACGCCGACCGCGGCGCCCGCTGCAGCTCCTACGCCGATACCAATCGCTTTGCCATTGCCGTAGCTGTAATTAGTTCCTGGGGCCGCCATGTTGCCGGTTCCAGTAGCTCCGGGCATTCCGGGAGTTCCGCCGCCATATTGAGCGGATGCGGTAGTGCCCACTGCGAGACAAAACAAAACGACGCCTGAGACCTTGCCTAATGATCGTGAAAACATAATTCACTTTTTTCCTCTCTGAGATTGATTGGAGGCCAGAAACAATTTCAACTACCGGCTCTCTTGAGTGGGAATTGTGCCTGGCGGGAAGACCAAGGTTGTCGCGGTAACGCAAAAACGTTGTCAACAAGCAGCCCCTAAATTGTCTCAAGGAGCGCCGGGCCGAAAGATGCAAAAACTCGAATGTTTACGCTGGAAAGAATCTCAAAGGCTGATTGCGTGGGCGGCTTCGTGAATGACTTGTGGCGCGCGCGGCAGCCTGACCAAAAAAGTGGTTCCTAACGTGGAAGTCTCTTGCACCGCCACGGAACCGCCGTGGTCATGAATTACTTTGCTGACTATGGCTAGTCCCAAGCCGGTGCCATTTGATTTCCCGGAACTCACAAATGGATCGAATAACGTGTGACAAATGGCGGACGGTACGCCGGAGCCGTGATCGATTACGCGAATCTCAAACAACGTGGGCGAGGAGTGTAGTTCAATCTCGATTTCACCTTGCGTGGTGACGGTAGCCTCGCAAGCATTCAGCACCAGGTTAAAAAAGACACGTTCAATCTTTTGCGGATCGAAAGTGCCACGCATATCCCCGGTGGTTCGAATCACAATTTCCCGGTTGCGCATTTCCGGCCGCGCGCGCACGGCGTCCACGGCGTGACGAATCGTATTGTCTATGGAGGCGGGGCGTGGCGAAATCGACCCTTCCCCTCGAGAAAGTTCGCGCAGCGAATCCAGCAAGTCAGTCATTTGCTCGGAAGCGGTTTTAATTTCGCTGTAGATGTCGTCGCGATTGAGCTTTAACTTTTCCGCTTCGTAAAGGAATTCGGCGTTAGCCACCACGGCGGCCAGGTAATGCCGCAAATCGTGAGAAATGGAACTCGCGGCTCTACCAAGCGCGGCGATTCTCTCGTTCGCAAAACGTCTCTGCTCCGCAGCGAGCAATTCGCCACGCATCTTGGAAAAAGCTTCTCCAAGTTCCGCGACTTCGCTGCTGCCACGGGGATTAATGGAGTAAACGTAGTCGCCACCCGCCAGCGCTCGAACGCCCGCGACAAGATCATCCAAAGGATGGGTGATGGTGCGCGAAACGAAACTCAGCAGCAGTCCAGCCAGCACAATGGCAGACACGCCCAAAAGGATAATGGTGCGATTCAACCGCCGGAGATAGGCATTGGCAGGCTCGAGTGACATAAGTACATAGCACCGCACATCCGCCGGCGGCCCTGCGTGCAGCAACACATCCGCAGCTTGGTAGGAACTTGAGCCCAACTCCAGCTCTTGAGACTTGGTGGAACCGGACCACTCCGCTCGCATTCGGCCCAGCGCCTTTTGTTCCGAGGGAGAGAGAGTTGTAGCAATGATTTGATCGCCGGTAACCAGCGCGATCTGGCTACCCGCCGCCAACGACAACTGTGCCGCGACACTCGAATCAATTTGATACCCAAGGGCGATGATGCCAACCTGTCTCTGGTTATTCCCGGCCCCCGCAAAAATGGTATGGAGGAAGACGCGGTAGAGTTGGCCTTGACCGTACCACCACGCCGAATCGTCGCCCTGCTCGATGGATCTTTTGAGACTAGCTTCAGCGAGCCGGGCATTCCATCCGTGCTCGGACACATGAAAACCGTAGATCTGTCCATCCGGACTGGACAACACGAAGAGTTGGCTGCCAGCCAGCTTCCAGAACGGTTCCGAAGCGTCTTGAATAGTCAGCGCATGCTGCGTTGCGAGCACGGCTTTGAGGGGCGGCAGTTCAGCCATCAAGGCTGCCGTCCGCGAGAGTTCAATGTCACGCTGCCGTTGCACATTCTCAAACGCGTGCAGTGAGGCGTCCGTACTTTGTTGCACGCCATCGGCAATCTCCGCGCGCACAATGTGACGAACGATTACCAGCAGCGATCCCAATAGAGCGCAGATGATCAGCAGGGTGCCAACGAGAAGCTGGGTGCGCAATCGCAGGCGCGCCATGAGTCTCCAAGCGGGCGGCATTACTTCTCGGAAGAGAGCCCCGAATCGCTGGGTGAGAATTTGTAGCCAGAGCCATGCATGGTGAGGAAGTACCGCGGATTAGCCGGGTCGGGTTCGAGTTTTTGGCGCAGACGCAGTACGTGGTTATCCACGGTCCGTGTGGTCGGATAATTTTGATAGCCCCACACTTCGTTCAGCAATTCTTCCCTGGAAATTACCCGCGACGGGAAATTTGCGAAGTATTTCAGCAATTTGTATTCCTGGGCTGTGAAGGTCAGCGATTTTGCGCCGCGGGTAGCCACCATGCTGGTAAAGTCCACCAACACTTCGTCAAAAGCCAGTACATCATGTTGGCTTCCCGGACTGGAAGCCTCCGCCGGCTGGCCACTCCGGCGCATCGCGCGTCGCACCCGCGCCAGTAGTTCCTTGGGGCTGAACGGCTTGGTCACGTAGTCATCCGCGCCCAGTTCCAGCAGTAGTACTTTGTCTTCCACCTCATTGTTGGCGCTCAGCACAATCACCGGGACAGATGCGGAGTGAGCCTTGAACGCACGGCAAACTTCTTTACCGGGCATGTACGGAAGCTTCAGATCCAGCACCACCACGTTGGGGCTTTGCTTTCGAAAGCTTTCCAGACCAGCGACACCGTCCGAAGCAATCTGCACCGTAAAACCGTCAGCTTCGAACAGACGCTGCAAAGTTCGTTGCATCGGGCGGCTATCTTCGACTACCAGTACCGTATCCATGGTTTTCCTTTGGACCGGACGGCAAACATCCCGTCGAGCGGCTACGCTATGCGGTAGAACGGTAGTGTTATTATACAACTACGCTCCAGACCAGCCTTCGTTTCCCTTCTAGTTTCACACCATTGCCCGCAAATACCGCTCGGTCATCTAAATTAGACGGCTAAGCAGGTAAATTTATTCCGCGGGCGTCATAGCTGCCGCAACAGGAAAGATAAGATATTCCGCCTGACGCCTTGTCAGGACGGTGTTAGGAGATTGTCAACAAATTGTAAAATCGCGATTTTAGAAGAACTTACAATGCTCTGCGGCGCTTGGCCTGCTCGGACTTACGGCTCGAAATCAGGGATGGTCATAGTCGGGTTTAGGAGCTGGAACGTAATCCAGTCCGTATTTGTTTTTGTGCGCCAACGTGAAATTAGGCACCTCGGTAAGATGTAACAACCCCAGACTCCGCGAAGACTCCGAAACCGTTACCACTCGTGTCAACTCTTGTAATTGCTCCGGCACGCTCCGTTCGTACCACACGTGCATTTCATATCGCCCGTCCGGAACGTCGCGTATGGTCACGTTTCCGTTGCGGTCCGAAAGCGCAAAATACGGCGTATCGACCGATAACACCACCGCGCTCATTTCCGCGTGGATGTTGCAGAACAGGAAGCTCACGCCGGGTCGATCGAATTTGACGCTGCGCTTGGTCCCTGATTCATACAACCCCAGATCAAAACGCCGCCCATCGTAGAGCGAAAAAATATTGTGAAAGAAGGGATCCTGATTCGGGAATTCCACCATGGTCCCCAGCCGCACAATCAACACATGCGGCTCGAAAGTCTTGTTCCGTTGCACCAGTTGCGGGGAATTTGGCAACCTGCTGGAGACCGCGACAGCCGCGCCCATCGGATCAAGAGGCACCAGCCAGATCGCTGCGTTGGAGGCATCCGGCGCTTTGCTTCCCGAGGTTTTCGCGGCATCTGTCGCGTTGGGCCGCGCAATCTCCACTGTAGCGGAAACTAATTTTTGCTGCGCGCGGATTTGCGACCCGCCCAGACCTGCCGCCAACAGGATCAAGCTGCCGAGCGCCTTGAAAAACCTGCTCATTTCTTCGCCCGCGTCAAAACGCATACCCTAAGCTCATAATCACCTGATTGGCAATGTACGCGTTGCCATTCAATGGATTGGTTTGCAGCCGTTTATATTCCATCGAAAACAGCACATCCGACCGCACTCGATAAATAAAATTAACAAATGGACTCTGGTTCCTGGAAATCGAGTAACCGTAATAAACCGCAGTCGCCGGGAATCGTTTCAATTCCCCGGCAAACGGCACGTCTTCCCCGTAGGCGAAGTTGACTTCGAAATTGGGTTTCGGTTTGAACTTCAATTGTAGCCAGCCCCCAGTAGAGTCCAGTCCATAAATCTCCGTGTTTGCGTTGTAGAGGGACCCGGAGAGCAGAATACTCTGCCCGACTCCGCCGCCCAATCCGCCGACTGCGCGTCCGCGATAAAACTCCGCGCTGAAATCAAGGAACTCTCCGAGTGGCACAGTTACATCAGTAACGCCGGCCCACCCATCAACCGCTCGGCCGAAGGCCCAGTTCTGACGTCCATAATAGCCGCCGATTCCAACATTCAAATCCCGTCCAAAAATGCGCTGGCTATAGCCGATGTGCGTGGCGAAAGCAGGCTGCCCCGATTCTTCTCCCACGCTGGGGTTACGATAGCTCTGCAGCGGAATATCACCCGTCAACGAATCCAGAATGCCGGCCTGGATTCGAATCCCTGAATTTTCAGACAGCGCGAACCGATGCTCGATGCGCACCTGCGGAGTCCAGCTCCACAGATTACCGGTATAAGACAGCGCGGGAATTGCCAGAGAACTGAGCGTCGTGGGAGTAAGCGGCGCGAAGAAAATGGCATCCTGTCCCGCAACTATAGAGGTATTCGCCCAATCCAGGCGCACCGTTCCGGTGCGCAAACGGACCACTCCGAATGCCGCGCCATTCGGTACATTCGGAAAGCCCCCGGCAAAATCGAATTTCACATTCGCGCTGGTGCGGGCCCCGGCAATATCCGGCCCGAAAGTTTCAACTCCAATTTGCGATTGACGAAGTGAGCCCGAAAAGGATCCCGCTACTCCGGGGGCCACGGGTGGCACGGCAAATTGAGGGATGTCGAGATTATCCACCGAGCCGCGGGTGACCGCGGTGTTGAGAAGTACCAGGCCAGACAACCGCACGCGATATTTTGAACCGCTTTCCACTTTGGTCTGGCTTTGCTCAACAATTTTGTCGTTCATCAATTCCTGGTCCTCTTCCAACTTGGAGACTCTCCGTTGCAGATCTCCATGTGAAGAATCGTCAGTTGACCGTCCTTGCCCCAGCGAACTTGCCGAAGCTGAGGACAACGATGACGAGTACGGCTGGGATGCAGACGACACCTGTGATCCCGCCGGACCCGCTTCGTAAAGCGCCGGGGTGCTGCCGGTTTTGGCCGCCAGCTGCTCTTTGGTTTGACTAAGTTCGGTCCGCAGCTGTTCGGCCTCTCGCAGCGCTTCCTGCTGCGCATTCCGCAACTGACTCATTTGTGAATTCAGAGTTTCAACCTGCGACTGCAAGCGGTTCACCGACGCTACCAAAGCCTTTATGTCCGCGGCCATCTCTGTTGACGCTGGAGTTGGAGCAGCGGCAGCGCTTTGACATCTGGCCGCAAGCGGCAAAAAGGCAAAAAGTCCTGTCATCGCAATGATCTTGAAATGAAGTTGGAAGCCCCGTTTTTTTTGCATGGTGATCCTCTTTGTCGACGATGATTGCTCGTTGACAATCGCTACGAAATTTATTTTCCCGGAATACAGAGCAGCGGGGTGTATTACTGCCGCCTCTCCCAACACTGCCGTGTCTGTATACAAATCCAATATCAAAGTGGCCAGCAGATCACATCATCTGGGTTTATAGGATGCCGAAACTCTGAAATTCGCCTCGCTCTTCAACTTGAATACCTAAGCCACCAGCGCACCCCAGTGCCAAAAACGTTACACAAGTTGGACAATCGCGTGACCTCTCCGTGGCACTTCTGCGCTCAGACCCAATTACCGTATCTCCTCCGCAGCACAAATTTAAACAACGCAAAGGAAGGGATGAAATGGAGAAAGAAAAAAGTTTTATGAACCGTTCAGTGAATCGGAGGTCGCTCCTCAAGACCGGCGCGTTGGCAGGTGGCGCCGTCGCCATCGGAGCCGGCCTAGCGGGTACCGCCACGAGCGCGTTCGCCGACGAGAGCAAAAGCCGTGTCACAAAAGGGGATATTGCCATTCTCACGTTTCTAAGCGCCCTCGAGCAGGTCGAAGCCGATCTCTGGATACAGTACGCCGAACTTGGCGGAGCCACGACTCAAAAAAACTCGTCTCCGATCGATATCCCATTCAAAACCGGACTGGCTCCCGACTACATTACCGGCCTTCTAGTGTTAGACGGCGATATGCCCCAATATATTGCCGACAACACCGACGACGAAATCAGCCACCACAGATTTCTGAATAATTACCTGGAGTCCAAAGGCGCAAAACAGATCGATCTGAGCAGTTTCGCCAGTCTCCCGCCTAGCCAAGTAACCGGAGTTCCGCAGACGGGCCGCCTCACCAACTTGCAGAATTTGACCATTGACACCTCATGGTGGACCCGTTATCGCAGCGACAGCGCGAACCCGGATTTTGGAGGAACTTTCGAGAATGCCGTTCCAGACCTCGCCAAGGGACAACATTCAGCTATCCCCGTAAGCAACGCCGACCTCGGTGTGGACGGCAACGGCAACATTTCCAACCACCTTCAGGCTATTGCCTTTACCGCGGGGTTCCACTTTGCGTTTATCGAGCAAGGCGGCAGCAGCTTGTATCCCGCCCTGGCCCAAAAAGTCACCGACTTGGAAGTCTTGCGTGTGCTGCTGAGCATCGGTGGTAGCGAAATCATGCACTTCCAAACCTGGCACGACAAAGCGGGCAACGCCACTAACATCACGGACGGTAATTTGACCTTCCCCAAGCTCAACATCGGGGTCGATCCGAATACGGGAGTGGCCAGTACCGATGCCGCTAATTCGTTCCAGACCAATTTAATCATGCCCGAACCGACGCTATTCCTGGATCCCAAGTTGGGGCCAGTATCAATCATCCGTCCAACGTCCACAGCCCAGGGCGGAGCCGTAGCGTCCGTCGTCAGCTTTGTTAAGGATGGACTATTCCTCGACCCAGCTACCGGGCAAAATACCGGAATTGTGAATGTGCTCATGCGCTTGGCTGAAGAAGCCGATGAGGCTCGCAGGGGGTTCTAGGTCGCTAATAAAAGCGTGGCCGGAACCACCGGTCACACTTCAAGTTCAATCACTTGTTACATAACCACGAAGGGCCGGGCTCTCGGTAAGGAGTCCGGCCCGTTTCACGTCTCGAACCACAAACAGATTGTAGCCGTTGTTTGCAGTGCGCTATCGTGGCACCCGCCTAACCCAAAACGGAGGTCCATGATGACATCGTCTATAACTTCGTGTGTTTTATGTAGTCGTAGAGAAATTCTTAAAGCGAGCGGAGCGCTGCTTTTGCCGCTCACAATTCCTGGCGCGATTCATGCTCTTGAAGCTCAATCTTTGTCCACCGCGAACGGTGGAACCGATCCATATCCAATTCCCTGGCTCGATAAAAACGGCAGTCACAACCAGCCCGCGGCCCTCAACCTCGAACCGTCACACATATATCATTTCAAGGGTCGGGTAGCACGCTGCAGCACCTTCACCGGAATGGGCACGGATAACAAGGGAAATCGAATCGCCTTTGGTAGCGCTACTACCGATTATGGCCTGATGCAGGGCGAATATTGGGCCGGGCGAGTAACGCAACAAGGGGCCTTCACACACATTTGACTTACGCTATTTCAGGGACAGGCTGCCCCTGCCAATCAGATTCATGACTTTCATCCTCCCATCTCGCCATCAGGACTTTACTGGGTTGTTGCCGTTCCCGATGGTGGTGCAAAATTCAGTCCCGATGGTAATACCTGCACCGTAGAGATGCGTGACGTCGCGGTCGTGGATCAACCGCGCTGGCCGGCGCTCGACTCGGTAGCCACTCCCGCACGGATGAGCTTCAAAATCGTTTGGAAATCAAATGGACAGACCGTGCGATATGAAGACGCTTCCCGGCATTTCCGTTTTTCCGGCACGGCGGCGAGCTGCCAACTGGAAGCACATGTTGAAGTGCCCTCCGCGGGTTTCTCGTGGAAGTCCGATCCGCTCGAAACCTCCAAATGTGACTTTGCCATCATCGGCGATGAAGCAAACGGACGCTATTTCGATAGCTAGGCTATTCAGCGTCGCCGCCCTTTTAACTACGCCGAGTAACCGCACTTCGAACTGCGACGCCCGTTCGAACGACTGGCGCATTCGAATGACAGTCCCGTTCGAATGATTTCTGTTTCACGTGAAACAAGAATTTTGTCGTACTTCTGCCGACTGCTGGATACAGAAGTACAAATTGTCGGCCCTCTGACATTCTGCGTCTGACATTTTGCGCCGCATGTTCGCGGATTCATTCCCCGGCTTTAGTCGCTAGACCTTCTACGACCGCGATATTTTGGATCAACTCCTGAGGAAGTCCGTGGCGCTCCCTTAAATATTCGGGGCTGTTGTACGACACCCAGACTTTGCCTTGGGCGTCTTCCCAGACCAGCAATTTCAGCGGAAGGTCGATGGCGCTGCTGGGCGACGCCAACATCAGCGGGGTGCCAGCCTTGGGGTTGCCAAAAATGAGCAACTTGGTAGGCCGCATTTTCAATCCCACTTTTTCCGCCTCTCCACAGTGGTCGATCAACGCGAACACCGCGATTCCCTTGGATTTGAGTATGTTCTGAAGCGCTTCAACCGTTTGTTCCACAGAGTGTTTACTGGGTTTGTTGACTATTCCGTTGTTTGTCGCGGTTGCCATAAATCTGGCCTCCTAACCAATTGATGTCGGCATGGACTGAAACCTTTCACGCGTTTCTGCGTTCATACCAGTAAGACCTATGCGCAAGCACCTGCTTCAGGCAATTATCGCGCTCATTCCCGCGTGTATCACCATTCCTGCCCATGCGCAGGACGCTGCCAAGATTGTAGACCAGTACATTAAAGCCGAGGGCGGTTCAAAAGTTTTAACGAGGCTCAATACCCTCACCCTCGAAGGTACCTTTGCCAACAGCGCGAATGACAAGGCTGGCACGTACACCCTGATTACCAAGCAATCAAACCGCTACTATTCAGAACTCGTCGATGGCGATCGAACCTCAATCGAGGCCTACAACGGGAAATCCGCCTGGCACCAGAACGCCGGCGAACTTGCGACCCTGGTGGGGCCGGAAGGCGCACAACTGGAAGCTGCAGGCCAGTACTACAATTCGCGGCTGCTCAATGCAAAAAAGAACAAACTGGGAATCGCTTTTATTTGGCATGCGCAGGTGCGTGGGAAGGACGCGCTGCAGATTGAAGTAACCACGTCAGGGGGGCTGAAGCGCGAAATATTCTTCGATCCACAGACCCACCTTATCGTGAAAGAAGCCGCCATGATCGGTGGCATCGATGAGCAAATGCTGTACGACGATTACCGCACCCAGGATGGTGTGAAGCTTCCGTTCAAAATCGAATTACACCGTGGAAACGATGTTTACTACATCACTGTCACTCGCGCGGTTGTCAACGGCAACGTGGGCGAGAGAGTTTTCGATTTTCCTAAGAAATCACAGGTACAGTTGCCTGATCTGAAAGCGCTGTTCAAGGAAATCGACGACAATCAGAAAGCCATCGATAAAATAAAGGAAAATTACACCGGCACCCGCGCGGAAGAAGAAACCGAATACGACAAAACCGGAAAAGTGACCAAACGCGAGGCCAAGGAGTACACCTTCTTCTATTTGGACGGCGACGAGATTTCCACGCTAATCAGCAAAGACGGCAAGCCCCTCGGTGAAGAAGAACAAAAGAAGGAAAACGAAAAAACGCAGAAAGAAATTCGCGAGCACGAGAAGAAAGACGCCAAAGATAAAGAAAAAGCAAAGAAAGATGATGATGACCCGGGCATCGAGGTCTTCCTGCGAGCATGCCAGTTTGTGAATCCCAGACGCGAGCGCTTCCGCGGACAGGACGTACTTGTTTTTGATTTCGAGCCGAATCCAGAGTTTAAGCCCCACAAACTCGCGGAAAAACTGGTGCAGAAGCTCGCGGGCGTTGTTTGGATCGACGAAAAGAGCCACGACGTGGCGCGCCTCGAAGCTTATTTTGTAGGCGACTTCAAGTTAGCCGCAGGTATGCTGGCCAATTTGCAGAAAGGTACGAGCTTCGTTTTTGAGCAAGCGTTTACCAACAACGAAGTATGGCTGCCGACCTACGCAGAAGTTCATGTTGGCGTTCGCGTCTTGCTGGTGAAAGGCTTTAAGGTAAACGCCGTGATCCGCTATTCGGACTACAAGAGATTCAACGTGCAAAGCATATCCACCGTAGGCAAGCCAAAAGGCGGCACGGATACACCCGCTGTCGGGCCATCAGAAACTCCGCATGCTCCCGAGCCACAATAACCCGCCAATTGGAAGAAATTGTCAATTAAACATTGGTGCCGCTACTTCGGAAAATGACGCGAGTGAAATTCCAGCGATGCTGGCAGATGTTCGGCGAAGTACGAGGCGTCATGGCGGCCTGCGTAGATGTGAAATTCGTGAGGAATTTGTCGAGACGCCAGTACTTTATCTAAAGCAATCGCTCCAGCCTCAAAGCCAAAGTCATCCTGGTCTCCACAATCAAAATAAATATTCAGATGCGCCACATTTGCCGTTCGTGCAATGACGATCGGGTTGTGCGCCTGCCAGAAAACGGGATCGGGCGGATTTCCAAAAGCGTTACCGAGCACGCGAGCCCTGGGCGAATCTGGCAGCGCCCCGGCAAGGAAATTGGGAAGTTTCTCGATCAGTGCGGCACTGTGAGCGCTTACTGACGAAAAAAGTTGTGGATGCCGAACCGCTAAATACAGAGCACCATAACCGCCCATCGAAATTCCGGAGATGGCTCGATTGGCCCGGCCTGCTGCCACTCGATAATGCTTTTCCACGTAGGGAAAAAACTCCTGCAACAAAAAATCCTCGTAACGCTCTTTGCCATCACGGGCGTTGATATAAAACGTGGAGCGAGCATCGGGCGTGGCGATTAGAAAATCTTTGAGCTCGCCTTTGTCGCGCATGTCCTCCAACAGATTCCATGCGCCGGAATGGACAAAGAATTGTTCGTTATCTCCCAGACCGTGAAAAAAATACAAGACAGGGAAAGTCCGCGCTTTATCAGCATCAAACGAAGCTGGAAGAACGATGCAGTAAGGCACAGAACGAGCCAGGATTTTGCTGGGCAGAGAATTGCATTCAACCCGACCGGTTGCCAGTGTCGGGCGCGGCAGGAAGACGAAGCAAATTAGTAAGCACAATTCGACGCATCGTCGCGGCAGTCTATTCATAACGAAGAGCGTCGACAGGATTGAGCTTGGCTGCACGGGAAGCAGGATAGAGCCCAGCAGCGAGACTCACAAGCACCGCGAAGACAAGCGCAGCCAGCACCAACCACCACGGAACCGAAGAGAGCTCTATCGAATTGAGATTTTGGCGGTGCAGATACACGTTAGTGCCGTAGGTGACCAGGCGACCCAATAACCAGCCAAAAATCACGCCAAGTATTCCGCCCAGCAAACCCATGACCCCAGCTTCGACAAAGAAAAGCCGCTGCACATCGGAATCCGCGGCGCCCAGAGCTTTCAACACGCCGATCTCGCGCCGGCGCTCTAGAATGGACATGACTAGGGTATTGACGATGCCGAGGGTGGCGACTGCTAGCGCCAAGGCGCCAAATATTCCCAACAGTGAATCAAAGACGGAGAAAAAAGTCCGTAGTGATTTGGAGGCATCCAGTAGAGAGAACGCATTGAAGCCGAGATTCTTGATGGAGGCTTCGACAGCCTCAACCTGCGACGGAGACTTGGCGCGAACCGAAAGCGAAGCATACGTAGTTTTGTTGGCGGCCGAATCGCGCACGATGTCCCGCAGATCATTCACCTGCGCAGCGCGCAGCGTTGCCGCAGTCTCGAGAGGTATCAGCAGGCGCGCGTTGCCGTAGCCGCCGTATCCTGCAGCAGGCTCAGTTTCCACGACGCCAATGATCTTGAGGCGCAGCTCTTTTGGAACTACAGAAAAACCGCCCGAAGACTCCGCCGCGTGATCCGCAGAACTGGCGCCATTCGCTTGCAGCGCTTGGCGTTCTGCGTAACGCAGCACCAAATCCTGCCCAATCAGCGAATCGGTATGTTCAGAAAGCTCCTTCGCAAATTCAATTTGCAGAATAGCTTCATCGGCGGCCGGCGATGAAAAAAAGTGGCCCTTCATGCCATCAAATGAGCCTGAATTTCTAGACGACTCCGGCATTCCCGCGACTACAGTCGCGAAAGGCTTATTGTTGAAGCGCACTTCCGTGAAGAAACGGATCTGCGGATAGACTTCCACTACATTAGGAAACTTCTCGATTTCTTTGCGAGCATCTTCATCAAGCGCGCGGACAGGTTTCCCGGGCTGCTCTTCCCGTTGCGGCCGGCCCGCTCCGCGAAAATTGTTTTTGGACGTTACCAAAATTGTATCGAACAGTCCGCTCTGCGAAAGCCGCTTGGAAGCGAGCTCTTGAAGGCCTACGCCAAGCGAAAGCATCGCCACGAGAGAAGCTACTCCTACAGCGACGCCAAGAGTGGTAAGGGCGTTGCGAAATAACGCTTCGCGCAGATTGCGCAGCGCCAGATCGGTGAGGTCCCGGGCTTTCATTGCGCAAAACCCGTCGCGGTCGATGTGGACAGCAGCTTGCCGTCGCCCATGATGGCCAGGCGGTCCGCAAATTTTTCCGCCAGCGCGCGCTCGTGGGTAACCATCACGATGGTCATGCCGTACTTTGTTTGTTCCTGCAGCAACGTCAAAATGGCTTCGCCGGTGGCAGAATCAAGATTCCCGGTTGGCTCATCGGCGAGAAGGATTTTCGGGCGATTGACCAGTGCGCGCGCAATTGCCACGCGCTGCTGCTCGCCGCCGGAGAGTTCCACGGGGCGGTGGCCTAGCCGGTGCATCAGCCGCACGCGTTCGAGTGCTTCCCGCACCCGGCCGGGGCGCTCCGTGCGATCAACTTCCGCAAGGCGAAGCGGCAGCTCGACATTTTCTTCCAGTGTCATGCGCGTGAGCAGATTGAAGGACTGAAAAACCATTCCGACGGTATTGCGCCGATAGCGCGCCAGCTCCAGAGAAGAAAGCGTGGCGATATCCTGCCCATTCGAAACAATGGAGCCGGAGGTCGGGCGATCCAGCCCTCCGATTAAATTCAACAATGTTGATTTGCCGGAACCTGAAGAGCCGAGAAGAGCGAGAAATTCATTTTGGGCAACGACCAGAGAAAGATCATCGACAGCGCGCACGCTGCTCGCACCCATGGCGTAGTAGCGGGAGATATGATCGAGTTGGATGGCCGGGACGGGAAGGGGCACGAGTTTGGCGTCAATCTTCGTTTCAATCAATGATACGTGGGAACGGGGATAAAAATTTCACCTTAGGCCAAATAATGCTGACCCAAGGAAAGTGCATATGAAAAAGGCCATTCGAGGGGTCGCGACCTCGCTTGCGTTCATCCTGCTGATGGCGATAGTTGCACGGATTACCTTCGCGTGGGATCAGGCTCGCAAAATTCCGCCCGGAGTTTTGGCGATTGTTCCATTCCAGCAGGAAACCGGGAACATCGCTTATTCGCTGGCGCAAGGCAAAGGCTTCGGCTCGGTGTTTCGCACGGATACCGGCCCAACCGCTTGGCTTGCGCCCGTTTATCCGTCGCTGCTTGGAGGGATATTTAAGATTTTTGGAAATTTCACGACGCGGGCGTTTTTCGCTGTAGCCTTCCTGAATATTATTTTTTCCTCGGCGGCTTGCGTGCCGATTTACTTTGCGGGGAAACGAATAGGCGGTTTGGGCGTGGCCAGCTTGGCGGCGTGGCTGTGGGCACTTTTTCCGAATGCCATCATGATGCCCTTCGAATGGATTTGGGATACTTCCCTGTCGGCGCTCCTAGCGGCCACAATTTTGTGGTCGACTCTGGCGCTCACGGAATCGAACCGCGTTCTCAATTGGTGTGCATACGGGCTGTTGTGGGGATTCGCGCTGATGACCAATCCAGCGCTGGGCACACTGCTGCCATTTCTGCTGGGATGGCTTGCCTGCCGCGGTGGGCAATCCTATTGCGGTCTGGGCGAAAGCCGTCAGCGATGGGTGCGTGTAGCGTTGGCAACCGGCGTCGCCATTCTATGCTGCGTGCCGTGGACAGTCCGCAACTACTCCGCTTTTCATCGATTTATCCCCTTGCGCTCGAACCTGCCGTTCGAGCTGTGGCTCGGCAACAATGACATTTTCGATGAGCACGCCCCGAACGGCAGAAAGGTGATCACCAGAACGGAAGAAACAAGAAGATATGCGCAGCTCGGAGAGACGGCGTATATGCAAGAGAAATGGCAATTAGCCATTTCTTTTGTGGCATCACATCCTGACTTGGAGTTGCGATTAACGCGAAGAAAGTTCGCTACTTTTTGGACCGGCGTGGAATCTCCATTCAAAACATTCCGCGAAACGGATTCCAACTTAGTCAGGGGAATATTGTTGTGCAGCTTGCTTACTGCAGTCGGAGCGTTTGGCGGATTACTGGTCTTGTGGCGAAGACGAAGCGCAGCAGCTTTTCCACTCGCGGTATTCCCGTTAATTTTTCCGTGCTTATATTACGTTACGCACGCGGACCTTCGCTATCGCCACCCCATTGATCCGGTGCTCTGCCTGCTCACCGCAATTGCCGCCACGCCAGCGTGGGAACTTGTTCGTGCTAGGGAACATAGCGAAGCTGGTGCGGCTGCGGAAGGTGCAGCGGGCGGTGCGGGTCTTCCATAAGACTTTCGTTCGGAGCATCGAATTAATGCATTACTTCCCTGCTGCCCAGTCTTTCTCCCGGGTTCCTGCCTAGCTATTCGACTGATGTGCGCGCCCATAAAGTTCTGCAAACTGGGCTCAGGAGGAATTAGAAATGGGAAGCGCACTGGTAGAGATTTCTAACCAATTAGCGGCCGCCGCAGAGCGCGCCGGTTCTTCGGTAGTCAATGTTGGCGGGCGATCGCACGGAAGTTCCAGCGGAATCCATTGGCGGCGGGACGTGGTTGTTACCGCGAATCACACCGTGAAGCGCGATGAAGATATCGCCGTGACGTTGCCGGACGGGCGGTCGTCGAAGGCCACACTGGTAGGCCGTGATGGTGGCACGGATGTCGCGGTACTAAAGGTGGAGGGGCTCGGTGAATCTCCCGCGCAATTTAGCGACGCGTCGGCAGCTCGCGTCGGCAATCTGGCGTTGGTGCTGGGCCGCCACCAGGAAAATGGCTTGATGGCCTCACTCGGAGCGGTGAGCCTGGTTGCTGATTCTCGCCGAACCTGGGCGGGAGGAACGCTTGATCGTTACATCCGCTTGGATGTCGCGCTTTATCCCGGCTCGTCCGGAGGCAGCGTCGTTGACGTGGAAGGTCGAATTATTGGTATGGCCACGGCGGCACTATCGCGCGTAGCGCCTCTTACCGTTCCTGTCTCGACGGTGAACCGCGTAGCCGCGACGTTGCTGGAAAAAGGGCACATTCCGCGCGGGTATCTGGGGATCGGTTTGCAGCCGGTTTCGATTCCTGCCGAACTGAAGACCAAACTCTCGCTGGGCAACACCAATGGAATTATTGTTCTGAGCGTCGAGCCGGGCGGTCCCGCGGAACGCGGAGGCTTGATGATCGGCGACATCCTCGTAACCTTGGAAGGCCATGCGTTGGAACAGACCGACGACTTGCAGGCGGTCTTGAATGCCGAGGCGGTAGGAAAGTCCAGGAAAGTTCAAGCCATACGAGGCGGCAAACTCATCGAGTTGTCCGTCCAAATCGCAGAACGGCCGCGCAGGAGCTAACGTCATGGCACAAGCGGGATTTGGAGAAGTCGCCGAAGCTCTGCGGCGCACCACGGTGCAAGTGAGCAGCGGCGGGCGAGGATTCGGATCCGGCGTTATCCTCGGTGCAGACGGTTTAATCGTCACCAACGCACATGTGGTGCGGTCTTCGCACGCGCAGGTGAAACTCTGGGACGGGCGCACTTTGGATGCTGCCGTAACTTCGCGTGATCTGGCGCGAGATTTGGCAGCCTTGCTTGCTTCCGCCTCCGGTCTGCCGGCGGCAACTCTGGCGGATTCAAGCAAAGCCCGAGTGGGAGAACTGGTGTTAGCGGTTGGCAATCCGCTCGGATTTGTCGGCGCTTTGAGCACCGGGATAATTCACGCTGCAGGCTCGGTGCACGGTCTGGGCATGAGCTCGTGGTTGCAGGCCGATGTAAAACTCGCTCCCGGAAATTCGGGCGGGCCGCTAGCAAATGCCCAAGGTCAAGTCTTGGGCATCAATACGATGGTGGCAGGTGGTCTGGCGCTCGCCATCCCCTGTAATGACCTCGCGCGATTTCTTGCCAACGGGCCTTCGCATTCTGTACTCGGCGTCGAAGTCCGTCCGGTTCGGATGGTTGTACGCGACGAAAACAGAATTGGATTGCTGGTAATGGCAGTCACTCCTGGAGGACCCGCGAACATGGCGTCACTCATGATCGGCGACATCCTGATTGGGGTCGAAAGTGAGTTGTTCCGTTCCGCCAGCGACCTGCAGATCGCCCTTCAGGGCACCGCTGAACGCATTTTGCATCTGCTCTTTATTCGGGGGGACAGACGAAATATTCGCCGGGTTGCTGTCAGACTCGGGATGGCCCGTCGCGTCGCCGCATGATTCGCGTTTTGATCGTTGCGTCGTCTTCTATTTCACAGCGTGGATTGGAGAATTTGTTGCGGGCCAGCACGTCCTTGCAGGTTGTAGGTGTTCTTTCGGACTTAGGGCAGCTTTCCGAGAACCTCGAAGAATTGCAACCCGACGTGCTGATCGCCGAAGTCACGGGTCAAGATAGAACACTGCCGGAGGAAATCCTGAAGCTATCGGAAGAAGTTCCGGTGGCGATCGTCCTCTTGGTCGACGATGCAAATTCGGAGCGGGACCTGGATGCTTTGCGTAACGGCGTCAGAGCCGTGCTGCCGCGAAACATGAGCTCGGTTGGAATCGTCGCGGCAGTGGAAGCTGTTGGCGCAGGGCTGGCTGTACTGCTGCCCGAAGGCGTCGACACTCTTCTGCGAGAAAGCACCGCATCGCACCGGGCGGTGTCACCGCCGCTGGTTGAGGCGTTAACCCCGCGCGAAATTGAAGTCTTGGGCATGATGGTTGAGGGATGGGGAAATAAGGAAATTTCCACGCGTCTAGGCATCTCGGAGCATACCGTCAAATTCCATGTGGCGTCGATAATGGGTAAGTTGAACGCCTCCAGCCGCACTGAAGCAGTTACTTCTGGAATTCGCCACGGCTTGATTATGCTGTAAAGCAATCACGCCACAGACTCCCGTTCAAAGATGAATACGCGCTTTGCGAAAGCGAAGTACCGTTAGGACAATGATCGTTAGAAGAGCCAGCTCAATAAATATTTTCCCTCCATCAAGCCAATCCACGGAATTTTTCAGTTCGGGATCGGTCAACAGACTATGGAAGAACAGCGGCAGCGCCGCGATATAAATTCCAAAGTGAAACGCTTTCCACAGGCGGCGTCCGAGTCGCAACCGGAAGTACGACGTGATCACTACGAAAGCGAGCAGGTACAGGGCAACAGCGCCAACAGTATTCTCTAATGGCTGGCTGGGTGAATGCACCGGAAAGAGCAAATCGCGGATGCGGAAGGCTGGTTTTTTATTAAGTAGCAACAACGCGGGATGCAGCAATGATGCGAAAAGCGCAACATATCCCGACCAATTGTGCAGACGAAAATAATTGAATCTTCGATGAGGCCAGAAACGAACAGGGCTGTAGCGAAAAGCCATCATTATGCCGAGGACCATGTTCAAGGTCACGGCTGCGACGGCAACTAGACCGACATAAGCTGAGAGGTCGAGGACGCTGATTCCCATCGGCAACAATTCTTAAGATCCCCTGGAGCGAGTCACCGCTGGGATTTGCGCCAAGTCATTTGAACTTTAAAGCGCGCACACAACAAAAGGAGCAGCCTTCTTGCTGCGCCCATGCCCACACCTAGTTTAAACCGACGCTGACTGTTTTTCCCCTTCACTGTCATTGATGAAATTTGTCTGTGCGGTTGCGGTGGACGCAGATGAGGCCTGGTGGGCCAAGGTGTCCAAAGCCATACGTGACTTTAGTACCGATGCCAGCATGACTGACTTCCTATCGACGCAAACTGTGGACCCGGCAAAAATATGCCAGGGGAACATTAGCGCTTCCAAATCTGAGGGTAGCGAAAGGCGTTGGGATCAAACATGACAAATAAACTTAGATTTTCCGCAATTGTGGTGAGTCTCGCACTCGCGAACGCCGTTTCAGGTCAACAAATTTCCAAGCCTCTGTCGACCTTCACCGGCGAGCCAATTACTGGCAGCGTCCTTTGCCGCGGCGGCGCGAAAGTTCCGATGACGGTTGACGCGGAACAAGCTCTGCCGCTCAAACTTGTCGCCCAGTTAGATTGCGGTCAGCCCGTCTCGTTGCTCTCCAGCACCGAAGGGTACACCGTCAAGGTGCGCACTGCGGATGGCAAAAGTGGCTACGTGGTGTGGATGAATGTCGCTAAAGACGAGGTAATCGCAACAACGAAAAGTGTGCGCCAGCGGGCGGTTATAAAAGATGGCAAGGCCCGGTGGCTCGCGGGAACGGAGGGCTCGCAGCGATTCTATAGCGAAGGACTAGAGGCGGAATCTCTGACCGTAAATGGAGTGACCGTACAGGTATCGTTGCAGGACACAGGTTGGAAGCTGCTGGCTAACATCGCGGTGGCCAACGGCGGCTTGCAGGCGGTCCATGTCGTTCCGTCGCAAATCACCCTTGTTACTCTCGGGCAGGTTAAGAAGTCGTTGCCTTACCAACAGCCGCAAAAACTAAGGACCGCGGTCAACCATCAGATACTGTGGACAGAAGCCGATGCAGCACCGTCGGCCAGCGGATACCTGGTAAATGCCGGCTATCGAACTTCCGACAGTGATGGATTGAACAGAACGCAAAATTACCTTGCACAACATCAAGTGGATGTTGCGAACAAAGCGGAGTTTAACCCGCACTCAGAGATCAACACGGTGGCACTGAAGGATGCGGCGATATTGCCAAGTGGACATATTTCAGGCTCCACTTGGTTTGAGCGAGACGGCAAGCAGCAGGAAATGATTCTGCGCGTGCCGCTTGGTGATCTCGTTTACGAATTTCCCCTTTCTTTCAATCACGATAACTAAACACAACTTTGCCCAGCAAAAAGCCCCGCTTCGCGCCCGCGAAGCGGGGCTTTTTTGATACATACGGAGCTTGTAATAATGGCCGCGCCGATAGCCGCAGCGCAGAAATTCGACCCTTCATAGCGAACCGCTTACTTTCGCAAAGTGCTGGCCGGTGTTTGATGGTAGAATTTCATGGACGAATAAAAAGGAGCACTTTAAATGGCAGGTCAAGGTACCAAAATAAAGAAGAAGAAAAAGTCAGTTCTAAAGCGCGCAGCGCAATCGGGACAGCGTGCTGATGTGAACCGCGCGAACCGCACTCGAGTGCGGACACTGATGAAGCGGCTCCGCACCGCGGTTAGCGCCGGCGATGCCACGGCCGCCGGGAATTTGCTGCAACCCACGCTTTCCGCGATCGATCGCGCCATCAGCAAGGGCGTGCTGCACGAAAATACCGGGAACCGCTACAAATCCCGTCTGGCGCTGGCCCATAACGGACTCAAAGCTAACGCCGTAAAATAAGTATTTCAAACACGGCCGGGCGTTGATTTTGGAGCTGTCGAAGTGCGCCTCAACGTTGCCTTGTTCTGCGAGCGTATGCGTATTGCGCGTTTGAGTTGGTCAATTCCGTCACCAAAAATTCCAAAACCATGCGTGAATCTTTACTGCTCTTCAAGCGGTCGTCGGCTTTTTCGAGCGCGCGCAATCCGGACAGCAACTGAGCCTTGGAAGTTTTTCGTGCGGCTCGCAAGGCTATATCCGCCTGCTCCGGGCGCATTCCGAGAGTGCGCGCCGCCTGCCAGCCATTCATGGCGCCTCGAATTTCGCTCGCTTCGATCAATTTGCGATACATCCAGGTCAGCGCGCCCAACATTTCCAGTGGCGCCTCTCCATCGCGCAGCAAGCGATCCAGAAATTCCATGGATTTCTGGCTCTGCCGTGAAGCCAGCAAGTCCGCCAAGGCCCAAACGTTGGTCGTTTTTTCCGATGCGACCATGGCATTGACATCGTCGCGAGTAATTTTTTTGCGCTCACCTACGTAGCTTGTCAGCTTTTCTATTTCCGTTTTAAGGCGCATCAAATCCGCCGAAACGCGCTCTGCCAGATCCTCGGCAGCGCCTTTTTCGAATTGCACGCCAATCGTTTTTGCAAAGCTTTCCGCCAGTAACACGGCGGCAGATTGCCGCTGCTCGGGGTTTTCGCCCAGACCGACTTCCACCACGAGAGTTTTCTGCGAAAGTATTTTCGCCAACTTCATGCGCTCGTCGAGCCGGGCCGTTTCAATCACCAGCACGGTGAAGGGCGCAGGATCCCCGAGGTACAGTTCCAACTGAGCTACGGTCTCTTCGCGATTTTTGTCTCCCAACTTCTCGATGGCTTCGGCATCCTCCAAAAAAACTACCTGTTGCGGCGACAGCATCGGCAAGCTCTGCGCCTGCGAGAGCGCGGCTTCCGTTTCCCCTCGATCGGCCGAATAACGCGAAACCGCCCAAGTCCTCGAGGCTTCGGGTACAAATCTCTCAATGAGTTGCTCGCGGCAAGCGTCGCGCAGGTAGGGCTCGTCGCCAAGCAAAAGGATTGCCGGGATGATTTTTCCTTTTTGAAGCCGGCTCAACAATTCCTGTGGAGAAACCCTGGCCATCAAAAACGCCCCCGATTAATAATTCTCAATTACCGCTGCTACTAACTTCTTTGCAAAGTCCTGTGCCAGCCGATCCAACGCGGGGTCCTGTTCTTCGAAAAAACTGGGGACATTGGTGGAGATTTCGTACTCATTGCGGAACACAAAATTCTCGCTGTGGTAGAGCACCTTGTCGGTGACAGTCTCCGTGAGAGAAACTTCGCATTTGACGGTGACCAACATCGTCGTGGCACTTCCCGACTGAGTATCAAAAAGCAACGGGACAGCTTCGAGGCTCACGACTTTACCGCGCAGAACCGCGTCTCCATCCGCGGCGTTGGATACGATTTTGTACGGCGTGCGGGCCAGGAATTCGTGGACCGTTGCGGAGGTGAGCTTTTGCTCAATGCGGTAGCTGCTGGTCTTGTTTTCCAGTGCCATCACGGCAATGACGTGGACGCTTTTCGGCAGAGCGTTACTGTGACCCGCAACGTGATAGCCGCATCCAGATTGCAGCATTGCCACGAGCGAAATGAACAGCGCCGCCCGGCGCGCCAGGTTTGCAGCCATTACAAAAGCATCTCCGCAAGCTTCACGGCGTTAGCGGCGGGTAGATGCATATTGTCCGCGGCGCCCCAGAACCACCAAGTCTCCGGGTTAGATGCGTCCGGCTCCGGTAAAGAAAGCTGTATCGAATTTAAACCCGAGACGCTGACATTACTTGGCCCGATTCCAGAATCCGGCGGAAGGGAAAAGCCGGCGTCCAGACAAGCGTTGGAAATATTTTCTGCCAGGCTACCCCGGTCGAAAACTCCCGTGGCCGAGAAAACGGAGCCATAAAATACCGGCGCATGCACTACCTGGATTGCAGGCATGGCGCACTTTCCGTCAATGCAGGCTTTCGTTTCGGTGCGCACCCGTTCGCGGGCGGCGCACAGCTTATGCGAGCTGGCGGGACCAAAGCGGTCAAGCATGTTACATGCGACTTGGGTGTCGAAAACGGGTTGCCCCAGGCCTTGAAAGGAAAGCAACTGCGTGGTTTGACTTTCGAGTTCCTCAATACCAGCCGGGCCGGCTTCCGACACAGGCTCAAATCCGATCAGCATTAATCGCCGCAGGCCGACACGCGAGAGCGACAAAGCGAGTCCCGCAGCCGCGGTCGCAAACGTGGACGGAATCGCGAACACTTTTGCATCCGTAGCGAATTCACGGCCACGCAGCCAGTCGAGTTTTGGAAACCACGGCACCGCGTCTTCTCGTTCGGCGGCGGCCCCCGACAAATCGATTATTTTTGCACCGGTACTGAGAGCTGCGGATAAATTTCTTTTTGTGAACTCGCTCGAGCCACTGAAAAAAATGCATTGCGCGCGGTTAAAGCTGCCTTCTTCAACTGGCTGAATGACGGCAGGCTCACCGCCCGCTTCAGTGAGTGTGCCGGCGACGATTGGTTCGTCTACCAGTGAAAAGTCTGCATCGGCGAAGCGGCTTTCACCAAGCACAGTTCGTAACTCCGCGCCCAAAAGCGATGAAGCTCCTGCGATAACGATTCGATTGGAGGGTCGCTCTAGTGAAGCCATTTAATCAGGCAGTCCGGGAAACCATCCGGTGTCGCAACAAACGCACTACATGAAGGACCACGCCAACAGCAGCGTAGGCACAGGAGAAAAGTATTAATACATATTCGGAATAGAGCCACACCAGCGCGACGGTCATGCACAACAAAACAATGGCGAGAGACGGTTGCTTACGAGTCCACGGGATGTCTTTGAAACTGTAATAGCGCACCGTGCTGGTCATCAATGCGCCAAGGCACGCGGCCATCACAAACCACGCCAGCGCATAGCGCCAGTCTTGCAGAGGATCTTTAAATCCATGCACGATGGAAGCTATCACCGCCGCCGCGGCTGGGGTGGGCATGCCCACAAAATACTTTGAGCTTCCGGGCGCCATGCCTTGCACGTTGAATCTTGCGAGGCGCCATGCGCAACAGACCAAGAATGCCAGGCAGCAAACCCAACCAAATTCGCTGAGCTGTCGCAAGCGCGTTCCGCCCAAGTCGGCCAGACCATGAACGCCCCAAGCGTAGGCCATCACCGCGGGAGCAATTCCGAAGCTGCACACATCTGCCAGTGAGTCGAGCTGCACGCCGAACTCAGTGTTTGTGCCGGTCATGCGCGCTACGCGTCCGTCCATGGAGTCGAATAAAATGGCCAACCCGATGGCTTTGGCTGCGCGGTCGAATTCGGTGGCACCCCCGACGAGCGAAGCAATCACCGCGTAATACCCGCACAGGAGATTTGCCACCGTGAACAGGCTGGGCAACAAAAAAATGCCCCGGCGCAAGCGCGGGTTATTTATGCGCCGCTTGCGAAACGACGGTATCTGCTGCTGCTGAGTTTGCTGGTCGAGCATTAAGCGCGTTTCCCGGTTGCGACTGTGTTCCTATCATCCACTGCATTTCGATCTGGCACGGGATTATTTTTTAGAGCCGGCCAGCTAGCCAGAATGGATGATCCACCTTTTACGTTTTGTCCGACCTTTACCAAGATCTGCGCCTCTCGGGGCACCCATAAATCCACGCGCGATCCGAAGCGTACTAGACCGATCCGTTCGCCGCGGGCCACGGCATCCCCGTCCTTTTTCCAACTGACCACACGGCGGGCAATGAGGCCTGCGATTTGTTTGAAGACCAGCTCTCCCGCCTCGGTGGAAAGCGTAAATATATTTTGCTCGTTTTCCGCCGAAGCGTTTGCACGCATGGCGGCAACAAATTTGCCTGGGCGATACTCCATTTTTGTAATGCGTCCGGCGGCCGGGGAGCGATTGACGTGTACGTTCCACACCGCGAGGAAAATACTGACGCGTTTGCCGGGCTTGCCTGCGTAGTCTTCGTCCTGGACGACTACAACTCGGCCGTCGCCGGGAGAGATGATGGCGCCGGGATCGGAGGGAATCACGCGGTCTGGATCACGGAAGAAGGAAAAAACGAACAGGGCCAGGAACAGTAACAGGTAGGCGGCAATGCGCCAGTGCAAAAAGAAAGCCGCACCCCCGATGAGAAGTAGCGGCACTCCGAAATAATAGCCTTCTTTAACCATGCGTGAGGTAGACCTCAAGCGTCTACGCGTTGCATGGCCATTCTACGACAGATTCCGCTGGAGTTTTAAACTGAGTGCGTCGCTATTGCGTGCGTTTAGGCGGCGTAGAGCGGAGACGCGCGGCCAGAACTTCCATTTCATCTTTTATGTGGAGCTTTAATTTCTTAAGTCTGATCTCTTCGAGGAGGTCTTCTGAACTGAGGTAGGTAGCGGTGGAGATGCGATTTAGTTCGGCTTGATATTTCGAGTGCTGCTCTGCCAGACGCTGATACTCGGCGTCTGTTTCGAGGAGTATGTCTCGAGGGCTGCGCGCCATGCTTGCCATGCGTTCCTCCCACAATACTGCGTTCCGAATTTTAGATGAGACTACATAAACGAAAGATAGCACTCCGCGCGGCCACGTCAAGGGGGAACCGCTGGAACCTTAGTTCTAGCCTGTTAGTTTTTTCATGACTACGGCGTTCTCTGTAGGACGACTGTAGTACCCACGACGTTCTGATGCTTTCTCAAAGCCGTGCTGCCGGTAAAAACAGATGGCTGCGGAATTGGATTCACGAACCTCGAGATAAATGTTTTGGGCATTCTGCGCCTGCGCCGCCGAAACTGCCGCAGTAAGTAAGCCAGATCCAATCCCGTGGCGGCGATGCAGTTTGTCGACCGCCATATTTAGAATCTCGGCTTCCTCGCCAATGATCCGCGCAACCAGGAACCCGCAGACCTGGCCGTTGCGTTCAGCTGTCAGAACGATTTGGCCAGAGGAATGCGCTTGGTCGTAGCTTTCTTTGGACCACTGCGCGGCTTGCGGGGATTGGCGACTAATTTCGGAGACCGCTTCACCGTCGCCGGGTTGGTACCGCCTGACCGTAAAGGGCGAGTCCTGGCTCATTTTCCGGGCATACGCGCCGGACCCTTCTGGAAAACTTCAACGTAAGAACGCCGGACATAATTGGCATCGACTGACAGGGGGTCTAATACGTCCCCTCTCAATGCTCGCTGAAACGCCATTTTTCCGATGAAGGGAGCCAGGACGCATGGCACGCCGTGGATTTTGTCGCCTCGTGCCGCTCTAGGCTGCCATGCTGGGTGCTTGGCCAAGCTGTCTGGGTCCGTCGAAATCCAAGCCACTTCATTTCCTGATGCTCGCTCATCAACCCATTCCACGAACACTTCGGGGGACGCGACCATTTCCTCTTCAACGAGCGCCAGTCCGCCTTCGGCTCTGTGGTACAGGGCGCCGAATATCTGGTCGCGCTGGGCGTCAATGAAGGACGCCACGTAAGGGGCCGTGCTTTGCAACTGGGCGGCCACGGCTTCGAGTCTTGAGACCGCTACGATCGGCTTGCCGAAGACTTCGCTCCAAGCTTTAACGGTGGTCAGGCCGATTCGTACCCCGGTGAATGATCCGGGGCCAGAGGCCGCCGCGAACAAGTCCACCGCGGCAAGCGTGATTTTCGCGAATTCAAGAGCCGCGTCTACAGCGGGTAACAGCCAACTTGAGTACTCCTCGGGGACTGTGTGGGGCAAAGCCTGGAGCGTCGCGTCATCTTTAAGAATCGCGATGCTACCTCTGGCCTCACAGGTATCTATTGCCAGAACAATCATATACGAGCAGTTTTACCACAGGACCAAGGTCCAAGGGTTTCGTTTTGAACCGCTGGTGATGTGGAAATCCCGGCTGAAGCACAAGATTCGAGAATTACAGTCAGTTTTTGCCAGATTTTCCCTGGAGCAATTGGAGTGCCAAATTACCAACTTTTTTTGGCTAACTGCCTCATTCCAGAGGATATATCTTGACTCTTGCGACACATCTGCGTACAGTTAATCCTGTACCTCGGAGGGGGCAACCGCATCCATGGAATACAAAATCGGCGACAAGGTCGTTTACCCAAACCACGGCGTTGGAATAGTCGAGCAAATCAGTTACGGCGTATTAAATGGCAGGACTGAGCGGTACTTCATGATTCGAATCGTCTCCAGCGGATTGCGCGTTATGGTTCCGCAGTCAAACGCGATGACCGTAGGCCTTAGATCTGTAATTCGTTCCACGGACTCGATGAAAGTATTGGGGTTCCTGGAAAAAGGTAAGCTGAATTCCCACCACGACTGGAAACATCGCTTTAAAGAAAATTCCGAGCGGATGCGCACCGGCGCGTTGCTGGAAGTCGCCGTAGTCCTCAAAAGCCTGGTATCACTGAGCTGCAGTAAACCTCTCTCCTTCCGCGAAAAGAAAATGTTAGAACGCGCTAAGTATCTGCTGGTAAGCGAAATGGCCACGGCGCGCAACACTTCAGCCGAAAATGCGGAAGCCACCGTCGTCAAGTCGCTGGCCAAGGCCAAATTGCAATTCCCGGTATTGACCGAAAAATTCGAGTAGATTTTCTTTTTGTTTTCTTCCGCGGGCAGCGTATTTGCTGCCCGCTTTTTATTTTTGGGGTGAATATTTTGCGACAGGCGGCTGGCGATCCCTGTTTCATTAACGCGACATTATATTTTTCTTATGTGGCAGGCCGTTTTGGAAACGCTGAATTAATCGTTTTTGGTGGAATGGTGGCGCTCTGAGATTTTGCCCCAACCTCCGCCGCCTGGCGTTTCGATCCTAAGAACGTCACCGGCGTTGGCGTGGAACGCACACTTCCCCGGCAGTGCTGTTATTTTCCCGTTCCGTAGCAGTTCATTTTTGCCGGGCTTACCTGCCGACCCGCCGCTCAGACCATACGGGCCGCGCTCCCGGCGATCGCTTAGGATTGCCACCTGGGTGGGAGTGAGCAGCTCGATCTCACGAATGATGCCATTGCCGCCGCGGAATTTACCTGCGCCGCCGGAATTCTGCCTGATGGAATAGCTGCGCACGCACGCCGGATAAGTTTGTTCAAAGACTTCAATGGGCGTGTTCCAGGAATTGGTCATGTGGGTGTGAATGGCAGAGATGCCATCGAGGCCGGGGCGGGCACCCATGCCGCCTGCGATGGTTTCGTAGTAGGCGAATGGGGCGTTGTTATTTCCCGGGTGGCGGCCGCCGAGAGTGAAATTGTTCATGGTGCCTTGGCTGGCTGCAGGGATACGCGACGGGGCGGCGTTGGCCAGCGCGCGGAACAACGTGTCTACCATGCGTTGCGATGTCTCGACATTTCCTCCGGCGACGGCTGCGGGCTGCTTGGCATTCGTCACGGTGCCGGCGGGGGCGATCACCCTGATGGGGCGAATAAGGCCTGAAGTGGCGGGCACATCTTCGGCGAGGAGACAACGGAATGCATAGTAGACGGCGGAAACGGCAATGGCTTCGACAGCGTTCACATTTCCGGCGCACTGCGGTGCGGAGCCGGAGAAATCCACTTCTGCGCGATTGCGATTTATTTTTATGCGTACTTTGATTTTCAGCGGAACGGCACTGACACCGTCACCGTCAAGAAAATCTTCCGCGGTGTATATGCCAGGTTTGAGGGCGCGAAGAACGGAGCGCATCATTTTTTCGGAATATTCCAAGAGGAAATTGCCGTAAGCGTGCAATTCCCTTTCGCCGTATTTTTGGAAAACTTCGAGCAGGCGCCGCTGGCCGGTTCTGCAAGCGGCGATTTGGGCAGCCAAATCGCCTTCACGCTCGGCGGGAGTGCGTACGTTGGCGAGAATGATGGACATCGCATCGCGATTCATTTCTCCGCGTCGAAACAGGTGCACAGGGGGGATTCGCAAACCTTCTTCGAATATTTCGCGCGCTGGGCCCATGGAGCCAGCCAGCGCTCCGCCAATATCGGCATGATGCGCGCGATTGGCGATGTAAAACGCGGGGTGTTTTTTGTTTTGCAAATGGACGGGCATCACCATGGTTATGTCCGGGAGATGCGTGCCGCCGGCAAAGGGATCGTTCAGCACCGCGATGTCCCCGGCCTCCAGCGCCAAGGCGGAGCGAGCGGCTGTAACGGATGCAGGCATGGAGCCCAGATGCACGGGCATGTGGTCGCCCATAGCGAGCACTTCGCCGTTGGCATCGTAAACGGCACAGGAATAATCGCGGCGTTCTTTTATATTCGGCGAAAATGCGGAGCGCCGAAGGACGGCGCCCATTTCTTCGGCAATGGAATGGAAGATATTTTTAAATATTTCCAATCTTGTGGGGTCAGGTTTACGAATCGTTTTGCGCATAAACTTTTTTGGGCACGCTCCAGCTATTTTGGCGTCAGCAAAAGTTGGCCGTAGTTGTCCACACGTGCTTTCCAGTCCGGAGGGATCAGCGTGGTGGCGCTGTACTCGGCCACAATCGCTGGGCCGGAGAGAATATCGCCGGCGCACAGATTATCTCGCCAATACAAAGCGGCTTTTCTTGTGCGGCCGTAAGACGAAAGCTCCACAATTTGGCCTCGTAACAAAGGCTGAGTGCCGGGACGCGAAGCGATCTTCTGGCTTGGGGGTTTCTCGGTGATTCCGGTGGCGCGGCAGCGGACATTTACAATTTCTACTTGTTTATTTTCGTGGTGGTAGCCATAACGCATTTCATGGGCGCGATGAAACGCGAGGATGACGTTTCGCCCAGTTGAGCCAAGTGGACTAACCGGAATATTCAGTTCGTAGGCTTGGCCGAGATAGCGCATATCGAGAGTGTGTTGGAAGCGCATTTTGTCGGGAACAAATCCCTCTGCATTTAGAACGCGCTTGGCTTGTTCTTCAAGGCGGTCCGCAATAGCTCGGAATCGCTGCGATTCCTTAAGCAGTTCCTCTGCAGAAAGTAGTATGGTCTGGGACAATTCCTTCACTACGTTGGCTTGCAGAATTCCCAAAGCTGACAAGCCGCCCGGAAATACAGGAATCAGCACGGCGCGCATTTCAAGCGCGGCGGCGAGTTCGCAAGCGTGCAGGCCGCCAGCTCCGCCAAAGGCAATTAACGTGTAGTCACGCGGGTCGTGTCCGCGCTCAACGGAAATGACGCGAATAGCTTTTTCCATGACGGCGTTGGCAACGGCGATGATGCCTTGCGCGAAAGCTTCCACGGTGTGAAACCGCTCGCCAGACTGTTTACCTACTCTTTGCATTTGCGAGCGAGCGCGCTGGATGTCGAGCGCAAAAGATCCGCCGAGAAGTCCTGCGTTCCCGAGATGACCGAGCACGGCATGCGCATCGGTGACGGTGGGATGCAATCCGCGGCCGTAACATATCGGTCCGGGGACGGCGCCGGCACTTTCCGGGCCGACACGCAGCGAGCCGCCCTCATCGAATCGCACGATGGAACCTCCTCCGGCGCCGACGGTATAAATTTCAAGCATGGGCACGGCCACGGGAAGTTCCGCGACGATGGCCTCGCTAGTGGTGCGCAATTCTCCGGTGAGCAAGGCCACATCCGTGGAGGTGCCGCCCATATCAAAGCTGATGCATTTGTCGAGGCGGGCCAATTTGGCGGCGTACCCTGCGCCGATCACGCCACCGGCGGGGCCGGAGAGGATGGTGCGCACGGGCTCTCGCGCAGCTTGTTCGGCGGAAACAATTCCGCCATTGGATTGCATGATGCCCACGCTAGCTTGGGAATTTCGCGAATGATTTTTTCTAGATTTCTTTTGAGCTTGATGTGGAAGGAGCGCGGAGATGCGGACAATTGTGTCGCGAAGGTAGTTGCTCATCACTGGGGCGAGGTAAGCATTGATGACCGTTGTGGAGGTGCGTTCGTATTCGCGAAATTCCGGAAGAATTTCGTGCGAGACAGAGACGGCGTAGCCCGCGGACCTTAGCTCATGCGCGATGCGCCTTTCGTGCAGCGGATTGCGAAATGAAAACAGTAAGCAGAGCGCGACCGAGTCCGGTTTTATTTTCTTGATTTGGCGCAAGAGACGACGAATTTCAGCAGGGGTTAAGACCTGGACGACCGAGCCGTTCGCAGCCAGTCGTTCCTTGGCACCAAAACGTCTTGAGGAGGGTGCCAGCGGTTCGGCTTTCTGCAGGAACAGGTCGTATAACTTCGCGCGAGCCTGCCTGCCGATTTCAAGTACATCTTCAAAACCTGCAGTGGTTACGAGCGCTACGCGTCCACCGCGACGTTCAAGTAATGCGTTGGTGCCTACCGTTGTACCGCAGACAAGATCGTGAGTTTCGCCGTGTGAGAAAGCGAGTGCGGAGGCCAGTTGGACAGCTTCGACGATGGCTTCCGCGGGAGCATTGGGGCGTGAGGCGACTTTTATGATTTGTAATTTTCCGTCGCGTACGAAGACGCAATCGGTGAAAGTGCCGCCGCTGTCGATGGCGATGCGCATGAGTGGGTGATTCTACATTACAGGAAAGGGTCTTCGTGACGGTCTGGAAGGTCTGAACTACCGTTCCTAGCATCTACAATTTGTCCTTATCGAACCCGTACTTATTGCACAGGCGTACACCCTGTGGTAGCGTCCCCGGCAGCAATATCAGCGACGCGAAGCGCTGCGCGGGGATTTTTAACTTCGCCCAAGGCCAAAAATTGGCGTCAGAATTGTTGCGCGTCAACGCGCACTCCCCGGAACCCAACCTGCTGCGTTACGCGGCAGATTTTCTAACGCGTGGTCGCGTGGTGGCAGTGCCCACGGATACGGTCTACGGCCTGGCCGCCGACCCTTTTAATTTGTCGGCGGTAGAAGAAATTTACAAAGTGAAGGGCCGGCCCGAAACTCGCGCTCTGCCGATTCTTGTGAATTCGATCGATCAGGCCTTGCTGCTGGCGCGCGACGTGCCGGAGAATTTTCTGCGACTGGCGCATGAATTTTGGCCGGGAGCACTGACATTGGTGGTGGATGCCGGGCATCGTCTGCCGCTGAAAGTCACCGCCAACACCGGCCGCGTGGCTTTGCGTTTGCCACGAAGCGCGATAATCGCGGCGCTCATCGACGAGTTCGAGGGGCCCATTACCGGGACGAGCGCGAACCTTTCGGGGCACCCTTCATGCGTCAGCGGGGCACAAGTTCAGGAGCAGCTTGGGAACCGTTTGCCACTGATCCTGGATGTCGGCGATCTGGGGACTTCTCTCTCGTCAACTATTGTGGTGCTGCGGGGCGATGAGTGGAAAATCGTGCGCGAGGGCGTCATTCCCAGCGCCGACATAGAAAAGATCGTGTTTTGAGGATGTCGTGGCGGTAGAAAATTGTTATTCGGACGCAGCGGCAACGTCACTGAACAAATTATAACCTGCGCAGCGATGGCGGTAAGAAACCAGCCAGCGAATACGCGCCTGGCCCAGTTAGCAATATTGCAAAAGCCACCAGAAGTTGCGTGAGCGCGTACTCTATCCCGCCGTGGCCGATATCGAAACCGTGCGGCAGGTGCACCAGAAAAATCGCGCCCAGCATCACGATAATGATGCACACGGCCCCCACACGAATTAAAACTCCAGTCAACATGGCTAGGCCGCCAGCAAGCTGCGCCAGTCCCACGAAGTAAGCTGCGACGAGCGGCATATGCGTGAACGCTGCGAATTTCTCAGGGCCAGGCCCGCCAAAAGCACCAAACGTGATAGCGGCGCCGTGATACAAGAACGCTAGCGCGCTGGCGATGCGAATCGCCAAGAGCGCGGCACTAACTTTTGGTGAATGAGTTGTGGTGATTCCGAAGGTTCCGTCCATCCCAGCCTCCCTCTTTGGTTCTTGGATGAGCGCGCGCAACTAGATAGCTACAGTACTTTTACTATATTTCCGTTGCGGCTGTTGAGACCGCGGCAACCGGGGGCCGAAAGTTACCTAAATGCCGGAGAACTGCAGGACCATGGAAACTGCAGGACCCGCCCTGAAAATCGAGGGCGGGGGACCCTCCGCGTTTTTTTGATTTGGGATGTAGGAACGAGCTAGCAGTTACGGCGGTTCGCGTATACTTTTCGCGATGGCTCAAGTCCACGGCGCCCCGAAAACACCTAGCGACTTGCCTAAAGTTCCGCACTGGCCTGCGATCATTGCGATTTTGGCGGACGCTTGTCTTTATCTGGCGCTGCCGCCAGCGCTTTCTGTTGGACCCCCGTGGCTGTTATTGGCTGTGGTTGTTTTTCTACTGATCCCCATCGTGATCGCACACTGGCGCGGAAATATGGCAATCACCCGCGCACTTACGCTGGTTGCCAACGGCGTTATTACGGCGGCGATGATCGCGTCGCTGGCTTTTCTAATTGAAGGATTACCGAAACATCGTGAGGCTTCGGAGGCGCTTTTGCGCTCCGCGGTGGGACTGTGGCTAACCAACATCCTGGTTTTTGCGCTTTGGTACTGGCGGCTCGACGCCGGCGGACCACATGAGCGCGCACGGCCCAAAGGGATGCTGAACAGCGCGTTTCTGTTTCCGCAGATGTTGCAACAGGAGACTGGCAAGCAATCGGCGGAGGACAGGAAAGCACGGGCCGATTGGTCACCGCAGTTTGTCGATTATCTTTTTCTGGCTTTCAATACCAGCACGGCGTTCTCCCCTACAGATACGGCGGTGCTGTCGCGTGGCGCGAAACTGGGGATGATGGCGCAGGCGCTGATTTCGCTGGCGATTATTGTTTTGATCGCGGCCCGCGCGGTGAATATTTTATAAGAGGCTAGTGCCCAGATCCACCTGTGATTTCCCGCACAATCGAACCGACGAAGGACTTGGCATCGCCTTACAACATCAGCGTCTTATCAGAATAATAAAGTGGATTATCGATACCAGCGAAGCCCGCGCTCATACCGCGCTTGATGACCATAACGGTGCGAGCTTTGTCTACGCCAGGATGGGCATGCCGTAAATCGGGCTGCTGGCATCGCTGCGGGCGGCTGGATTGGTTACGTCATTCGCTCCAATCACAAGGGCGACATCGGTCTGTGCAAAGTCGCCGTTGGCGTCGTCCATCTCCATCAATTTGTCGTAGGGGATATCCGCTTCGGCTAGCAGCACGTTCAGGTGGCCGGGCATGCGTCCGGCAACGGGGTGAATTCCGAAGCGCACGTCGACACCGCGTTTTGTGAGCGCATCGTAAAGTTCGCGGACTTTGTGCTGCGCCTGCGAAACGGCCATGCCGTAGCCGGGCACGATGACAACTTTATTGGCGGCTCCCAGGATTGCGGCGGATTCTTCCCCGCTGGCGCTGCGCACTGCACGGGTTTCGGTTCCAGCGGCGGCGCTGGCTTGTTCTTGACCGAAGGCGCCAAACAGAACATTTGAGAAGGAACGGTTCATGGCCTTGAACATGTTTACGGAGAGGATGAAGCCGGAGGCGCCATCGAGCGCGCCAGCGATGATCAGCAACTTGTTATCGAGCACGAAGCCCATGGCGGCAGCTGACAAATCCGGCGTAGGAATTCAAGAGAGAAATTACGGTGGGCATGTCCGCGCCGCCGATGGGGATGATCATGAGCAGGCCAAAGATCAGCGGCAGAATAACGATCAGCGGGTAGAGATAGACGCGCTCGGGATGCAAGACCAGGATTATTGCGACAATTACGGCGATGAAGATAAAACTCAGCCGTGCCGACAAGGGTGACGCACAATGCGCCGAACGCGTGACTTAGTGCGGTCCGCTGTGGGACGGCGGTCATGGCTACTTTGCCGAGGGGGACGCCGATGATGGTGCCCAAAACCAGCGCGGCAGCTAGCCATTCGTAATCGACGATGCCGCGATGCAGGAGCGTTCCAGCGACGGCCAGCAGCATGCCGAATTCGCCGGCCCACACGCCGCGGCGGGCAGTGGCGGGCGAACTCATCCACTTCACCGACAAAATAAAAAGCGCCGTAGCACAACACTTGCACAATGACGTCGGCGGTACGAAATACTTCTGCGCGATCAGGGAGAACTCGCCCATCTTTGGCAGTGTAATCTGCGTCGGGATAACCGGCACTTGCACCAGCGCCCGCCTCGATGACCACTTCGATTCCTGCTTTTGTGAGGAGTGGAAGGACGGCCGGGACCAGGGCCACGCGTCTTTCCCCGGGATAACTTTCACGGGGCACGCCTACAATCATCCAACAGACCTCCTGTGTTGGGTGTTTCGTTTGCGAAGTGGGCATGGTCAGGGGGCTAGGAGAGATATTTTAGCGTGGTCTCGATTAATTCGCTGGTTCCTTTGTAAGGATCGCCGGGGCTGTCGAATTCCATGGAGCAGTAACCTTTATAATGCGCGCTGCGTAGAATGCCAAATGTTCTGGGCAGGTCCACGTGAAATTCCTTGCCCTGCTCATTGGTTTCAAGGGCTTTGACGTGGCTGATGTTATAGGCGTGCGCGAACATGGCCTGCACTCCTTGGTACGCATGATCCTCACGGCCGGTTACCAGGGAATTGGCGAAATCGGGAAGCGCGCGCAGCCAGGGGCTGTTCACTTTTTCGATTACTTGCACGAGGAAAAAAGGATCCTCGCTGAGAGGATTGTCATTCTCCAGATTTACGACGATATTTTTTGTGGCGGCGTACTCTACCACCTGCGACAAGCTATCGGCGGCGCGTTGAGCGTTGGGTTCTGAATCGCTGGGCTTGGGCATGTTACTACGAATACTAGGCGATCCCATGGTAGAGGCGGCGTCTACCCACTGCTTGCTGAAGGCCACATATTTTTCGCGCTCGGCTTTGTTTGCGGCGTATGGGCTATGCTCTCCATCGACTGCGATATTGACGATCATGCCGCCGGCTTTTTCGACGCTGGCTCGAATTTCCTGCAGATAATCGTGGTCCAGTGAGCGGAAGTGTTCGCTCCAGGGCTCGATTTTACTGATATTGAATTTCTCAGCTACATGCGTTGAAAAATCTTTGAGTTCAAGTTTGTGGCCGCCGAGCGCATCTTTTCGCCCTGCTAGGTAGTTCCTGAATGGGTACGAAGCGATGGCGATGCGCTCTCGCGGTTGCTCCGGAAAGCGCATGCTGGGTTGTGGGGTGTCGACCGATGCGGTAACCATGCTGGGAAGCAGGGCTGCGCCAGCAAAAGTCGAAACCGCTTCGAGCAAAAAACGTCTTCGTGTTTTATCGCGCAAAGTCGCGACAGTCTATCAGACTCATATCGGTATCGCTACGAAGTCAAACTTCTTGGCACTATGTTATTGGTCATGAACCAAAAAAGGGGGGCGCGAAAATCGTGGAGATCGCACAAAACTTCGCATTGAAGAAGCACTGGCGGCAAGCTGCGTCATTTTTGTTGAGAGGAATTTTAGCGGGCGCTTGCTGCACCGGCGTACTTCTGGTGCTCATGTCGTCGGCGTCGGCCCTGGTTGGCGCGCAGTCAAATGCACGGCCAGGCGACAGCAGCAGCGGGGTGCAGACTCAAATGCAAAATGTGATGTTTCACTTTTCGGAAGCAGCGACGGCATATATCAAGACGCTGAGTGGAGAACTGCTGCCCAACGAGGGGTCTGAATTCCCTGTTTTCGATAATAAAGAATCGTTTCGGCTGCGCATTGGGTATGCGGAAATCGACATTGCTGCTGGAGACCTCGCAAGCGTATTCAACTGGTATGTATTTGCGCGGGCTAGCAGTCCACTCAAGGGCGTTTCGATGAGCATCGAGAATGGGCATTTGAAGATAAAGGGCAACCTGCATGATGTGGGAACCATTCCGTTTGAAACGGAAAGCACGCTGAGTCCGACCGATGATGGGAAGATTTTGTTGCGCATGGGAAAGGTGAAGGCGCTGCATGTTCCGGTGAAAGGCATTATGAATTTATTTGGTGTAGAGATCGCGGACTTAATCAAAAACGGCAAACTTCCGGGGGTCGAAGCTCGCGGTGACGATTTAGTGCTCGATCCTTCGCTGGTTTTTCCTACTCCACACATGGAGGGGCGGGTCACGGAGACACGAATCGAAGGCAATACGATCGTGCTGACCTTTGGGGACAAGAATCGCGCGCCGAAAGCGCGTCAGGCGGGCAACTACATCTCATTTCGAGGGAACCGGCTACGCTTCGGGAAACTAACGATGACGGATGTGGATATGACTCTGATCGATATGGATCCCACGGATCCATTCGATTTCTTTCTGGACCGCTACAAAGATCAGATTGCGGCGGGTTATTCGAAGATTTCCTCAAACTCCGCGCTACGAATTTTTGTAAAAGATTTTAATAAATTGGGAAAATCGAAAATCTCTGCTAAAGGCTCGGATTAAATTATTGCAGCGCTACCTGTGTAAAGCCCAGCCCGGTCAGCATTCCTGTAACAGTATTGCGCGCATTCTGGTCCGCGGACTTCAAGATCCCATCCACCAATGCTGATTGCTGCAACTGGCGTTCGGCTTCTTCACGCACTTCGCTTTCGAGATTAGGGTCGGGAGATGAAAATAATCCGGTGTCGCGAGAATAAACGCGACTCTTGGCATTGTCGATGCGGGTACTGAAGACTTCGGCAGGCGGCAAACGTAAGGAAATGTTATGACCCTGCACGCTGACCTCGCTGCTTTTGATGTTTGCGAGGTTCACGCCAGCCACTACTTCACCATGCACGACGAGAAGGATGCGGTCGCCAGCCAAAAACTTTGGCAAGTAAGGATTATCACGTGCGCCGCCGATGATTTTGTCCATGGTGTAGCTGACCGTTTCCAGTTTCTGTAATTGCTGGATCTGACGCACTACGGTGGGCTGATCCACATTTATGCGCATTCCGCCATTGCGCATAAATCCCATCAAGTGTAGAAGACCTACGCCGGTAGACAACCACACCGCAGCTCCAATGAACGCGATGGTCAGGAGGCTGCCGGCAAGAATCCCTTTCACTACCGAAAAAGTCTTATTGGCGGGAGGAGTAGCTGGAGTGGTTTGTTCTATCGCGGCCATAAAAGTGAACCAAACCAAGTGTACCGCGAATCAAAACGTGGTGATGCGATAGTACGTTCAAACTTTCCACATCTGCGATACGCGAAAGAGCCGTATGCTTAGAGGTGACGTGTAGGTGTAAAAATTGGTTAGTTTTCCATTCGCCACGTTGCGTTAATTGGGTGGGCAATGAATAAAAGTGCCGCGACAGATGCCATTCGCCAGCAGTTAAAGGAAGTAGCGATAGAAGTAAAGCAAATGGGCGGATGGTCCGAATTTAAGAGTGGCGAATGGCTTTTTCAGTTGATGGAGAAAACATTTCGCCACTATTCGCAGAATGCTACCAAGGTATCGTTCCCTCTAGAATTTCCAGGGCAGACACGCGCCGAGATTGCGGACAAGCTGATTACTTCAGCGAGCAATAAAGCGGCGCTAGCGGGGGCAATCACGGGCGCTGCTGTGTCGGCCGATGAGCTGGTGGGACTTTTCACGGCTGGAGAAGGCGTGATCGGTTTGCCGGTGAACATAGCGGTGGCGGCTACGGCGATTTGCTCGGAAGTGTTTTTTACCGCGCGGATTCAGTTGCAATTAGTGGCGCGACTAGCGGCCTTGTATGGCGTGACGCTCGATCCAGAAAAAAATCCCGACGACCTACTGGCCATCATGAATTTCGCGTTTGGCGGGGCGGCAGCGGAAGGGTTGAGCAAAGAGGCGGCTAAGTCCGGGGCGAAAATATCGGCGGCGTTCGTCGGGCGGTATTACGCAAAGCGGGAGTCCTTCGCGGTGCTGAAGCGTTTCGCGAAAAAACTGGGTTACAAGCTTTTGCGCCGATCGTTTGTGAATGGAGTGGTGCCGGGCGTGTCCATGTTGATGGGCGCAGTATGGAACAAGCGCACGACCAAAACCATTGGCAAAAACGCGGTTAAGTTTTTCTCTACGCGGCCGCCGGTACTGAACGTCTCAGCCACGCAAGTAGTGCGCCGCTAATCTTCGGCATCGCGAACGCCAATCTTAGGATTGGCGCTTATGAAGTTGCCGACAAGCGAATCCTGCCCTAAGATATTCACGTGCCGGAGTGGCGGAATGGCAGACGCAGAGGACTCAAAATCCTCCGGGCTCACGCCCGTGTAGGTTCGACTCCTATCTCCGGCACCAATTTTTTTACCGTTTTTCACCAGCTTCCCCTCCGCGACGAACACTAAAAAACAGCTAAACACATTGCATTGAATCGGTTTAATATAGCCGCGCAATCGCCATCGCGTCGC